>Ga0105245_10000017_pt1 | contig 187657 bp, 182 predicted proteins | sample KBSM54metaG_FD_81523 | JGI IMG/M metagenome (GOLD analysis project Ga0105245, IMG submission 81523) | Miscanthus rhizosphere microbial communities from Kellogg Biological Station, Michigan, USA - KBS M5-4 metaG | ecosystem: Host-associated > Plants > Roots > Rhizosphere > Soil | place... | reverse complement strand
GCGTCGCGACGCCGCCGGAGATCCGGCAGTGCATGGTCGGCGCGCCCGATGTCGCGGGCGTGAAGAAGTGCATCCCGAGCGAGGACGTGCTCGGCTGCATGACGAAGGCGAACAAGGCGCGCGACAAAGCGCGCGACGACAAGAAGGTCGACGATGTCGATCCCACGGTCGACGCGCCCTTCGATGCGATCCGCAAGAAGTGCTACGCGGGCGACGCGAAGGCCGCGGACGACCTCAAGGTCGATTAGATCGTCGGCCACGCCGCGAAGTGGCGGCGCTCGTCATCGGGTAGGTGGCCGAGCAGCCACGACCACGTCGGCTCGCTGACGAGCACGAGCCCGTTCGGATCGTCGGGATGGAGGCCGAGCGGCGGTTCGACGTTCGGATCTTTGCGTGCCACGTAAAGCGAGCGATCGAGCGGCGAGCCCTTGCCGCCGATGAACACGAGCCCGAGCAGTCGCACACGATACCGCCTCGGAATCTTTTCCGGCCGTAGGCTCACCGGCGCGCGCGTGTACCAGTCGACCATGAACAGGATGTGTCGCTCGGGCACGATCACCGTCGCGCCCTCAGGGATCCGTCCATACGCGGCGCCCACCGCGGCGGCGAGATCGGGATGGGTGAGCACCTCGCCCTCGGTGCGTGCTTGCACCAGCTCGACGCCGCTGATCGCGAGCACGATGCCGGCGAGGATCGGGACGGCGTGGCGCGCGAAGCGATGCGCGAGCTCGCCGGCGCAGATCGCTGCGCCGAGCGCGAGCGGTACGAACGCGGAGAGCCGCAGGCGGAAGCCGAGACCCTGCGGATCGTCGACGCGAAGAAACGGGAACGCGATCGCGATCCCGAGCGCGGCGATCACGAACCCGACGATCCGGACCTCGCGCGCGAGTCGCGGCTGAGTGCGCCGCGCGTCGAGCATCAGCACGCCGACCGCGGCGACCGAGATCAGTCCGGCGAGCAACGCCTCGTGATCGAACACGAGCTCGGTGCTTCCCATCACGAGCGCAGGTGAGCCGAAACGTCCGATCCGCGTGACCAGATGCGCAGCCAACCGCAGATCGTGCAGCGACAAGAACCGCTGCGGCGCGACGATCCCCGCGATGGCGATCGCGACGAGCCCGACGATGCCGAACAGCAGCGCGTAGATCAACCGCCGGCCGCGCAGCTCGTGCCGCACGCGCACGATCACCGCGGGCATCGCGACGACCAGCACGAACATGGCCGCGAGCTTGTGGGTCGCGAACGCGACGATCACTGCGAACACCGCGACCGTGACCCGCCGGAACAGGAACACGTGCGCGCCGCCGATCCGCGCGCTCGGCACGGCGGGATCCGGCTCCCACTCGAGCGCGCGCAGGATCGCCCACAGCGCCGCGACGGCGACCGCGAGCCCGAGGCCCTGCTTCACGAACTCGATCGCGAGATAGCCATCGCTCGCCGAGAACGCCGCGATCACCGCTGCGACGAACCCGGCGCCACGGCTCCCGCCGAGCCGTGCACCGACCCCATACGCGGGCACCGCGATCAGCGAGGTCCCGAGCGCCGCCGCGATCTTCGCGCCCGTGATCGGATCGGTCGCCGCCGCGAACGGCAGCATCCAGTAGAACGTCACCGGCGACGCCGGATACCGCAGCGTGCCGTGCTCGAGCAGCGAGCGAACCTGGACCGGATAGAAGTAGCCGTCGATCCCGACCGGAAACGGGGTCGCACCGAGCACGCGCCAGCGCTGCCAGAACGCCGCCGCGACGATCGCCGCGAGCCCCGCGACGACCAGGGCGGTCGCAAACCGGCGCGTCATCACGCCTATTGTCCTCCGAGACCCGCGCGCGTGCTACGTCTCCGCCGTGTCCGACGCGGTCGTCCTGCTCTCCGGGGGCCCCGTTTCGACAAAAGCACACGCCGTCGCGAAGTCGCGCGGGTTCGCCTGCTACGCGCTGACCGTCAAATACGGCCAGCTCCACGAGGTCGAGCTCGAGGCAGCGCGCCGCGCGGCGGCGTGGGCGAGCGTGCGCGATCACCAGATCATCGACATCGATCTGTCGCCGCTCGCCGCGTCGGCGTTGACCCGGCGCGACGTCGCGGTGCCGAAGGATCGCTCGCTCGCGGAGATCGGTGCGCCGGGCGACGTGCCGGCGACCTACGTCCCCGCGCGCAACACGGTGCTCCTATCGCTCGCGCTGGCCTGGGCGGAATCGCTCGGTGCGAAAGACCTGTTCGTCGGGGTCAACGTGCTCGATGCGTCCGGATATCCGGACTGCCGACCGGAGTTCATCCGCGCGTTCGAGGCGCTCGCCCAGGTCGCCACGCGCAGCGGTGGATTCCGTGTCCACGCGCCACTGATCGATCTCGACAAGGCCAGCATCATCAAGCTCGGCCTGAGCCTCGGCGTCGATTACAGCGAGACCCACTCCTGCTACGACCCGATCGGCGCTCTCGCGTGCGGACGCTGCGATGCGTGCGCGCTCCGCAAGAAGGGTTTCGCGGAAGCGGGCGTCCCGGATCCGACTCGCTACGCGTGAAGCGCGATACAATCGTCGCGATGAAGCTGGGCACCTTGCTCCTGCGGAACGCCGCGATCGGGCTGTCCCAGCTCGAGGCCGCGCTGCGCAACCAGGTGCTGTACGGCGGCCGGCTCGGCACGAACCTCGTCGAGCTCGGCTTCCTCGACCTCGAGCTGTTGTCGACCTACCTCGCGGAGCTCACGGGCCTACCGGTCGCGACGCCGACCCTGCTCGATGACGCCGATCGCGCGTTGCTCGACAAGCTCGGCGCGGACGAGGCGCATCGCCTGCGCGCGGTGCCACTCGGCATGCTCGAGACGGGTGGGGCGGCGGTCGCGATGGTCGATCCGAGCGATGGGCACGCGCTCGAGGCACTCGGCGCGCGGCTCGGGACCGAGGTCACGCCGTACGTCGTGCCCGAGCTACGGGCGCTCTACTATCTCGAGAAGCACTTCGGCACGCCGCGGCGCGCCCGGTTCGTCCGGACTGCGCGTACGGGCACGGATCCGGGCGAGGTCCTGGTCGGCGACGACCGCCGGCGCAGCCAGCCTGCAGGTGGCATCGCGATGCCGCCGACCCTCACGCTCGAGCCGCGGCGACGTCGCGCGTCACAGGCGCCGCTGACCCACGCGGTGCCGACCGCGCTGACGTTCGCCGATGCGTGCGAGCGGATCGACACCGCGACCGGCCGCGAGCAGATCGCGGATGCGTTCGTCGACTACGCGAAGGGCCGCTGTGACGCGCTCGTCGTGATGCTGATCCGCGATGGCAACGCACTCGGTTGGCGCGGCTATGTCGCGCCGCCGATCAAGCTGACGCGCCCGGTCGAAGAGCTCTCCCTCCCGCTCGGCGGTGCATCGGCGCTGCAAGCGGCCCACGATGCTTGCCAGACGTTCATCGGCCCGCCGCCGTCCGGAGCGAAGCCGGTCGAGAGCCAGCTGTGGGCCGTGCTGGGCGCCGATCCGCCGCCGATCGAGGTCGTCGTGGTGCCGGTGCAGGTCAAGCAGCGCGCGGTCAACCTCATCTACACGCATACGCTGGGCGGGACGCCGCCCACGATGCTGGTGTCCGAGCTCCAGGATCTCGCGGCGCGCGCGCAGACCTCGTATCTGCGCCTGATCCGACAGACGCGCGGCTCCGTATAATCGTTGGAACCCCTACTAATTTCGGCGCTCCGACATGTGCGTAGGAGGCCGGGAGTCAAGGGGGATCACTCCCTCAATTATTGATGTATCACCCTGAAACCACTCGGCAAGTTAAGGGTGCTCGATCCCCCTCGCAGGAACTTGCTTTTGATCTGGAAAAGCGACATCTCTGCGGCGTGCAGCAACGTTTGTCGATGTCCAGCAACAAGATCGGGCCCGGTACGATCGCCGCGGCCCTTGCCGCCCTTTCGATGGCAGTCCTCGGTCACTTCTTTATCTGAGCGACATCTGCTGAGCCCTGGGGAGGGACCTCAGCCGTGTTCTGCCCAGTAGCGGACCCAGTCTCCGTCCTCGATCCTCGTGCCTAGCTTTACCGCTGCCGGGTCGGACAGGACGTAGATCCAGGCCCAGATCACCTCGCCCGAATCGAGCGTGACCTGGCGAATCATCCGCACGAAATCGGTGCCTTCATAGGCATCGAGCAGGCCGAACGTGGCCGCGAGCTCGACCAGCCAGAGCACCTCGCCGTGGACGACGCCGGCGCCATCCTCGACATAGCCGGGGTAACCCATCGGGAACGCGTAGAGCGATCCGACCGTGGTCGCCGGGTTCGCGCCCGTGATCTGGTTCGCGACCAGCGAGCGCGCGGTCTGGCCGTCGCGCAGTGTCCCGTACACGAACAGCCGGTCCAGCACCTCGCGCGATCCGGTCGTGCGCTCCACCTCGAAGGAGCCGGTATGGCGCCTGCGTTCCCCCATGATCGATCCAGTATACGGGACTCGGCCCGGTTAGCTCGCGTTCGCCAGCTCTCCAACTTGGTCGATCAGCGGGAGCACCATCGCGGCGCCGCTGCCCTCACCGTGGCCGAGCCCGACCTCGAAGATCGGCGCCAGGGCGAGGTGGCGGAGGATCGCCGGCATCGTGAACGACCCCCGGTGGGCGGCGATCAGGTAGCCGGTGACGGCCGGGGCGAGGCGAGCAGCGATGAGAGCCGCTGCGCCGGTCGCGTAGCTGTCGAGAATGACGGGCACGTTGATCGAGGCGACGCCCAGGATGAGGCCCGCGAGCACCGCGGTTTCGGAGCCGCCGAATTGCGCGAGCAGCTCGAGCGCCGTCGCGTTCGCCGCGTCGATCCCGCGATGCGCGGCGAGCTCGGCCTGCGGATCCGCGAGCCCGGCGGGTACCTCGCCCGTCACCGCGCCGATCAGCGCCGCCGACGCGACCTCCGCACCTACACCGAGTGCGCCGAGCGCGACGACCGCGAGTGGCGAAGAGCGCGGCGGCGACAGCGGTTCGGTGCCATCCGCGAGATTGGGCGGCATGTCCTCGGCGAGCGACATCGCGAGCGCGATGCCCGCTTCGAGGCCGAGCGTCGCATCGACCACGGTCATCGCGGGCTCGCGCGCTAGATCGCGGGTCGCGCCGCGGCCGAGCGCGATCGCGGACGCCGGCATGAACGTAGGTTCTTTCGCGCCTGCATCGATCAGGACGATCGGCGTGCGGGCAGCGCGGGCGAGTTGCGACAGCGCCGAGGTGCCGGCGGCGATCGCGCGCGCGGCGATGATCGTCGGATGATCCGCGCCCATCGCGATGCCCGGATCGCCGACGCCGTGATCTCCCGCAGCGACGACGATCATCCGGCGCTGGGTGCGCGGCCTCGGGACGTGCTGGGCACCGGCGAGCGCGGCCGCGAGGCGCTCGAGCATCGGCGCGGCGGCACCGGCGACCGCGGCGCGCGCGGCTTCGGCGTTCGCACCCGAGGCGGCACCGATCGACTCGGCGACGTGGCGAATCACGGCGCTCACGCGCGCCCCCACAGGCCGGCCTTGTTCTTGTTCGCGATCAAGATCGTGAAGAATACCGGCACGCCGAGCACCGCGGTGACCGCACCGGTCGGCAAGTGGTGCAGCGGGATCACGGTGCGCGCGAGCGTGTCGCAGATCGTGAGGACGATCGCACCGCCGAGCATCGACGCGGGCATCAGCGCGCGGTGATCCGGGCCGATGATCGCGCGCAGCGCGTGCGGGACGACGAGGCCGACAAAGCCGATCGGCCCGACGACCGCGATCGAGCTGCCGACCAGCAGCGACGACACGACGAACAGCACGCGCTGGGTCCGCGCGACTCGCACGCCGAGCGACGCCGCGACCTCTTCCCCGGCCGCGAGCGCGTTCATCTCCTTGCTGTAGATCACGAGCACGACGAGCCCGGCGAAGATCGGCAGCGTCGCATCGCGGATCCAGTCGATCCGGACGATGTCGAAGCCGCCCATCATCCAGATCAGGATGTGCTCGACGTCGTTGAAGCTGCTCGTGTACTGGACCAGCAGCGACGCCGACGAGCAGAACATCGCGATCGCGACGCCGGCGAGGATCAGCGTCGCCGGTGGCAAGTGGCGACCGACCTGCGCGAGCTTCCAGATCGCGAGCATCGTGACGACCGCGCCAGCGAGCGCCGCGACGCCGATCGCACCGAACCCGAACGCGCTCTCCGCACCGAACCGGATCGCGAGCACCGCGCCCAGCGAGCTCCCCGACGAGATGCCGAGCGTGAACGGATCGGCGAGCGGATTGCGAAGCAGGGCCTGCAGCGCGCAACCCGCGCCGGAGAGCGCAGCGCCGGTCAACAGCGAGGCGAGCACGCGCGGCAACCGGATCGCGAACACGTCGTGATCGAGCGTGCCCGCGGTAAAGATGTCGCGGCCGAGCAGCTCGATGTGCCAGCTGCCGTGAACCTCGACGATGCCGATCATCGGCGCGAGCACGGCGACGATCGCGCATCCGATCAGCGACACCACGAGGATCGCGGTCAGCCGCGCGCCGGTCAGGCGCTTGCCGGCGCCGCTGACGAACGCGCTCACGCCGGCACCGCGAACGGCAGGCCCGACGGCAGTGTGCCGACGTGGATCTCGAGCTCGAACGCCTCGCGAGTCGCCGCCGAAGCGAGTACGTCGGCTGGTGCACCGCGGGCCGCGAGGCGCCCGCCTGCGACGAGCCACATCGTGCGGCCGTAGCGCAGTGCGAGATCGAGGTCGTGGGTGACGACGATCGCCGCCGCGCCACCATCCGCGTGCGCACGCAGCATCTCGAACACGCCGCGCGCGTGGGCAGGGTCGAGCCCGGCCGTCGGCTCGTCGAGCAGCAGGCAACGCGCGCCCTGACAGAGTGCCTGCGCGAGGATCACGCGGCGCGCTTCACCACCCGAGAGCTCGTCGAACCGGCGCGCGCGGAGTCCCATGACATCGGTCGCCGCCATCGCGCGTTCGGCGGCAGCGAGGTCCTCGGCCGATGCGAGCCCGAGGCCGCGCTGGCGCGCGTAGCGGCCGAGCAGCACGACTTCTTCGACGACGAACGGGAACGCGAGCTCGTAGTGCTGGGGCAGGTACGCGAGCTCCTTCGCGAGCGAACGCCGGTCGGGGGCCGCCGGGTCGCGCCCGAAGCAACGCACCGAACCGGCGCTGACATCGAGTAACCCGGCGATGGCGCGAACCAACGTCGTCTTACCGGCGCCGTTCGGCCCCACGACGACGACCAGGTCGCCGGCGTCGACTCCCGCGGTCACGCCGCGTACGACGGGCTTACCGCCCAGCGCGACGTCGACGGCAGACAGCTCGACCCACACCGGATGTTCTTACCAAGTAGCAACGCCGGCGGAAACGCGGTACGCACCAGAGTCGTGCGGCGACGCAACGATCGAGTCGTGATGAGCCTGCCGGTGGAGTTAATCTCCAACGGGAAGAAGGTTCGCGCCGTCTCGCAGGACATCTCGCCGCTCGGCATGTTCGTTCGCCTGTCGCCGCCGCTGCCGCCGGGCACGGTCGTCCAGCTCGTGCTGTCGCCGAATGGCAAGCGCCACATCATCACCGCGCAGGTCACGCACAGCCTCGGTGAGACCGAAGCGCATGCGCTCGGTCGGTTCCCCGGGATGGGTGTGATGTTTCGCGATCCGGTCCGCCCGGCCGATGAAGAGTTCCTCGAGGCGGTCGCGCGCCTGCTCGAGAGCAACCGGCAAACGAAGCAGGTCGCGGATCTCCGGATCCTCGTCGCCGATCCGCAGACCCGTCTGCTCGAGCGGCTCTCGACCGCACTCGGCAACGCCGGCTTCGTCGTCGCGACCGCGACGAACGGGATGGAAGCGATCGGCGCGTGTCTGACGAAGACGCCCGACGTCGCGCTGATCGAGCGCGACATGCCCGTCGTCGACGGGTTGCACGTGCTCCAGGAGATGGGTCGCCACACCCAGCTCGCGAGCGTACCGGTGATGATGATGTCGGCGAACGCGACCGACCTCGCGCGGTTGCAGGCGCTCCAGCTCGGCGCCGCGGACTTCATCCCGAAGCCGTTCACCGTGCTCGAGGTGATCCTGCGCGCGCGCCGGTGGGCGAGGGCGAGCCAGCGCGATACCGAGCGCGTCGTGCTACGCGGCGCGCTCGAGGACGTCCAGCTGCCGACGCTGCTCCAGATGTTCGAGCAGGATCGCAAGACCGGCCAGCTGTCGGTCACCCGCGATCAGCTCGTCGCGTGGATCGATTTTGTCGACGGCAAGATCGTGCGCGCGCGGTCGAGCGAGCTCGATGGCGACTCGCGCGCCGTGATCCTGAAGGTGCTCGACTGGAAGCACGGTTACTTCGAGCTCGCGGGCGGTGCGCCTTCTGCGACGCCCGCGGTCACCGATGGAAACACGAGCATCACGCACCTGTTGCTCGAGCACGCGCGCCTGCGCGATGAAGCCGGAACGAGCTAGTTCTTTCCGCAGCCTTCGACGCCGGTGACGAGGCTGACCACGCTCGTGACGTCGAGGTCGCCCTCGGCATCCATGAGATCTCCGGTCGTGCTCGCGACCTCGTCGCGGACCTCGTTCAAGCAGTCGAGGCGTTCCTTGCGATCGTCGGACGCCGGTGCGGCGCACGCGGACTCGTACTCGCTGATCCACTTCGTGCGCGCTTCGTCGAGCATCGCGAGCACCGCGATCGACGTCATCCCGGGGTGCTTCTTCGAGAGTGCAGCGCGCTTGCCGGGGCCCCACGCATTCGCAAACGCCTGGGCGGCGGGCTCGCACGCTCCACCGTTACTCGGCCCGATCGCGTGACCATCGCGCGTGACGGCGAATCGGATCAGGAGAGCGAGGGCGGTCGCGGCCACGACCGAGACGCTAATGGTGACCGCGAGCCGTGGCCCGCGCGAGCGGGGAGCGGCGGCCGGCGTCGTGGTGATCGCCGCGGGATGGAGCACCCGCTCGAGCTCCGCGAGCAGCACCGGCATGCTCGGCCAGCGGTCCTCGGGATTCGCGGCGAGCCCGCGCGCCAGCACTGCGTGGATCTCCGGCGCGACCGCACCGCGCATCTGCGAGATGCCGGCAGCCGCCGCGCCCTGGAGCTCGACGAGATCCTTGCCGCGAAACGGCCGCGTGCCGGTCAGCGCTTCCCACACGGTCACGCAGTACGCGAACTGATCGCTGCGCGGTCCGGCCGCGCGACCCGCGAATTGCTCCGGCGCCATGTATGCGGGCGTGCCGATCAACACGCCGGTCTGGGTCAGCGGCGAATCGAGCACGGAGTCGACGTGACGCCGGCCCGAGCCCGACGGCGACAGCGCCGCGACTGCGAGTGGCACGAGCTCGCCGGTGTCCTCGACCTGACCGAATGCGAGGCCAAAATCGGTGACGTAGACGTGGCCCTTGTGATCGCGCAGCACGTTCTCGGGCTTGAAGTCGCGATGGACGATGCCGGCCTCGTGCGCCGCTGCGAGCCCGCGCCCGGCAGCGAGCACCGCCGCGACGATCTCCTCGCGCGGCTGCGGCCTGGCGAACCACGCGCCGAGGTTGTCGCCCTCGACGAGCTCCATCGCGATGTAGTCGACGCCGCTCGCGGTGCCGACCTCGTACACGGTCAGCACGTTCGGGTGCTTGAGCCTGGCCATCGCGCGCGCTTCGCGCAACAGGCGCGTCCGCTGGACCTCGCTGCCGTCGATCGAGCGCAGCACCTTGATCGCGACCGCGCGCTCGAGATCCGGATCGGTCGCCGCCCACACGACGCCCATGCCGCCGGCGCCGAGCACCCGGTCGAGCTTGTACTTGCCCAGCGTCGAGCCGGCCGCGAGCTCTGCGGGTCGTGCCGTCGCGCCCGGGCGTTCGGCCTCGGTCTGGGCCGACGGATCTACGGGCATGCAGGCAGGATAGTTAGCTATCGCGCGGTGGCAAGCGAGGAGACCTATTGGATGGCGTGCGCCAGGACGTCGAGCGCTTCGCCGATCCGCGGGGTCGGATGCGCCAGCACGCCGCCGAACAGCGAGACGACGTGCTTGTTCGCGACCGCGGGGACCTTCACGCCCTCCCACGGCGCGAGGCTGTCCTTGCCGGCGTACGACAGGTCCAGGATCACGTCGGGCTGGGCGCGGAGGACCTCCTCGGCGCCGATCTTCGGATACTTGGTTCCCGCGCCGGCGAGCACGTTGTCGCCGCCGACCACCGCGAGCAGCTCGTCGTTGAACGTGCCGGGACCGGCCGCGATGATGCCGCCGATGCCGCCGGCCTCGCGGTCGATGACGAGCAGGACCTTCGGATGATGCTCGGGCCGCTTCGCGCGCGCGTCCTCGATCTTCTTGTCGATCGCGGCGACCGCGGCGTCCGCATCGTGCGTGCGGCCGAGAGCGCTGCCGAGCGAGTGGAGGCAGGTCTTCACGTCGGGTAGCGCGTGCATCGCGCACTCGACCGTCGCGATCCGCGCGTCGTGGAGCGCGCCCGAGGCCTGGGCGTGGATGTCATCGACCACGACGATCGACGGGCGCAGGCGCACGATCGCCTCGAGGTTCGGCGCGATGAAGCTGCCTACCTTCGGTAGGGTTTTCACCGCTGCGGGGTAATCGGAGTAATCGTCCACACCGACGAGCTCGCCGCTCGCGCCCAGCGCGTCGACGACCTCGGTTGCGGACGGCGACAGCGTGATGATCCGCGGCGCGGCGCTACCCGAGCCTTCACCGGTGGACGGCGCCGAGCGCTGGCAGGCAGCCGTCAGAACGAGCGCGATAGGCAGCGAGCAACGCATGCGCTTCGGTATCACATCCCGAGCGCGATGCTATCCTCGGGCACGTGCCCGGAACCGATCTCAGCGGAGCCGTGCTCGACGACCGTTATCAGGTCATCGAGCCGATCGCGGAGGGCGCGATGGGCGCGGTCTATCGCGGCGAGCGGCTGAAGCTCGGTCGCGCGGTCGCGATCAAGATCATGCACGACGCGCTGCCCGACGAGCTCGCGTCGCGCGGTCGGTTCGAGCGCGAAGCGAAGTTGATGGCGCTGCTCGAGCATCCCCACTGCGTGTCGGTGATCGACTTCGGGTTGCACGAGGGCAAGCCGTACCTCGTGATGGAGCTCGTCCGCGGAACGTCGCTGCTCGACGTGCTCGCGAAGTCGGGCCGGCTCGAGCCGCAGCGCGCGGGCGAGCTCGTGAAACAGATCCTATCGGGGCTCGCGCACGCGCACGAGCTCGGCATCGTCCATCGCGACATCAAGCCGGCGAACATCATGCTGAGCGAGCGCACCGGGCTCGGCGAGCAGATCCGGATCCTCGACTTCGGGCTCGCGCGGCCGGCGGTCGACTCGACGAAGCTGACGACCGGCATCGTCGTCGGCACGCCGAACTACATGGCGCCCGAGCAGATCAAAGGTGGCGCGATCGACGCGCGCACCGATCTCTACGCGGTCGGCGTGATGCTGTTCGAGCTGATCACCGGCAAGAAACCGTTCGTCGCCGACGATCCACTCGCGGTCGTCCGCAAGCACCTCCACGCGATGCCGCCGACGCTCGCCGAGGCTGGCGTCCACGTGCCCGAGCTCGAGGAGGTCGTCGCGAAGGCGCTCGCGAAGCTGCCGCAGCATCGCTACGCGAGCGCGGCCGAGATGAGCGCGGCGATCGATCTGGCGCTCCAGCGCCGCGCGAACCTCGCGGACGTGATGGCGCGCTCGGTGCCGAATCGGATGGGCACCGCGCCGTCGGGACCCTTCGCCGAATCGTCGGATCCCGCGGCCCGGCCGATCCTCGATCAGAGCGGGTCGCGCGTCGCGACGGCGTCGGGCTGGAACGTGCCGGAGGCAAGCGCGGGGACAGCCCCGATCTCGGGCCCGGTGCCGGTACCAGCGTCGGGGCCGATCAGTGCGCCCGTGATCGCCAGCGATGCGATGGCGAATCGTGTGGATGGGCAAGCGCCGACCGATCTCGCGCTCGATGCGGTGCCGCACGACGTCGAGATCCCGCCGACGCGCCGGCGCACCGTGCCGCCGACCCGGATCAACCCGGACGTTCCGTCGACGCGCATGCTGCCGATTCGCGGCGTGGCGATCACGCGCAACCAGCTGCTGATCGGCGGTGGCGCGCTGGTGTTGTTGATCATCATCATCGTCGCGGCGACGCGCGGTGGTGGCAGCTCGACGAAGCCTGCGCCCGTCGCGGCCGGGAGTGCGCAACACCACCCGGATGCTTCATCTATAGATCCGGTGGCGCCCGCACTCGCGCGCGCGAGCGATCTCTACGCGAACGGGGATCTCGAGCCCGCGCTCGACGTCGTGACGAAAGCGCGGCGCGCGCATCCCGACAGCGCGCAGCTCGCGTTTCTCGCCGGGAAGATCTACTTCGCGAAGCTGTGGTGGACCGACGGGGCAAAAGCGTTCCGCGATGCGATTCGCCTCGATCCCGCTTACCGGACTGATCCCGAGCTCGTGAAGATCGTGATCCGCGGGTTCATCACGACGCCGGACACCGATTCACGAATCGAAGACCTGTTGCGCGATCTCGGAGACGCGGCGAAACCAGCACTCGAAGAGACCGCGACGAGCCACCCGAACGCGACGATCCGATCCCGTGCCGCAGCCGAGCTCAAGCGTCTTCCGTAGCACTGAAAAAACCGTAGCTATCGCCACAGTTTGCGCGACGTCCTCGTCGGAGATGTCGACGCGGTGACGAGGCGGTGTACGCGCTACACCAAAACCCTTCCTTTCACCGCAATCCGGACCCAAAAGCCAATTTTTTTCGGGCAGGGATCTGCCGGTAACTCGGCGCGTCAATTCGGGGATTTTTCGACTTCCACAGGCTTATCCACAGGGAAGATCAACCTCTGAAAATCCCTCATGAAACGTGTGAGGCATCCTCCACAATCCACCCTCAATCCACAACTAGTCCACGTGGATATCCGGTTTGTCCTCACACTAGATGTAGGACATGCTCCCGTTCGAGCCCCCAAATATAGCGCACTTTTTCTTGCCCAGCCCCTAGGCCCTCGTTACAAAGGGGCTCCGCCGAAGCCACGCGCGTGGATCACACCCGGTGACGCGAGTTGTCACCCCGCTCTGGTAGAGACGTCATCCACCGAATAGCTAAAGCGAGCCAGTAGGAAGCCGATTGAGGGAGTGGTTCCAAGCAGATGGGGTCATCTGCTCTAGCCACTGCTTTGTCAGCCGCCGTCGCTGGTCATCATCGTTGTCACACCGCGTCGATTCGAAACAGGAGGGGTCATGCTCGTGAAGTCTGCTGCCGTTGCGCCTGGTCATGGCCAGGACCAAACCGGAAGGTCTACGTCGGCCCGGAAGTCGTCGCGCGTCATCAAGGACGAGCGCCCGGGTCTCACCTTCGAGCGCTTCTTTACGCGCCAGGGCGTAGACCCTTTCGAGACCGTCGAGTGGGAGCGCCGTGATGCGGTGATCTCCGGCGCCGACGGCAAGGTGTTCTTCGAACAGCGCGCTGTAGAGTTCCCGAAGACGTGGTCCCAGACCGCCACCAACGTGGTGGTCCAGAAGTACTTCCGCGGCACGCTCGGCACCCCGGAGCGCGAGAGCTCGGTCCGCCAGATGATCGGCCGCGTCGCCGATACGATCTACGGCTGGGGCAAGACCGATGCGTACTTCAAGAGCGAGCAGGACGCGTGGGCGTTCCGCGACGAGCTCGTGCATCTCCTCCTCCACCAGAAGATGGCGTTCAACTCGCCCGTCTGGTTCAACGTCGGCGTCGAAGAGCACCCGCAGTGCTCCGCCTGCTTCATCAACTCGGTCGACGACTCGATGAGCTCGATCCTCGGGCTCGCGAAGACCGAGGGCATGCTGTTCAAGTACGGCTCGGGCACCGGCTCGAACCTGTCGAGCCTGCGCAGCTCGCGCGAGTTCCTGAACGGCGGCGGCACGGCCTCGGGCCCGGTGTCGTTCATGCGCGGCTTCGACGCGTTCGCCGGCGCCATCAAGTCGGGCGGCAAGACCCGCCGCGCGGCGAAGATGGTCATCCTCAACATCGATCACCCGGACGTCGTCGACTTCATCGATTGCAAGGCGATCGAAGAGAAGAAGGCGTGGGCGCTGATCGACGCGGGCTACGACGGCGGCTTCAACGTCGTCGGTGGCGCGTACGACTCGGTCAACTACCAGAACGCGAACCACTCGGTCCGCGTGACCGACGAGTTCATGAATGCGGTCGTGCGCGACGGCGAGTGGTCGACCAAGTCGGTCGTCAACGGCAAGCCGGTCGAGACGATGCGTGCAAAGACGCTGATGCGGAAGATGGCGGACGCTGCATGGGTCTGTGGTGACCCCGGTATGCAGTACGACACCACCATCAACGATTGGCATCCGTGCATCAACACGTCTCGGATCAACGCGTCGAACCCGTGCTCCGAGTACATGTTCCTCGATGACTCGGCGTGCAACCTCGCGTCGCTGAACCTCATGAAGTTCCGCACCGCGGATGGCGAGTTCGACATCGAGTCGTTCCGCCGCGCGTGCCGCACGACGATCACGGCGATGGAGATCATCGTCGATAGCTCGGCGTACCCGACGCCGCGGATCGCCGACAACTCCTACGCGTTCCGCCCGCTCGGCCTCGGCTACGCGAACCTCGGCGCGCTCCTCATGGCGCGTGGCGCTCCGTACGACGGCGACTCGGGTCGCGCGTACGCCGCGGCGATCACCGCGCTGATGTGTGGCGAGGCGTATCGCACGTCCGCGAAGATCTCGGCCGATGCGACCGGCCCGTTCGTCGGCTACGCCGAGAACGAGACCCCGTTCCTCAAGGTCATGCGCAAGCACCGCCAGGCCGTCGAGAAGATCGACGCTGCGCACGTGCCGCCGATGCTGACCCAGGCCGCGCGCGAAGCGTGGGATGACGCGATCGCCGTCGGCGAGAAGTACGGCTTCCGCAACGGCCAGACCACGGTGCTCGCGCCGACCGGCACGATCGCGTTCCTCATGGACTGCGACACGACCGGCATCGAGCCCGACATCGCGATCGTCAAGTACAAGCGCCTCGTCGGTGGCGGCCTCCTCAAGATCGTGAACAACACGGTCCCCGAGGCGCTGACCAAGCTCGGCTACGACGCGAAAGAAGTCGAAGCGATCGTCGCGCACATCAACGCGAAGGACACGATCGAAGGCGCGCCGCACCTCAAGGACGAGCACCTCCCCGTGTTCGACTGTGCGTTCCGCTCTTCGAACGGCACGCGCTCGATCCACTACATGGGTCACATCCGCATGATGTCGGCGGTCCAGCCGTTCCTCTCGGGTGCGATCTCGAAGACGGTCAACCTGCCGACCGATTGCACGGTCGAGGACATCGAGGACGCGTACATCAAGGCGTGGCAGCTCGGCCTGAAGGCGATCGCGGTCTACCGCGATGGCTGCAAGCGCACCCAGCCGCTGTCGACCAACATGGCGCAGGCCACGTCCGACGGCACCAAGGTCGCTGTGGCGGTCGATCCGCTCGAGCTGCTCGCGCCCGAAGAGCGCCGCCTCGTCGAAGCGCTCCGCGCTCGCAAGACCCGCGCGGCCGGTCCGCCGATGGCGACCCGCTACAAGCTCGCCGACGAGCGCGCGTCGTTCACGCACAAGTTCTCGATCGGCGGCCACGAGGGCTACATCACCGTCGGCCTCTACCAGGACGGCTCGCCGGGTGAAATCTTCGTCCGTATGGCGAAGGAAGGCTCGGTCATCGCCGGCCTGATGGATTCGTTCGCCACGTCGATCTCGCTCGCGCTCCAGCACGGCGTGCCGCTCACGGTCCTGATCGAGAAGTTCAAGGGCACGCGGTTCGAGCCGTCGGGCTTCACCGGTAACCAGGAGATCCCGATCGCGACGTCGATCATGGACTACCTGTTCCGCTGGCTGAACATCCGCTTCCCGTCCGAAGGCCCGGGCATCAGCTCGAGCCACCCGGCGGCGCGCTCGGCGCAGCTCGACCTCCCGAAGGTCCCGCTCCTCTCGAAGGACTTCATCTCGGTCGAGGTGAAGGCCGGTATGGAGCCCGCGATCCCGGTCGAAGTGAAGGACCGCGCGTGGGTGCAAGAGACCGATGCGCCGCCGTGCCACGAGTGCGGCACGCTGATGGTTCGCAACGGCGCTTGCCACAAGTGCCCGAACTGCGGCTCGACGAGCGGCTGCTCGTAAGTGAATTCCTAAGCTCGCCACCCGGCGAGTAGGATGTACCGAGGAAGCCCGTCACCCGACGGGCTTCTTTGTTTTCGGTTAGGCGAGTCGCTTCGGGCCTGGCGGTGCGTCGTCGATCGGAATGAGCTCGATCGTCGCGGTGGGATGCACGGGCAGGCGCTTCGAGGGCGCGTACACGGCGATGCTACGCAGCGCGGGCAGTGTCGCGAGCGTTCGCTCGACAGCATCGACCGCAGTCTCGTGCGGTAGCGAGGGCAAGCGGATCGACGCGAGCGCTGGGTGATTCGCGAAGCGCGTGAAGAACGCGCTGATCACGACGCCGCCGGCGAGCGCGCGCGGCTCGAGATGGCCGCGTTCGCCGCGAGACAGGTCGAGCTTCGCGAGCGCGGGGATCGTTTCGTTGCGAAGCAGTTGCGAGATCGCGGTGAAGCCGGGATCGCGGTGATCGGCCGCGTACTGGCACTGAAACGCGAAGTCGAGCTCGCGCAGCGAGGGCCAGCGCTCGGAGCTCGTGAGATCGATCGCGTCGTAGCCGGTGATCCGCAGGCGCTCGACCCGCGGATGGGCCCACGCCGAAAGGATCCTGCGGCCCTCGAGCGTGAGCGAGGTCAGCGCGGGTAGGCGCGAGAACAACTTGCGGGTCGCGGGGAGCAGGCACACGGGGCCTTCCATCTCGTTCCAGTGGCGCAGCGTCAGTGACGTGAGCCAGGGCCGCCGTTCGCGCGGGAGCTCGTCGAGCGCGGCGCGGAGCTCGTCATGCGGACCCGCGAGCGTGACGGAGCGAATGTACTGGGCACCGGGCCCGCGCAGTGCGATCGCGAGCTGCGAGTCGGGGCCCATACCCGACGCATCGACGTCGACGAAGCCGTAGCGGACGATGCCGGGCGGCAGATCGGCGCCGAACCATTGCGCGATGAGCTCGGCGCGGCGCGCGAGGACATCGGGACCCGCGTCGCCTTCGTCGATGCGCAGATCGATCGCGACCAATTCGCCACGCGGATCGCCGATCGCCTGCAGATGATCTGCGTAGATCGCGATCGCTTCGCGGTCCCACGTGGCGCGAACAGCCGCCTCGAGCTCCGCGATGCTCACTTCGCGGAAAGGATAGCGTGCGCGGCGTCGCCATCGCGAAGTCGCCCGCAGTGCCGAGGACCAAATAGTTCGCGACATCCGCGGCTGCACAATTCGCTCGATGCTGGAAAATGAGAGCTGCTCGCAACAAAAGAGCCTGCAGCAATTTGCGGCATCCGATCTATAGTCGCCGTCGATGTTCAGGGTGCTGGTGATCGCTGCGGTGGCGGCGGTGGCGGGTGGTTGCGTCACCGGGTCGAGGTCGTGCGAGCACGCGGACGAGACGACGTACCGCTGCACGCCGCTGATCGCGAACGAGCGTGGCTGCGTGGGCGGGCCGCGCGGAACGAGCGCGACGATCTATCCGATCGGCTGCCAGGTCGACGTGCCCGAGTGCAGCGAGCTCGATCCCGCGATGCCGCGCACGTTCGAGTGCGTGATCGGTGCGGACGGCGCGCCCGATTGGTACGAGCCGATCTGAAGCGGTGCCCCACGTGGGCGGTCACGGAACGAGTGCGTACTTCGGGAGATCGCCGCGTGGCTCGATCCAGTAGATCTGCTCGTGCGCACGTACCTCGAGCGCCTTGGCCGCGGCGCGGGCGGCGGCCTCGCTCGGGTGCTCGCCGACGACGAACACGTTGCCGTTGTCATCCTGCCGGAGCACTCGCCAGTACTCGGTCATGGTGATTGGATGCCCACGGCGCGAGATCGGTTCCGAGAACTTGCCGCGGCCTGCGGGTTTGGCAGACTCGGCCTTCATGGATCCGGTCGCACTGTCGGCGCAGTTAGAGGCCGAGCTGATGCGCGAGCTCGCGCGCTGCTACGACCGGATCAACTGGACGCACTTCAGGGAACAGCTGAAGCGGCCGGTGATCGTGCTGGCGGATGCGCCGCAGCGGCTGGGCCAGTGGGCGCGTGCGACGCGGACGCTCGAGCTCCAGCGCAGTCTCGTGCTCGGCAAGCCGTGGCCCGACGTGCTCGCGGTGCTCGAGCACGAGATGGCGCATCAGTTCGTCGACGAAGTGCTCGAGGTTCGCGACGAGACCGCGCACGGCGACACGTTTCGCCGGGTGTGCGAGCAACGCGGGATCGACGCGCGCGCGAACGGCGCACCGATCGCGCGCGATGGGATGGATGCGACAGACCGTACGCTCGAGCGAATCCGCAAGCTGTTCGCGCTCGCGGGCAGCTCGAACCAGCACGAGGCCGAGGCGGCGATGAAGCGCGCGCACGAGCTGATGCTGCGCCACAACATCGAGCAGCTGCCGATCCAGCACGAGTTCGAAGTCCGCCATCTCGGCGAGCCGCGCCGGCGCGCGAACGTCGTCGAGGCGGAGGTCGTGGGCCTCCTCTCCGAGCTGTTCTTCGTCGAGGTGATCGCGATCCCGGTGTACGTGCCGCAGACGGCGACCCACGGTCGGGTCTACGAGATCGCGGGCACGCTCGCGAACGTCGAGATGGCGAGCCACGTCTACGCGTTTCTGCTCGCGACCTGCGAGCGGCTGTGGCGCGAGAACCGTGCGGATACACGCGTGCGCAGCGGCCGCGATCGCGTTTCGTATCAGACCGGCGTGATTCGCGGCTTTCGCGACAAGCTGCTCGGCGAGCGCGTCGAGCTGCGCGGCGTCGGCCTGGTGTGGCGCGGCGACAAGCGGCTCGCCGAGTTCTATCGCCGGCGCAATCCGCGGATCGTGACGCGTCGCCGCAGCCTACGTGTCGGTGGCGCGCATCACGCCGGGCGTGAAGCGGGGCGCACGGTCGTGCTGCACAAGCCCGTGACGACCGGTCCGTCCGGCGGCGTGAAGCTTCTCCGCGGGTGACGCGCGGCGCGTGTGGTGGCATCCTTGAATGGATGCGGATCACGTCGTCTGTGATGCGTCGAGCCGAACCGCTGCCCCACGCGCGCGTGCGCAGCGCCTTCTCCCTGCGAGCGATCACGAGTACCGCGTTCGGTACGACCGATCCCCTAAATCCGGTGGTCGTGATGCTCGCCGAGGCGGTGCTGTGCGCACTCGTCGCGATCGCGCAACACTTCCCGTCGTCGCACGGCGTACGCAGCAACGCGATGTGGATCGTGGCCGGTGCGTGGTGCGCGCTCGCCGCCGGTGTCGCGATCGCGCGCCTCGCAGGCGCCGCGGCATTCGGTGCGCGCCGGCGTCACGTCGAGAAGGATGGCGATTTCTTCACCGCACTTCTCCTGGTTGCCGCGATGTTCGCCGTGTCGATGGCCGCGGGCGCGCTGTAGCAAGTCCGTTCGCACTTGACAGATCGGCGCTCGTGGTAATACTTAAGCGAGTGCTTAACCAATCCGACACGCTCGATCACGTGTTCCAGGCCCTCGCCGATCCGACGCGGCGCGGGATGGTGGACCGTCTCAGCCGAGGCCCGGCCTCGGTCAGCGAGCTCGCGGCGCCGCTCGACATGACGATGTCGGCGGTCGTCCAGCACCTCGCCGTGCTCGAGGGGAGCGGCCTGGTCACGACCGAGAAGGTCGGGCGAGTCCGCACGTGTCGCGTCGGGCCCGCGTTGCAACTCGCGGAGCGATGGATCACCGAGCGGCGCGAGACCTGGGAGCGCCGCCTCGATCGGTTGGGTGACTACCTCGAAGAAACTGCACCGAAGAAGAGGAAACCATGACGAAGAAGCAACGATCGATCACCCACGGCTCGTTCACGCTCGAGCGCGTGTTCCCGAACTGCACGCCGGCGCGCGCGTTCGCCGCATTCGCCACACCCGAGGGCAAAGCGAAGTGGTTCGCCGGGCCGAAGTGGGAGGAGCGCAAGCGCGAATTCGACTTCCGAGTCGGCGGCCGCGAGCTCCTCGTCGGCAAGCACGGCAACGGCGTCGTCAGCTCGTTCGAGGCGCGCTACTACGACATCGTCCCCGACGAGCGGATCATCTACTCGTACGAGATGCACCTAGACGACAACAAGATCTCGGTGTCGATCGCGACGCTCGAGTTCAGGGCCGAGGGCGAGAGCTGCCGCCTGACGATGCACGAGGATGGCGCGTTCCTCGACGGCTACGGTGGCGTCGATAGCCGGCGCAAGGGAACCGAGATCTTGCTCGATACTGTCGCTCGCGTGCTCGGCTGAGTGCGCCGAATCATCGAAGTATCGTCGAGCGACTTCGAAAAAACCGACATAATGCCGGTGGATGGAATGGCTCAACTATCACCACCTGCTGTACTTCTGGATGGTCGCGAAGCACGGAAGCATCACGCGAGCGAGCGCGGTGCTTCGCTTGGCGCATCCGACGATCAGCGGCCAGATCCATCGGCTGGAGGAGTCGCTCGGGGAGAAGTTGTTCGTGCGCAGCGGTCGCAATCTCGTCCTCACGGATAGCGGACGCATCGCCTTCCGTTACGCCGACGAGATCTTCGCGCTCGGGCAGGAGTTTCAGGATGCGCTGAAGGGAAAGTCGACCGGCAAGCCGATCCGGCTCGTCGTCGGCGTCTCGGATGTGATCGCGAAGTCGATCGTCCATCGCATCCTCGAGCCCGCGTTTCAGCTGCGCGATCAGGTCCGCGTGGTGTGCCGGGAGGCGCGTTCGCCCGAAGCATTCATGGCGGAGCTCGCGGTTCATGCGATCGACGTCGTCCTTGCCGATGCGCCGGCGCCCCCCGGACTGGCCGTCCGGACCTTCGATCATCCGCTCGGCGAGTGCGGTACGTCGTTCTTCGCGTCGTCCGCGCTCGCCAGACGGTGCCGTGCCGGATTCCCGCGCTCGCTCGACGGCGTTCCGGTGTTGCTGCCCAGCAGCAATTCCACCTTTCGCCGCGCGCTCGAGAGCTGGTTCCAGACCCACGCGCTTCGTCCCGTGATCGTCGCGGAGCTCGACGACCTGGCGTTGGCCTCGGTGCTCGGAGAAAAGGGGCTCGGCGTGTTGGCAGCACCCGACGTGATCGCAGCGGAGCTCAGGAAGCGTTACGCGCTCCAGCTCGTCGGGCGTGCGAAGGACATCCGCCAGCGCTTCTTCGCGATCTCGGTGGAGCGCAAGATCAAGCATCCGGCCGTCGCGGCGATCTGCGAGATCGCGCGTAAGAAGATCTTTGTATGACCTGACGCTTTTTCCGTTACGAGCACGTCCTATTACCGAATTGTCGAAGTGAGAGCTGTGGTCTATGGTGCGCCACATGTTGACGAACCGCGATGACCTAGAGGTGCGGGTTACGAACCGCAAGCAGCAGCTCATCACGGAGATCATCGAGCACAAGAAGAACAGCTCGCGCTTTGGCGCTGCCGAAGCCATCGACCGGATCAAAGATCACCTGTTGGAGCTGTCGCAGATCCTCAAAGCCAACAAGTGGCCGCAGCTCAGCGAGGGCGCGAGGGTCCGACTCGGCGAATGGGTCGCGCGATAGCGCGATGATCAGCGTGACCGAACGCCGCAAGCACCCGCGGATCGTCCTCAAGGGCACCGCGATCCTGCTGGCTGGCAAGCACGCGGTGCGTGCGCGGCTCTTGAACCTCGGTGCAGGCGGGTTTTTCGCGAGCACGCTCGTCACGCCGCCTGACTCGCTCCTCAATCAGTCCGTCGATATCGAGCTACGCCTCGATGATCCCTGTGCCGAGTGGACTCGCCTCGAGGGCAAGATCGTCCGGATCGCGAACGAGAGAGTGGCGCTCTGCTTCGACGCGACGCCGGCGCTGGTTCGCCTCGCCGAAGGAATGACCACCGCATCGCAGGCGAGAGACCGGGTCATCTCGGTGATCTTGATCGACGAAGTCGACGCGCGCCGGAAGCTGCTCGCCGAAGGGTTTCGAACCGTCGGCTGTAGCTTGATCGAGGCCGCGACCTCGCTCGAGGCGATCGTGCGCCTTGGCGAGTCGAGCTTCGAGCCGGACGTGATCGTCGTGGCCGACTCGATTCCAGCGGCGACGGCAAACCAGATGCGCGAGTTCGTCGAGCGCAACCATCCTCACGTCAAGTTGATCTCGGTCACCGACGTGATCGATCCTGACGTCAACATCTTCCAGCTGACGCCCGAAGACCTCCGCGGCAACCTCGCCAATGCGATCCGCCGGGTCCTCGGCCGGCGGCGCTCGCAGAGCGAGCTCAGTTGAGATCGTCCCAGTAAGCGGTCGACATTCCGCAGTTCGCGAACGCGTTGCCGAGCGCGGCGACGCTGTAGTCGGGTGGCGGCGCGGCCATCGGCCCGCTCGTGCCGATGCACGTGCCGACCTTCGGCTGACCACCGTCCGGCGGCGGGATGATCGTGTCGCGCACCATCAGGTGGGTGAGCGTCGGGTATTCGTTCGCGGTCGCATCCTTCTCGATATAGACGGTCGGATAGTGCGTGAGCATGTTCGCGGTGTCATCGAGGCCGGGCCCGCTGCCGTGCGCGACGGTGCCGGTGACGACCGACATCGCGTCGTAGCGACCGATGAACCACAGACCCGCCCAGCCGGCGTTCGGATCGTACGCGTCGAGCGTGACGTTGTTCGCGATCAGGTTTGCGTGACCGGCGTTGTCGGCAGAGATCTCGCCGCCGATATCGAAGCTCGCCTTCGCGTCGAACAGGAACGTGTTCGGCTGGATCGTCACGAGCACCGACGAGTGATCGGGCGCTTCGTAGACGAGCAGCGGGCTCGGCACGTGGAACGGAATCGGCTGGCTGACCCAGTTCGCGTTGCCGGCGACGTCGTTGGTATCGACGAGGATGTATTGCGCGCCGTTCGCGCCGAACGTCGATGCCGGCAGCGTGCCGAGCAGCGACGACTGGATCTGGATCGGCTCGTTGCCCGAACCTTCGACATGGAGCCCCGACGACCCTGCTGCGATGGGGCCGATCACGCGGACGCCGAGCTGCATGCTGTCGACGATCGAGACGTTGTCGATCAGCGTCGGCACGTCGCCGCCGATCTCGAGCGACGCGCTGTTGTTGTTGCTATGCGCGCCGCCCGCGCCGTGGATCTGGACGTAGTGGAGCTCGGAAGCGCCCGCGCCTTCGATGTCGACGAAGTCCCAGCTCCCGGATGGACCGGCGTGATCGCTCTCGAACACGATCGGCAGCGGGGCGGTACCGCGCGCGACCAGCTTGCCCGTGCCGGTGTCGTTCGTGCCGGTGCCGAACGACGTGCCGTCCGCGAACTTCACCACGACGCCGGGCTCGACATCGACCTCGGCGTAGGCGGTGATCGGCGTCGACGCGTGATAGGGGCTACATGCCGCAGTCAGCGTGATCGCCGAGTGGATCTCCTGGTCGAGCTCCGAGGTGGGTTGATCGCAGCTCGGGGGCATCGTGTCGTCGCCACCACCACTACTGCTCGTACAAGCGACCAGAACGCTAAGCCAAAGAACGCGCAAAGACATGGGACCTCCACCTGGCTGACACGCGCCGATCGGAGTCGTCGCGCAGTGAGCTAAGCTGGCGAAAGTGGAAGGGTGTCCACCGGACGAGGCGATCGCTCGGCTGATCGATGGCGAGCTCTCTGCCGAGGCGCGTGCCGAGATTCACGCGCACATCGATGGCTGCGAGGCGTGCCGCGCGTTGGTCGCGGATGTGGCGCGCGGCGACGATCGCGATGCGGTGCTGCCACCGGGCGCGAGCCTCGGGCGCTACCTCGTGATCGAGATGCTCGGCAGCGGCGCGATGGGCATCGTCTACGGCGCGTGGGACGCGCAGCTCCAGCGCCGCGTCGCACTCAAGCTGATGCGCGCGGAGCTCGCGGATCCCGACAACGCGGTGCTCGTGCGCGAGGCGCAGGCGATGGCGCGGCTATCGCATCCGAACGTCGTCGCGGTCCACGACACCGGCGTGATCGACGGCCGCGAGTTCGTCGCGATGGAGCTGGTCGAAGGCGAGACGCTCGGCGCGTGGTTGGAGAAGCCGCGGACGTGGCGCGAGATCGTCGCGGCGTTCGTTCAGGTCGGCGAAGGGCTCGCGGCGGCGCACGCGGTCGGGCTCGTCCACCGCGACTTCAAGCCCGACAACGCGTTCGTCGGTGCGGACGGACGCGCGCGCGTCGGCGACTTCGGGCTCGCGCGGGCAGGGCGATTGCCGGTGACGGCCGAGGGCGTGCGGATGACGCGGACCGGTGCGCTGGTCGGCACGCCCGCGTTCATGGCGCCGGAGCAGCTCGCGGGGGAAGTGGCCGATGCGCGCTCGGATCAGTTCGCCTTCTGTGTCGCGCTGTACGAGGCGCTCTACGCTGCGCGGCCGTTCGAGGGCAGCGATGTCGCGGAGCTCCGCGCGGCGATCGCGAGAGGGATCACGAGCGAAACGAGCAAGCGGACCGAGCCGGCGGCGCGGCGGACATCGCGCGTACCGTCGCGGGTCCGCCGGATCGTCGTGCGCGGGCTCGCAGCGGATCCGGCGCGGCGCTATCCGAGCATGCGCGACTTGCTCGGCGCGCTCGACCGCACGCTGCACGCGCCGCGGGTCGCGATCGCGGCGACGATCGGGGTGGCGGCGATCGCGATCGCCGCGGCGATCGTGGTGCGCAAACCCGACGCACCGTGCGCCGGCGATGCGTGGAGCCCCGCGTGGAACGCAGCGGATCGCGCGGCGGTGCTCGCCAGCTTCACCCGCAGCGGGCGCGCAGGAACGGCGGACGCGTTCGCGCGCGTCGACACCACGCTCGGTGGATACGCGACGACGTGGTCGCTGACGCGTCGTCGGGTCTGCGAGGCGACCCATGTCCATCACACCCAGACCGAGCCCCAGCTCGCAGCGAGGATCCAGTGCCTCGACGATCGCCGGCGCGAAGTGATCTCGTTGGTGCGCGTGCTCGGCGATGCCGACGCGCGACTCGTCGACGACGCCGCGAAGCTGCTCGCCGGACTCGTCCCGCCGGATGCGTGCGCGAGCGTGCGGACCGAGATCAGCGATCCGATCGGCGATGTCGCGCAGCGCGTCCAGCTCGATGCAGTGCGCGGTCAGCTCGCCGAGGCGAAGGAGCTCGACGACGCCGGGCGCTTCACCCAGGGCCTCGAGGTCGCGCGCAACGCGCTCGTCCAGGCGAAGCGGCTCGATGCCCGAGCGCTGCATGCCGCGCTGCTCTACCGGCTCGGTCACCTCGAGAAACAAGCATCGCTGCCGAGCGCCGAAGCGACGATGCAGGACGCCGCACAGCTCGCGCTCGCCGCGCGCGACGATGCGACCGCGGCCGACGCGTGGACCTACCTCACCTACCTCGCCGGCTTCGATGCCGGTCGTCACGCGGAGGGCGAGCGCTATGCGGCGTATGCAGGCGCCGAGATCGCGCGGCTCGGCGGCGATGACCTGCGCGAGGCGCGGTTGCTCGACTATCGCGCCGGTCTGCTTTACACCGACGAGCAGCGCACCGGCGAAGCGCGCGCGCTCCTCCAGCGCGGCCACGAGCTGTTCGTGCGTGCCGGCGCCCCCGAGTTGCTCGTGCTCGAGAACGATCAAGGTCAGGCCTCGCTGCTGCTCGAGCGCGGGCAAGCGGCGGAGGCGTACACTGCTAATCATCGGATCCGCGAGGCGAAGGAGCGCTTGCTCGGCGCAGACAACCCGAACCTCGTCGCATCGCTCTACAACGAAGCCGTCTCGCTCGTGCTCTCCGATCGGCCGAGCGAAGCGGTGCCGCTGTATCGCCGCGCCCTCGGGTTGCTCGCCGGTGTCGGGCGCAGCGGCAACTCCGAGGCGTTCGGTCGGTTCGGCCTCGCACGCGCGCTGCGAGGCGCGAACGATCCGGCGGCGGCGCTCGTCGAGGACCGCCACGCGGTCGAGATCTACGACGCGCATCCACCGCCGCCCGGTTGGATCGGCGACGCGCTCTACGGCGAAGGCGAGGATCTGCTCGCGCTGAACGAGCCCGCGCAGGCGATCGCACCGCTCGAGCGCGCGCTGAACTTGCGATCGACGCCCGACGCCGACGCCGAAGATCGCGCGAACATCGAGTTCTCGCTCGCGCGCGCACTGTGGGACAGCGGTGGCGATCGCGCCCGTGCCCGCAAGCTCGTCGCAGACGCGCACGCCGTGCTCGCACCGCTCGCCGCGAAGTACGGCTCGTTCCGCGCGAAGGCCTTCGCGAAGCTCGAAGCCTGGCGCGCGAGCCACTAGCGGTCGGTCGCGAGCAAGCCGCGCAGGCTCACGTCGAGCTTGCTGCGCACGATCCGGGCGAGGCTCGCGAGGTCGCGCGGCGCGAGCGAGAGGCGTTCGCGCAGGAGCTCGAGCACGCGGGTCTGCAACGCTTCGCGGGCGGCGGCAAGCCAACGCGCGGCGGTCGCGCGATGGACGGCGAACACGGCGGCGAGCCCGTCGCTGCCGAGGCCGTCGAGGAAGTGCAGGCGGAGCAAGTTGCGCTCTCGCTCTTCGAGCGCGACGAATGCATCGCGCAGCGCGCGCTCGAAGTCGGGCGCGTGACGCGAGCGAACGAGCGCGAGCTCGGGATCGATCGGTAGCGCGGCAGGCGCGGGCGCGCGCGCTTCGAGGCGTTCGCGGGTGTCGCTCGCACGGCGCGCGTTCGAGGCGATGCGCAGCGCGGCGACGCGCAACCACGCACCGAGTGCACCGCGACCGGTGTACTCCGCGATCCGCGGTGCTTCGCCGACGAACAGGCGCTCGCGCAGCGCCTGGCCGACCTCCGCGACCAGCTCGGGCGTCGCGCGGACGCGGCGAAGATATTCGGGGACCTGCGCGAGGTACGTGCGCTCGAATGCAGCGAGCGCGACGGGATCACCGGCGTGACACGCGCACGCGAGGTAGAGATCAGCGGCGTGGTGCGCGGTGTCGGGAGCGCGCGCGGCGACGAACGCTTCGAACGCGGCGCGATCGACCGCGAGGTCGGGCCACGCCTCGCGACCGGCCTGGAACATCGCCGCGATCACACGACCAGGATACCGCGAGCGGATGCGGGCAGTTCGCCCCGCTAGGGGTATCCGATCGTGAACGTCACGTGCGTCGCCTCGTCGGCAGATGGAAACGCGAGCGACGCGATCACCTGCGCTGCGCAGCGAGCCGCGGCGCCTTGACCGTGAACCTTCTTGACGCTGCCATCGGGCGCGATGTCGAGCTCTAGCAGCGCCGCGCCACGATGCAGCTGACTGGGATCTTGACCAGGTCCCATGCACTGCTGCAGGTCGTAACCGCGCATCGCGGCGGTCTGCTGGATCGCTTCCTTGTCGAGCCCGCCGGTGACCTCGCAACGGCGCGACTCGCACAGCGCGAGGCCCTGTGAAGCGGGAAGCGGGTCGTGCACTTCGCTCGTGCGGAACCGACCGGTGTGGATCTCGATCGCGCCCCAGCCCGGTCGGGTGTTCGGATCGAGCTTTTCGTTGTCGCCGAAAGGATTGTCGTGGGCGGTCGGGACGTAGACCGGGCCGACGCGGTCGAGCGCGCCGCGGACATCGGGAATCGCCGCGGCGAGTCGACCCATCGCGTCGCCCATGTCGGCTGGGCCGTCGGTGGCAGCTCGCTCGCCGCTCGCTCGCACCTCACCGGTCGCGCGACGGGAGCCGGCGACGCGTGCCGCGGCCTTTGCAGGCGGTTTTGCAGTCTCCGGTGGTGGTGGTGGTGGTGGTGGCGGCAACGGCGCGAGGTGAACGACGAGCGGGTGCGCCTGAGTCACGGGCCGCGGCCGCTTTGCACGCGGCAGCCGACCGAACGCGACAGCGGCGCCCCACACGAGCAAGTGAACGATCAGCGACCCGACGACGAACGCGGGCGTGCGCGCCTCGATCTCCGGTCGTGGCACCGGCGCCGGTGTGCGCTCGACGAGCGCGACCTCGATCTCGACGAGACCGAGTGCGAACGTCACGCGCTGCCAGCCGATCACGAGCTCCGCCGCGTCGCTCGCCGCGCCGTCGACCGCGAGCGTGCCGAGCCCGACCGGCCTGCGGATCACGAACCCGCGCGGCTCGCCCGTGACGAGCGGGAACTCGGTCAGGCCCGCGATCGCGAGGCGGGCGCCCGGCGCGCCGCCGATCGTGTAGCGCTCGCCCGGCGCGAGATGCGCGAGATCGACGATCGTCTCGCCGAGCCTCGCGGTGACCTGCGCGACGCGCATGGGTGGACGACACGGCGATAACGTTCGAGTTTCGCTGCAACCGCACGAGCGTCGCGCTGTCTGGTCGACGCAGCCATCCCCGAGTAGACTGCGCTGCCGTGTCGCTGAACGAGCTGTTACCCACCGCGCTGCTGCGAGCGCGCAACGGGACCGGCTACGAACGCGGCCAGCGCTACTGGCGCGAGGGGCGCGTGATCCAGTACGCGGTCGAAGGCGAGCACGTCACCGGTGTGGTCGCGGGTGCCGAGGATTATCTCGTGCGGCTCAACGGCAGCGGCAAGAAGCTGCTGAGCGCGTGCAGCTGCCCGGTCGGGTTGCGCGGCGAGATGTGCAAGCACGTCATCGCGGTCGCGCTCCATCACACCGCGATCCGCGAAGGCGGCGAGCTCCGCCGCGCCCAGCCCGCGAGCGACGAGCCATGCTTCGCGACGGATGAAGAGCTCGAGCGCTGGGCCGCGGATCATCACGTCGGGTTCGAGCTCGACGCGAGCGCGGAGATCCTCGTCGCGCAGCTCGTCCGCGTCTACCCGAGCGAGTGGCACCTCCGGCGCGTGCTGTGCACGAAGTCGCTCGGCGAGGTCGCGTCGCTCGACGGTGCGCGCCGCGCGTGGGACGAACCACGCCTCGTCCAGGCGACCGCGGTCATCGCCGCGGCTCACCTCGAGAAGGTCGCGGAGGAGGTCGAGGCCGGGCTCGCCGAGGAGCGAACGAAGCGCGCGCCGAGTGACGAGGCGCTCTCGCCGCTGTGGGCGAGGCTCGGCGAATTGCGCGCGGAGCTCCGCTCGGGGGCGATGCCGCGCGGCCGAGCGAGCCGTTCGGGCGGGACGTGGAAGTTCGAGCGCGATGCCGCGACGATCGAATGGCACGAGGCGACGCCGGTGCGCGGGATCAACTACCTCGTGATGCCGGTGATCGCGCGGCTCGCGTTTCGCCAGCGCGCGGAGCTCACCTGCACGTGCAAGCGCGAGCCGTGCACGCACGCGATCGCGCTGATCGACGCGACGCTCGATCGCCTCGCGGATCCGAATCGCACCGGCGAGATGGTGCCGATCGCCGACGAGCTGATGCGGCCGCCGTGGGAGCGCGCGCTCGCCGAGCTGAACTTCGACGAACCGGGCGCGAAGCCGCGCACCGCGGTCGAGTTGTGGTGGCAGGTCGAGCACGAGCTGCGGACCTACACGATCGCGCCGATTGTGAAGCGCCAGCTCAAGAAGGGCGGCACGAGCAGCGGCACGCGGATCACGCTGCAGCGCTTGCTCGCGGAGCACGGTAACTCGCTCGACGAGCGCGATCGCTCGATCGTCGAGGCGCTCGACGGCTGGCACGCGGGCTACAGCACCTCGTATCCGTACAAGGCGTTCGCCGCGCTCGTCGATCACCCGCGCGTGATGTTCGAGGGCGAGCAGATCGCGCTCGTCCGCCGCGCGCTCGGCTTCACCGCGGTCGAGGTCACGCCGCCGACCGCGACGTGGGCGCTTCCGAAGGGCCAGTCGAGCCGGATCGAGACCCCGCCACCGCCGAGCAATCTCCGCCTCGAGCCGACCGTCGACGGCGCGCGGTTCTCGCCGCGCTTGCTCGCGCCGCTGCTCCAGACGTTCGCCGCGGGCGAGCCGATGATCGTGATCGAGGCGGAGCACCACCGCGTGCTGTTGATCGACGTCAGCGACGAGGCGCGCAAGCTGTGGCACGCGATCGAGAAGCACGGCGATACGTTTCCGCCGGAGGCTCACGCGGTGCTGTTCGAGCGGCTCGCACGGGTCGACAGCAAGCTGCCGATCGCGGTCGCACCGAAGCTGATGGGCGAGCTACTGCACGAGCCTGCGACGGTCGTGCTCCGCCTCCGGATCACCGCGGTCGCGACGCTCGAGCTCGAGGCATTCGTGCGGCCGGCAAAGGGTGCGCCGCTGTTCCCGCCCGGCGTCGGGCCGCGCGAGGTGATGGTGCTCCGCGAAGGCGGCCGCGGCTACGCGAAGCGGATCTTCGAGCGCGAGCACGAGGACGTCCGCAAGGCGCTCGCGCTGTTGCCGCTCCAGGATGCCGAAGAGGGGCCACCGGGCACGCATCGCGTGAACGATCCGGATACGGCGCTGTCGATCGTCGCGCTGCTCGAAGATCCGCCGGCCGGCGTCGCCGCGGAGTGGCTCGACGAGCGACCGCGCGTGCTGTCGTCGCCGCAGATGCAGCACCTCCGCGTCCACATCGATCAGAAGCGCGACTGGTTCGGCATGACGGGGCAGCTCAAGGTCGAGTCCGGCCGGGTCGAGCTCGCCGTGCTGCTCGATGCGGCGCGCCGGCAACAGCGGTTCGTGCGCGTCGATGCGAATCGCTGGGTCGAGCTGTCGGAGCTGTTGCGCAAGCGCCTGAGCGACCTCGCGGATCACGCATTCGAAGGTCAGGTCTCGAAGGGCATCGAGCTCTCGGTCGGCGCGGTGCCGATCGTCCAGAAGCTCGTCGATGAAGGCGTCGACGTCGAGATCGACAAGACCTGGCGCCAGCTCGGCGAGCGACTCGGCGCGGCGATGAAGCTGCGGCCGAAGCCGCCGGCGGCGCTCGAGGCGACGCTGCGCCCGTATCAGGTCGAAGGTCACGCGTGGCTCGCCCGTCTCGCGGCGTGGGGCGCCGGCGGTTGTCTCGCCGACGACATGGGTCTCGGCAAGACCGTGCAGGCGATCGCGATCCTGCTCGATCGCGCGAAGCTCGGCCCGGCGATCGTGCTCGCGCCGACGTCGGTCGCGCTGAACTGGGTCGACGAGCTGAAGCGGTTCGCACCGACGCTGCGGCCGGTCGTGTACGGCGACAAGACCGATCGCGCCGCGACGCTGAAAGCGCTGACCAAAAAGGACGTGCTGATCGTCAGCTACGGCCTGCTCGCGCGCGATGCCGAGCAGCTCGCGCAGCACCCGTTCGCGACGCTCGTCGCCGACGAGGCGCAGGCGATCAAGAACCCGCGGACCGAACGAGCGAAGGCCGCGCGAATGCTGCGCGCCGAGTTCCGGATCGCGCTGTCGGGGACGCCGCTCGAGAATCATCTCGGCGAGCTGTGGTCCCTGTTCGCGCTCGTGTTCCCGGGCCTGCTCGGCAGCTGGGAACAGTTCCGCGCGCGGTTCGGCGTGCCGATCGAACGCGATCGCGACGAGCGAGCCCGCGGTGCACTCGCCCGGTTGATCCAGCCGTTCTTGCTTCGCCGCACGAAGTCCGAGGTCGCGCCCGAGCTCCCGCCGCGCACCGAGATCCTCGTGCCGATCGCGCTGTCGGCCCCGGAGGCCGAGCTGTACGAAGACGCGCGGCTTGCGACGGTCGCGCAGCTCGACGGCTCCAAGAAGCGCGGCGAGGACGCCGACAAGCGGCGGTTCGAGGTGCTCGCCGCGCTCACGCGATTGAGACTCCTCGCGTCGCATCCGAAGCTCTACGATCCGAGCTCGGCGGTCGGCTCGTCGAAGATGCAGCGCCTCGTCGAGCTCGTCGAGGAATTGCGCAGCGAGGATCACCGCGCGCTCGTGTTCAGCCAGTTCACGTCGCACCTCGCGCTCGTGCGCGACGAGCTCGATCGCGCGAACGTGCCGTACCTCTATCTCGATGGCGCGACGCCGGCAGCGGAGCGCGCGCAGCTCGTGCGTCGCTTTCAAAGCGGCGAAGCCGATCTGTTCTTGATCTCGCTGAAGGCCGGCGGCACCGGCATCAACCTGACCGGCGCCGACTACGTGATCCACCTCGACCCGTGGTGGAACCCGGCGGTCGAAGATCAGGCGACCGATCGCGCGCACCGGATCGGTCAGGACAAGCCGGTCACCGTGTACCGGCTCGTCGCCCGCGGCACCGTCGAGGAGAAGATCCTCGCGCTGCATGGCAGCAAGCGCGCGCTCGTCGCGAGCGTGCTCGACGGCACCGGCGCCGCTGCGAAGCTGTCGACCAGCGATCTGCTGGACCTACTTGGCTGAATCGATCAACAGCGGGAACTTCTTCGTCCCGGTCAGCGTCGCCTTCGTCCCGGTCTCTTCGCGGTAGTGCCGCTCGCGTGCACCGTGGGTCTCGGGCGCGCGCTCGAGGTGGACGCTGCCGACGATCCGGATCTTGTCACCCGGCGTGATCACGCGTTCCTCGTAGCGCTCGCTCTTCGCGACCGGGCGGTTCGACAGTGCGGCCTCCGCGGCATCGATCCGGACCACGCCGCTCGCATCGCGGACGAAGAACGGCAACAGCCGGCGCTCGACCTCCACGCGCTGCGGGACCGTCGCGTTGTGACCCTGGAAGAAGTACACGTTCGTGTCGTACGCGACGCACGGCCGCTTCGCGACCATCGACACGAGCAGCTCCTCGTCCTCGACCTCGACGGTTCCGACGACGCACGCGAGCTGACCGTCGACGAGCGCCGCGACCGGCGTCACGCGAACCGAGCGCAGCACGCGCCGGGTCCGCCGCGCATCGTCACCGAACCAGAACCAACCCGCGATGCTGCCGAACACGACCGGCACGAGCAGCACGATCAGCGCGTCGAGGCCCATGCGTCACGAGCTACACGACAGCATCGAGCAGCCCGGCTTCGCGCGCGCCCACTCCGGCCGCTTGCGCGTGTAGCGCTCGAGCCCGGTGCGCTCGTCGTACGGCTTGCGCAAGACGTCGATCAGCGCGAGGAGCTGTGCGCGATCGCCGCGCTCGGTCGCCTCGATCACTTCCTGGACGAGGTAGTTGCGCGGCACGTAGATCGGATTGACCTCGCAGATCCGCGCGGCGCGCTCGGCCTCGCTGATCCCTTCGAGCGCCGCACGCGCGCGATAGCGATCGAGCCAGCGCGTGATCATCGCGCGATGGATCGGCGTGACGTCGCCGTAGATCGCTTCGGTGATCCGCTCGGGCTCCGCCAGCCGGCGGAACCACAGCGTGTAGTCGACCTCGATCGACTGCATCAGCTCGCCGAGCGCGGTGAGCAGGCCATCGTCCTCGACGATCGTGTCGCCGCGGCCCGACAGGCCGAGCTTGCGCAGCATGGTGTGGCGATACAGCGAGCTGAACTCGCGCGGGAACGCGTCGACCGTCTTGCGGAGAGAATCTAGATCGTCGCACACCGGCGCGAGCGCCTTCGCGAGCTGGCCGAGGTTCCAGTGCGCGATCGCCGGCTGGTTGCCGAACCGATAGCGCCGATTCGCGGCGTCGGTGATGTTCGGCGTCCATGTCAGGTCGAACGGCTCGAGCCAGCCGTACGGGCCGTAGTCGATCGTCAGGCCGAGGATCGACATGTTGTCGGTGTTCATCACGCCGTGAACGAAACCGACGCGCATCCACTCGGCGAGTAGCCACGCGGTGCGCTGCGCGACCTCGCTGAACATCTCGGCGACCGTGCGGCCCGGGTACCAGTGCTCGCGCGTGAACTCGACGAGCGTGCGCAGCGTCGCGTGATCGTCGCGGGAGGCGTGGATCTCGTAGCTGCCGAACCGCAAGAACGACGGCGCGACTCGACACACGACCGCGCCGGGCTCGTGCGCGGGATGACCGTCGTAGAGCAAGTCGCGCATCACCGGCTGGCCGGTCGTCACGAGCGACAGCGTGCGCGTCGTCGGCACGCCGAGGTGGAACATCGCCTCGCTGCACACGAGCTCGCGCAGTGACGACCGCAACACCGCGCGCCCATCCGCGGTGCGCGAGTACGGCGTCGGACCGGCGCCCTTGAGCTGGAGCTCCCACGTCTTGCCGGCGTGGCTCACTTCGCCGAGCGTGATCGCGCGACCGTCGCCGAGCTGGCCCGCCCACGTGCCGAACTGATGACCGCCGTAACACGCCGCGTACGGCGCCATCCCGGGGACGACGCGATTGCCGGCGAGCACCTGGACGAGCTCGGGCGATTCCTCCAGGCCGAGGAGCTCCGCAACTTCTGGAACCAGCACGAGCAATTCGGGAGCGGGCACCGCCGTCGGCTCGACGCGCGAGTAGCACGCTTGTCGCACCTGCCGGGTGGTGTTATCGGTCCGCGGGTCTCCTGGCAGCGCTCGTACGAACGCGTCGGTGAACTGCAACTGCTCGACGGTGGTCACGTCCCGGCAGTATGGAGAAAAACTGCTCCATCGGCGAGGGTCGCGCGTTCCATGGATGCATGCGGGCGCTCGCGATCGTGTTGGCCTGTGGCTGCAACCACTTGCCCGTGACCACGGCGGCAGCGGCGACCGCCGCACCGGTCCCCCGCGAGCCCTCGCGTCCCGCGCTCGTCGTCCCCGAGGAGACGATGCAGTTCCAGGTCACGTTCCGCGGGATCACGGTCGGTCAGGTCCAGACCGCGATCGGCAAGGAAGGCGTCGTCGACGGCCACCGCGCCGTGATCATCAAGTCGGCCGCCAAGAGCATCGGCTTCATCGCGCTGATCGGGACGATGCGATGGGAGCTCGAGACCACGCTCGATCTCGACCGCGGCGTCCCGCTCCACACGCACGAGGAAGCGTGGGCCGAGCTGGCGGGCGAGAAAGAGCACGACGACACTCGCCATGACTGGCAGGACGGCGACGACACCCAGGACCTCCACTCCGCGATCGGCACGCTGCGCGGCTGGGAGCCCGCGCCGAACGCCGAGCGCGAGATCCGGATCGGTCTCGGCGGTAGCCATTTCCCTCTGACGATCGGGCCCGCGGGCCGCGGCATCATCGGCGGTCGCCCGGCGCTGCGCTTCGCCGGCATCGCCGAGCAGGTGTCGCACTTCACGATCTGGCTCTCCGACGACACCGCGCGGGTCCCGCTCGCCGCCGAGACCGAGACGCCGCTCGGTACCGTCGGGGTCGAGCTCACGGATTACGGCGAGCTGCGCCATTAAGACTTCCCCGAATCGCGGCGTCGCACGTTCGAGAGGTATGTCGCGAATGCTGGTCTTGTTGTCGTGTCTTGCCGCGTGCCAGGGCTGGAGCCACAGCGGTGGCACGTGGGCCGAGGAGCCGCCGAAGAAGGTGATGGAGCTTGCCGGCCGTGACCTCACGTCGGCCGAGCAGGCGACGCTCGACAAGACCGGGCTCGTCGTGATGGCCGCGGATCCGGTGCAGAGCTTTCACGTCGGCTACACCGCGCTGTTCCACGCGCACATGCCGGTCTACGTCACCGCAGACTCGCTGCTCTACGCGTGGCACGAGTCGTACGACAAGATCCTGATCTCGCTCGAGCTCGGCGCGCTGAAGCCCGCGCTCGACACCATGCTCGATGGCCTGCGCAAGCGCCTCGCGACGGTGGAGGCAGATTCGCAAGCGCGCGCCGACCTCGATGTCTACCTCACCGTCGCGGCGAGCCTCGAGCGCGGCGCGCTGCAGCCGCCGGTGGCCGCCGGTGATCCGGCGCTGATCGAGACGCTGTTCGACCGCGGGACCGCCGCCGAGGGCCTCGGGTTCGAGCTGTTCGGCGAGCCCGCGCAGTTCGACTTCTCGATGCTGAAGCCGCGCGGCCACTACACCGAGCTTCCCGATCTCCAGCACTACTTCCGCGCGATGTCGTGGCTCGGCCGCGCCGAGGTCCGGATCGCGCATCGCGATACCGCGTCGCTGCCGTGGACCGTGAATCGTCGCGCGCTCGCGGCGGCGGTCCTGCTCGGTACGTTGTTCGACGAGGATCTGAAGAAGCAGTGGCACACGATCGACGCGACCGTGAACGCGTTCGTCGGACCATCGGACTCGATGTCGCTGCCCGGGCTCGACGTCGCGCTCGGGGCGTTGACCGGCAACCTCGCCGCCAAGTCCGATGCGGAGATCGCGGCGGCGTTCGCCGGTCCCGCCACGCAGAAGATCCACACGCAGCTCGCGGGCGTCGGCGAAGGCTCGATCGCGTTCCTCTTGCTCGGCCAGCGCTACGTGTTCGACGCGTCGGTGTTGGGCGCGCTCGTCGCCGGATCGATTCCGAGTGATCGCCTGATGCCGTCGCCGCTCGATGTCGCCCACGCGGTGTTCCACAACCCGGCGGCGAAGCCACTCCTCGCGAAGGACCTCGCGCGCTACGGCGCACCGTATGCGGATGCACTCGCCGCGAAGGCCGCCGAGCCGCTCCCCGACAATTCGCTCGCCCACCTCTGGCTCGGTGCGCTGCGCGAGCTGTCGCCCGATGCGAAGCGCGATGCCGCGCTCCCGGCACCGTTCACGACCGAGCCATTCGCTCGCCGCATGCTCGATGCGCAGCTCGCGTCGTGGGCCGAGCTCCGCCACGACAACCTCCTCTACACGAAGCAGTCGTTTACCGCGGAGGTCGGTTGCGAATACCCCGCGGCGTACGTCGATCCGTATCCGGCGTTCTACGCGAAGATGAAGCTGATCGCCGAGCGTGCGCGCGCGACGATCTCGACGATTTCGTTCCCCCAGAAGAACGGTCAGGCGATCGACCACTACTTCGAGACGATGGCCGCGACGATGACCCGGTTGCAGGCGATCGCCGAACGCGAGCGCGCGAATCAGCCGATGACCGACGACGACCTCCAGTTCATCGATCACATGGTCTCGCTCGACGGCCGCAGCATCGTGTGCTCGACGACCATCGATCCGAAGGGCTGGTACGCGGAGCTGTTCTTCGAGCAGAAGGAAGCGCTGTGGCACACGCCGGTGATCGCGGACGTCCACACCCAGCCGACCGACGAGACGGGCAACATGGTCGGCCGCGTGCTCCACGTCGGCACCGGCATGCCGCACTTCATGGCGATCACGATCAGGCACGATCGCGGCGACCATACCCAGACGTATCGCGGCCTCGTCTCGAGCTACGCCGAGCTCGTGACCGAGCACTTCCAGCGCCTCACCGACGAGGAATGGCGCGAGAAGATCGAGAAGCGCATGGTCGGCGTGCCCGCATGGATGGCGGAGATCTCCGCCGATCACTGATACGTTTCGCGCGCGAGGTTCGCGATCGCGAGCGCGGCACTGTCTGCGATCCGGACGTCGACGCCGCTCGAGGTACGCTCGAGGATCACGCCGCTGATCCCGAACCCGGCGAGCCCGAGCTGGCGAAACGCGGGGATCACGAGGTTCGCGACGATCTGGGCGTCGCGCGGGTACGCGTCGAACGAGATGTGGAGGTTCTTCGCGGACAAGCTCGCGAGCTCGTCGAGCAGATCGTGTGCGCGGCGCACGACGTTGTTGCCGTGACACACGAGCTCGAGGAACTGCAGCGACGCGAACGCCGGCGCCGCGACGAGCGACATCGCGAGCGTGTTCGTGTACGGCACCTTGTAGAGGTGGGTGAGCTGCCCGGCGCGATGTTCGCGGAGATCCTTCAGCACGTGATGGTTCGTGCCATCGGCCTGGCGCAGACCGGCGAGGTTCGGCGCGCTCACGATCTGGCGATACAACCGCTCCGGTCCCTTGCCGATCCGCACCGTGTCGAGCATCGCGAGCCGGAGATCCGCGAGGAACGCGTTCACCGCGCTCGGGTCCTCCGGCGGCTGATGGACGACCGAACCGCTCGCGGGCAGACCTTCGCGGAACTTGATGTTCGTGAGGAAATGGATCAGCGGGCCGAGCGCTGCATCGCGATCTGCGGCGGCCACGTGCTTGCCCGCGCGCAAGAGCGCGAACGTCGTGGCGCACGGCTCGCCGGCATCGGCGAGCGCATCGAGCAGGACCTCGCGCGCGTGATCGTCACCCGGATTCGCCGCGAGCTGCTCGACCAGCGCGATCGACGCACCGGTCCGCGGGATCGAATCCCACGCACCGGCTGCCGGATCGCGTGGCGCCATCCGTTCGGTCCGCGCGCTCGCGACGCGCAATGGTTGGACGGGCTGGACGGTCTGGCGCGGCTTGCCCGGCACGTCGATCGACGTGTACGCGCCGGGCCACAACTGATCGACGAACGCGATCTCCATGCCCTTCACGAGCCCGAACTTCCCGGCGTCGAGCCGGATCTGACGCCCGCGCGTCTCGTGGATGTTGACGAGCGCCTCGTTGCCCATCACCCACGCGACCTTTGCCGGGACGCGCGCGAACGCGTTGCGGTGCGGGTGCCACGTCGACATGGTGATCGACGTCTCCGCCGGTGCATCGCGCGCGAGCTTCTCGAGATCGGTGAGCGGGATGGCGAGGATGCCTTCCGCGACCTCGATCCAGAGCTCGTTTGCATGCGTGCCGATCGACCGCGCACCCGCGACATGCTCGACGGTGATCACGGCGACGTCTGCTCGGTCCGCCTCCACCACCGTGAGCGCACCCCCCGTCACCATCACCGCGCTGCGCTTCCAGTACGCGATCGGACCCGCGATCGCGCACGCCCCGTGAAACCACACCAACCGGCCCACCTTGCCGAACGTCTTCTCCTCGAACCCGTCGGGATGCCCGTCATTACGCGGCACGTCGCCGTGTGCTGCGAGCTTCCACTCCACCCCGGAGTTGTACCGCTACATGTGCGCGGCTTGGTCGGTCTTCATCTTCCAACCGGAGCCGTCGCGGACCCAGCTCTCCTCGACGGTCGGCGCGTCCTTCGCCGTCTGGGTGAAGATCACGGCCGAGGTATCGGTCGTGTGACCCATGCTGACGATCTGGCGCGGATGAGAGCTGTCCTGCGCGATCGACGCTTTGATGTCCTGGCGGACGTGCGCGACGTTGGTGTAGTGAGTCTGCGGAGCGGCGCAGCCAGCCGCGATGACGATGGCGAGCAGTAGAGACTTCATGACCTCAGGCAATGAGCAGGAATCGGTCCAACGCAGCACGCCACGTCGACTGCAAATCTTGCGATTCCAAGCGGATGTCGCCCCGTGTCGCGTACGTCGCACGCGTATCGACGGACCGTATCCCCGCTGTACCTGGTACAGCGAGGGAACAGCCGTTAGGATGCGTTACTGATGATGCGTTGGGGAACGCTGCTGATCGTCGCGGCGTGCGCGACGCCGCAACCGCAAGGACAAGCGGTCGAGCAAGCGCTCACGCAATGCGGTAGCGCGGTCGTCGAAGGGCTCGACGTCTACGCCGGCACCGGCACGATCGATTGGGCGAAGGTCCAAGCGTCGGGCCGCGGCTTCGCCTTCATCAAAGCGACGCAGGGCGACTACAACGTCCAGTCGACCTTCCCCACGAACTGGACGAACGCACTCGCGGCGGGCGTGAAGCGCAGCCCGTATCACTTCTTCGACGGCACCGTCGACGGCGTCCTCCAGGCGAACACGTTCCTCGCCGAGGTCCAGACCGCGGGCGGTCTCCAGGTCGGTGACCTGCCGGCGCTGCTCGATCTCGAGTGCCCGACCTCGGCGGTTCAGGCGAGCGCGCAGGCGAACTGCGAGCACACGGGTGATTCCGGCTGGGTCGATCAGGCGACGCTCAAGCAGCGCGTGTACGACTGGCTCGACACGGTCCAGGCCGCGACCGGCCGGCCGCCGATCATCTACTCGTACCCGTCGTGGTTCGCGGCGCTGTCGTTCACCGATGCGAAGCTGACGAACTACCCGCTGTTCATCGCGTCGTACAACAGCTGCGCGACGATCCCGCAGCCATGGACGACCGCGGTGTTCTGGCAGTACTCGGCGACCGGCACCGTGCCCGGCGTGACCGGCCAGGCCGATGTCGATCGGTTCTTCGGCAGCGCGGCGGACCTCGATGGCTTCACGATCCAGCCGCCGGCCGCTCAACCGGATGCCGGGGTCGATCCGATGACACCGCCGATGAAGGAATCGCCGGCTGGCTGTGGCTGCCGGAGCAGCGATGGGACGAGCTGGAGCGTCGCGGCGTTCGGGCTGATCCTCGTCCTTCGTCGTCGCAAGCGCTGATCTACTTCCAAAAAGTTGCCCCCTATACGGGCCGGGGCGTAGGCATTTCATGGGGCCCTTATGGAAACGATCAATGCCGCGCTCGCCGAGCCCGAGACTGCCGCGCCTGCCGCTCTCATGCGGGGGACCGCACGCGGGCTCGAGTGGAATGTCGATGGCCACGCCGCGACCGATGCCGTCATCAGTGCCCTCGAAGCCAAGCTGACCGAGGCCCCGGCGTTCTTCCGCGGCAGCAACGTCCGCATCGTGGTCGACAGCGGCCCACTCGCCAGCAGCTGCCTGATGCAGCTCGCCGAGCTGGCGACCCGGTTCGAGCTGCGGATCGTCGAGGTCGGTGCGCCGAAGCCGGCGCTGCCTCCCGCTCAGATCGTCGAGACCGGTCCCGTGCTGCTCGAGCTCGCCGAAGGCTCGGCGCGGACCGAGGTCGAAGAGCCGATCGCGCTCGTTCCCGAGCCAACCCCGATCCCGATGCCGACCATGCCTGCCGATACAACCCGATTGTTTGTCGGGCCGGTGCGTAGCGGCGTGATCCTCGATCACACCGGGAATTTGATCGTGTTCGGAGACGTCAACCCGGGCGCCGAGGTTCGCGCGACCGGCAACATCGTCGTCCTCGGCCGGCTGAAGGGCACCGCGCACGCCGCGATCGGCTCCGATACCGGTTTTATCCTCGCGCTGCGCCTCGAGCCGCAGCAGCTTCGTATCGGCCGCCGCGTCGCGCGCGCCGCCGACAACGACACCTCTTCGAACGACGCCGAGATCGCTTATGCGACCGGCGACCAGATGATCGTCGAACGCTACAAGGGTCTGCCGCGCAACCTCGCCACCGCGATTTAAGGAGTCACCATCATGGGCCGCGCCATCGTCATCACGTCAGGAAAAGGTGGAGTCGGTAAGACGACGACCACCGCCAACCTCGGAACCGCGCTCGCACAGCTCGGCCATACAGTCGTGGTCGTCGACGCCGACATCGGGTTGCGCAACCTCGACGTCGTCATGGGGCTCGAGAATCGGATCGTGTTCCACTCGGTGGACGCGATCCGCGGCAAGTGCACGGTCCAGAAGGCGCTGATCAAAGATCGCCGCCTCGACAACCTGTGGCTCCTGCCGGCGTCGCAGACCGACGACAAGGACGCGGTCACACCCGACGACATGCGCAAGCTCGTGACGGAGCTCAAGAGCACGCACGACTTCGTCCTGATCGATTGCCCGGCCGGCATCGAGCAGGGCTTCAAGAACGCGATCGCGGGCGCGGATGAAGCGATCGTCGTGGCGACTCCTGAAGTCTCGTCGATCCGCGATGCGGATCGCGTGGTCGGCCTGCTCGCGGCGGCGGATATCTCGGCGCGGCTGATCGTGAACCGGATCTCGCCGCAGCTCGTGAAGCGCGGTGACATGCTCTCGCAGGCGGACGTGATCGAGATCCTCGCGCTCGAGCTCCTCGGCGCGGTGCCGCTCGACGACCAGATCATCGCGACGACGAACAAGGGCGTGCCCGCGGTGCTCGAGGCTTCGAAGTCGCTCGCGGCGCGCGAGCTGACCCGGATCGCGAAGACGCTTGCCGGCCACGAGGTCGAGGACAAGCAGGCAGTCGGCTTCTTTACCCGGATCGGCCGCGCGCTCGGCCTGTCGGCGTCGCCGGCGTGAGGTGGTTCACAACTATGTGGCACAACATCAAGAGCTTGTTCGGCGGTAAGCCCAGCCGCGAAGTCGCGAAGGGCCGCCTTCACCTCGTGCTCGCGCACGATCGCACCGGCCTCGATGGCGGCCGGCTGCAGGAGATGCGCGAGGAGATCGCGAAGGTGATCGCGAAGTACGTCGAGATCGATCCGGAAGCGGTCGATATCCAGATCGAGACGCGCAATCGCGAGACGCAGTTGACCGTTTCGAGTGCGATCCAGGCCCGCTCGGCGACGTGATCCGGACGTAGACTGCGTGCATGATCGCAGTCCTCGGCACCGGCCTCCTCGGTAGCAATTTCACGCGCGCCCTGATCAAGAAGGGCGAGACCGTCCACGTCTGGAATCGCACGTTCGATCGTGCGAAGGCGCTGGAAGCGGACGGTGCGAAGGCGTTCGCGGACGCCGCCCAAGCGGTCGCGGGCGCTTCGCGCGTTCATATCGTCGTGTCGGATGACGCGGCGGTCGACGGCGTGATCGCCGCGGCGCACTTCGCGCCCGGCACGCTCGTGATCGATCACTCGACGACCTCGACCGAAGGTGCAAAAGCGCGGACCGCGCGCACCGACATCGCGTACGTCCACGCGCCGGTGTTCATGGGCCCGCAGAACGCGCTCGAGAGCACAGGCTTGATGTTGGTCTCCGGAGATCCGGCGCGCGTCGAGCGCGTGAAGCCGATGCTTTCGGTGATGACCGGCAAGCTGATCGATCTCGGCGAGCGCGTCGACGCGGCCGCGGCGTTCAAGCTGATGGGCAACACGTTCCTGATGGGCTTCACCGCCGCGATCGGCGACCTGATCGGCCTCGGCAAGGCGCTGGGGTTTTCTGCCGCCGAGGCGATCACGCTGTTCGAGCACTTCAACCCGGGCACGATGACCGGGCAGCGCTCGAAGCGCATGGCGTCGGGAGACTACTCGCAGGCATCGTGGGAGCTCGCGATGGCGCGCAAGGACGCACGTTTGGTTCAAGGGGAAGTCGATCGCGCACATGTCGCACTCGTCCTCGTGCCCGCGATCGCTGCGAGGATGGACGAGATGATCGAACGCGGTCACGCGCACGACGATTGGACCGTGATCGCGAAAGACTTCGTTTAGACTGGTTCGGTGAGGGCTGCTCTTCTGCTGGTAATCGTCGCGGCGTGCGGCAATAGCCAAGCGCAAGACGATCAACCGCCGAGCGGCGACGGTGGCCTCGTCGGTGGTAGTTGCAGCGCGGTGCCCGCCGACGAGACCGGCGACGGCACGTACTACGCGGCCGACGGCACGGGGAACTGCAGCTTCGATGCGTCGCCGAACGATCTGCTCGTCGCGGCGATGAACCATCCCGACTACGGCACCGCACAGTGGTGCGGCGGCTGCGTCGCGGTCACCGGCCCGAAAGGCACGGTCACGGTCCGGATCGTCGATCAGTGTCCCGAGTGTCTCCATGGCTCGCTCGACATGAGCCCACAGGCGTTCGACATGATCGCGGATCACGCGGCGGGCCGCGTGCCGATCACGTGGCACGAGGTCGCGTGCAACGTCACCGGACCGATCGAGTACCACTTCAAGGACGGCGCGAACGCCTACTGGACCGCGATCCAGATCCTCAACGCGGTCTATCCGATCGCGAAGCTCGAGGCGATGAAGAACGGCGCGTACGTCGAAGTTCCGCGCCTCGACTACAACTATTTCGTCGCCGCGTCGGGCCTCGGCGCCGGGCCGTATCAGCTGCGCGTCACCGATCAGCGCGGCCACGTCGTCGAGGACAGCGGCATCGCGCTCGGCGACAACGTCACGCGGACCGGCTCGAACCAGTTCGCTTCTTGTCCTTGACCTGGCTGTAGCGGAAACAGTCGACGAGGTGGTCGTTGATCAGACCGCACGCCTGCATGTGCGCGTACATGATCGTCGAGCCGCAGAACTTGAACCCGCGCTTCTTCATGTCCTTCGCGAGCGCGTCGCTGTGCACGTCGCGCGGCGGGATTTGCTTTGTCGACTTCCACTTGTTGACGACCGGCGTGCCGCCGACGAACGACCAGATATAGCTGTCGAACGAGCCGCGCTCCTTTTGAACCGCGAGGAACGCCTTCGCGTTCGTCACGCACGACTCGACCTTCATGCGGTTCCGCACGATCGCCGGATCGAGCAGGATCTTGTTCACGCGCGCGGGCGTGAACTTCGCGACCTCGGCGGGATCGAACTCGGCGAAGTGCTTGCGATAGCCGGCGCGCTTGTCGAGGATGGTTCGCCACGACAGGCCAGCCTGCGCGCCCTCGAGCACGAGGAACTCGAAGTGACGGCGATCGTCGTGCGTGGGCAGGCCCCACTCGGTGTCGTGGTAGCTCCACATCGCGCCGGCTGATTCGCCGGCCCACGTACAGCGCTGCATGCGGCTAATGTACGAGGAACCACTTCACGTTCGCCATCACCTCGAGGTGGAAGTGATTGCGATGCGGCCGGTTGAAGTCCGGCGTGAGGACGACGTTGAACAGGTGCGCCTCGACGGTCGTGCACAGGATGTCGCGCAGCTCCTTCGCCGCGTCGGTCGCGGGATGCGGGCCCGCGCCGTCGCCGCACGTCGGATCGCCGATCTTGCCGTGGAAGTCTTTGAGGACGTCGAGCACGCTGCCGTCCTTCTTGGTGAACCGCCCGGCGTCGAGTGCGAGCGCACCGTTGTGCTGGCCGCCGATCTTGTCGTCGGGCCACGACTTCGGCGGCGGCCGATAGATCGAGTAGTGACGGACCTGGACGATGTCGTGCTTCTCGAGGATCGCCGCGAAGTCGTCCATCGCGAGCACCTCGCGGCAGTCGACGATCTCGTACGGCGAGTCGGCGCGCTTGGCCTCGCTCGCGTCGGTGCGGAACTCGACGCCGTGGAGCGCGCCGGTCAGCCGGATCGGATCGACGACGCCCTTCGCGGTCTCTTTCGTGTAGCCGATGTGGCGGTTGCCGAGCTCGGTCTCGCAATCCGCGGCCGACATCGCGCCGTAGCGGACCGCGGGAGTCGTGTCGGGATCCGCCGGGTTCTCGAACCGCGACTTCGCGTGGGTCTTTGGCTTTGGCTTCTTGGACTTGGACGGGGCGGCGAGCGCCGTCGCGCCTAGGGCCAGGAACACCGCGACGGCTCGCACTCCTGGACTCTACCGGAACCCGTGCACGTGCGCCGGTGTCCATTGCTGCGATGCGGCGCATAGGTGCGTGGATCTGTCTATGGGCGGCATGTTCGAGCGTGATCGCGGGCTGTCCCGGGGCGCGAACGACACCCGTCGTCGTGCCGCACGTCACAGCGCCGATCGCGATGACGCCGCCGGCGCAGGGCCGCGCGCCGACCGCGCTGTCGTCGGTCGCCGCCGGCGACATGACCTTGGATCTCATGACGGCCGTCGCCGATGCGACCGCGGGTGTGAAGACGGTCGATCTCTCCGAGGCCGATACCGCTGCGTTGCTCGCGCGGCTGGAACCGCTGCCGCCGATCGATCAAACCGGTGCGCCGGTGGTGCGGCCGCCTTCGCCGCTGCCGCCGGGACCTGGCTCGATCGAGCCGATCGCGTTCGTCGCGCCGACCGGTGCGCGCGTCGCCGATAGACCGATCCAGCCATTGCCGCCGACGCCACCGCGCCTCGAACCACCGCAGATCTTGCCGATGGGCGAGGTCCCCGCGGAAGCCGAGATCCGCGTGCGGTTCGCCGAACCGATGATCGCCGTCGAGCGCGTCGGCGAGGCGACCGCGGAGGTCGCGACGTTCGAGCCGGCGATCCGCGGCACGTGGAGATGGCTCGATACGCGAGTCGCCGCGTTCACGTCGCAAGCGCCGCGGCTCGCCCAGGCGACGCCGTACAAGGTCACGGTCGCGCACGCGAAGGCGCTGTCGGGTGCGGTGCTCGACGAACCGGTGACCGGCACGTTCGCAACCCCGCCGGTCTCGATCGAAGGGCTCTATCCGAATCGCAACGTCCGGCCCGATGCGCCGATCGCGGTCCAGATCGATCAGGACTTCGACGTCGACGAGATCTTCAAGCGGCTCGACGTCCGCACCGGCAAGCAGCCGATCGCGGTGACCCAGACCGCGTTGGCCTCGGCGCAGGCGCTGTGGGCGAAGAACCCGTCGTTCGCGTTCGATACGAAGACGCTCGGCTCGCGCTGGATCTTGATCGCACCGAAGTCCGGTGCCTGGCCCGCGGGCGCGACGATCGACATCACGCTCGCGAAAGGCGCGCCCTCGCGCGAAGGGCCGCGCAAGTCGGAGCACGATGCGAAGCGCAGCTTCACGGTCGCGCCGGCGTTCGTGATGCGCGGCATCGATTGCAGCGTGTGGGAGACGAAGCGCGTGTTCTCGACGACGTGCCCTCGGGCCTCGAACGTCGCCGTCGCGTTCTCGAACCCGCTCGACGACAAGGCGTTCCGCGCCGAGATGGTCCAGCTCGCGGGCGAGCCGATCCAGGATCACGTCGCGCATGGCGATGGCGTCACGCTGACCCTGCCGGATCGCGAAGGCCACACGTACACGATCGCGGTCGCGAACGAGCTCCGCGACATCTACGGCCAGCCGCTCGCGGGGACGCATCGCGCGACGGTGACGACGACGCGCTACGTCTATCAGCCGTATCTGTGGGCCGCGACCGGGCTGTTCGTGCTCGATCCGCGCTTCCACATCCCGCAGTGGGTCGTCGACGCCCAGGCCGTGACGACGATGCGGATCGAGCTCTATCAGGTCGAGCCCGCCGACTACTTCGCGTACGAGGAGCTCGAGCGAGGGAAGCGCGCGACGCCACCGGGCAAGCGGATCTGGGCGAAGGACTTCACCGTCGGCGAGCGCTACGCGGGCGAGGCGCGCGTCGATCTGCGGCCCGCGCTCGCGAACGGCAGTGGTCACGTGATCGCGATCGCGACCGCGGTGCCGGCGATTCCGGTCCACAAGTACGACGGCTTCGAGAAGCGGATCAGCGCGTGGATCCAGGTCTCGAAGCTCGGCGTGATGGCGCGCGTCGATCGCGAGCGCGTGCACGCGTGGGCCGCGGATATCTCGCCGGGGCCGTCGTTCCTGGCGCCGCGCGGCGACGCGACGGCGAGCCTCGTGATCTCGAAACAGCCGGTGGTGTCGGCGCATGCGGATCGCGATGGCGCTGCGACGCTCGAGCTGCCGCCGCTGATCAAGTCGACGAACCAACAGACCGATCTGCAGGACTGGGAGATGCCGCCGGCGAACGCGCTCGTCGTCGAGACCGCGGGATCCGACTCGGTGTTCGCGGCGATCGATCGCGAAGGTCGCAGCGAGCGCGTTCGCAACGCGCTGTGGTACGTCACCGACGATCGCTTCACGTACAAGCCCGCCGAGCCGGTCTACATGAAGGGCTGGGTGCGGTGGACGCACGACGGCGTCAACCCGGGGCTCGCGCTCCCTGGCAACGCCGACAAGCTCGCGTGGGAGGCGTACGACGCGCGCCACGACAAGATCGCGAGCGGCACGACCGCGCTGAGCGATCAGGGCGGGTTCGACTTCCAGTTCGACATCCCCGCGAACGCGAACCTCGGTAGCGCCACGATCGAGCTCCACACCAAGGGCCAGGACTACGCGCACTACATCGCGATCCAGGAGTTCCGCACGCCCGCGTTCGCGGTGAACCTCGACGACGACGTGTGGGCGAAGGGCACGACGCCGCTCTACGCGGGCGAGTCGATCGACATGACCGCCGAGGCCAGCTATTACGCCGGTGGCGGGCTCGCCGGCGCGAAGCTCGCGTGGGATGCGCGCCTCGAGCCCGGGTCGTATCGGCCGCCGGGCTGGGATGCGTATACGTTCGCGCCCGCGCGCGCTCGCTCGAGCTCGACGTGGTCGCACCCGACAGGCGGCGTGAGTCTGTCGCAACAAACGGCGCTCGGAACGGGCTCGAGCGCGGGCCTGCGGATCGCGCTCCACGCGCTGCCGGCGAACGAACCGGCGCTGCTCGCGGTCGATGCGACGGTCACCGATGTCGATCGCCAGACGATCCGCGCGACGTCGCGCTCGATCGTCGTCCATCCATCCGCGCTGTACGTCGGGATGCGCCTGAAGCCGCTGACCGATGACGAGCTCCAGGTCGTCGTCACGGACGTCGATGGCGTGGCGGTCGCCGGCGTCGCGGTCGACGTCCAGCTCGAAGCGACGCTGTACTCCGAGGCTCGCAAGGACGACGCGAAGATCCGCGATACGAAGCACTGCGCGCTGACCAGCGCAGCGGAGCCGGTCGTGTGTCCGCTCGGGACGAAGCCCGACTGGCAGTACCTGTATCGCGCGGTCGCGACGGTGCACGACGCGCGCGGCCGCACGAACACCGCGGCGTACTTCGTCCCGAACTACCACATGCCCGACGACAAGGTGCCGCTCTCGATCAAACCGGATCGCACGGCGTATCGCGCCGGCGACGTCGCGAAGCTCGAGGTTCACTCCGACACCGTGCCGGCGACCGCGATCGTGTCGTTCGCGCGACAAGGCGTGATCGCGCAGCGCCGGATCTCGCTCGCCGCGCCGGTGACTCGCGTCGAGGTACCGATCGAGGTCGGCTATCTCGAGAACCTCCACGTCCAGGTCGATCGGGTCGGGTCGCGCGACCTCGGCGACGACAAACATCGCGAGCCGCTACCGAAGTTCGCGGAGGCCAGCGTCGAGCTCGCGATCGATCGCGAGGGCTCGCGGCTCGACATCCGCGCGAAGCCGCAACAGGCGATCGTCCAGCCCGGCGCGATGGCGACGTTCGATGTCGATGTCGCGCACGCCAATGCACCCGTCGCGAACGCGGAGGTCGCGCTGATCGTCGTCGACGAGGCGGTGCTCGCGCTGTCGGGCAAGCATCACGAGGATCCACTCGCGCCGTTCTATCGCGAGGTCGAGGCAGGCGCGACCGCGGTGAGCTCGTTCGACGACGTTCGCGATGACGACCCGAATCTCGACGGCGTCCCCGGCTGGGATCGCTTCAACCTCGACGAAGGCGGCCACGGGTTCGGCACCGGCCAGGGCTTCGGCTCCGGCTACGGCACGCTCGGTCACGGCAGTGGTGGTGGCGGCCTCGGCGGCATGGGCTCGAGCGTCGTCGCGGCGCGCAAGGACTTCCGCGCGACCGCCGTGTTTTCGCCGCACCTCCACACCGACGCGCACGGTCACGCGAGCGTCACCGTGAAGATGCCGGAGAGTTTGACGCGGTTCCGCGTCGTCGCGCTCGCGACCGCGCAGACGTACTGGTTCGGCAAGGGCGAGGGCACGGTGATCACGCAGCGCTCGATCAACGCGCGGACCCAGGCGCCGCGGTTCCTCGCGCAAGGCGATCGGTTCGAGTTGCCGATCGTCGTCCAGAACCTCGCGAAGACCACGCGCGAAATCTCGGTCGCGGCGCGCGGCGCGAACCTCGTCGGTGGCGGCGTCGGGAAGCGCGTGACGATTCCCGCGGGTCAGCGCGCCGAGGTGCGCTTCCCGTTCGCGACCGCCGCGCGCGGCAAGGCGGTGATCCAGACGATCGTCGTCGCGGGCGCCGAGACCGACGCGTCGAATGTCAGCGTGCCGGTCTACGAGCCGGCGACGACCGAATCGTTCGCGACCTACGGCGTCGTCGACAACGCCGAGGTGTACGAGCAGTTGAAGGTGCCGGCCGACATCTTCGCGGACGTCGGCGGGTTCGAGACCGAGGTCAGCTCGACGCAGATGCAGACCCTGACCGATGCGTTCGGCTACCTGAACGCATATCCGTTCGAGTGTGCGGAGCAGCGGTCGAGCCGCATGCTCGGGACGTTCGCGATGAAAGACGTACTCGAGGCGTTCGCGGCGCCGGGCCGACCGACCGCGCAGCAGCTCGCCGAGCAGCACGACACCGACGTGAAGAAGCTCGTCGCCGATCAGAACGCCGACGGCGGCTGGGGCTACTGGCGCGACACCCCGACCGATCCGTTCGTGACGATGCAAGTCGTGCAGGCGCTCGTCGCCGAGAAGGTTCAGGGGCCGACCGTGACGAAGGCGACGACGTTCATCGCGAAGCTGCTCGCGAACACGAATGCGAAGCTCGCGAAAGCCGAGCGCGGGCCGGAAGCGGAGCGGCCGGGACCTGTGCCCGGCCGCGGGGCAGATGCGGCCTACGACATCTCGCTCGCGGCAACCGCGCTCGCAGCGCTCGCGGCGACCGGCCACGACGAGCGCGCGGCGGCGATGGCGCTGCACGCGACCGCGACCCGGATCGCCGTCTACCCTATCGATGCGAAGGCGCGCCTGCTCGCGCTCGTCGCGAAGCAACCTGCCGCGCAGGCGATGCGCGCGAAGCTCGTCGCGGATCTGCTGTCGGCCGCGCACGAGACCGCTGCAGGCGCAGTGGTCGCGACGAAGTACAGCGAGGGCGAGCGCCTGCTGCTCGCCTCCGACAATCGCTCGACCGCGCTCGCCCTCGACGCGCTGATCCGCGAGGACGCGACGCAGTCGCTGATCGGCAAGCTCGCGCGCGGTCTGCTCGCGGCGCGTGCCCACGGCCGCTGGCGCTCGACCCAGGAGAACCTCGTCGTGCTGCAGGCGATGCGCCGCTACTTCGACACCTACGAGAAGGACGTGCCGAACTACACCGGCAAGCTGTGGATCGGCGACGTCGCGTACGCCGAGCGCGCGTTCACCGGTCGCACGAACGTGCGCGCGACGTCACAGCTCGGCTGGAAGCAGCTCGCGCCGGGCACGTCGCACACGGTCGCGATCCAGAAGACCGGCCCGGGCCGGATGTACTACCGGATCGGCATCACGTACGCGCCGAAGCAGGTCGCGCTCCCTGCGCTCGATGCGGGCTTCATCGTCCGGCGCAGCTACGAGCCGATCGATCACGGCGACGATGTCACGACGACGCCCGCCGGCGTCAAGATCAAGCTCGGCGCGCGCGTCCAGGTCGTCGACGAGGTCGTCGTCACGACCGAGCGCGATGGCGTGGCGCTCGTCGATCCGCTGCCCGCCGGGCTCGAGGCAGTGAACACGAGCCTCGCGACGTCGGAGCGCGTGACGAACACGTCGACGCGATCGTGGGAGCACGTCGAGATGCGCGACGATCGCAGCGAAGCGTTCGCGCGCACCCTCGCGGCCGGCTCGTATCGGTTCGCGTTCACCGCGCGCGCGACGACGCCGGGCACGTTCACCGCTGCGCCCGCGAAGGCCGAAGAGATGTACAGCCCGGAGACGTTCGGTCGCTCGTCGGGAACGACCGTGACGATCTACTGATCGGCTACTGAACTTCGACCCAGCCGGTGCGCGGCGTGGGGACCGTGTCGAGCGCGTTCGGCGAGCACGACAGCTTCTCGTCGTTATACGCGTACGCGTAGCGGTGATCGCCCGCGGGCGTCAGCACTTCCCACCCGTGCCAGCGGCAACCGTCGGAGACGTGCGCGCGCATCTCGAAGCGCAGCGGTTGGAGATGATCCGCATCGATCTCGACATCGACGGGTCCATCGGTCCACGCGCTCAGATACAGATAGTCGGGGTTGTTCGGCGCGTGGAGCACGAGCCGATGGTGGTGGTGATGATGGTGATGGTGGTGGTGACGATGTGGGATCACCGCGAGTGCTCCGACGGCCGCCGCCGCGACGAGGAGCGACTTGCCGACCGGTGCTACGAAGGCCTGCATTGGTTCCAGTCTGAGCCGGCGCGTGAACGAATGCCAGCTGATCGTGAAAGCTGAAATGTGAACGCGCATTGACGCCGGGTCGAGACTCCGAGGAGTTACGGCCCGGTTCGGGAGTTGCTCTACGTACCCTCATGCGTATCGCGCTGGGACTGGCTCTCGTGACTGGCTGCTCGTTGTTCATGCACTCGATGGAACGCCCCACGGCGACCGTGCGGAATGTCTCGGTGTCGTCGGCAGGGTTCGGTGGGGTCACGGGGCAACTGCAGGTCGATGTCATGAATCCGAACGCGTTCGGCGTGCCGCTCTCGGAGATCGACTGGCAACTGTCGGTCGGTGGGTCGCGCGCGGCGACCGGGCAGGTCTCGCTCCAGCAGACGATCCCGGCGCAGGGTGTGTCACCCATCACCACGACGCTATCGATCAGCACGATGGACGCGGTCATGGTCGCGGCCGCGCTGAGCAGCGGGGCGCGCACCTACACGCTCGACGCGCACTTTCATTTCTCGACGGCGGTCGGCCCTCTCGATGTCGAGGTCCAGAAGAGCGGCGACCTGGCGATGTAAGCTCCGCGGGCATGGCCTGGGTCAAGATTCCGAAGGAGAACCACGACGTCTTGCGCGCCGCGCTGCCGCGCGATCCGCGGGTCACCACGATCACGATGTTCGGCGGGCTGTGCGGAATGGTGAATGGCAACATGTTCGGCGGCACGTTTGGCCGCTCGGCGATCGCTCGACTCGCGCCCGCGGATCTCGCCGAGGCGCTGAAGCTCGACGGCGCCGAGCTGTTCGACCCGATGGGCCGCGGCGTGACGATGCGCGACATGGTGTTCTTCCCCGAGACGATCATGGACGAGCCCGACGAGCTGCGCGGCTGGCTCGCGAAGGCGCTCGCGTACAGCGCGACGCTACCGGCCAAGAAGAAGAAAGTGCCCGCGGCGAAGAAGCCCGCGGCAAAGAAGCCGGCTACAAAGTCCGTCGCGAAGAAGCCGGCCGTGAAGAAGAAGAAAAAGTCGTGAGCAAGAAGCGCCCGGATCGTCCCGAACGCACCGAGCGCCGCACGCGCGAGCGAGATGCCCGCGAGCTCGTCCGCGATCGCGAGAAGCTCGCGAAGCTGGTCGCGGGCGGCGCCTCGGATCATCCGATCGAGGTCGGCTCCGCCGCGGTGATCGAAGGTCGCGTCGTCGACTCGATGCCGTGCCCGCAGTGCGCCGGCGAGTACCGCGTGCTCGAGCATCGCTCCGAGGGCCCCGGCCTGCGCGCGGTCGATGTCGCGTGCCGCCAGTGCGGTGTGAAGCGAACGCTGTGGTTCCGGATCGTCGTCGACGAGCCGAACTGACTCGTAGACGACGACGTTGACGGCGACGGCGACATGGACGTGGCCGCCACCGTTGACCGTTTGCGTCGGTCTGCGTGCCGATACGATCGCTCGTGCTCGCGCTCGATGAGACTGAAGCTCCGCTCGACACATCCGAGCATCACCGGGAAGGCGCGATCTCGTACGTGCGGTGAGGCGATCCTGCGTCAAGGGTGGAGACCACCTCCACGTCGCCGTCGCCGTCAATGTCGACGACCACGAGGAGACGCGTTGCGTTTCGAGCAACTGTCTATGCCCGATCGGCGAGATTGCGCCGGGAGCGCTGCGGCCCCACCATGCCAGGATGTCGAAGTCGTCGGATTCGCCGATCCTCGCAACCGTGCCGCTGGCGTTCCAGTGGCCCACGCTCGACCCGTTCCTGTTTTGCGTCCACCACGACGACGCGTACCCGGCTGGTAACGACCAGCTAGGGCCTGCCGCATCGCTCGCCGGGCGCGAGCTCGGAAGCGACTTCGCCGGCAAGGATGGCTGGCGCATGTATCACGGTGAGGTGGTGCCGGGCTTTCCACAGCATCCGCACCGCGGGTTCGAGACCGTCACGATCGTGCGGCGCGGCCTGATCGATCACTCCGATTCGCTCGGAGCGACCGCGCGGTTCGGCCGCGGCGACGTTCAGTGGCTGACCGCCGGCAAGGGAATCTCGCACTGCGAGATGTTCCCGCTCGTCAACAGCGCCGAGCCGAACCCGGCCGAGCTGTTCCAGATCTGGTTGAACCTGCCGGCGCGCGACAAGCTCGTCGATCCGCACTTCACGATGCTGTGGGAGCCTTCGATCCCGCGGATCGAAGCACCGGGCGTGCTCGTCCGTGTCGTCGCCGGCAAGCTCGGCGAGGCCACGCCGCCGTCGCCGCCGCCGAGCTCGTGGGCTTCGCGCGCCGAGTCCGACCTCGCGATCTGGACGTTGAAGCTCGATGCGGGTGCGAGCTGGACGCTACCGGCCGCGCGCGCAGGATCGAACCGGATCCTCTACGTGTTCGCGGGCGCCGCGACGATCGCGGGCAAGCCGATCAAAGCGCCGACCGGCGTGCAGGTGAAGCCCGATGTCGCGATCGCGATCGAAGCGCAAGCGGAGACCGAGATCCTGGTGCTCCAGGGCCGGCCGATCGGCGAGCCCGTCGCACAGCACGGCCCGTTCGTGATGAACACGCGCCAGGAGATCCAGCAGGCGTTCGCGGACTACCAGCGCACCAGGTTCGGTGGCTGGCCGTGGCCGAAGGATGACCCGGTGCACCCGCGCGACGAAGGTCGGTTCGCGAAGCACGCGGACGGCAGGATCGAGCGTCAGTGAACGACGAAGCCGCGAGGTAGCGAGATGTTGATCTCGGGCTTCTCGGCTTCCGTGCCCTGCGCCTGCGCCAGCTTCATCGGCTGGAGGTTCGACAGGACCTTCTCGTCGACGACCGAACCGCGATCCGGGATCGAGATCCCGTTCGCACCGACCTGCGGCATGAACACGAGCGGCGTCGCGTTGCCGTTGTAGCCGAGCTGCACGAACGTGTCGGTTTCGAATTTCGTGCACTTCTTCTCGCAGCAGAAGAACTCTTTGGTCACCCGATAGAAGCCTTCGGGCTTCAGCTCGTGGAGCACCTTCGGATCGAAGTCGGCCGGCACCGTCGTGCCGCGCTCGGACCACTTCGCGCGATTCGCGACCCAGGTCTCGGGCAGGTACATGCCAGGGCCCGGATCGCCGTGGTTGTGGAAGTACACCAGGCGACCGGCTTCGAGGCCGGCGACGTTCGCGGTCAGACGATAGACACCACAGGGCGGCAGGGCAGGCGGCATGACTACTCCGATCGGTTCGCTCTGGAGCGTAGCCTCTTGCGGGCCGTCAGGTAGCGGGGATTGGCGGCGAGTCGCACGAGGTGGCGGGCGCGGGCTGCCCCGCCGGCGTAGGCGATCGCGACGCCGATGTCGCCGCAGGCCAGGAGGCCCGAGCGGTCGGCGGCGCGCTCGCACGCGGCGAGGTACGCGGCGGTATCGAGCTCGCCGAGCTCGACGCCGGCGAGGCGCTCGCTGATCCGGCGGCGCAGGAGCAGCGGGATCGCGCTGCGTAGCCGATCGCCCTCGGTGACCGCCGAGTTGTTCGGATCGATCGGCTTCGCGAACGCGTGGTAGAGGCCGGTCACAAATCGCTTGAACTGCGCGGGCGAGGTGCCGGTCGCGAGCAGGCGGCGGGTGCGGACGAGCTCGACGACCCGGCCGAGCCGGAACCGCAGCTCGGTATCGACCGCAGGATCCGCGTCGCTCTGCGACTGCGCGCGGATCGACGCGAGCCGCGGCCCGATCACGATGACCGGCGGCTGGGCGAGCAGCACCGCGAGGTCCTGGCCGCGATCGATCGCGTACATCAGCGTCTGCGGCCCGCCGAGCGCGTTCGCGATCTGCGGGTACAGCGCCGCGGTCGCCGAGCTCGCGCCGGCTGCGATCCGCCGCGCGTTCTTGAGGTCCGCGCGCTCGAGTGCCGCACGCGCATCGGGGACGACGAGCGTGATCGCTTCGCCGACGAGCTCGAGCAAGTCACCGACGACGCCCTCGTTGTCCTCGTCGACCAGCGCGCGGCGCTCCACTTCGTCGAGCGCGTTCGCGTACGCCTCGTCGGACGCCATCGGCCGGGCCGCGTGCTTCGCGAGGAACCGCTCGTCCCCGGCGGTAAGCACGACGCCGAGCGCACGGGCGAGCTCGAAGAAGGCACGCGCATCGTCGATGCTGCCGGCCGCCGCGGCATCGCGCGCGAACTTGATCACGTCGTTCGGATCTTGCTCGGCCTCGACGAGCGCGATCAGCGACGACGTCTCGGTCCGGCCGACCGCACTCGCGAGCTCGACGATGCCGCGCCGCGCGCCGAGCGCACCCTCGGACTCCGGTGCGACCGCGACCGCGCGCTGATACGCGGCGAGCGCCTCGGGCTGGTTCTTGCGAGCGCGCTCTGCATCGCCGAGTCGACGCCACAGATCGGCGCGCCGCTCGTCGCTACCGGTGAAGCCCTTCGCGCCGCGCTGCTCCCACGCGGTCAATGCCTTGCGCAGCCAGCGCGCGGCGTTCTCGTGATCGCCGGCGGCCATCGCGGCGCGCGAGCCGACCGAGACGGTGTCGACGTCGTACGGGTAGCGCAGCGCGAGGCTCGCCGCGAGATCGCGGGCGCGGCGGAGCTCGCCGCTCGCCGTGAACGCGTCGATCGCCTCCTCGAGGAACGTCTTGCGCGCAGCGTCGTCGGTCTCGAGGTCCGCGAGCCATGCACAGGTCTCGCCGCGCTCGGCGCCCGCGCCGCGCTTGCGCTGGAGCGCGAGTAGCTTGTGGAGCATCGCGATGTGATCGGGTGTGGTGATCGACGCCACGCTCGACCAGCAGCGCTCGGCCCGCGCGGCATCTCCCAGCACGTCGAGTGCGAGCTCGCCGAGCGCGTCGTACAGGCGCAGGCGATCGCGCGGCTCGGTCGTCGCTTCGGCTTCGCGCTCGAGGCAATCGGCGGCGCGCGCCATGTTGTCGCCCTGGATCGCGAGCTCCGCGAGCTCGTGCCACGCGCGTGCGCAGCGCGGATCGCGCGCGACCGCGGCTTCGAGGTGGCGCTGCGCGTTTGCCGGGCGGAGCGCGCGGACCTCGGCCTGAGCGGCATGGACGAGCCCGTTCGCGACCGCGGTCGCATGCTGCGCCGCGTCCGGATGATCGGCGAGCGAGCCGAGGTGGAGCGCCGCTTCGCGCCAGACCTTGCGCTGGAAGCAGCTCTCGCCGAGGGCGAGCGTGATCGGCAGCGACTTGCGATCGAGCCGATGCGCCTCGTGATAGAGCTGGTGCGCTTCGTCGCGATCCTCGACGAGATCGCCGCAGCGCTTGACGATCTTCGCGAGCTGCTCGGGCGCCGCTTGATCCGGCGCGGCTTCTAGACACTCGCGCAGGATGTCGGCGCCCTCTTCGTTGCGCTGCTGCGCGCCGAGTAGATCCGCGAGCGCGAGCGCGGCTTGTGGGCTGTACGGCCGCGAGCCGAGGATCTTGCGCAGCCTACGCTCGCCCGCCTGGGTCTGACCCGATGCCGCCTCCGCGAGTGCCTGCTCGACGACGAGCGCGCTGCGCGCCGCTTCGAGCTCCTCGGCGAGTTGCTGCTCGAGATCGAGATCGTCGATGTCTTCCTCGACGAGCTTCTCGAGCGCCGCGACCGCGCCTCGGTGATCGCCCGCTTCGGTCGCGCGGCGCGCGGCTTCGAACGTCAGGATGATCCGACCATCGCGATCCGGTTGCGCCGCCGCGTAGCGCAGCAGGGCATCGGCATGCGCGCGGCGATCTCCGGACCGCGCCGCGTGCGATGCGAGGCGCTCGAGCCCGGGCAAATACTCCGGCGCTGCCGCGAGCAGATCGCGCAGCACGCTCGCCGCACCCGCGCGATCGCCGAGCTCGTCGTCGAGGATCGCGACGAGGCGCAGCCGTAACGCTGCGACGTCGTCGGTCGGCGCGCCGCGATCGATCGCCTCGTCGACGCGCGCCGCGATGATCTCCGCCGCCTCGCGCGCCTGACCTCCGCGTGCGAGCACGTCGGCGTAGTCGACGAGCCCGCTCACATTATCCGGCGCATGGCGTGACGCTTGCGCGACGACGACCGCCGCCGCCTGGCCATCACCGGCCTGCTCCAGCGCGCGTGCCTGACCGCGCAGCAGCACGGCCTTCTCGACGCCGGTCGCGCGCGCCGCGATCTGACCGCGGACCTTCGCGACCTCTTTCCAGCGGCCGAGCTTCGTCAGCGTCTCGTCGAGCGCCTTCCACGCATCGAGGTCGCTCGGCCTGCGATCGACGATCGCTCGATACACCGCCGAGGCCTGCTCGAGCTTGCCGTTGTCGCGATAGAGCTTGCCCGCCGCGCGGAGTGCCGCGCGTGCGCGATCGTCGCGCGCCAGTCCGGCGACGCGCTCGAACGCCTCGGCCGCCTTCTGCCACGCGCCCGCGCGGCGATACAGCCACGCGAGGCGATCGTGATGCTCGACGTTATCCGGATCGAGCTCGACGACCGCTTCCATCGCCGCGATCGTCTCGAGCGGCTGGTCGAGGTTCTCGTGCACATCGGCGAGCTCCTCGAGAAATGCGGCCTGAACCTCGGGCCGGCGCGCGGCCGCGCGCGCTTCATCTTCGAGCAACAGTGCGAGCTGTTCCCATGCGCCTTGCTCGGCGGCGAGCGCGCGAAGATGACGGCGCGGTTCGGCATCGTGCGGCGCCGCGCGGATCTCGGCGATCGCCATGCGGAGTGCCTGGATCGGATCGATCGCGATCTTCGGCGGCAGCTTCTGCCACTTCCGCGTCCGATAAGTCTCGTCCTCCGCCATTACAGCGCGCGGAGAGTATCAGCGCCGGATGCGGGCGAGAACGGCGCGCGCCGTCGTCGACAAACCATCCGGATCGAGCGCGGCTTCGAGCGGTCGCATTGCACGCGCGCGGTCGTAGGCAAGTGTCCTACCTCTGGCATCGAGGTCGTGCCACGCGGGGTGATAGCGCAGCTCGTCACGCGACTGCGGTCGGTAGGCGCCGGCGACTTCTTCGACGAGATCGTCGTTCATACGAGCTCCTGATCGATCGCGATGCCGCGCTTGCCGAGGCACTCCGCGAGCAGCTTGCGCGCGCGAGAGAAGTTCTGGAGGAACGTGTTGAGCCGCATTCCGAGCGCCTCCGCGAGCGTCAGATCGTCATCGGCGCCGGCGTTGTGCAACCGCGCGTCGAGCACCTCGCGCGGCTTCGCCGGCAGCTTGTCGCGGCACTCGACGATCGCGCGCCGCAGCATCGGGTCGGGCTCGCTCGGGCGGACCGCGTGATGATCCTCGAGGTCGGCCGGTTCGACCGGTCGCGTCTTCGTTCGGCGGAGCTCGCTGACCGCGAGGTTGCGCGCGATCCGCACGCCGAATCGCAGAAGACCATTCGATTCGCCATCGGGCTCGAACCTCGGCGCGACCTGCCACACGCGCAGGAGCGCCTCTTGAAGGACAGCTTCGACGTCCACCACCGTCGCGAACGACGCGAGCGATAGCCGCACGGGCATCTCGGCACCGGCGAGCCAGCGCGCGAACGCATCCGCGTCGCCGGCGATGATCGCTTGGAGGTGGACGTCGAGATCGATCATCCGAACAACCACCAGAGCAGCGCGGCGATCGCTGCGATGATCATCGCGATCAGGACCATCAGCCCGTTGTTCACCTTCTTCGCGCGCTGCTGGATCGGCGGCTGGGTCGGCCGCATCGGCTCCGGTGCAGACTTCGCCGGCGGTTGGATCGCCTGCGGGCCACTCGGCGCCGGCTGGTTCACCGGCGGCGACGCAGGGGCCTTGCCCATGACCACGGTCTTCGCCATCGGCGCGGCACCGCGCTTCCTCTCTTCGGGGGAGGGCATCGAGCGCTCGACCGAGACTTCGCCCGTCGCGACCTCGCTATCGAAGTCGGCTTCGTCCTCGCCGGCGTCGTAGCTCGGGCTCTCGGTCTGCTCCGTCGGGCGCCAACCGCCCAGCGTCGCACCGCTGCGCGTCCGCATGGCGCCACCCGCGCCCGTCGGCGCGATCGACATCATCGGTGCAGGTGCCGCCATCTGCGCCGGTGCGAACGAGCTAACGAGTGCGTCGAAGCCCGCCTCCGCCTGTGCGACGCCGCGCAGCCCGAACGCCGCAGCGCTCGTGCCGTACGGCAGCTCTTGCGGGATCAGCTCGTCGTGCGACGGGCCCTTCACGATCCGCGACTCGTCGACCGCGACCCACGACGTCATCCGCGTCGCGATCTGGAACTCCATGCCGAGCTCCTCGATCTCGCCGTCGACCGTCGAGAACATGCCGTGCGCTTCGACATCGGCGACGCGCTCGCGTCCGTACAGCGCGGCGATCGCCTGGTTGCCTTCACCGGGGCGATGCGCCGGCACATCGACCGTCTGCGTCCACGTCTCGCCCGCGACCTGGCCGCGGACGACGAGCTTGCCGCCCTCGGGCTTGACCGCGAGCGCGGCGACGAGCGGCGCACCCTCGAACACGTCCGGAATCTTCTCCGGCGCGTGGCGGAGCAGCGCGCTGCCCGCGAGCTCGACGTTCGTCAGCATCGGCAGCTTCGTCCGATCGAGCAGCCGCTTCGCGCCGCGCTCGGCATCCTCGTCGATCCCGACGATCACCTCCGCACCGCGACCCGCACGGGCAAGCGCCGTCGCGAGCGAGCGATTGACCGCCGAGCCGACGCCGAGCACGTGCAACCGGCACGACTGCGGCAGCTTGCGATGCAGCGCCTCGAGGATCTGCTGCTCGCCGCCGACGTAACCATCGGTGACGAGCAGGACCTGGCGCTGCGCGCCGATCCGTAGCGTCGCGAGCGATTCGATCACGGCCTGGCGCATCTCGGTGCCGCCGCTCGCCTGGCGCGAGCGCACCCACTTGATCGCGGCCTGCTTCGTGCTCGGCGACGCGAGCTCGGGCTCGTCGTGCCAGCGCCGCGGCGAATCGGAGAACTCGATCAGCTCGAGCCGATCGGTCTCGCCGAGCGAATCGATCATCAGCGCGACGACCTGCTTCGCCTTGTCGAGCGGACCGCCGCCCATCGAGCCGCTCGTATCGAGCAGCACGAGCAGGTCGCGCGGCACCGCTTTCGCCTTCGCGGCCCGCGCGGGCGGCACGATCGTGACCAAGCCGAACGCATCACCGCGCTCGCGGCGCGCGACGTTCAGCGCGAGGCCCGGCTCCGCGGCGGCGACCGGCCAACGCACGACGATGTCGCGATCGAGCCGGGTGCCGCTGTGCAGCTCGGTCACGCCGTTCTTGACGACGAGCGTGTGCGACGGCGACGTCGGCTTCGCGCCCGCCGTGATCGCATCGCGGATCGCGATCCCGATCTGGAACGTGATGCCGAGCGGCTTGTCGGTGACCTTGACGTGGGTCGCCTTTGCATCTTCGATCGTATCTGCAGTGCCGACGTAGCGAGGACCGATCACCGTCGGGAACCGGAGCTCCCACTCGCCCTCGGGCAGCCAGACGAGGCGCTGATCGATCGTGATCCGCGCGACGACCCGCTCGCCCGGCGGGATGTTGCCGATCTGCTGCGTGAAGATGTCCGCGCGCTCCTGCTCGAGCAGTGCCGCGGTGTGCCCCGATGCGATCGCCTTCTCGAACCGCTCGCGCGCTCGCTGCTTCTTGTCGACGACGCCCTTCACGGTGCGCTCGCCGATCACGAACTCGTAGCCGCTGACCGCACCGTCGGCCGGCAGCGGCATCCGGTACGTCACCTTCAACACATCCTGGTGATGGTTCGCGAACGTCTGCTCGAGCACGAGGCGCGCGAGGCCGCCGGCCGCATCGCCGGTGAGGCGCGCGTCGACGAGCGCGAGCACGCGGCCATCGCTCGTGACGAGCTCGGCGCCGGCGCTGACGCCTTCGGGGGTGGTGGGGAACAGGGCGGAGGTCACGCGCGAGAGCATTGAAGGTAGCTGGAGGGGCATCGGAGTTGGTCCTTTCAGCCGACCAACGCGCCCGGAGCCGGTTTGGTGACAAACAATCTGCGCGGCCGTAACCCGCGGGAACGCCGAACAAACACGCCATCTCGATGGCGGCGCGCCTCGGTCGATACGACAAACATGAAGCTCGCGCTCGCGCTCGTCGTTGCCTCGGGTTGGTCCGCTGGTTGTGCCGGATCCTCCGATTCGGGCGGTTACACGATCTCGGGCCGGATCGGTACGATGGTCAGTGCGCGAACCGCGGCGCCGGCTGCGCAGCGCACGATCACCCACGTCATGGCCGTCCAGCCGGTGAGCGCGTCGCCGATCCGGACGCTCGCGGAGGTCGCCGCCGACGGTAGCTTCACGCTCGACGTCACGCCCGGCCAGCCGTACGTGTTCGTGTTCGTCGACTCGACTGCAGTTGGCCCTGCGATGGCGGTCGCGATGTTCCGCGCGAATACGCTCGACACGATCTCGCCGCAGCTCGCCGGCCACCTCGAGATGGGCGACGTCATGATCGATCCCGCGACCCAGACGGCGACGCCCGGCGCGTCCTACGACGACGTGATTGCGGAGCTCGGCCTCGACCCTGCCGCCGCGGAGTACCTCGGTTCGGTCGACGATCTGTCGCTGCGCTACGCGAACCCCGACATCGACGGCGACGGCGTGATCGATCTCGTCGAAGGTCATCAGTTCGGCATCGACTTTCACGTCCGGTCGAACATGCGGCGTGGTTCTGCGAGTGGCGCGAACTTCACCGTCGCCGACATGACCGATCAGTTCTTCCCGTCGAGCGGCCCCGACGTCGCGACGCCGGTGTTCAACCTCACGTCGGCGTACGTGATGTACCCGACCTCGCTCGACCCCACTATCTACCTCGACACCTCGATGCCGCCGAACCAGGTCCTGGCACATGGCGCCGCTTATGCGGTCTCGATCGCGGACGGCTCGACGCCGGGCGCGAACACCTCGTTCAGCGGTCCGCCCGGCGGAGGTACGATGGCGAGCTGGGGCGCCGACTACGACCTCACGCGCGACGGGCTCGAGCTCCCCGGGTCGGCGGGCTCGCCGGCGACGATCGCGTACACGCTCGGCGCCAGTGCGACGACGCTGACGTTCACGAACGTCGTGACGCGCCCGAAGGCCTCGCTTACCGCCGACGGTACGCTCTCGATCTTCACGCGCCTGAACACCGACGCCGGCGCGATCGCGAGCGTCGACTACATGTGGATGAAGCGCAGCGCCGGCGCGTGGGAAGCCGCGACGGCCGACGAGATCGCGACCGTGATCGGCAGCGACGGCGCCTACATTTCGTTCCACGTCCAGCCGAGCTGGAGCAACGAGACCGGGGTCCAGATCCCTGCGACGCCATCGGGCACGGTCGCGTGGACGGGTGCCGCGGTACGCCCCGACGCGGTCTGCGGTCTCGCCGTGAGCTACGACGACAAGCTCGGCCTGCGCCACTTCATCGGAGGCGCTGACCCAAACCCGGGCGTGACCTGCACGCCGTGACGTAAGATCGGGCGATGAACGAGCCCGAGTCGCCCACCATCAAGGTCGCGATCACCGGCGAGAGTGGCGAGGACAACACCGAACGGCCCGAGCCGGTCGATACGATCGTCGCGAAGCGCTATCGGCTCGGCCGCCGGATCGGCAAGGGCGGGATGGGCGAGGTGATGGCCGCGCGCGACGAGCAGGTCGGCCGCGATGTCGCGATCAAGCGGATGCGCGCCGCTCATCCGAGCGAGCGTGCGATCGCGCGGTTTCTTCGCGAGGCCTCGGTGCAAGGCCGACTCGAGCACCCGGCGATCGTGCCGGTTCACGAGATCGGCCGCGACGACGACAACCTGCCGTTCTTCGTCATGAAGAAGGTCGCGGGCACCGCGCTCGCGTCGCTCGTGTCGTACCGCGACGAAGCGACTCAGCAGCGCATGCTGCGCGCGTTCGTCGACGTCTGCCTCGCGATGGAGTTCGCGCACGTCCGCGGCATCGTCCACCGCGATCTCAAGCCCGACAACATCATGCTCGGCGACTTCGGCGAGGTCTACATCCTCGACTGGGGCGTCGCGAAGGTGATCGGCGAGCACGAGGACTTCGGCGACGTCGATAGCGGTAGCGGCGAGCACGCGACGAAGGCCGGCACCGCGATCGGCACGCCGGGCTACATGTCGCCCGAGCAAGTTCGCGGCGGCGAGATCGACGGCCGCGCCGATATCTACACGCTCGGTTGCTTGCTCTACGAGATCCTCGCCGGCGAGCCGCTCCACCCGCGCGGCTTTCACGGCCTCGAGAGCGCGGTGAAGGGCCTCGACGCGCGACCGTCGCAGCGCGGTCACGGCGTGCCGCCCGAGCTCGATGCGCTGTGCGTCGCCGCGACCCACAAGGATCGCGACGAGCGAATCGCCACCGCGCGCGAGCTCGGCGAATCGGTCCAGCGCTTCCTCGACGGCGATCGCGACGTCGCACTGCGCCGCCAGCTCGCCCAGAATCACCTCGACCGCGCGCGCACCGCGTTCGCGAGCGAAGAAGTCGAGACCCAGCGCCCGGTCGCGATGCGCGAAGCAGCCGCGGCCCTCGCGCTCGATCCGGCGCTCGAAGGTCCGGCCGAGCTCGTCGGTCGCTTGATGCTCGAGCCGCCGAGCACGACGCCGCCCGAGGTCCTCGAGTCGATCGAGCGCGATAACGAGCGCGGCGCGCGGGTGCTCGCGGCTGCCGGCCTGTACGTCGTGCTCGCGTCGCTCGGGTTCTTGCCGCTGCTCTATTGGTTGTCGGATGGCGAGAACGCGCTGCTCGGCGTCCTCGCCGTCGTGCTCGCGGCGGACGGCGTGCTCGGTCAGTTCGTGCGCCGCGCGAAGCGGCCGCGGCCGGAGCTGATCATCGTCGCGAACATGATCCTCGTGTTCGTGCTCTCGCGGATGTTCTCGCCGCTGTTGATCGCTCCCGGCATCGCGGCGTCGATCGCGATCGCGATGACGCTGACGCCGCAGTTCTCCTGGCTCGGCTCGCCGATCGGAATCATCATCTCGATGTCGGTCGGCGTCCTCGCGCCGCTCCTGTTCGAAGAGCTCGGCTGGCTGTCGACGACGATGACCGTCGGCAAGCACGGCCTCGCGTTCGAGACCGCGGCATTCGCGGGCCATCGCGTGCCGACGCTGATCGTCGGCGTGTTCTACGTGATCGCGCTGATCACGGGCGCCGTGATCGCCGGCACCTCGATGCGACGTCAGCAGCGCGAAGCGCATCGCCGCCTGCACTTACAAGCGTGGCAGCTCCGCCAGCTCGTTCCGCAGTAAGCTACGGCATGCGCTGCGCCTGGCTCGTTGTCTTGCTCGTGGCGTGCGGCAACGGGGCGTCGTTCGACGCTGACATCGGGCCCGGCGATGGCAGCGCAGTATCGCCGCCGATCGCGGCGGGCTGCATCACCGACGTCACGCCCGGCGATCACACGTTCACGTGCGGCGGGTTGCAGGTCGACGCGCGAATTCCCGCTGCGTGCGAAGCACCCGGGTGCGGCCTGATCCTCGAGCTTCACGGTGACACCGGCAATGGCCTGTTGATGGATGGCCATACGAAGCTGCGCGATCTCGGCGAGCAACACGGTTACATCGTGATCGCGCCGTCGGGACCGCCGTGGCCCGGTGGCCCCGGTTCGACGTGGCACATGGAGGACGACGCGATCCTCGTCGCCATGACGACGCAGTTTCGCGACGTCTTTCGCGTCGACACGCACAAGATCCACGTCACCGGATTTTCGCGCGGCTCGTTCGTGACGTGGCGGCTGCTCTGCGATCACGCCGATCTCTTCGCGTCGGCTGCGCCCGGTGGTGGCGGCGACGGCACGGACTTCGGCGAGGTCACGTGCTTCTCGAACAACCGCGCGCCGTCGCGGCCGCTGCCGATCATCTTCCTGATGGGTCAGAAGGATCAGTCGGTCGGTTACGCATCGCTCGTGCAGATCCGCGACGCGGCGATCGCGAGCTATCAGCTCACCGGGCCGTCGACGATCAGCTCTGACAGCACCTATCACCACGACCGCTGGTCTGGCAGCTCGGTGATCGAGACGTTCGATCACGGTTACGCGACGGTGCCCGACGGGCCCTTCGCGAGTGCGCAGGGTCACTGCATCGCGGGAAGCACGTCAGATCCGTACGCGCCGCAGTACGCGATTCCGTGCAAGCTGCCCAACTCGTTCGTGTGGGGCGAGGAGGTTATGGGGTTCTTTTTGGCGCATCCGATGACGTGATCTGTGTAGACTCTGACCGTGGTTCGTCGCGTCGTTTTCGTCGCCGCGGTTGCGGTCGCGGGTTGCACCGGGACCATCGATCAGGGCGAGCAGGTCGCCAACCTGTCTCCATCCCAGCAGCTCGCGCAGACCGCGTGGGTCAAGCAAGCCCGTCCCGCATTGCGCGACGGCACCTGCGATACCTGCCACGCCGGCCAGATGACGATGGGTGCGCCCGCGTACATGGCGGGCATGACCGACCTCGACGCGCGCGACACGATGGTCGCGTTCATTCCATCCGTGATCAGCCTCGGCTCGCCGCGGACCAGTCCGGTCCTGTTGAAGGGCATGCACGAAGGTCCTGCCCTCACCGCTGAGCAGGCGACCGCGATCCTGACGTGGATCACGTACGAGCAGGACGCGCGGATGGACATGACGATGCCGATCGAGACGGCGCACACGCCGCTCGCGGATTGCTCGATGGGCGCGCCCGGCGATGCGACGTGCATGCAGACGACGATCGATCTCAGCGCCGCCGGATCGACGGGCAGCACGATCACGCTGTACGCGAAGGCGCTCGGCGCCGACCTCTACATCCAGCAGCTCGTCGCGACCGCCGGACCGAGCGGCCTCAAGCTCGTTCACCCGATCTTCCGGTCGTGGCCCGCGGGCGCGACCGATCCGAAGCCGGATGCGAACGACACGTTCTTCAACGTGAGCCTCGACACCGCGGCGGGAACCAAGTCCACGCTCGCGACGACGACGACGTTCGTCGGGTTCTCGGCGGCGGATCCGATGAGCGTCAAGTTCGACGTGCTGTCCACGAAGCAGTGAAGCTCGCGCTCGTCACTCTCGTGTGCGCTTGTGCGAGCAAGCCGGTGAAGACCTACGCGGTCGCCGCGCTCGATCTGCCGCAGACCACCGCGGATGCGACCGCGTTCGGCGTCGATCTCGATGGCGACGGCACCGTCGACAACCAGCTCGGCGTGATCTTCTCGGCGCTCGTCTCGACGCACGACGCGACGACGCACGCGGCCGACATGATCGCGTCGGGTGCGATCGCGTCGACGCTCGACGTCGGCGACGCCAGCCACTATCACGGCAAGGCCGGCAGCGACGCGATCGTGCTGCCGATCTTCGCGGACGCGGATCCGCTCGTCCTGCCGCTCGACCATGTCGAGATCAGCGTCGACGGCACGACCGCGCTGATCCGCGGCGGCATTCCGATCGCCGATGCGCGCAGTGCTGCGTACGCGGGCGTCGCGCAGATGATGGCCGACAACCCGGCCGGTCACCTGCCGTTCGCACGCGTGCTCGACACCGATCACGACGGCACGATCTCGACGGACGAGCTCGAGAATTCGTCGCTGCTGTCCGCGTTCCTCGTCGCGGATCTTCACGACGCGCAACAACTGTCAGTTGGCTTTCGAGTCACGCTGTCGGAGACCCCGGTCACCGGCACCGCGATGGACGCGTGCCACGATCGGATCCTCGATGGCGACGAGACCGGAATCGATTGTGGTGGCAGCTGCATGGCGTGCCAACCCGCGAATCCCACGTGCAGCGACGGCGTGCGCGATCAGTTCGAGAGCGGCGTCGATTGCGGCGCGGCATGCCCACCTTGTGGGTCCGGCCAACCATGTGCAGTCTCGGCGGATTGCGCCAGCGGCACGTGTGATGGCGCCGGGCCCGCGGGCGTGGGATCATGCGCGCCATGAGACCACCCACATGGCTGGTCGTTGTGTTGGTGGGCGCCGTGCTCGGACTCGTGTTCGCCGGCGTCTCGACCTACGACTTCGTGCAGCACCTCGATCGCCAGGTGCATAGCCTGCACTGTTCGTTCATCCCCGGCGTCACTCACAGCGATCCGACATCGGGATGTCAGCTCGCGATGATGAGTCCGTACTCGTCGATCTTCCGCACGCACGTGTGGGGCGGCATTCCGATCTCGCTCGGCGCGATGTCGGTGTTCGCGTTCATCGCGTTCGCCGCCGGCGATCTGGTGCTGACCCGCCGCAAGGACGATGCGAAGGCGACGCTGTTCCTGCTCGCGGCGACCACGCTGCCGCTGCTCGTCTCGCTCGTGATGCTAACGATCTCGCTGACGAAGCTCGGCACGACCTGCAAGCTGTGCGTGTGCATCTACCTGTCGAGCGCGATGGTGTTCACCGGCGCGCTGATGACGTGGCGCGCGGCGAAGCGTGGTTCGACCGTCGGGATGTCGCGCAGCGGCGGCCATCGCCTGGAGGTCGGCGTGGCTTCCGAACCGGCGAGCAACGGCTTTCTCGCCGGGATGTTCGGGGTCGGCTGCTTGTTCGTCGCGCTGCCCGTGATGCTGTATCTCGCGAGCGCGCCGGATAACTCGAAGTTCATCGGCACGTGCGATGCGCTCGTGAAGCCCGACGACACGTACGGCGTGATGGTCAACGTCCAGCGGACGAACCCGCACAACGCACAGGCGCTCGAGATCCTCGATCCGCTGTGCCCGGCGTGCAAAGCGTTCGAGCAGCGCCTGAAGGCGAGCGGCATGGACGACAAGCTCGATCGCCGCGCGATCCTGTTCCCGCTCGACAACACCTGCAACTGGATGATCACCGAGACCACGCACCCGGGAGCGTGCACGGTCAGCGAGGCCGTGCTGTGCGCGGGCGACAAGGCGCCCGAAGTGATCGCGTGGGCGTTCGAGGTCCAGGATCAGATCCGCGCCGATACCGCGAAGGATCCGAGTGCCGCCGCGCGCTACGTCAAGCAGAAGTTCCCGGAGCTCGCGACGTGCGTGGGCTCGCCGGAGGCGCGCTCGCGGTTGAACAAGTCGCTGCGCTGGGCGGTCGCGAACAACATCCACGTGCTGACCCCGCAGCTGTTCATCGACGGGACGAAGCTGTGCGACGAGGACGTCGACCTCGGCCTCGAGTTCGCGCTGTCGATCATGCTCGATCGTCACGACAAGGGAACTCTCGCGCCGAAGAACGCGCCGGCGCCGGCGCCGACGCCACCGCCCGCACACAGCGATGCGCCGAAGGTCAAACCCTCGGAGCCCAAGCCGGCGGAAGAAACCAAGCCCGCGGCGACCAAGCCGACGGAAGAGGCCAAGCCGGCCGACAAGCCGGGCGAGCCGAGTCAGCCTTCGACCGACAAGCCGATGCCCGCCGACCAGCCGGCGCCCATCGAAAAGCCAGCCGACAAACCAGCGGAGAAGCCGGCCGACCAACCCGGCGACAAACCGGTCACGTCGCCGGATCAGGGAGGCACGCCATGATCGGCGCACGCATCGCTCTCGTCGCGATCTTGCTCGCGATCCCCGCGACCGTGACCGGCGTGTGGATCGGATCCGCGAAGACCCGGCTCGCCGAAGCGGCGGCGGCTCCCGCCGAGGGCACACCCGTCGCCGCCGCGGCCGACGTCGGCTACTGCAGTCCGGAGCTCAAGAAGATCCTCCGCCGCGTGCTGATGAGCTGCGGCCTCGTCGGCGGTGGCGCGGCCCGCGGCTGCCAACCCGTTCAGGCGAAGAACGTCGCGACGATGAGCGGCACCGACTTCAACGCGCTGTTCAAGCCGATGAAGGATCGCGGCGGCATCGTCGAGTTCGACAAGGATAAGTCCGAGCTCGATCCGAACGACCTCGCGATCGTCGATCAGGTGTTCGCGGATCAGCGCGGCGCGAGCTGGTTCTTCGTCGTCGCGCGCAGCTCGCCGGAGGGCTCGGTCGAGCACAATCGCGAGCTGTCGAAGGCCCGCGCCGAGGCGGTGATGAACCACCTGAAGACCCAGTTCAAGGATCCCGATCTCGAGAAGGAAGTCGGCATGCTGTGGCTCGGCGAGGAATTCGCCCAGCTCGAGACCGAGTTCTGCTCGTGGAAGCGCAGTGCCAAAGGAACGGAATGCACGACCGAAGAGATCAACCGGAGCGCGTTCGTCGCATGGATCGACTGTCAGCTGTAATTCTGATCCTCGCAGCGAGCTGCGGAAAGTCGGACCCGGCGTCGCAGAACCTGCCGACGCGCGCCGAGGGTGCGAAGGTCAACGCCGGCCAGAAGGCGAACACCGACGCGTTCTGCGACTTCCACAAGAAGGATGACTCGGGCCCGATGCTCGAGCTCCCCGCGCTCGGCGAGTACAAGGTGACCTCGAAGCCGGGCTCGTGGACGTGGCTGAACGTGTGGGCGACGTGGTGCAAGCCGTGCGTCGACGAGATGCCGCATCTCGCGGAGTGGCAGCACAAGCTCGAAGCCGGCGGCAAGAAGGTCGACCTCGAGTTCGTCTCGATCGACGAGACCGACGATCAGGTCGCCGCCTATCAAAAGGCGCATCACGATCCACCGCACACCGCGCGGATCGCGGATCAGAACGCGAAGGAGACCTGGTTCAAGCAGCTCGGTCTCGACGCGGGCGCGCCGATTCCGATCCACGTGTTCGTCAGCCCGACCGGCCACATCCGCTGCGCGCGTGCCGGCAGCGTGCGCGAGCAAGACGTCCCGGCGATCGAGCTCTTGCTCGCCGAGTGACTACTTCACGCCGAGCGCGAGCTCGACGCGCTTGATCGTCTCGAGCTCTTTCGGCGACAGATGACCGTCGGCCGATGCTGCATCGACGAGTAGCTCGACCAGCGCGAGCTTGTCTTCGAGCGGCAGCGTGTTGACGATGCCCTCGGCCTCATCCCAGCCCTCGAGCTCGATCACGCTCTGCTTCTCCTCGGGGCTGAGCCCGAGTTGCGTCATCAAGTCTTTCAGAAACGCGCGCTCGTCCTCGCCCATCATACCGTCGGCGACGAGGACCTTCGAGATCAACAGACACTTGGCGACGTTCGAGGTCATTTGTTGCCTTTCCAGAACGCCACCGTCGCCATCGGGATCAGCGGCCACAGCAGCGGCGCCCACAGCGGTTGGTGGAACACGTTGATCAACATCAGCAGCGCGATCAGGCCGAGCATCGCGACGCGACCCTTCGCGTACAGCACCTTGTGCGCCGGCGCGAGGAACAGGATCGCGATGTCGAGCGGGAACCACACGAGGCAGGTCTCGTTGATGTGGACGTACGGCAGCGGGCTGATGATCGCGAGGAACGTCAGCACGCTGCCCAGGATCCAGTACGGGATGATCGAGATCGCGAGCCCCGTGCGCTGGAGGCGGCCCCACAACCGCGTCGCCCACACCGGCGCGGTGAGCGCGATGATCACGAGCGCGAACAAGAACCGCCCGCTCGGCGGATCCGGCACCGTCGGGATGCCGCGTGCGACGCACGACGGATCCGGATCGCGATGCGCTTCGCGCGCGGAGCGCTCGTCGGCGAGGCACTCCTTGCGCTCGTAGACGATGTACGGCTTGATCCCCCACTTCGCCTGCACGGCCTCGCGCAGGTACTGCGGCAGGAACATCCGCTCCCAGTACGTCGGCGTGCGATCGGTCGAGCGACCCATCGCGATGTCGGTGATGATCAGCGGGATCCGCATCCCGTAGAAGCCGTCGCGCGCGTAGTCCCGGAACGTGGCGTCGCCCGGCATCTCCGTCATCTTCGCGAGCGCGTGATCGGTGACGTTGTCGATGATGTCGCGGATCCGCGTCGTGCAGTTGTCGGCGAAGTGGTCGTACGCGTAGTAGCGATGCTCTTCCTTGATGTCGTCCTCGAGCTTCGCGATCACCTTCTGCTTTTGCGCGTCGTCGAGCGGCAGCGGTTGGACCCAGATCGTGCGATCGAAGTAGCGATAGATCTCGAGCATGTTGAGCGGCAGGTCCTTGCCGACCCAGAAGCTGTGCGCTCCTCGGAAGAACCCCCACGTCATCTTGATCGGGTTGTGAAAATCCCCGATGCCGTAGTTGTAGCAACGGTCCTCGGGCTGCGGATCCGCGAGGCTCGAGCGCAGGCCGTTGCGAGTCACGCACAGCGCGATGTGGCCATGCCGTTCCCACATCAGCGCGCCGATGCCCATCGTCACGAGCTCGATCACCTGACCGGGCGCCGGCGGCGGTGCAGGAATCGCCTGGGTCGGCGAGGGCGGCACGCCCGCGGGCGCGGCCGGCGGTGCATCGGGACCCGGTTGAGCGACCGCGGTCGCCGCCGCGAGCATCACCCCGAGCGCCAGTGCGCTCGCCAAACATCGTCGGCTCATTGGGGGGAGCATGTGCGGGCCCCCCCGCTCGGTCAACTCCGGAACATCTTGTAGTGCAGCCGTAGCACCGGCAGGCCGAGGAAGTGGATCGAGTGGTCACAGCGCAGGGCGCCCTTGGCGTCGACGTAGACGCGAAACCGCTCCTTCAGCGTCGCGACGCGCCACACCCGCACGCGCTCGGCATCGCGCGCCTGCACGCGATAGAACCCGGCGCCGCCGAACTTCTTGCCGCCGCTGTCGAGGATCAACGCGCCGTCCTCGACGCGCGGGCGCAGCACGACCGTCGCGTTGCCGTTCGGCATCGGGAACACGACCTTCACGCACGGCGCGGGTTCACCCGGCACGCGCTCGGTCATGTAGAAGCCCGTGTAGATCGAGCGCTCCGGCGTCGCCGCACCGGTTCGGAACCAGCCGGTGTACTTCACGGCGCCTTCGGGCGTGCGCAGCGCGATCACCTCGCTCGCCATCCCGTGCGCGGTATCGAGCGGCGACAGCGGAAAGTTCAATTGATTGACCTGGCGGCTGATTGTCGTGACGAGCAGCGCGAGCGCGAGGTTCGCGGGGAAGTACGTGCGCGACCACACGTCCATCGCGAACTCGCTGGTGTGCTCGTAGAAATCGCGGACCGCGGCGTGGACGTCCGTCGCGGAGAAACCCTCGCCGTCGAGCTGGTGAAAGCTCGGCACGAGACCGCAGTCCTTCGCGCGGCGTTCGATCGCGAGGCCTTCGCGCGCGGCAACCTCGTCGTACGTCGCGTCGCCGATGAGCTTGCCGCCGAGCGGGCCCATCAACCACGCGATGTCGGCGCGGCGATGCGTGCGCCCGAAGATCCAGATCAACCGGTAGATGATCCAGGCACCGATCGCCGCGATCACTCTGCGCACGGGGCATTAGATGCACAAAAAAAGGGTCCGGTCTCGTCGACCGGACCCACGACCTACGTCACCTGCGTGATCACGCCGGCGCCGATGGTCTTGCCACCTTCACGCAGCGCGAACCGCACACCGGCCTCGATGGCCACCGAGCGATCGAGCGAGAGGTCGACCTCGACCCGCGCACCGGGAGCGAGCTCCTGGTCCGCGTGAAGCGTCGCCGTCACGTTCGTCGCACCGATGAACAGCTGCGGCCGGTAGCCCGTGCGGATCGGCTTCGCCCGACCGCCCTCACCCTTGGTGAGGAGGTAGAGCTCCGCACGACACGCCTGGTGCGCCGCGATCGAGCCGGGCACCGCGAGCACCTGACCGCGCGCGATCTCGCCGCGCGGCACGTTGCGCAGGCGCAGGCCGACGTTCTCGCCGGCACGAGCCTGACGCTGCTCGCGATGGAACGACTCGATCCCGGTGACCACGATCGGCTTGCCCGTATCGGCGAGCTCGAGCGTGTCACCGACGGTGACGACGCCGCGGCTCGGCCGACCGGTGACGACGGTGCCGATTCCTTCGATCGTGAGGACGCCCTCGACGGTCATCATGAACGGCGAGGTGAAGTCACGCACGGGCTCGGGAATCGCGCGATCCATCGTCTCGACGAGCTCGACGATCGACGCGACCCACGTCGGGTCACCCGCGAGGGCGCCCAACGCGGCGCCGCGAACGATCGGCGCACCGCCGTAGCCGAACTGCGCGAGCAGCTCGCCGACTTCGAGCACGACCAGGTCGACCAGCTCGGGATCCGCGATGTCCATCTTGTTGACGAACACGACGAGGTGCTGGACCCCGACCTGCTTCGCGAGCAACACGTGCTCGCGGGTCTGGTCCTGGCTCCCCTGCGTGCCGTCGACGAGGAGGACCGCGCCATCCAGCTGCGAGGCTCCCGCGATCATGTTCTTCACGTAGTCGGCGTGGCCCGGGCAGTCGACGTGCGCGTAGCGGCGGATCGCCGACTCGTACTCGACGTGAGCCACGTTGATGGTCACGCCGCGACGACGCTCCTCCGGTGCGCTGTCGATCTGCTCGAAGCCGAGCGCAGTCCCACCGTGGCGCTGCGCCATCACGTTCGTGAGAGCAGCGGTCAGGGTGGTCTTGCCGTGGTCGACGTGACCGATGGTTCCGACATTGATCAGGGCCTTCTGCATGGGTGTCTCCTGCGAGTGGGCCGGCTCGCGGTAATGACCGGCCTCGGGTCGCATGGAACACCCACGCGCTCTCGGGCCGGCGCGGCCCGAAAGCGTTAGTTCGTTCGAACGCTCTCTAGACGGACGCGCAGCGTTGCGCTGACTCTGACGAGCCGCGCGAAGCTGACGAGACCGACGAGAACGTGAACGTCACGGTGGGACTAGATAAGCATTCAGAAGGGACAAATCAAGATCGAAGCTCTAAGTGGGAGTCTTCGTGATCAAATTGTCGACCGCGTGGATCGGCGGGCGGTCGCCGTTGATGAGGTGCTTGATCGCCCCGAGCACGAGGCGCTGTTGCTGGAGCAGGCTCTGGCCGGCGAACGCCTTCGAGACGACGGCGATGCTGTAGTGACCGCCACTACCCGACGACTCGACGGTCGCGTCGGGGAGAGCTGCCTTGATCGACGAGGAGATGGCTTCGTGGACGTTGCCGACGAAGTCGGTGGGATGGTCACTCACGCCCCCGAAGTTACCCCATCGCTCACCCTGGACCTGCTACGGTTGCCTGGTGAAGACGGTCGGCGTCGATCTCTGGGGCGGCCAGGTCCGCGGCACCGGTGAGAATCGCGCCACCGTCCTGCGGTCGGTCCCCCGGATCGATCGCGAGCTGCGCGCGCTGTTTCATCAGGCATATCCGCAGTTCGCGCCGGTCTGTCGCGCGGTCGACGAGCCCGGTGTCGCGATGATCGCGATCGACGAGGTCACCGGCAAGGCGGCCGGCATCTGCACGCTGCGCGCGCGGGTCGCTCGCTACGTCGCCGCGATGGTCGGCCGTCACGACGCGTGCGATCTGTTCCTGCGCGGTAGCGACGAGCTCGCGCTCCGCCACCTCGCGATCATCCTCGACCCGGTGAAGAGCTGGGCGCGCAACGCGAATGGCGTGCGCTATCGCGTGCTCGATCTCCGCACCCAGCACGGCTTTCGCGACGAGCACGGTCGCCCGCTGCGCGGCCTGCGCGCAGAAGGGCCGGCACTGTTGCGCTGTGCCGGCTACGCGCTGTTCATCCTCCCGCTCGGCGATCCGACGGATTGGCCCGAGAACGCCAACGACGCGTGGGACGCGATCCCCGAGCGCGTCTACTTCGACGAGCTCAAGAACGTCCCCGAGGCTTCGATCCCGAAGATGATCGCGCGCGACTTCCAGAACGCGCAGACCCACGTCAGCGTGATCATGCGAACCCAGGGCCCGCGCGAGACCGGCGATAGCCTCGTGATGCCCGGCGCCGGCGTCGGCACGCTCGAGCTGATCGGCAGGCATCATCGCGGCACGCTGACGCTCGGCCACTCCGCGCTGCGCGACGGCGTGCTCGTCGGACGCTACGCGCGGTGCGACGCCGCCGGCATCATCGACGATCCATCGCTGTCGCGCGTCCACGCGCTGTTGATCGACGTCGAGGACGCGTTCCTGGTGATCGACACGGCGAGCCGCAACGGGACGCGGCTGTACGGCCAGGATGATGCGCGGGTGATCGCGATTGCGGGCGACACCGAGCTCGGCCTCGGCTCGCGGACCCGCGCGCGCTGGCGCTTCACGGCCTGATCTGGCATCGGCCGCGACAGAGATGTCGTGGATTCGGAGATCGCCGCCAACTGGCGGGGATCCAAGCTGTTGTTTCTGCAACGGCATGGCCGCTGCAATGCGGATTTGGATGCGCGACCTTCGCCGCACGCTCGCGACCATCGTGTTGTCGGCGCCGCTCCTCGGCTGCATCGAGCACCACATCCCGGGGACGAATTGCCCGGACCAGCACGACGACAGGTTCGCGCTCGACGCGAATGACTCGACCCTGACGTCGCTGATCGCGCAGTGCGAGCAACAGGATTCGTGCGAGCCGTTGTGCACCGAGCTCGACATGCGCAAGTACGGCGACGACGGCACGGCGATTCGCGTGTGCGATCTCGAGGCGGTGAACGGAACCGATCAACTCCACGTCACCGCGGGGTTCCTGTGCGGCGGTCGCAGGCCTGGCAACTATCGCCACGGCGTCGCGCCCGAGACCTGCGAGGCCGTCGCCGCGTACCTCGCGCGGCAAGCCGATCTCGAGGCCGCATCGGTGCGCGCGTTCGCGGATCTCTACGCGGATCTCGTCGAGCTCGCCGCACCGGCCGTGATGCGCCGCGCCGCGATCCGCGCCGCCGCGGACGAGGTTCGCCACGCGGCGACCTGCGCCGCGCTCGCTCGCCGGTTCGGCGCGACGGTGCGCCCGCGCCAGGTCCGCGCCGCCGCGCGCCGCGATCTGCGCGCGCTCGTCGTCGACAACATCACCGAGGGCTGCGTGCGCGAGACCTACGGCGCCGCGATCGCCGGCTATCAAGCGCGCACGGCTCGCGATCCGATCGTGCGCCGCGCGATGTACCGGATCGCGCGCGACGAAGCGAAGCACGCGCTGCTCGCGTGGCAGCTCCATCGCTGGGCCGCGCCGAAGCTGCGCGATTCGCACGTCGTGATGTCCGCCGCGACGACCGCGCGCGCCGAGCTCTCGACCGAGGCCGCGACCGTGGAGCCCGCGCTCCGCGCGGCGCTCGGCCTGCCAGGACCCGCGGCGGCAACCGCGATCTTGGGCGAGCTCGACGCGCGCGTGTGGTCGCCGCTCGCGTGGCGGAGCTGACTACTTCTTGCGGCTCTTCGTCGTCGTTCGCGGCTTCGGCGGCGCCGTCGTCGCGCGCTTGCGCGGCGCCATCGTCGGCAGCGGCATCGTCATCTCGCGGACGTCCGCTTCGAGCTCTTCCGGCCAGTGGATGTCCTCGGGCGGCGGCGTCGCGGGTCGCGCGAGCAAGTAGCCCTGGCCGTAGTGCGCGCCGGCTGCGATCACCGCGCGCAATTCGTCGACGGTCTCGATGCCCTCGGCGACGACCATCGCACCGAGCTCGCGGCACAGCACGACGATCGCGCTGACCAGCTTGAACAGGCGCGTGCCGATCCGCAGGCCCGCGATCAAGCCGCGGTCGAGCTTCACGACGCGCGGGTGAAGGTCGGCGATGTACTTGAGGTTCGAGTAGCCAGCGCCGAGATCGTCGACGACGAGGTGGACGCCGCGATCGCGAACCTCGGCGAGGATGCTCTGGCAGAGATGGAAGTGCGAGAGCGGGATGCTCTCGGTGATCTCTAGATACAGATCCTGCGTGTGCTGGAAGATCGGATCGTTCGGCTGGACCAGCCACTTCTCGTTGAGCTCGGCGGGATGGATGTTGACGAACAGCTTCTGGTTCGGCACTTCCTCGATCGCCATCTCGCGCAGCATCCGGCCGAGCTCGCCCGTGCAGTTGTGCTCGACCGCGGCGGCGAACAGGCTGATCGGCCCATCGAAGTCGGGGGACTTCGACCGCGCCAGCGCTTCGTACGCGAAGATCTCCTGGGTTCGGAGATTTACGACCGGCTGGTACACGCAGCGGACGGCACGCTGATCGAGCACGTTGCGAATCGCCGTGTCTGTAAAGGGAGGACGGGTCGGACGCACCAGAGCATTCGATTATATGCTCGGGGACAGGAACCGTGCTGGCCCGAGCCCTGACGATCGCGCTGGTCTTGGTTGCCGCTCGGGTAGCGGTGGCGGACCCTGCAGCCGAAAAGCTGTTCGAGGACGGTCGGACCGCGCTCGCCGCGAAGCAGCTCGACGTCGCGTGTGACGCGTTCCGTCGCAGCGAAGCGCTCGAGCCGCGGGTCGGCACCGCGCTCAACCTCGGCGACTGCGAGGAGCGCCGCAACCACATCGCCGCAGCGTGGGAAGCGTTCACCGAGGCCAAGACCGTCGCCGAGCGCGATCGCGACGTCGTGCGCGCGAAAGCCGCGGCGAAGGAGGCGGAGCGCCGTGCGGCGGCACTCGCGCCGCGCTTGCCGTATTTGTTGATCGCGGTGACCCGCACCGACGGCTTGCAGATCACGCGCGACGGCGAACCCGTGCCCGAAGCGACCTGGGATCACGAGGTGCCGATCGATCCGAAGACGTACTCGCTGACCGCGAGCGCGCCGCATCACTCGGGCTGGACCCAGGAGATCACGCTCGTCGAGGGCCAGCACCTGCGGATCGAGGTCCCCGCGCTCGTCGCCGATCCGGTCGACCCCGACAAGGCCGTCGGCAAACCGCTCGACAAGCCCGGCGATACCGCGCCGCACGATCGAGTCGTCGCCGTCGCGCCGGAGCCAGAACGCTCCTTCGCGTATCGGATCGGCGTCGGCCTTCTGACCGGCACCGATACCGATACCGATTGGATCAACGGCTTTCGCGTGGTCGCGAACGTCGCACCACTCGGCCCGGGCTGGATCCGCGTCGTGCCGTCGCTGATGTACGCGCACAACATCGACGCGATGGACCAGTATCACGACATCAAGACCTACGCGATCGGCGGCACGCTCGAGTACGCATACCCGGTCAACCAGCAGCTGCTCGCCGCCGGTGGGCTCGGGTTCGGTGCCGACATCTACCGCGATAATTATGGCAACCCGTCGACGAACGAGTGGGGATGCCTCCGGCTGTCGCCGACCTTCGTGTTCGGTCGGTTCGACGCTGCCGTCCATTATCAGCTGGTCCGGACCAGCGATCGGTTCGTCAACCTGTTCGAGGTCGGGCTAGACTTCTTCGCGTGGTGACTCGTGATCGGTGAGGTGCTGGGCAGCTATCGCGTGATCGCGAAGCTCGGCGCGGGCGGGATGGGCACCGTGTGGGTCGCCGAGCACCAGCTACTCGGCAGTCGCGCGGCGATCAAGGTGTTGCTGCCCGACCTGTCGAAGCAGGACAAGATCGTCCAGCGGTTCTTCGACGAGGCGCGCGCCGCGACCCGGATTCGCGACCCCGGCATCGTCACGGTCCACGACTTCGGCTGGCACCAGGGCGACGCGTACATCGTGATGGAGCTGCTCACCGGCGAGACGCTGACCCAGCGGCTCGGGATGGGCCGGATGGCGCCGCTCGAGGCGGTGCGGCTCGTCCAGATGTGCGGGCTCGCGATGGCGGCGGCGCACGCGCGCGGCATCATCCATCGCGATCTCAAGCCCGATAACATCTTCGTCGTCGCGGATCCGGCGGTGCCCGGTGGCGAGCGGATCAAGCTGCTCGATTTCGGCATCGCGAAGCTGCTCGATCGCGATGACGGCCATCACTCGACGGTGACCGGCTCGATCATGGGCACGCCGGCGTACATGTCGCCCGAGCAGTGCCGCGGCGCGGGCGAGATCGATCACCGCACCGATATCTACGCGCTCGGCTGCGTGCTGTTCCAGCTGCTGTGCGGGCGGCCGCCGTTCATCGCGGGCACGCCGGGCGACATGATCGCGAGCCAGATCCGCGAGGAGCCGCCCGCGCCGAGCAGCGTGTTTCCGGGCATCGGCCCCGAGCTCGACGCGATGGTGCTGAAGTGCCTCGCGAAGGATCCGGCTGCGCGGTTCCAGACGATGTCGGAGCTCGTCCGTGCCGGCGCCGCGGTCACCGGCGACAACCACGCGCTCGAGACGATTCCGCCGATGCTGCCGCGCAAGACGGGGCCGGAATCGACCCAAGATTCGATGCCTCCGCAGGTGATGACGCCGCGGCCGAGCACCGGTCCGGTCGGCGAGATGCCGAACACGACGCTCGGCAGCGCGTCGTCGATCGTGACGACCCAGCCCCCCGCGAAGCAGCGCTACGGGTGGTTCGTGCTCGTGCTGCTGATGATCGGCGGTGGCATCACGGCCGCGGTGCTCGCCGGCGGATCGCATGCGGTCGTGGCCGCAAACCGCGATGCAGCGCCCGACTCGCTCGCGCCGAGCACGGATGCGGTCGTCGTCGCCGCTGCGATCGACGCGGGGGTTTCCCTCGATGCCGTCACGCCCGACGCTGCCGCCACGATGCTGCGCGACGCTGGCGCTCGCCCGCTGGTCCGGCCCAAGCGCGTCGACGCGGGTGAGCCGAGCGAGCCGGATCTCTACAACCATAGATAGGGCCCTCGCTTCGCTCGGCGCTTAGCTCGAAGCTGCTTCGAGCACGCGGCCGCTACTCTTCGTCTTCGTCTTCGCGGTCGTCGAGCCGCGGCGATCCCGAGTCGTCATCGGCATCTTCGTCCTTGATCGCTTCTTCGCCGCCGTGGACTCGCTCGGCGAGCTCTTCTTCATCGTCGACCGGCGAGACCAGGCCACCGGTGTGATCGTGGAGCGCGTGCGGCGGCGAGTCGGAGGGCTCGGTCATCTTCGGCTGCGGCGAGGTCGCGGCGACCTTGCCGGCCATCGCCGCGTTGTCCCACGCGTCACCCGCCGTCGGCTTCTTGGCCTTCGGGGCCTTCGGCGCGGCCTTTTTCGCCGGCGCCTTCTTCTTGGCAACCGCCTTTGGCGCTGGCTTCTTCTTCGCTGCCGGCTTCTTGGCTGGCGCCTTCGCCTTCGCCTTTGCGGGAGCGGCCTTCTTCTTCGACTTGGCCGCGGGCTTCTTCGAGGACTTTTTCTTCGAGCTCGCCATCGCCAACGACTCTATCTCAAACCAAAACGCGCATTCGCTTGCGGCCGAAATTTCCGACTGCTTCGCCAAAACGGCCCGGGATCACCGTTCCGCACGCTTTACAGGCCCCCTGGGGCGTGAGCTGTGCATCGAGAATTTCGTACCAATCGCGAGAAATCACGGCAGTTCCGCAGCCCGGACACAGCGTCTGATCGCCCTCCGGATCGTGGACATTGCCGGTGTAGACAAACCGCAGCCCTTCCGCCATCGCGATCCGGCGCGCCCGGGTCAGGGTCGCCGGCGGGGTCCGGGGCAGGTCGCGCAGCTTGTAGTCCGGGTGAAACGCGCTGAAGTGGAGCGGCACATCCGGACCGAGCTCGCTCGCGACCCACTGAGCGAGCTCGTGGAGCTCCTTGTCGGAGTCGTTCAACGTCGGGATCAAGAGCGTCGTGATCTCGGTCCACACGTTCGTCTCTTTGACCAAGTACCTCAGCGTGTCCTTGACCGGCTCGAGGTGCGCGGCCGCTTGCTTCCAGTAGAACTCGTCGGTGAACGCCTTGAGGTCGATGTTCGCGGCATCGATCTTCGCGTAGAGCTCGGCGCGCGGCGCGGGATAGATGTAACCGGCGCTGACCGCGACGGTCGCGACCCCGCGGGCGTGTGCCGCATCGGCGACGTCCATCGCGTACTCCGCGAAGATCGTCGGGTCGTTGTAGGTGAACGCGATCGACCGCGCGCCGCCGCGGACCGCCGCCGCCGCGATCGCCTCGGGCGTCGCCTCGTCGGAGAGCCGTTCCATATCGCGGCTCTTCGAGATGTCCCAGTTCTGGCAGAACTTGCACGCGAGGTTGCAGCCGGCGGTACCGAACGACAGCACGCTCGTGCCGGGATAGAAGTGATTGAGTGGCTTCTTCTCGATCGGATCGAGCGCGAAGCCGCTCGCCTTGCCGTACGCGGTGAGGACGATCTTGTCGCCTTCGCGCTGGCGGACGAAGCACATCCCGCGCTGGCCGTCGGAGAGCCGGCAGTCGCGCGGACACAGGGTGCATTGCAGCTTATCGCCGTCGGCGCGGGACCAGGTCATGGCTCGGGTGCGGGGTCCTCGAACTTGGTAGCCGTGTAGCGCCACACTTCGAGGTGCTTGGGGTCGTATCCAGGTGGCAGCCCGGCCTTGCGTTCGAGCTGCGCGAAGAACACGGCTTTGTCGGGGAACGTCTCCCACATCACCGGGAGGAACGTGCCGCGGCGGCCGCGATAGATCAGGACGACACCGTCGGTGCCGGGTCGGATGGCGTCGAACGATGCCACGCGCTCGAGCGGTGACAAGATCGAAAGCTCGACGTCGAGATCTTTGATCGCCGCGAGCACGAGATGCTCTCCCCGCGGATCTCGCGTCGCCGCCGCGACCGCGTTACCGGCGACATCCGCGACGATCGGCCGATCCGCTTCGAGCGTGCCGATGCAGCCCTGGAGATCGCCGTCGTTCTTCCAGCGCAGCGTCACGAACGTCGCGCACTTCTCGCTCGTCCACGCGCCGGCGGGAGGTACCGCGACCGGTCCGCCGAATTCTTGTTCGATCCTCGCTCGCGCGAACTTCACGAGCTCGGGGCCATGCTCGCTTGTCATGCGACCTCCTCGTAGAGTGCGAATGCGCCGTAGCCGACGACTTCATCGCGCGGTCCGGCGGTGTCGCCGGAGTTGCGGAGGTCGAGGACCTCGACGCGAAGATGGCGACGCCGGGCGACCCACGCAAGCCCGTTGATCCCCGTACAGCCGCACGCCTCCTCGCCTTCGAGCCCGGTGTCGAGCGCGATGATCTTCGCGGCGGTCCGGCGATCGCGCTCGTGGGCGTCCGCGTACGGGTGGTAGTGCGACAGATCCGAGCTGATCACGATCAGCGTCTCGGGGCCGCCCCACAGCTGCTCGATCACCTTGCCGACCACGGACGGCGCCGCGTGGGACGCCGCGATCGGGACGACCTTCGCGCGCGGTGCGAGCCGCTGGACGAACGGCAACTCGACCTCGATCGCGTGCTCGCGTGCGTGGACCGCGGGCTGCGCGACGAGCTCCGGGATCTCGCGAATCGCCGCGACATCGACCTCGATCTCGCCGAGCGGGGTCTTCAAATGGCTCGTACCAGGCCAGGTAAGCCCTTCGACATAAACCCGGTGGGCGGGGCTGATGATCACCACCCGTTCGAGGCGGTCGGCCCCATTCGCGATCCGTGCGAATCCGCTCGCCGCCACCGCACCGGAGTAGATGTAGCCCGCGTGCGGGACGATCAACGCCTTCGGAGTGGCTGCTTTCACAGCGGGATTACCCCGGGCGGCGTTCAAGAGCTGGTCGATGGTGGCGCCGAGCTCGGCGGGGGAGCCCGGGTAAAACGTACCGGCGACTGCGGCGGGACGCACCGTCGAGGTCATGGGACCACCTTACCCTCGTCCAACTATTTGACGATCCAAACAATCCTCAGAGAGTTGCCGATGTCAGAGCCGTGGGGCACGTTAGGCCCCCTATGGAGAGCAACGAAACCACCACCAGCGATTCGGAGAGCCACGCGGTTCCCCGTTTCACGGAGCTCAAGGCGCTCGTCGCGAAGATGGAAGCGGACTTCGAGAAGTTTTACAAGGACGGCAACAAGGCCGCCGGTACGCGCGTGCGCAATGCGATGCAGGAGCTGAAGACGTTCGCTCAAGCCGTTCGCACCGAAGTCCAGGCGATCAAGAACGGCGGCAAGCCGGGCGAAGGCGACGACAAAGACTCGGGTGACTGAATTCGCGACAACCTTGTAGGAAACCGCGCCAGATCGTTTTGACGTCTCGCGAGGTTACCGAGGCATAGAGGGTGCACATGCAGGAGTCCGGAGGGGATTCCGACATGCGCACCTTTCTTCTTTTAGCTTTGATCGCAGCGAGCGGGGCCTGCGGAAACAGCCCGGACCCACGGCTCATCAAGGGCGGCGGTGTCGGAGACGGCGCGATCGACGGGGTCGTGAACGTCTACGTGATCGACAACGACACCTACGCGCCGATCGCCGACGCGACGGTCGAGGTTGCCGGCAAGCAGCAGCAGACCGATGCCAGCGGCTTGGTCGTGCAGGGCGATGTGAACGGTCCGCAGACGATCGCGGTCAAAGCGACTGGCTACCGCGGCGCGGTCTGGCAGGACGTCAACGGCGCGAACGTCACGATCGCGGTGACCAAGCTCGGCACCCTGACCGCTCAGCAGGCGACGCTGACCGGCTCGATCGCGGGCTGGGACCAGGTCACGGTTCCGGCCGGACACGTCAAGGCAGGCGTGGTCGGCTACTCGCAGACCGACAACTTCGGTGATGCCGGCAACAGCATCACGACGCCGAACAACGGCAACACGTGCTTCGGTAACCCGTCGACCTGCAACTTCACGATCATCACCCGGACCGGCACCGTCACCTTGACCGCCGCGATCGTCGACCTCGACCCGCACGGCACCGCCGACAGCAGCGATGACACGTACACGATCGTCGGCTGGGCGACCGCACCGAGCCTCCAGGTCGACGCCGGGATCAACCAGTCCGGCATCGCGCTGACCCAGCTCGAGGCCGGCAAGCTCCAGAACGTGACGATCGACTACGGCACGCCGCCGGACGCGCTGACCAAGCACGACGCGCTGATCGGGATCGAGCTATCGAAGGACGAGGTCGTCCAGCTCCCGGTGCTGCAATCGGGCTCGACGACCGCGCTCGTGCCGACTCCGGACGCGTTCGCGCCGGGCGCGACGTACCGGCTGACCGCGATCGCGCAGACCCCGACGCCCGACGCGACCGGTGGCCCGCAGAGCGTCGTCATCAACCGCGCGCTGACCGGGACCTCGCTCGCGGCGCCGCAGTGGCTGACCACGCCGACGAACGTGTCATCGACCCGGACGACCGCGAGCCTCGCGAAGGTCGCGAACGCGAAGCTTCACTCGGTCCAGTGGAGCGATAGCAACGGGATCATCCTCGAGATCACGGCATTCGATGCGAGCAAGCTGACCGTGACCGTGCCGGATCTGCTCGCGCTGCCGACGACGGGCGCCCTGACCGTGAAGGCGCAGGGCATCGGTGCCGACATCGATATCGGCAACTTCTCGCTCGATACGGACATGGATCTCCTGTGGGGGATCTCGGTCCAGCCGATGACGATCAACTGAGCTTCTGCAGCTTCGCGAGCGCCTTGGCGACCGAGCCCGGGTGCGCGCGCCAGCCGAACCACGGATCGCCGGTCGCGGCGCGGCGCTCGGCGAAGCCTTTCAGGCGAATGCCGTCGGGCTTCAGCGCGGGGTCGTCGAGCTCGTTCCAGGTCAGCGGCGCCGACAGTGGAGCGCCGGGCTTGCCGCGCAGCGAGTACGGCGCGACGAACGTGGCGCCCGGCATGTTGCGGCCGGTATCGAAGAACAGCCGACCCTTGCGGTCCTTCTTGTAGAACTCGAGCGTGACGAGATCGGGGTAGCGCGCGACCAAGAGCTTCGCGATGCCGCCGACGAGCTCGTGGACCTGGTCGAACCCCGCCTTGCCGTCGACGGGCACGACGACGTGGAGGCCCTTCGAGCCGGTCGTCTTCACGAACGGCGGCAGGCCGAGCTCGTCGCACAGATCGCGGAGCACGCGCGCGACCTTCTTGACGAGCTCGAACTGGGTCGCATCCGGCGGATCGAGATCGAACACGATCTCGTTCGGCTGGAGCGGGGTCTGGGCGTGGCTCGTCCAGATGTGAAACGCGATGCCACCCTGGTTCGCGAAGTAGACGAGCGCCGCCTGGCTGTTGCAGATCGGGTACTCGACCGGTGTCTTGCCGCCGAGCTCGACGCGCGGGATCCACGCCGGGTAGTGCTTCTGCGCGTGCTTCTGGAAGAACCCGCCCTGGTCGATGCCCTTCGTGAATCGCTCCATCGTCAGCGCGCGGTCGCGGAGCTCCGGCACCATCAGGTCGGCGACGTCCTTGTAGTACGCGATGACGTCGCCCTTGGTGACGCCGACATCGGGGAACATCACGCGATCGGTGTTCGTCAGCGCGACCGTGACGTCGCCGAACACGAGCTCGCCGGACTTTCCCATGTCAGTCGTTGGCGACCGCGGCGAGCGCGGTCAGCTCGCCCTGGTCGAAGAACAGCCGTTCGCAGCCATCGCACCAGTCGTATTCGATATCGCCCGCGCCCTGGAGCGCGATCATGTCCTTCTTGCACTCGTAGCAGTGCGCCGGCGTCGTGCGGCGCTGGTGCGTCGCGACGACGCCGCCCTCGATCACGTGCGCGAGGTCGAGCTCGTCGATCGCATCGTTCTCGCCTTTGTCGAGGACGACACCGCCGCAGCCGCGGCAGCGATCGACTTCGACGGTGTGAATCGTGGCGACTGCCATCTCCGTGGCGCAGGCAGGGCACTTCATGTTTCGACGATAAGCCGGAATGAACCGCGAGGGTGGCGCGTTCGCGACAGAAGTCCGGGAGGGCTTATTCCATGAGGCTGTTGCTCGCGTGCGTGGTGCTGACGTTGACTGGTTGCGGAGAGGACGGCGCCGAATCGGTGAAGAGCCGCGTCGCGGATGTGTCACCGGCTCCGAAGCCGAAGCCGAAGCCGATCGACTTGAGTCTCGGCGCGGGCTTCGAGATGCGGCACCCGATCCGCGAGGGGAGCTTCATGATCATCCCGATCGTCGCGACCGCGCCGCCACCGGACCTCCACTTCGTCACGCTCGCCGACGGCATCGCGGGTCACGAGGTGACGGTCCGCGAGATCGCGCGCGGCGAGAACTTCGAGGTCGATCACGTGCGCGTCCACAACAAGGGCGCGGTGCCGCTGTTCGTGATGACCGGCGAGCTGATCTACGACGGGCTGCAAGACCGCGCGATCGCCGAGGATCGCCTGATCCCGCCCGGCGCGACCGTGAAGGTCGAGGTTCGCTGCGTCGAGCGAGGCCGCGAGAAGGGCCACATGGCGTTCCGCGCCGACGGCGTGCTCGCCGAGCTCGCGCTGCGCCAGCAGATCGTGTTCGCGACTCAGCAGGACGTGTGGACGAAGGTCGACGAGATCAACATCGCGCATCACCTGACCCCGCCGACGAAGACCTATCGCAACGCAGCCGACCTCCAGCGCGAGGATGCAATGACCAAGCGCGAGGGACTCGCGCGCCAGCTCTCGGCGTTGCCCGATCGCAACCGGCTCGTCGGGCTCGCGCTCGTCGTCAACAACGCCGTCGTCGAGGTCGATCGGTTCGCGACTCCGGAGCTCTACGGCGCGCTCGAGAGCGAGCTGCTCGGCTCGTACATCGCGAGCGACGGCCTGCCGCCGCACGAGGGCAAGACGCTCGTTCCCGATGACGTCCGTGCGTTTCTCGATCCGCAACGCGTCCAGGACACGTGGTCCGGCAAGGCGTCGCGCCGCGTCACGAATGCGTCGCTCGTCGTGCTCGCTTCGCCGTGATAAGACCTCGACATGAAGAAACTCCTCGTCGTCGCAGGTGTGGCTGCTCTCGGTGTCGGTGCGTGGCGCGTCGTGGCCCACTACGAGGCGAGCGATGGCGGTCAGAACAAGTTGCTCGTCGATCGGATCTGGATCGATCACATGCCGAAGCATGACCGCGACCTGTTCAACGTGTTCGGGATGATCGGCGAGCGCAAGATCGGCTTCTTCGAGAAGCGCTCGGGGTGGACCGGCACGTTCGAGGCGTTCAAGTACTCGCGCGGCGAGGGCAAGCTCGACACCGTGTTCCCGCAGAGCGGTTCGAAGGAGCAGTACACGGTCAAGGTCCGCGCGTGCACCGACAACGGCATGGACTACTGCCTCGACATCGACGGCGGCAAGCACGGCGTGAACCACTACTACTCGAAGAAGAAGTGGGTGATCCGCGACCTCGCGTCCGAGCAGCAGCTCGTCGAGCAGATCTCAGCCGACGCCGAGGCGCACGACACCGTCACGGATCGGTAGATCGAGCGCGCGCTTCACGGTCTCGCGCGCGAGCTCGAGTGCGCGCCGGCCAGCGTCGAGCCGCCACGGATTCGAGCGGGGCAGGGCGTCGAGCACGAGCGTCACCATGTTCGCGCGGCGCACGAGCGGCGGGCCCTTCACGCTCCACGGTGCGGGCGCGGCGATGTGATGAAACAGCACGCGCTCGCCGACCGGGATCCCGGCGAGGCCCGGGCGATCGAGGATGCCGCCGTCCCAGTACGCGCGGCGCTGGATCCACACCGGATGGAACATCCCGGGCACCGCACACGACGCGCGAATCGCCGGCGGCAAGTCGCCGCGGTCGATCACGTGGGTCGCGCGGCGGAGGATGTCGTAGACGCTGATCTTCACCGGGATCCGACAGCCGGCCGCGTCGTGCACCGGCATGAGATCGCGGAGCAGGCGATCGAACTTGTTGCCGGCGAGCAGGCCCGGGCCGAGGCGGGGATCCCAGAAGTCGCGGCGCTCGAGCGCGCACAACCGATCCGCGAGCTGCTGCATCTCGAGCCCCGACGCGTACGCCGCACCGACGAGCGCACCGGCACTCGAGCCGGCGACGAGCTGCGGCCTGAGGCCCCGCCCGGTCAGCGCGTCGAGCATGCCGGTATGCGCGAAGAACGAGAAGAACCCGCTCGACATCGCGAGCGCGAACGGCTGCTCGCAGAGCCACTCCCCGAGCGTGGTCACGCGATGCCACGCGCGCGGAGCAGCGCCTCGATATCGGGCCGGCGTTGTTCGAGCTCTTCAGGATCTTTGACCGGCAAGAACCGCGCGCGCGGAACCTCGAGGAAGTGACTCGGCAGAAACGCCGTGAGCTGACCGACGAGCCGCTCGAACTGGATCACGGTCGCGTCCTCGACCTTCTTCTCGACCCGGAAGAACGTGAGCTCGAAGTCGCGATCGATCGCCTCGGCGTCGAACGCGAACGTGTTCGTGTTGAACAGCGGGAGCGAATCTTGATCGAACGCCTTCGGGAACCGGAACGACTCGACGATCTGCGGCACGCCCTCGACGCGCGCCGGCGCGCCACCGCGATCGCCCGGTTCCTTGCGGACGACCTCTGCGGTGATCTTCGCGCCGCTCGCGAGGTGCGCGCCGATCACGGCCGGATCGAGCGTCGCGGCGAGGTTGTCGACGTTCGACATGTACAGGACCTTGCCGCCGCTCGCGCGAAACGCGTCGAGCACACCGCTCGCGCGCAACGCGAACGTCAGATCGCCGTGGCCGGTCGCGTACGGCGAGGGCTTACCGTCCTCGACGAACAGCTCGCCCTTCGGCGTGAGCCGCAGCGAGACCAGCTGCGGGAATGCGTGGACGCCGGCGAGGTCTTCGCGCTTGATCTGCTCGACGATCTTGTCGTGGGTTGCCGCGCTCGTCATCACGTAGATCGGTGCCTTCGCTGCCGCGAGCCTGACGTCCGCAACTTTGATCGCGAGGAACGACTTGCCGCCGCTGACCGGAACCGAAGCCTTCACGACGCCGCCGAATCGGGTCGCCATCCCACCTGCGAGGATGACGACGCCGACCTCACCGCGCGCGAGCGCCTGCTTGCCGCGCGTGACCAACGCGTCGTGCTCGGGCGTGCCCGGTGGGGGCAATGCGCTCGTGTCGGCTGCATCGAGCCCTGCGATGGCTCCCGTGATCGTCGTCGATTCTTTCGCTGCGGCGCGCTCTGCGAACGCCGCGAGCTGCGCCTCGTCAAAGCCGAACCGTGCGAGCTCCTTTCGAGTTGGCGCATCGATCTCGAGCTTCTTCGCTACTTCCTCGGCCATTGGCGAAAAGTAGCGTACGTCGCCGACGAAACGAGTGGCTCGTACGCCGCATTCGTTCGTCGTTCATCGCGCATTCAGAGCGCGAGCGCGCGTGCGGTCGCGCGAACACCGGCGAGAGCGCCAGCGCAAACGCGGTCGGATTACCACAAAGGCACGGTCGAGAGCACAAAAGCACAAAGCAGACCTGTGCTGGCGGCTGCGCCGCCAACGCACCGCTCTACTTCGTGCTTTCGAGCTCGAACACGCAACGCGCAACACGATCGCGACCTCGTCGGTTGCGACCTCGTCGGTTGCGACCTCATCGGTTGCGACCTCGTCGATCGCGCGACCTCGTCGGTCGCGACCTCGTCGGTTGCGACCTCGTCGGTTGCGACCTCGGTGAGTTCCGAAGACCGATGACATTCGAGCTCGCGTCGTCCGATCGCGATTGAAGCTCGAAAGCACAAGCTGAGGCGGTGCGTGCGGCGCAGCCGCCGCTCGCGTCTGCTTTGTGCTTTTGTGCTCTCGACCGTGCCTTTGTGGTAATCCGACCGCGTTTGCGCTGGCGCTCTCGCAGGTGCTGGCGCGACCGCAGAGCGTTGGCAGGCGATCAGCGGACCGCGAACGTCTGCACGAACGTCGATTTGACAGGGATCCCGTCATCGTCGAGCGCCGGCGAGTACCGGAACTGCCAGATCATGCTGCTCGCGGTATCACCACGCGAGCCGGGATGCGAGCGCGTCATCCGCGCCCCGACGACATCGCCGGTCTCGTCGACCGTGACCTTCGCGGCGAACAGCTCGGCCTCGTCGATCTCCATCTCGCGCGTCGGATGGATCAGCTTCGCCGGTCGCGCCTTCGACACCGGCGGAGCAGGTGGCGCGGGCAATGCGTGCAGCGCCGCGCCGGGATCGAGACGTGCACCGAGGCCGTTGCCGCGGCCGGTGCCGTCTCCGATCCCGTCGCCATTTCCGTTTCCGATCCCGTTGCCGATTCCGGTGCCGGTATCGATGCCGGTGAGCACACCTGCTTCGACCAGCTCACCACGATCGTTCGCTCGGAGTTTCGAGCGCGACTCTTCCGGCAGCGCCATCGCCGTATGCCCGCCACCACCACCGTCGTTATCGTCATCGATCGCAGCCGGCGGCGACTCCATGCTCACGTCGATCAGCTCGACCGCCGGTTGCTCCGGCGTGGGCTCGGATTCCTGCGGTGCGTTGGCGCGTAGCGCGACGCCGATCAGCAGCGCGTGAATCGCGACGGATCCGAAGTACGGCTGCCAGCGCACGACTCCATCATCCCCACTCCCGTGGCCGGCGCACGCCCGGCCTCCTGACCGCTCATGAGCGAGCGATGCGCGCCTCTCGCGGTACGGTCGCACCATCCGCGAGCGCTTCCTGGGGTGCGTCGATCTGCAGATACATCAAGCGTTTCACTTCTCTGCGGCCGTGGGTCACGGTGTCGAGCACGAACCCGACCGACAGGCTGAGGAACGCGAGCAGCATCAGGGTCGACGACAGGATCGCGGTCGGGAACCGCGGCACGAGGCCGGTCTCGACCCAGGTGATGAACACCGGGATCGACAAGCCGATCGCGACCAGGCCGAGGACCAGCGCGGCCCACGAGAAGAATGCGAGCGGGCGCTCGTTCTTGAACAGCGTGATCATCACGCGGAGGATCCGGATGCCGTCGCGGTAGGTGTTGAGCTTGCTCGCCGAGCCGGCAGGGCGCTCGAAGTAGTCGGTCTCGATCTCGGCGACCGGCATGTTGAGCGTGAGCGCGTGGACCGTGAGCTCGGTCTCGATCTCGAACCCGGCCGACAGCGCGGGGAACGACTTCGCGAACCGGCGCGAGAACGCGCGATAGCCCGAGAGGATGTCGCTGAAGCGCTGGCCGAACAGCCGCGCGAGGAAGCCGGTCAGCATCCGGTTGCCGAGCACGTGGCCGGGCCGGTACGCCTCTTTCGCCTTGTGGACGCGCTTGCCGACGACCATGTCGAGGTTCTCGGCCACGATCCGATCGCACATCGCGCGCGCGGCGCCCGGATCGTAGGTCGTGTCGCCATCGGTCATCAGATAGACGTCGGCTTCGATGTCCGCGAACATCCGGCGCACGACGTTGCCCTTGCCTTGCAGCGTCTCGGTTCTCACGATCGCGCCGGCTTCGCGCGCACGCTCCGCCGTCTTGTCCTTCGAGTTGTTGTCGTAGACGTAGATCGTGGCGTCAGGCAGCGCCTTCTGGAAGCCGCGCACGGTGTCACCGATCGCGACCTCCTCGTTGTAGCAAGGGATCAAGACTGCGATCCGCGGCGTGCGCACGGCGAGACACTAACAGACCTGCTAGGGTTTCGGCGTGAAGCTCGCGCTCGCGATCGTGCTCGTGACTGTTACGGCCGCCGGCGCCACACCGCCCGAGCCCAAGGGGGCTCACCCGCGAATCATCCTCGACGGCGGGCTCCGCTCGGCGTGGAAGCAGCAGGCCGGCCTCGAGCACGGCCCGGTCGTCGGTGCGATCAAGCTGTGCGCGCACGCGCGCGACACCCACGAGCACGACAGCGGCGTCTACCGCGGGTCGGAATGGGTGAAGGTCCTCCAGGCCTGTCTCGTCGCGTGGGCCGCCACCGACTCGAAGGACGACGCCGCGACCGCGACCCGGTTCGCGACCGCGCTGCTCGACGATCAGGACACGATCGGCGATCACAAGGGCGGCGAGGGCATCGTCGCGCACGACGACGGCTATCCGATCCGCATGGTCGCGTGGACCGCGCTCGCGTACGACTGGCTCCACGAGCAGTGGCCCGAGGATCTGCGCGCACGCGCGCGCGGCCACTGGAAGGCGTGGCTCGCGTGGTATCGCGACAAGGGCTATCGCAAGGACACGCCGGGCACGAACTATCACGCCGGCTTCTTGTTCGCAGCGACGCTGATCGCGATCGCACAGGGCGGTGAAGCCGGCGGCGATGGCGCGAGGCTGTGGACCGAGGTCGCCGACAAGATGTGGGCGAAGGACATGGCGGTCGCGTTCACCGATGACGGTCCGCTCGCCGGTGGCGAATGGCCCGAGGGTTGGCAGTACGGCCCGCTCTCCGTGGCGGAGATCGCGTTCGCCGCGCGCGCGATGCGCCAGAACGGTGCGCCGGTCCAGACCGCGCGATGGTTGCGCCAGCTGTTGCGCGTCCACATCTACGGGATGACGCCGAACGACGGCGTGTTCGTACTCGGCGATAGCGAGGACGAATCGTCCGCGTACGTGAAGCCGAGCCCGCTCACGCTCGATGCGATCGCGCTCGGCGACGCTTCGCCCGACGACAAGCGGTGGGCGCGCGGCGAGCTCTCGCGCTTGCAGCTCCAGGATGTCGACTATCTCGTGTTCGATGCACTCGCCGGCGTCGGCGACAAGCCGGAGCTGCCGCCGCGCGCGTCGTGGCCGACCTGGTACGTCGCGACCGCGGTGCGCACGATCTTCGCGCGCACGAGCTGGAACCCCGACGCGGTGTGGTTCGTCGCCGAGTGCGCGCCGTGGCTCGATGTCGATCACCACGTGCCGAATGCGGGCACGTTCGGGCTGTCGCGCGGCAAGGACGACGCGATCGTCGATCCATCGCCGTACGGCTCGCAGTCGACGTTCACGACGAACGCGCCGACGATCCGCAATCCGAAATTTCCGAAGGAGTACCAACCGAGCCAGGGCTTCTGGTCGGAGAAGACCGGCTGGAATCTCCTGTCGCAGCGCGCGAGCGGCATCGTCGCGGGCCGCTGCGATTATGCCGACCAGTTCAAGTTCCAGGACGCGCCATCGAGCGTGCCCGAGGCCGTGCGCGATCTCGTGTTGATCCCGTCGGAGGATCGCAAGAACGCCGCGCTCGTCGTCGTCGATCGTGCCGATAGCGGCGGTGCCGATCACGAGATGCACCTCCAGTTCCACACGCCCGGCAAGCTCGCGCTCACCGCGGATGGTGCGACCGCCACCGTCGGTGGAACGAAGCTCGTGATCACGAACCTCGCGCATGCGGGCAAGCCGATCGTCGCGACGCCGTCCGCGAAGGACTGCTTCAAGGAAGGCACCGTGCGCGGTACGTGCGATGCGGCGCGCACGCCGGTCACGACGTATCAGCTCGAGCTCCCCGGTCCGGCGCCGCGCGCGGTCCACGTGATCGCGGCGACCGATCCGAAGCTCTCTGTTACATCGACCGCGCTCTCCGGCAGCGACTGGGCCGGCGTCGCCCTCGCCGGAATGCGCGATGCCTCGATCATCTGGCGCACGAAAGGCAGCGGCGCGCTCACGTACAGCGCACCGCACGGCATGCACGTCGTGCTCGATGGTCCCGACAAGGCGAAGGTCACCGCGAAGCAAGACGGCGCGAATTGCACGGTGTCGCTGGCGCCCGGTGGCGATCTCGCGCCGCCGGTCGTGATCGCGCTGGACGATCACTGCAAGGTCACTCCCGATCCGGAGGCTGCGACAGGCGTATCAGTCGAGCACACGCTGACGAAGCCCACGACCTCGCATCCGCGCGCATCGCGCGCTGGGTGCTGTGGAGCGCAGTCCGGTCCAGCCTCTCCCGTGGCCACTGGGGCACTCGTCCTCGGCTTATTTATGTGGCCTCGTCGTCGGAAATCCCTGAAGAAACGTTAACTGGACAGACTTGTCTGCCTAATCGACTTCCCGATCTACGAAGTCAGGGCAAACTGGTCGCGCTGTTATGTGGATCGTTCGCGCCGCGCTACGCAAGCCGTACACGTTCATCGTGATGGCGATCTTGATCGGGCTCGGGGGCTTTTACTCGATCAACAAGACGCCGACCGACATCTTCCCCAACATCGACATCCCGGTCATCTCGGTGATCTGGAACTACGGCGGGCTCCCGCCGGATGACATGGAGAAGCGGATCACGAACGGGTTCGAGCGCTTCCTCACGACGATCGTCTCGGATATCGATCACGTCGAATCGCAGACGCTGACCGGTATCTCGATCATCAAGATCTACCTGCAGCCCGGCGCCGACGTGCCGCAGGCGATCGCGCAGACGACCGCGATCGCGCAGACCGCCGTCAGACAGATGCCGCCCGGAGCGGTGCCCCCTCTCGTGATGCGCTACTCGGCGACGAGCGTGCCGATCATGATGCTCGCGCTCGAGACCGATACGCTGTCCGAGAAGGAGCTGTTCGACTACGGCATCAACTTCATTCGCGCCGAGATCGCGGTCATCCCCGGCGCACAGATCCCGTACCCGTATGGCGGCAAGCAGCGCCAGATCATGGTCGACATCGACCCCGCGCGCCTGCACTCCGCGAACATCTCGCCGCGCGACGTGTTGGCCGCGATCTCGACGCAGAACGTGATCTTACCTGCCGGCACGGCGAAGCTCGGCGTCAACGAGTACCCGATCATCATGGCGTCGACGCCAGAGACGCTCGACGAGATCGCCGGTCTCCCGATCAAGACCGACGCGAACAACCGGACGCTCTACGTGCGCGACGTCGCGACCGTCCGCGATGGCAACTCGCCTCAGACGAACATGGTCCACGTCGGTGGCCACCGCTCGGTGCTGATGCCGATCCTAAAAAACGGCGACGCGTCGACGCTCGACGTCACGGCCGCGGTCAAGGCGACGATCCCGAAGGCGCTCGATCGCCTGCCGAAGGAAGCGCGCGGCCACCTCACCGTGAAGTTGCTGTTCGATCAATCGCTGTTCGTGCGCAGCGCGATCGATAACGTCCTCGAGGAGGGCGCGATCGCCGCGGCGTTGACCGCGGTGATGATCCTCGTGTTCCTCGGCAGCTGGCGCTCGACGATCGTCGTGATCACGAGCATCCCACTCGCGATCTTGTTCTCGATCATCGTGCTTCACGCGCTCGGCCAGACCCTGAACGTGATGACGCTCGGCGGTCTCGCGCTCGCGGTCGGCGTGCTCGTCGACGATGCGACGGTCGAGATCGAGAACATCCACCGCAACATCGGTCACCACAAACCATTCGTGACCGCGATCCTCGACGGCGCACAACAGATCGCGATGCCCGCGTTCATCTCGATGCTGTGCATCTGCATCGTGTTCCTGCCGATCTCGTTCCTGTCGGGTGCCGCGAAGTCGCTGTTCGTGCCGCTCGGTCTCGCGGTCGTCTGCGCGATGTGGATGTCGTACGTCCTGTCGCGAACGATCGTTCCGGTGATGGTGCGCGCGCTACTCGAGAACGAGGCGAAGGCGCACCACGGCCCCAAGAACCCGAACAGCTTCAACGAGCGGTTCAACCGCACGTTCAACCGGCTGCGCACGCGCTACGGCCGGCTGCTCGCATACTTCCTCGCGCACCGCGCGTTCCTGGTCGGGACGTTCGCGATCTTCGTCGTCGTGTCGCTCGCGCTGACCCCGATGCTCGGCAAAGACTTCTTCCCGACCGTCGACGCCGGCCTCATCAAGTTGCACGTCCGCGGCGCACCCGGCACGCGGATCGAGGAGACGGAGAAGCGGATCGCGAAGATCGAGCGGTCGATCCGACAGGTCATCCCCGCGAGCCAGATCGACACGATGCTCGACATCATCGGCACGCCGTACTCCGGCATCAACCTGTCGCTGTCCGAAGGCGCGCTCGTGTCGCCCGCCGATTCGCAGATCCTGATCGCGCTCAAGAAGGATCATCGGCCGACCGAGGAGTACATGCGCGGGATCCGCGAGCTCCTCACGAAGCAGTATCCGGAGACCACGTTCTTCTTCCTAGCGCCCGATATCACGACGCAGGTGTTGAACTTCGGGCTCGCCGCTCCGATCGATCTCCAGGTCGTCGGCCCGATCGGCAGCGAGGACAAGTCGTTCGAGTTCGCGCGCGAGCTCGCCGCCCGCGTCGCGAAGGTCTCGGGCGCGGCCGACGTCCACCTCGCGCAGGTCCAGCGCGTTCCGGAGCTCAAGATCTCCGTCGATCGGACGATGGCGCAGCAGGTCGGTCTCGCGGAGAAAGACGTCGCGAGCGATCTGCTCGTCTCGCTGTCGTCGTCCGGTACGGTGTCGCCGAGCTACTGGATCGACAAGCGCGGTGTCCAATACCTCGTCGCGGTCCAGACGCCGCAGTACGACGTCAACTCGGTCGATTCGTTGCGCGCGACGCCGATTTCGAACTCGAGCGGTAAGGCGCAGACGCTCGGCAACCTCGCAAAGGTCGAGCGGATCACGGGGCCGGCGAACATCACGCACTTCAACGTCGCGCGCACGTTCGACGTGCTCGCGAACATCGATCACTCCGACCTCGGCTCGGTCACCGATGCGGTGCGAGAGGTGATGGCCGACATGATGAAGAAGGCGCCACCCGGCGTTCGCGTCATCATGAAGGGGCAGGCCGAATCGATGGACAGCTCGTTCGGTGGTCTCGAGGGCGGCCTGATCTTCGCGGTGCTGCTCGTCTACATGCTGCTGGTCGTGAACTTCCAGTCGTGGCTCGATCCGTTCATCATCCTGATGGCGCTACCCGGCGCGCTCGCCGGAATCGTATGGATCCTGTTCCTGACCGGAACGACCCTCTCTGTACCGGCGCTGATCGGCTCGATCATGTGTGTCGGTGTCGCGACCGCGAACTCGGTGCTCGTCGTGTCGTTCGCGAACGAGCAGCGGCGCTACGGCCGCGACGCGATCCACGCCGCACTGGCGGCAGGAATGACCCGGCTCCGGCCGGTGATGATGACCGCGATGGCCATGGTCTTCGGCATGTTGCCGATGGCCACCGGCCTCGGTGAGGGTGGAGAGCAGAATGCACCGCTCGGGCGAGCGGTGATCGGCGGGCTGAGCCTCGCAACCGTGACCACGCTATTCTTTGTCCCGGTGATGTACAGCTTGTTGCGTCGGCGCCCGCCGCGCACCGAGGAAATTCCATGAGCACTGCACCCGAAGTTCACCCCGACAAGCCTGAAGACCTCGGCTTCGATCTGCCAGAAGCAGCCTCGACGTCGAAGGTCGGCATCGTCGTCGTGCTCGTCGTGCTCGTCGCCGGAGGCCTCGCGTTCCGGTTCCTCGGTCACCACAACGCGCACGGCGACACGGCCGTGCCGCAGGGCGAGAGCGCGACCAAGGTCGACGTGATCAAGCCGAACACCGTCGTCAGCTCGAGCGCACTCGCGCTACCGGGCATCGCGCGGTCGTTCGAGGAGACCAAGATCTATCCGCGGACGACCGGCTACGTCCGGCGCTGGCTCGTCGACATCGGCGACAAGGTCAAGGAAGGCCAGCTGCTCGCGGAGATCGACACGCCGGATCTCGACGCGCAGCTCTCGCAGGGCCGTGCGCAGCTCGCGCAGGCCGTCGCGGCGGTCAAGCAGTACGAGGCGCAGCGCAACTACTCGAAGTCGACCGCGTCGCGCAACCAGAACCTCGCCGACCAGAAGTTGATCTCGGGTCAGACGCTCGAGCAAACCCAGGCGCAGGCGCTGACCGACGAAGCGACGCTCGCCGCCGCGAAGTCGAACGTCGCCGCGCAGGAAGCGAATGTTCGCCGGCTGACCGACCTCCAGAACTTCGCGAAGGTGACCGCGCCGTTCGCCGGAACGATCACGTCGCGCTCGATCGATCGCGGCGCGCTACTCACCGATACCGGCGCGACACCGATGTACACGCTCGTCGCGACCGATCCGATCCGCGTGTTCATCGACGTGCCGCAGAACGTCGCCTCGAACATGCACGTCGGCACCGATGCGATCGTCACGGTGCGCGAATTCCCGGGCCGCAAGTTCATCGGCAAGATCGCGCGCTCGGCCGGAGCGCTCGATCCGGACCTCCACACGATGTCGACCGAGATCGACGTGCCGAACACCGATAGCGCGTTGATGCCGGGCATGTACGTCGAGGCGGCGCTCACGCTCCCGGTGCCGCACAAGGTCGTCGAGATTCCCGCGACCGCGCTGTACAGCGATGCGCAGGGCGTTCGCGTCGCGGTCGTCGATGCGCAGAACAAGGCGCACTTCGTACCGATCACGATCGAGCGCGATACCGGCGCGACGCTGTGGGTCGCGACCGGCCTGACCGGCGACGAGAAGCTCGTCAAGGTCGCGGTCCCGTCGCTGATCGATGGCGACCCGGTCGAGCCGGTTACCGCCGACGCTGCGCCGAAGAAGTAGTACGATCGCGCCATGCGGCGCGCGTGGTTGGTGATGCTCGCGCTCGTCGGCTGCCGGCAGGTGTTCGGCATCGACGAGCCGCTGCCGACCGGCGGCGGTGGCAACAGCACCGACGCGCAGCGCTTCACCGACGGCCACGCGATCTTTTTCGATAGTGGGCCGACCATGTCGGGGCTCGCGATGTACGTCGAGGACGGCGCGACGCTATGGACGAACGATCAGTCGCCGGACGCCGCGTGGCAGCAGACGAACAACGCGCTGGGGAAGCCCGACACCTGGGGCGGAGCTGACCTGACGGTGGGCGAGCTCGCGTTCGACGGCGTGATCGATGGCCAGCACCCGTTCAGCCTGTGGATGGAGGGCGAGATCTTGGTCTCGCAGCAGACCGAGCAGATCCAGATCGTCGCGGCCGACTACGCGTTCTTCGACGTCGCGACGTTCCCGGGCGCGTATCAGCGGGTCGTGTCGTCGCGGAACGGGATGATGCAGAGCAAGTCGTTCAACGTGGCGCTACCTGGCTGGTATCCGGTCCGGATCGGCTGGGCGACGACGCCGGCAACCGCGGAGCTTCACATCGTCCAGGGCGGCGGCAATGGCCCGCAGCTCTCGCTGTTCGACGCGACGACGCTTCGCCACTGAGCGTGGGTGTCAGACCGGCGTGGTAGTGCAAGGCATGGAACGATTCCCTCGTGGAACCTTGCCGCCCTCGGCATTTCGGGCCATCGCCACGGTCGCACCGCATGCCGTCGTCGTGAAGTCGGAGCTCGTGATGGAGAAGGTCGAGCCGGTGGCGGAGCCCGTCCGCCAGCCGCAGTGTGACCTGACCACGACGTGCCCCACGTGCATGGTCGAGATGCAGCCGGAGCACGCGCACTACAAGTGCCCGAGCTGCGGCTATCGCGATTCCTGCTGCTTCTGATCGAGCTCGCGAGTTAGCACGTCGCGATCGAGATCGCGGCACCACCGCGCGACCACGAGCGTCGCGACGCCGTTGCCGATCACGTTCGTGAGTGCACGCGCCTCCGACATGAACCGATCGATGCCCGCGATGATGCGCAGGCCGGTCGGTGGCAGACCGCCGACGATGTCGATCGTCGCCGCGAGCGTGACGAACCCGCTGCCGGTGACGCCGGCGGCGCCCTTCGAGGTCAGGAGCGCCATGCCGAGCAGCTCGAGCTGCTTCGCGAACCCGAAGTCGGTGTTCGTGGCCTGGGCGATGAACACCGCGCCCATCGTCACGTAGATCGCGGTGCCGTCGAGGTTGAACGAGTAACCCGCCGGCACGACGAGGCCGACCGTCTGCTGGCCGGCGCCGAGCTTCTCGAGCTTCGACATCAGGCGCGGGAGCACCGACTCCGACGACGACGTGCCGAGGACGATGAACAGCTCCTCGCGGATGTAGCGGACGAACTTGAAGATCGAGAACCCGTGGACCCACGCGACCGTGCCGAGCACGCCGAAGATGAAGATCAGGCAGGTCGCGTAGAAGCAGCCGAGGAGCTCCGCGAGATGCCCGAGCGACCCCGCGCCGAACTTACCGACCGTGAATGCCATCGCGCCGAACGCGCCGACGGGTGCGGCCTCCATGATCATCGCGATGATCCGGAAGATCACGTGGCCGACGTCGTCGATGATCGTCGCGACCGCCTTGCCGCGCTCGCCCATGCCGTGGAGTGCGAACCCGAACAGCAACGCGACGAGCAGTACCGACAAGAGGTCGCCGCGCCCGATCGGCCCGAACAGGGTGTCCGGGATGATGTGCATGATGAAGTCGAGCGTGGTCTTGTGGTGGTCCGTCGCGGACAGCAGCTTGTCGGCGGCGCTCGGGTCGAGCTTCGTCGGGTCGGTGTTCATCCCGCTGCCCGGCGCGACGAGGTTGACGATCGCGAGCCCGATGATCAGCGCGAACGTCGACGCGACCTCGAAGTACAGGATCGCGAGGCCGCCGGCTTTGCCGACCGCGGCCTTCGACTTCATGTTCGTGATCCCGACGACGATCGTGCAGAAGATCAGCGGCGCGATCGTCATCTTGACGAGGTTGATGAAGCCATCGCCGAGTGGCTTGAGCTCGACCGCGGTCGCAGGCCACGCGAGCCCGATGATCACGCCGAGCGCGATGCCGACGAGCACGCGGAAGTACAGCGTCGTATAGAACGGCCGGCGCATCGCCTGGCCGAGCTTCTCACGCTACGATCCGCTCGTGGGTGATCGCCCTGCCATGCGAATGGCCGCCATGACCAGCGGTGGCCGGCGGATCGCTTTCTTCATGGGCGTCTTGATCGCGTTCGCGCTGCCGAAGCGGGTCGACTGCGGCTTCCCGGGCAACGATTGTCGCCACGGCCAGGCCTGCGGCTACTACGAGGTCGAGCCGTGGGGCTTCTATCTGATCGAGTACCTCGCGGGTCGCAACGTCGGCTTCGCGTACAGCTCGGGCGACGACTGCAAGTAGCCTGCGAGCGTTCCCAGCTCCGGTTCCGCTTCTGCAGTTCACTGTTCGGGCGCGGGATCGTCTGGTGGGTTGGCCGGGCGGCCATGGTGCTCCCCATGAGCCCGGCATCGATGGCGACCAAGGCTGCGACGACCGGATGACCGCTCGAGTCGCTCACTTCGTTCGCTCCGATCACCAACAATAGGGAACAGCGAACCGGGAACCGGAATTGCGAACGGTCGTACAGTCGGCAAGTGCCGCGGCCGCGCGACGTCATTGCGGACTCTCCGTCGATCCTGTTCGTCGGGATCAATCCCGGGCTGGTTTCCGGCAAGACCGGCCATCACTTCGCGGGCGCGAACGAGTTCTGGAAGCTGCTCCACACGGCAGGGTTGACGCCGGATTTGCTGAGCTCCGACGAGGATCAGCGCCTGACCGAGTGGAAGCTCGCGCTCGTCAACCTCGTGCCGCGACCGACGAAGCTCGCGTCGGAGCTGAAGCGCGCGGAGCTGCTCGCGGGGCGAAAAGCACTCGTGAAGAAGGTCGCGGCGATGCGGCCGCGGATCGTCGCGCTCGTCGGCGTGACCTTGTATCCGGTGGTGTTCGCGCGCGAGGATCGCAAGCAGCCGAAACCGGAGCTACCGCCAGGGCCCGGGCCGAAGCCGCAGCGCCTCGCCGGCGCGCACGTGTTCGTGCTGCCGAATCCGAGCGGGTTGAATGCGAGCTTCCCGACGTTCGAGGCGAAGCTGCCGTGGTTCGCGGCGCTACGCCGCTATCTCGACGAACTCGAGCCCGGCGCGTAGCGCGAAGCCCTTGTCGGCGGGGCCCTTACCGACGTGGAGGCTGTCGGCGAGGCGAAACCCGTGATCGTGCGCGAGCACGAGCGCGAGCCCGGGCAACGGCTTGCGGCACCAGCAGATCGGCGGACCGGGCGGATGGGTGCAGCGCGCGATCGGGAAGGTGAACCCGACCGAATCGTGAAGCGCGGCGTCGATCGCCGGATCGAATGCTTCGGGTTGCCAGGTCGTCGCGGCGAGCGCGTAGCCGGCCTCGCGATAGTGCGCGAGGAGCTCGCGAGCGCCGGGCAGCAGCTCGACCTGCGCGCGCGGCCGGCCTTTCCAGATCAGGCCGTCGAGCTCGACGATCGCGGCGCGCGTGCCGGGTGGTTCGGGGGTGCGCTCGAATGCGACGCTCTCGACGGTGAAGCCCTCGTCGGGCGCGGGCGGCTCGAGCTGGCGCTGGAACCGGAATTGCGCGCCGGGTGGGACCTGCCGTTGTTCGATCAACTCGTCGGGCTGGAGCAACCGGCCATAGCGCTCGATGATCCGCGCCGCGGCGTTGCGCTGCGCCTCGTGCAGCGGCGTGGCGAGCACGACACAACGGACCGCGAGGCCATGGCGCTTCGCGATCCGCACGACTTGGGCGCGCGAGCTGCGCGACGCGTACGTGTTGTCGAGGACGACCCGGGTGTCACCGTGCGCGAGCACGGTCTCGAGCTCGGCCGCGAGTTGCTTCAACGTGCCACCGCGCTCGTCGCGATTGAGCCGGGTGTAGCCGGCGAATCGCTCCGCGAGCGTCGACTTTCCGGCGCCGGGGATGCCGGCGATCATCACGACCTCGCCGGCGCGTGCGGGTGCGTGGGGCGCGCCGCCGAGGAAGCGCTCGCGCAGCGCCGCGATCGCCTCGGCCGATAGCTCGACGCGCCGCGCGCAGCTCTCGGCGGTCTCGACGCGCGTCGCACCCGGCAGCGGCACGATCGCCGGCGATAGCGCGCGCAGGAACGCGAGCGCGACCTCGCACGGAGGGCCGAGCTCGCGGAGCAGCGGATCCTTCACCAGCTTCTTCACGCCGGCGGCACCGCCGAACGGCCGATACGCGAGGCAGCGCATGCCGCGCTCCGCGCACAGGTCGGCGAGGTGAAGCGCGTCGAGCTTGCCGATCCCGAGCTCGACTTCGATCGCGTCGAGCGAGGTCACCGCGAGCGCCGCTTCGAGCTGCGCGCGATGGACGTTCGACACGCCGATCCCACCGACGATGCCGTCGTCGCGCAGCTTCGCGAGCGCGCGCACGCTCGTCGCGATCGGCGTTCGCGGATCGACCGCGTGGAGCAGGTACAGATCGATCCGGCCCAGCTTGTCGCGGCTCGCTCTCGCGTGGTCCGCGAGCGTCTTCGCGCGGCCGTCGGGCACCCAGTCCATGCCGAGGCCGCCCTTCGTCACGATGAACTTCGCTCCGGCTTCGCCGATCATCGCTTCGTTGCCGTACGCGTGGGCCGTATCGACCAGCTCGATCCCCGCGGCCAGCCCGGCGCGCAGCGCTTCGCGCGTCACGTGCTGACAGCCGAGCCCGAGCATGGCGCGATCATGTCAGGGGCGCGGGCTAGGCTCCACCCATGCCAGCTCGCGAACAGCCACGCCTGCCGCATGTCGGTGACGACGTCCTTCTGCGCGTCGATGCACTCGTCGAGGTGGCGAGCGCGAACCCCGGCACGCCGCCGACCTGGCGCTACCTCGCGGCGGGCTCGCGCGGTCGGTTGATCGGCTGGCGCGAACGGCCGAACGAATCGCGCGCGGTCGTCGATGTCGCCGGCGAACCGAAGCGTCTCGTCGTGTTCGTGCGCGAGGCCGCGGTCTCGCCCGCGCAGTCGTAGCGGGGTAGCCGCGGCGATGTCACCGATCCGTCACGAGGCATGACTACGGTTGCCGCATGCGATTGGCATGCGGTGTGGTGGTGCTGGCAGCCCTGGCGGGTTGCAGCAAGGCAAAGGATCCGGGTGCCGGAGTTGGCTCGAGTGCCGTGCACGAGCCCACCGGGCCGCACGTCACGTTGCGATTCGCCTACTCGAGCGAGAAGAAGGCCTGGCTCGATCAGGTCTTGTGGGCGTTCGCGCTGACCCATCCCAAGACGCCGTCTGGCAAGGAGATCGTGGTCGACGCGAAGTCGTTCGGCTCCGGCGAAGCGTCGGCCGCGATCCTGGACGGCACGTTCGCCGCCCACGTCTACTCGCCGGCCTCGACCGCGTACCTCGCGCTCCTCAACGATCAGTGGCGCGCGAAGCACGGCAAGCCGATCGCGACGACCAGCGAGCCGCTCGTGCTCTCGCCGATCGTGATCGCGATGTGGAAGCCGATGGCCGAGGCACTTGGCTGGCCGAAGAAAGACATCGGTTGGGCCGACATCATCAAGGTGTCTCAGGATCCGAAGGGCTGGGCGTCGCTGAAGCACCCCGAGTGGGGTGCTTCAAGCTCGGCCACACGCATCCCGAGTACTCGAACTCGGGCTTGCTCGCGGTGCTCGCCGAGGGCTACGCCGCTGCCGGCAAGACCCGCGACCTCACGCGCGAGGATCTCGCGAGCCCGAAGACCCGCGCGTACATGAAGTCGATCGAGGACGCGATCGTCCACTACGGAAAGTCGACGGGCCTGTTCACGGATCAGATGCTCGACCACGGGCCGGGCTACATGTCGGCCGCGATCACGTACGAGAACCTCGTTATCGAGTCGTACAGCAAGCAGACGAAGGCGCCGTTCCCGCTCGTCGCGATCTATCCGGTCGAGGGCACGTTCTGGTCGGATCATCCCTACGCGGTGCTCGATACCGACTACGTCGGCGCCGACGAGAAGGCTGCCGCGCAACAGCTGCTCGCGTTCCTGAAGGCGAGGCCGCAGCAAGAGGACGCTCGCTCGCTCGGGTTCCGTCCTGCGGATCCAAAGCTCGCGATCGCCGCACCGCTCGACGCCGCGCATGGCGTCGATCCGAAGCAGCCGCAGACGCTGCTCGACGTGCCGAACGTCGCGATCCTGAACGCGTTGCTCGATGTCTGGCGCGAGCAGAAGAAGTCCGCCGACGTGATGATCGTGTTCGATCGCTCGGGCAGCATGAACGGCAAGCCGATGGACGAGGCGAAGGCCGGTGCGCGGGCGTTCATCACCGGGCTCGGCGACCGCGATGCGCTATCGATCATGTTCTTCTCCGACAACTTCGATACGCCGCAGCCGCCGGTGCCGCTCTCGAGCTCGCGCGCACAGCTGCTCCAGCAGGTCGACAACGTCTTCGCCGAAGGCGGAACCTCGCTCTACGACGCGACCGCCCAGGCCTACGACCTGATGCTCGCGCGCGCGAAGGCCGACCCCGGCAAGATCCACGCGATCGTGGTGATGACCGACGGCCGCGACGAGAGCTCGAAGATGCCGCTCCCGCAGCTCGAGACCCGGTTCAACCCGGAGAATGCACCGGTCAAGATCTTCACGATCGCGTACGGCGACAGCGCCGACCCGACCGTGCTGCAATCGATCGCGAATGCAGCCCAGGGGACGAGCGTGAAAGGGAGCGCTGCGACGATCGTCGAGGTCTATCGCGATCTGAGCGCATTCTTCTGATGGGCAAGCCTGCTATCGAACGACCCGACACTCGCCCACGCGTGGGCAAGGTCGTCGCGCGCGCGTCGACGAACCCGATCAACCTCGGGGTGGGGGCCGCGGCCGCGACGCTCGCGATCGGGCTCGGCTCGATCCCGCTCGCCGCGCTCGGTGTGCTCGCCTACGGCGCGATGGTCGCGTACGACACGTTCAACCCGGTGTTCTGGAACAAGGTGTACGCGCCGCCCGAGCCGCCGCGGCTGCGCTTGCCGGATCCGAAGTCGGTCGACGATCCGGGGACGCGCAGCGCGCTCGTCCAGATCCTCGCGACCCGGGCCGAGCTCGAGCGCGTGCTCGAGGACACCCCCGCCGAGGTCCAGGCCGCGCTCGCGACCACGCTATCGTCGCTGCGCGAGCTCGAGAACCAGGCCGCGCGGTTGATCCAGCGCGCCGAGGATGTCGCGCGTCACCTCGCGACCGTCAACGAAGACGCTCTGCGTGCCGATAGCGATACGCTCGCGAAGCGCGCGGCGGCGACGAAGGATGCTGCGGCGAAGGCCGGGTTCGAGGAGGCCAAGGCTGCACGCGACGACGAGCTCCGCACGATCGGCGAGCTCCGCGGCGCGAAGGATCGGATCGACGCGAATCTCTTGCACCTCGTCGCCGTCCTCGGCGGCTTGCCGACGAAGGTCGTCCACATGCGCGCGCTGGATAGCGCCGCCGCAGACAAACTATCCGGAGACGTCAACGCCGAGCTCGAGGCGATCGCCGACGAGCTCCAGACGTCCGAGGAAGTCATGAAGTCACTCGGGGAGGTTGTTCGATGAAGCCAACATTGAAGCTCGCGATCGTGGGTGTGTTCGTGGCCGCGGCGCTCGCGATCGTGTTTCTCGCGAAGGGCGGTAAGCCCGACTCGACACCGGGGGCGAAGACCGGCTCGGATGTCGCGAAGCCCGAGCCGTCGGTGAAGAGCACGACGATCACGATGCTGTACTCGACCGAGAAGAAGGACTGGATCGAGGCAGCGACCGCCGACTTCGCGAAGCAGCATCCGGAGATCAAGGTCGAGTTGGTCGGCAAGGGCTCGATCGATGCCGCGCAGGCGATCCTCGACGGCACGACGCAACCGACCGTGTGGTCGCCCGCCGATACGATGGCGATGAACATGCTCGCAGCGGATTGGCAGACCAAGAACCACGCGGATCTGATCGCGACGTCGGGCGAGGACGCGGCCCAGGCGCTACTGCTCACGCCGCTCGTGTTCGTGTGCTGGGAGGATCGCGCGGATGCGCTGCTCAAGGCGTCGGGTGGCGCGATCTCGTGGAAGGCGATCCATCAGGCGGTGACGTCGCCGAAGGGCTGGCTCGCGGTCGGTGGCCAGGGCAAGTGGGGGTTCGTGAAGCTCGGCCACACCGATCCGACGAAGTCGAACTCCGGGCTCGAAGCGCTGTACCTGATGACGCTCGAATACACCGGCAAGTCGAAGCTCGCCGTCGAGGATCTGCTCGAGCCGAAGTACCAGGACTGGATGAAGGGGATCGAGAAGGGCGTGACGAAGTTCGAGTCGTCGACCGGCACGTTCATGACCGACATGGTCCGGTTCGGCCCGTCGAAGTACGACATCGCGGTGGTCTACGAGTCGCTCGCGATCAGCGAGCTCGCGAACGCCGCGGGCCGGTGGGGCAAGCTGAAGGTCTACTATCCGTCGACGACGATCTGGAGCGACCACCCGATCGCGCTGATGCAAGCCGCGTGGGTCACGCCGGAGCAGAAGGCGGCGGCGCGTCAGTTCATCACGTATCTGCGGTCTCGGCCGGCGCAGCAGCGCGCGCTCGAGTTCGGGTTTCGTCCCGCCGATACGTCGATCCCGATCGTGTCGAACGATCCGCAGAATCCGTTCACGCGGCTCGCGCCCGATGGCATCACCGTCGACGTGCCGACCGCGGCGGCGCCTCCCGATGGAGTGGTCGCGCGCAACCTGATGATGATGTGGACGCGTCTGGTACAACCGTGACGTGGTGATTCGCAGTGCCGTACCCGATGATGCGCTCGCCGTCGCGACCGTTCACGTTCGCGCGTGGCAGCACGGCTTCAAAGATCTATTGCCCGCCGACTACCTCGCGAAGCTCCAGCCCGCCGAGCGCGCCCAGCGCTACACGTTCGGGATCACGGACGGCTCCAAGCCGCAGACGCTCGTCGCGCTGATCGACGATGCGATCGTCGGATTCGCGACGACTGGCATCGTCGAGGGCGAAGCGCTGCTCTACGCGCTGTACGTCGACCCGGATCGCTGGGGCAGTGGCGTCGGCCGCGCGTTGATCGTCGAGGCGAAGAAGGATCTGCGCAAGACCGGCAAGCGCGAGGCGTTTCTGTGGTCGATGGTCGGTAACACGCGGGCCGATCGGTTCTACACGGCAGATGGCTGGCAGCTTACCGGCGAGGCGAAGGTCGAGCAGGTCTGGGGCACGGCCGTGCACGAGCAGCGCTATCGCTGCGCGCTGTAGTTACTCGTGCCAGCCGCACGCGCACGAGCGCCGGCGCGTCGAATAAGGCAGGCCGCCCTCGGTGTCGTAGCGATCGACGAGGTCGCAGCCGCACCGCGGGCAGTGATCGTGCGAGCCGAAGAAGATCCACCACCAGAACACCGCGAGACCGAGCACGATCTTGAAACAGAGAGACATCCAGATCGCGTAACACGCGGATCCCGTCGAGCCGCTCGACATTCGACATGCAGCACTGTACATATGCACGGTCATGCATGACGAGCTGTTCGCTATCCTGGCGGATTCGCGTCGCCGCCAGATCGTCGAGGCGCTGCGCGGCAAGGAACTGCCCGTGAACGCGCTCGTCGACGCGATCGGGATCCATCAATCCGGCGTGAGCCGCCACCTCGGCATCTTGCTCGCGGCCGGCTTCGTCACGGTCCGTGCCGAGGGCTCGCAGCGGCTCTATGCACTACGGCTTCAGCGCTTTCGCGAGCTCGCCGGATGGGTGGCGCGGTTCCTCGAGCCGCGCGGTCGTCGCGATCGGCGCGTTACGGCGCGCGGTCGAGCTTGAACACCGGCAGCAGGTTCATCCGCTCGTCCCACGCCGGCGACCGCGCGTAGAACCAATCGAGCCGCTTGTCGCTCGACTTCGCGAGCTCCGGATCCGCGGCGACCGCCGCGTCGAACTGCGCGCGCAGGTTCGGATCCGCAGCGAGCAACTTCCGCGCGACCTCCTCGGCGACGTACGACTCCATGTACTCCTTGCGCTCGAACGCGGTCGTGAAGAATCCCCACTGGGCGAGCGAATCGGGGCCGCCCGGATCGAGCAGCTGGACGGCGAGCCGCGCGAGCGGCTGCGCGATCGGAACGAAGATCGCGCCCTGATCGAGCGTCCGGGTCTCCGCTGCCCACGCCCCTTCGAGCGTGACCCGCGTACGGCCTTCGAACGGCGGCGCGAACGTCGCCTTCGTCGCGCGAAATGCCTCGACCGCGACCTTCGGCTGGCCCTCGACGATCGAGTAGGTAATTCCATGCGCGTCGAGCAGCTCGCGCGCGATCTTCGCGAACCCGCCGTCGATCACGTAGCCGGCGCGCGGCACCTTCGCCGTGACCTTCGGAACCATCTCGTCGAGCACGGGCACGTTCCAGATCTGCGGCTTCGTCTCGTCGTAGGTGATCCACGGTGCGTTCGACAGCTCGCTCGGCTTCTGCTCGTACGCGTAGCCGCGAAACGGCACGGTGATCGCGTGCTTCGTATTCTCGAACACGAGCGGCACGTCCGTCCCGGCGAGCGAGGTCTCTGCCGCGGTCTTCTCCGCCGCGATCCACGCCGGCGCCTGCGTGACCGCCTGCTCCGCGAGCGCTTGCAAGAAGTGATACGTCGACTGGACGCGTTGCGCGTACGTCTTCCAGCTGTGGGTCTCGACGAGGATGCCGATGCTGTTCCGCATCCCCGCGTAGGCCTGCGAGAACCGCGGCGGCGCCTCGTTGATCGCGAACCCCGAGGTCGGATCGTCCTGCTTCGCGAACGAAGGGTAGTACTCGCCGACCGGCAGGTGGCCGAGCGCGGTCATCCGCGCGACGATCGCCGCTGACAAGCCCTGCGCCGTCTGTTCGAGATGATCGCTGCGCGGTGCGAGCGGCGCCGCGTCGATCGCGATGTCGTGCTCGAACTTCGCGCCATCGGTCGTGTGGAGATCGACGATCACGACCGGCGCGCGCTGCTTCAGCACGCCGAGGATCGCGCGGACCTCCTCGGTCTGGGCCTTCGCGAAGTCGCGGTTGATGTTCAAGCGCTCCGCGTTCGTCCGAAACCCCATCTCGGCCGGGCCGCGCTGGTTCGGCCGGTTGTTCGGCGAGAACCGTTCGTGACCATCCGGGCTGACCACCGGCACGAACACGAGGTTCACGCGATCGAGGACTCCCGGCGCGATCTTGCCGTCGAGCACGTCGCGCAGGAACCAGAACCCGGCGTCCTTGCCTTCGATCTCGCCCGAGTGGATGCCCGCCTGGAAGTAGATCCACGGGCCGTGCGAACGCGCGACCTCGAGCGCGAGAAGCGGACGATCCTCCGCGGTACGCCCGATCTCGCGACAGGTCACGCCGGCGTACGCGCGCGCGAAGTCGTGACACAGCTGGATCGCCTCGGCGTAGCGCCCGGTGCGTTCCCAATGCGAGGCCTCTCCGGTCGTGACGAGCGAGGGCCGCGGCCCCGAGTGACATCCGGCGATCAGAGCGGCAAGAACAACGGCGCGCATGGCGCCGTCAATCTACCGCTAGTGACCGGGACGAGGTGCGTTCGCCCAATCATCCACGATCGCATCGTCGCCGCAGCGCGCGATGTAAGCCGTACCAAACTCCTTCGCGTCGGTGGTACGGCCGTCGAGCACCATCAGCCGGATCAGATCGTGCGCCGCGTTCGGCAGGCAGCGATCGCCGAGCTCGGCGCGCAGGAAATCGATCCGCGACTGGCGCTCGTGCTGGATCCCCGCGAGCTCGCGGCGCATTGCCTCGCGGTGGCTCGGCTTGTGAACCGGGATGATCGCGACGAACCACGCGACGACCGCGAACACGAACGCCGCGACCACCATGCCGACGACCAGCCGCTGGTTGCGCTTCTTGTTACTGATCGGGAGATGGACGAGGCCGGCGGTGCGCGCTGCGATCGCCTTCCAGTCGGCTCCCGGCACCGCGAGCTTGAGCTCCGCGATCGCGCGCTTCGCTTCGTCGAGCGCTTCGCCATCGACATGCTGCGCGTCGCTGTCGGTCGCCGCGCGCTTCACGTGCGGGCGCAGCTCGTCGTACGCGATCGTGTTCGCGCCGCGCTGCGCGAGCACGCCGCGGGCGCGATCGAGGTGGCGCCAGATCTCCGGATAGGTGTCGTGGACCTCGTGCACGGCGCGCCAGCGATCCTGGCGACCGATCGTTTCGACGTCTTCCACGCGCGCGGCCGCGCGATCGCAATTGTCGACCAGCGCTTCGCCGATCAGGATCGCACCCACCGCGCGGTCGTGCTCGTCGAGGGACTGGGCACTGTCGCGGTACATGGATCCAGTGTTTCGGATCGTCAGCGAGCTGGCAAGCCAGAATCGAACGCTGCGAAGCACTTGCCCGCCTTGCAGCGTGGCGTGACGTTGCTCGCATGCTCGCTCGGGCGGCAGTTCGCAGCCTTACAGGACGCCGCAAGCGCAGTCTTACTTATCACCGTTTCGCAAGGTGACTCGTCCGCACACCACACCACGCAATCCTCATCCGAGCGGCATTCGCCGTCCGCGGGGACGGGCTCGGTCGACTTCGCCTCGCACGTCCCATTCGTGCACACCGGTACCATCGCATCGCACGGGACGCAGGGCGCGATCGTGATCTCGATCCCGCGGCCTTTCTCGACGCACGACAGGTGGTCGAACGCCTCGAGGTAGCTCGCTCGCTCGCTCGCGGCGATCGGTACGTCGTCGCATCGGCACGGGTTGCAGCGGTCGCGCTCGACGAGCGTGCAGTCGGCGTCGGTCGTACACGTGTGGCGATACGCGGCGAGATCGAGCTTCGTGAACTGCACCCGCTTCTCCGCGGCGCACGCGTGGTCCTTGCACACCGCGTCGGGCCAGTTGTCCTGGGCGACCGGCGGAGGGCACGAGACGACGTCGTCCTGCGAGCACGTGCGCTCCGGAAGAGGTGAGAGCCTCGCCTTGTGGTCCAGCGTCATCGCGAGTGGCGTCCCGCTGCGCGGGCAGCACGCGTCGGTCGCCTGCGCGACGATCACGCAGTCGCTGTCGTTCTCGCAGCGATCGTTCACCGTCGCAGGCTTGGCTTTGCACGCGACGGCGACAACGACCACGTATCGCCACATGTGGCGATAGTATGAGTCATGACCGACGAGGGCAGCGGTGACGGCAAGAAGAAGCGCAAGTTGCGGACGCTCGGCAAGCTCGACGTCGAGCAGTTTCGCCACCCGAGCGATGCCAAGGCGACCGACGCGCTGAAGCGGATCCCCGGCCTCGACAAGGTGCTCGCGAAGATCCTCGAGTACGGCCTCGAGCGCCTCTATTACGTCGACAACGTCGCCTCGAACCTACGGGTCACGCCGAAGATGTTTCCGAGGCTCCACAAGAGCCTGACCTGGGCGACCAAGATCCTCGACGTTCCCGAGCCCGAGATGTACGTGACGCTCGACCCGGTCCCGAACGCGTGGACGTACGGCCACACGAAGCCGTTCATCACGCTGACGAGCGGGCTGATCGATACGATGAGCGACGAGGAGCTGTTCTTCGTCATCGGTCACGAGGTCGGCCACATCAAGGCGGGGCACGTGCTGTACGGAACGATGGCGCGCAACATCGCCGCGATCGTCGCCATGATCGGCCAGGCGACGCTCGGCATCGGCTCGTGGTTCGGTCAAGGCCTCGTGATCGGCCTCTACGAGTGGTACCGGTGCGCGGAGCTGACCTCCGATCGCGCGGCGCTGCTCTGCGTCCAGGATCTCGAGCCGGCGCGCGACACGTTCATGAAGCTGGCGGGCGGGACGACGCGACTCGCAGCCGAGATGGACCGCGAAGAGTTCCTGCGCCAGGTCCAGGACTACCAGGAGGTCGATCGCTCGAGCCTCGACAAGGCCTACAAGGTCTTGCTCACGCTGTATCGGACACACCCATTCGCGATGCAGCGAGCGAAGGAGCTAGAGCTTTGGTTTGACTCGGGATATCAGGATTTCATGAAGTAGTACTTGCCAAGATTTTAACGTGTTCTATTATTTGAACACGTTAAAATGTCGCTGTTCGACGAACACAAGGCCGAGCGCAAGGAGCGGATCCTCGCCGCTGCCCGCGCGCTGGTCGCCGAGCGCGGTTACGAGGGCCTGACCATGCGCGACCTCGCGCGCGCCGCGAAGGTCTCGGTCCCGACGCTCTACAACCTGTTCGGGAGCAAGGACGCGATCCTCGTGACCGAGCTCGAAGCGATGGCGTCCGCGATCGCGCGCGCGTTACCGACGAGCGGCGAATCGTTTCTCGAGCGCGGGATGGCGGCGTTCGATGCCGGCATGAAGATCCTCGAGGCATCGCCGGCGTTCTTCCGCGCGGTGATCCAGATGTTCCTCACATCGCCCGAGACCGGCGAGGTCCGCGAGCGCGTCGAGCTCGGCTTCGTCAAGATCATGGAAGCGAACCTGCGCGCCGCGAAGGCTGCGGGTCAGCTTGCCGATTGGGCAGAGCCCGCGATCGTCGCGCGCCACATGTACACGCAACAGGTCGCCGGGTTCCTCGGTTGGGGGCTCGGCCAGGTCGACTTCGCGACATTCCGCGCCGGCACGGTTTCGGCATGTGCACACATCCTCGCGGGCGTCGCGCGCGGCGCGTTTGCCGCCGAGGTCGAAGCGCAGATCAAGCACCTGTCGACACCGCTCCGGCATCTCATCGCACAAGAGGAGGCTCGCCATGTCGCTACTCGGCGTTGATGTCCCCGCACCCGGTCACAACCTCGCACCCCGCGCGTTCATTGCGCCCGAGATCTTCGACGAGGAACAGCGCGCGATCTTCGCGCGGAGCTGGGTCCACGTCGCCGACCTGTGCGACGTCAAGAATCCCGGCGCGTACGTCACCGCGATGATCGGCCGCACGCCGGTGATCGTGATGCGCGATCGCGCGGGCGAGCTGCGCGCGTTCCTGAACGCGTGCCGGCATCGCGGTGCGCAGCTCCTCGAAGGCAAGGGCACGTGCGACAAGCAGATCAGGTGCCCGTATCACGCGTGGAGCTACGGGCTCGACGGCGCGCTGCTCGGCGTGCCGTATCGCGAGCAGTTCGCGCACGCGGAGCTCGAGCATTTGAACCTCGTGCCGGTGCGGGTCGGCAGTGTCGGACCGTTCGTGTTCGCGACGCTCGATCCCGATGCGCCGTCGCTCGCGGAGTGGACCGGCGATCTCGGTCGCGATCTGCTGCGCGCCGGCGCCGACAAGTGGGAGCTCGGCTACGAGCTGACGTACGAGCTCGCCGCGAACTGGAAGCTGTTCGTCGAGAACGCGAACGACGGCCTCCACGTCCAGTTCGTTCACGACATCCTGACCGACGCGATCATGCTCGACGAGACCACGACGCATACGACGCTCGAGGCGCACGGCGCGTACACCTGGGCGCAGATCAACCCGAACTACCTCGTGGCCGAGCGCCCGGTTCCGGATCCGCGGATCCGGTTCGGCTGCGTGTTCCCGAACTTGATCCCGGTGCTGTCGCCGAGCGACCTGACGTACATCCGCGTCGATCCGATCGCGCACGATCGGTTGAAGCTGCACGTCCGCTCGTTCGAGCATCCGGAGTTCGTCGAGCTGCGCGAGTTCCGCAAGCTCGCGTTCGAGCGCACCGCCGATCAGGATCTCGCGGTCGTGCTTCGCACCCAGCGCGGCTTGCACGCGCAGGGCTTACCCGCCGGCGTCCACGCGGTCGATGCAGAGGTCCGGATCGGTCACTTCGAGCAGCTGTGGGTCGAGGCGATGCAGGTGGATTCAGCTCGGCGCGTGGCCGCGATTCGAGTTCTCCGGTAGACGTTCGTGGCCTCGCGGAGCACGCCGGTTCGCGGAGTTACGCGTGGCACACCCGATGCTCTTCGAGCTCGCATGCGCAACCACCATCTACCGTCGATCCCGTGTCCCGTGCTCGCGAATGTGGTCGGAGGCTGTCACAAGTCGTGCCCGCAGCCGATGGCAGCGCCTCCGCCGCCGGCACCGACGGAGATGCCGGATCCGGGGCCGCGGGTGCGCGTGACCGTCGCGACCGGGCAGGCCGGTGGCCAGGCGATCCAGCAAGCGCTCGGCGGCGGAGCGCCGGCGGCCTGAGCTACTTGCGCTTGTGGACGATCGCCTTCGGCAGGCCCGCGGGCTCGTCCGGACGCGCGACCTTCGTCTGCTTCAGGATCAGCGGCAGCGGCACCTCGTGCGGCTTCTCGTCCTGATCCATCAGGATCGAGATCTCGGCGACCGCCACAGGATCCGCCGCGACGCCGGTCTCGCCGGCGCAGTGCGGACAGACGACGGCGCGCTCGTGCACCGGCTTGCCGCACTGACCGCAAGGAATCGCCACGCGTGAAGCGTAGCGCGCGAGTCAGTTCGCGTCGACGGTCGCGCCGGACAGCTGGAGATCGATCTCGTTCAGCTGGAGCAGACCTGCCCAGCTCCACAGATCACCCATCGCATGGACCGTGAACGCGCCATCGACGTGATCGCCGCCACCCGCGAGCGTGAGCTGGAGCGGGATGACCGGCAGGTGCTGGGTGCCGAGCGGCGTGACCATGTTGTCGATCGCGATCGACCACGACAGATCGAGCTGGAGCGGAAGCGTCGCGGAAGCGTCGTCGGAATCGGTCCAGCTCGCCGCGCCGGTCGCAGAGCTCGTGAGCGTGACCCGAACATCCGTGAGCTGTGCCGGCTTGCCGAACAGCGACTCGGGCAGATCGATCGGCGCGAACGAGACGTCGAACTTGTCCGCGACCAGCTGATCGGCCGCGAGCTTCGCGACGAGCTCACCGTTGTCGATCGTCAGATTCGACGTGCCCGAGACCCAGCCGCCGTTCGTGTAGTGCGCGGCGACCAGCGAGCCGGTGCTGCCTTCGCCCGGGATGAACAGCCGGGTCGACTCCTTCGCGAGCCGGTCGTGGACCGACGCGAAGCTCGGCTCGGCGGGCGCGGCGGGGTCGGGCGCCGTACAGGCCGCGAGGAACAGAGCAAGGGAGGCGAAGGTCCGCATATGACGCGGCGCGTAGCACTGGTCGTGCCAATCTAGGCCTGGTGGTTGGACCAATATAATCCAAGCACTTCCGCGTGGTGCGCATCAACTGACGCTGATGCAGTGCGCCATGTCCGCACAGATCCGGCTGATCGAGTTGCCGTTTCGGACAGCTAGAAGTCGGCGCCGAGCGCGATCTGGACGATCACCGGATTGACCCACATCGTCATCTCCGCGCTGCCGACCTTCACCGGATCGAGCAGTGGAATGTTCGGCGCGTGAACCCGGATGTCATCGACATGCGCGCGCGCTTCCATCAGCGCGATGAACTTCACGTCGCCGCGCGCATAGATGTGATCGCCGAGCCGGACATCGAGCCCGCTCTGGAGCACGAGCCCGGGTGCCGGCGACACGTGAAACGTCGGTGCGCCTGCACTCGCGAGCACGGGATTGGTCACGCGCGCGTCGTACGCGACGAGCACGCTCGCACCGAGCCCACCGTACGGTCGCACCGCGCCACCTCCGACTTTGTAGATCGCGGTGACGAGCGGTGGTGCCGCCTTCGCACTGCCGAGCTCGCTTCCGATCGGCGGCACACCAGTCGGGATGCCGAGCGCCATCGGGCCGATCGATTGGGTCGCGAGCGTCCCGGTCGCGCGAAACGTCACGGTGAACGGCGCGCCGAGCACGGTCTCGAGCGCGAAGTGATCGTCGAGCGTGAAGCCCACGATCACCGCGGGGATCGTCGCGCCGTCGATCGTCGCACCCGAGCCCGCGATCGGTCCGTTCGAGACGGCGAGGCTCGCGGGGCCCGAGACGTTCGAGAGCGCGAGCTCGTGCGAGCTCGTGATCGGCTCGATCCGCGCGACGCCGGCGCGCGCGTACAGCCGCTTGTAGATCGGCTCGGCGTGCGCCGTGTGCGCCACGAGCAGGATCGCGAGCGCAGCGCGCATGATCAGTGCGAGACCGTCACGGTGTTCGACGCCGAATTCCAGATCAACGAGCCGTGCTCGAAGTCGGAGCGCCGGCCTTCGCTGACCGCGTATTCGTCCGAGGTCGGATAGCCGAGCTGACCGGCTTCCCAGCCGAGGTCCTTCCACTTGTCGCGGATCGCGCCGTGAACCTCGTGCGCGCCGAGCTGCGGCGTCCAGTAGATCGAGCCGTGCTCGAACACGCTGAACCTGCCGATGCCGTCGGGCGCCGCGGTCTCGTTCGAGACCGGATAGCCGAGCGCGCCGGCTTCCCAGCCCAGGTCGCGCCACTTGTCGCGGATCGCGCCGTGGACCTCGAACGCACCGGTCGAAGGCGACCAGTAGATCGAGCCGTTCTGGAACACGTTGTAGTGGCCGACGCCGTCGGGCGCGGTCGTGTCGTCGGTGAGCGCCGGACCGAGGAAGCCGCTGCAACCGCCGAGCGCTTGATAGCGACTATCGATCGCGCCGCCGGTGCGACCGACGCCGCAGCGATACGTCGAGTAACCCTTCGGCGGGATCAGCGTCGCGAGCTGATCGAGCGACAGCCAGTAGTGCGTGTTGCCGCTGAAGTCTGCAGGGTCCGCGATGTAGACCTGCATGTTCGCCGGGTTGTATCCGACGATCGAAAAGTAGTGATAGATCGTCTCGTTGTCGGGGTAGCCGGGCGGGTGATTGCTCGGCGGTGCGACGATGTTCGCGACCATCCCGTGGCCCGCGTCGATCGACAGCACGACATCGCGCCACAGCTGATCGTGCTGCGCCTGGGTCGGCGGATCGTTCGGCATCTCGACGCTCGCGTAGCGCGCGCCGAGGTGATTGTTCAGCACGCCGGTGACCTGGGTGATCGCGTCGGTGCCGTTCGTCGTCGTGCCGAGCTCGTTCGCGAGCGCGCTCTGACTCGGCGCGGCCATCCGCGTCGATAGCGCGATGTGCGTCGCGGTCGGCCCGCACCAGTAGCCGGTGACCTGCGCCTGGTAGTCGTGATCGAGCACCTTCCAGGTCGTCGCGTCGGCGGCTGAGACGGGATTGCTCGAGCCCGAGCCATCGCCGGCGGCGCCGGTGCTCGCGGCTTGATCGCCGGAGCCGGCGCCGTCATCGACGGAAGGTGGCTCGTCGGTCCAGCCCGGTGCGGACGCCGTGCAGCCGGCGAACAATGCGAATGCGTAGATCGTCGTCGTCTTCTTCATGGGGTCACCGTCACAGTCGTGGTGTTGGTTGCGGAGGCCCACGTGATCGAGCCGTGCTGGAAGTCGTTGCGCCGTCCCGTCGAGACCGCGTACTCGTCGGAGGTCGGATAGCCGAGCTCGCCGGCTTCCCATCCCTCGGCCTTGTATTTGTCGCGGATCGCGCCGTGGACCTCGTGCGCTCCGGTCGCGGACGTCCAGTAGATCGAGCCGTTCTGGAACACGTTGTAGCGACCGATGCCGTCGGGCGTCGTCGTCTCGTCGGTGATCGGATAGCCGAGGATGCCGGCCTCCCAGCCGACGGCCTTCCACTCGTCGCGGATCTGGCCGTGGACCTCGAACGCGCCGGTCTGCGCCGTCCAGTAGATCGATCCGTTCTCGAACACGCTGTAGCGGCCGATGCCATCGGGCGTGCCTTGCTCCGCGGTCGTCGGCGCGCCGAGGAACGATCCGCAGCCGCCGAGCGCGCGGTACTTCGCGTCGATCTCGCCGACCGTCGAGGGCGAGCCGTTGCAGCTCGTGCCGTCGGCAGCGCTCCAGAACCCGATGCCACCGGGCTCGTTGATCGCGGCGTTATAGCCGTCGGTGTACGTCTGGTAGCGCGCGCTCCAGCAGCTCCAGCCAGGCTGGCAGCCGTTGTAGTAGCGCACGACCGTCGAGATCCATTGATCGCGGAGCTGGCCGTTCGTCGGATCGAAGTTGTTGATCCACGCGCGCGCCTTCGCGTCGGTCTCCGCGTTCGTCGTGTACGCGGAGATCTTGACCATGTTCGTGGCGTAGTCGATCGCGGAGCCGATCTGACCGTCGACGGTGAGCACGGCGCTGCCGTAGCGGTTCAGCGTGTCGGTGTACGTGCCGGCATCGAACTGAAACATGCCGAGCCCGCCCTGCTGAGCGGAGCAAGGTCCGTCGGCAGAGCCGGCGATCACCGGACCGCCGCCACAGTCCGGAGATGACGGACCCTGACACGCCCACTGCGCTTCTGACCAACACTGAGCGAGGCCGGTCTCGTCGTTCGCGATGCCGGCGAGCAAATACGCGTTGCGCATTCCGCGTGCATTCGCCGCGGCGCGAATCGCGGCGTAGCGCGGGCCCTTGTTGACCGAGACCTGCGAGCTGATCGGGCTGCTCGGATCTGCGCCGGGATCCTGGCCCGGGCTCACGGCCGGATCGGGTGGTGCCTCGCCGGCGCACGCGGCGAGGAGGGCGAGCGACAGGTAGCGATGCTTCATGCGCGTACGGTATACAACTCATATACCAACGCGATGATCGCGATGTTGCTCGAACGCGCATGTTGCGTCTGGTGTGCAGGGTCCTCACCACTGCCCGGATCAGGTCTCAGTGTGCAACGTATACACACGGTCTACGCGTGGCACGTCGCGCGCATGATCGACGCGCATCATGCTGCGTTGCTTACGACTGGTTGCACTCGCCGCGCTCGGCTGCGGTTCGCACTCGCCCGCATCCACCGACGGTGCGATGGGTGGAAGCTCGACGAGCGACGGATCGGAAGTCGATGCGCATTCACGTGCACAACCGGTGTTCGAGCACGCGGCGCAGGTATGCAAGCTGCTGAGCGCGCGCAACACGTCGGACCCGACGGCGAATTCAGTCCAGTTCAAGGCGAACATGCTCGGCGCGGATCTCGGGATTCCGGTCGCGACCGCCGATCGCCTCTATCTGTTCTTCGGCGACACGATCGGCTTCGCGGGGATCTGGGGAAACGAGTCGCATCCCGATGCGGTCGGTTACGGGATGGATACGCCGGATGCGATCGCCGTCGATCCGTCGTTGTTATGCTCGCGCCTCGGGATCGTCACGCTGCCGCCGGGATCGAGTATCGGGCCGGGCGTCGACTCGCGGGTCCAGGCCGACTTCGCCGCGGGAGCGATGATCGCGCCGCAAGGCGGTCAGCTCGCGACGTTCATCCACAATCCGGCGGGTGCGGGCTCGCAGCGGTTCGCGAACCTGCCGGGCGACTTCGAGGTGCCGTCGGGCGGGTTCGCCGCGAACGGATCGATCTACATCTTCTATACGACCGTCGTGTCGACGAGCGACGTCACGATGAAGGCGTCGTATCTCGCGAAGTGGGTGACGCCATCGCCGACGAGCATCCCCGCGTATCAGATCCTCTACACGATCGACGAGCGGTTCGACGCCGCGGGCGCGCTCGGCGGCGACTTCGTCAATATCTCGGCAGAGGTCGAGGGCGACTACGTCTACTTGTTCGGCACCGGCGCGTATCGCGCGAGCCCGATCCACCTCGCGCGCAAGAAGCTCGCCGAGCTCGACACGCCCGGCGGGTTCGAGCGGTTCGACGCGGCGACCGCGACGTGGGGGACATCTACGGGGGCCCCGATCATCACACCCGCGGGCTATGGCGAGACCTCGGTGCGCTACTTCGCGAACCTCGACCGCTGGGTCGTGCTCGCCGAGGAGCTGCTGCCCGGTTCGAACCGGATCGTCGCGCGATTCGCGGATCATCCGGAGGGCCCGTGGAGCGCGGGGATGATCGTCCACGACATGGCCGATCCGCAGTTCCTCGCGGCGTCGTGTTGCACGCCCGACGACAACTGCAACGGCGCGCAGTTCCTCGACTGCGATCGCACCGGGTTCTACGGCTCCTACCTGCTACCGACCGCGCACGACGACGGCACCACGTTCGAGCTGTCCTACACGCTCTCGAGCTTCGCGCCTTACAACGTCGCGCTGTTCACCGCTACGTTCTCTCAACCTTAGGCAACCCTAGGACAACAGCGTGTTCACCATGGCATACTGGCCAGGTGGGGGCAGTCAAGAAACCCAAGCCGCGTGCGACGGGAGTCCAGCTCGGCAGCGATGTCGCGCGCAACATGATCATGCTCGGGGCGACCCGGGTGTTCGTGGTGAAGGGTTTTCGCAACGTCGCGGTCGAGGACCTGCTCGAAGCGGCGCAGGTCTCGCGCCGCACGTTCTATCGGTTCTTCAAGAGCAAGGATGACGTCGCGCTCGCGATGTACACGCTCGGCACGTCGAGCCTGCTCGAGTCGTGCCGGCGCGCGATCGCGAAGGATCACGACCTGATCAACCAGCTCGAGCGCTGCATCGATCTGCATCTCAGCAACGCGCGCGGCATGGGCCGGCTGGTCTACGTGCTCGGCGGCGAGGCGCAGAGCCTCGAATCGCCGCTGTATACCCGGCGCATGGAGGTCCACGACCTGCTCGCCGCGATGTTCCGCGATGCGAACCCCGAGGCGAAGGTCGACCCACTGCTCGTGCGGACGCTCGTGATCGCGCTCGAGCAGATCACGCGCCACGTGCTCGAAGAGGGCGATGAAGGCCGGCGGGTGACCGAGGCGAGCATCGCTCGGGCCCGCGCGGTGATGATGCGGATCGCGACGGCGACGATCGCCGGCGATGGCGCACGCGTTTCGGCGATGCCGAAGCCGCCCGCGTAGTGTTACCGTCGAGGCATGCGCTGGCTGATCCTGGTCCTGGCCGCGTGTAGCTCGGCACCGAAGTCCGGAACCGCGGCCGATGCCAGCGCGAGCGGTGACGGCGCGGTCGGGAGCGACGCGACGGCAGGTGGTGCAGTCGCGCTGCCGCCGGTCAACGCGAAGGCCGACTACCAGCTCGGTGGGGCGTATGCGCCGCCGGCCGGCGTGATGGTCGTGTCGCGCGACCGCAATGCCGCACCGGCCGCGGGCATCTACAACATCTGTTACGTCAACGGCTTCCAGATCCAGCCCGACGAGAACGCGTTCTGGACCGGCCAACATCCCGATCTGATCCTCAAGAACAACGGCACGCCGGTGATCGATACGGCCTGGAACGAGATGCTGATCGACGTGTCGACACCGGCGAAGCGCGACGCGGTCGCCGCGATCGTCGACGGCTGGATCGATGGCTGCAAGTCCGCGGGGTTCGACGCGATCGAGATCGACAACCTCGACTCGTACTCGCGGTCGCAGGCGCTGCTGACCGCGGACAATAACGTGGCGGCGATGGCGCTGTTCTCGGCGCACGCGCACGCGGCGAACCTCGCGATCGCGCAGAAGAACTCGACGGAGCTCGTCCCGCGCAGAGCCGAGCTCGGCACCGACTTCGCCGTCGCCGAGGAGTGCGACCGGTACAGCGAGTGCCAGAGCTACCGCGACGGCTACGCCGATCACGTGATCGTCATCGAGTACAGGCAGGTGGACTTCACGGCCGGCTGCACCGCGTACCCCGGCTTGTCGATCATCCTGCGCGACCTCGACCTCGTGACGCCGGCCGACAGCGCCTACGTCTACGACGCCTGTTGACGCAGAGCGCTGCGATCCTGTGCCAGGGGCTGTAAGTCTGACTAAAGGGTAACACGATGTATACCATCGCCGATGGCGACGGTGATCGTGCGTGCGGTTCTAGGCTGTGCCGTGGTCGCGGGCTGTGGCACCGGGCTCCCGCCACCCGTGCCGATGCCCTCGCACGTGGTCGTGACCTCGCCTCGCGACGGGCAGCTCGACGTGCCGGTCGGTGGCCGGATCGTCGTGTCGTTCTCGGGCGACGTGCCCGCCGATGCGGCCGCGCAGGTGATCGGACCGACCGGGCCGGTCATGGTGAATTCCAACGTCGTCGGTGGCGGCAAGACGCTCGTCCTGACCTCGAGCGAGCTCGCGCCGGGGACGCGCTACGAGGTCGATGTCGCGGGCGTGACGTTCCACTTCACGACGCGCGACGATCGCCCGCACGCAGGGCCGCCGCGGTTGATCGCGTTCGCCGGTGCGGATCCGGCGACGGCGGCGACGCTGCGCGATACGGCGACGCTCGAGCTCGTGTTCTCGGAGCCGCTCGATCCGCGCACGGTTGTCGATGCGATCGACGGGATCCAGCTGATCGATACGACGACGAGCCTCGAAGTGCCGGCGACGCTCCTCGCGAGCGGGATCCACGTCGCGCTCGCCCCGGCGACGCCGCTGGCTGCGGGCGATGCGTACGAGCTCCGGCTCGGCAGTGCGATCGTCGATACGGGTGGCGAAGCGTTCGTCGCGACGACGCTCGGGTTCACCGCGGTCGATACCCAGGGCGCGGGGCCGATCGCGCAGCACTTCCGGATCCGCCAGGACGGCGATCCGATGCCCGCGATCGCGCGGACCGACTCGTCGAACACGTTCGCGATCGCGCATCCGCTGATCGGCACGGCGTCGGCGCCGATCTCGCCCGGTGCGATCGACGCGGCGCTCGGCGATCCGGCGGCACTCGGCGGGCCGATCGCATTCACGATCCCGAAGGGCCAGCGGTTCACGGCGTCGGGGTTGACGATCGCGCTCGGCGGGGCCGTGCCGTCGGGGCTGACGACCGGCGACATCCAGATCGAGCTGATCGCGAATGGCGGTGGTCTGATCGAGCACAACTCGTTCAGCTCGATCCCGACCGACAACATCGATGCGCCGTTGCTCGTCGATCTCGATCTCGATGTCGCGGTGTACGCGACCGATCCGACCGGCAACGCCGTGCTCGCGCAGACGCTGCTCGGTGTCCAGCTCACGGGCATCGCGATGGCCGATGACGGAGCGCTCGCGATCGAGACGCTCGGCACGATCGACATCGGCCTGCTCGGCCTCGCGACCGCACCGAGCGACCTCGCGCTGGACCTGATCTCGACGACGGACGCCGCGGTGCCGGATCGTCAGCCGCCGAGCCTGTTGGCGGCGCCCGCGCAGGTCGGGCCGGATGAGGGCGTCGACCTCGTGTTCGACGAGCCGATCGATCTCGATCGAGCGCGTGCAGGGGGCATCGCGCTCCTCGACGCGGCGGCGCCGGTGCCCAAGCCGGTGCCCGCGCTGATCGAGAGCCACGGCTCGGCGATCGTCGTGCGGCCGCGCGCGATCTTGGAAGATGGCCACGCGTACGCGATCGCGCTGAGCGATGTCGCGGACCTCGCTGGCAACGCGATGGCGGCACAGACGATCGCAGTCGCGACGCCGGTGCTCGCCGCGACGACGACACCGGTCGCAGTGCTCGCAGTCCATCCCGGCACCGCATGCGCGTTGACGGCAGCGACAGCGATGTCGCCGGGGCGCTGCGCCGGTGGAGGCCCGAACGATGATCTGTACGCGCCTTTCACGCTCCCCGCGAACGAGCCGGTCAGCGTCGCGTTCGATCAGCCGGTGTGCGCGACCTCGGTCCAGCTCGGCAAACAGTGCGGCACGGGTAGCGTGCGGATCGAGCACCTCGACGAAGCAGGTGCGTGCATCGAGGCGGTCGCCGGATCGCTGTCGGTCCGCGCGCGAGACTTCGCATTCGTGCCGGATCAGCCGTGGCTCCTTGGCGAGCACTATCGCGTCCAGCTGGTCTCGGGACCGAACGCCGCGTGCGATTCGGGCGAGCTGTGCGGCGCGAACAACGTCGCGGCGAGCTTCGATCCGCTCGCGGGTGCGGCGGCAGGTGGGCCCGACCTCGTGATCCCGTTCACCGCGACGGCAGCGACAACCGCAACAACCATGATTGCAGGCGCTGCACCGATCACCGACATCAACGGCTCGGGGACGATCGATCCGGGCGAGACGCCTGCCGATGACAACCGCGCGGCGCTCCAGATCGGTGGCACGGCGGGGTTGATCACATCCGCGACGTTCTCGGCGACCGATTGCGCGCCCGACCTCGCCGGCGTCCAGGCGTGCATGTACATGACGGGTGCGATGCCGGCACAGCTCGGCGAGAAGCGCGACCAGTGCACGCTGCCGGATGGCACGGTCGCCGACACCTGCGTGCCGGTCGTGATCAGCCCGCAGTCGCTGTTCTCGACGTCGGTGACGATGACCGCGGCAGCGCTCGGGATCGGAATCTCGACGAGCACCGGCAAGAGCGTGATGCGCGTACGCGATCACGGCGCGCCGCTCGAGGCGTTCATCATCGATCGCGAGGGCACGCCGACGATGGTCGTCGCGCTCGATCTCTACATGGACGCGCCGGGGATGAGCCTGCCGCTATCGCAGCACGATCTCCACAGCAAGCCGCTGTCGGTCGCGCTCTCCGGTCCGGTGGTGTTCCGCAGCGACGGTCGGATCGCGATCGATCTGCGCAACGCGAAGGACGTCCCGATCTCCGTCGGGATCTCGGCGCCGCTCGGCATCACCGGAAGCGTGACGCTGACCGTGCCCGCGGGCGAGATGCACCTGCAGCTGCTATCGCCGGCGCAGCGCGCGCGCCTGCCGTAGCCGGTACTCCAGCCGCGCGCGGGTCAGCTCGAACAAGAACACGCCGATCCACAGCGGCGCCGCGAGCTCACGCCGCACGCTTCACCTCGTAGCCGACCGCCCATAACAGATAGCGATTGCCGCGCGCGTGCGCGAGCTTGCGAAGGCACCCGTGGCGCGAGACCTGGGCGAGGGAGGCGATGAGCTCGAGATCGGAGGGCCGCATGGTCGACAACGTATACATAACGTATACCAAACGATCAACGACAGAACCTCGCGACACGACGAGGCCTGGAGCGACCCGGCCTGGGACCGGATCCTTCAGCCGGACTCAGGATTCCCGCTCGATCGCCCCGATCACGGCGTCGAGCTCGGCATCGTCGGAGTCGGTCGCCGGCTCGTAGGCCTGGGCCAAGCTCCGGCGATACAAGCCGAATGCGAGCGCGAACAGGGCGAGGGCGATCCAGGAGGTCTCTAGCATGGGCACTGGCGATACACGACGTATACCAATCAGTACGCAGCGACCGAGACGTCGTCGAGCTGCAGCCATGTATCGCCGTTCGCCCACAGGCCGGCGTAGACGACGAGGCTCGTGTTCGGGCCCGAGTTTACGGTCACGGTCACGCGCGTGTAGTCGCCGAGCGCGGCGAACGAGCGCTCGCCGACGACCTGACCACTCGTCGTACGCAGGCCGAAGTAGCCGTCGGTGTTGTTCGCCGAGGTCCGGATCCAGCCGTGGACCTCGTAGATCTTGTTCGGCACGACGGCGATCGTCTGGTGGACGTCGTTCCAATCGTTGTCGTTGCGGACCCACGCGTTGCCGGTGCCGGCGTGGGCCAGCGTCGTGTGGTCCGCGCCGCAGTTGTTCGCGCACTGCCACGGTCCGAGGCCCGCCGCTTCGAAGTCCGGATCTGCGACGACGTTCGGCCCGGTGATCACCGTCGCGGGTGTCTGCAGCACGGTCAGCATCCGCGGCAGGGCGTCGAACAGCGCGAAGTTCCAACACGTGAAGTCGTGGCCACCGTCGCAGCCGAACGGCGCGGTCGGCCCGGGCCGGCCGTACATCCACCAGAAGTGCGGGATGCCGGCGGCGTCGAGCACGTGGCTGAACCGGTCGGCCGATTGGCCCATCGTGCGCTCGATGACGTCGACGTCGCTGGTGCCGGCGCCGGCGTAGAGCAGGACTTGGAGTCCGGCGAGCTGCTGCGGCCGCTTCATCGTGTCCTCGAGGTTCCACACGGTGTCGTTCGGCCAGAACGGCGAGCCGAAGGGTCCGAGCGGCGTGAACCCGTTTTGCAGGGCTTGCTCGGTCACGACCGTGCGCGTGCCGAGGTCACCCAGATCGACGGCACCCGAGAAGCTCGCGACCGAGGCGAACAGATCGGGGCGATCCTCGGCGATCCGGACCGCGCCGTAACCGCCCATGGACAGCCCCGCGATCGCACGGCCGTTCGCGGCGGTGACCGTGCGCATGTTGTGGTCGACCCACGGGATGACCTCGTCGCCGTAGAAGTCGGCCCAGCGCTGTGCGCCCTGCGACTGATCGACCCAGTTCGTGAACCAGCCGACCTTGCCGCCGTCGGGCATGACCGTGATGATCGGCTGACCGTCGGTGATGTCCTCGACCGCGCCGCCACCGGTCGTCCACTGCGCCGAGTTTCCGCCCGCGCCGCCGTGCAACAGATACAGCACGGGATACCGCGCGTTTGGATTTGCGAAGTAGTCGGCCGGCAGCGTCACCCGGATCCGGTGTGGTCCGTTGATCGCGATCGGCGCGATCAGGGGCGTCGAGATGTCCGCCTCCAGCGTGCGCGCGCTGATCCAGCGCACCGCCGACACTGTGATGCCGGCGTAGGACTCGAAGTTCGGGGCATCGACGGCGTCTTCCGTCGACGACAGCCCCTGTGAACAAGATGCAACCGCCACTACCGCCGCAAACAGGATCGAACGCATGGCTTCCCTCCGGGGTGAGGTATACGCCTAGTATACCGTCGGCAACCACCGATCCGGTTCTAACAGCTGCCAACCGGCAGTTCATGGTTGACAGTGGTAAACACATTGTTTACCAATTGGACATGCAGACGTACGACCATCACGGCCTCGCGATCGCATACGAGCGGGCGGGGCGGGGCGAACCGGTCATCCTGCTCCACAACGGCGGGACGTCCCACAAGATCTGGCGCGACGTCGTCCCATTGCTCGCGCGAGACCACGAGGTCTTCGCGCTCGACCTCCTCGGCTACGGCGAATCGGCACAGCCGGCGACCGGGTACGGGCTCGCGCACTACGTCAGCATCCTCGCCGGGTTCATCGACGCGCTCGGTCTCGATCCGGTCACGCTCGTCGGCAACTGCATGGGCAGCGCGATCGCGCTGTCGTTCGCCGCGATCCGGCCGACCGAGGTTCGCGCGCTCGTCCTGATCAACCCGCTGACCGAAGCGACGTTCTGCGCCGGCGGCCTCGGCGCGCTGGTCGGCGTGCGCCGTACGCTGCCCACGTTCTCGCAGCCGGTGATCAGCGCACTGCGCGCACTGCGCGTCCCGCACGCGATGCGCCGGCGATTCGTGCGGATGCAGCTCGGCAAGATCGGCTGCGCCGCGGGGCTCGACGCCGATCCTGATCTGTGCGGCTGCTTCGATTCGCGGGGCCAGATGCGCTCGCTCCTCGGCGTGTTCGACGATCTCGCGAGCTATCGCGCGCTCGACGAGCTACGGCCGCGCAACCTGCCGCCGATCACGATGGTGTGGGGGCTCGACAACCACGTGCTGTCGCCCGAAGCCGGGCGCAAGCTCGCGACCACGCTGCGGCCGGTCCACGAGGAGTGGCTCGAGGGTTGCGGTCACCTCGCGATGCTCGAAGCGCCCGCGAAGATCGCAGATTTGATCGCCGCCTCGCAGCCGGCGATCCAACCGTTAAGGAGTGCGCGATGACCGCGTTTCCCGACGACATCTTCAACCTCGCCGAGATTGCATTCGACGTCGCGCGCCGCGATCCGGATCGGATCGCCGTGATCACGCCGCGCGGTCGCGCCGGTGCACGGCGCTACGAGCACCGCACGTATCGCGAGCTCTCCGCCGAGGTCGAAGCCGTCGCGGTCGGCATGCGCGAGCTCGGCATCGCGGAGCGCACCCGCGCGGTATTCATGGCACCGCCGAGCTACGCCGGATGCGTCGCGGGCCTCGCGCTCACCCGGGTCGGTGCGACGACCGTATGGATCGATCCGTCGGTCGGCTATCTCAACGTTGCCGAGCGACTGCGCCGGCTCGACATCGAGGCGTTCGTCGGCATCCCGCTCGCGCACGTCGCGCGGACGTTCTTCGGCTGGGGCCCGCGCTTGCTCGCGAAGTCCGTCGTCGTCGGTGGGCGCATGCCGGGCCTGACCTCGCTCGCGTCGCTCCGCCGCCGCGCTCCTGATCGGCCGGCGTCCCCCACCGTTTCGCCGAGCGATCCAGCGTCGATCATGTACACGACCGGCAGCACCGGACCCGCGAAGCCGACGCTGTACGAGCATCGCAACCTGTGCGGCATCTTCCGTGTCGCCCACAAGACCTGGCGATTCGAAGCGGACAGCGTGCCCGTCGACATGCCGGTGTTCCCGGCGTTCTTCTCGATCGGCCTGTCCGCCGGCGGCACGATCGTGATCCCGCCGATCGATTACGTTCGCCAGAGTCCTGCCGATGTCGATCCACGTGCGCTCGTCGAGGTGATCCGCGACTGCAAGGTCCAGACGCTGTTCGCATCGCCGGTGATCCTCGAGAACCTCGCGCGCCTCGGCCGCGACGAAGGCGTCACCGCGCCCTCGCTCCGCACCGTGATCGGTGGTGGCGCACCGCTTTACGGCGACGTGATCGGCCCGCTTCGCGCGATGATCTCCGGTGAGGTCCACGCCGACTACGGCGCGACCGAGGCCCTGCCCGCGACCGAGATGACCGGCGCCGAGGCGATGACCGAGACTTACGCCGCGACCGCGCGCGGTGCCGGCCTGTGCGTCGGCCACCCGTTCGAAGGCGTGGAGGTTCGCGCGATCGCATTCGGCGACGGTCCGATCGCGACGCTGCGGGACGCGCGCATTCTCCCCACCGGCGAGATCGGCGAGCTGATCGTGCGCGGGTCGCATGTCAGCCCGCGTTACGCCGACGATCCCGAGAGCACGCGCAAGAACAAGATCCACGATCCCGACGGCGGCATCTGGCACCGCCTCGGCGACGCCGGTTACCTCGACGCGAAGGGGCGCGTGTGGTGCTGCGGTCGCGCCGGTCATCGGGTCGCGACGTCGACCGGCGTGCTCTATCCCTTGATGTGTGAGCCGATCTTCGATGCACACCCACGCGTGCGCCGCAGCGGGCTCGTCGGAGTCGGCACGCTGCCCGTGATCTGCATCGAGCTCGCCGGCCCCGTGGACAATCTCGATGCGTTGCGCGCGGAGCTCCTCGCGCTCGCCGCCGCACATGCGACCACGCGATCGATCCGGCACGTCTTGTTCCGCAAACGCCTCCCCGTCGATCCTCGCCACAACTCGAAGATCGAACGCCCCGCGCTGGCGAAGTGGGCCGCGGTCGAGCTTCGCCGCGAGCAGCGCTGGCGCCCTCTGCGTCAGCTGGTGGCGACGGTGTAGAACATCCACACGAAGTCGAAACACGAAGGCCGATCTAGGCAACGAAGGAAACGAAGCGTCGTCGGCCGCTGCGCGGCCACGATCGCTCGTCGCCGATCGCTCGTCGCACGTTCGAACGTCGACGTCCGGACGTTCTGGGCGGCGCAGCCGCCGGAAGCTCCTTCGCCGTGCTTCGTTGCCTGGACCGGCCTTCGTGCCGACTTCGTGCTCGCACGTCCGCTCGTCGCCGTTCGGTCGTCGCACGAGCGTTCGTCGCGTCGGACACGAAGTCGAAACACGAAGGCCGATCTAGGCGACGAAGGAAACGAAGCCTCGTCGGCCGCTGCGCGGCCACGATCGCTCGTTGCCGATCGCTCGTCGCACGTTCGAACGTCGACATCCGGACGTTCTGGGCGGCGCAGCCGCCGAAAGCTCCTTCGCTGTGCTTCGTTGCCTAGACCGGCCTTCGTGTCGACTTCGTGGGGGCACGTCCACTCGACTCGCGCGCGTTGGTCGCAGGTCCGAGCTCGCGTATGTCGTGCGAGCATCAGTGCGCGTCGGCGTGGTCGGGGTCGACGGCGTCGTGCGGCGTCGGCAGCATCGGCACTTTGCCGGCCGGCTTCACGGGTTTCGCTGGCGACGTCTTCAACCCGGCCGGCTTCGCAGCCGAGCCTTGATCCGCCGCCGGCGGCGTCGAGACGAGCTCGTGATCGGAGCCATTGCCACCGCTATCGAGCCGATCTAACGCCGACGCGGGGACCTGCTCCTTCACGTCTACGGGGCGCTTCTCGTCTTGCGTTCGCTGCTCGGGCTTGCGATCCGCGGCGTGCGGATCGGCGAGCGTGATCGCGGCAGCCGCCGCCGCGACACCACCCGCCATCGCAGCGTTGTTCGGGTGGGGCACGCCGCCGAGTGCGGGTCCACCACCGCACGCTCCCGCACTCATTCCTAATGCGATCGACATCAACACTGTGATGGTCCGCATAGTCAAATGCTACACCCGGCTTCAGATGCGAGCCATCTCGATCACCAAGCCCGGCGGTCCGGACACATTAGTTCTCGTCGACAAGCCGCAGCCCGAGCCCAGCCGCGGCGAGGTTCGGGTTCGCGTCCGCGCGACCGCAGTCAACCGCGCCGATTTGCTGCAGCGCATCGGTCGCTACCCGGCGCCGGCCGATGCACCGCCCGATATCCCGGGCCTCGAGATCGCGGGCGAAGTCGAGGCGCTCGGCCCCGGCGTGGAGAGCCTGAAGGTCGGCGATCGGGTCTTCGGCCTGGTCGGCGGCGGCGGCTATGCGGAACAGATCGTTTCGCACGAGCGCGCGCTCGCGCGGATCCCAGACAACCTCGACTTCGTTCAGGCGGCTGCGGTGCCAGAGGCGTTCGTCACCGCGTACGACGCGATGATGCAAGCGAACCTCCGCACCGGCGAGACGATGCTCGTGTCCGCGTGCGGCAGCGGAGTCGGCACCGCCGCCATTCAGCTCGCGCACGCGATGGGCGCGATCACGGTCGGCACCGCGCGCACCGCGGACAAGCTCGAGCGCTGCAAGCCGCTCGGTCTCGATCACGGCGTCGTCGCGACCGACGCGACGTTCGCGAAGCACGTTCCGCCACCGCACGCGATCGTCGAGCTGGTCGGCGGCGGGTATCTCGCGGAGGATCTGCGCTGCATCCAACGCCGCGGCCGGATCGTGCTGGTCGGCTTGCTCGCCGGCGCGACCGCCGAGCTCGATCTCGCGACGATGCTCCACAAGCGGATCCAGCTGACCGGGACGGTGCTGCGCGCCCGGCCGCTCGAGGAGAAGATCGCTGCGATGAGAACGTTCGAGCGCGAGGTCGTCCCGCTGCTCGCGCGCGGCCTCGTCAAGCCCGTGATCGATCGGAGTTTCCCGCTCGCCGAGGCGGGTGCGGCGCACGAGCACATGGCAGGGAACACAGGCTTCGGCAAGATCGTACTGACCTGCTGACAACGGCAGCGTATAACGAGGCATGCATCCGGCAAGTGCGCGTCTGATCGAGACGATCCGCGCGTCGATCATCGGCGACGACCACGCACTCGAAGGGCCGTACGGCGCGCGCCGGGTCACGTACGCCGACTACACCGCGTCGGGCCGCTCGATCACGTTCATCGAGGACTTCATCCGCTCCGAGGTGATGCCGCTCTACGCGAACACGCACACCGAGACGAGCGGCACCGGCCGCCAGACCACGTCGTTCCGCGACGACGCTCGCGAGATCATCCACCGCGCGGTCGGCGGTGGCCCCGAGGACTGCGTGATCTTCTGCGGCTCCGGCGCGACCGGCGCGATCAACAAGTTGATCGACGTGATGAACCTCCGGATCCCCGCGGACCTCGAGGCGCGGTTTCAGCTCGAGAAGCAAATCCCCGCCGACCAGCGCCCGGTCGTGTTCATCGGTCCGTTCGAGCATCACTCGAACGAGCTCCCCTGGCGCGAGTCGATCGCAGATGTCGTCGTGATCCACGAGGACGCCGATGGTCACGTCGATCAGGCGCACCTCGCCGAGGAGCTCCAGCGCTACGCGGCGCGCCCACTCAAGATCGGCAGCTTCTCCGCTGCGTCGAACGTCACCGGCATCGCGAGCGATACGCACGCGATCGCGAAGCTCCTCCACCAGCACGGCGCGCTGTCGTTCTGGGACTTCGCGGCGGCCGGCCCGTACGTCTCGATCGAGATGAGCTCGGGCGCCGAGCACAAGGACGCGGTGTTCATCTCGCCGCACAAGTTCATCGGCGGGCCACAGACGCCGGGCGTGCTCGTCGTCAAGCGCGCGATCCTCGTCAACACGGTGCCGGCATGTCCCGGCGGCGGCACGGTCGCGTACGTCAACACCGAGGAGCATCGCTACGTCACCGATCCGGTGCTGCGCGAAGAGGGCGGCACGCCCGCGATCATCGAATCGATCCGCGCTGGCCTCGTGTTCCAGCTCAAGGACGCCGTCGGCGCCGAGGCGATCCGCGAGCGCGAGGTCGACTTCATCCAGCGCGCCGTCAAGTCTTGGTCGACGAACGACAACATCCACATCCTCGGCAACAAGGAGGCGTGGCGGCTGTCGATCGTGTCGTTCATCGTCAAGCACAAGCGCGCGTACCTGCATCACAACTTCGTCGTCGCGCTGCTGAACGATCTGTTCGGCATCCAATCGCGCGGCGGCTGCGGCTGCGCCGGCCCATACGGCCATCGTCTGCTCGGCATCGATCTCGATCGCAGCAAGGAATTCGAGCGCGAGATCGTGCGCGGCTGCGAGGGCATCAAGCCGGGCTGGGTCCGCGTCAACTTCAACTACTTCCTCAGCGAGACCCAGTTCCAGTTCATCCTCGATGCGATCCATCTGATCGCGAACGAGGGCTGGCGGTTGCTCCCGCACTACAACTTCAACCCCGACACCGGCGAGTGGCGCCACCGCGCGCACAACCCGGCCGACGTGCTCCGCCTCGGCGAGGTCTCGTATCGCACCGGCAAGATGGAGTACCGCTCGCGCCACGCGACGGAGCCCGAGTGGGCGCTGCCCGGCTATCTCGAGGAAGCGAACAAGATCATCGCCGCCGCCGGCGAGGAGTTCCGCACGCTGACCGTGACCGATCCCGATCGCACGCGCGACTTCGAGCAGCTGCGCTGGTTCCCGCTGCCGAGCGAAGTGATCGCGGAGATCCGCGGCGACGACCGCGACACGATCTCGATCTGGAAGCGCTAGCTAGCGCGACAGGACGCGGACACCGGCCAACAGGTCGATGTCGTAGCTCGTGTAGTCGAACGTGTAGTTGCCGTCGGTCGAGTTGCCCTTCTTCGAATGCCACGACATCGGCAGCGCGAGCTCGCCGCCGACCTCGATATCGCCGATCCGGTACCACAGGCCACCGCCGACCTCGAACGCGAAGCCGACGTTGGTATCGCTCGAGCTGGTCGTGGTGTTGAGGATCGTGACGGTCGCGCTCGCGTGCGCGACGTCGATACCTACACCCGCGCGCACGCCGAGCATCAGCTTCGGCAGGATCGGGTGGTGGACCGTGAAGTCCGCGAGAAAGCGAAATTCGTGTGCGGCGATATCCGCGCTCCCGACCCCGAACCCACCGCCGCTGTTGTTGAGCGTTACGGGCGTCCAGTCGGCCTGGATCATCCCGCCGAGTCCGTTCTCGTTGACCGCGCCGACGCGCGCACCCAGCTTCGGGCTGGTATCCGCGAGGTTGGTCCACGCGTTATCGCCGACCGGGATGGACAGGCCGCCGGCTACTTCGAGGAAGCTATCGGCCTGCGCGGCACTGGCCGACAACAGAACGAGAGCCGCGGGGAGCGTCACGCTGAGGAGTCGCATGGGCGCGCAGAGCGTATCCCCGAGTATTCGACGTGTCACCTTGCACCAAGCAGATCTGGATTCAGCTTCGTCGCGGATCTCGCGTAGATAGCCCATGGCACGCGGGCTGCTCTAAGGCTCTGGCGAAGGAGCATCCCCACCATGCAGAACATCAAGACCGACGACCTCGATTCAGTTACTGGCGGCACCACGGGAGCCATCACGGGCGGCACCCTTCCAGCCCCTCATGTGCTCGGCTCGACCGGTTCGGGCGCGGGCCTGTCGAGCGGCGTGCTGACATCGCTCAACAGCATCTCGGACTCGATCAAAGGCCTGTCGAACAACAACAACAACGGCCTCAACACCAACACGATGCTGATGTTCGGCATGGCGCTCGCGATGCGGAACCGCGCCGACTCGGCCGGCCCGGTCGTCGTCAACTACAGCAGTGGCTGGGGCGGCGGCGGCTGGCACGGCGGCTTCTCCTGGCACGCTCACTGGTAGGTTAAGATTCCGCGATATGGCGATCGCGGATCGGATCCTGCCTCTGACGAAGCTGCTGCTCGGCGCCGCGTACGCGGACCAAGAGGTCAAAGATCAGGAGCGCGATGAAGTACGCGCGCTCCTCGAAGAGCTCGCCGGCGACTTGCCGACCGAGGTCGAGATGGAGATCGGAAACTTCGATCCGAAGAAGTTCGATCTCGCCGCCGTCGCGGGCGAGTTCCTCGGCGACAACGAGGACGACCGCAAGAAGTTGCTGTTCCTCGTCAGCGCGGTGATCGAAGCGGACGAGGAGATCGACTTCTCCGAGGACGATTACCTGCGCGCGTTGGCCGAAGCGTTGAAGCTTCCGAAGACAGCGCTCGCCGGACTCACCGTCGACGTCGAGACCGAAGACCTCAAGGAGACGTTCGCGCAGGTCCGCAAGGGTCCGCCGCCTCCGCCGAAATCCGCGAAGCAGTCGTTCGACGTCGATATCTAGAGAGATCTAGCGCAGCACGCGATCGAGCGTCGCGATCACGTCTTCGATCGTGAACGGCTTCGCGAGCCAACCGGCGATCGCGGCCGTCGTCGGCGGATGGCGATGCCCAGACATCAGCACGACCGGCAGCTCGGGCCAGCGCTTGCGAATGTCGCCGGCGAGCTCGACGCCGGAGCGGTTTGGCATCGCGACGTCCGACAGCACGACATCGACCTTGCCGGAGAGCTCCTCGAGCTTCTCGAGCGCCTCCTTCGCACTGCCCGCGGTATGGACGGTCAGGCCCGCATCGATCAGCGCGTCGGTAAGCGCGGCGCGAACATCGTCGCGATCGTCGACGAGCAGGATCTCCTTCGCGCTACGCGTGCCGAGCGCCTTCTCGGGGACCGGCGTGACTCGATCGTACGCGGGCAGCGTGATGTGAACGCGCGTCCCCGCGCCGGGCGCGCTATCGATCGAGACCTCGCCCTCGGATTGCTGGATCAGGCCGTACACCGTCGCGAGGCCGAGCCCGGTGCCGGCGCCGTGCGGCTTCGTCGTGAAGAACGGCTCGAACGCACGCGCACGGGTTTCGGTGTCCATGCCGCGGCCGGTGTCCTCGATCTCGATGCACACGCGACCATCGGCGATCACGCTCGCGCGAATCGTGAGCGTGCCGCCGCTCGGCATGGCATCGCGCGCGTTGAGCGCGATGTTGAGGAACGCGAGCTCGAGCTTCGACGGATCCATCCGCACCGGCGGCAGATCGTGCGCGAGATCGGTGGTGACGCTGATGTTCGCGCCGAGCACGTTGCGAAGCAGATCTGCGGTGCTCGCGATCATCTCGCGCAGATCGACGCGCGCCGGCGCGAGCTCTCCCTCGCGCGCGAACGCGAGCATCTGCTGGGTCAGCTGTGCACCGTGGCGCACCGTCCGCTTGACGTCGGCGAGGTGCGGCATCGCCGGCGAATCGTGACCGAGCTTGCGCTCGGCGAGCTCGACCGATGCGAGCGCGATCGCGAGCAGGTTGTTGAAGTCGTGCGCGACGCCCGCGGCGAGTCGCCCGATCGCGTCGAGGCGTTGTGACCGACGCAGCTGCTCCTCGAGCTTGTTGCGATCCGTGACGTCGTGGATGATCGAGAGCAACAGCTGCTGGCCGCGCAGCTTGACCGGACCGGTGTAGACGTCGACGTCGCGAATCTCGCCGGTCGCGGTGCGGTGGCGAAAGTGAAACGCGGGCGAGCGCAGTGATCGCGCGCGGTTGAGCTCGTGGCGGAGCGCCTCGCCGGTCAGGATGTTGATCTGCTCGATCTTCATCTGGCGCAGCTCGTCGAGCGACCAGCCGTAAAACGCGGCGGCCGCAGGATTGGCGTCGATGATCCGGCCGTCGTTCGGGTCGATCAGCAGCTTGATCGCCGTGTTGACCTCGAACATCGCCTGGTAAAACTCCGCTCGCTCGCGGAGGTCCTCGATCGTCCCGTCGTCGCCCATTCTTGTCGCTCTCCGGGACTGTACGCCTCGGGTGTCTCCCGCGGTAGGCGAGGTGGGGCCCCATCTCGGATGAGAGCGCTGCAAGCCCGCGGATCGAGTGAGTGTCTCCCATGGCACGCGGGCTGCTCATTAGAGGTGACACCACCACCACCGAGGTACCGTCATGTCGAAAGAACAAGAGCTCCCCACGATCGACCTCGCCTCGCTCGAGACCGTCCAGGGCGGTGTCACCCAGGCAGCAACCGATCCGAACGCGACGCTCGAAGGGATGATGCAGGACCTGTTGTCCTCGATTCAGAGTCTCGCGCAGTCCCAGCAGAACAACGACGGCGGCATGGCGCAGATGCTGCCGATGATGATGATGATGATGGGCAACCGAAACTCGTCGCAAGCGCCCGCGGCCGCACCGCCCGAAGTCGCCGTCGGCGGCGTCACTCCCGACGGCTGGACCCGCGTCAGTTAAGGACGGCGGTATAACTGCGCGCATGGCACTCAAGCGCACCAGCACCGCCGTCTGGCACGGCAACGGTCCCAAAGGCAGCGGCACGATCACGACGCTCTCCGGCGCGTTCAAAGATCAGCCGTACAGCGTCAACTCGCGGTTCGTCGCCGAAGACGGGCGCGCCGGGACGAACCCGGAAGAGCTGATCGCGGCCGCCCATTCGGGTTGCTTCACGATGGCGCTCGCGTTCCAGCTGACGAACGCGAACCTCGAGCCGACCGAGCTCACGACCGTCGCGACCGTGACGATGGACAAGGACGACAAGGGCTGGACGATCACCGGCATCCATCTCGACGTCACCGGCAAGGTCCCGGGCGTCGACGCGGCGAAGTTCGGCGAGCTCGCTGAAACCGCGAAGAAAGGCTGCCCCGTGTCGCGCGCGCTTTCGGCGACGCCGATCACGATGGCCGCGCGCCTGCTCTGATCTCGTTGACCTCGACGTCGACCTGAACCTGAACCTGAACGCCACCGGGAGGAACGTCATCGAGCTTCCTCGTAGGCTCGGAGCGAGCGTCGGAGCTCGCTCGTATCGCGAGTGACCTTCGTCGAGGTCAACGTGGCGAGGTTCAGGTTCACGTTCAGGTCGAGGTCAACGCTGACCCCGCCAGAGCTTGCGGACCGCATCGGTCCACTCGACCGTGTTCTCGGCGGCGGCGCGGAAGAATCGATACATCGGGTTCTCGGGCGGCTCCTCTGCAGCTGCATCCGGCGCGATCGCGTCGATCGCGAAGTCGATCGTCAGGACGCCGTCGCGCGTCGACGTCGTGTGCTCCGGCGCGATCACGTTGATCAGCTCCTGCATCGACGTGTTGTCGACCAGCACCTCGCAGCGAAATCGCTCGATCTCGCGCTCCGCGGCGGCGGCGCACAGGCGGAGCAACAACAGGCGGCCGAGCCCTTTGCGATGCGCGGCATCGGCGACCGCGATCGCGGCCTCGGCGGTGACCGGCTCGAGCGGCACGGTCGGGAGGCGAATGAACCGCGCGATGCCAAGGCCGACCGGATCGCCATCGCCTTCCCCGGCTTCGGCGATCGCACCGATCGCGAAGTGGGTCTCCTGATCGAGGTCGCACAAGTACGCGAGCTCCTCGTCGCTGAGCGATTGCTTCGGTGCGAGGAACCGCGCGTAACGCGATTCCGGTGACCAGCGTTCGAACTCGCGGCGGAGCAGCGCCTTGTCATCGGGACCGACGAGGCGGAGGAGCACGACCGTCCCGTCGCGCAGCATCGCGCGCTCGAGGTAGTCCGGCGTGAAGAATCGCGGCAAAGCAGCCTATAGTGGCACCGAATGCGGTGGTGCGCTGCTCTGGCCGTGATCGGCGCGTGTGCGCGCCCGACCACCGTGCAAGATCAGTTGCTCGCGGATCGCGATCGTGGCGATGTCGTCGCGATTCGCGCACACGCGTGGGATTTGTGGACGCAGCTCGCGGTCGGCGATCGCTGGGCGACGTGGGCGGCGACCGAGCAGCTGTTCCAGCACGCGGCGCCGGCACGGCCGCGGTTTCGCACGCCGCGCCCGTTCATGAACGGTGGTGCGCTCGATGTCGAGACGCTCCCGGTGATGTTCGACGTGCGCTTCGATCCGCACGGCGCGCAGCACGTCGCATCGCATCAGCTCGGCAGCCGCGCGCACCTCGCCGCGCTCGGAGTGTTTCCCGCGTTCCCGAGCGACGCGACCGCGGTCAAGTTGACGTGGTTCGCGATCCACGCGCACACGCCGACCTCGATGCCGATCTGGGACGGCGAGCCGATGCGCGATGGTGGCAATGCAGATCGCACGTGGCAGCGCACGATCACCGTCGATCCCGACGGCGCGACAGGTGTTCCGCTCTCGGCGTTCATCTATCGCGAGCTCGAGGAGTCTGATCTGGCGAGCGCGCGAATCGCTTCGCACGATCCGACACTCGCCGCAGGTGACTTCGTCGCGCTCGTCGCCGCGCACGTGACGACGAAGGAGATTCCCGACTGGACCTGGCAGACCTACTGGTGGCACGACCATCCCGACGAAGGTCGGTTCGCCGCTGGTCGCCCGGCAGATCTCCACGGCGCCGCGAGCCACTACCTGATGGACGCGACGTACTCGACCGACGCGCCGTGCTTCAACCCGTGGCTCGAAGCGCGGTTTCCCGACGGGCTCGAGTCGAATTGCGTGACGTGTCACCAACGCGCGGTCGTCGGTGCCGCGGACTACTTGCCGGTGACGCACGGCCGGTTGCGCACGGATGATCCGTACTTCACGCATCACGTCGCGACGGACTTTCTGTGGTCGGTCGCGTTCGAGGCCCGTTAGAACGTCAGCCGAAACCCGATCTGCGCCGACGTCGGCGCGTAGCGCGACACCGTGTTGCCGAAGTTCGGGTTGCGCCCGATCGGCTTCGCGCTCTCGTTGCCCTTCGAGTCGATCTCCTTGACCCAGATCAGATCCGAGTACGTTCCGCCCGACACTGGATTTGCATTCTGCTGCTCGCCACCGACGCCACCGACGGACAGCTTGTAGTAGGGCGCGTAGGTCGTGTCGACGTTGAACGTGCCCTGATTGTTGTAGACGTTGAACACGTCGACGTAGAGCTCGGCCGCGGTCGAGTGGCTGATCCGGCGCTTGTACGACACGTGGAGATCGACCGCGTGCTCGAAGTCGGTGCGGCCGAGCGTGCCGCGCGGCAGCAGGAACGACTCGTTCGGCCCGTACAGGTAATGCCCGGCGAGCGCGTTCTCGGGAATGCCGCTGATCGCGCGGATCCGCGTACCGATCGTGAAGCCGCTGGCGTCCGAAATCTTGTACGTGTAGTAGCCGTCGAGCTTCAGCGAGTGCGGGCGATCCTGCGGCAGCGCACCGCGCCGGTTCGCGAGCAGCTCGACGAGGTCGTACTCCGACGAGATGTTCGGATCGATCTGGCCGTTGTCGTAGGACACGCTGCCCGGATAGTTACCGTTCGCGCGCGAGTACGTGTACGACGCGTTGACGTAGAGGCCCGGCGCGAACTTGCGCGTCAGCGACAGCTCGACCGCGTCGTAGTCGCGCACCGGCGTATCGAACGAGCGGATGCCCTTGAACAGATCGAGCTGGTGCTGGAGCCGGGCCTTGTCCGCTGGATCGCTCGTCGCCGCGACCTGCGCCGCCAGCTTGGCTTCCTCGTCGCTGCTCCACTGGCCGGGGTTCGCGATGATGTACGTGTTCGCACCATCCGTCGACACGTCCTCGACGACGCGACCGAGCCGGCGATGCTGGTAGGTCAAGCCGACGACGACATCGGGCACGACCGCGAGCTCGACGCCGGCCATCAGCTCGTCGATGTACTCGGCCTGCGTGCCCGGCGCGACGAGCACACCGGAGCTGCCGATCAATTGCTCGGTATCCGGGCCCTTCGCGGTCAGGCAGCTCTTGCCGTTGACGCCGCCGAGCATCGGATCCGACGCGCCGCAGTTCTTCGCGGTGAATTGTTGGATGTCGTTGACCTCGCCGCCGAACGAGCGGTCGTTGATGTCCATCGGGATCGCTTCGAAGAACCGACCCCACGCGCCGTACAGCTTCGCACGGCCCTCGCTCGTCGGATCCCACGTGATGCCGAGCCGCGGCGCCCAGTTGCCTTCGAGATCGAGCGCGGTGTCGCCGATCGTGTTGCCGGTGAGCGGATCGACCGTGCCGCGCAGGTCCTGCGCGTACTTCAGCGACTGCACCTCGTAGCGAATGCCGAGGTTGAGCGTCAGGTTTGGAATCGGCTGCCACGAGTCGCGCAGGTACGTCGCCCAGTCGATCGTCTGGCCGGCGACCTGCGTGCCGGGCGAACCGACGGTGCCGCCGAGGTACGAGCACGTGAACATCTTGGTGCCGGCACCGGCGACGCTGCCGCCGGCGCCGTTGTTCGGCGTCGAGCACATCTGATCGAAGCGCGGATCGGTCTCGCCCGGACCTGCGAGCTGGACCCAGCGCTGGACCTGGACGATGCCGCCATCGAGGTCGTTCGTGATCTGCGCGCCGCCGGAGTTGAGGCGCGCGAGCTCTTTCGTGTTGTCCTCGAGATCGATACCGGCCTTGATCTCGTGCGTGCCGGCGGCCTTCAGGCGCTGGGTCAGGCTGATCCGGCCCGCGCGGCGCTCCTCGCGATCGTGCTGGATCGCGCCGGGGCCACCGATCGCGTACGTCGTGATCGGGCAGTTCGAGATCAGCGGATACGGATCGTTCGCGCCGCCGTCGTGACAGCCGGCGTTCGTCGCCGGCGATTCGCCGCCGAGCCCCTGGATCTGCGACAGCGAGCCATCTTGCAGGAACTGCGCGGGCTCGCTGTTCAGCGTCGGATCGATCGCGCCGCTGTCGACGGTCGAGCGATGCCACGCGAGCACCGCCTCGATCTCGGTCTTGCCCTCGTCGAACTTCGCGGTCCACCGCGCGGCCGTATCGGTGGTCAGACCGGTCGTCTTGCGCCCCGTGCTCGGCAGGCCGAGCAGGCCGGGCGTCTCGGCATCCGACGGTTGCGCGATCAAGCTGAGCTGACCCTGATGGCCGTCGAACGGCGAGCCGCTGAGCTTCGCGATCACCGACGTCGATTTCGTCGAGGCCTGGCGAACCTCGCGATCGAGCTCGTCGGTGATGTAGAAGCCGGTCTTCGGATCGAGATCCGGCGAGCCATCCGCGTTATCGGGCGAGCAGCCCGCGACGCCGACCTTGCGACAATCGGTCTCGCGCTTCGTCACGCGCGTGTAGTTCGTCGCGTCGATCTGCGGCGCGACGCCGAGGTACCACCACAGGTGGCCCTTGACGATCGGCCCACCCATCTCGAAGCCGACGTTCGCGAGGTACGCCTTGTCGGCGGTGATGTCGATCGACGACGCGTTGATCGGCGCGGTCTGCGCCTTGCGCGCGAGGAAGCCCGGCTGATAGATGCCGAACACCGAGCCGCGGAACGTATCGGTGCCATTGCGGGTCACGATGTTGACGATGCCGCCGGTCGCGCGGCCGTACTCCGCGTTGTAGCCGCCGGTGACGACCTCGAGATCCTCGATGAACTCGTTGAGGACCGGCGTGCCGATGTTGCCGGTCGTCAGGCCCGTGATGTCGATGCCGTCGACGATGTAGCGGTTCTCGAGCGCGGTCGAGCCGGAGAACGCCGGACCGACGCCGTCGTTCTGCGAGCCGCCGATGCCGCCGAGTGTCGACTCGAACGTCGGGCTCGTGTGCGGCACGCCCTCGAGCTCGGGCCGGCCGATGTGAAACTTGTGCGCCGTCGATGGCGTCTCGATCGGCGGCGGTGTGCCGTGCACCGCGATCGCCTCGCCCATCTTCACGGCTTGATCGAGCCGGGTCACGGTATCGACCTGGACGACCACGCCGGAATGCGTGAGCTTCGTGATGTCGAGCTCGAACACGACCGCGTACGTCGCGGGCGGTAGCCCGGTGATCTCGTACTTGCCATCTCCGTCGGTGATCGCGGTCTGATCGGCGACGGTGACCGACACGCCGGCGAGCTTCTCGCCCGACGACGAATCCGTCACCGTGCCGGCGATCGCGCCGGTGGTGACGCCCTGCGCGCGCGCGGAGGTGGTGAGCGCCACCAGTATGCCAACGACGAGAAGCCAGAACCGCATCCTCCATCACTAGCGAGCGCGCGCTCGCGGCGACACGTCGCGCTGATCAAGCACTGTCACACGCTGCGTGCGACACGCGCGGCGCTGTCGCAGGTACTCTCGTGTCGCGCGTGAGGTCCGGACGTCTCGACCAACTCTCGAAGGAGATCGCCGATTGCCGGCGCTGCCCGCGACTCGTGCGCTGGTGTGCCGCGGCCGCGGCCGATCCGCCGAAGCGATTCTCCGACGACGCTTACTGGCAGAAGCCCGTGCCCGGGTTCGGCGATCCGCGCGCGACGTTGCTCGTCGTCGGACTCGCGCCTGCGGCACACGGTGCGAATCGGACCGGGCGGATGTTCACAGGCGATCGCAGCGGCGACTGGCTGTATGGCGCGCTGTATCGCGCGGGCTACGCGAACCAGCCGAGCTCGACCCACGCGCGCGACGGGCTGAAGCTGACCGGCGCATACGTCACGAACGTCGTGCGCTGCGCGCCGCCCGATAACAAGCCTTCCCCGGCGGAGCGCGACCGCTGCATGGTGCTGTTCCGGCGCGAGCTCGCGCTGCTCACCGAGGTCCGCGCGATCGTCGCTCTAGGCGCGTTCGCGTGGGATGGCGTGCTCCGCGCGCTACCCGCGCAGAAGCCGCGGCCCGCGTTCGGTCATGGCGCGCACGTCCAGATCGGCGACTACGCGCTGTTCGGCAGCTATCACGTCAGCCAGCAGAACACGTTCACCGGCCGGTTGACCGAGCCGATGCTCGACGCGGTGTTCGGATCAGCGAAGCGCTTTGCGGATCACGAGGCGTAGCCCCGACCAGGTGTCGTCGATCGCGCAGACCTTGTTGTCGACGAGGCCGGTCGGCAGCGCGACCTCACGGACGACGTTCTCGGTCACCTCGGTCGGCACCTTCGATGCCGCCTTCGGCCACGCGATCCACACGCCGCACGCCGGGGCCATCCGCGGTCGGATCTTCGCGAGCTGCGCCTCGAACACCGCGCGCTTCGTGCAGAACTGGATCACGACGTCGAGCGGCGCCTTGCCGGCGAGCGATTTCTGGAGCGTCGCACCGGTCGGCAGCGTTCCGAGATCGAACCCTGCCGGACCGGCCAGGATCGCGACGCGATGGCCTTCTTTGATCCCGAGCTTCTGAACGAGCGGTGTGCCCGAATACCCAGCCATACGCTAAGCCTACATCGTGGTCCGCCAGCTCGGCTTGTTCGAGGGTGCGCCTGCGTCGTCGGGTCCTGCGGACTTCGATCGCGGGTTCGCGACGCTCGCGCGCGAAGAGCTCGGCCTCGGTGCGTGGCTCGATCTGCAGCCGGCGTGGGTCTCGAACCATCACGCGCTGTTCTCGGAGCTCGAGCGCGACCTACCGTGGCGCGCGGAGTCGCGGCCGATGTACACGCGGGTCGTCCAGGTTCCGCGGTTGCTCGCGCGGATCGAGAAGCATCCGTTGATCGAGCAGATGCGGATCGCACTCTCCGAGCGCTACGGCGAAGAGTTCGTGCGCACGAGCGCGGCGCTATATCGCGACGGTAACGACTCGGTCGCGTTTCACGGCGATACGACCGCGCGCGACATGATCCAGGCGACGGTCGCGACCGTATCGCTCGGAGCGGCGCGCAAGTTTCTCCTCAAGCCGACCGAAGGCGGTCGCTCGCACGCCTACGCGCTCGGCGGCGGCGACCTCGTCGTGATGGGCGGGACGTGCCAGCGGACCTGGCGCCACGCGATCCCGAAGGTCGCGAACGACGTAGGTCCGCGAATCGCGGTGATGTTTCGGCCGAGCTGGTCGGTACCTTAGATCCAACGCACGAGTGATGCGTTCGGTCTTCCCATGATGCGAGGGAAGACCGTCAAGCTCCTGGAGCTGTTGGTGATCGCGGTGGTCGTGCTCGGGCTACGCGCGCTGTCGCACGCGGATGGCGTCGGCACGATCGAAGGCACCGTGCTGACAAAAGGCGGCGCCGCGATCAGCGGTGCGAGCGTGACGATCGCGGGCTGCGCTCGCCGCACGGTCTCGACCGATGGCAGCGGTCACTTCTCGGCGGCGAACCTGCCCGCATGCAAGTACACGGTGACCGCGACCGCGACCGGGTTTGCTGCCGGTGGCTCGACCGTGACGCTCGCGGCGGGTGCGTCGGCATCGCTGTCGCTCAGCCTCGTCCAGATCGCGAAGCCAGCCGATCCGCCGAAGGACGAGAAGAAGAAAGACGTCGGCTACGACAACAAGAACATGCCGGCCGAGAAGATGCCGGCGCCGGCGCCGCCACCGCTTGCGGTCGCACCGTCGACGCCGAAGCCGGCGGGTCACATGGCGCTGCGCCAGGCGCCGATGCAGCAGCCGCTCGAGCAAGACCCCTCGATGAACACCGAGGCGTACTCGCGGATCGACGAGAATCCGTTCCAGACCACGCAGCAGCACCCGCTGTCGACGTTCTCCGCCGATGTCGATACCGCGTCGTACGCGAACACCCGCCGGTTCCTGAAGGACGGCCAGCTGCCGCCGAAGGACGCGGTGCGGCTCGAGGAATTCATCAACTACTTCCATTACGACCTGCCGGCCGCGCCCGCGGGTCAGCCGTTCTCGATCACGACCGAAGTCGGCGCGAGCCCGTGGAACGCGAAGTACGACATCGTCCGGATCGGCCTGAAGGCGCCGGCGATCGACGACGCGAAGGTGCCGCCGCGCAACCTGACGTTCTTGATCGACGTGTCGGGCTCGATGTTTTCCGAGAACAAGCTGCCGTTGCTCAAGCGTGCGCTGTTGCTCCTCGTCGATCAGCTGCGCCCCGAGGACAAGGTCGCGATGGTCGTCTACGCCGGAAACTCCGGCCTCGTGCTGCCGCCGACGAGCGGTCGCGAGAAGTCCGCGATCCGCAACGCGCTCGTCGCGCTCGAAGCGGGCGGGTCGACGAACGGCGCCGCTGGCATCCAGCTCGCGTACGAGACCGCGCAGAAGAACTTCGTGAAGGGCGGGATCAACCGCGTGATCCTGTGCACCGACGGTGACTTCAACGTCGGCACGACGAGCGAAGGCGACCTCACGCGCCTGATCGAGCAGAAGCGCGAGAAGGGCGTGTTCCTCACCGTGCTCGGCTTCGGCATGGGGAATCTCAAGGACTCGACGATGGAGAAGCTCGCGGACCGCGGCAACGGCAACTACGCATACATCGATGGCATTGACGAAGCGCGCAAGGTGCTCGTCAAGGAAGCGGGGGCGACGCTCGTGACCGTCGCGAAGGACGTCAAGCTCCAGGTCGAGTTCAACCCGGCGCAGGTCGCGGGCTATCGCCTCGTCGGCTACGAGAAGCGCCTGTTGAAGGACGAGGACTTCAACGACGACAAGAAGGACGCCGGCGACATCGGCGCTGGTCACTCGGTCACGGCGCTCTACGAGATCATTCCGGCGGGGCAGGCGGTGCCGGGCTCGAAGGTCGACGCGCTGAGATATACGAAGACCTCGACGACGCCCACCAACAGCAGCGAGCTGATGACGGTGAAGATTCGCTACAAGCAGCCCGATGGAAAGACCTCGAAGCTGCTCGAGCAACCGGTGAAGTCAGCGGTCACGCCGCTCGCGCAGACGACGACCGACTTCCGCTGGGCGGTCGCGGTCGCCGGCTTCGGCATGATGCTGCGCGAGTCGCCGAATCGCGGGAACCTCAGCTGGGACCAGGTCGAGAAGCTCGCCGAGGGCTCGCAGGGTCCCGACACCGAGGGCTACCGCCGCGAGTTGCTGCAACTCGTGAAGATTGCAGCGAAGCTGCACCGTTAGAATTTATTAGCTGTGGGCCCGGCGCTCCCGCAATAACATCACGGGCATAGCGTTCAAACTTCTCCCGGTGATGGCGCGCCAGCGTGGGCTGGCGGGAATCGGCTTCGAGCTCGAGACGCCGACCGGGACCGATCTACTCCCGATCGGCAGCGGCGCGACGGTCGTCCGCTGCTCCGAGGCGCGCGACGGCAAGCCGGTCGGCGAGCTCGAGGTCGAGGTGTTCAAGGCCGCGCTCGTGATCGATCGCGACGGCATCTTGATGGAGAAGGTCGCGCACGCGTGCACGACGAAGCCAGGCCGCGCGACCCAACCGGTCGCCGTGTCGCTGCCCGGAGCGAGTGGGTTTCGCGCGAGCGTCGAGCTCGTTCGGCCGATGGGCCAGCCGCAACCCGAGCTGCCGTTCGTATACGTGTTCGCGATCGCGCCGCGCGACCTCGGCGTCGACGGTGGCGTGCTCGTCACCGTGCGGAGCGCCTCGCGCGAGTGGCCGAGCGCCGACAAGATCCTGCGCTCGCTGAAGGTGTTCGGGCGCAAGCCCGTGACCGCGAACGACGACAGCGGTGCACTCTCGCTGTTGCCGATGATCGGCGACGACGACTAAGAGCGAAGCAGCGCGACGTGATTGCAGCGCGGGCAGCGCACGCTCGTGGTCTCGGTGTTGCTCGACGCGAGGCGTTGGCCGACGAACACGCCGAGCCGCAGCGGGTTGCCGACGAGCATCTCCACCGAGTCTCCCGCGACGACGAGGCACCACGGGCAACGCACGCCCGCGCCGGCGCCGAACACCGCATCCGCATCGGGCGCGATCGAGCGGTTGTGCTCGGTCAGCGTCGGCATCGTCGTCGGTGCGCCGGCGAGTCCAGCGGCGAGCGAATCGAAGCTCGTTTGCGTCGCCGCGGCACGCTGTTGCACGAGGCCGATCCGGTCCTCGAGCGCCTTGATCTTCCGCTGGAGCTCCGGCGTGTCCTCGACCTGGACACCGACCTCGGCGAGCTGCGCCTCGAGCGCTTCGATCCGCGCGTGCGCGGCTTCGAGATCGTCGCGATATGCCATCCGGCGAAGCTACCGCTTCTTCATCGCGTTCATGTTGTCGATCAGGTTTGGATAGCGCCGCCCTGCACGGCGAGCGGCGGCGCGCGCGGCCGCGATCTGTTCGGCGGTCATCTTCGTCGCCGGCTTGGTCTTCGGATTCTTGCGCTTCCAGGGCGGCGTACGAGCCATAGCGGTTCGATGCGCGCCACGCGCCGGGGTTACCAGCGCTTGTCGCTCGGGTTCGTGAACGTTCCCCACACGCGCTTGACGTCGACCTCCTGGATCTTCGCGTACGCGGTCGCCGCGTCCTTGCGAATGTCGGCATAGCCACCGCCGGTCGCGAACGCGAGGACCGCGGCTTCGAGCGGCGCGGCGTTCGCGAACAACAGGTCGCTCGTCATCAGCAGCGGCACGCGCGTCGCCGCCGAGACCTGCTCCTTCATGTACGGCGCGGTGTCGCACGCGATCGCGATCGCGCCTTTCGTCACCTTCCCCGGCTCGGGCCAGGTGAACGCGTCGAGGTCCATCAGCCGGTTGTGGCCGACGAACGCGACGAGCTGGGCGGCGCCGCCGGCGGCGAGCTTGGTCTTGTCGGCAAGCACGAGCGCGCGCGTGCCTTTGCCCGAAACGTCGTCGGCATATGCGGCGAGTGCGCGATCGATCGCCTTGCCGCGCCAGCCGTGGATCACGAGGTCGAGCTCGAACTGGTTCGGCGCACCGCGCTTCACCCACGCAGCGGGTGCGGTGATCGTGCGGCGGTACACCAGCACCGCGAGGATGTCGGCATCGCCGGTCTCGCTCGCGTCTTGCTTCAGCACGCGGTTCCAGCCGCTGTTGCGGCGCGAGAACCACTCGCCGAACCCGGGTGTCGTCGACCAGTAGAGGTTCGTGTCGGGGTTATCGCCGTCGCCGAGCTTCTTGTTGCCGCAGCGGATGATCGTGCCTTCGCACAGCGGTGCGTGGATCTCGACGACGAGTGGCTTGCCCGCGGCGAGATCCGAGATCACGTGCTCGGTCAGGTCACCGAGCCAGTCATCGGCCGGCTTCGCGCTCGCGGACGTCGCGATCAACAACAGCACGCACAAGGCCCTCATCCTCGGGGGACACCCGCGCGTGCACCGGGTTGCAGCTCAGCTCCGCCGCATATTGAAGTGGCGTGCTTCCGACCTGGAGCTTGAACTCGCGAATGAAGTGGGCCTGATCGAAGAACCCGAGGTCGTGCGCGAGCGCGCTCCACTCGACGACCTGACCCGCGGCGACACGCGCGGCGGCTTCCTGCACGCGAAACCGCTGGAGCACCCACTTCGGCGACACGCCGACGTGACGGCGAAACAAGCGCTCGAGCGTGCGCACGGTGACGCCGGCGCGCTCCGCGAGCTGGGCGACGCGCAACAGCGTGCGATCGGCTTCGGCGATCTCGATGATCTGGTTGATCGTGTCGGTATCGGCATCGCGCGCGGGTGCTCGCTCGCGCAGGAACTGTTCGATCCGCGCGATCCGGGTGCTCGGCTCCGTCAACAGGAGCACGTCGCGCACGAGGTCCGCGCCCGCGGCGCCAAACATCTTCGCGATCGGAACGTCGCGATCGACGAGCGCGTGCAACGGCCGGTCCGACAGCGTGCGAAATCCGGCGGGACGAAACTTCGTTCCGAGCACCCAGCCCACGCCCTCGAGCTGTGCGACGAACCGCTTGCGGGTCGTGCCGTGGACCCCGGGCCGGTGCGAGCCGATCACCACGTTCACGCATGGATATGGCAGCGTCGCCGAGTCGTGCGGCTCGGTCAGGTTCCACCGCACGGTCCAGAACCGCTCGACGAAGTGCGCGAGATCCGACGCCGGTGCGTGGCGTTCGAGCTCGATCGCCGCGCCGAACATCTTGGGGTCGAGGATCCCGTTCGTGCGCATGTCGCGTTTCTACAATACCGCACGCCGCCGAATCGGCATGGTGTGGACATGCCCACCTATCGAGGAAGCTGTCACTGCGGTGCGATCTCGTACGACGTCGCGATGGATGTGCCGGCGAAGGCATATGCCTGCAACTGCTCGATCTGCTCGCGCTCCGGCACGTTGCTCGCGTTCGTCCCGAAGGACGCGTTCACGCTGGTCAGCGGCGCCGACAACTTGCAGGACTACCAGTTCGGCAAGCGCCACATCCATCACGTGTTCTGCAAGACCTGCGGCGTCCGCTCGTTCGCGAACGGCTCCGACGACAAGGGCAAAGAGTCCTACGCGATCAACCTCAACTGCCTGCACGACTTCGACGAGTACGCGCTCCCCGTCGAGCGCTTCGACGGCGCCGCGCTCTAGGTCGCAGCCGTGCGAAGCTCGCTGCATGGAAGTCGCCGAGCTCGATCTCTCCCGGCAGCTGCTCGACATCGCTCGCGGAGATCGCCGGCGTGCGGCCGTTGCGGCGGCCTTCGTCGTGAGCGAGCTTGGCCCGAGGATTCCGTCCAACCTCCGGCTGGTAGATGCGGTGGCGTGCTGGGGCCGTACCGAGGTCGAGATCAGCGCGGTGCACGCTGCGCGCGCGGCGCTCGAGACGCCGTCTCCGATGATCGTCGCATTGGCACTCGTGCCCGAAGTGCCCGAGGCCGAGCTCGCTTCGGCCCTCGAACAACTCGGCACCTGGTGCGCGCTGGCCGCGTGGGCACGGCAACCGGAAGGTGCGACGTGGCTGCGCGCGCACCCGGGCGTCAAGCTGGAGAGTCTCTCGCAACACGAAGTCGCCGCGCGCGCGATCGAGGTCGAGCGCGCACAGCTCGGCGGGAAGCTGCGCGCGTGGCGCGAGCGCGATCAGCCCGCTCCCCGCGGCACGCCCTTGGTCATGGCGATCGATCACGACCGCCTCCGCGTGCGTCCCGAGCGCAAGAGCCCTGGCGATCGCGCGTTGATCGCCGCGGTCGGATCACACGTCGAGGCGACGTTCGGGGTGGCTCCATCGGTCGTTCACGATACCGATCAGCGCTGGGTTCACCTCGACGTGTTCTTCGCGTCGACGTCATCTCGTCTCGTGCTCGTGACGTGCGGGATGGCCGAGCAGCCCCTGTCGTCGGTCGATCCAAAACGCGCGGAGGAGCCGGTGTTCACCGAGCTGGTCATGGAGCTGCCGCCGGACTGGCCACACACGGACGATGCGCTCCGCGAGCCTCGTACGAACTGGCCGCTCGCCTGGCTGCGTGCGCTCGGTCGCGGCCCACATCGCACCGGCACCGCCTACGAGGCGCGCCACACCGTCGGACCGATCGATGCTGAGGGCGCGAACGCCTTCGGTGGCGCACTGTTCCTCGCGTCGAGGCATGTCCCGCGCCTGTCGCTCGCCGACCGCACCGTGACGTTCCTCGCGGTCTGCCCGCTGCATGCATCCGAGCTACGATTCGCGCGCGAGCGCGGGGTTGCTGCCCTGCTCGAACGACTTCTCGCGTGCTCGATCGATCTCGAGCGTGTCGATCCTACGCGGGCAGCGGTTGTCTAGGTCGCTGCGCTCGGATGCACCGGTTGCTTGCCGAACAGCCGGCCGATCTGCTTCGCGCCGATCTTCATCATCCCGCCCGCGAACAGCTTGCGCGGTGACTCGCCCGCGAGCTTCGCGATCGTCGCGCGCGCGACTCGCTTGTCGACGAACGCATCGGTGTACAGCCGCGGATCGCAGAAGTTCTGGAGCAGCTCGTTCGCGAACCGCTGGCGCGCCGAATCGCCGATGCCGTTCGTGCCGTACTGCGAGACCAGCAGCATCTGGCCCGCCGGCGACATCGGCTCGAGGAACAGGTTGTTGAACTTCACGGTCGCCGCGCCATGATCGGCCCAGAACGCTTCGAACGTCTGTGTGATCCACGCGGCGTCGAACGGTTTGTCGGTCGCAGCGATCGCATCGACGATGTGGTGCGCCGCCTTGTTGCCGAGGTTCGCGCCCTGGCCCGCGATCGGATCCATCGAGATCGCGGTATCGCCGAGTGGCATCACGAGCCGCCCTGAAGGGAGCTTGCCGACCGGATCGCGCACCGTCGGCGTCACGCCGCCCATCAGCCAGCCGTTCGGATCCGCGAGCTCGGCATCTGCGATCCACGCCGCATCCCACGGCATCAGCTCGCCGATCACTTCCTTGCTGCGCGCGACGACCTGTTCGCCGGTCTTGCAGTCGTCGAACCGATCCATCCGGCCGCCGGCTTTCGCTTCGAACAACAAGCACCACGACGGTCCGTGATCGCGGTGGTGATACGGGATCCAGAACGCTTCGCCGCAATCCGCGAACAGGTTGAACTTCGCCGGCAGGAACGGCACGCCGTCGAACGCGAGCGGGCACCCCGTGACGATCGCCATCGTCAGCTTGCGCTGCGGCTTGTCGTAGACGCTGCGCTCCGCGTTGCGCGGGAACAGCTCCGCGAGTGGTCCGCGCCCCGTCGCGACCAGGACGAGCTCGTGCTCCGCCGCGATCGCGTCGAGCCGATCCGGCGTGATCTTCTCGACGACGACGCGGTCGCCGAGGTCGGTCATCCAGCGATGGCTCTGCAGCCGCAGATCGATCGCCTGACCACCTGCCCGATCGCCTTCGACCCGAACGCGCGCCGCCATCGTGAGGAGGCGGTTGCCGACCTTCGGCGAGAACGTCAGGTGGATGCCTTGAATCGCCGGTGCATCCGCTTCCCAGTGAGCGAGCCCGAGCTCGCGCTCGTACGCGAGCACCGGCCAGAACCGCGCCGCGGTGCCCGTCGGCTTCGACTCGTTCAGCCACGCATCGGCCGAACGATCCGAGTAGACCTTCACCTCGTGGCCCGCCCGCACCAACCCGTGTGCCGCGACGAGCCCCGACTGCCCCGATCCGATGATCGCGATCCGCCTTCCACCCATGGAGCCATCATAACCGGGCGCGGGCCGGCTCGATCCCGGTACGCCGCCGCTGTCGTAGCGACAAACCTGACAGATAGGTGACGCGTCGCGGTCCTAGGGTGCGGCCATGAACCTCGTGTCGATTCGAATCATCACCGCCGATGTCCAGCGCCTCGTGAAGTTCTACGCCGCGATCACCGGCACCGCGCTCACCGTGTTCACCGACGACTTCGCAGAGCTGAACACCTCTGCCGGGACGCTCGCGATCGGAAGCACGCGCACGCTGCAGCTGTTCGGTGGCGATGTCGCGAGCGCGGCGGCCAATCGCTCCGCGATCATCGAATTCCTCGTCGCGGATGTCGACGCGGAGTATCGCAAGCTCGCCGACACGCTCGGCAGCGCGCTCGTCCAGGCGCCGACGACGATGCCGTGGGGCAACCGCTCGCTCCTGTTCCGCGATCCGGATGGAAACCTCGTGAACTTCTTCACGCCGGTGACGCCCCAGGCGATCGCGAAGTTCGCGAAGCATCGTTAATCGTTCGGGTAATTCGTACGCAACCGCCGCACGGTGCGTCCGATACGGACCCCATGCGCTTTGGTCCCGACGAAGACACCTATATTCCGATCAGCGATGGCGTCCAGGCCGATCTCGCGTGGACTCGCTTGGCTCTCGAGGACGAGATCATCGCGGTGCTGGAGGAACCGCGCTCGCCGGACGAGCAGTACGTCGTCGCGTTCCGGCGCAAGGAGCACCAGCTCGGCGAGCTGTTCGCGGCGTTGAACGCGAGCGACTCGCTCGAACTCCAGCGCCGACTCCGCCTGCGCGTGCCGACCGACTTGCTCGCCGCCTTGTTTTCACAGCTCACCGTCGAGCGCCAGGCGCGATTGCTCGCATATCTGATGGCGACGCGCCGGCGCTTCGCGCTGACCTCGTACGAGAGCGGCTAGAGCAGCGAGCGAGCGTCGTCGATCGCGGTGCGCGCGGCGATCCGCAGCCGCGCGAGGTTCGCGAGCGCTTCGGGCGTCGCCTCGTGCACAGGCGCGCGATTCCAGTACGCGTCGAGCCACTTCAGTGCGGCGAACGGCGACGCGACGGCGATCGCGGCGGCACCGAACGACCATGGTGGTGGCAGCACGGTGAACGACAGCGCGACGAGCCCGCCCATCCATAGCGGATAGACGAGCAGCGCGGTGCCGAGCTTGATCGTCGACACGGCGTCGGGATCGAAGCGGCGTGCGACCATGCGCGGGATGAAGTACGGGATCGCGTACAGCGCGAACCCGGGCACCGCGAGCGGCGCGAGCATCGCGCGCTTGACCCAGCGCGAGGTCGGCTTGGCGAGTGCGGCGCCGGGGTTCGCAATCTGCGCGTCGATCAGACCGTAGACGGCGAGCTCGGCGTAGTACGCGTTGACCTTCGCGGTCACGACCTCGACGAGGTCCGGCGTGAGACCGCGCAGCGTCTTGCCGGCCGCTTCGACCTGGCGACCGATCGTGTTCCAGCCGGCGAGCGAGGCATCGCCGGTGTCGTTCGCGAGCATCTCGGCGATCCGCGCGATCAGGCGGCGCTCGTCGTGCGTCGCACCTTCGACGAGGAGCTCGCGCAGATCGTCGTCCATCTGCGCGGTGATGTTGGCGACCCGTTCTTCACCCGTGCCGGCAACATCGGCGAGCTCGCGCACCGGCCCCCACAGCACGAGGCAGCGCGAGCGAAAGTCATCGCGCGCGTCGAACTCGAGCGCGACCGCCTGAAACGTCTGCGGCGTGCCGTTGCGATCTTCGGCGGCGACGAGCATGCGCGCGGCACCGGTGCGAAGCGGCGCGAGCTGCGGCTCCGAGTGGCTCGTGCCCTCGGGGAAGATCAGGATGTTTCCGCCACCGGAGAGGTGCGTCGCGATCTTTTCGAACGTCGCTTCGTTGTCGGCGGCGCTCTTGTTCGGCGTGTCCTTCTTGCGGACGATCGGCACCGCACCGGCGCGATCGAGGAGCCAGCGCAAGCCGGGGACGTTCCACAGCGTCGACTTCGCGATCGGCGAGATCTCGCATTCGGTATCGGTGAGCACGAGCACCGGATCGATCAACGCGTTGTGGTGATTCGACACGAATACGCGACCGCGCGTGTCCGCGGGTGGCGGCGTGCCGATGCGTTCGATCTCCCGGAAGTACAACCGGATGATGCTGCGAAACGTGCCGACCAGTGCGCGCCGCACCGACAGCGAGGGTTGCATGGTTCCACGATGCCATGGCTTGAGACCTCGCGGTGAGCCATGCGACCTTCCACAGGTGGAGAGGAGCGACGCACCCGAGTTGCGCTGTGTGGCGCCCTTGGTCGTACCCGAGGCCGACGGACTGCGGCTCGCCGGGCCGTGCATGCTGGTGACGAACGGTAGCCACGCGATCGCGGTGGCGAGCGCCGAAGTGCTGCGCCGCGCGGGCGATTCGCTCGCGATCCTGACCCAGCTCGATGGCTCGACGTACATCGCGATCAAGGCCTGGCAGCTTGCGCGGCACGCGGGGCTCGGCATCGTCGACCTCGGCGAAGCCGCCGCGTTCACTTCCGAGGTTCAGCCGCTCCACCTCGAATCCGTCTCGGCGACGCTCGAGACTCGCGGCGCACCCGCTGCACTCGTCGCGTTCGCGCAGCAGGGCAAGGTCTTCGAGCGCGTCGCGATCGCGGTCGATGCGATCAGCGACGACGGCGGCGGGATGAGCGACGAGATCACCCGGCTCGCGATCCCGCACGAGCCACCGCCGGCGTTGCTCGTCGACGGCGCGCCTCTGTTCGCATGGATGCCGGCGAATCCCGTGCTCGGGCGTCCGAGCGAGGTGGTCGCGGTGGCGCTCGGCGTGACGCCGCGTGCGAACAGTAGCCACCGGGCCGCGCTCGCCGAGCTCGCCTCGCTCGAGGACATCGGTCGCGTGCTGCCGTGGGCCGAACAGACCCCGCCGCCGCAAGCCGCACTCGAGCAGGTCGCCGGAGAGATCGGCGGCATCACCGGCCCGATTCCGATCCCCAAGCCGTGAAGATCGGGACCTGGAACGTCAACGGCATCCGGGCGCGCGCGTCGCAGCTCGTGCACTGGATCGACGCCGAGGAGCCCGACGTGATCTGCCTCCAGGAGATCAAGGCGACGCCGGCGCAGATTCCCGAGATGGTCGCGTCGATCGCGGGCTACCACCCGTACTGGCACGGCGGCGGTGGCTACTCCGGCGTCGCGCTGCTGCTGCGCACCGCGAAGTTCCCAGACGCGCCGGTGTTCACGCATCCCGCGTTCGATCACGAGAATCGGATCGTGGTGTGCGAGGTCGGTGGGGTCGTCTTCGGCTCGCTCTACGCGCCGAACGGCGGCAAGGACTATCCAGCGAAGATCCGGTTCCTCACCGCGATGGAAGCGTGGGCGGGCGAGCTCGCGGCCGCGGGCAAGAAGCTCGTGCTGTGCGGCGACTACAACGTCGCGCGCAAGCCGGTCGACGTTCACCCGACGCTACGCAAGGACATGGTCGGTCAGTCGAGCGAAGAGCGCGACCTGATCGACGGGTTCTTCTCGCACGGCCTGGTCGACCTCGGTCGCTACGTCGATCCCGACAACGATCGGCTGTTCACGTGGTGGGCGCCGTGGCGGAACCTCAAGGCGCGCAACATCGGCTGGCGGTTGGACTACGTCGCCGTCCACCACTCGCTCGTCGATCAGAGCTGCACGTGCGTCGTCCAGCGCGACGTCGGCGCGAGCGATCACGGGCCGGTGATCGCGCACATCTTGGAGCCCTAGGCCGCGAGCGCCTGGCTCACGGTCACGAGCTCGAAGCCGCGCGCGCGGAGCTCGGGGACCACGAGCTTGACCGCGGCGATCGTACCGGTGTGATCGCGACCGCCGTCGTGCATCAGGATGATGCTGCCGTTGCGCGCGCGCTCGACCACGCGCTGGGCGACGTCGATCGGCGGCAGGTCCTTCCAGTCGTAGCTGTTGACGTCCCACAGCACCGTCTTCTTCGCGTGGCGCTCGAACGCGCGCACCGTCGACGGCCGGCGGCCACCCCACGGCGGGCGCGCGATCTTCGGAACGATGCCGGTCGCGCGCTCGATCGCGGCATCGGTCGCGACGAGCTCCGCCTCGACGGTCTCGTGCGACTTCAGCGGCAGGTATGGATGCGAGTACGTGTGGTTGCCGAGCTCGTGACCTTCACGCGCCATGCGCGCGCACAGCTCCGGGCTCGCATCGGCGCGCTTGCCGACGACGAAGAACGTGCCGGGCGCCTCGAGCTCCGCGAGCGCATCGAGCAGCGCCGGCGTGCGGAGCGGGTCCGGACCGTCGTCGAACGTCAGCGCGATCTGCTTCCGGTCGCGCGAGCCGTGGGAGGCGGTGTTCATCGCCCAATCCACAGGTCCCTCGAAGCCACCGTAGCAAAATAGATACGCCAGACCCGTAACTGCGCCAGAAGCCAACGGGGCGAGAAGCAGTGGCAGCAACATGGTCGAAGGTACTGCGAGCCGCATGCCGCCTTCCGAATCGCGCAGTTACCGCGAAGTGCCAGTTCTTGGACGGTAGAACCTCGACGGCATGCTATCGTTGACCTAAGCAATGAAATCGTTGACCACGGACAATAGTCGAGTCGAGGCATTGCGCGCGTTCAACCGGTTCTGGACCGCGAAGATCGGCGTGCTCGGCGAGCGCCTGCACGCGAGCAACTACTCGCTGAGCGAAGCGCGCGTCCTGTTCGAGCTCGCGCAGCGCGACGCGATCGAGACCGGCGAGCTGAAGGCAACGCTCGGTCTCGACGCCGGTTACCTGAGCCGGATCCTCGCGCGGTTCAAGCGCGACAGGCTCGTGACTGCCGCGACGAGCGAGAGCGACAAGCGCCGACAGACGATCGCGCTCACTGCGAAAGGCCGCACGGCCTTCCGCGATCTCGATACGAGCGCGACCGCGGACGTCGCGGCGCTGTTGGCCGGTGTCTCTGCCGACGCGCAGCGCGATGTCACCGTTGCAATGGCGACGATCCGCAACGCGTTCGCACCGGCACCGGCCGCGCGCGGTTACGTGCTGCGCGCGCCGCGCCCCGGCGATCTCGGCTGGGTCGTCGAGCGCAACGGCGCGCTCTATGCCGCCGAGTACGGCTGGGACGACTCGTACGAGGCGCTCGTCGCGCGGATCGTGTCGGACTTCGTCGCGAAGCGCGATCCGGTGCGCGAGGCCGCGTGGATCGCAGAGCTCGATGGCCAGCGCGTCGGCAGCATCTTCTGCGTCGCGAAGTCGGCGCGCGTCGCCCAGCTCCGCCTCCTGCTCGTCGAACCGAGCGCGCGCGGCCTCGGCATCGGTCGCGCACTCGTCGCCGAGTGCATCGCCCACGCTCGGCGCTGTGGGTTCGCGAAGCTCGTGCTGTGGACGAACGACGTCCTACGCAGCGCGCGCACGATCTACGAAGCGGCCGGTTTCGCGATGGTGGCGCAGGGCAAGCACCACAGCTTCGGCCACGATCTCGTCGAGCAGACCTGGGAGCTCGATCTCAGTGCGCGAGCAGCGTGACGACGAGCGCGGCGGCCGCCGGCAGCGCCTGGATGAACAGGATCGCGCGCGATGCGGTCGCGGCGCCGTAGAGGCCGGCGACGATCACGCAGCCCAGGAAGAACAGGCGTAGGTCGTACGCGAACGGCTGCGCCGCGACGAGCGACCACACGAGCCCCGCGGCGAGGAAGCCGTTGTACAGGCCCTGGTTCGCAGCCAGTGTCTTCTGCGCGATCATCTCGTCGAGCGGACGCTTGAACGTCTTCGCACCGAACGGCGTCGCCCACAGGAACATCTCGAGCACGAGGAAGTAGACGTGCAGGAACGCGACGAGCCCGACCAGCACGCAGGAGACTGTGGACATGGGCCGAGCCTAGCGCGAACTGATCCCGATCTGGGCGAGTGCGGTGCCGGCGACGCGCTCGAATGCGGGGCGGTCGATGCTCATGACGATGTCTCCCGGTTCATCGGCATAGCTGCGCGCGATCGCGTCCTCGTCGAGGCTGTAACCGAGCTTCTCGAAGACGCGGCGCGATGCGGTGTTGTCCGGAACGATCGACGCGTAGATGTGATGCAGGCCGACGGTCTGAAACCCGAACGCATGGATCATCGTCGCGAACCGGGTGCCGAGGCCTTTGCCCTGCGCGCTCGGCGCTCCGATCATGAACGCGAACTCGGCCGTGCCGTTGCGCAGGCCGCGGAGGTCGCCGTCGCCGGCGAACGCGCCGGCGTGGAACAGCAGGAACGAGCGCGTGCCCTCGGCCGCGGCATCGGCGTAGAGCTCGATCACTTCGTCGGGATCGATCGGATCCGCGTGACCCATGAGGTTCGCGTTGCGCGGATCGTTGTAGCCGCGTGACAGGTCCGCGGCGTACTGCGCGACCTCGTCGGGGGTCGGCTCGAGTGCGGACAACTGCCCCGCGTCGCTCGTCCAGTCGATGCGATAGCCCATGGCGATTCGAGCGTAGCGTAGTCTCGCGCCATGGCGGAACCGTGGGATCGAATCGAGGCCGAGACGCGGGGTGCATTTCACGGCGAGGGGAACTTCCCTCTGCGCGCGTATTCGGAGTACATGCCGCCGCCGTACGTCGGCATCAAGCCGTATGCACCGGAGCGCGCGCACGCCGCCGCGACGTTCGGCTGCGGTAACGCGAGCGCGCTCGATATCGACGAGTACGAGCTCGCGCACGACATCGAGCCGGGCCTCGATCGGATCGCAGATCACCTCGTGCTCGAGCTCGGCCGGCTGGTCCGCGGCGAGCCGCACGCGCTCTCGCAGACGCTGCTCGCGAAGAACCCGGCGTGGCCGGCGGAGCTCGCGCACGCCGCGAAGGAGGGCAAGCTCGCGCACGATCCGCTCGTCGTGATCGTGCCGCTCGCGCTGTCGCGATCGCAGGACGACAAGGGCAACGACCGGTGGACGCTGTTCGGTGCGAGCCACGATGGTCCAGCGCGGCCGGTGTGGCGCGGCCTCGACGAGGCGACGCTCGTGCGGATCCTCGACCATGCGGGGATCAAGGGCGAGTGGCGGATCTACGCCGCGGCCGGCGAGCTCGAGGCACCGCTGCGCAAGCGGCTGCTCGGCGAGCACGGGATCGAGAAGCTGCACGCGCTCGTCACCTTCGAACCGTTCAGTCACCTGCCGGCACCGGTGCGCAAGGCGTACCTCGACGGATCGCTGACGCTCGTGCCGTCGCCGGCGAGCCTCGTGTTCTTCGAGCATCCGCACTATCGCAAGCTCGCGGCGCAGCTGCCGCACGCGATGCAGATTCCGCTGCTCCATCTGTTCCCGCGGATCGAAGCGAGCTGCGCGATCCGGATCCCGCAGTCGGGTTGGTTGGATGAGAGCGATCCGGGCAAGGAAGCTCACGCGCACGGCCACGGTCACAAGATCGTGAACCACGTCGTGCGCACGCACCGCTGGCAGCGCGTCGCGCGCGATGCGGATATTCACGGTGACGGTGCGTTCACCGACAAGGTGTCGGTCGCGCTGTTCGCGACGGATCCGGTCTCGATCGATCTCTACAACAAGCCGCTCGCGCGCAACTCGCAGGTGTGGAACGAGCACTACCACCTCGTGCTCGACGGTCCGCGCGCCTCGAAGGAGCAGATCCTTCACGCGGCCGCGCTCGTCGATAAAGGCGGACGGTTCGGCTATCGGATGTACTACCCGCCGATGCGCGCGGGCGTGCGCGAGCTGTACTGGCACGTGCCGGTCGTCGCCGCATCGGGACGCGGGCGGTTGCGCGACGCGCTGCCGGGCTATGTCACGGCGGAGCTCGCCGGTGCGCAGCCGCTCGTGATGTCGCCGCACTTTCTGCAACGGCCGGAGCACGTCGCCGCGGCGCGGTTGTTCATGCGCGACCCGGGGCACGTGCGCCACACGACCTGCCAGAACGTTCGCAAGATCCTCGAGGCGAGCGAGCTGCTCGGCGGGCCGATCGCACCGGCGCACGCGCGCTCGCTGCTCCACATCCCGAAGACCCAGACGGTCGATGGCTGGCTCGACGAGCTCGCCGGTCACGCGTCCGATCGCGCCGCTGGCGAGAAGCTCGTCGCGATGCTCCGCCGCTGTATCGCGAAGGAAGATCCGCCGTCGCTCGCCACCCACGTGATGGGCGAGATGGGTACGCGCGCGCTCGAGGAGCAGATCTGGTCGACGATCGCGCACCTCGCGCACGGCGAGTTTATCCAGAAGAGCAACGGCGACGGCATCACCGTCAACAAGGGCAAGACCGGCGGCAAGGCGGCGAAGGCCGCGCACGTTCACGTTCACGATCGCAACGACCTCGATGCGCTCGGCGATCACCTGCACGCGCGCTATCGCGAGCTGATCAAGGTGGCGGGCATGGAGGGCAAGGCCGAGGTCGTCGACCACGTGTTCCGATGGGAGACCGACTTCGCGTTCCCGTGGATGGAGGGCTGGGCCGCGAACGCCGACAAGCCGGCCGAGCGCAACATCGTGATGATGATCCCCGGCAAGCGCCGCGATCAGGCCGTCGTGATGGGCGACCACTACGACACCGCGTACATGGAGGACGTCTACTACAAGGAGAGCGGCGGCGACCTCTTGCGCGCACCCGCGGCAGGCGCCGACGACAATCACTCGGCGACGACCGCGCTGTTGATCGCCGCGGAGCGTCTGCTACCGCTCGCGAAGGCGGGCAAGCTCGAGCGCGACGTCTGGTTGATCCACCTGACCGGCGAGGAATATCCGGCCGACTGCATGGGCGCACGCGCGCTGTGCCAAGGGCTCGTCGAGCGCCGTCTCGCGTTCACCGCGGAAGACGGCAGCAAGCGCGAGGTTGGCAACGTCGACGTCGTCGCCGCGTTCGTGCTCGACATGGTCGGTCACAACACCGAGCGCGATCGCGACGTGTTCCAGATCGCGCCGGGCGAAGGCGTCGGCTCGGCGAAGCTCGGCCGGCGTGCGCTGCAGGCGAACCTCGCGTGGAACGCGCTCGCGAAACAGTGGAACCACAAGGACCGCCACGGCCTGCATCGCGCGGAGCGGATGCCCGACGATCCGAAGGATCACGCGCACCCGCCGCCGCCGCCGTTCGCACACCTCGCACTCCACGGCGAGGTCCGGGTCGAGTGGGAGCCGCGCTCGGCGCTGTTCAACACCGACGGTCAGATCTTCTCGGATATCGGCATCCCGGTCGTGCTGTTCATGGAGAACTACGACATCAGTCGGAAGGGCTATCATGACACCCACGACACGATGGCGAACATCGACCTCGACTACTGCACGGCGATCACTGCGATCGCGATCGAGACGGTCGCCGATACGGCATGCGCGCGCGATTTGTAGCGCTGCTGATCGCGGCGTGTAGCTCGCGAGCGCCGGCGCCCCAGCCGGCACCTGGCTCCGCGGCCGTCGTCGCGAGCGACGGGACCTACGAAGGCCGGCCGATCGCGCAGACGATGAGCTACCTCGGTGCCGACTGGCTCGATCGTCCCGATCGCGCCGAGCGTGAACAGCCCGATCGCGTGCTCGATGCGCTGAAGCTCGCGCCCGAGAGCGTCGCCGCGGATGTCGGCGCCGGTACCGGCTACTTCACGGTCCGGCTCGCGAAGCGGGTCAAGACCGTCCACGCGACCGACCTCCAGCCCGAGATGCTCCGCATGCTCGACGCTCGGCTCGGCAAAGAGCACATCGCGAACGTCACGCTTCACCGGGCGAGCGATCACGACTCCGGCCTGCCGACGTCGTGCTGCGATCTCGTGATGCTCGTCGACGTCTACCACGAGCTCTCCGATCCACCCGGCGTGATGAAGACGATCCGCCGCGCACTGAAGCCGACCGGCCGGCTCGTCCTCGTCGAGTATCGCGGCGAAGATCCGGCGGTCGCGATCAAGCCCGAGCACAAGATGACGCTCGCGCAGATCAAGAAAGAGCTCGGCGAGCTCGGCTTTCACTTCGTCGATTCGCTCGAGATGCTGCCCGACCAGCGCGTCGTGATCTTCACGCGCGACGATGCCTAGCCGTACGTGAACCGGAGCTCGTACGGGCCGATCGAGAACACGTCGCCATCCTGGATCCGCTTGTTGTCGATCTGCATGCCCTTGTAGTGGACGCCCGATGTCGACTCGAGATCCTTGATGAACCAGTCGCGATCGGTGCGGAGAATCTCGGCATGCCGGCGCGAGATCGCACCGTCGCGGATCTGAAGGTCGCACGCCGGATCGCGGCCGATCACGAAGCGCGGCTTGATCATCGGGATCCGCTGGTTCTCGAACCAGAGGATCGGCGAAACCTTGAGGTCGGCCACGGTGCCGGTTCCGAGGCCGGAGAGCGTGAGCAGCGCCATGTCCTCGAGCCGCGTCACGACGATCGTCGGTTGGCGGCGCCACAGCGAGCACACGATCGCGACACCGTCGATGTGAAACCCGACCGCGCGACCGTCGGTGCTGATCGAATTCGCGCCGGCACGTAGCCGCGCGAGGAACTGGACCTGACGGGGATCGCGCGCCCGCCCGAGGGGCGCTGCCGTGTTGTCACCGTGAAGCGCGACCGCGCGCATGAGATCCGTCGTCGGATCGCGCACGGTCGTGAGCAGAACGAGGCGGAGCTCGAGCAAGATCCGCTCGGGATCGAACGCACCGGCGAGCGCTTCGGTGATCAGCACCTGACAGCGCAGACCGACCTTGGCGGCGGTCGCGCTGATATCGACGAGCGCGTCGACCGCGATGGGTTCCGAAACTCTCGCGCCAGCTGCGCCAGCGACGACGTGCCGGCGGGCGGCGGTGTAGGACTCGCCAGTCTTGGCCTGGCGGTCGCGGACGCGCTTTTTCAGATCGCGTTTGGCAGTCATGGATTCCTTTCGCAACTCCGCGAGGAACCCCATGCGTGACTCGCAGAGCCGAGAAGGAAGCCGTTCGATTCGTTGCTCGAGGAGAGGACTCCCCTTTGCCTTCATCGGGCGACCGGGGCATGGGCCGGTCGTCGAAGGTGATGCGCGAGCAGGCGCAGCCCGAAGATACTATTCGAGCGGACCGACCGTCGAGAGCTTTCCGCGCTCGCGGTACATCCGCTCGACGGTCGCCTGGAGCAGCGCGGCATCGATGTTCGTGCCGTTGGCCCCGGCGACGTACGCGGCGCGCTCGCACGCGACCTTGATGAAGCCGCCGGTCAGCTCGAACTTGTCGGCGAGCTGGTCGAAGTCGATGTCGTCGGCGTAGCGATCTTTCGGCAGCGTGCGCCGCCACAATTCGGCGCGCATGTCGGGCGACGGGAACGTGAAGTAGACGTCGTACGTGAACCGGCGCTTGAACGCCTGATCGATCGCGCCCGTCAGGTTCGTCGTCAGGATCGTGAGGCCGTTGAACCGCTCGAGCCGCTGGAGCAAGTAGTTCGTCTCGAGGTTCGCGTAGCGATCGTTGCTCGACTTGACGTCGCTCGTGCGCTTGCCGAACAGCGAGTCGGCCTCGTTGAACAGCAGCACGACGTGCCCGGGCTCGGCGGCGTCGAACACGTCGCTGAGGTTCTTCTCGGTCTCGCCGAGCCACTTCGACACGACCTGCGACAGATCGATCTCGTAGATCTCGAGGCCGAGCCGCTTCGCGAGCACCGTGCCCGACATCGACTTGCCGACGCCGGGGTGACCGGAGAACAGCACCGAGATGCCGGCGGCCCCGCGGAGCTTGAACTGATCGCGGATCTTGCGGCGTTCCTTCGCGGCGGCCGCGATCTCGAGCAGCGCGGCGCGAGTGTCGTCGTCGACGATCAGGTCCTCGAGATCGAACGGCGTCGGCAGCTTCTTGCCGAGCCGCGAGATCCGCTGGTGGAGCTGCGCTGCGACTGCGAAGTCGAGGTCGGTCGCGACCGGCGGCCCGGCCGTCGGCAAGCGGCCCGCTTGCGCCGCCTGCGCCGCAGCGATGATCACACCGCCGGGAATCGCGAACCGGCCGGCGAGCCCTTCGGTATCGGCCTCGGCGAGCGCCGGCATCACCTGCTGCCACAGCGTCGCCCGCGTCGCGAGCGGCGGCACGTCGAGCGTGAGGTGCACGAGCGGGCGATGGTGCAGCCGCGGCATCCGCTCGCGGTTGATCGTGATCGCGACGGGCCCGTCCCACTCGGCGAGGAACGGCGCGAAGAACGCGGGCATGCCATCGCGGTCGTCATCGATGATGTTCGCATCGTCGACATCGGCGAATACCGGGATCGCGTTCAACAGCAGCGCTTCGCGAACCAGCGCGCGCACGCTCGCCTGCTGGATCGGCGCCGGCTGTTGCGACAGCCGCTTCGAATCGATCACGAGCGCGAAGCGATGCCAGTGCGCGGCGCCGACCTGCGCGAGCAGCTTCTTGCCGAGGCCGCGCTGGCCCTGGATCGCGAGCACGACCTCGTTCGAGTGCAGCGCGGCGGCCGCGCGCTCGACCGCGACTGCCGGAAACTGCGCGTTCGCGAGCGCGCTCGGATCGGTGCGCAGCTCCGCGAGCTCGGCGAGCTCGGGGTCGAGCTCGAGCCGGTTGCCGTCGAGCAGGTAGACCAGCCGCGGCAGCGCGCGCAGCTTCTTGAACATCAGCGAGTCCTGCGGCGCACCGCTCGTGTCGAGCAGGCGATAGCGGATCAGCGGCGAGCTCGGCGACAGATCGCGCGCCATCAACGAGCGCGACTGTGGCGTGTCGTAGACGAGCTGCGCCAACAAGCGGCCATCGAGCCCGCGGCACGTCGCATCGCGCGAGAGGTAGCGATACGCCTGCACGAGGTTCGGATCGACCTCGGGCAGCAGCGCGAACATCAGCGACGCCCACTGCCGCGGCGAGAGCTCGAAGGTCCGGATCAGCTCGACGAGCGGCGACACGACCCTCGCCTCGATCGTCGCGCGGATCCGCGCCTCGATCCGGCGATGCGCTTCGAGCCACTGATCGAGGACCTGCGGCGCACCGCTCTCGTCGTTCGCGATCGCCTCGCCGCGCGCGGCCGCGAATAGCGCGCCCATGTCCTCGGGCCCGACGACGTGATCCGCCTCGGGGGAGCGCGGCGCCTTCGTCCAGCCGAGCCGGATCTGATACTCGACGCGAAGCCACGCGCGGCGCAGCTCGTCGCGCACGTGCGTCGCGACGTCGGGATACGGCTGCGGGCCCGGCTCGGCGACCATCGCGGTTAGTCTATCGCGCCTTGCACCGGTTGTAGGCACCGGTGCACTGGCGGCTCGCGCAGTCCTTGTCGCCGGCACAGCCCGAGATGCACGTGTTGTAAGCGAGCCATTCGCCGAGGTTCCCCGCCGCGGCGGCCGCGGCGCACCGGCACGCGCAGGTCTTGTCGTTCGCGCTGCAGTGGAGCTGGCAATCGAGCGTCTCGCTGCAGCTCGCCGTCCCGCGCCCGACCGGACCGCAGCTCGGCGCGAGGAAGCAGGCTGCGAACTTGTCGCAATCGCCGCCGGCGCTCGCGACGCAGCCGTTGTAGCCGTTTGTCTTCGCGCACTCCGCGAGGCAGTTTTGCGAGCGCAGCCCGCACGAGCCGAGGAACGAGCACTTCGCGGCGCAGTCGTTCGCGTACGGATCGAGTGGGCCGGCGCCTGCATCGTGAAGCGACACGCCGGCGTCGTGGTGTTTCGCCACCGTCTTCGCGATCTCGGCATCGACGACGATCGCCGCGGCATCGATCGGAACAGCGACCGGCGGCGGTGCGACCGCGGCGTCGGCACTGACGACCTGTGCGACTTGCTGCGGATGCTTCTTCTGGGTCGCGATCAACACGGCAAGCGCGATCGCGACGACGGCGGCCACCGCGCCGACGATCGCGACGTTGCGGCCACGCCCCGGCACCTTCGCGTGTTGCCCGGTCGGATCGCGCTGGACGTACGGATGCGGTCCGGTCTGCAGCGGCTGGCCGTGCGGCGGCGTCATCGGCGTGTTCGGGATCTGCGGTCGTGGTGTCTGCGCGAAGCCGGTCGCGATGGTGCCGAACCCTGTCGCCACCGTGCCACCGTCGAACGCGGGCCGGCCTTGCGACGGCGTCATCGGCGCCGCCGCGATCGGATCCAATGGCAGCTGCGCGACCGCGGCCGCCATCTCGGCCGCCGAGCCGAACCGCGCGTTCGGATCGCGTGCAAGCGCGCGCGCGAAGAACTGTTCGATCGCGGGCGCCACCGTCGGGATCCACTTCGAGATCGGATCCGGCTCGTTGCGCGCGAGCATCACGAACATGTCCTCGATCGTCGTCGCCGGATACGGCAACCGACCCGCGAGCATCTCGTAGATCATCACGCCGATCGCCCACAGGTCGGCGCGCGGATCGACCGCACTCGCATCCTGGAGCTGCTCTGGCGCCATGTACGCGAGCGTGCCGAGCAGGACGCCGGCCTGCGTCATCGGCGCCATCGTCGCGCTCTTCACGCCCTTCGCGATGCCGAAGTCGAGCAGCTTCACGCTCGCGTTGGGCGCGGCGAGGAACACGTTCTCCGGCTTGAGGTCGCGATGGACGAAGCCACGCGCGTGCGCCGCGGCGAGCGCATCGAGCAGCTCGCGGGCGATCCGGCGGACCTCGATCGGCGGCATCCGGCGCTTCAGCGCCTCGCGCATCGGCTGGCCCGCGAGGAGCTCCATCACGAGGTAGAGCTCGCCCTCGGGCGTGCGCCCGGCATCGAGCACCTGGACGATCGCGGGATGCCCGATCTGGTTCGACGCGCGCGCCTCGGCGAGGAATCGGGTCTCGAGTTGCGGATCGAGGTGCAGCTCGCGATGCAGCATCTTCACCGCGACCTGCGCGCCGGTGAACTTGTGATGAGCGCGCAAGACGACGCCCATGCCACCCTGCCCGAGGATTGCCTCGACGGCGTAGCGCCCGTCGAGCGTGCGGCCGACCCACTCAGCCAAGCTTGACCTGGAGGGCGCAGCAGTCCGGCTCGCTCACGATCACCACGTCGCCGTCGCGCAGCTCGGCGCGCGTGATCCGGCCGCGCGCGACGTCGTTCAGGTACGTGCCGTTCGTCGTGCCTTGATCGATCGCGACGAGCTTGCCGTTCTCGATCCCGATCCACACGTGCTTGCCCGACGCGCGGTGATCGTTGACGAGGATATGCGCGACGCCCGGCTGGCGCCCGACGATCATGCCGGTCGCGGTCAGCGCGAATCGCTGGCCCTGCAGCGAGCCGCGCAAGCAGGTCAGGCTGCCGATGCTGAGCGAGCCGAACGCGGTCGGTGCGATGCCGCCGGCTGGAACCTGCGCGGGCGCGCCGACCGCCATCGTCTTCGCGACCGGTTGGAAGTTGCCGCTGCCTCCCGACGGAGCGCGGCCGTACATCTGCGGTTGCTGCGGGAAGCCCTGCTGTTGCGGCGGTGGGAACCCCTGCGGCGGTGGGAAGCCGTGGCCCGGCGACATTCCCGGATGCATGGGCTGGATGCCCGGCGGTCGCTTGCCTCGCCGCATGATCACGACCGCGCCGCCGAGCAGCACGACGCCGCCGATCACGAGCCCGACGATCAGGCCGGTGTTCGACTCGTGCTTCTTCTCCTTGCCGTCCTTCTTCGCCTGGTTCGCGTTGCGAATGAAGCCCGCGGCCTCCGAGTGGCTCGGGAACAGCGTCTCGACCTCCTCGAAGTCGTGGATCGCGTCCGTGTACTCGTCGGCCCAGTAGTGCTCGAGGCCAGAGTTCCACGCCTTGTTCGTGTCGCTCGGCTTCGGCTCGATCTTCGCCTTCTTGACGAGCTCCATCAGCGTGCTCGATGCGACGAGGAAGTTGAAGCCCTGGATATCGCCCTCGTTTCCGAACGTCGCGAGGCCGACGACGTTGCCGCGCTGATCGATCGCGGGGCCGCCGGAGTTGCCGTGGGTGATCGGCGCGGAGATCTGGAGGATCTGCTCGCCGCTCGCGGCCTTCTTCAGCGACGAGATCGCGCCATCGGTGACCGAGGCCTGGAGCTGCGACTTCTCGTCGAGCAGATCCGTGAAGTCGGCGACGCCGGGATAGCCGAGCACGACGATGTGATCCTCGACCTGCGACTTCGTCGAATCGCCGATCGGCAGCGTCGGGGCGTTCTCGATCTTGACCTTGATGATCGCGCAGTCGTTGCCGGTGCCCGGCGCGCCGTACTGGACGATCTCGTAGTCGAGCTTCGTCCCGTCGGGCATCACGATGTAGTGGCGCGCCTCGACGCTGACGAGCTTGATGCTCTTCTCGACGAGATCGATCTGCGCCGGCGTCATCTTCGCGAGCTCGGCGCCGTACTGCTTCTGGATATCCTTGTAGAGCTGTTGGAGCAGCGCCTTCTTCGCGACGTCCTCGCCCGCCTTGATGTCGGACACGACGTGCGCGTTCGTCGCGACGTAACCATCCGGCGTCATGAACCAGCCGGTGCCGGTGCCGCCGATGCCAGTCGTGATCTTGCTGCCGGCGAGATCGAACGTGCCGATGTACGCGCCCCACACGCGAACGACCGACGGCTTCGCCATCATCGCGATCTTCTGCTGCTGGCTCGGCTCTTCCGCACCCGCTCGCGTGGACACGCAGATGATCACCAGCGCGCACGCGAGAAACGCCTGCAGTCGACCCATCGGCCGGCATCGTACCGTATCCTCGGCGCGTGAGCTTTGGCATCGACCGCCGTGCGCGCAGCCGCAAGGGCAAGGGTCTGTTCCGCCGCGCGCCCGATCCGGACGAGGTCAGCAAGCAGCTCGCCTTCCTGCTGATGCGGATGAAACGGACGACCAGCCGCCAGGTCAAGAAGGAGGATCGGTTCGTCGCGGACGTTACGTTTCATCCACGCGCCCCGGCGGCGAAGCTCCTCGTCGGTCCGGATGCCGAGCTATCCGTCAAGGCCCAGACCTCGACGCTCGGCCCGGGCTATCACCTCGAGGTCCTCGAGCGGCTACAGCCGATCCTCGACGAGCTCGACTACGTGTGGGCCGAGCCGGAGCCGGATCCGAGCCTCGCGATGTGCAAGTGGCTCGCGGCCAAGCTCGCGCAGGGCGACGACCAGCTGTGGGTCGGCCTGTCGGGCGAGTACAGCTTCATCAGCGATGCGGCGGTCCTGACCGCGGTCGGCCCGCGCGACGAGGCGTGGCGTCAGGCCGTGCTCGCCGATCCGCTGCGCGCACTCGACGCGTTCCCGTGGCAGAAGGCCGGCAAGGGCTACGCGGATCTCGCGAGCGCACTGCTGTCGATGTGGCAAGAGGTCCCATGGCGCGAGCCGATGGACGACGCCGAGACGACGCTGATGGAGCGCATCGATAGCGAGCTCGCGGCGGCACTCAAGGCGGGCGTCAAGGAACTGCCGTACGAAGCGTGGGCCGAGCTGCTCCGCTACCTCGGTCGCGACGACGACGCGGCGGACAAGATCTACAAGCTCGCGGGAGACCGCAAGAATACGATCGGCTATCGCCGGCTCGACATGGACATCGCGCTGACCGGCGATTGGATCGTCCGCGTGCCCGGATCGTTCGCGGGGCGGTGGGAAGACGATCACACGCGCTACCTCGCGAGCGACGGCGATCGCGCGATCGAGTTCACGAGCCTGACCGCCGAGGGCGAGACCGATTCGGCGAAGCTGCTCGCGGTCGCGCCCGAGTCGCGCCCGGTGATCGATCGGTTCGTCGACGGCAATCGCCACGGCCGCGCGGAGACCTCCGACGAAGATCACGTCCACATCGTCCACGGGCTCGTCACCGATGCACCGCACGTCGCGATCCTGACGCTGAAGGGCAAGCCGAGCGACGAGGCGTGGGCACTGCGCACCTGGCGCAGCCTGCGTCGCGAATCAAGATCCTAGCGAGACGTGCTCGGTCGCGTGCGGCTGCGGATCGGCGACGAACAGCAGCGTGTTCCACACCGCTTCGGTGACGCAATCGCGGAGCTCGGCGCGCGGGGCGGTCACCGCGACATCGACGATCTCGGTTTCGGTGAGCTCGACCTCGACTTCGACGTGCGCATCGACGTGACAACCGGCAGTCGCGCGCGCGAGCTGGACCGCGAGTGAAGGGCCGGTCGCGTGGACCTGCGGCGCCATGCCGATGCCGAAGCCGCCGTTCAGGCCGCCGTCGTCGCAGCCACAGCCGCTGCCGTAGATGTTGCTGAAGTCCTGATCGTCGTAGCCGTCCTCGGCGCCCCACGCGCCATAGAGCACCCACGCCGGGTTGACCGCGCGCGCGGCGACCTGGAGGTCGTGCTCGGCATCGCCGAGGCTCGTCGCGAAGCCCGTGAGCATGCGCGCGAGCACCTCGCGTTGCCCGCTATCGGGCGTCAGCGTGCGGTGGACCGCGTGGTTCCACAACAGGCCATCGATCGCGATCGTCGGTGTCACGGCGACGGGATCCGCGGCGCCGAACCACGCGCACGATCTGCCGCGCGCGAGATCGCCGGTGCACGCGGACTCGTCGCTGTCGACGCGCAGGTCGGTCCAGCCGGCCGCGTGGACGCTGACGTGCTCGAGCGCGATCGGCTTGACGAGGTTTGCAGCGGAAATCTTGTCGTCGATCTCCATCGCCCGCGCCGCGAGGCCTTCGGTATCGCGCGCGAGCTCTGCGAACATGATGTCGTCGTCGCGCCTGATCGACGCGGTCTGCACCGGTGGTTGGCCATGATGGTGTCCGAGCTCGGGCGAGACCGGGTCGAGCGCGACGACGTGGACGAGCGTGTGCGCCGGCAAGATCCCGCGCAGCGCATCTGTCGAGAGTGCCGCGACGCGCTTGCCGAGCCGTTCGTCGCCGAACAGTACGACGCGGCGGGTGCCGGTGGTCTGCGCGAGCCACGCGGCGGCTTCGACGAGCCCGGTGTCGACGTTCGAGCCGTTCGCCTCCGGCAGCGTCGCGAGCATGCCGAGCTTCGCATCTCCCGCGCGCGTCCACGCCGGCAGCAGCGCATGCGCCTTGCGCGCGAACGCGACGATCTGGATCTGCGTCCCCGGCGCGTGCTCGATGTACGACCGGATGACCTTCGCCTGCGCTGCGCGCTCGCTCTCGCGCATCGACCGCGACGCATCGATCACGAACACGGTGTGAAGATCGGCCGGCACCTCGCCGAGCTCGTTCGCGACATCGAGCTCGACGCGCGCGAAGTGACCGTGGTCGACATCGATCCGTTCGCCGCGGATCGCGACGCGCTGCTCGCCGGCGGGGCGCCACGTACCGTCGTCGGTCGCGAATGCGAGCCAGGTCCGCGCGAGGGCGGGGCCACCGTCGTCGTTCGGCGGTGCGCCGCAGCCCGGCGCGGTCGCGACCGTGCGCACCGCGAGATCGATCGACGCGCGCCACGCCGGATCGACCGACGCGTAGCGCACACCGTGGCTGAAGCACGTCGGTGCCGAGATCTCGAGATCGATCGTCAGCACCGCCGAGCGCGGCGCCGCGACGTCGACCGTGACCCCGGGGCCGAGCGGATCCGAGACCATCACGGTCCAGCGCCGGCGCGGACCTGCGGGTTTCGCGAGCACCGCTTCGAATTCGGCGGTGCCGCTGTCTGTCTCGGAGAGCTCGAGGCGGTGCGCGCCACCATCGCCACGCACGACCGCACCGGTGACGACCCCATTGTCGGGCAGCGCGAGCGTGAAGTGATTGAACCCGCTCGGGCCGACCGTCGCGAGGTGATAGCGGACGACGAGCTTCGCGGTGATCCCGTCGAGCCGCGCGGTGATCCAGTGCGGGTCGGGGCGCTGTGCAGCTTCCGCCGGTTGCGGCGGATCCGGACGCTCGCCTTGCGCCGACGCGATGCGTGCGCACAGCAGCAACGCGAAGACCGGGCGCATGGACCTACGACACCGGCGGTGGCGCGTCGGTTTCGGGTAGTCTCGCCGGATGGACGACTACGGGGTGTCTCCTTTCCAGATCATGCGTTTGCTCGGCCCGATGATGGTGGTCGGGCCGCTTCTCCTGTGGATGCTGATCTCGGGGCCGTTCGTGCTGTATCCGATCGCACGCTGGCGCGCGCATCGCGATGCCGTCGTCGATCCGCAGCTCGGCCTCAAGACCGCGCTCGAGTACTTCCGGATGCTCGCGTTCCAGCTCGGCCTCCTCGGCTGCGCGATCATCCTGTTCGCGATGTTCTCGAAGATGCCGAGTGAGGACAAAGGCGATGCGTATCGCGTCGGCTTCGGCCTGTTCGTGCCGGCCGCGATCCTGTTCGCCGCGCACGTCGCGATGCTCGCGAAGACGAACCAGGCGGCGTACACCGGACCGCGCCGGTTGTTCGGCGGCTACAACTTGGTGATCACCGGCCTGCTCGGAATGACCGCGTTCATGCTCGTGTTCCAGGCGCTGTTCGCGAAGGGCTCGACCGGCGACTTCGGGCGGTTCGCGGGCGCTGCGCTGGTCGTCTACGGCGGTGCGTGGGCAGGGTGCGGGATCAAGTTCCTCCGGCTCGTCGAGAGTGCGCCGATGCAGGCACCTCCGCGCGACACTGCGCCACCGCCCGCGGCGACGCCGCCCGCGACGCCAGCCCCCGGCTTGCCGTCGCTCGGCGGCGGTTCGTTCCCGCCTATCGAACGGTGATGTTCGCCGGCTCGACGTGCTCGGGGATGAACCGGCGATCGATCAGATCGTGGAGCTCGATCGGGTGCTTCAAGATGCCGGTGCGAATCGCGACATCCATGATCTGGCGCATGTCTTCGTCGGTCGGCGTGAGCTGGCGGTAGCTCACTCGATCTGGAGGCTCGGTCAGCACGAACTCGACGAGCTTTTGATCCTGGCGGAAGTACGGCGCTGCGACCTTCGCGGCGGCGAGCCGGTTGCGCTCCGCCCACTCGCCGCTCTCGGCGATCCCACGGACCAAGTCGCGGACCTGATCGGGGTGCTCGCGAATCAGCTCGTCGCGGACGACGAGCACGCACGAGATGAAGTGCGGCCAGATGTCCTTCGCGTAATAGAGCACGCGGCCGGTGCCATCGAGCTCGGCCTTCGCGGCGTACGGCTCGCCGACGAAGTACGCATCGATCGCATGCGCCGCGAGCGCGGACGGCATGTCGGGTGGCGGCATATCGACGAACTTGATGTCGTCGGGCTGCATGCCCTCGTCCTGCATCAGCTTCGAGATCACGAGGTACTGGTTCGAGAACCGGCTCGGTCGCGCGAACGTCTTGCCTTTCAGATCGCGGATCGATTTCGCGGTCGAGTCCTTCTGGACGATCACGGTCGAGCCATCGCGATGGCCGAGATAGACGATGTGGATCGGCACGCCTTGCTCGCGCAGCACCATCGCGAGTGGCGCGAGGATGAACGTCGCGTCGATCTTCCGCGCCTTCAGCGCCTCGACCACCGTCGGGAACTCGGTGAACCGCTGCGACACGAACCGCGTGCTCGTCGTCGTCGTCTTCGTCGCGAAGTCGGTGACCGGGCAGGTCAGATGACACGTCACCGGCAGGTAGCCGACCTCGAGCTCGGCCGCCGAAGCGTCGCGGGTCTCCCACGGCTTCTTGTGCAGCACGGTCAGCGCGACGAGCGTCGCGACTGTCGTTACCAAGATCTTCGTCGCGCTCTTCACGTGAGGCCCAGCTCCTCCATGATGGCCTGCTCGGCCTCCGCGACGCCAGGAGAAGCGGGATTCCGCGACCGGCCCGGCGGCAGCTCGAGTACGCGACGCACCGAGGTCGGGCGAATTCCGAGGACGACGACCCGATCCGCGATCTGGACGGCCTCTTCGATGTCGTGGGTGACGAACACGACGGTGCGCGGCCGCTCGGCGAGCGTCGCGACCAGCTCGCGCCGCATCCGGTTGCGGGTCTGGTAGTCGAGCGCGGAGAACGGCTCGTCCATCAACAGGATGTCGGTCTCCGCCGCGAGTGCGCGGGCGAGCTCGACGCGCTGGCGCATGCCGCCGGAGAGCTGGTGCGGATAGTGATCCGCGAACTCGGCGAGCCGCGTGATCTGCAACCAGTCGTCGATCTTCTTCGACTTCGACAGCGCGATGTTCTCGCGCACCGTGAGCCACGGGAACAACCCGCCGTCTTGATAGATCGTACGGGTCTGACCCTCGCGCGTGATCGTGCCGCGCGTCGGCTGGAGGTGGCCCGCGAGCAGCGACAGCAGCGTCGACTTGCCGCATCCCGACGGGCCGACGCAGACGACCAGCTCGCCGCGCTGGACCTCGACATCGAGCCCGTCGATCACTTTCAACGGGCCATAGTCGAAGCCGACGCCCTTCAGCGAGATCGCCGTCGACATTGTCATCTGTCGAAGCCCCAGCGCACGCTCGGGATTCGCGCGAGCCGCGAGAACAGGGCATCGAGCACGATGCCGAGCACGCCGACGACGATCATGCCGCAGACGACGAGATCCATGCGCAGGCCGTTGCGCGCGTCGACGATCAAGAACCCGAGGCCGCTGCGCACCGCGATCATCTCGGCGGCGACGACGACCATCCAGGCGACACCGATCGCGACGCGCAGCGCGGTCACGAGCTGCGGCAGGATCGCGGGCAGCGTCACCTTGATCAGCACCTGCGCGCCCTCGAGCCCGAGATCCTCGGCGACCCGGTAGTAGATCTTCGGCACCGAGGCGGCGGCTGCTGCGGTCGCGAGCGCGACCTGGAAGAACGTCGCGATGAAGATGATGAAGATCGCCGGCGGATCGCCGATGCCGAACCAGATGATCGCGAACGGGATCCACGCGATCGGCGACAGCGACCGGAAGAAGTTGATCCACGGGAGCAGCGCATCGCGCGTGCGCGCATGGCGGCCGACGACCAAGCCGAGCGGCACGGCGAAGATCACGGCGCCGATGAAGCCCCACGCGACGCGATAGAGCGATGCGATCGTGTCGTCGAGCAGCCGGCCCGACGCGAGCTCGTGCCCGAAGGCCGTGACCACATCGACCGGTGACGGCACCGTGCCGGTCGGGAACATGCCCGCGGCGTAAGCCCCCCACCACAGGCCGAGGATCACCAGTCCCAGCAGCACCGGGAGCACGACACGGGACACGGTACGAAGTTGCCCTATCAAACCTGACAGTAGGCTGACAAGACGGGGAGGTATCACCGTGACCATGAAGCTCGTCATCCCGACCCAGCAGCCCTTCTCGTTCGACCAGACCCTCGCGTTTGCCTGCCGGTTCGCCCCGCTCGAGACCGCCGCGATCGTCGAGCCCGACCGGTTGGTCGCGGCGTTCGCTCATCGCGGTGTCGCGTGGGCCTGCGAGCTCCGGGCGCCGCAGGGCAAGCTCACGCTGACCGTCGCCGAAGGTGCGCCGGTCCACGTCATCGATCGCGCGGCGGATCTGGTCGGCGCGCGCGATGACCTTCGCGCGTTCTACGCGATCGCCGCGAGCGATCCGGCGATGGCTCCCGTCGTCAAACAGCTCCACGGCCTCCACCAGGTCCGGTTCCTCGGGCTCGAAGAGATCGCGGTGTACTGCGTGATGATGCAGCGCACGCCGATCCGAGTGGCGGCCGCGTACAAGAAGCGGTTTCTCGATCGGTTCGGCTTCTCGGTCCAGCATGGCGACCGGATGCTCCGCGCGATGCCGGAGCTCGCCGACCTCGTCCACTTGAGTGCCGATGACATCGCCGATGCGATCGGCCATCGCGGCAAGGCCGAGCGGATCGCGACGGTCGTCCGCGAGGTCCATCGAATCGGCGAGGATTTCCTCGTCGAGGCGCCGTACGCCGCAGCGCGCGACGCCCTGCTCGCGATTCCGGGCATCGGCCCGTTCTCGGCGACTGCGATCCTGCTGCGCGGCCTCGGCCGGGTCGACGAGATGCCGGCGCTCGAGGTCGTCGAGGACGCCGGGCGCGAGATCTACGGCCGGGCCTGGGACGCTCCCGCGATCGCGCGCCGCTACGGCAACACGATCGGAACCTGGGCGTTCTACCTGAAGACCGCCGCCGGCCGACGCGCTAGCGTTGCGGCATGACAAAGGTAGCGATCCTCGGTTCGGGTGCAGTCGGTGACACGCTGTCGAATGGGTTTCTCAAGCACGGCCACTCCGTGATGCGCGGCACGCGCGAGCCCGCGAAGCTCGATGCGTGGAAGCAGAAGGCGCAGGGCGATTGCTCGACCGGCACGTTCGAGGACGCGGCCGCGTGGGGCGAGGTCGTCGTGCTCGCGCTGAAGGGCACCGCCGCCGAAGCGGTCGTGAAGTCGTGCGCAGCCGGGCTCGCCGGCAAGCTCGTGATGGACACGACGAACCCGATCGCCGAGGCGCCACCGCAGAACGGCGTGCTGCTCTATTTCACGCAGCAGAACGACTCGCTGATGGAGCACCTCCAGAAAGCCGCGCCCCAGGCGAAGTTCGTCAAGGCGTTCAGCTGCGTCGGCAACGCGCTGATGGTCAACCCGAAGCTGACCGCGACGCCGACGATGTTCATCTGCGGCAACGACGCCGGCGCGAAGCAGCAGGCGAGCGCGATCCTCGCGCAGTTCGGCTGGGACGCGCTCGACATGGGCGGCGTCGAATCGGCGCGCCCGATCGAGGCGCTGTGTCAGCTGTGGTGCATCCCGGGGTTCCAGAAGAACGACTGGATGCACGCGTTCAAGATGCTCTGGCCGGCCTAAGCTTTCGCCTCGGGCTCGTCGGTCTTCGGCTCGGGCGGCATCACGATCTGGTCGTTCTTGCGCTCGCCGATGACGCGGTAGCCCTCTGCCTGGCGCAGCTTGACGACGCGCAGTGCGTGCTCTACGAGCGCGGCTTCGCTCGCAAACTCCTGCTCGAGCCGCGTCTCGCCGCCGTGGATGATCAGCTTTGTATCGAGCAGCGTGAGCGTGAGCTCGAAGTCCGCTCGCTGCATCACGATCTGGTGCCGGACCATTTGCCGAGGAGGTAACACATTTTCCCGTTTACGACGGGGCAGCTTTGTGCAATTTGTGGCGCCCCTTAGAAAGGTCTTCATGCGTAACCTTGGATTTGCTTTGGTGTTTGGTTTTGTGGTGGCCGGCTGCGGTAGCGACGGCACGACTCCTTCGGCGAGCGGCGTGTTCCCGGCCGAGGGTTTTGCCGGTCGCGAGCTCCGCGTCGAGATCAGCGGCGATGCGACGAACTGGGCCGACGGCGCCACCGTCACGTTCGGCACGGGCGTCACCGTGTCGTCGGTCACCGTCGCGAGCCCGACGGATCTGTTCGCCGAGATCAAGATCGACGCCGCGGCGGCCGTGGGCGCGCAGGACGTCACCGTCGCGAGCAACGGCTCGGTGACGCTGAAGCAGGCGTTCCAGGTCGTCTCGCCGATCGAGGCGCAGTTCACCGGTGGCGTCGACCAGGGCGGTCGCCCGGGCTTCACGATCATCAACCACGACTTCGACCAGCCGTTCGATCTGACGGCGGATTCGAGCGGCGGCCTCGCGAACGTCACGTTCACGGGTCCGGCGGGCACGAACTTCATCGCGGATGCGCAGACCAGCACCGCGTACGAGCTGAAGGGCGTGGTCGAGATCGACGGCGATGCAGCTGCGGGCATGCTCACCGTCGCGAGCGGTACGACCGGAGCGCAGGTCACGTCGGTGATCGCGAACGTCGACATCAAGGCGCGCGCCGCGACGGCGCTGACGTCGGGCACGGCGGCGCCGGGCATGATCGCCAACGCGGGTGACACGCTGTGGTACTCGCTCGCCGCGCCGGCAGGCCTGATCCACATGACTGGCTCGATCAGCGGCACGAACGCCGCGAACGGTTCGCCGGCCGTCGGCATCATGGAAGGCGGCAAGTGGAGCCAGATCGTCGGCGGTCTGCACGCTGTCGTGACGGCGGCCGAGACCGTCAACATCGTGATCTTCGACACCGCCGGCGCCGCGAACTACTCGGTGTCGATCACACCGGTCGCCGAGGCGCTCGTCAGCCTCGCCGAGCCGGCGTCGGACCACACGACCGGTACGGCCGCCGCTCCGTCGGCGATCCCGTTCCAGATCACGGGCGCGACGCTCACCGGCACCGCGACCACCGACGTCGATCTCACGAAGCTCGTGATCGACGCCGCCCATGCGACGAAGAAGATCCACATCGTCGCGGAGTCGGCTGACAACCAGACCGACACTGCGGTCGACGTCACCACGAACGGGACCACGTCGGCGATCGGCGGCGAGTACGACGGTGGCGCTCAGGGCGGCAGTGACGGCGGCTTCACGTGCGGCCTCAGCGGCGCGTGCGGCGAGGACATCGTCGTCGGTCCGCTCGCGGCCGGCACGTACTACGTGAAGGTCGAAGCCGGTGCGCTCGGCTACGACGCCAACTTCAACAAGTACACGCTGCTCGTCTGGTTCGAGTAGTCAGTCGTCCCAGGCCATCGCCACCACGAACATGCCGCCGATGCCGATCACGGCGTCGCGGTCGCTGGCGATGGCGCGCAGCCCGAGGTCGAAGTCGAACCCGTGCTGCGCGCTCGGCCCTGCGTGCTCGGTGATTCGATAGCCGAAGCGCAAGCCGGCGTAGGCCTCCATCCGAGTGCCGAGGCCGACTTCGCCGTCGACGTTCAGATCGAGGTGGTCGAATCTGTGCGACGTCGCGAGGCGATGGCGCACGCCGAGCTCGAGCGCTGGGCCGGCGGTCGAGTCCGTCGTCATGTCGATCGTCTGATCGATCCAGTGCCAGCGAAACGCGGTGGTCGCGAACCACGCACCGGCGATCCGTTGATCGAGATCGATGCCGAGCGCGATGTCGACCGTCTTCGCGGGGAGCGCGCCGACGCCGAAGTCCCAACCGACCCGTCGATCGACATCGGCTCGCGCCGTCGCGGCGAGCACGGCGACGAGCGCGAGCACTCTCACCACGCGAACGTGACTCCCATATCGAGCCCGGGCACCGAGCCATTGCGCGGGTCGCAGGTGCCGCGGCACGCGACGAGCGCGTTGTCGTTCGTCGGCGTGAACACGATGCGGACGTCGAGCCGGGTCGTCAGCTGATGAAGTCCCGGCGAGCGGACGTCCCAGCCGACGCCGATCGCGACATCGGGACGGACGAGCCGGGTGCCGTCGCCAAACGCGTAGCGCTCGATGCCGGTCTGCGCGTGGAGATCCATCTCGATCAGGAAGTCGCGCTCGGGAGCGAACTGGCGGGCGAGCCAGCGGACGCCACCGCCGAACCAGGCGCGCGAGCCGTCGACCGCCATCTCCAGCGCGGGAGTCGTCGCCGTGTTGTCGAACCCCGCGGTGCCGAGGGTCGCCGAACCGAACAGCTGCCAGCGGCCGACGCCGAGCGACAGCGCGAGCACGCCGTCGACGCCACCCTCGGAGCGGGCGCCGATCTGGCTGACGTGGGCGCCGAACCCGACCTCGGGCGCCCAGCGCGGCCACGGAACCTCCGCGGACGCCCGGCCCGCGGTGAAGGCGACGATCAGCGCGAGCGCGACACGACTCACCCCTCCACAGACGCACGACACCGGGAGGCGATCTATTCTTGGCGCATGATCGCTCTGGTCCCGGTCGTGTTCCTGGTGGCGTCGTCGAGGACGACCGAGCCGCCGAAGATCCAACAACACACGTGTCCGAACGGGCTCACGGTGCTCGTCGTCGAGAATCACTCGGTGCCGCTGATCACCGTCGAGATCACCGCGAAGAACGGCTCGATGACGGAACCGCCCGAGTACAACGGGCTGTCGCATCTCTACGAGCACATGTTCTTCAAGGCGAATGCGGCGCTGCCGAGCCAGGAGGCGTACATGAAGCGGGCGCACGAGCTCGGCATGACGTGGAATGGCACGACGAACACCGAACGGGTCAACTACTTCTTCACGACGACGAGCGAGCACCTGAAGGACTCGATGGTGTTCCTCCGCGACGCGGTGGTATCGCCGTCGTTCGATGCGAAGGAGCTCGAGCGCGAGCGCGTCGTCGTGACCGGCGAGATCGATCGCAACGAAGCGTCGCCGTTCTACCACCTGTTTCACACCGTGACCGAGAAGGTGTTTTGGAAGTACACGTCGCGCAAGGATCCGCTCGGCTTGCGCGCGACCGTCCTGAAGGCATCGGTCGAGCAGATGCGCACGATCCAGCATCGCTACTACGTTCCGAATAACTCCGCGCTCGTCGTGACCGGCGACGTCGATGCGAACGAGATCTTCGCGGAGGCCGACGCGCTCTACAAGGACTGGAAGCGCGCCGAAGACCCGTTCAAGAAGTTCCCGCTCGTCAGCCACCCGCCGATCAAGAAGACCGAGGTCGCGCTCGTCGTCCAGCCGGTGCAGGTCGTGACCGGCATCATGGAGTGGCAAGGACCGTCGACCGTCGGAAAGTCGGTCGTCGACACCTATGCCGCCGACTCGTTGAGCCAGGCCATCGGCGAGCCGTCGTCGCGGTTTCAGAAAGCCCTCGTCGACTCGGGCTCGTGCGTGCGCGTGAATCTGTCGTGGTTCACGCAGATGAACACCGGCCCGATCTCGCTCAACTTCTCGGCGAAACCCGACAAGGTCGATGCGTGCGTCAAGGCGATCACCGGCGAGCTCGACAAGATGAAGACCGCCTACGTCACGGACGAGGACATCCGTCGCGCGGCGCACTCGCTCGAGGTCGACGACGTCCGCGGCAGCGAGAAGCCGAGCCAGCTCGCTCATACGCTGACGTTCTGGTGGACCTCGGCAGGACTCGACTACTACCTCTCGTACGTCGATCACCTCTACCAAGTCACCGTCGCCGACACCGTGCGCTACATCAACACGTACATCACGGGTAAGCCGTTCGTGCTCGCGGTCATGGTGTCGCCCGACATGCAAAAGGCCGGGCTCGATCAGGCGCACTTCGAGGGCCTGCTGAAAGGGGCCCGGTAATGCGCTACCTGTTGCTCGTCACGCTCCTCGCCTGCGGTGGCGGGCCGAAGCCGAGCGCGATGCCGGCGCCCGCTCCGGTCGAACCGACGCCAGCACCGCCGGTTCCCGTCGCACCGCCGGCCGACCCACCGGCGAAGACCGAAGGCGCGATCACCGAGGCGTGGGCCCACGGCATCCACATCCTCGTGAAGCGCACGCCACATGCCGAGAGCACGGTCACGAACCTCTATCTCCGCGGTGGCGTGCGCAACTGGACCGCGAGCACGGCGGGGGGCGAGGGCATCGCGCTGAGAACCGCCGTGCATGGCGGCACGACGAAGTGGCCGAAGGACGCGTTCACGCAACGCCTCTCCGACCTCGGCAGCACGCTCGAAGCGGCGAGCGGCGAGGACGATAGCGCGCTCGAGTCGTGGTCGCTGACGCCGGCGTGGGACCAGACGTTCGAGATGCTGGTCTCGGCGTTGCTCCAGCCGGCATTGCCCGCCGAACAGATCGAGATCGAGCGCCAGCGCGTGCTCGCGCAGCTCGCCGACGAACAGGCGAATCCCGATGCGCTACTCGGGCTCCGCGAACATGCCGTCGTGTTCGCGGGAAATCCGTACGCGAATCGCGCGATCGGGACGAAGGGGTCGGTCGCGAGTCTCACCGCCGAGCAGTTGAGCGCGCACCTCGCGAAGTTGCGCGATCGGTCGCGGATGTTGCTGGTCGTCGTCGGTGACGTCGATCCGGCGCACGTGATCGAAGCGACGACCGCGGCGTTCGGCGGGTTGCCCGCCGGCTCGTATCGCGAGGAGCCATTGCCTCCGATCGCCGATCGCCGAGGCGCCGTGACCGCGTACGAACAACAGCTGCCGACGAACTACATCACGGCGACGGCGATCGGCCCGGCCTGGGGCTCGCCCGAGTTCTTCCCGGCGTGGGTGGGGATGTCGGCGTTGTACGAGCGGTTGTTCGAGGAGGTTCGGACCAAGCGAAATCTGTCCTACGCGCCTGCGGGGTACATGACCGCGATGTCGCAGCTGCCTCGCGTCAGCCTCTACGTCACCGCGGTCGATCCGATCGCGACGATGACCGTGATGCTCGACGAGGCGAAGAAGCTGCGCGACGTGGCGATTCCGGCGGACGAGCTCGAGCGTGCGAAAAGCACGTTCGTCACCGGCACCATGATGGCGGCCGAAGATGGGGCAGGGCAGGCCCGCATGCTCGCAAACGCGCAGCTCCTCGGGGGTGACTGGCACCTGTTGCAGGACCTACCGGCGAAGATCCACGCGGTGACGTCCGCACAGATCCAGGCGTGGGCGAAGTCGCATCTGACCCGACTCCAGACGGTCGTGATCGGCGATCCAACGAAGCTCGACCGCAAGGCTCTCGAAGCCTTCTAGTGGTCTATTCTCTGGCCTGATGGCAAAGCTCTGGCTCGGTCTCGCGGCGCTCGCCGCGTGCAGCTCTCCGGCGGCGAAGCCGGATGCGCCGAGCTCGCCGTGGTCGAGCGGCCCGGATCTCCCGCTCGCGCGACTCGAGTCCGGCGTGACCGCACTCGGCCAGCGGGTCGCGGTCGTCGGCGGCTTCGATACCGATCAAGCCGCGGGCCTCGACGTGACGAAGCGCGCGGACGTGCTCGACACGCTCGTCACGCCGATGGTGTGGACGCAGCTGCCCGATGCGCCGGTCGCGCGCCATCACGTCCAGCTCGCGGCGGTCGGTACGACGCTGTACTTGCTCGGCGGTCTCGACGGCACGCCCGACGCGATGAACGACTATCCCGCGCGCGGCGATTCGTACGCGCTCGACACCGCCGTTGCGGATCCGCAGTGGCGCGCGATCGCGGCGATGCCCGCGGGCTACGAGCGCGGCTCGGCCGCGGTCGTCGTCGCACCGCCCCGGATCTATCTGTTCGGCGGCGCCGCGACGACGGATGCGGTCGCGTCGAACATCTTCTACGACACGTCGACGGATACGTGGTGCCCGGGGCCCGCATGCGGCACCGCGCAGCTGCCGGATCTGCCGCAGAAGCGCTCCTATCCGGCGGCGATGCGCAGGGTCGACGGCACGTTCGTCGTCGTCGGAGGCTTGTCGGGGCTCGGGTCCGATACCGCGCAGAACAACGTCTACGTGCTGCCGATGGCGCAGCAAAATCCCAGCGGGACGTGGACCGAGGCCACCGCGATGCCGGTCCAGCGCGGCGGCTGCGCGTACGGCACGATCCAGAGCAAGCTGATCTGCGCCGGCGGTGAAGCGAGCACGTCCGCGCTGAGCTACACGATGTCGTACGACCCGATCATGGATGTGTGGGCGAGCCTCGACTTCATGCCGCAGCCTACCGCGGGCACGCTCGGCGCCGTGATCGGCGAGAAGCTGTACGTCCCCGGCGGCGCACGCGAATTGATCTTCGAGCCGACCACGACGCTGTTCATCTACTCGCCGCTCGACACCGTCGGCGCCCGCGATCTTTGAGCGGATTAGATCGTTCACGCGCGCCGTGCGTGTGAGCATGCATGCTGGCTCCCGCCATCCTCGCGTTCTGCGGCTTCTACGTCGGCGGTGCGAAGGCCGAGATGTTCAACAACGCGACCGAGGTCGTGTTGATGCGTCACGGCACGACGACCGTGCTGTCGATGGAGAACAACTATCAAGGCCCGCCCGAAGGCTTCGCGCTCGTCGTGCCCGTCCCGACCGTGGTCAAGCAGGATCAGGTCAAGACGCTGCCGCGCGACCTGTTCGACAAGGTCGACACGCTCGGTGCGCCACGGCTCGTCGAGTACTGGGAGCAGGATCCGTGCAACCCGTACGTCAACGAACCCGAACCGATGATGGCGGTCACGGACGCGGTCGAAGAGGACGAATCGGTCAGCGACAGTCGCGACCGCACCGAGTATCACGTCCACGTCGAGGCGCGGTTCTCCGTCGGTGAATACAACATCGAGGTCCTGTCGGCGCAGCAGTCGACCGGCCTCGATGCGTGGCTGCGCGATCACCACTACCAGATTCCCGCCGGCGCCGAGCCGCTGCTTCGCCCGTACATCGAGCAGGGCATGAAGTGGTTCGTCGCGAAGGTCGATCCGAAGAAGGTCCACTTCGATCACGGCATGGCGACGCTGTCGCCGCTGCGGTTTCACTACGACAGCCCGGAGTTCACGCTGCCGATCCGGCTCGGCCTCGCGAACTCGAAGGGGACGCAAGATCTGATCGTCAACGTCCTCGCGCCGAACAACACGCGCTACGAGGTCGCGAACTATCCGAACATCACGATCCCGACGAACCTGCCGGTCACCGATGAAGTGCGCACCAGGTTCGGGGAGTTCTACGCCGCGCTGTTCGATCACGCGCTCGCCGATCATCCGAACGCGGTCGTCACCGAGTACTCGTGGGATGCGGGCTCGTGCGATCCGTGCCCGGGCCCGACGCTCGATGGCAACGACCTCCAGACGTTCGGCGCCGACGTGATCGGCTCGAAGTACAAGGATGCCGGCTCGTACACGTTGACCCGCTTGCACGCGCGCTACGGCAAGGACGTCAAGAACGACCTCGTCTTCCGCTCGGTCGAGCCGATCGCGGGCGGTCGCGGGATTCCCGACGAGCACGGTGAGATGTCCGACAAGGTCACGCACGAGGGCGTCAACAACTTCCAGGGCCGCTACGTGATCCTCCATCCGTGGCAGGGCACGCTGACCTGCGAAGCGCCGAAGCGCGGCGTGTGGGGTGGGCCGAACAAGTCGCAGCAGATCGCCGCGCCGGTCGCCGCGACGAACCTCGCGTTCGCACCGCGCGGTCAGGTCCAGCTCGCATCGCTGCTCGCGAAGGACGTGCCGTCGGCAGGTCTCATGTCGAGCAAGGGCCAGACGCCGCCGATCGCGATCGAGCACAAGGGCTGTGGCTGTCACACCAGCGACGGTGCAGGTTCGCTCGCGGGTGCGGGGTTCGTGGCGGTCGTGGTTCTGCGCCGGCGCCGCCGCAGGTAAGCTCGGGATGTGCGAATCCTGCTGGTCCGGCACGGTGAATCGCTCGGCAATGTCGATCCACTCGTCCACGCGGTGACCGCGGATCACGCGGTACCGCTATCGCCGCGCGGTGTCGATCAAGCGCGCGAAGCCGGTCGCCAGCTCGCGGCCTACTACGCGAAGGAGCTCGGTGAAGAGCGCCCGCACGTGCGGCTGTGGGTCAGCCCGTACATGCGCACGCGCCAGACCGCCGATGCGGTCCAGGAGATGTGCAAGCCGTGGATCACGGATCGGGTCGAGCACATCCTCCTGTGCGAGCAGCAGTTCGGCCTGTTCGACGGCGTTCCCGAGGAGGATCTGGCGAAGCGCTTCCCGAACGAGCACGGCTACTACCAGATGCAGTGCCGGTTCGGCGGCAAGTTCTGGGCGCGGATGCCGCAAGGCGAGAGCCGGTTCGACGTCGCGAAGCGGATCCACCAGGCATTCGGCACGTTCCATCGCGATGCGCTCGAGCATGGCATTCGCGAGATCGTCGTGATCTGCCACGGCGTGACGCTGCGTGCGTTCGTGATGATGTGGTGCCACCTGTCGCCCGAGTGGTTCGAGGCCGAGCCGAACCCGCGCAACTGCGCGATCCGCATCATCGACGGCGGAGTCGATGGTGGATACCTGTTCGCGGGCTGCGCGAAGAGCTAGAACTAGGGATGGCCTGCGCGCGCTGCGGCAAGGACGTCGCCACGAGGCCCGGCAAGTGGTGCGCCGAATGCGAGCGCGACTACGACACGTGGATCCGGCGCCACGCGACCGATATCGTATGGGTCGTGCTCGGCGGTGGCGTCGTCCTCGGCACGTGCGGGATGGTGCTGCCGATGCTCGGCGCGGGCGTGCTCGGCGCGGCCGCCGGCGTGCTCGCGGGATGGTCGACGATCGGGATCTCCGCGAAGCTCAACCAGCGCCGCCGGCGCCGCCAGTTTCTCGCCGGCGATGCACTTCCGCGCGCCTATCTGCCGGCGCCGAAGTAAGCTCCTCGGATGTTCGGGATCCCGGTGGCTCTCGCGGTGTTTGGCGTTGGCGAGTGGGCAACGCACAAGTACCTCTTGCACGGGCTCGGCCGCGACAAGCGCAGTCGGTTCTCGTTCCACTATCACGATCATCATCAAGCGGTGCGCAAGCACGGTGGTTACGACCCGGCGTACGAAGGGCCGCCGTGGAGCACCCCGACCCAGGCGCGCGAAGCGATCGGCCTCACCGTGATCGGGCTCGCGCACGCGCCGCTGTTTCCGATCGCGCCGTTTTACACGAGCACGATCTGGTACTGCCTCGCGCGCTATCGCCGCGATCATCGCCGAGCGCACCTCGATCCGCAGTGGGCGCGCGATCACCTGACGTGGCACTACGAGCACCACATGGGCGATCAGGACAAGAACTTCGGCATCGTGTGGGCGTGGGTCGATCTGATCGCCGGCACGCGCGAAGCGTACGTCGGCAGCGACAAGGAGAAGCTCGCACACGCGCGCGCTTCGGTCCGCGTCGAGACCGCGAAGGCCGGTGCGGCGTTGCGCGCACAGCGACGCAATCCCCTGCGCCGGCTCGCGAAGATGTTCGCGCCTACTTCGTTATCGTCGGAGCAAAAGGGCTCGAGCCGGGCATGATCACTTGTTGCTCGGCCGACGGTACGTTCGGCACCGGCTGCGGCGCGCGATAGTCGCTCCACCAGGCGCGCGCACGTCCTGCGGTCCACGCGTACTCGTCGGGGATCCGGATCGCGGCGAGGCGCGCACCGAGCTCGCGCGCATTCGCCGGGCGATCGTTCGCGTCCTTCGCGAGGCACGCGGCGATGATCGTTTCGAGCTCCGCGGGGATCCAGCCGGGCGCGGCGGCGGCGAGCGAAGGAATCGGCTCGTAGATGTGCTTGTGGAGTAGCTTTGCTTCGGCCTCGCGCTCGAACACCTCGCGGCCGGTGAGCAACCACCACGCGACGCAGCCGAGCGCGTAGAGATCCGCGCGGCCGTCGAGCTGCATGCCGAGGATCTGCTCGGGCGGCATGAAGCCCGGCGTGCCGAGCATCGCGCCGATCTGGGTGAGCTTCGGGGTCTCGATGATCGGCTTGCTCGTGCGAGCTGCAGGCACGGGCTGGTCCTCGACCTGCTGGACGATGCCGAAGTCGAGCAGCTTGCAGATGTCGACCTCGTCCGCTTCGCGGCACGCGAACAAGTTCGGCGGCTTGATATCGCGGTGGAGCAGGCCCGCCTCGTGCGCCTCGGCGAGCGAGCTGCACGCCTGGATCAGCAACTGGATCGCGCGCGCGGCCGGCAACGCGCCGTACTTCACGACGAGCGACTCGAGATCGAGCCCGTCGAGCAGCTCCATCACGTAATAGAACACGCCGGCCTCGGTGACCCCGTAGTCGAAGATCGCGATCGTGTGGCGCGACTTCATCGACGCGAGCACCTGCGCCTCGCGGCGGAACCGCTCGTGGATCTCGACGGCCGCGTGCGGGTCGCGCACCATCTCGGCGCGGATCAACTTGATCGCCGCCTGGCGCGCGAGCAGCTGGTGTTCCGCGCGCCAGACCTCGCCCATGCCGCCGTGGCCGAGCCGCGCGACGAGCCGGTAGCTGCCGAGCTCGCGCGCACGCGCCTCGGCGGAGCGCGCTTCCTTGCGCGCGGTCGCGACCTGGCGGCGCATCCGCACGACGTTCCACGCGAGGACGAGCGCGACGAGCACCGCGATCGCGAGCGCGAGCATGCTCGCGAGCACGCCGCCGACCTCGAGACGGTGGGTCGGACCGAGCAACGTGCGCGCGGGAACGACCGAAGCGATGAACCAGTCGAGCGGCACGGCGATGCCGGCGCGCTTGCCGCCGATCGCGACGATCGATGCGAGATAGCCGCCGTCGCGGGTCGCGAGCTCGCGCGTGCCGGTGACATCCGGCTGCTCGAACAGCCGATCGAGCGCCGGATCGTGGAGGTCCGTGCCGCGGAGCAACGCGTCGCCCGCGGGCAACGGCAGCGCCGACGCGAGCGGTGAAGCGAGCACCGCACCCGCGCGGGTATAGACGACCGAGCGCGCCTGATCGAGCGCGGGCCGCGCGATGAAGTCCGACAGCGCGCCGACGTCGAAGTCGACGGTGAGCACGGCGATCAGCGCGTGGTTCGCGTCGAACACCGGCTCGGTGCACGTGATGCCGGTCTCGTGGCTCTTGAAGAACGTGTACGGCTCGGTCCACGCGCGCTGGCCCTTCGCGGCGAGCTGGTAGAACGCGCGCGTCCGCGGATCGTAGTTCGTCTTCTCGCTGCGCTTCGGGACGAGCAAGTCGTCGGTGACGTCGAACCAGGTCGCCATACCTTCTGCATGGCTCTCCTGGACTTCGATCACGCGATCCTTCAGCTGCGCGCCGCGAAACGTCCCGTCGGGAAAGCTGATGCTGAGGAACGCGACGCCGGGCCGACCGAGCATCAGGTCGTGCAGGCGCACGAGCACTTCGTCGATCGGCTTGTCCTTGTCGGCGAGCACGTGGAGGCGCGCGAGCAGCGGATCCGCCTGATCGAGGGCGAACGCCACATCGTTCTGAACGGCCTGCGCTTGTTCGGCGAGCTGGTGGCGCGCCATCGACAGCGATGCGTCGCGCGTCGTCGAGCGGCCGAGCAAGATGATCGCGAGGCCGACCGCGATCACGAGCAGCGGGATCGTGAGCAACACGCCGAGCGGCGATGCGAGCGCCGCGGCGAACCGCACGCGCTTGCGAACATCCGTCGAGACCGTGCGGTTAGCCACGCGACTCGTAGACGCGTTGCGCGGGCAGCTCGAACGCCGTGAGGAACCCGCCCTTGCCGCACGCCGTATCGAGGCCGACGCACGACGGTCCCGCCCACAGGTCGGTCGGATCGTCCGGCGTGTACGACGACAGCTCGTTCGGCAGCGTCCGCGTCGTCGTGTGACCGAACACGACGAGCTTGCCGCGGTAGTGCTCGAAGAAGTCGCGATCGCGCAACCACAAGAGCGCGCGCGGTGGCTCGACCTGCGAAGGGTGCGGGAAGTGATCGCCCTCGCGCTTGATCCCGGCGTGGACGTAGATCGCGTGATCGTCCTCGTAGAACCACTGCAGCCGCTGCATCCACGCGACGACATCTTTGGGGAAGAACGAGCCATCGAGCATCTCGTTCATCTCCTCGGTCGTCGGCATCGCATCGGGATGCGGGACCTCGAGG
>Ga0105245_10000015_pt1 | contig 224549 bp, 198 predicted proteins | sample KBSM54metaG_FD_81523 | JGI IMG/M metagenome (GOLD analysis project Ga0105245, IMG submission 81523) | Miscanthus rhizosphere microbial communities from Kellogg Biological Station, Michigan, USA - KBS M5-4 metaG | ecosystem: Host-associated > Plants > Roots > Rhizosphere > Soil | place... | reverse complement strand
TCGGTCTTGGCGATCTGCGGCGCGCCGACGAGCAGCGACGGCACCAGCCGCTGCCGCTCGGCACCGAACCCGACCGTGTTCGCGACGCGCAGGCCGTCGCCCTGCTCCTGCAGCCACACCATCGGCGCCGGGTCGATCGCGAGCACGCCGGAGACGTACTTGACGATCCGGCTGACCGGTCGCGGATCCCGATCGAGATCCGTGCGGCCCTCGGGCGACAGCCCGAACGCCGTGACCGGCTGTGCGGTGCCGGCAGCGAGCGCACCCAGCGTCGAGCTGAAGATCGCGCCGACATGGCGGTCCTCGCGCGGGTGGATGATCGCCTTCTGCCAGAGCTCCTCGGTCAGCCGGCGCGGAGCCGGGGTGAACGCGGCCGGGCGGAACTTCTCGTACAGCATCCGCTCTTCGTCGGAGGCCGCGCCGAGGAACACCAGCGCCTGTGCGACGCACCACGCCTTGTCGAGCTCGTGCTCGGCCCGGTACAGCGTCGCGAGCGTCTTGTAGAGCTCGACGCGATCCGGCGAGTGACCGAGCAAGAACTGCAGCTCGTTGATCGCCTCGTGACGGCGGGCTTCACCGGCGTCGAGATAGAGATCCGCGAGCTGCTCGTGGCGCGCGATGTCGTCGGGCGCGAGCTCGCACGCGACCTGATAGGCCTCGGTCGCGGCTTCGACATCCCCGAGCTCGTTCGCGCAGACGTCGCCGAGCTTCGTCCACAGCTCGAGCAGCTTCTCGGGCTCGCTGTCCTCGCGCGCGCTGAGGCGCTTCAGCTGGCGGCGATACGCGCGCGCCAGGTTCTTCCAGTCGCGGCGATCGACCAGCACCTTCTCGATACCGTCGAACGCCTTCGGGGTGCCCGGTGCGTCGTCGAGCGCGGCGTTGAACTTGTCGACGGTGAGCTCGTGATCGCGGACCTCGTCACGCGCGATCACGGCCGCGGTGTAGTGGAACCGCGCGCGGCGCTCCGGCGACTCCTCGAGGCCGCTCAGCTGATCGAGCGTCTCGATCGCGCGCCGCCACTGGCGTTGCTCGGTGAACGCCTCGAGCAGCTTGTGGAGCAACACGCGCGACGCCGGCGCGATCTTGAGGCCTTCGAGGTACGCGCCCGAGGCCGAGCTGACGTCCTTCAGCCGCTCGCGCCAGATGTCACCGATCTCCTCGAACAGCTTCGACCGGCGGTATTCGGTGCCGTCGCGCTTCGCGAGCGCATCGACCTGCGCGCGCTTGGCATCGGCGACGGTCTTCCACTCGCCCTTCGCACCGCCGAGCTCGACGATCGCTTCGAGCGTCGGCTCGTGCAGCGGCTCCTTCTCGAGCGCGCGGCGGTACGAAATCTCGGCCTTGCGATCGTCGCCCATCGCGCGGGCGGCGACGCCGAGCCGGTGCCAGATCTCCGCGACCTGACCGTCGGAGATGCCGGTGCGGTGGCGCGCGAGGATCTCGCGGTAGCGGCGGTCGACTTCCTTCCACTGCTCCTGCGCGGTCTCGTTGCCCTCGTTCGCCTTGGCTTCCGCCATCAGGACGTACGCGAGGCCGATCGCGGCCTCGAGGCTCTCGGGATCCGCCTCGACCGCGAGCCGATAGTGGCGCGCGGCCTTCTCGGTGCGATGGACTTCTTCGTACGCCTTGCCGAGCTGGGCCTGACGGCGCGACCGCTCGTGGCGATCGATCTTGTCGCCCTCGGCGTGGCGCGCGAGCATCTCGAGCACGGGCAGCGCGTCATCCCAGCGCTTCGCCGCGACCAGGCGATCCGCGACGCGGGTGCCGGACTCGACGTGATCGGGATCGAGCTTCAACACGCGCTCGAACAGCTCGAGCGCGCGCGACGGATCTTCGAGGCGCTGATCGACGATCAGGGCCGCGTCCCACAGCAGCGTGATCCGCTCGGTCCGGCTGCCGCTCGCGCCCTCCGCGCGGAGCAGCATCTCGACGGCCTGCTGCCAGTTGCCGCGCTTCTCGTGGAGCTGCCCCAACGAGCGCAGCGCCGGCAGGTTCTCCGGATCGATCGCGATCGCCTTGTCGAGGTGGCGCTGGCCGACCTCGGGGTCCATCAGGTTCTCGAACGCGATCTTGCCGGCCTCGGCGTAGAGGTTCGCGCCCTTGTCGCCTTCGAGCGTCGCGTGGCGAACGAGCGTGTCGACCGCGCGGTCGAACTGCTCGGTGCGGACGTAGAGCCGCGGCAACACCGACAGCGCGGTCTTGTTCGCCTCTTCGATCGCGAGCACGTTCATCAGCGCGTCGATCGCCTGGTGCGGGTCCTCGAGCTCGCGCTCCTGGAACTGCGCCATCTCGAGATAGAGCTCGGCGCGCTGCGCCGGCGTCTTCGCTACTGCGATATGACGCTTCTGGACCGAGACGAGCTCGTACCAGTTCGCTTCCTGCTTCAGCATCCGCTCGAGGCCGCGGAACGCGTCGTCGGCGTTCGGATCGGCGTCGAGCAGCTTCTCGTAGGCCTCGATCGCGCGCTTGGAGTCGCGATCCTCGAGCTCGGCGGCGAGCTTGCGCAGCGTCGCGAGCTTCTCGCCCTCGGGCGCGACCTGACCGAGCCGCTCCATCGTGCGGAGGTAGTCCTCGGTCCGACCGGTCTTGTCGTAGAGATCGACGAGCGCCTTCAGCGCCTCGGCATCCGCGCCGTTCGCGGTGACAGCGGCCTCGTAGCGCGTGATCGCACCCTCGAGATCGCCGAGCTTCTCGGCGCGCAGCGTCGCGAGCTCGCGGCGAATCGCGGCGGCGCGGTTCGCATCGCCGTTCTCGTCCTGGATCTCGGCACGGCGGTCGAGCACCTTCGCGAGGTCGGCCCACTGCTCGCCGCGGCGGTACAGCCGCTCGAGTGCAGCGAGCGCGTCGTCGAGCGTCGCGTTCTTGTCGTCGACGTCGCACGCGATCGCGGCAGCTTCCTCGTACGCGTCGATCGCGTTCGCGGTCGATGCGAGCTGGGTCTCCGACAGATCGCCGAGGCCGATCAACAGATCGACCTTCGTCGCGAGCTCGGTCTCGATCGCCGCGTGCGCCTTCAGCGCCTCGGCGAGCTCGGCCCACTTGCTCTGCTTGCGGAACGCCTCGGCCTGCGCGGCGTAGGCGGCGCGGTTCTGCGGATCGAGCTCGAGCGCGCGGCGCAGGCTCGGCAGCGCGTAGTCGGTGCGATCGAGCTTGCTCGAGTACCAGTGACCGAGGCGCGCCCACCACTTGGAGGCGAGCTTCGGATCGGTCGCTTCGGTCGCGAGCTCGGACGCGACCTGCACGAGGTCGGCCCAGTTGCCGGTCGCGGCCGCGAGCTTCTCGGCGAGCTGCGCGGCGTGATCGTCCTCGGGCGCGATCTGGCAGGCCGTCGTGGCCGCTTCGAACGCGCGGGCGAGATCGCCGACGTGCTCCTCGTAGACCGATGCAAGCTGGACGAGCGCCACGGCGCGCTGCGCCGACTCGGCCGTCTCGACCTTGCCGAGGAGGACCTCGACGACGGTGTCCCACTTCTTCGCGTCGCGCGCCTTGCGCTCGATCAGCTCGAGCGCGTCGGCGGCTTCGGCGGTGTCGTCGCCGCCCTCGCCGAGCAGCGCGACCCAGCCGTCGATATCGTCGGCGTCGGGGCGGCTCTGCGCGAGCGTGACGCCGGCCGTCGTACAGCTTTCTTTGAGAGCCTCGAGCCAGTCGAGGATGCTGCGCTCGGCGACGTCATCGCCGCCGCGGCCCGCGAGGTTGATCACCTCGATGTGGTGGTCGGCCATCATCTCGTCGACCGTGACCGGGCCGAGCGATGCGCCGAGGAAGTAGTGGGTGCCGCGCGGCGGCTCGAACATGCCGAACACGCGGTCGAGCAGCGCGGAGAGATCGGGATCGCCGTAGCGGAAGCCGACGAACACGAGCGAGCCTTCGACGTAGAGCTCGCGCGCGTACTCGCGAAGGTCGACGGCGTGAGACAGCGCGCGGCGCACGCTGCGCGGCGTGACCACGTACGTGTCGAAGTTGCCGAGCATCTTCACGAGCGTGCGGCGGCGCGGCGACAGCTCGCCGAGCTCCTGGTAGTTGACGACGCGCGCGGGCGGCCACTCTTCGGGCGACAGCGTCTCGAACGCGTGCTCGAGGATGTCGCCGGGGAACGTGGTCCACACGTGGCGGAACGGCAGCGTCGCGAGGAGCTTCGGGATCGCGGGCGTCTCCGCCGGCGCGGCCCACATCTCCTGGACGATCCGATCGCAGGTGTCCTCGCCGAGCGCGCGGGCGAGGAAGCCCACGGCGCGCACGAGGCTGCCTTTGTGGAGCAGCTTCTCCAGATCTTTGGTCGCCGCCTCATCGCCTTCGCGACCGCGGGTCTCGAGCGCCTTGGTCATGCGCTCCAGCAATTGTTTCCAGCTCGGGACTCCGATTCCCGCACCGACGACCAGGGCTGCTCGGCCCGTACGGATCTGCTCGATGAGAGACTCGGGGATCGTGTGCTCGTGCATCCTAAACCCCTCGGTCTTTGGTTGTTTCGGGTCGCAACCTACTGAGCCTGTAGTCCCCGACGCAAGCGCAAAAATGTGCGCGATTCAGTGACGGGCCGTCGGGCTGGTCCAACCGGTGATCCGAGCGCGCGTGTTAGCCTTCGAGGCTGGGGTGCGGCTCCGGCGCAAGATCACGATCGCGTTCTTCCTCGTGAGCAGCGCGGTCTCCGTGCTGCTCGCGGTGTTCCTGTATCGGTTCATCAAAGAGCAGCTATCCAGCGAAGTTCGCGAGCGCCTGAAGGACATGGCCCACCTCGGTGCCGCCGAGGTCGAGATGGGGCCCTACCAGCAGCTCGTCGGCCAGCTGGGCGAGCTCGACGACGCGAAGGTCGCGGCGATCGAGCAATCGCCGGCCTACAAGGAGATCTATGCCCACCTGCGCATGATCCGTGCAGCCGAGCCCGCGCTCGTCCACTACGCGTATCTGCTCGCGCCGACGAATGACCCGAAGCACCCGAAGTTCGTCGTCGATGCCGACGTGCTCGACTTCGAGGGCAAAGAGAAACGCGGCGAGCCGCTGCCGCCGAACGAATCGATCTCGCACTTCAACAGCGACTACGACATCACCGACCTGCCGCTGCTCGAGCAGGCGCTGAACGAGTGCAGCGGTCAGCTCGAGCGCGAGTTCACGTACGACGCGAAGTTCAAGGTCAGCTCGGTGTCGGCGTACATGCCGCTGACCGACGACGACGGCAACGTGCTGCGCGACGCGCACGGCAAGTGCCTCGGCATCCTCGGCCTCGACATCACCGACCGCAAGATGCGAGCGGTCCTGGCCGACGCCGGCTCGCTCGCGCTGCGGATCTCGCTCGCGATGCTCGCGGTCACGCTGCTCGTGTCGATCGGACTCGGCACGCTGCTGACGAAGCCGATCCTCGCGCTGACCGACACCGTGCGGCGCTTCGCGAACAAGGACTTCGCGGTCCGGACCCACGTCAGCACGCGCGACGAGGTCGGCCAGCTCGGCCAGGACTTCAACCAGATGGCCGAGACGATCCAGCTCCACAGCGAGCACCTCGAGGATCTCGTCGAGAAGCGGACGAAGGAGCTCTCCGACGAGAAGCAGACGTCGGAGCGGCTGCTCTTGAACGTGCTGCCCCAGAAGATCGCGGATCGCCTGAAGGGCGGCGAGAACCTGATCGTCGATCGGTTCGAGGCGGTCAGCGTGCTGTTCGCCGACATCTGCGGGTTCACGACGATGTCTGCGCAGACCACGCCCGAGAAGCTCGTGACGATGCTGAACGATCTGTTCAGCTCGTTCGACAAGCTCGCCGAGCACCACGGCCTCGAGAAGATCAAGACGATCGGCGACGCCTACATGGTCGTGTCGGGCATCCCGCAACCCGTCGCGGATCACGCGCTGCGGATCGCGAAGATGGGCGAGGACATCATCGCGGCGGTCGCCGAATACGCGAAGCGCTCGAACACGCCACTCGCGATCCGCGTCGGCGTCCACTCGGGGCCGGTCGTCGCCGGCGTGATCGGCCAGAAGAAGTTCATCTACGATCTGTGGGGCGATACGGTGAACACCGCGAGCCGGATGGAGTCGCACGGCCTGCCGAATCGCGTGCACCTCTCGGAGGCGACGGCCGAGCTGGTCAAAGACCACTACGAGCTCGAGCCGCGCGGCGAGATCGACATCAAGAGTAAGGGCAAGATGCGGACGTTCTTGCTCGGCAAAGTGCGCTAGTGTCGCGACGCGATGGCGGCAGTCGCCGATATCTATCGGCAAAGTAAGAAGAAGCAGGACATCAACTGGTTCACCGAGTGGATCGCGCGTCCACCGGCGGCGGTCGTCGTGTACCTGCTGCGCGGAACGCCGATCACGCCGAACCAGGTCACGTTCCTGTCGGCATTCGTCGCGGCCGGCGCGTGCGCGCTCCTGATCGCGTGCCTCGGCTGGGTGCCGCTCGTGATCGCGGCGGCCCTGTTCGAATTCTCGTTCGTGCTCGATTGCGCGGACGGCATGCTCGCGCGCCTGCGCAAGCTCGCGTCGCCGCTCGGCCACCTGCTCGACTTCTTGATGGACGAGCTGAAGGCGATGCTGCTGTACGGCGCGGTCGCGATCCGGATGTGGCGCGAGACCGGCGACGCCCGGATGCTGATCGTCGGCATCGCAGGCGGGTTCTGCCTCGCGTCGGGCATCGCGCTGACGTCGTTCATGCGCCGGCCCGAGTACGGCGCGAAGCCGCCGACCGAGGACGGCCAGCCCGCCGACATGAAGAAGCCGCGCAGCCTCGTCGGCTGGGCCGCGTTCGCGGTCGAGTGGCCGGCGCGGATCGTCGTCCACTATCCGCAGTACATCTGGATCTGCGCGCTCGCCGATCGGATCGACATCTACTTCTGGGCCTACGGCGCGGTGAACGCGCTGTACCTCGCGAAGAGCCTCGCCGTGATCCTGTTCCGGCTCGGGAGGTTCGCGAAGTGACCCCGCCCGACCAGGTGATCCTGATCGCCGCCGGCCGCGGCAAGCGGCTCGGCACGCACACCGACGAAGTGCCGAAGTGCATGGTCGAAGTTGCGGGCAAGCCGATGTTCGGCTGGGTGTGGAAGGCGCTGTCGTCGGTCGGCGCGAAGCGGCTCGTCGTCGTCCGCGGCTATCGCGGCGACGTGCTCGAGGCGTTCATCCGCACGATCGTCCCCGACGCGATCTTCGTCGACAACGACGAGTGGCAGACCAACAACGTGCTGTTGTCGCTCGATAAGGCGCGCGCGCACCTCGATCGGCCAACGTACCTGACCTACTCCGACATCGTGTTCACGCCAGCGGTCGCGGCGGCGGCTGCGGCATCGCCCGCGGAGATCGGGCTCGTGATCGATCGCGAGTTCCGCACGATCTACGAGGGCCGGACCGAGCATCCGCTCGAGGAAGGCGAGGTCTCGGACTTGATGCCCGACGGCTCGGTCGCGCGCGTCGGTAAGCGTGCGCTGCCGCCCGCAGATGCGATCGGCGAGTTCATCGGCCTCGTAAAGCTCGGCGCGCGCGGTGCGGCCACGTGCCAGCGCGCGCTCGACGCGCTCGCCCATCGCTTCCTCGGTCGCGAGGACGAGCCGTTCCAGCGCGCCACCCGCTATCGCAACGCATACCTCACGGATCTGCTGCAGGAGCTGATCGACACGGGCATCCAGATCGACCCGATCCTGATCTCCGGGCAGTGGCGCGAGATCGATACCGGTCAGGATCTCGACCGCGCGCGCATGCTGCTAGAGTCAGCTCCGAAGGAGTGGACATGACTCGCCTCGCTACGATCTTGACGACGTTGGTCCTCGCGCTCGGGATCGGCGCGTGTGACAAGCCCTCCGAGGCTGACTGCGAGACGGCGCTGCGCAACATGCAGCAGATCCTCGGCACCGACACGTTCAACAAGGACCCCGCCGCACTCCAGAGCGAGGTCCGGCGCTGCCGGGGTGCGTCGTCGAAAGAGGCGGTCGCGTGCGCGATCAAGGCGCAGACGCTCGACGACCTCAACAACTGCGATTTCGAGAAGCACGGCAAGCACGGCGGGATCAACCTCTCCGGGTCGGGCGCCGGCTCGGCTGCCGGTTCAGCGGGCTCGGCAGCGCCGAAGTGAACCCGCGCGCAGCGCTCGTCGTCGCTGTCGTGTTCGCATGCGCAGGCGCGCTACGTGCACAACCAGCTCGGACGATGATCGCAGCGCTCGCTCCAGGTCCGAAAGGCAGCGACGCCCGTGAAGCGCTCGCGCTCGGACCGCACGGTGAGGCATACGAGCCCGACGGCAAGGGCGCGTGGGTCCGCCGGCATGCAGGTGGGCTCTCCGGCGACGTCGTGCGTGCGACGCGCGCAGGAGACGTCGCGATCGCGGGCGTCGAAGGTGGTCCGCCGTTCGCGTATCGCGCCGGCAAAGAGGTTCGCGGCGAAGCCGATGCGGTCGGCGCCTGGAACCTGATCGTGCTCGGTCTTCACGCGAAGGCGGTGCTCGGGCGCGGCCCGCGCGCGACCGCGGCGTTCGGCAAGCAAGTGTTCGCGCTCGACGGCGACAAGCCGGTGAAGCTCGCGGATGCACCCGGCGTGGTGACGGCGCTGGCCGGATCGGACAAGGCGATCGTCGTCGATACCGACAAGGGGCTCGCCCGGCTCGAAGCGAAGGGCGCTGCGAAGTGGAAGCCGATCGCGAACGCACCGGCGCACGTGATCGCGCCGCTCGACGATCGCTGGGCCCTCGTCGAGCGCGGCTTGTTGGATCTCCGCTCGCTGAAGGTGACGCCGTGGCCCGCGGGATTTCGGGTCGCCTCGGTGATCGCCGTGACCAATGACCTCGTGGTTGCAGCTGGCTTGCACGGCACCACGGCCGAGCTCGTGACGTTGAAGGGCACGGTACTGGCGCGCGAACCGATCGCACCGAAGCTCGGGGAGATCGTGTCGGTGGTCGCCGACAAGACCGGGCGCGCGGTCGTCGCCACGAGAGAGGGCCAGCTCGCGGTGCGCGACAAGGCCGGCGCGTGGACGGTCGTCGAGGTCACGAGCGAGCTCCCCGCTGACAAGCCCGGCTCGCCGCCCGCGGAATCGAAAGCGAGTCCGTGACGACGCCATCCGCACCGCAGGGCGCCGAGCCAGAGCCGCCGCCGAACCGGCACGTGTGGAGTCACCTGTTCAACATCGTCGTGCTGCTCGGCGGCTCGATCGGCCTCGTCGTGATGATGCACCAGCTCGGCTGGGACATGGCCGTCGACGTGTTGCAGCGGGTCGGTACGTGGGCCGGCGTGATCATCGCGCTCGACCTCCTCGACATGGTGCTCGACGCGGGCGCGATCGCCGCGTTCCTGTTACCCGCCTCGCACCGGATCTCGTTCTGGCGGGTGTTCGCGGCACAGGCGAGTGGACGCGCGATCAACATCTTCGTGCCGGGCGGCGTCGTCGGCGAGGCGACGAAGGTGACGATGCTCGTCAGCTGTGCACCGCGCGATCGCGTGCTGCTCTCGATCGTCCTGTTCAACCTGGCGACGATCTACATCTCGGTCGCGATCCTGATCGTCGGCGTGCCGATCACCGCGTATTACGTCGACATGCCGCACGAGCTCGCGCTGCTCGTGTGGGTCGGCCTCGCGGTCATGATCGCGGTCGTGATCGGCATCGGCGTGATCGTTCACCGCGGTGCGATCCAGACGGCGATGGCGACGCTGCGTGGCCTCCACATCATCTCGAAGGAACGGGCCGCGAGCTGGGGCAGCAAGCTCGCCGAGCTCGATCAGAACCTCAAGCACCTCCAGTCGGGGCGCGTCCCAGGCGCGAAGCTCGCGGTCATGCTGTTGATCGCGGAGCGCGCGGTCGCGTGGCTCACGACGATCGTCGTCCTCCACGCGATCGGCGTCCACCTCCACCCGATGCTCGTGATCGGCGTGCTGTCGCTCGGCGTTCTCATCAGCTGGATGTCGGCGGTGGTCCCGTTCGGGCTCGGCGTTCAGGACGGGAGCAACTACGCCCTGTTCGAATTGCTCGGGTCGACCGGAGAGCTCGGCGTGCTGTACACGCTGGTGAGTCGCGCGCGCACGCTCGTCATCGCGTGCTTCGGATTCGTGATCATGGCGTTCGCGCACACCGCGAACCGCACCGTGGTGCGCAGGCGTCATCGCGATTACGTTCGCCGCACGACCCAGAACGCTCAGGTCATTCGCGGCTAGTTGCGTTGAGATCACCCGGCACGTTAGCCTGATCGGCACGGATGGCACCGCATGTTCTGGTTGCTGACGACGATGCGTGGATCCTCCGCATGGTCGCCACCGTGCTCGAGAAGCGCGGCTACAGCGTCGAGACCGCGGTCGACGGTGAGGATGCCCTCGCGCGCGCCCTCGCCCGCCCGCCCGACCTCCTGATCACCGACGTGATGATGCCGAAGATCGACGGCTGGTCGCTCGTCCGCCAGCTCCGCGCGCACGCCGAGCTCGCGATGCTGCCGGTGATCTTCCTGACTGCCCTGTCGTCCGAGGACGATCGGATCCGCGGCTTCCGGCTCGGCGCCGACGACTACGTGACGAAGCCGTTCCGATTCGAGGAGCTCGATCTCCGGGTCGCCAAGACGCTGCGCCGCACCGCCCAGGCGATGCAGGACACCCGCGATCAGATCAACACCTCGGGCCTCCGCGGCGATCTCTCGCAGGTCGGCCTCAGCTCGTTGCTCGTGCTGATCGAGATGGAGCGCAAGACCGGGCTCCTGCAACTCCGCTCCGCCGAGGGGATCGCCGCGCAGATCCTCGTGCGCCAGGGCAAGGTCGTCCACGCGCGGCTCGACGATCGCGACGAGCCCGTCGATGCCGAGTGCGTGTATCTATTGTTGACCTGGAACGCCGGCGAGTTCGAGTTCGTGACCTGCGTCGTCGAGGGCGACGATCGGGTCGACGTCTCGACCACGCACCTCCTGATGGAGGGCGCACGCCTGATGGACGAGTCGACGGACGCCGCGCAGGGCAAGCCGATCACGATCCCGCCGATCAACGTGGCGAAAGAGCCGGCTGCCGATCCGACAGCGGATACGTCGTCGACCGACGACAACTGGGATTAGCGAGCTACGAAAGCCGGGCATCGAGCGACCACGCGCCGGCACCGGCGCACGCGATCGCGAGGGCGCCGCCAACGAGCGCGACGTTCTTGACGAACATCGCGCGCTGGACCGCGAACGCCACCGGATCCGTCACCTCCCAGAACCGGTGCATCCCGAGCGTCACCGGCACCAGGAACGCGACCAGGAGCGCTGCGCTCCAGCGGGTCTGGTAGCCGACGAGGACGCCGAGTCCGCCGATCATCGCCATCGCACCGGACAGCGGGACGACGAAGCGCGCGAACGGCACGCCGAGGTCGGTCGCATGACCGACCGCCTCGGCCGTGAAGTGGCGCGGCGCTGCGATGACGAAGATCGATGCGAACAAGACGCGAGCGACGAGGAGGACGATGGGCATGCCGTCACGTTGCCGCGCGGCGCGCGAATCCCACTTGACCTGCATCAACTATACTGCCGATCGATGCTCGCACCTGGTGATCGCGATGCGCTGTCCGGGTACCTGAACCGCATCAGTCCGCTCGCGCCCGCCGATCTCGCCGCGCTCGACGCCGGCACGCGGGTTCACTCGTACGCGCGCGGCACGAGCTTCCTCGCGGCCGGCGATCGCGCTGTCGAGTGCGGGATCGTGCTCGCCGGCGTGATGCGCGAGTACTACCCGCTCGCCGACGGCCGCGAGGTGACTCGCAACTTCGCCGGCCCCGGTGATGGCGTCGGCTCGCTCAGCGATTTGATCTCGGGTGAGCCATCGCGTTCGTCGGTCGAGGCCGAGACCGATGCGCGCGTCGCCCAGTTCCCATGGCGCACGCTGCGCGAGGCAGCCGATCGCAGCACCGCATGGAGCCGGTTCCTCGCCGCGACCACCGAGCGGCTCTACCTCGTGAAGGCACGCCGCGAGTACGAGTTGCTCGCACTCGACGCCGAAGCCCGCTACGTTCAGTTTCGTCGGCGGTTCGCCGCGATCGAGGATGCGATCGCGCTCCGCCAGGTCGCCTCGTACGTCGGCATCACGCCGGAGCACTTGTCTCGGCTGCGCCGCCGCCTGGGTGACGCACGAGGCGAATGATCAGCGCGAACCCGACGACGAAGCCGAGCCACCTTCCGTAGTTGCCGAGCACGAGCAGACGATCCGGCGCCGCGTACAGCCACGCGCCCTGGACGAGCGTGCCGGCGGTGAGCAGCACCGCGAGCACCTTGCCGTGCAGCGTCTTCCGCGGGATCGACAGGCCGATCAGGAACTCGGCGAAGTAGCCGAGGTTGAACTTCACCTGGCTGATCGCGTGCTGGACCTCGACCTGGCCCGCGCTCGGCGTGATGCCACACTCGGCGCCGCGCAGCATCGCGAGGATGTGATGATCCTCGACCATATCGAGCAGCGCGGTCGCGAGGACCGCGCCGATCGCGATCGTCGCGAGCGCCCGGTTCTCGGGGGTCGTGAACCGGACCGCGACGAGCACGAGCAGCGTCGCGTACAGCACGAGAAACGCGGTGTCGATCCCGAACAATGCGCGTAGCGGCGCCGCGTGAGCGACCAGATCCGCCGCGTAGACGCTCGGCTCGCGGACGATCTCGAACGTCTCCTGCGAGACACCACTGACATAGGTGATCGCGACCATCGCCAACAGCACGGCGATCGCAGCGCGCCCGATCCACACGATCTTGTCGGTCATGCCGACGACCGTACGGACCTATGCGAACGAGCACCTTGATGTGCATCAAGCCGGCGCCACCAGGCGCTTGGCTGGCCTAGCGTTTCTTCCTGCGCGCGCGGGCCGAGACCTCGGCGAGCTTGCCAGAGGCGAGCAGCTTCCTGAGCTCGCCTTCCATCTCGCGAGCGAACAGGATCCGCACCGCTTCGACGCCGACCGTCCGGAACGCACCGAACAGCTTGCCGGCATCGGAGATGCCGAGGTTGCCGTCCTTGACCCGGCCGACGAACAGCTCGACCAGCTCGTTGACCGCGCGGCCGAGGTGCTTGCGCAAGATCGCCGAGGCCTGGGTCGCGGTCTCGAGATCGATACCGACGCCCTCGAGCTTGATCGCGATCGCGAGCAGCGCCGGGCTGCCGATGAAGTAAACGTCGCCCTTACGCTCGACGATGTGCGCGCGCTGGAGATCCGCGAGCAACCCCGGCCGGCGATTGCCGACGAGGTCGTAGAGCTCGGCCTCGCTGACCGTGCGCGGCTGGTCGGCCGCCCACGGCGCCTGCATCTCCTCTTCGACGCCGAGCCATTCCGCGAGGTCGACCTTGCCGCGATCGATTCGCTTCATCAGGTCGCCGATCGCGTCGATCCGCAACCCGCGATCCGAGAGCTGCGCGATCAGCTTCAAGCGCTCGACGTGGTGCTGGCCGTAGTGCGCGACCCGGCCGCGGATCTCCGGAGCCTGGAGCGCACCGCGCGACTGATAGAACCGGATCGTCCGGCTCGGTACGCGCGACGCGGCCGCGAGCTCGTCGATCGTGAGCGTGTTGTCGGTTTCACCGGCCTTGGCGTCGCCACTCGGCTCGGCCTCGTCCCGGCGCTCGGTCGTGGCGCGCTCGGCTCGGCTCGGCTTGTCGGCGCCAACGGACATCTCGAGCATCATCATGCCGCGAGTGCCCGCGCCGCGGGAGCTTCCGCGGTCACCGTCTCGACCGGCGGCTTCTTCCGCGACGGCCACGCGAGCCGGAAGATCGTCCGCATCGTCGTGCCGAGCTGGCGCGCGAACGAGCCCTTGTTGTACGGCACGCCGTACTTCGCGCAGATCGCCTCGACCTTCGGCGCGAGCTCCGGGTAGCGGTTGCTCGGGAGATCCGGGAACAGGTGGTGCTCGATCTGATGGCTGAGGTTGCCGCTCAGGATGTGGAACGTTGGCCCGCCCGTGATGTTGCACGAGCCCAGCACCTGGCGGCGATACCAGCCGCCGCGGGTCTCGCCCTCGACGTCCGCCTCGCTGAACGTCTGCGCGCCGTCGGGGAAGTGGCCGCAGAAGATGATCGCGTACGACCACAGGTTGCGCATGCCGTTCGCGACCAGGTTCGCGAGCAGCACCGGCAGGAAGAACGGGCCGGCAAGCAGCGGCCACAGGACGTAGTCCTTCAAGAGCTGCTTCGCAGCCTTCTTGCCGATTCCCGCCAGCTGGCCGCGCACGTCGCGAAGTGAGATCTCGCCGCGCTTCAACGCGCCCGTGTCGATGTCGTGCATCGCGACGCCCCACTGGAACATGAACGCGAGCGCCGCGTTGTAGATCGGCTGGACGAGATGCACCGGCTTCCACGGCTGCTTCTCGGTGACGCGCAGGATCTCGTAGCCGACGTCGCGATCTTTGCCCATCACGTTCGTCCACGTGTGGTGGACGACGTTGTGCGAGTGCTTCCACTGATCGGCCGGGCACACGTTGTCCCATTCCCACGTCGACGAGTGGATGTCCGGATCGTTCATCCAGTCCCACTGGCCGTGGATCACGTTGTGGCCGATCTCCATATTCTCGAGGATCTTCGAGAGGCCGAGCGTGATCGCGCCCGCGCCGATCGCCCCGAGGAACAGCGGCGGCAGTGGGATCAGCGGCAAGCTCGCGAAGATCAGCGCGCGGCCACCGAGTGCCATCGCGCGCTGGGTCCGGATCATCCGCTGGATGTAGCGACGGTCGGCGGCCCCGAGGCTCGCCTTGGTGGCGTTTTGAAGCGCGTCGAGCTCGCGCCCGAATTGTTCGAGTTGTTCGTTCGTCATCGTCATCTCCTAGAGAGCAAGCTCGACGTCACCCGCCGCAGCGCACACACAGATCTGCACGCGCGAGCCTGGCTCGTCGATCGTTTGACCCGTGCGCAGGTCGCGCACGCAGCCCGCCACGAGCGTGCTGTCGCACGTGTGGCAAATTCCCATCCTGCACCCGCTGCGCGGCGCGAGCCCCGCGCGCTCGGCGACCTGCAGCAACGGTGTCGCCGCATCTGCATCCGCGTCGGTCGCGGTCTGTGTCGCGGTCATCGCGAACCGCGCGCGCCCACCACTCGCATTCGACGGCAGCACCGCGAGCGCCGCGCGAAACCGCTCGACGTGCAGCCGCCCCACGTGGGGCCGACCGTCGGCATCGGGCCCCACGTGGGACGGGCTCGCGTAAACGCCTCCGATCGCGTCGAGCAGGCTTTGCGGGCCGCACGCCCACGCCTCTCGCGCTTGCCAATCGGGGACGAGCGCGGCGAGCCGTCGCGCCTCGAATCGCCGGCGATCGCTCGCCGTATGAATTTCGATCAGGTGATAGCCGGGATGATCGACCGCGAGCGAGCGCAACTCGTCGCCGAAGATCACGTCCTCGGCCGTCCGCGCGTAGTGGACATGGACCACATCCGGCATCGCGCCGCGCGCCGCGAGGCTGCGCAGCATCGACGCGATCGGCGTGATGCCACTGCCACCCGTCACGAACAGGAGCCGCGCCTGCTCGCCCATCGCGGCGCCGGCCTCGAGCGCGGCCGGCAACACGAACTCGCCGCTCGGAGCCGCGAGCGTCACGAACGCGCCGACCTCGACCTCGTGCAGCGCGTTCGACACCCTGCCCTGCGCCTTCACCGTGATGTCGATGCAGCCGCCTCGGCGTTCCGGCGCCGAGCTGATCGAGTACGTCCGCGTCACCAGCCGGCCATCGATCGCGATGCCGACGCGCACGTGCTGCCCTGCCCTGTGCAGCTGCCAACCACGCCCCGGCCGGAGCACGAGCGTCTTCACGCCCGGCGCTTCGTCGCGGATCTCTTCGACCCGCGCCTGGCGCGTGTGCGTCGCCGATAGCGGCCGGAGCAGCTGGACGTAGTGCGACGGCAGGAGCGGCGTCGCGACGAGGCTCGCGACGTCGCCGAGCCGGGACCAGATGGATGCAACCTTCGCCATTGAGCCAATACTGACTGTGACAGTGATGACTGTCAAGATCAAATCTCGGCCGGCCGTATCCCCGGAAATCGCGAGTGCTCCCGCGCGGCCAGCGCTTCGGCCGACGGAAACACCTCGTGCAAGACGAACGTCTTGGACATCCGCCAAGCGAGCGGCGTGGCCGGCGCGCGACGCCTGCGTGCGGTCGGAGCTCGGCGCCGCGCGCGGTCGGAGCTCGGCGCCGCGCGCGGTCGGAGTGCGGCGCCGCGCGCCCGGTCGTCGCGAATGCACGCGGTGCCACGGCAGCGCGTAGCGGAGCACGGGCCGGAACCGGCGTCGCGACGTCGAAGCGGTGCATCGCCACATGCAACTCGAGAGCGCGCGCAGCGCGCGAGTGGGCGGCCATCCGAGGTGGTCTGGCTCTCCCGGGAGATCAAGCGAGACTCGCAGCCGGGCCGGCTCCGTGCGGAGCAGCGCCTGCCGTGGCACCGCGTGCTCGCGACGACCGGGCGCACGAGCGCCGAGCGACGACCGGTCGCGCGAGCGCCGAGCGACGACCGGACGCGCGAGCGCCGCGCGACGACCGGACGCGCGAGCGCCGCGCGACGACCGCGCGCAGGCGAACGCGCCGGCCACCACGAGCGGGCCTCCACGCGAACGCCTACGAGCTGAGCAGCTCTTCGGCGAGCTTCTTCGTCATCTGCGCGTCGGCGCGATCTCCGAACTCCTTCTTGATCGCACCGATCACCCTACCCGCCATCTTGGGATCCTTCGCCGGCAGTGCGGCCACGGCCTTCTCGACCGCCGCGCGCAGCTCGGCCTCGCTGAGACCCTGCGGCAACCACTTCGCCGCCCACTGGATCTCGAACTCGAGCTCCGCGATCTGCTCCTTGCCGCGCTCGCCCGCGTTCGCGAACTCGAGCTTGGCCTTCTCCATCTGCTTCTTGTACGCCTGGATCACGTCGAGGATCAGCGCGTCATTGACCTCGCCGGTGAAGTCCTTTGCGGTGCGACGCTCCATGACCTTCGTGTTGATCATGCGGATCAAGTTTGCGGTCTTGGAGTCCTTCGCCTTCATCGCCGCGGTGAGTTGCGCGCGGAGCTCGGCTTCGACGTTGCTCGCCATGTCGACTGCTTACCACGGCGAGAGGTGCGGAGAGGGTTCCACTCATGACCGGCGATCGAAGAGGCGGGCCTGGACCGGAGCGGTCATGGATCGGGTTCGGCGCTGCTTGCCACGCCGGGTCCTCCGGTGCTCGCGGGCAGCGCGATCCGGCTGGCCCGGTGTGAGAGCGAACAGCGCCCCCGAGGTGGAGAGCACGACCGCGAGCGGATCCGCGAGGATCGGCCCGACGCTCGGCGCTCCCGCGAGCTCGCTCGCACCGTAGTGGTTCGAGTTCGCGATCTTGCCGGGCGCGTGGTCGTGCTCGTTCGTGTTTGCGACCCGCGGCTGCGGCCCGGTCGCGTGTGCGGACCGCGTGCGGGGTTCACCCGCTCGACGCGCGCGGCCCACGGCGTCGGCGGCGCTCGAGGATGCAGTCGTGCTGCTCGTCGAGGTCGACGCCGAGAACATCGCGATCGGTCCCGTGCCACCCGCGGCTGCCATCGGCGTCGCGATCGCCGAGCGCTGCATGACCGGCGCGATCGAGATCGTGTCGATCGTGCGGACCGGCATCACCTGCTCGCTGGTCGTGGCGACCGCGTGCTCGTCCATCACCGTGACCGCTTCACCGATCACGGTCGCGCGCAGCCGCCAGGTCGTGGCATCGCCGGTCACGTCGAGGACCTGCGCGAACGCGCGCGCGAGGATCTCCGCCGATGCGACCGCGGGGGTCGCCCGTGGCTCGATATGGCCGGGCAGCGCTTGCTGCGCAGCTGCCGCCGCGACGCCGAGCTCGGCGACCGCCGCGAGATCTGGCACGACGGTGCGTGCGCCATCATCGGTCGTCGCGACGAGCTCGACCCGCGCGGCGCCGCGAGCGCGGCCATCGAGCCGCAGCGCGATCCGCTTCGCGACGAGCGAGATCGCCGTCGGTCCACTGACCGTACCTTCGGCATCGAGCACGTTGCCGGCCGACACGACGAGCTCTTCGCGGATCGCCGCTTCCGGCGCGTACGGACGGAGGTGCGTGCCGCTCTCGCCGCGAGCGAGCGCGCGATAATCGGCGTCGAGCGGGCGCGCGACCGACGGCGCGGGCAGCGCCGCGAACTCGCCGAGCGTGCGCACGCCGAGCGCTTCGAGCATGTGCTGGACCTCGGGCGAGATCGCGAGCAGCGACAGCGGACGCGGCGCGAGAAATGCCGCCGAGCCGCCGCGCGGCACCATCGTGACGACGCCGTGATCCTGCGCGCGCGCCTCGGCCGAGTGCGCCGGCGCGTCGACGCCGTACGCGGCCGCGACCCACGCGGTGAACCGATCGTCCGCGATGCCGATCCGGCCGGTCAGGCCGAGCTCGGCGAGCCGCTCGAGCGCGCGCTCGCCGAACGTGTGACCGCGCATCTTCTGCGGGACCTCGGCGTACATCGCGAGGTGTGCGCCTCCCGCGCCGACCCGACCGCCGACATCGACGACCGGCGTGAGGCCGAGCAGCGCATCCGCGATCGCGCGCACGGTCTCGCGCTCCGTCGCCGCATCGACCGCGACGACCGAGACCTCGGACGAGATTCCACGCGCCGCCGTCGCCGTCATGCCGAGCCGGACGCCGAGCGCCCACGCCGCGCGCGAGCACGCGACCACGACCGGCGCGTGGAGCGGCCCAGAGCCAGAAGCCACACGCGGCGCTGGCCCTTGCGCGTCGACCATCGCGATGGCCGCACCGGTGCCGGCCGAGCCGCGCAACGACGGGTCGACGCGGGTCGCGCACTGGAGCGCGTACTGCGGGATGTGGAGGCAGGCGATTCGCATGCTTTAGGTCATAGCTTACTGGTCTGATGTTCAGTGCTCAATCCGGAATGTTCAGTGCGGTGATCTCGCTAGCTAAACGTTCGAAATAACACATACAGTCCGGTGCATGGCACGTGCCCACCCGGAGCAGATTTCGCCAACCGCGCACTACACCGGCTACGTCTGGTTCGCGCACGGCCAGTCGCACGAGGCGTTCGCGACCCGCCAGGGCCGCCTCATGTACCGCGTGCTCCGCGGCCCGAACCTCGCCGCGCACGCGACCGGCCTGCCCTCGCTCGAGGGCATGTTGCTCGCGCGCCATCGCCTGATCGATCTCCGACTCGCTCAGGCGATCGACGCCGGCGAGGTCTCGCAGATCATCGAGGTCGCGTGCGGGCTCTCGCCGCGCGGCTGGCGGTTTCGCTCGCGCTACGGCAAGAAGATCACGTACGTCGAGGCCGACCTGCCCGGCATGCTCGCGAACAAGCAGCAAGTGCTCGCGGAGCTCGGCGGAGAGACCGCGAATCACTACACGCGCGAGATCGACGCACTCGCCGACGCCGGGCCGACGTCGATCGCCGCGCTGTGCGGCGCACTCGATCCGTCGCGCGGCACCGCGATCATCACCGAGGGATTGATCAACTACTTCGATCGCGCGACCGTGCTCGCGATGTGGCAGCGCTTCGCGCGCGCGCTCGCACCGTTCCCGAAAGGGATCTATCTCAGCGACATCATCGTCGAGGAAGCGAACCACGGCGCGATGGTCCACGCGTTCACGTGGCTGGTCGGCGCGTTCGTGCGCGGTCGCACGCACATCCATTTCGCGGACGCGGTCGAGGTCGAGAGCGCGCTCGACGCCAGCGGCTTCGACGGCGTCGCGCTCGATCCGCGCGACTTCAGCGACGAGCTGCCCGATCTCGAGCCCGCCGGCGCCGGCCGCGTGAAGATCATCGAGGCGCTAGCCCGCCAGGCGTAGCGGCATCTCTTCGCGGTGATCGACGAGCCGCGCGAGCGAGCGCGCCATCTCGGCCATCGTCGGCCGCATCGCCGGATCCTTCGCCAGCGCGCGCAGCACGAGCCGCTCGACCTCCATCGGCACGCCCGTGCGCAACCACGACGGCCGCGCCGGGCGCTGTTCGGTGTGCGCCATCATCAGCTGCGGCAGCGAGCCATCGAACGGCACGTCGCCGGTCAACAGCTCGTACATCACGCAGCCGAGCGAGTACACATCCGACCCGAGCACCGGCGCGCCGCGCCACTGCTCCGGAGCCATGTACGCCGGCGTGCCCGAGATCGATTCGTCGTGCGACGGTTCGTCGACGTGGCGCGACACACCGAAGTCGATCACCTTCACGCCACCGCCGTGCAACACGAACAGGTTCGTCGGCTTGACGTCGCAGTGCACGATGCCGACCGCATGGAGCGCCGCGAGTGCATGCGCGATCTGCGCGCACGCTCCGACGATCGTCTCGAGATCGAGCGTGCCGCGCTGGACGATCGCTGCGAGCGTCTCCCCTTCGAGGTACTCCATCACGAGGAACGGAATGTCATCCGACGACCGCGACGCCGCGCGGATCTCGACGAGGCCGGGGTGGCTGGCCTTCGCCGACACCGCGTGCTCCGCGTACAGCCGCTCGACGACCTCGGCATGGTTGGCAAAAACCGGATCGAGCACCTTCAGAGCTACTCGATCGCCCGTCGTACGGTGCGTTGCCAAATACACCCCGCCCATACCTCCGCTTGCCAGAGGTGAAACCACCTCGTAGTCACCGTAGCGAACCTCCGCAGTCATGCGCCGGAGGCTTTGCATTGCCGGTGCCACCGCCGCGCCGTCATGTTTGGCGCGATCTACACGGGTTCTGGTGTCAGTTTTCCGTTCGGCCCGTGTGCCTCTCCGACGACAACCCGTGAATCGCTGTCCACGGGACACGTGTGCGACACGCGGACAGCACGTGTCAGCGATGGACTCGCAACAGAAACGTGTCGTCGGTTCTGACGCCTAGGGAAGGTCGATCCCCTCGGCCGAGCAGACGTCGTGCGCGCGCTGTTTCGCGTCGCCTTCGAGCGTGCCCGCGAGCTTCTCTGCCCGGCCGGGATCGTGGCGGCGACACGCGGCCGACACCGAGCGCACGCGATCGTCCGCGCGCATCTCGAGGTGACCACCGACGCTCCCGCTCGCCTCCGGAATCGATGCCGGATCCGCGCGCTCCTCACCCGCCGCCATGCTCATGACCATGCCGTAGAGATCGTGCGCCGAGAGCCCGCGCGACACCGCGTCTTGCGCGTGGCCGAGCATCGCTTCGACGGCCTTCGAGAGCCCGGCTTCGTCGCGCGCGCCGCTGATCGGCTGGCCGTTGATGAACATCGTCGGCGTGCCATCGACGCCGAGCGCCTCGGCCGCCGCGGTCTCCGCGATCACCGCGTCGTGATAGCGGCGATCGTCGAGCGCGGCCTTGAACTTGACCAGGTCGAGCCCGGCTGCCTGCGCGAAGCCTTCGAGATCGGCGCGGGTGAGGTGACCGAAGTGCGAGAACACCTGATCGTGGAACGCCCAGAACTTTCCCTGGTCCGCGGCCGCGACCGCTGCTTCCGCCGCGATGCTGGAGCTGCGATGAAACGCCATCGCCATGTGGCGATAGATGATCCGGACCTGCTTCGGATACTTCTGATAGATCTTCGCGAGCACCGGCGCTTCGCGCGCGCAGTACGGGCACTGGAAGTCGCTGAACTCGACGATCGTGACGAGCGCGTCGTCGGGGCCGAGCTGGTGGCCGGGCAAGCCGAGCCCGACGCGATACGCGGTATTCGGATCGAGATCTGCGTTCGCGTTGTTCGCATCGGCCGGCGCATCGGCCTCGGGCTTTCCGTCCGCGACGAGCGCCGCGTAGAGATCCGCCGGATGCTGCGCGCGGACGCCGGTCGCGCGCACGAGCTCCTGATCGACCGTGTCGGCGAACACCTTCAGCGGCTGGTTGCCGTGCACCGGCCGGCCGTTGATGAAGAACGTCGGCGTGCCGCTGATCCCGATCTGCGCGGCATCGGCGACGTCTTCCGCGATCGCCTTGCGATAGACGCCGCTGTCGAGATCGCCGCGGAATCGGACCATGTCGAGCCCGAGCTCCTGCGCGATCAGCTCGACACCGGCGCGATCGATGTGGCCGCGCACGCCGTACATCCGCGCGTGCATCGCTCGGAACTGGCCCTGTGCCGCCGCCGCGAGCGCGGCCTCCGCGGCGATCGTGTTGTCGTCGTCGAGCGGGAGGATCCGGTGGACCCAGCGGATCTGCCCCGGATACAAGCGTGAGAGCCGGTCGAGCGTCTCCTGGACCCGGTTGCAGTAGCCGCACGCATAGTCGCTCCAGTCGACGATCGTGATCGGGGCGTCGACGCGCCCCTCCGACGGAGCCTGGCCGCGCGGGATCTTGTAGACCGTGTTCGGGTCGAAGCTCGCCTTCGCGGCCGTGGTCTGGGTTACCCCGTTCGCATGTGCGATACCGGCCACCAACAGGAGCGCCAGAGCTGCCAGAGCTGGGTGACGCATCGGCGGAGAACCTAGCACGGGCCTCGCGTTCCGGCTTACGCTAGTGGAGATGCGGGGAGCCTTGGCCGTGCTGTCGCTCGTGCTCGGCGCGAGCTGTCAGGACCTGCACGGCGTCGAAGTGATCGTCCAGCCCGGCAACCCGGCGGTGAAGAGCGTGCGCGTGTTCGTCGGCACCGGCGGCGCGACCAACGCGTCGCTGACGACGAGCTCGAAGGTCCAGGTCGACGACGTCGAATACTGGTCGCGCGACGCGAACAACGAGAGCGATGTCGTCACCGGTGTCGACGGTACCGGCGAGGTCAAATTCCTGTTCGGCACGAGCGACACCATCTCGGCCGTGATCGCGGTCGGCTACGACGCGAACCAGGCGCCGATCGCGGCGGGCGCGCTGACCGACCTCGAGGTCCGCGATAGCGGCTACACCGGTTACGAGTTGCCCTTGATGGGACCCATCATGCCGCTCGGGACGACGGGCGCGACGGTCCAGCTCGGCCTGTGGAGCCCGAGCCTGACGACCTCCGCGTACGACGCGGCCTGCGCCGGCATCGTGCTCGCCGGCGCCGACCACCCCTACTACGTCGTCACGGACAACGATCAAGACTGCGACGGCCTCACCGACGACGACACCGCCCACGAGTGCACGCCCGACGTCTATCTCGGCACGCGTGCGGCCGATCCGAGCGAGGCGCAGTGCCTGGTCTCGGATCACACCGCGAGCGGCATCGCCGATTGCAAGCTGGGCGGCGCGACCTGCACCGACAACGTGCCGCGCAACCAGAACAGCTGCGTCGCCGGTCACACGTGCACGCCGAATCAAGCATGCATGCAGTGCGTGACCTCGTTCGACTGCGCGGCGAACGCCCAGATGCGGCTCGCGATGGTCGATCACTACGAGTGCCCGCTACCGCGCAAGGCCTCCGACAACTCGATCTGCGAGACCACGTTCACGCTCGCGCGTCCGCCGACCGGCGGCTACGGCTGCAAGGACCTCGTGATCGGCAATGACACGAGTCCGCTCGGCAACTCGCTCACCGTCGGGAATGTCGAGCTCGATGCGACGCTGCAGGACTCCACGACCTCGAGCTGCGCTGGCAGGCTCGATGCAAAGATCTCCGCGAGCTCGGCGGTCGACTTCACCGGACTGGTCTCGTTCGACCTCAAGAACAACGCCGGCATCGCATTGCCGATCCATGTCGGGATGGGCACGGGCACGGCGACGTCGTGCCCCGACACGACGGAGTGCACGATCGTGTCCGCGCAACCGCTGCCGCCGATCGCCGCGACGTTCGAGCCCGGGCTGACCCAGTGCTTCGCCACGTGGGGTGCCCCCACGCTGATCTCGAACGTGTTCGCCGGGAACTCGGGTGCGAGCGATCCGACGCTGAGCCAGGACCAGCTCGAGCTGATCTACGCGTCGAACAACGTCCTGTACCGGACGACCCGCACCGCGATCGGCGGGGCGTGGACGACGGCGATGCCCGTCGATTTCGGCGCGTTCGCGCTCCCGAGCGGTGCGTCGATGCACGCGCCGAAGCTGGCGCCCGACGGCGTCCAGATCTACTTCGCGGTCACGCTCCAGACCGGGATGACGACGATGTACTACGCGACGCGAAACGCGACGACGGCGACGAGCTGGAACCTGCCCGCGCCGATCGTCTACGCCGACGCCGGGTTCCAGGTCACGTCGATCGCGTGGGGGCCTGGCAACCACGTGATCGTCGGGACGACGAGCACCACCGCGATGCCGGCGCTCTACGACGCGACCTGGGATCTCGCGAACAAGACGCTGTCGACGTTCACGATGGTGAAGGACGGGGCCGCGGATCCGTACGTCACCCCCGACGGCATGAACCTCTACTTCGACGCGCTGATCTCGGTCAACGGGTCCGCGCTGTTCGTCGCTTCGCGGCGCACGCCGACCGAGGCGTGGGCGCCGGAGGTCCAGATCTCCGAGCTCGGCACGACCGGCAGCATCGACACCACCGCGTGGGTCGCTGCCGGTGCGCACACGGCCTACTTCACGAGCCAGCGCAGCGGCGCGACGACGCCATCGCTGTACACCGCGCAGCGCGCGTCGTTCTAGACGCCGCAGCCGCGCTTCGCTCGCAGCTTCGCGAGATCGAGCGTCGTCGTCGCGAGATCGTGGACGAGCGCGCCCGCGAGCTTAGCGATGTCGATCATGTGCGCGAGGTCGAGCCGATCGATCGTGTCGCAAGTCTCGTGATAGCAGCGATGATCCGGCGTCCAGAAGAACGCGTACGGCACGCCGAGCTTGCAGAATGGCTCGAAGTCGCTGCCGCGCGCCTTGCCGCCGGCCGACACGTGAAGCTTCGGAAACTCCTTCAGGCGCTTGTCGAGGAGCGTGCGCGCGGCAAAGCCCTTGAACGCGCCCATCGCGGCGACCAGGTCGGCCGAGCTGTGGCTGCCGACCATGTCGAGCTCGACGAACTGGACGACGTGCGCGAGGTCGATCGTCGGGTGCTTCGCGAAGAACCCCGAGCCGATCATGCCGTCCTCCTCGTCGCCGAACGCGGCGAACACGAGCGTGCGGACCGGGGGATCGCCCTGCGCGCTGGCCTTCGCGATCGCGAGCAGCGCTGCGACACCGGACGCGTCGTCGTTCGCGCCGAGGTGACCGTTGCCGAGGTGATCGTGATGCGCGCTGACGATCACGATGTCGTCGGACGTGCCCGCGATCTTCGCGATCACGTTCGCGGTCGGCTTCCCACCGTCGCTCGTGAACGCCTGCTCGTACCCGCCGTCGTCGCCGGCCGGCGCGAGGCCGAGGCAGGTGAAGCGCTCGACGATATACGCGCGCGCCTTCGCATCACCGTCGGTACCGGGCGCGCGGCCGTCGAGCGCCTTGCTCGCGAGGAACGCGACGTCGTCGTGGAGCGCGGCCTTCGCGAACGGGTCGCCGTCCTTGCACGGCGCAGCGACAGCGGTGTGAGCGAGCAGCGCGATCGCGACGAGCCAACGCATGGAGAGGAGACCCTCCGGCGCGCCGCCGGTTTCATCCAAGCTACGCGGCGGACCCGGGGTCTAACCCGATCGCCAGCTCTTTGCCGCGCGGTCCAGTGCCCGTCGCGAGGAGCTCGCGCCCAATGGCGGTGTGATGCAGCTCGATCCGCAGATGATCCGCCGGCATCACCGCGAACTTGTCGGCCCATTCGACGAGCACGATGCCGCGGCGATCGCCGAACGCATCGTCGAGCCCGAGCTCTGGGAGCTCTGCCTCGCGCTCGAGCCGGTAGAGATCCGCGTGCCAAACGATCAACCGGCTATCCGTGTACTCGTGGACGAGCGAGAACGTCGGGCTGTGCGCGCCCTGCCCGCCGAGCGCGGTCACGAGGCCCGCGGTGAACGTGGTCTTGCCCGCGCCGAGCTCGCCGACGAGTGCGATCGCGTCGCCACCGCGAACGAGGGTCGCGAGTCGCGCGCCAGCCGCTTCGGTCGCGGCGGCATCCGCGAGGATCACGCGAGCTCGGCGGTGAGCTTGTCGTCCCAGTGATCGGCGGTCTTCGCGATCGAGTGGACGATGTCCTCGAACTCTTCGTAGTCGAGGTTGTCGAGACCGCGCAGGATGCGCAGGTAGAGATCGCCGGTCTGCGGGTGAAGCGCGAACGCGGCATCGCCGGTCTCGGTGAATGACAGGGCGAGCAACCGGCGGGCCTTCGCCTCGTCGAGCTTCGGCTGCTTCGCGACGCACGACAGGAGCAGCAGCACGCCCTTCTCGGGCAGCACGTGGATCGTCACGACCGCCGAGCCGCGTTGGATCATCCCGACGCCGTCTTCGCCGAGCGGCGGCAGGTTGAGGTTGCGCTCGCGACCGAAGCGGGCGAGGAACTCGGCAACGCGCACGCGTGGGTCTTGTGGACGTTCGGGCTCGTCGGCCATGCCCCACACTACTTCGAAGCGAGGCGCGGGTGTATAGAGAGGCGTGCACCGGCTGTTGCCCCTTGTCCTCGCGCTCGCGGCGTGCGGCCACGACCATGGCCCGCCGCACGTGCGCAAGATGGACCGTCCCGACGGCAGCCCCGCGCTGCGCGGTGGCGGAACGGCCCGCTCGCCGCGGATCGCGAACTACAAGATCGACGTCCGGCTCGACGCGGTTCGCCACCAGCTCGCCGCGACCGAGACCCTGACCTGGACGAACACCGGCGCGAGCGCCGTCGACAAGCTGCCGTTCCACCTCTACCTCAACGCGTTCAAGAACGAATCGTCGCTGTTCATGCGGAGCTCGCGCGGCGAGATGCGCGGCGCGAAGGCGAGCGACAGCGCGTGGGGCTGGATCACGGTCGACTCGCTGCAGATCGCCGGCGTCGAGCTCGCGAGCAAGCTCAAGCTGGTCGCGCCGCCCGACGAGACGGTCGCCGAGCTTCCACTCGCCACGCCGATCGCGCCGGGTCAGACCGTCGACATCAACTTCAAGTTCAGCGCCCAGCTGCCGGAGGTGTTCGCACGCACCGGCTACAAGGGCGAGTTCAACATGGTCGGCCAGTGGTTCCCGAAGATCGGCGTGCGCACCGGCCCGCCGGGGCTCGAGCAGTGGCAGTGCGCGGCGCTGTCCGCGAACACCGAGTTCTTCGCCGACTTCGGCGTCTACGACGTCAAGATCACCGTGCCGAGCACGTACACGGTCGCGGCGACTGGCGTACTGACCCAGGCGTCGGAGTCGCCGGGCGGAACCCGCACGTTCGACTATCACGCCGAGGACGTCCACGACTTCGCGTGGGCCGCGGACCCGTTCTTCAACACGCGCTCGCAGGACGTCACCGTCGATGGCGGTCCGCCGGTCCACGTCAAGGTCTACTTCCGCAACGAGCAACTCGACTTCGCGCTCCGCCACCTCCAGGCCGGCGTCGGCGCGATCGAGAAGTTCTCCGCCGACTTCGTCCCCTATCCGTGGTCGCAGATGACGATCATCGATCCGCCGATCGACGCGGCCGCTGGTGCGGGCGGTATGGAGTACCCGACGCTCGTCACGACCGAAGGCGACTCCGTGTTCATCCGCCCGGGCATGAAGTTCCCCGAGTACGTCACGGTCCACGAGGTCGGCCACAACTGGTTCCAGGGGATCCTTGCGTCGAACGAGCCCGAGGAAGCGTGGATGGATGAGGGCATCAACGAATGGGCCGATGCCCACGTGATGACCGACCTCTACGGCGCGCGGACCTCTGGCATCGATCAGTACGGGTTCCAGGCCGACATCGTCGCCCTGCGCAACACGATCGTCGACGATCCGAGCTCGCTGCCGCAGCCGATCGCGACCGCGGCGTACGCGTTCCTCGATACCACCGCGTACGCCGAGACGACGTACGACTACACGATGCGCGCGATGCTGACGCTCGAGCACGAGGTCGGCAGCGCGAAGTTCATGGCGGCGATGAAGGCGTACGCGAAGGCGTTCGCGTTCAAGCACCCGACCGGCGCAGATCTATTCGCGACGCTGTCGCACGAGCTCGGTGACGACTTCAGCTGGTTCTTCGGACCGGCGTTCCAGCAAGTCGGCGGCGCGAAGTACAAGATCCATTCGACGGCGTGCCGCCAGGCGCACGACATCCGCGGCGTCGTCGCCGACGGTACCGGCAAGAAGACGCGGACCGAGACCGAGGCGCCGGATACCGGCACCTGGGTGTGCGAGGTCGTCGTCGAGAACACCGGCCCGGTCCACGTGCCCGTCGATGTCGAGCTCCGGTTCGCGGACGACTCGACCCAGCGCATGCATTGGGACGACAAGGGCAACGGCACGTTCGAGCGGTTCACGGTCGAGCACTCGACGAAGCTCGCGGCGGTCCGGATCGATCCCGACAATCTCGAGATGATCGACTCGCCGCTCCATCACGCGTATCGGGTCGATGGTGAAGGTGCGGCATCGCTCCGCGCCGGTGCGCGCATCGCGTCGTGGGCGCAGACCCTCATGCAGCTGGTAGGGCCCTGAGGTCAATGATGGCGCGCAAGTCTGGCTCTCTCGATCTGCGGCTCACGCTCGGCGATCTCGTCAGCTCGGGCTCGCGCGCGCTGACCCGCTACACCGGCACGCTGCTGACGGTGTTCGTCGTCCAGTCGCTCGTCGCGATCGCGACGATGCTCGCGTGCGCGGTCGTGCTCGCGACCGTGTTCTCGCACCTGCCGATGTGGGACGAGGCGGTCGATGGCGATCTGGTCTCCCTCGTCACCTGCCTGCGGTTCGCGAAGCTCAACCTCGTCGCCTGCGCTGGGATCGGGTTCGGCGCGCTGCTCCTCTGGCAGCTCGCCTCGTGGTTCCTCGTCGGCGGCGTCTACGGCGTGCTCGCGCAGCGCCCGGAAGGCCGGGCCGAGACAGCGCGGACGTTCGGCGCGAGCGGCACCGCGACCTACCTCGCGTACGCGCGGCTCGCGCTGTGCTCGATCCCCGGTTACCTCGTCGTCCTGTTCGTATTCGCGACCTGCACGAATGCGGTCGCCGGTCGGATCGAGCACGCGCTCACCGTTGGCGATCTGGTCGTCCCGGCGCTGGTCATGATCGTCCCGGCGGCGATCCTGATTCACCTCCTGTGGACGGTCAGCGATTACGCGCGCGTCGAGCTGACGCTCCGCCACGATTCCCACGATCCGAGCTCGGTGATGACGTATCTGCGCGCGTGCGGGTTCGTGCTGCGCCGCCCGCTCGCGCTCATCCACGCGTCGCTCGGCTGGCTCGCGTTTGCCGCGATCACGATCGGTTACGTCTATCTCGCCGCCGGCCATCCGATGTACGGCGCCGAGGGTGCGGTGACGCTGTTCGTGATCCGCTCGGGAGTGTCGCTCGCCCGGATGGCGCTGCGGTTCGCCGTCCTCGCCGGCCAGGTCGACCTCGGTGGTACGCGGCCGCCGCCGCCTCGCCGCGTCGAGATCAAAGCCGACGCGAAGCCGCAGTAAGAAAAAACCGCGTAGAGTGCGCCCACATGCGCCTCCTGATCATCGCTGCGCTTCTCGCAGCGTGCTCGCACCCGTCGTCGACCTCTTCTCCGAGCGGCAGCTCGCACGGCCCGGACTTGCTCGCGCACGTCCCGGCCGATACCCCGTATCTGTTCGCGCTGCTCGAGCCGCCGAGCGATGCGCTCCGCAAGAAGATGTTCGGCAGCATGGATACGCTCGTGCTGCCCGCGCTGAAGGAGTCAGCGGCGATCCCGCTCGACAAGCGGCTCGAGCTGCCGCCGGAGAAGCGCGCCTGGCTCGGCATCCTCGATGCGATGCGCGGCTCCGATCCGACGCAGTGGTGGGAGAACCTCGGCCTCGCGAAGAACGGCCGCTCGGCGATGTACGGGATGGGCGTGTGGCCGGTCCTCCGCGTCGAGGTCGGCGACGCTGCGAAGCTGCGCAAGATCCTCGCCGACGCGGCGAAGACGCTCGCGATGCCGGAGATCCAGCAGAAGGACAGCGCCGGCACACCGTACTGGGTCGCGAGCAAGTTCGGCGTGTCGTTTGTCGTGTCGGTGACGGATCACGAGGCGGTCGCGGCGATGTTGCCGACGCAATCCCTCGCGACGAGCGTGCCCGCCGTGCTCGGCGCGAAGCCGCTCGATCACAACCTGCGCGACTCCGGCGAGATCGCCGACGTGATGGCGCGCTACCATTTCGTGCCCGCGACGATCGGCGTGATCGATTCGCGGCGCGTGATCGCGGCGCTCGAGCGGCGCGATGATCTGTCGACCTCGTCGGTGTTTACTGCGCCCTCGTGTCACGCGGACTACGAGCGCATGGCCTCCGCCCTGTCGCGGATCGTGATCGGATATCGCCAGCTCGATGCGCAGGGCTTCATGGGCGCCGCGGAATTCGAGACCTCGCCCGAGATCGCGAAGCAGCTCGCATCGCTCCACACCGCGATGCCGGCCGCACCGGATCCGGCGCACGCGCTGCTGTCGTTCGTCGCGGCGGCGGATGTCGATGGCGCGATCGCAATCGCGCGCGGCTGGCTGCAGAACCTCGCGGATCATCCGTTCGCGTGCGAGCAGCTCGCGATCGCGAAGATGGTCGTCGCCGGCGCGCTCGAGCAGACGAAGGACCTCATCCCCGCCGAAATGAAGGGCCTCCACGGCATGGAGCTCGTGATCGACGACGCGAGCGAGTCGCCGCCCGGCGGTGCTGGCTATGCCGTCGTCGCCGGCGATCAGATCGCGATCGCGCTCGGCCAGGCGATCAAGAAGCTGCCGATCGGCCTGTCGGTCGCGCCGGATGGTCAGCCGGTCGAGCTCCCGGTCGGCATGCTCGGAATGCCGGGCCTGAGCTCGGCGCACATCGCGATGCACACGAGTCGTGCGGCGATCGCGGTCGGCCCGCAGAGCAAGACCGAGGTGCTCGCGGCGCTCGCGGCACCGAACGCGGCGCACAGCCCGCTCGTGTCGTTCAATTGGGACATCGCGCGCTTCGTCCGTCAGGTCCCGTCGCTGCTGAAGGAAGACAACCGCACCAACCTGGCCTCGATCGCGCAGATCACGAGCACGCTCGACGTCCACGACAACGTCGTCGAGATCGATTTCGGCGGGACCTGGGTCAAGTAGTCAGCACGCCGGGATTGCAGATCGCCGCCGGGTCGAGCGCGCGCTTGACCGCGGCGAGCGCGGCGCCGAACACCGCCGGGCGTTCGCGCTGATACCAAGGCATGTGCGTGCGGCCGACCGCGTGGTGGTGCGTGATCGTGCCGCCCGCCGCGTGGAGCGCTTCCGACGCGACCTGCTTGAGCGCGCGCCACTGCGCGAGCTCGTCGCCGAGCCGGAGCGGCGCGATGAACGTGTAGTACGGCGCCGGTCCGTCGGTATACGCGTGGGTGAACCGGCACGCGACGACGCTGGCACCGGCGGCTTTCAGATCGCCGACGACGCGCGCGTGGAGCGCCGGGAATGCGGTCCACGTGCACGCGGTCTCGAACGTATCGGCGAGCATCCCGATCGAGAGCAGCGCGGATTGCAGATACGGCGCGGCGAAGAACGCCTGCTTCCACGCGCCGGCTTCGCCTTCTCCCGACTTCTCGCTCGGCCCGGCGACGACGGTTCCGCCGTGATCGCGCGCGAGCTCGAGCGCGCGGGTGAGCCACGCGGTGAGCGAATGATCGGCGCTCTCGAACCCGAGGAGCAACACGGCGGTGCCGTCGAACCGCACGCGATGGAGCCGCGCTTCGTCGGGATCGAGGAGGCGCGCGTTCGCGGGTTGGAGGCCGGACTGGGCGAGCGCGCGACACGCGGCGACGCCCTGGTCGAACGTCGCGAACGCGATGCTCGCGGAGGCGCGGAACGTCGGCTTCGGCACGACCCGCATCCACGCCTCGGTGATCACGCCGAGCGCGCCTTCGCTGCCGAGGACGAGCCGCGCGGGCTCGGGGCCGGCGCCGGATGCCGGATGCGAGTGGGTCGCGAGCGTGCCGCGCGGCGTGACGAGGTCGAGCGCGTGGCAGTGATCGTCGATGTGGGTCGGCCCGGTCGCGTAGTGGCCGCCCGCGCGGGTTGCGAGCCAGCCGCCGAGCGTCGAGAACTCGAACGACTGCGGGAAGTGGCGGAGCGTGAACCCGTGCGGTGCGAGCTCGTCCTCGAGCCGCGGCCCGAGCGTGCCGGCGCCGATCCGCGCGAGCCGGCTGGTGGCGTCGAGCTCGCGCACGCCGGACAGCGCCGCGAGATCGAGCGAGACGACCGCTTCGCGCTCGCCGCGAGCGAGCTCCGCGTCGACACCGCCGACGACCGAGGTTCCGCCGCCGAACGGCACGACGCTCCAGCCGCGCTGCTCGCAGACCTCGAGCACGCGGGCGACCTCGCTCGCGTCGCGCGGCCGCACCACGAGATCGGGCGCGTGCGCGAACTCGCCGGCGAAGCCCGCGACGAGATCGGGGAACGCGCGGCCGCGGCTGTGGATCGCGCGATCGCGCGGATCCTGGGTCGCGAACGCGGCGAGCCCGTCGGGGATCGCGACGCGCGGTGGCGGCACGTGCGGATCTTCGCTCGGTAACTCGCGGAGCGCCGGTGTCGCCGATGGCACGAGCACGCGAGCGAGCTCGCCGAGTCCCTTGCGCGATGCCGCGTCGGGGAACTTGTCTTGCCAACCCCAGGCCCACAGGCTGCGTACGCGTTCCGTCACGATGGAATCAGTGTATCGTGCGACGCATGTCGACTTTGCCCAGCCTCCAGCAGTTGTTGAAGGACAGCAACCTCGCCGAAAAGGCGCACGAGGTCGACAAGAACCTGGTTCGCTTGCAGTGGGGCTCGGCGTTCGTGCTCGTCGGCATCTCGGGCTCGGCGATCGTCGCGATCGCGCCGCTGTTCCGCCAGCCGCCGAACGACAAGCTATCGCTGTTCCTCCGCAAGCTGCTCGAGCACAACGCGTACATGGGTGGCATGGCGTCGTTCGCGATCCAGCCCGATGGCTGGGTCATCCTCCATTCGGGGCGCGCGCTGAAGGGCATGGACTCGAACGAGTTCGCGACGATGGTCGCGGGCGTCGGCCGGTTCGCCGATCAGTTCGACGACACGCTGATCGCGGAGTTCTACGCGATGCAGCCCGAAGCGACGAACCAGGCGCCGATCGAGCAATCGGCCGAGTAGCTACGGCTCGGGCGGAGGATCGGCTTCGCCGCTGGTCTGGGTCTGAGTTGGCGGCGGCAGCATCGGCGGGCCGACGTTGATGTCGACATCGACATCGTGATCGGCGAGCACCTTCTTCGCGCTCGTCTGCTGCGCGGGATCGAGCAGCGCGAACGCTCGCTCGAGCGCGTCCTTGACGTCGGCGTTGCGCTCGTCGACGAGCTTGCCGACCATCGCGGAATTCGACGGCGCACCGGATCCGGATCCCGAACCACCACCGCGGCGGTGATGGCCGCCGCTCGCCCCGCCACCGGGACCACCGCCCATGCCACCGTGACGCCCGCCTCGCCTGCCGCCCGTCGGTTGAGAGCTCTGCGCTTCTTCCGCCGGCTTGTTCGCGTTGCGGGTCTGCGAGTCGATCACGTCGAGCTGCGCCGCGAGGCTCGTATCGATCTCTCGCAGCTTCGCGACCTGATCGTCGCGCAGCTTCAGATCGCCGGCGTCGTCGATGAGGAACCCGATCGGCGTGCCCGACGCCGGGGGAAGCGGCGGCTTGTCAGCCGGATCTGTTGGCGCCGCGGGCGCGGGGTCGTGGTGACATGCCCCGAGGAGCATCAGGATCAACAACAGGCGGCGCACCGCCGGACGATGCACCGATCGAGGTCGCGATCCTATTGCGATCGCGTTTCACAATGTTGCCGAGGCAGAACGCCGCTTAGAGGCGAACCTTCTCGAAGTCGACGAGCTGGCACAGATCGTCGAACCGCTGCTGGATCTTCGCGGCGGTGAGATCGCGCAGGCCGTCGACCGAGAACTTCTCGACGGCGAAGCTGCCCATCACGCTGCCCATGATCATCGCGGTGCGGATCGTCTTCGGCGACAGGTCACCGGCGTACGCGAGGTAGCCCATCAGGCCGCCGGCGAACGAGTCACCGGCGCCGGTCGGGTCCTTGACGACCGACAGCGGCATCGCGGGCGCCGCGAACGCGCCGTCGTGGTGGAACAACAGCGCGCCGGCATCGCCGCGCTTGATGATCACCGAGGTCGGGCCCATGCCGAGGATCTTCGTCGCCGCGGTGCGGAGGTTGTGCTCGCCCGCGAGCTGGCGCGCTTCCTCGTCGTTGACCATCAGCGTGTGGACCTTCGCGAGGACGTCGCCGAGCTCCTTGCGCTTGATGTCGATCCACAGGTTCATCGTGTCGAGCGCGACGAGCGCCGGCGCCTTGACCTGACGGAGGACGTCGAGCTGGAGCGGCGGATCGATGTTGCCGAGCAGCACGAGCTGCGCGTCGCGGTGCTTCTCGGGGACCTTCGGCGCGAAATCGGCGAACACGCCGAGCCGGGTGTCGAGCGTCTCGCGGGTCGCGAGGTCGGGCGCGTACTTGCCGACCCAGTGGAACGTCTCGCCCGGCTTGCGCTCGACGCCCGAGACGTCGACTCCGAGGGCGACCAGCTCGTCCAGGTACTTCTGCTCGAAGTCATCGCCGACGACGCCGACGACCGAGACCTTGTTCGTGAAGTACGAGGCCGCGCGCGCGATGAACGATGCGGAGCCGCCGAGGAGGTTCTTGTGGAACCCGAACGGACCGTCGATATCGTCGTAGGCGACGGAACCGACGACGAGCAAGGAGCGATGGGCGCTGCGCTGGTGCATGAGTCCCGGTGAGGTACCATTGTCGAGCGGTGGCGATCAACGATACCGGCGAAGAGCCAGGAGTAGACACGCTGATCGCGCAGGGTCGCCATGCCGAGGCAGCGGCCAAAGCGCTCGCCGCCGGCCAGCCCGGGCGCGCCGCCGATCTCTACGAAAAGCTGTGGGACTTTCGCGCCGCGCTCGGTGCGGCGAGGACCGCCGGCGATCTGCCGCGCGCGCTGCGCTACGCGCTCGAGGTCCACGACGAGGCGGCGGCGACCGAGCTGCTCGCCCAGCTCGGCGCGACCGAGGACGGTTCGCGCGCCGCGCTCGAGATGTTGGTGAGAATGCGCCACCACGCCGAGGCCGCACCGATCGCGGAGCGGCTCGGTGATCTCACCAAGGCGATCGATCTGTACACCCGCGCGCGCAAGGACCTCGATGCCGCGCGCTTGCTCGAAGGGCTCGGCCGCGACCGCGATGCCGGCCGGCTGATCGAGCGCGCGCTCGATCTCGCGGCGGAGGGCGAGCGTGCGCCGCTCCAGCTCGCACTCGGTCGGATCCTCGCGCGCCGCGGCGCGTACCCCGAGGCGACCCGGCTGCTCCAGGATGCCCGCAAGCTGCCCGCGCTCCGCGACGAGGCCCAGCGCCACCTGATCGCGACGCTCGCCGCGATGGGCCTCCGCGATGGCGCGCGCGACGCGCTGCTCGAGCTCCGCGCCACGGATCCTTCGGTGACCGCGGATCTCGACAACTACCTGCGCGAGTGGCGCGACCAGACCGCGGAGCGCAAGACCAGCCGCGACCGCGAGGTGATCGCCGGGCGCTACCGGCTCGAGAAGCTGCTCGGCTCCGGCGCCTCGGGTCGCGTGTTCCTCGCCGTCGACGAGGTCGCCGGCCGCTCGGTCGCGCTCAAGATGTTCTTCGCGTCGAGCGCGCGCGGCGGTGCGGCGTACGAGCGGTTCGTCCGCGAGGCGCGGCTCGCATCGACACTGCGCCATCCGTCGCTCGTCGAGGTCTACGACGTCTCGGTCGAGCGCGGCTTCCTCGTGATGGAGTACCTGCCCGGCGGATCGCTCGCGCAGCGGCTGTCGGCGGGCGAGAAGCTCGTACCGCTGCAAGTCCGCCGGATGGCGCTCGACATCATCGGCGGGCTCGAAGCGGCGCACCACCGCGGCGTCGTTCACCGCGACGTCAAGCCCGCGAACGTCTTCTTCGACGCGCGCGGCACCGCGAAGCTCGGCGACTTCGGCGTCGCGCACCTCGTCGATCTCGGCCAGACCCAAACCGGCGGCTTGATCGGCACGCTCGCGTACATGTCGCCCGAGCAGATCACCGGCGCTCCGATCTCGATCGCCGCGGATCTCTACGCGCTCGGCGTCACGCTGTTCGAGGCGCTCGCGAATCGGCTGCCGTTCCTCGGCCCCGACTTCGTCGCGCAGCATCTCGGCGAAGAGGCGCCGGCGCTCTCGACGGTGAGCGACCTCGATCCCGCGTGGGATCCGATCCTCGAGGGCCTGTTGATCAAGAACCCGCGCGAGCGGACCCAGACGCTCGGCGATCTCCGCCGCGACCTCGAAGCGCTCGAGCTCGGCGGTCGGCCGAAGATCGGGCCGCGGACGAAGCGCGCGAGCGGCTCGCACTCGATCGTCGCGCTCGCCGCCGCCGACGAGGAAGCCCAGCCGCGCTACGCGTACGAGACCCCGGTCGGCGCGACGCCGGTCAGCCAGCTCGCGCGCGCCGTCGACACGGTGCTCGACCGCTCGGTCGTGATCGAGCGGTTCGACAGCGGCGACGATGCGACGCTCGCGCTCGAGCACGCGCGGGTGCTCGGCCGCGCGCAGTCACCGTTCGTCCAGCGCGCGCTCGGCCTCGATCGTGGCACGCGCACGGCGGTGTTCGAAGCCTCGACCGGCGCCGCCGTCGCCGAATCCGCACCGCAACTGCCGCCCGCCGAGCTGGTCCGCTTGCTCAAGCGCCTCGCCCGCGCCGCCGAGGCGATCCACGAGGTCGGCGGCACGCATGGCGCGATCACGCCGGCGACGGTGGTGATCGACGAGAACACCGTGCCGACTCTGTTGTGCGCCGGGCTCGGGGTCGTTCCGGACAGCCAGCCGGCCGATGACGTCGCCGCGATCATCCGAGTGTTCGCCGGCATCGTCGGCGCCGATCCGACGTTCACCGCGGTCAGCGAGAAGCTGTGCAAGGAGGTCGGTGCGAAGCCGCCGGCGTTCGTGCCACCGACCGATGGCTCGTCGCTCTACCTCGCCGCCGACGTCCTCGACATCGCGGTGCTCGGCGCGCTCGGGGCCCGCTAGCGCCGCTGGGTCGGTGGCGGTGTGTTTCCGAGCCGCTCGCCCATCAGGATGACGATCCAGATCGCGCCCTCCCCGATCTCGGGGTGCGTGCCCTGCGCGATACCGATGCCGACGTCGTCGGGCTTGTAGTCGCCGACGAGCTCCTTGCCGTCGATCGAATCGAGCTCCGACACCGCCGTGATCACGCTGCCGACGCGCGCGTACTGGTTGCCGAGCGCGTCGAGCTGGTGACTCGCGACGGGCCACAGCGAGTCGCGCGACTTTCCGGCGGCGAGCCCGTCGGCGAGCTGCTGCGCCGTCGTCGTGAGCTTCGGGTTGCGCTTCACCTTGCGGACCGTATCGAGCCGCTCCTCGACCACGCTCGCGACGCGTGCGCCATCGATCTTCGGTGGGATGCGGATGAAGACCTGGGTCACGAACATCTCGCGCCGGCCGCCGACATCGTCGCCGAATGCGACCCCGATACCGACGTGCGTCGCGGTCGGCGACATCAAGTTCGCGCGGTGTCCCGGGCTGTTCATCAGGCCGGCGTGAGCCTCGCCGACGCCGTATGCGCGCGCGACGTTCTCGAGCACGACCGCGGTCTTGATCCCGCCGACGCGCACGCGATCCGCCGCGGATCCGGAGATCGGCGACACGTGCGCAACCACCTTGGTCTTGCGCATCTCCTCGGAGTAGCCCTGCGCGACCTTCGCGACGCGATCGTCCCACTGCAGCGCCGGCAACCCGGCTTGCTTGCGATCGCGATTCAACAGCGCGAACAGGCGCTGGGATGCGGTCGCGGCATCGGTGACGAGACCGTCGTCGCGGGTCGGCTCGACGGTGACCGTCAGCGGCGGTTCCGTACCGCAGTACACCGGGAAGTTCGCGAGCACCGTCGAGCCCTGGGCGTCGCTCGCCGTGATCTCGATCTGCTGGCGGCCGGCGTGCTTGCCGCACAGGACGGTCGCCTTGAACGCGCCGGAGTGACCTTGCTCGAGCGCGAGCCGTTCGGTCGTGCCGTCATCGCGGGTCACGAACACCTCGGGCTCGTGGTAGCGAATGTCGACGACCGCATCGAGCTTGAACGACCCGCCCGCGGCGACGCTGCGTGGGATCGGCGAAGTGGTCACGCCGGAGCCTTGGAGCGCGAACACGATCGCCGCGGTGCCGTCGGGCTTGCGCTTGACCGCACCGATGCCGAGTCGCGCGGTCGCGCCGTCGCCGAGGATCTCGCCGAACTGCGGTTTCAACTGGTCGACGATCTGCGCCGGCGAGTCACCATCGGCCCACATCACGAGCAGGCGCGGCGATGGCTCGATGATGCCGTTGCGCTGGAGCGCGAACTCGATGAACGAGTAGTCGAGCACGCCATCCTCGCTCGCGACCTGCGCGAGCTCGCTGCACGCGCGAAACAGCCGCGCGTCCGGGGCGGGGACCGGAAGGTGCGCCTGCGTCGCAGCGGCCGTGACCGCCGCGACCACCGCATCGCCGAGCGGCGTGTGCGGCGGCGCCTGGAGCGGTTCGTTGTAGCGCGGCACCGGCTCGCTCGAGGGCGCGAACGTGACCGGCCCGACCGGCGTCGCCGCGACGGTCGTCGCTGGCGTCGGCGCTTTACGCCAGCTCGGCTGTGCGCCGATCTGTTGCGGCGGTCCAGCGCAACACGCGATAGCGAGAAGCGCGATCAGCCAACGCACAGCAAAAGCGTATCACTACTTCGCCGCACTGCCGCTCCCGCGGTTCGCGCGCTGGATCGCCGGGTCGACGCGCGCCGGAATCATCGCCGGCGAAAGCGTCGCGGGTGAAGGCGTAGGCGTAGGCGTAAGCGTAGGCGTAGGCGATCCGGCGGCCGAGCCCGAGCCCGAGCCCGAATCTGCCGCCGGGCGCGGAACGATCGATCCCGCCTGATCCGCGAACACGACGGTCATCATCCGATCCATCGCGTGGAAGTCGCTCACCGTGATCCGATTCCAGCTCGACGCCCCGCCCTCTGCCTGGTGCGTCCCACCCGTACGCTGATTGGTCCGCACGATGTTCATTCGCCAGCGATCCCCGACACGTGGCGGCAGGTTCACCCGCATCGCATCGTCCTTGCCCTTCACCGCCTGCCACGGGACCTTGATCTCGACATCCCAGCCCTGATCCGTATCGCCGGGCGCCACCGTGCCGCGCAGCTTCACGGCGGTCTCCATGTTCGACTCGTAGCTCATGTCTGCGAGGTTTTCCTGCGCTCGCGTCTGCGGCCACCACTTGTCGAACGTGACGTTCGCGGGGCTGACCTGGAGCTCGACGTAGCCGCGCCGGTTGCTATCCGCGTCGATGAACAGCTCGATCGCGTCGTCCTTGTAGATATCTTCGTCGTGCTTCGTATAGCGGCTGACGATATCGGTGTCCTGCACGGTGACGAACACGTAGAGCCCGTCGTCGTCCCATGTCACCTTCGCGTTCGCCTTGCCGACCGGATCGCCGCTGCCCTCAGCAGTCGCGAAGTCGGGCGAGAGGATCGCGAGGCCATAACCCGGCTCGGTGCCGATGCCGTCGATCGTGATCGGCCCCGTCGCGTGCGGGACGTACACCGTGCCCGGCGGTGGCGGCGCCTTCGAGAGGTCGACCTGGTACTCCTTCGCGACGACCGCGTCGTCTTTCACCGCGGTGCCGATCGCGCGCATCCGATCGTCGAGCTGATGGCCGTCGACCCGGATCAACCCGACGTACAAGGTCGCGGTCTTCGACTTCCAGTCCGGCCGCAAGACGAACTCGAGCGGATCGCTGATCGTGTCGCCCGCGCGCCAGCTCGCGACGGGATGACCGAGCTCCATGTCAGTCGGATCGAGGTTCATGAAGTCCGCGGTCCCTGGATCGCCGCGGAGCTGCGCGAACACCTTCCAGCCGGGCCCCGGCGGGATCAACACGTGCCAGTAGTGGACGATTCGCGCCGTCTGCCCGGGGATCAGGATCGCGCTCGCCGTCGCGTTGCCGACGTACTCGACCCGGCCGCCGATCGAGACATCGAGCTTCGCGATCCCCGCTGGCACCGTGGTCAGGAGGTTCGAAGCGACCAGCTTCGGATCGATCTTCTTCGGCTGGGGGCCCGGACCGGAGTCCACACACGCCGCCAGCGCTAACAACGCGAGCCACTTCATACGATCAGATCCGACGCATCCTGGAACAGCGCGCGATTCTGCTTCTCGCGCGCGACGACGAGCTTCTCGACGGTCTCGAGCAGCTTCGGTTGCTTCTTCGCGATCGCATCGAAGTCGCGCTTCGCGAGCTTCAACACGACCGCTTGTTCGACCGCGACGACATCCGCGACGGCCGGGTCACCGCTGACCAGTGAAATCTCGCCGACCGCCGCGCCCGGGCCGAGCTCGGCGACGACGCTATCCGCACCGCGGACCTCGACCTTACCGGCGACGACGACCCACAAGAACTCGTTCGGAGTGCCCTCGGTGATGAACTTCGTCCCGGCCGGCACGATCTCGGTCGTCAGCTTCGCGATCACCGCGTCGCGATCGGTCAGCGCCTTGAACAGCTCGGACGTCTTCATCACGTTCGCGAGCAACCGCGCGCGCGCGTGGAACGCGAGGACCTCGGCGAGCTGCGGATGCTTTTGCGCAGCGGTCTCGACCGCCTTCGCCGGAATCTCGAGCACCCAAACGTCGTCGTTCGCGACCACGCTCGCGGTCCGCGTCGTGCCGCCGACGAGCGCGATCTCGCCGAAGAACGCGCCCGAGTGGAGCTCGCCGAGCTGCTTCGTCGGCCCCGATGCATCGGGCCGCGCGTCGGGCGCGGGTGCACCACCGCGGATCACGCGCGCGTTGCCGTGCGCGAGCCAGTACAGCGCGGTGGCGGGCTCGCCGACCTCGATGATCGTGCTGCCCGCGGGAAACGCGCGCGCCGTCATCACGCCGACGAGCGCGCGTGCGCCGGGCTTCGACAGCGCCGACAGGAGCGGCGCCGGCGGGACGGTGCCCGGATCGCGCGCCGCGAGCCACGGCCCGAGCGCCTTGATCACCGTCCGCGCGTCCGCGAGCGGTGTGCCTCCCGCGTTCGTCAGATCGATATCCGGCTTGTCGAGCGGCGAAGGCTTCGCGAGGTGAAAGTGCGGGCCGCCGGTCGCGTAGGTCTCGATCACCTGATCGATCAGCTCGCCGCCGCGCAAGCTGCCGAGCTTCTCGAGGTGGCGGCCGCACGCGACTGCGAGCGCGACCCGGCCACCTGCGCGCGCGCCCTCGCCGATCGCGGCGAATGCCGCCTCGGCGTCGTCGGTATGGCCGAGCGCGCCGAGCAAGGCGGCGACCTCGAGCCAGGCGCCGTAGTCCGTCGGGTGCGAGCGCAGATTGCGCGTCGCGCGAGCGAGATCGTCAGCGGTGACCGGCACGGCCACCGTTATACCTCAGCCTAGAAGCGCAACAGGGTGTAGCCACCCGAAGGAACAGCGCCCACGTTGCCGTTGGCCTTGTCGAACATGTGCGTCTCGCGCGCTTGCGACGACGTCGAGTCTTGCGTCGCGATCTCGTAGACGACGTACGCGCTCACCGCGACGACGACCCAGAACCACCACTTCTTGTAGACCGGCGTCTCCGTCTGCGCGACCGGCTTGTCGGTCGGCGCATTCGGACCCGGCGGCGGCGCACCATTGGTGCCGCCCATCCCCGCCATGCCGTTCGGCGCGGGACCACCGTAGTTGCCGTTCGGGTTCTGCCCATTCGGCGGCTGGCCGTTCGGGCCCGTCCGGTTATCCGGCAGCCCGCTGCTCGCGCCGCCCATCCGCTGATCGCGAATCGCGTCGATGTTGATGCCCTGCACGCGATCGAGCTGCGCATCGCCCGTCGACACCGTGAGCCCCGTCGACGGCGTGCCGGTCGAGCCCGCGCCCATGTCCGGCGCGGTCGCCGGGCCGGTTGCAGGTCCCGTCGCCGGTCCGGGCGGCGGCGCGACGACGTTGTTCTTCGCTGCATCCGCATCGGCCTGCGCCTTCTTCGCGGCGTCGGCATCGGCTTGCGTCTTCTTCTGGTCGTCGAGCTTCTTCTGCTCGTCGGCCTTCTTCGCCTGCGACGACTTCAGCGCGCCATCGAGCCGCGCCATGCTCGCTTCGATCTCCGCGCGCTTCGGCGCATCGGGAACCTTGTCGAGGTACTGCTTGTAGTAGTTGATCGCGTTCTCGGCGTCGCCGAGCTTGTCGTAGCAGAGCGCGAGGTTGTAGTTGTTCAGATCCGCCGGCGCGAGATCCTGCGCGGCCGAGAACTCCTTGATCGCGGACTTGTAGTCCGCCGCCGCGTACGCTTTCTGGCCCGCGATGTAGTGCGTGCGCGCATCGCCGCGAGCATCAGCCCACGCGAGCGAGACGCTCGCGCATAGCGCCAGGAAGATCAGGAAGAGACGAATCGGTTGGCGCATAAATCCTTTTGGCGGCTGGTGGAGTGTCTCTCCAAAGGTGTGCCACATGCGGTGACGCGAGGCACTTAGTCGAGATTACAGCCGTGGCTCGCGTCGTCGGGATGATGGTCGCAGTACTGCTTGCGACATGCAGCAGTCGTGTTGACGACCGTGTTCGAGCAATCGACTCCGGGCGGCGGGTGGTGGGTTGTATCGCCGGACCCGTTGTGTTGGCTCGCGCCGCTGCCCTGATGGGGCGGAATGGGGTTATTGCCCTTCACCGGCTCGAGCACGACCCGGACGCGGCCCTGCTTGCCGTCGACGGTGATCGTCTTGTCCTTGTAGCCCTTCGCCTTGACGGTAATCGTGTGGGTATCGCCGGGGCGAACCGCGACGATGCCGTTCAACACCGGCACGCCGCCTTCGAGCACGTCGAACTTTGCCACGTTCGCATCGATGACCACGTCGACCGGTGGCGGGCCGAGGCTCGGCGTGGAGCCGGAGCCGGAGCCATCATGCTGCGTCGTCATGTCCGAGCCGGCGGTGACCGACGTGGCCGAGCCGTTCGAGCCCGACGCGACGATCGCGCTTCCCGATCCGGCGGAGCCGACCTCGGGTTGTTTCGCAGAACCCGAGCCCGAGCCCTCCGCGACGAGCGCGGATCCGGATCCGACCGAGCCGGATCCCTTGCCGTTACCACCACTGTCCTTGTTGTTCATCACGACGAACGCCGCGATGCCGCCACCGGCGAGCAACACGACGAGGATCGCGATGATGAGGCCGGTGTTGCTCTTCTTGCCGACCGTGACGACCGACGCCGACGGATCGTACAGACCCGGCTGCATCATCGGCTGACTCTGCTGCGCGGCGATGTGCTGCGGCGTCGCGAGGCCATGCGCGCCCGTCGGAGGCGTCGCGGCGATCGTCGGTGTGTACGCGGCGCCCCCCATCGGCGCTTGCATCGGCGGCGGCGTCGGCTGCGCCATGTGCTGGCTCGAGCCGACGGGGAACGCCTCCATGTACGTGCTCATGCCGGCGCCCGCGATCCCGCGATAGACCTGGATCAGCGCGTTGACGAGCTCGTCCATCGAGCCGTAGCGCTGCGCCGGATTCTTCTGCATGCAGCGCGTGATGATCTCGGCGAGGCCGAGCGGCAACGCGCGACCGGCCTTCTGCGCGCGCTGCGCGACCGGCTCGGGCTCCGACGTGATGTGCTGCGTGAGGATGCCCATGAACGACTCGCCCTGAAACGGCAGCGAGCCGGCGAAGCACTCGTACATGATCACGCCCATCGCGTAGATATCGGTGCGGGCGTCGACGGGATTTCCGAGCGCCTGCTCGGGCGCCATGTAGAACGGCGTGCCGAAGATCGTGCCGGTCCGGGTCAGGTGATTCTGGCCGTCGTTGCCGCTGACCTTCGCGATGCCGAAGTCGAGGATCTTCGGGACGTCCTCGTTGTTCGGACCGATCGTGACGAAGATGTTCTCGGGCTTCATGTCGCGATGGACGATGCCCTTCGCGTGTGCGGCCGCGAGCCCGTGACCGGTCTGGATCAGGATGTTGAGCAACCGATCCGCCGACATCGGCTGCTGGATCATGTCGTTCAACGCAGCTCCGTTGAGGAGCTCCATGCACATGTAGATCCGGCCGTCGGAGAGCTGGCCGAAATCGTCGATGCCGATGATGTTGCGGTGACCGATCGAAGAGCTCGACCGCGCCTCCTGACGGAACCGGGTGACCGCCTCCGCGTTCGACACGATCTCGGGCTTCAGCAGCTTGATCGCGAACTTCTTGTCGATGTGGATGTGCTCGGCCGAATAGACCTCGCCCATTCCACCTTCGCCGATCAGCTTGATGATGCGATAGCGACCGTCGAGCACGGTCCCCACGAGTGAAGGTTGGGGAGGTGCTTGCGGGAACGACCCGGAAGCCGGCGGTCCGTCGGCGGTCATTGGTGGAGCATTATATCGTGACCGGGGCCGTCGTGCCGGTCACGGGAGTGGCTCGCAGAGGCCCAGGCCATGGGCGGTCGCCGCCGTATCGGCGTTCACGACGCAGTGGGACCCGGCGGCGCAGGCTGGCAGATCCGGCCTGCCACACGCCGCGGCGGGTGCCGGAACGACGAGATCGCAGGCGCCCTGAACGCAGGCCGGCCCGTCGGCGGCGTCGCACGTGTTGTTGCCCGGGCACGACGGGTTGGTCGGGCAGTTCAGGCCGGCGATGTAGTCGGCGAGCTGCGACGCCGGTACGGCGGTATCGTGCCCACCCTTCGCGCAGCCGCAGCAATCCGCCGGCGCCTCGGCACAGTCTTGGTCGGCGGTGCACGACCGGCTCGTGACCTCCGCGCACTGGCACGCGACGCAGCCGTTCGCGCCGACGGCGAAGCCATCGGCGCACGACAGCGTGCATTCCATCGGCGCGCACGCGAGCTCGCAGCGGCCGGCATTGCACGCGAGCGCGACGTTCATCGGGCACGTCGTCGTGACCGGGCACATCACGCCGGTGCACGCATTGACCGCGGGATCCGATTTCGGCGCGGCGTACGTAGGGCAGTCACAACACTTCGCAGCGCCGAACGCGCAGTCGTTCGCCGTCGCGCATTCCGGTGCGGCGGCACCGGAGCCATCGCCGTCGTCGCCGCCCAGTCCCTGCGCGTCGAGCTGGCTGTCGGAGCAACCCGACACCAGGACAGCGAGGATGAGAAAGCGGCACATGATGGACATTCGATTCAGCAGCTTGCGTGCCTACTGTAACTCCTCGGCATCTCAGCGTGCAGTCTCAGTTTTTCGAGGAGATCAGAGGGGTCGTTTAGGGTGCGTGCCGATGGGAGCCAAGATCCTCACCAAGACCGACCGCCAGATGGAAGACCGCATGCACGCGGTGGCGAACGATCCGATGCGTGCAGATACGCTGCAGAAGGCGCGCGCATTCAAGCGGACGTGGCTCGAGCTCGCCGAAGCGCTCGCCCGCGTCCAGGCGCAGACCTCGTGGGAGGCCTGGGGGTTCTCGGACTTCGACGCGTACTGCCGCAAGGAGCTCCACCTCCGCGCGAACACCGTCGCGAAGCTGCTCGGCAGCTACCGCTTCCTCGAGACCAGCGCGCCGCGCGTGATCGAGCGCGCGCGCGAAGATCCGTTCGAGGCTCCGACCCCGACGATGAAGGCCGTCGAGTTCGTCCAGAAGGCGACCGACCGCGGCGCCGCCGATGCCGAGACGCTCGAGACGATGAAGCGGGTCGCGTTCGAGGAGGGCGTCGATGCGCCGATCCTCGCGCGCCGGTTCAAGGACGTCGCGTTCCCCGAGACCGATCGCGAGCGCAAGGACAAGCTGCGCGCGAACATCGCGGGCACCGCGCGCCGGCTGTCGAGCTTGATCGCAGAGGATGACTCGCCGGTGCCGAAGAAGATCGCGATCGAGCTCGAGGAGACGATCGGCCTTCTGCTCGAAGCGATCGAGAACTAGTGTAGGACGAAGTACTTGATCGCCTTCGCGAGCAAGTAGATCGAATAAAAGATCAGGCCGATGCCGACGACGCGTGGGATCCACGCGGCCTTGTCGCCGAGCACGTTCTTCCCGCGATGCGTGAGGAACGCGACGAGCATGAACCACGCGGACGAGCCGATCAGCACGCCGACCGTGCACGCGAGGCCCTCGACTTGCGTGTGCTTCGGGATCGTCGAGCCCATGATCACGACCCACGTCGCGACGGCCGCGGGGTTCAGCACGATCAGCGCGAGGCCGACCTTGAAGCCCTGCAGCGTCTCGCGCCGCATCACGACCGAGTCGGATGCTTTCGGCGCGTCGTCGTCCGGATCGGCCTCGACCTGCGCCGGCGGATGGCTGCGCGCCGTGAAGATGCCGTAGACGAGCAGCACTGCGCCGCTGATCGCGTACAGCGTCGGCTTCACGATCGGATACTTCTCGATCACGCTCTGCATGCCGAGCACGCCGAGCGCGGAGTACAGGCCATCGCCGACCGCGCCGCCGAGTCCGACGGCGACCGCTCGTCGCATCGTGTGGCGATACGCGGCGTGGATCACCGCGACGTTCACCGGCCCGATCGGCACGCCCGTGAGCGCGCCGGCGAGCACGCCGATCACGAGGAACATCAGCAAGGTGGCCTCCGTGCTATACAGCAGCGTGACCGCGGCTGCTACCGGCAATGACGGCGCTTCGCCGGGTTTTGCCGCAAGCGAAGCTCTTGCGCGGATCGGAGATTCAGGATCCGACGGCGTCACGTGGTTGGGCCACGCGACCGCGGTCGCCGAGCTCGCGGGCACGCGCGTCGTGTTTGATCCGCTGCTGCCGTGGCGTGCGAAGAAAGCTGGCGCCGTCGACGCGGTGCTCGTCACCCACTCGCACGTCGATCATCTCAATCGCTGGAGCCTGAAGGCGATCCCGCGCGAGGCGCACCTGGTCGTACCTCGCGGCTGTCGCGGCATCGTCGCGGATCTCGGCTTCTCGCGCGTCACGGAAGTCACCGCGGGTGATCAGCTCGCGATCGGCAGGATCGAGGTCCACGCGGTACAGACCCGCCACGACAACGGCCGGTGGAGCAAACGCGAGACGCCGGAGTGCGTCGGCTACGTGATCAAGCGCGACGCGGTCGCGATCCATCACGCGGGCGATGTCGACTTCTCGGACCATCGCGTGTTCGACGACATCGGCAAGCAGTTCTCGATCGCGGCGACGCTGTTGCCGATCGGCGGGATGATGCCGGTCTGGTACTACCGGTCGCGCCGCACGCGGATGGACAAGGGCGTTCACATCGATCCCGACTGTGCGCTCGACATCTACGAGCGGCTCGGCGCGCGCGCGCTCGTGCCCGTGCACTGGGGCACACTGCACTTGCGGCTCGGCCTGCCATCGATGCCGCGCCGCCGGCTCGCGAAGATCGCGCTCGCCCGCAATGCCTCGGGCGTTCACATCCTCGAGCACGGTGCGCGCCTCGACCTCGGTGAATTTAGCGGTGGAGCCGGCGCCCGGGTCGGTGCACCATAAAGCCATGCTCGCGCTGCGCTGGTCGTACGCCGTGGACTTGTTCGCCGTCGCGCTGCTCGGAACGTTGACGCTCGTGACGCCGCACCGCCGGCATCACCACGCAGCGCCGGTTCATCACGAGGAGCTGATCGACGTCGAGCTCGTGAACCTCGATCCGCCCGCGGTGACGCCGTCGTGCGCCGACGCCGAGATGCTCTACGAGCATCGCGAGTTCACGCTCGCCGCGTCCGCGCTCCGCTGCGCGGCGCCCGCCGACGAAGCGAACGCGCAGCTCTACGATCAGCTCGCGCGCGCGTGGGATCGCGGGATGTCGCCCGACGCGACACCCGTCACCCGGTTCGAAGCGCTGCGCTACGCACGGCGTCTGGATCTCTCGCTCGGCGGTCGCTACGCCGACGAGCTCGACGCGAACCTGCGCGAAGCCGCGCCGCTCGCGGCGATCGCGTACGCCCAGGCGCGCAATCAAGAAGGCCTCGAGCTCGCGCTGACGACGTGCGATGCGCTCGGCGTGCCCGCCGCGGCGACCCAGCCCGCGCGCCGTTAATGAGGGCTCCCGCGGATCAGAGCGGGAAGATCAATTGATCGGAGAGTTGTCGCCTTCGGCGACGAACGCGGCCCAGTAGTACGGGTGCTTGTACTTGTCGCGGCCGGCGATCTCGCGCTGGACATCGCGCAGCGCGGAGCTCCTCGCCTTCCCTGCTTTGAGGCGCGTGTAGTAGCCAGCCATCAGGTCGCGCGTCGCCAAGTCATCCACTTGCCACAGCGACATCACGAGGCCTTCGGCGCCGGCGATCACGAGCGCGCGGCGCAGGCCGTAGACACCTTCGCCGTTCGTGACCTTGCCGTTGCCGGTGTCACACGCCGAGAGCACGACGAGCTTCGTCCCCCACAGATCCAACCCGGACGCTTCCATCGACGTCAGGATTCCGTCCTCTTCTCCCGACGACAACTTGTTCGCACCGGCGAGCGCGAGGCCCGAGCGGAGCAGCGGATTCTCCGCGCCGGATTGCGGCGCGATGCTCTGACCGGGCAGCGGCATCGCCGCGGCTTGTTGCTCCGCGCCGTGCGACTTCTTCGGCGGCTCGTCGTTCAAGAAGAACCCGTGGGTCGCCAGGTGCAGGATCTTCGGCCCGTGCAGCGTCTTGATCGCGCCCTCGGTCGCCTGCGCGCCGCGATATTCCTTGAGCCCGGTAAACGTCTTCTCGACCTCGTCGGCTTCCTGACCGGTGCCCGGTAGCTGCGGCCACATCAGGCCCGACAGATCGGCCGCGCGTGCGCCGCGCGAACCCTCTGCATTTGGCGCGGCTTGCGTCGCATCGAATGCGGGGTCGGCGAAGATCACGCCGCCGCCCTGCGCCTTGCTCTTCAGCGCGAGCCGCAAGAGGTCTCGCCCCGACGTCAGGTACGTGAACGTGTAGGTATCGAGCAGCAGCTTGCCCTGATCGTCGACGAGTGCCGAGAACGGCACGACGTTCAACGTGCCATCGGGCGCGAGCAACACGTCAGTGGTGGTCCCGAGCGCCGGCATCAACTTCCCGATCGTCAGCTTGTACAGCGCGTTGCCGAGGTCGCCGACGTGCGTGTTCTTCGGGTTCGACACCGCCTTGCGAAACTTCTCCACCGCATCGTCGATCGCCGAGGCCGGACCGAGATCGATCAGCATCGGATCGCCCTTGCCCGCGAGCACGTACGCCGCGTAGCGCCGCGGCGGCAGGATCGGATTGATCCGATACGGCTGCTTCGGATCGTACGGCTGGAAGTTGACGAGCTCGACGAGCTTCGTATCCTTCGGCAGCAGCTTCTGGATCGGCGCGAGCTCGATCGGCAGGCTCGACGCGCGATACGCCGCGCTCTTCTTGCCGACATCGATCTCGAGCTTCTGGATCTGATCCTCGAGCGCCGCGACCGACTTCGCGTAGTCATCCGGCCCGGTCGCCGCCGGCCCCGCCACGGTCAGCTTCGCGAGTTGTGCGCGCGCACTCGCGAGGTCGTCCAGCAGCTTCTTGTCGGCCGGAGAGAGCTTCGAGCGAATCGTCGCCATGCTCGCCGCCGCGGCATCGAGCACGCGGCCCTTACGCCGCAGCAGCGTCGTCAGCCCGAGCCGCGCCGCGACCGCACTCTTCGGCGCATAGGTGAGGCCAAAGTTCACCGCGAGGTCGAGCTGGTAGTTGTTCTTCGAGAAGTAGATCGCGTGATCGCTCTCGGTGCCGGTGCGCAGCACGTTGATCAGCTCCTTCTCCGCGATCTCCAGCGACGCCGCGAGCGTGGTCTCCGCCTTCGGGATATCGCCGCTCGCCATGTAGAGGCTCGCGAGCGAGTGCTCGAGCATGCCGTACATCGGGTGGCGCTTGCCGAACGTCTTCTCGGCGTACACCCGATAGTCGAGCAGCAACTTCTCCGCGCGCTTGTAGTCGCCGAGCTCGCGCAGCACGTCCGCGATCGTCGTGTCGTACGCGCGCGCCGACAGCGGCGACAGCTTGCCCATCTGCTGCTCTGCCTTCTCGTACAGATCGAGCGCCTGCTTCGGCTGGCCGTTCGCGCGCACGATCTCGGCGAGCACGCCCTCGTAGCCGGAATACCCGCGCGCCTTCTCGTCGATCGCGATCACTCGCTTGAACACCTTCTCGGCATTCACGAGGTCGTCGATCTGGCGATAGTTGTAGCCGAGCTGGCCGAGCATCACCGGCAGCATCGGGTCGTCGGGCTTGTCCTTGTCGAGCCGCGCGACTTCTTTCGTGTACAGCGCGATCGACTGATCGAACAGCGGCTTCGCGAGATCGTCGCGGCCGCCGTAGTGATAGCTCATCGCGATCGACCACAGCGTCGACGCGTGAGTCTGGACGTTGACGTCCGGCGCGTTCGTCACGATCGCGATCTCGCGGTCGTACAGCGCCTTCGCCTTCGCCTGCTGGTTGGTCTGCCAGTAGATGCTCGCGAGCTGCTGGATCGGCCCGAGCAGCTGGAGGTCGTTCTTCGACTTCGCGAGCGACTCCTGCAGCGCGAGCGCCTGCTCGTAGAGTCGCTCCGACGAGGAGTACTCGTTGTGCATCTGGAGCAGGCCCGCGTACATCGTGAGCAGGCTCGAGTACATGATCGACTTCTCGCCATCGAGCTTCTTCGAGAGCGCGAGCTCGCGTTGGATGTAGGGCTCGGCCTCGTCGAGGTTGTTCATCGCCCACAACATTCCCGACACGCCCATCAGCGCGGTCAGGACGTCGCGCGACTCGGGCCCGGTCGAGCGCTCCGCCGACGCGAGCACCTCGCGATCGATCGCGAGTGCACCCGCGTAATCGCCGCTCGCCGACGCCATGCCCGACAGCGCCTGCTTGCGCCAGCGCACCTGCTGCGAGTCGTCGCCGTAGATCTTGCGCTCGATCTCCACGAGCTGCTTCGCGAGCTTCGCCGCCGGTACGTACGCGCCCTTGCCCTGGAGCTCGTACATCTGCTTCTGCAGGTCGTTGATCTGCTGCTGCTCGGCCGGCGTCGGCGTCACCGGCTTCGGGGCCTTCGGCGCGGGCCCACCAAACGCGATCGCCGAAACCAGCGCGATCAGGATCCAGATCGTGCGCGTCATCGCCGGTAGGATAGTGCAGATGCGCCTCACCTACCTGGCAATCGTCCTCGCGGCTCTCGCCGGCTGCGCGAAGAAGCAGCAGCCCGAAGCGAAGAAGCCCGTCCCCGCGTCGACCACGCCGAGCGACCCGCAGCCGACGACGGAAGCCGCGCCGGCCGCCGCAGCTCCCGCACCGGCCGAAGCGCCTGCGCCCGGCTCGCGCAGCCCGGTCAAAAAGGGCGGCGATCCCGAGGACGGCGGCCAGTAATCACAGCCAGAACTTCGCGGAGCCGAGCATCCCGATCGTCGCGATCACGAGCCCGATCGAGTAACCGAACTTGCGATCGCGGATCACCGGGTCGCCGCCATCGAGCGCCCGCACCCGCAGCAGGTTGCGCAGGTCGAACGCGAACCACACGGCCGACACGCCGCCGGTGGTGATCGTCATGAACGCGTAGAACGCGTTGTACGAGAGCGGCCCGTTCACGCGGCCTCCGGAATGGGATCGACGAGCATGCGCTTGGTGTCGTAGGCCAGAATCGTCGCCATCACCGGCAGGAACAGCCAGTAGAAGAACGTGACCTGGAACCCGCCGGTCGCGAACCCGATCAAGTAGCCCGTATACGCGACGAGCCGCTCCATCGCGTACGACTTGTAGTTCGTGGTCCGCCCTGCCCGCTTCACGTAGATCGCGCGCATCACGGTGTTCACGGCGCCGAGCGTGATCACGCCGACGACCGGAATCACCGGTGCCCAACCGAACGCGGCGACGACGATCAAGCCGAACCCGTAACAGGTCGCATCCGCGATCGCATCGAACAGCTCGCCGAACGCGCTCTTGCAGTTGAAGATCCGCGCGACCAACCCGTCGAGCTTGTCGAGCAAGCCACACCCGAGCATGCAGAACGTCGCCCACTGGTGATAGCCGTGCGCGACCGCGTAATAGAACAGCGGCAGCGTCAGGAACCGCGATGCGGTCACCGCGTTCGCCGGATTCCACGGCGACACCACGCGCGGCGCCGCAGGAGCCACGGGCGCAGGAAGAGTCTCGCCGGCCGCCACCATCAGGACGCTTCGGCTTCGGGCTCGACGTCGTCGGCCGTCGCCAGCCCCGGATCGACGAACCGGTAGCGCTTCCACGCGAACCGCACGCGCTGGAGCAGCGACACGTGGCTCATGATCGCGACGGCCCAGCAGCCCGCGAGCAGCGGGCGCGGATCGTGGAGCAGCGCGGTGAAGAACACGCCGGCGCCGTAATAGATGAGGAACTCGGCCGAGCCGAACAGCCCGACGACGTCGATCGGATGGCCGATCTTGCCCTTCTCGCGCCAGACGTCCTGCTGGCTCTCCGCATAGATCGACAGCTTGATGATCACGTTCGTGAGGGCGCCCGTGATCCCGAAGCCGAGGACGATCAGGATGTGCGGGTAGTCGTACGACAGGTTGAGGCAGCCGCCGGCGTACATGATGCCGAGCACCCAGCGGTCGCAGACGTCATCCATCACCGCGCCGAACGTCGAGCGCTGGTTGAAGTTACGCGCCTTGTAGCCATCGATGTGGTCGACGAGGCCGCGCACGATCAGGAGCGCGAAGCCCGGCCACCACCAACCCTTGAAGAACACGACGCCGCCGACGAGGCCGATCACGGCGCCGAGCGCGGTCCACGCGTTCGCGTGGATCGGCAGCTTCGCGAGCGAAGAAACGATCGGATGGATCAACCGATCGAGTTGCTTGCGGAAGGCGAACAGGTTCATGACGGGCGGCGGCGACTCTAGTACGAATCAGGTGCCGGTTCGGACCGAATTCAGCACCTTGCGCAAGGCCCCCAGGAACTGGTCGATCTGCGCGGGCGTCACCGACAGCGGCGGCTGGAGGCGCAGCACGTTGCCGTAAAGCCCCGAGATCGTGATCAGCATGCCCGCGGCGTGGAGGCCATCCTTGACCTTCGCCATCGCCTTCTTGTCGAGCACTTCCTTGGTGTCGCGGTTCGAGACGAGCTCGATGCCGCCGAGCAGGCCGGTGAACCGAACATCGCCGATCCATGGATCTCGCAGCGCCCACGACGCCTCGGTGAAGTACCGACCCATCGTCGCGCAGTGATCGATCAGCTTCTCCGCTTCGAGCGTCTCGATCAGCGCGAGGCCCGCGGCCGCGGACACCGCGTTGCCGCCGTTCGTCGGCGTCGTGCCGCCGAAGAAGCTCTTGCACACCGCATCCGACGCGATCGTCGCGGCGAGCGAGCCGACGCCACCCGACAGGCCCTTGCCGCCCGTCATGATCTCCGGCTGGAGGCCGTAGTGATCGCAGGCGAACCACTTGCCGGTGCGGCCGAGGCCGGTCTGGACCTCGTCGGCGATCAGCAGGATCCCGCGCTCCTTGCGCGCGCGCTCGACCCGGTCCCACCACTTCTGCGGCGGCGCGAGCCCGCCGACGGCCTGGATGATCTCGGCGATGATCGCAGCGGTCTTCGGCCGCGCGTCGAGCTTCGCCTCGAGTCCGTCGAGGCACTGCGTCGCGCACTTGTCGGGCGTCGTGCCGTGCGTGCAGCGATAGCAGTACGCGTTCGGGATCGCGAAGTTCTCCGGGCCCATCGGCTTGCCGGCGCTCTCGCGATACTTCTCGCTCGCCGTCACTTCGAGCGAGCCGATCGTGAGGCCGTGGTAGCCGTTCTCGAGATACGCGATGTCGGACTTCTTCTCGAACTGCCGCGCCATCTTCAGCGCGAACTCGTTCGCTTCCGAGCCGCCCGTCGAGAAGAACACCTTGTTGAGCGACTTCGGTCCGAGCTCGATCAACCGCTTCGCGAGCTTCACGACCGGCACGGTGCCGTGCTTGCCGGAGACTTGAAGCACCGTGTGGAGCTGCTTCGTCGCGGCTTCGATGATCTTCGGGTGACAGTGCCCCGCGTTGTTCACGAAGTAGCCCGCCGTGAGGTCGAGATACTCTTTGCCGTGAACGTCGGTGATCGTGCAGCCCTTCGCCTTCGCGATGATCACGGGCTCGCCCGCCGGATGGGGCCACGGGCGCATCACGTATTTCTCGTCTGCGGCCTCGATAGAATCGGCGTCGTTGAGGTTATCGGTCATCGCAATGGCGCAGTTAAATCACGCACCAAACCATTGTCAAGTTCCATAGTTAGATTGCGGAGTCGTTCCCGGATCTGCCGCGAAAATGCCGTTGCCTCGCTGCCACACACGCACGTGATCTGAGGCGATTGCACCACGTTGAATTTCGAACACCCGGTACCGCGCGGTGCGGTGCGGCTTGTCGTGTTCATAGGTTCCGCTCGCCACCCCGCGTACGGGGACCGGGCCGGCCGGTCCTGCGAGCATTTCCGTCATGTCGCGGTGCTCGTGACCATGGACAATCAGATCGGCCCCGGCTTTGGCGATCACCTGGGCGAACCCCTCGTGATCGCGCAGGCCGCGAATCCGGTTCTTCGCCGCCTTGCCGGCCGGCGGGTGGTGGATCGCGACGACCCGGACCTTGCCGTCGAGCCGCGGATCCAAAAGGACCTGCTCGAGGCGCGCGAGCTGCGCGTCGCCGATCCTGCCGTACGCGGTGAACCACGGCGTCGCGCGCGAGGTCGTCACGCCGATCAGCGCGAGCTCGCCGCGGACCCGGACGATCGGCCACGCCGCATCGGGATCCTGATCGTCGAGCGGCCACTCCCAGCCCTCGTCGGTGCGGTGATACGGCTCGAAGATCTCGCCGAACAGGCCAACGCCCTCGGCGACGTACGCGTCGTGGTTGCCGGGGATCACGGTGACGTCGTGCGGCCCGAGCCCGATCCGCTCGAACAACCCGCGCGCGAACTCGAACTCCTGGCGGAGCGCGAGGTTCGTGACATCGCCGGTGCACAGCACGTGATCGATCTTCGCTTCCGCGAAGTCCGCGATCATCTGCTCGAACGCGGCCACGTGATAGTGCCGGCTGCGATTCGTCATGAGGTTCGCGGCGCCGATCCAGCGCTTGTTCGCGAGCGCGAGCCAACCCGCACCGTCGTGCGACAGGAGATGAAGATCCGAGCAATGCGCGAGTCGCAAGGCGTTGTCCTACCTCACGGCTGCGGCGTCAGCAACGTGCGCATGTCCTCGGCCATCGTCTCGCGGATGTACTTCAGCGTCTGGCCGCGCAACCGCTGCTTCGTCGCGCGGAACGCCTGCTGCGAGAACGCGCCGAGCCGCGCGGCTTCGGCCTTCGCGGTCGCGAGCAGCTCGCCCGGCGCGACGACGGCATCGACATAGCCGGCGAGCTCGGCGTCCTCGGGGCTGTAGATCGTCGCCATCAGCGTCGCGCGGTCGAGCTCGGGCTTGACCAGGCGATCGCGCGCGAGCTCCATCGCGAGGACGGGAACTGGGAGGCCGATCTGGACCTCGTTGAGGCCGATCTTGAACGCGCCCGCCGCCGCGATCCGCAGATCGCCAGTGAGCACGACGAGCGCGCCGCCGGCGAGTGCGTGACCGGTGCACGCGATCACGAGCGGGACCTTCGCCGCGTAGAGCCGGAGCAACAGCTCGGAGCCCTTCGTCAACAGCGCGGTCGCGTTCGCGGGGCCGCTCATCATCACCTTCAGATCGAAGCCGGCACAGAACTTCTCCGGCCGGCCCGCGAGCACCATCGCCTTCGCTTCGCCCTCGGCGCGGGTCAACGCGGCGAGCAACTGATCGATCATCTCGTTCGACAGCGCGTTCGCCTTGCCGTCGTCCATGGTGACGACGGCCGTCGAGCCGTCGAGCGCATACGTTAATAGGTCGGCCACGGCGCGAAGCTACCGCGAATTTCGGCGATGCTGTCGCCGCATTGCCGCGGTTGACCATCGGTTCTCGACGCTGGATCGCGACGTTATCCGCGATGACCGCGGTGACGGCGCTTTCGATCGACATGAGCCTGCCGGCCCAGCCGACGCTGGCGACCGTGTTCGACGTGTCGAGCGAGACCGCGCAGCTGACGCTGTCGGTGTTTCTCGTCGCGTTCGCGGCGGCGCAGCTCGTCACGGGCTATCTGTCCGATGCGATCGGTCGCAGGCCGGTGCTGGTGTTCGGCCTCGTGCTGTACGCGGCGAGCGGGCTCGCCTGCGCGCTCAGCCCGTCGATCGAAGTGCTGCTCGCGTGCCGCGTGGTTCAGGGCTTCGGTGCCGCCGCCGGCCCCGTCGTCGCGCGCGCGATGGTGCGCGATACCCAACCCGCGCGCGAAGCGGCGCGCCTACTGTCGACGATGCTCGCCGCCTTGGCGATCGCACCGATGATCGCGCCGCAACTCGGCAGCTGGTTGCTCGAGCTGTTCGACTGGCACGCGATCTTCTTCGCGCTCGCGATCGGCGGCGTGATCCTGGTGACGCTCGCGGCGTTGCTGTTGCCCGAGACCCATCCGCCGGATCGCCGCTTGCGCGGTGGGCTCGTCGGTCTCGCGCGCGGGTTTCGCGAGTTCTTCAACACGCCCGGCACGCGACTGCCGGTGTTCGTCACGTGCGCGACGTTCGCGGGCCAGTTCGCGTACATCGGCGACTCGCCATTCGTGCTGATCGACGGCTTCGGCGTGTCGCCGCGCGCGTACGCGTACTACTTCGGCGGAACAGCGTTGGCGCTGATGCTCGGCGCATTCGCCGGTCGCGCGATGCTGCGCGCCGGTCGCTCGCCGCGCGCGTTGCTCCGGGTTGGCACGTCGCTGTTGCTCGCGGGCGGCATCCTCGTCGTCGCCGGCACGCGCGGTGGCTTCGGCCTGCCCGGCTTCTTCATCCCGATGCTCGTCTACTTCCTCGGCGTCGGCCTCACGACGCCGAGTGCGACCGCGCTCGCGATGGATCCGGTGCCGCACCTCGCGGGCACCGCATCGGCGGCGGTCGGCTCGTTGCAAATGACCGCCGGCGCGATCGCCGGCTACCTCACGACGAAGATCGGCGGTAGCTCGCCGCTCGTGTTCTCCGATGTCGTGATCGCGATGGCGATCGCCGCGTTCGTGCTCGCGTTCGCGGCGACTACGCGCGCCGCTTCCACACGAACCAGCCCGCCACCAGGCTGACCAGCGCGAGCGCGAGGAACGGCCACGCCCGCGGGACGAACCCGACGGCGCGCGTGAAGTGCGTCGACGAGATGACGTTCAACTCGTGCGCCGCGCCGGTCTCGAGGACGGCCTCGAGATCGATCGCGTCGCGGATCGCATCCTCCTCGAGCTTGCCCGCGCGCTCGGTCGTGCGGAGGTGCAGCGTCGGCGCCGCGGTGTCCGCGGGCAGCGGCTCGACGAATTTGACCGTGCCGTCGAGCACGGTCGCGATCGGCGCACCGGGCCGCGCGCCAGCCGTCGCGATCACGCGCCGCGCTGCATCCGCCGTGAGATCGACGATCACACCGTTGTCGCCGAGCTCGACGTGCCGGATCTCGGGGCCCGCCACGAGCACGACGTCGTCGAGCAGGTACGTGCGCCACGCGTGCGGACGGATCTCGTCGGCATGGCCGTACGCGAGGATCTGGCCGTGCGGCACCGCGAGCGCAGGAATCGCCGCGAGGTACTGCGCGATCACGCGATCGCCGCGGACGATGCAGTGCCGCTTGTCGCCATCCCGACGGCCCTGGCAGCCGATCGCATCCGCCTCGGCGATCGTCAGATCGGCCTCGCGATCTTCGGCGACCAGCGCACCCAGCGCGGCATGGATCCCGAGTTGCTTCGCGCGATCGTCGGTCGCGATGTAGTCCGCCGCGGGCCACGCATCGTTCGGCATCACGACGTGGAGCTCGACGTTCCCGGTCCGCGTCAGGATCGCGGTGACGTCGCGCACGATCTCCGCGTCATCGGTGCCGAGCTCGACGACGATCTGATCACCGGCCGGCACGACGCGAGTGTCCGCGCCCTTCTCTTCGACGCGTTGCTTCGCGATATCGAGCGCCATCTCGCGCGCGTCCTCGTCGACGGGCGGCGTGATGCCGAGCACCAACCGCACGCCGGAGCCCGGCCCCGGGTTCATCGCGCCGCGAATGACGCCAAACGCCCCGAGCGTGAGCCCGACACCGAGCAGTGGGATCGCGGCGAACCTCGTCATGCGCGGGAACCTAGTACAGGCCACCGTCGCACGCACGGCGGACCCCATGCGATGATGCCGCAGATGCTGCGGTTGGCGTTTCTGGGGTTATTCGCGTTCGCTTGTTCGTACCGGCCGCCGAGCTTCACGGTCAAACACGCCGAGAAGCGCGGTCGCCTCGAGCACAATGGCTTGCGGTTCGTCGTGATGCCGGATCCGGGTGCGCGGCTCGCCGAGGTCGCGATGCGCTACGACGTCGGCGCCGAGGACGATCCGGAAGGCAAAGCCGGTCTCGCGCACCTCGTCGAACACCTGATGTTCGTCATCCGCCCTGCCGGCGAAAAGACGAACCCGGTGATCTGGTACCTCGACCAGCTCTCGACCCGATGGAACGCGTACACGACGTACGAATCGACTCATTACATGGCGCTCGGCAGCGACGCGCGCCTCGACTCGCTGCTCCAGATCGAAGCGCTCCGCCTCCACGACGGCTGCAAGTCGATCAGCGAGGCCGAGTTCGAGCGCGAGCGCGAGGTCGTTCGCAACGAGATCCGCCAGCGCACCGGCACGCCTGAAGGCCAGATCGAGCGCCTGCTCTCGGCCCGCGTCTTCCCGCACGGCCATCCGTACGCGCGCACCGTCGGTGGCGACGACAACCAGATCGCAGCGCTCACGCTCGCCGACGCATGCGAGTTCATCGCGAAGCACTACGTCCCCGAGCGCGCGACGCTGATCGTCGCCGGTCGCGTCGATGCCACCGCCACGCTCGACCTGATCCAGAAGTACTTCAGCGGGCTCGACAAACGCGCACCCGCCACGCACCCGCCGATCGCGCCGATCTCGCCGAACCGCGCGCGGGTCGACATCCCGCTCGACATCGAGCGCCCGATCGTCGCGATCTCGTTCCCGCTACCGCCGCAACACGACGTCTCCGACGAGCTCGTCGAGTCCGAGGTCATGTCGCGCCTCGGCGAAGTGATCGGCGCGTCCCGGCTCTACGAGTTCGGTCTGCGCATCACCTCGATCGAGCTCGGCAGCCGCGCCGCGCCGGTCGTCACCCTCCTGATCGAGCTCCCCTCGATCGCCAAGCTCGACGATGCACTCGACTTCACCTGGAAGGCCGCTCGCACGTTTCGCTCGCTCGCCGGCGCGACGTCCGAGACGCTCGGCGAGGTCAAGAGTCGCGAGAAAGCTGCCTTCATGGTCGAGCTCGAGAATCTCGAGCAGCGTGCGAACAAGGTCGCGGACCTGATCCAGTTCACGCCGAACTTCGACTTCCTCGGCGCCCAGCCCTACGTCTTCCACATGCTCGACTCGATCGAGGCCGTCGATATCGATCAGGTGTTCGCGAAGGCAAAGGCCATCCTCGATCCCTCGAACGCGGTCGTGACCGTGTTCAAGCCCAGTCACGACGGCATCAAGGGCGACGCACGCGCGAGCTTCCGGTTCGAGGACACGACGCACGAATCCGAGAAGTCCGACGTCGATCCCGCCGACGCGACGCGCCACCTCCAGCTCCCCGTCGAGCACTACGCGCTCGGTGGCGCCACCCGGTTCCAGCTCGACAACGGCCTCCGCGTCGTCCTCCTGCCGATCGAATCCTCTCTCCCGATCGTGACCGCGGAGCTCGTGTTCGATAGCGGCGAGGTCGTCGCCGGCAACCCACAACTCCCCTCCGCGATGACGCGGTTCGCGATGCTCGACCCCGAAGCGATGCGCAAGGTCTATCGCGCGGGCCTCGGCGTCAGCTGCCGCAGCAATCCCGATCAAACGATCTGCTCGACCTCGGCGATGGGCCTCTACCTGCCCGAGATGATCACCGGGCTCGAGCGCCACTTCAGGCTCACCGAATACGGGCCGCGCGAGCTCGAGCGCTACCAACGCGAGCTCGCCGCATCCGCGATCCGTCGCCGCCAGATCGCGCGCGACGAGTTCGATCGCCAAGCGCTCGCCGCGGTGTTCGGTCCCGACCATCCGTATACGCGCACCGGCGTGAAGAGCGCCGGCACCGAGCGCGCGATCGATCGCGACACCCTGATCCACCTCCGCGACGATCACTTCAACGCGAGCAACGCGACGCTCGTGATCGCCGGCACGTTCGACAAGAAGTACGCCGAGTCGCTCGTCCACGACGCGTTCGACCACTGGTCGCACGGCACGACAAACGCCGCCCCACCCGCCCCGACGGTGCCGAAGCGGCCGTCGTTCATCGGTGTCGTCCGCGACGAAGGCCCGCAGCTCGAGGTCCAGATCGAGTACCCGTCGCCGGCCGGCATCGGCGGCCAAGAGGCCGCGCGCATGGTCGTCACCGAGATGCTCGCGATCGAAGCCAAGGCGCTCCGCGAACAGCTCGGTGCGACCTATGGCTTCTTCGCGCGTCGCGACGCCCGCCGCGGCGCTTCGCGCTACGTCATCCGCGGCTCGATCGATGCGCCGCGCGCCGGTGAAGCGCTCGGGGCGCTGCGCACCCGAATCGACGCGCTTCGCAAGGGCGAGGACTTCGACGCGACGTTCGTGCGCGCGCGTCGCAAGGTCGCCCAGAACCTGCTCGACGAGAGTGCAGCATCGGCCGACCTCGCCAACCGGCTCGCGACGATCGCATCGTACGGGTTGCCCGAGGACTACTACGAGAACCTGATCCAGCAGGTTGCGGCGCTGACCCCGACGCAGACCAAGGCGCTGATCGCGAACGAGCTCGCGGCCGAGGGTGAGGTCGTGATTGCCACCGCCGACCGGCCGACGCTGGTTGCGACCTTCGAGGCCGCCGGCATCAACGACTACAAGATCGTCGAGCCCGCATATCCCAAGTGAGTGCAACGTCGGCCGGGCGAGGCGTGTCTGCCTTGGCCGTTCGTCCGTCACGTGGGCCCCTGCCCTCCCGAAACACGTACGAACCGTACGTACGTGAGCGATTTCTGTACGACCGGCATATAGGGAGTCGAAATGTCGGATGTCACGGCCCTGCTCGCCGAAGCCGCGTGGCTCACGCGTCTGGCGCGCAGCCTCGTCGGTAACGACGACGCCGAGGACATCGTCCAAGAGACGTACGTCGCGGCGCTGCGCACGCCGCCCGATCCGGATCGCGCGCCGCGGCCGTGGTTGCGCCGCGTAATGGTCAATGTCGTGCGGATGCGGCACCGCGGCCGGTCACGGCGCACCGCGCGCGAGCAGACGAGCGAAGTCGTCGAGCCGGTGCGCACGCCCGAGCAGCTCGTCGAACGTGCGCGGGTCGAACGCACGCTCGCGGATCTCGTGCTCGCGCTCGCCGAGCCGCTGCGCTCGACGGTGTTGATGCGCTATCGCGAAGGCTTGCCGGCGGAGGACATCGCAGCGCAGCAGGGCATCTCCGTCGCGACGGTGCGGCGTCGCCTCACCGAGGCGATCGAGCAGCTGCGCACCGGAATGGACGAGAAGGAATCGCGCAAGGCCTGGATGGCCGCGTTCGCACCGTTTCTCGCGCGGCAAAAACCGCGCACACCGTGGAGGACTGCTGTCATGGCGAAGGTCGGATCGAAGCTCGCAGTTGTCGCGATCGCTGCATTGCTCTTGCTTGTTGGCGGCGGCGTCGTCGTGCATCGCTTGCAGAAACCGTCGGCCGAGCACGCGTCGAACATCGCGACCCTGAATGCCGGCGCCAGCAATGAAGCCAGCACACGCGTGACGAAGCTATTCGCGCAGCCCGGGCTCGGCACGAACGCACTCACGGGCCGGGTGACATTCGGCGACAAGCCGTTCGGGGGTGCGAAGGTACGAGTTACGCACGCGGCATCGCGAGAGACACTCGCCGAGATCGAGAGCGCGAGCGATGGAACGTTCTCGGTCGCGCTCCCTGCCGCCGCACTGGTCGTGAGCGCAACCGCGCCGGGTAAGACCGCGATGCCAGTCCCCGTCGATCTGCGTTCACCGACAGAACGTGGCCGGCCGATCGAGCTGCGGTTGGTCGGTTGTCTCCATCTGCGTGGCATCGTCAGCGATGGTTCTGGCGCTCCGATCGCGCACGCGCGTATCGCGCCGGACGACACGCTCACGCCGTTCGCGGAGACCGACGCGCTGGGCCACTACGACCTCTGCAGCCACGCTGGTCCACAAGTCGTGCGGTTCGCCGCCGGTGGCTATCACGCGGTCATCGCGCCGCTCCACCTCTCCGGAAACGACATCCTCGACGTCACGCTCCTTCCCGAGGCCATCGTCGCTGGGCGTGTGGTCGACACGACGAACATGCCGGTCGCGGAGGCGGTCGTCACGATCGGTGGGCGGCCGACGCGCAACCTACACGATGCGCCGACTACCGCGCGCAGCGGTGCAGACGGCGGATTCCGGATCCTCGGTGTCGCCCCGGGGCGCAGCGAGATCTACGCCGAAGCGCCCGGGCTGGCGTCGCGACGCGTCGACATCGTCCTCGGTGCAGGCGAGACCCGCGAAGGCGTGGTGCTGAAGGTCGAGCGCGCGCCACAGCTCTCCGGGCACGTCGTCGACTCGCAGGGCAAGCCGGTGAGTGGAGCGAACATCGGCCTGCGCACCGGCAGCTTGCTGCGCGAAGGTCTCGCGGTCAGCCAAGCGGATGGCTCGTTCGTGATCGAACGTGCGCCGAGAGGCGAGCTCGCCATCGTGATTCCGAATTTCAACCTCGTGGCGCCACGCACGGTCGCCGTCGGAGACAAGGATACGAAGGTCGAAATAACGGCCGATCCGCTACCGTCGATCACGGGCGTCGCGACGCGAAACGGCGTCCCCGTTGCAGACGCGTTCATCCAGTGCCCCGAGAGCCGGCTCTCGGCCGTGCCGGAACCGACCACCGATCGCACCGGCAAGTTCGCGTGCCGGTTGACCCGTGAAGGACCTTTCATGGTGGGCGCCGGTGATCCGAGTGGCCACTTCGCGACGTACGAAGGCTCGTGGAAGCTCGGCGACGCTATCGCACCGATCACCCTCGAGCTCGATCAGGCGGGCACGATCTGCGGCACCGTCGACGGCAACGACGGCAAGCACCTCCGCGGCATCACGATCCACGCGAGGAACCCCATGATCGACGATTCCGGCGATGGCACGAGCGACGACGACGGCAACTACTGCATCCCGTCGCTTCGCAACGAGGGCACGTTCGAGATCACGGCGTGGCTCGGCGGCCAGCAGATGACACCGCTCACACCGCTCCCCACGGTCACGCTCGTCAACGCCAAGGCAACGCTCGCGATCACGCTCGCCGCACCGGATCAGCAGATCGCCGGAACCGTCGTCGACGACGCCGGTGCGCCGCTCGCCGACGTCTCTGTTCAGGTGTCGGCGATGAAGCACTTCGGAGCCGCAGCGGACTTCGCGGTTACCGATGTAAATGGACACTTCGCGGTGCAACGACTCGCACCGGGTACCTACTCGGTGTTCGCGACAGCGCGTGACGGTGCGTCGAACAAGGCCGACTCCGTTGCGGCGGGTACGACCGACCTTAAGCTCCAGCTCGCGAGCTCCGGCTCGATCGAAGGCACGCTCGTCGGCTTTCATACGCAGCCGTCGATCCTCGGCATTCGCGAAGGAGGTGGACGCGAGGCAATCTACTTCGAGGTCGACGGCGATCACTTCCGCGCCCATGGCCTGAGCCCCGGCAACTACATCGTCACGGCCGAGACGAACGGCCACGAGGCTGACGCAGGAAGCGTCGCGGTCAAGTCCGGCGTCGTCTCACCGCTCACCCTGACTTCCCGCGGCACCACGAACCTGACGGGCCACGTCATCGACTGGCTGACGAAACGACCGATCACCAGCGCGCGCTGCGCGCCGCCCTATCCGCGTAACGGCGATCAACTGGGCACGTTCCAGGTCTCGCTCGACGTCCAACAAGCCGTCGACGCCACCGGCACCTTTCACTTCGACGACGTGACCGCCGGCGACGTCACGATCTTGTGCATGGCGACGAACAACGCGATCGCCTATCGATTCGTGACTCTCACACCAGGCGCCAACACCCCCGTGAATATCTTCATCGTCTACCCGAAGTCCGGCGGCGGCGACGTCGGCCCGATCAAGGTCCAGCGCCAGATGTACGCCGTAACGCCCGCCGCCGCGAAAGCGGGGATCCAGCCAGGCGACCTGGTCATGGCGCTCGACGGCGAATCCGTCGAGCAGCTCGATGGTCAGACGATCCGCAATGCGATCTCGAACCACGCCGTTGGAAGCTCGATCACGCTGACCGTCCAACGCGGCAACGCGACGCTGACGCTGCCGATCGCGCTGTGATCAGTCGAGGCTGGCGCGCAGTGCGAGCAGTGCCGCAAACGCCTCGTCGCTCGTCGGTTTGATCTGCGAAGGCGGCAGCACGAACCCGTTGCGGAAGCCGTTCTTCGGTCGCAACTCGATCGTGTACGAGAGCGCGCCACCCTCGCCGTACATCCAATCCGTCATCGTGCCCGCGGCCGGATAGAGCTCCACGCTCTGCATCAGCTTGTAGTTGACGCCGTGCTGCGCGTACATCGCCGACGCTACCTTGTCGCCGATGCCCGCGTACTTCGCGTGATCGTCGGTCGGCTTCGCGCTCCAGCCCCACGGATAGAGGATCAGCTGGCTGAACGCGTGGAAGTCGACGTGCAGTGCGAAGTGCTCGCGCTTCGCGAGATTGCGCATCGCCTGGGTCTCCGGCTCCGAGAACGCGTACTCGCCGCGATAGATGTCGGAGCGCTTGCTGTTGCTCGTCCCCGCCCCGCCCCACGCGACGCTCCAGTTGCGATTGAGATCGACGCCGTAGCCGCCGCGCCGGTTCTTGCGCCAGAACCGGTCGGTGCCCCACGTGTACTGATAGCCGTCGGGGTTCATCACCGGCACGATCCACAGCGTCGAGCCCGCGACGAAGTCGCGCACGCGAGGATCGGTCGCGGCGTCGCGGACCATGCGATCGGCGATGCTCATGTTGACCATCGTCCCGATCCACTCGCGCGCGTGCTGCGTCCCGTTGACCAGGATCTTCATCGGGCCGTGGCCGATCTTCAGCGCCCAGATCGGGCGACCTTCGAACGAAGGGCCGATCATCTCCATCGCAACATTCGCCGGATCGAGCGCAGCGAGCTCCTTCATGCGCTTGATGATGGTGTCGTAGTCGCGATAGTCGGCGAAGAAGTCGCTCGAACCGGCGTGCGTGATGCGCATGTGCTCGGCGCGCGCGTCGGCGTCGATGTCGTTCGATTCGATCTCGAACGGGACGTGCACGTCGGTGAGGATGTCGAGCGTGGACTTGTGGACGATCAGGTCAAGCGGAAGGTCCGGACCCTGGTCTTCGCTCCAGATGTCGAGCGCGTACTCGCTCGCCAGGGCACAGGCCGCAGCATCGTGACAGTCGACGCGAATCTCGACCCGCGGATCCGGCGTTGCGTGGTTCACCGTCCACAGCGATGCGGCGAGCGTGGCCGCAAGCATCCATCGCGGCACACGAACGACATCGAGGATGAACACCCCTCCAGCGTAGCACGCGCGCCGGCGGGTCGATCAGACGGGTTTGGGCAGGAGGACGAGCTTGCCGCGGGCGTTGCCGCCCTGGCTCGCGGCCAGCGCGGTCCGCCAGTCATCGAGTGGATACGTGTGCGCGATCGGCACCGTCACCTTATCGACGTACGCGCGCAGGAGCTTGCCGCGCGCGGCTGGCGTCGCATCGCCCGGCTTCAGGAGATCGAAGGACGTGCGGACGCCGATCGCGGCAGCAGCGATGTTGCTGATCGTGACAACGCGCTTCGGATCCCCATCGGCGACGCGGACGAGGTCGACGAGCACGCCGCTCGTCGCGGTAGGCAGCGCGGAGCGGTCGCCGCTGATGAACTTGTGGACGAGCTTCGGGTCAGCAACGTTCGGCGAAGTGTCGAGCACCACGTCGATGTGGCCGCCAAACGCGCGGATCCGATCGACCATGCCTTCCCCGTAGGCCGTGACCGAGGCGCCCATCGCGCGCAATCGCTCCGCGTACGTGTCGCCCGCGGTCGCGATCACTTTCGCGCCGCGCTGGAGCGCGATCTGGACGGCCGCGAAGCCGATCGTCGTTCCCGCCCCGTGGATCACGATCGTCTTGCCGCCCGCCAGGTCGAGTGCGTCGAGATGCAATGCTGCGGTTTCGATCGCCATCGGTAGTGCCGACGCAGCGACGAAGTCGAGCCCCGCGGGCATCGCCGCCCAGTGATCGAGGATCGCGAAGTCCGCGGCGCCGGCGCTCGTCGAGCCGGCGAAGTCTGCGGCGCCGACAACTCGGTCGCCGACGGCGACGTCGGTGACGCCCTCGCCGACCGCGTGGACCGTCCCTGCGACGTCGAGGCCGATGCCGCGCGGCAGTGCGCCGGGGAATAGGCCACGGCACAGCGCCCAATCCGCAGGGTTGAGGCCGCATGCATGAACCTCGACACAGATCCGCCCCGCCGCAGGAACGGGAATCTGCGTTTCGCCGAGGACGAGTACGTCGGCAGGCTCGCCGAACGCGTGAAACTGGAGCGCGCGCATGGTCTTTCCGGTGCTGCTCATGCGTCCATGTTGGCGACCGTCACGTGGACTCACCATGCTTGGCGGTCCAGATTCTATGCTCTACAGTCCAATGCGATGCTGATCCGGCCCTCGACCGCGGATGACGTCCTGTCCGCCACGCTCTCGACCCTCCGCCTCGAGGCCGTCGGAACATCGACACTCGACGCGAGTGGGCGCTGGGCCCTCGAGTTGCCCGCCGCGCCGGTGCTGCGCCTCCACGTCGTCATGTCCGGGCAATGCTGGCTCTTCGTGGATGGTGACAAGCAGAAGCGTCACCTGCGCTCCGGGGACTGCTTCCTGCTGCCGCACCCGAAACGCGTGGTCCTCGCGCAGGAGTCCTCGTTCAAGAAGCCGACGCCGTTGCGTCAGGCCGTCCGCTCCGCCGACGACGGCGTGGTCCGCATCGTGTGCAACGAGCCCGGCGAATTCTTCGCCGCCGGCTCCGCGTTCCAACTCGAGGGACACTTTCAAGACATCGTGTTCGGCCGTCTGCCGCCGGTGATCCATATCCCCGCACACGCCGATCAAGCAGCGGTCCTGCGCTGGGGACTCGAGCGCTTCGTGACCGAGGTCCGCACCGCTCAGCCCGGTCGCGCGCTCATGCTCCAGCACCTCGCACCGATCATGTTGCTGCAGACGTTCCGCAGCTACCTCGCGTCGGCCGGCGACGAGCGCAACTGGTTCGCCGCTCTCTCCGAGCCACGGCTCTCTCGCGCGCTCGCCGCGATGCAATCCGACTTCGCGCGCAGTTGGTCGCTCGAGGACCTCGCGAAGACCGCGGGCCTTTCTCGCGCCGGCTTCGCGCTCAACTTCAAGAAGTGGATCGGCGTGACGCCGCTCGAATACCTGACGCGCTGGCGCGTCCAGATCGCGCGCGACCTGCTCGCCAAGGGAGATCGACGAATCGCGGAGGTCGCGAGCACCGTCGGATACGAATCGGAGAGTGCGTTCAGCGTCGCGTTCACGCGCATCGTCGGCGACCGTCCCGGTCACTATCGGTCGAAAGCACGCGCGCCTGACAGAGTTTCGGTGCCGACCTGAGCTGGCTTACATCGGCAGGCTTTCGCAGGCGGCGCACCACAGGAATGGGATGCCGTCCTCGCCGCTCGCGCATGCAACGATGCCGCCCACCATCGCGCCGATCGTGTCGCGATCGATCGCGAACAGCCCGAGCGCGTTCGACGACATCTCGAGCCCCGGATGCGCGGTCGCGGTCCACAGCGCGTCCTCGTAGGAATCGAGGTGGCGCGCCGCGACCCAGATCGCGAACGGCACGGTGTCCTGCGACGTGACGTTGGCGCCGGTGCCGAGCTCCTCGCCGGCGAACGTGACGTCGAAGCCGAGGCCGAGCTGCTCGGCCCGCAGGATCTTGTCGCGTGTCAGGCTGTTCGGAGTCCATCGCGCGACCTCGCCGAGCAGCGCCTCGCGTGGAACCGCACGTACCTGCGCGAGTGCGGCTGCAATCGCAACAGCGACCGCGCCCGCCGCACCGTCGGGATGCGCGTGCGTCGGTTCGGCGGAGCGTAACGCTTCGAAGCGAACGCGTTCCAGATCGGGTGCGAAGTAGGCGCCGATCGGCGCAGCGCGCATTCCGGCGCCGTTACCGAACGAACCCTTGCCGCGAAATAGTCCGCGCGACTCGTCGCGCCAGGAGGCGCCGCGAGATACGCGCGACAAGAGGTCGTGAGCGCCCGCGCCGTAGCCGCGGTTCGGCTCGAGCTCGAAGCGGCGAGCGAATGCGCTCGCGAGCTTGTCTGGATCGAGCGTGCCGTCTCGCGCGAGGAGCTCGAAGATCGAAACTGCCATCGCCGTGTCGTCCGTCCACTTCCAAGGGCGCTTCGGCGAGATCAACCGCTTCGCAGCTTTGCGCGCCAGGTCGGCGCCGAAGCCGTCGAGCATCGTGCCGAAGGCATCTCCCACAGCAAGACCTAGCAACGAGACGCGCGCCGCAGCGACTGGATCCATCGCCACTCGATAGAGGCTCCGCGTGCATCGGCAAGCCTTGCTGGGCGATTGCCACCGCGACACGCGTGTGTGACTGCGTGTCGTCGCTTCATCGCGACTTGCATCGATCGCCGCGCCGAATTGTCGGAGCTGAACGCCAAGACTGCAGCCTGCGTCAGAGCTTCAGCAGTTTCGCCGAGTGCGGTCTCCATCGCCATAAGAAGCGGACTCGTGATCGGTCGTCGTCATCATCGGTCGGCAGATCGATCGTGATCGACCGAAGACGATGGTGCGTCGAATGCATGCACTCACCGAATGGCCGATTCCAAACCGGTGGGTCTGCACCTTTCACTGGTGAACATCACTGGACCGAAGCTGTCATCGAGGTCGTCGCGACACGACTGAACGGCGAAGATCGAGCATGTGTGCTCGAGTTGCATGACGCTGTCATCGCAGTCGTTGCAGACGGAGTCGGTGGCACCGGTAACGGCGGCGTTGCCGCGCAGCTGATCGTCGATGCCGTCGGCGCACTCACCCATGCTCCCAGTGATTGGTGCGTGTTCCTCGAAGAGCTCGACGCTGAGGTTTCGCGCAAGGGCCGCGGACGAAGCACGGCGGTCATCGTCGCCGTTCGCGACGGAATGCTCTCCGGCGCGAGCGTGGGCGATTCCGCCGCTTGGCTCATCTCGAACGGTGAACTGATCGATCTCACCGAAGACCAGCAGCGCAGGCCGTTCGTCGGCGGCGGCTGTATCGCGTGCGCGACGCGGTCGGAGCCACTGAACGATGGAACGCTCCTGGTCGCGTCCGACGGGTTGCTGAACTATGCGAAGCGCGACGACATCGTCGCGGCCGCGAGCGGATCGAACCTGCGTGCGGCCGCTCGTGAGCTCGTCGACCTCGTACGTCTGCCAAACGGAAAGCTCCAGGACGACGTTGCCGTGATCCTGTGTCGCCGCGCGGCCGGTGGATGAAACGAACGGGCGCAGTTCCCGAATGTGATCTCGAGCGCCGCGCTGTTGACGCGATCGCTCGCAGCGGCAAGCGCGAAGCATGGGAGGTTTTCGACGCCCTCGATTCGATCTGCGAGGCGATCGCCGCCGACGGGCCTGACCGTCTCGCGCGCTCCGCCGTCTGAGCGCTCTCACTTCGCGCGGTGGTTCGCGAGCGCGTCCGCGGCGAGCTGCTTCGCTTTTTCGAGCGCGTCGGCTGCAGGCACCTTCACATCCGGCTGAACACCCACGCCTTCCCAGTCGGTCTTCGTCACCGGGTTGATCGCGCGCTGGACCGCCACCACGAGCGAAAAGTGCTCGTCGAGCGGGAACGAGCGCGACGGATGCGCACCACCTCCGGTGACTTCACCGACGATCGTCGCGCGCTTCACGCTTTGGAGCTCGTAAGCAAACGCCTCGGCTCCCGAGAACGTCCGTGCCGCCGTCAGGATGTACACCGGCTGTGTCGCGTACTTCTTTCCCGGCAGATCAGGGTTCGTCCACATCGGGTCCGTGCTGTTGTCCTCGCGCGTATAGAGGTCGTCGAGGTGTGTGCGCGTCGCGAACAGATATGACTCGACGTACGTGATCATCTCCACGTCGCCTCCACCGTTCTCGCGGAGATCGAAGATCAACGCGTCGACATCGCCCAACGACGCGAACGCCTCGGTCGCCTTCGCCCCGCACTGATCCGCGCGTCCGAACGTGTCGAACCTGATGTAGCCGATGTTTCCGGCGAGTCGTTCGGGCTTGGCGAACGAGCAGTTGATTCTCTCGAGCTGCGCGCGCGCACGCTTCTCTTCCTCGTCCGGTTTCGTGTCCCCTGCGGGCGCGGTACGCGCCACCCATTCCACGCGCACGTGACGATCGTGGCCAGCCTCCTGAAGCTGGAGCGTGAGCGCAGATGCGAGCTCTGGCCCCGACGCGATCGCCTTGTCATCGCCGCGAGCGAGGTGCGAGCGAACCGACTGCTCCATCGTCTTCGCGAGCTCGGGATAGACGTACTTGTCATTCAGCGTCTTCGCGATCGCGTCGACGATCCGCGCCGGCGTTGCCGCGTCGATCTCGATATGAATGTCTGCCGCGGTCTGGCCCGGCGGAATCCCGACGAACAAGAAGCTCTCGATGACTGCGGGCTCGCCATCGGCAACGCGTAGCCATCCGATCTGCTGCATCCCGGTCAACTTCTCCTTGACCACGAACGTGATGCTGCGCGGCTCGCTCTTCTCGATCGAGACGAGGTCGAACCCTCCGGTCTCCTCGCGCACGTTCACGATCCGGCGTGCCGCGGGATCCTCGAGGCGTGTCGCGACTTCCTTCATGCGCGATGGATCGCCGCTGTTGAACGCATCGAGCCACTCGGCGAGCGTGCGGCCGGCGGCGGTGCCGGGAAGCACTGGTTTCGCCGATTCGAGTGGTGGCGCGATCCGCGCCGGCGTGGGTCGCGACGACACACATGACACCAGGCTGGCGAGGACGAAATGCCCGAGACCCTTCACGTGCTGCACAGTGGTCACGATTCGCGAGGATCAAAGGGGCAATCGGATGACCGCGAGCTCCGCGCCGTTACCGAACCAGCGCCGAGGACGGAGGAGCCGCGGAGGCAGAACGAGCAGACGTGTTCGGCGGCTGCGCCGCCGCAGGTCGGCACGCGACGGGAATCCGCCGCGGTCGGCGTCACGGCTTGATGACGCCGATGTCAGCGATGAGCCCGGTGCCGGTCGCCGTCCAGCCGAGCCGTTCTCGAGTGCGCTCACTCGATGCAGGTGAGTCGAGCTGCGCGAACATCGCGAACGTACCGAAGTGCGTGGCCGCCTCCGCAGGTGACTTCGAGACGACCGGCACGTTCAAGCGCTTTCCGATCGCGTCGGCGATCGTGCGTTGCGGGATTCCCTCCTCACCGACCGCGTGGACCGCACCGGTTACCCCCTTGTCGACAACCATCGCATAGAGCCGTGCGGCATCGTTCACGTGAACCGCGCACCAACGGTGTGCGCCCTCGCCGACGTACGCAGAGACACCTGCCTTCGCAGCGACCCCGATCATCGCCGTCCCGAAGCCGTAGGGGCCACCGGGTGCGTGCACGCACCGCGGCATCCTCACCAACGCGACGCGCACGCCCCGCTCCGCAAACGGAAGTGCCGTCTGTTCGGAGACGCGCGGGAACGTGCGCGGCGAGGCATCTTCTTCGGTCGCGACGTGCCCGCCGACACCCGGTGTCCCGGACGTGACGAGGAGATGGCGATTCGACCCGACGAGCGCGCTCCCGAGCGCTTCGATCGCTCGCGCGTCGATGTCGCACGCATCCTGGAAGCTCGCGCGACCGCTACCGGCGTTCACCGCATCGTGAACGAACGCCGTATGGATCACGACGTCAGCCTTGGCCGCGCCGCGCCGCAGGCTATCGAGGTCATCGAGGTTGCCGCGATGCACCTCCGCACCTGCAGCCGCGACCGCCGCGGCGCCCGCATCCGAACGCACCATGCCGAGCACCTGATGCCCGGCGCCCAGCAATTCTCGAACGACGGCCGAGCCAATGAATCCGCTCGCGCCTGTGACGAAGATCCGCATCGAAACTCCTTTGGGGGTTCGAGCTCGATCTAGCAACGCGAACAGATCGCGCCTTGGGCGGACTTGGCGAAAGCTACGCCGACGCTTCGAGGAGCGTGGCCCCTGCCGGAACCTGCATCCATGGTGTGTGAACAGAGCGCGCAAATTCGCCCGGCGTCACGCCGACGATTCGCCGGAAGTGGCGATTGAGCTGGCTCTGATCGTAGAGCCCGACCTGCGGCGCGATCGCCGAAGGCCGCACGCCGGCGGCGAGCAGCTCCTTCGCGCGCAGTACGCGCAGTCGCGTCAGGTACGCGTGCGGCGGCATGCCGACCTGTGCGCGGAACGCGCGGCACAGATGAAACTTGTCGAGGCCCGCGTGCACTGCGAGGTCGTCGAGTGTGATCGACTCGGCAAGTCGTGCCCGCACGAGCTCGAGTGCGCGACGCACCGGCCGCGTCTGTATGTCTCGCACGTGCGGGAGCGCAGCCATCGCGCCGAGTGCCTCCGCCAGCAAGCACTCGAGTGTGAATCGATCTGACCGTACGGCGACCGCGTCGTGGAGTCGGTGGAAGGTCGCCGCGCGCGGGTCGCCGGCCGCGAGGACCGATTGCATGCGCGTCGCGCCGAGGACGTTAGCTGGCACCACGCAGATCGCTTGAAAGGACATCCGTCCGTCGCGCGCGATCGAACGCTGCACGTCGCCCGGTTGGTGGAGCACGATCGTGCCAGGTGCGATGCGCCAAGTCTTGCCGTGCGTCCAGACGTCCGAGCGGCCGCTCTCGCAGCGCGTGATCAGAAACGCCTCCTTCATGCCGGAGACGGATTGATCGATCGTCGTGCGGACGGCGCGCAGTTCCGGCGTGGCCGTCGGAATCTTGCGGACGCGGATCGCCATGCGCCCATTGTACCGGTCGGTGGCCGAGCGGCTTGGGCATTCTTGGCGGACGTCCGCCTCGAACGCGCAATCGGATGATCGCGAGCGCCGCGCGGTTACCGAACCAGCGCGGAGGACGGAGGAGCTGCGGAGGCAGAACGAGCCGACGTGTTCGGCGGCTGCGCCGCCGCAGGACGCGGCCAATGAATGTAATGGGTCCGAGGTTGGAGAATGGCCCCTCCGCTCCGCGGGATGGCTGGCCCCGCCGACGCGGCAGTCGCGCACCGCTCGCGCCGGGCGCCGAGCGCTGAGCCCCTGAACGCCGCCGCCGCGCACACGAGCGCTTTGGCGAACGCGCGCGCTGTGCAGAGCGCCCGTCACGACCGATGCGCGCCTTGCCGCGTTCCGGCGTAGGCCAGCCACCCCGCGGAGCTCCGGGAGGGCGCCCCCGGGAGAACCACTTCGAACACCTGTGCCAGGCGCGTGGCCTCGCGCCGAACACGCACGCGTCAAGACGAGTCCGGAAGGAGAACGCAATGAACGATCAGAACGAGGAACTCACCTCTGCCCTTCGCGAATCGCTCAGCTCGGCGGAGCCGCCGATCAGGAACGGGCTTCTGTTCGGTGACCTATCGAAGCGGATCATCGGCGCCGCGATGGAGGTGCATCGTCACCTCGGCCCGGGGCAGCTCGAGTGCACGTACCAGCACGCGCTGGAGCGCGAGCTAGCCATGCAAGAGATCGAGCATCGGGCGCAGGTTCCGATCGCCGCGCTCTACAAAGGAGCGCAGGTCGGCAACTTCGTCGTCGATCTGATCGTCGAAGGAAAGATCGTCGTCGAGCTGAAGGTCGTAGCGAGGCTATTGCCGGTGCATCGGCAGCAGCTCACGTCGTATCTGCGTACGACCGGCCATCGCCTCGGCCTGCTGATCAATTTCAACGTGCCCGTGTTGTTCCACGGCGTGAAGCGCGTGCTCCCGTGATGGACGCGTCTCGCGAGGTTGCATCTCGATACTTTCGAAGCATGTAAGGTTCTCGACCGGAGTCGGCAAGGCGTAAAGCCGAGGCTAGGAGTTCAGAAAGATCATCCAGCCGGAGCCTTTGTTGAATTCGTAGACGGAGGTGATACGAAGTTTCTCCTCCGTCGCTCGGGCGACAACTCGACGAAAGATCTGCCCTCCTGGTGCAGGGTTGCTGCGGAACGGCGGGTCGAGTGCGCGCCCTTCGAGCACCGAAGCCTCGGCAGATCCATCGCTGTTGATCGTGAGGTACCAAAGGCTCGAGAATTCAGTCTCGTCGAGACGTGCCCACTCAAGGATTTGTGCAGGCGATGCTACGTCCGTCGACGTACCGTCGCGAACAAGGGCGGCATGACGTACGAGTGGCGGCGCGTCTCGGATAGGAAAAAAGGGCCGGCCGCCAGAAGCGATCTCAACAACACCGACTGATGCGCCACCAACGTCCACGGACGTGTATGAGAACGTCGGTGTTCGATTCAGGGAGTGCTTTACCTTCACGTGCCATCCGGCGTCGTCAAGGTGGGCTGGCAGACCGACGATAGATCCATCGTCGTCGACACCGAGAAGGATGTATGCCGACGACGCCCCTGTCGGAAGCGAGTTCGCCATCGCCATCAGGTCCTTCGCGAATTCGTTCGGCTTCGTCTTCCAGTCATATTCCTGGCGTTTGAAATCGATCGCGGTTCCCTCGCCCCGAGCGATTAGCTCGCGAACCTTATCCGCAGAAATGGCCATCGCACGAGGGTAACTCGGAGAGGCGACACAATCCGATTTAGGAAGGAGAGCGTCGTGCTCTTGCCTCGCCTAGCAATGCTCCCCGCTGCCGATGAGATGAGCGTCCCCGGCCGCTTCCAAAGCAGTTTCGCAGCAACGCCAGACAGTGTTGTAGCGCTGACGCGAGCATCAGAGGGATCGCAGCCACTCCACATACACCTATGCGTCGCGCGGCGGCGCAGGTTCAAGGCCGTGCTTGCGCATCACTCCACCGATCTTTGCTGGATCTGGAGGTCCGCCAGCGCCGAGCAGCTCTGACATCTCGCGGAAGAACTTCGGACCGATCGTCGCCGGCGTCAGCACGCTAAGAAACCGGGCGAGTCCGTCGTGCAGGTTCGCGAAGTGATGCTCGATGCCCTTCGGCGCGAACAACTGCTGCCCCGCGGTCATCGTGTGGGCGACGCCGCCGAGCGTGTACGTCAGCGTTCCCTCGAGCACGTAGACGAGCTCGTCGACCTCGACGTGGTGATGCGCCAGCGGGACCTTCGCACCCTCGGGGACGCGGACCTCGAAGATGTCGGCGTGCCCGTCGTTGTTCTCCGCGCTCGCGAAGAACTCGATCGTCAGCTGGCCCAGGCGAATGACCTCGCTCATCGTGCTCCTATCGTCAGGTTGACTTGACTATATCGTACGGCTACCCTGACTATCGGATCAAGCCTCGAATGCCCACCCGTACCCCAGACCCCGGAGGTCCGTTGATCGGCGCACTTCTGCGCCTATGCCACGCCGAGGTCCAACAGGCGCTCGACGACGGCTTCGCACGGCGCGGTCTGCCCCGCCTGCAAGGTGCGGCAACACAGCCGTTGTTCGATCATCCGGAGGGTCTCCGGCTCACCGAGCTCGCGCAGATCGCAGGCATCTCGAAGCAGGCGATGGCGGAGGCTGTCGATGCGATGGCCGAGGCGGGATACCTCGAGCGCGTCGCCGATCCGGACGACGGTCGCGCGCGGCGGATCCGCCTTACACGACGCGGGCGTGAGGTTGGGGTCTATGCGCGTGGGCTGGTGCGCGAGGTCGAAGTTCGCTGGGAGGGTCGCGTTGGTAAGGCGAAGGTCGCCGCATTGCGCGAAACGTTGCAGTCGTTGGTTGGTTCGCGCGACTAACGCGCACTACTACGGTCGGTCACAACACGACGCGCTTGATCTCGCGCCACAGAACCTGCGCGTTGAAGTTCATGATCAACCCGAGGCGCAACCCCGTCGCACGCAGATACGTGAGCACCTGCTGCTTGTGCACCGGCTGGATCTTCGCGACGACCTTCAACTCGACGACGACCTGATTCTCGACGACGACATCGGCGTAGTACTCGCCGACCACTTTGCCCTTGTACACGGCCTTCACCGGCGCCTGCCGCTCGAACGCGATGCCCTGCATCCCGAGCTCCTCGCACAGTGCGCGCTCGTACACGGCCTCGAGCTGCCCCGGCCCGATGTGCTTGTGGACCTGAATCGCTGCTCCGTTGATCGCGTACGACAGCTCGCGATGCAGCAGGCCCTGCCCTGGCTCGACACCAGCGGCGCGTGCGATCTGGCGGCTGAGGTCATTGCGGATCGATTCGTTGTTCATCTGGTTCTCCTTCCGGACTCGTCTTGACGCGTTCGTGTTCGGCGCAAAGCCACGCGCCGGGCACAGGTGTTAGAAGTGGCTCTCCCTGGAGCGCCCTCCCGGAGCTCCGCGGGGTGGCTGGCCTTCGCCGAAGCGCGGCAAGGCGCGCATCGGTCGTAACGGGCGCTCTGCACAGCGCGCGCGTTCGCCGAAACGCTCGTGTGCGCGCGGCGGCACGCAGAGGTGCAGCGCTCGGCGCCCGGCGCGAGCGGTGCGCGACTGCCGCGTCGGCGAGGCCAGCCACCCCGCGGAGCGGAGGGGCAGACACCTACCATTCAACGATTGGATTCACAGGTCGTAACGAACGAGGGCGGCGCAGCCGCCCAACGAGGCCTCGTCGATCTCCGGGTCCTGGAATGGTCCTCCGTGTGACCTCCGTGCGTCAGATCTCACCCGGCGACGTACCGCATCACGAGTGAAACCGAGATCGGAATGACATCGCCCGCGAAGTCCTTCGCGTGCTTCGCTAGCGCCGTGTCGTGAATCGCGATCGAGAATGTCGCCCGCACCAGCAGGATCGTGCCGCTACGGCCGAGCCGAGCGAGCGATGCCTCGTTGGCCCGCTCGATCGTTCCCGCGATCTCGATCTCGTGCGTGCGACCGATCAGCGACAGCGTGCCGTGCGCTCGAAACTCGACACCATTCCGCGCGGGTTGCGCAGCTCGTAGGCGGTCGAGCCTCACCTCGATCCGCGGATAGCTATCGGCCTCGAGATAGCTGGTGCGCGCGTGCTTGCTCCGGCCTCGCACGCCGGTATCGACCGACGCCGCAGCGACGCTGATGTCCGCGGTCATCGGCGCGGCGAGTGCCTGCGGATCGCCCGTCCACGACCCTTGGATGTCGCTGAACCGAGCATCGAACGATTCGCCGCCGGCCGTGAGATGCGCGGTGACCGCGGTACCGGCGTGTGGAACGATCTCGTAGCGACCTGCGGGGGCGACGACACTGCCCGCGATCCCGACGAGCTCCTTCACGCCCGTCGCGTCGACCGGTAGCGCGTCCCTCGCGCCTACCGGTCGCGAGCCACTCGCGTATGCCGCGATCGGGATCGCGAGTGACGCTGCAGCGGCGGCCCAAGCGATCCCGCGCAGTGCACGTGACCCGCGCTGGTTCGCTTCGCGTTTCCGCACGACGTAGCCGACGACGGCGACAACGACCACGCTCGCGGCGATCACCGCGCACGCATCGAGCCCGAGCCACACGGGATGCGCGGTGCTCACTCGCCAACCGAGGTCCGGATCCGGAACGTAGAACCGCTTCTCGACCGCCGTGTACAGATTGCCCGAGTCCTGACACCACCACCGCACGAGCGAGGCGATCAGCGCTGCGGCTGCCGTAGCCATCGACAGAAACGGAGACTTCAACAAGATGAGCTTCACGGATTGACTACAGTCGTAGTAATCATACTACAGCTGTCTTTTTCAGGAGACTCCTTTGAAGACCCTCGCTCTGCTGTTCCTCTCCACGCTCACCCTCGCCGGCTGCAAGAAGACGGCGGACCCACCAGCCCAGTCTGCCGCGGGCTCCGCGACGGCCAAGCCCACCGAACCAGATCGGATCGAGGTCTTCGCGAGACACCTGCCCGCGGCTGGCAAGGAGGATCTCGCGAGCGATCCGGTCGTCGTTCACTTCGACAAGTTCAGCGTCGCGAAAGCCCGCTTCGATCCCAAGAACCTGGAGGGCGGCACGGCGACGCTCGTCCTCGATCCGACGAGCATCAAGACCGGCAACGAGGAGCGTGACGCCGATCTGAAGACGGCCGACTACATCGACGTCGCGAAGTTTTCGACGATCACCGTCGACGTCGCGAACGTCAAAAAGCAGACCGACGCCAAGTACACCGCCGATGCCACCGTCGCGTGCCACGGCTTGACCAAGACTTATCCGGTGACGTTCGAGGTGCTCGCGACGACCTCGAGCTCCGTCACCATCAAGGGCGAGCAGGCGTTCTCGCGCCTCGACTTCGGGATCGGGATCGATCCGGCGACGGATCCAACCGAACGGATCGCCGCGCCACTCACGATCCAGTGGGTGCTCACGCTGAAGAACACCTGACGCAGGTCCCGCGCCCAATTAGCCCCGAATGAGAACCGTCTCCCATCATCCGGCGGTGCTCGATCGGGCTCGAGCCCTGCTCTCGACGACTCGCGAGTTCTGAGAAGATGCGCGCGTGCCCCCCGAGCTCCTGCAGAGCCTCGTCGACAGTATGGGTGACGCGGTTCTCGCGATCGATCGAGAGCGCCGGTTCCTGATCATCAACGAAGCCGCGCGCAAGCTGCTCGAGTTCGAGGCGAAAGCGGGCGACCTACTCGCCGATACCTGGTCGAGCGCGCATGCGGTGGTCGGCGAAAACGGCAAGCCTATCGCCTACGAGGACACTGCATTCGCCCGCGGCTTGCGGGGATTGGCGACCGATGGACTCGTGTTTTCGTGGCCGCGCCGCGTCGATGAACCGCCGGTATGGGTCGAGGTCTGTGCACGGCCCTTGACCGATCCGGCGGGCAACGTCATCGCCGTCATCGCTGCGTATCGCGATGTCACGTCTGTTCGCGCGATGACACGGGCGCTGGCGCGAAGCGAGCAGCTGCTTCGTGCGGTGCTCGCGAACCTGCCCAACGGCGCGACGTTCCTCGTCGATCGCGACCTGCGTTACGTGGCTGCGGATGGCCCGGCACTTCCCGCAGCGCTGCGCCGAGTCGGTGCCAGCCGTGTCATCGGGCGCACGGTTGCCGACCTGAGCCCGCCGGAGTTTCGCGCATCGAACGAGCAGCTGTTCGAGCGAACGCTGGCCGGCGAGTCCGTGCGGGTTCAGATCCGGCGCGGAGACACGGCATACGAACTTTCGACGGTACCCATCGGCGACGGCGAGCGGGTCACGCACGCATTGCTATTCGTCTACGATGTCACCGAGCGCGAGCGCGACCGTGCGCTGCTGGAAGCCACCCTCGCCCACATCCATGATGGCGTCGTCCTGCTCGACGACGACCGGCGCATTCTGCTGTCGAATCACGCGTACCGCACGATGTTCGGAGTGACAGAGGCGCAGATCGGGAGCTTGACCCGCGAAGAGTTCATCGATCGAGTCGCCGCCTTGGCCGCGGATCCAGCCGAGTTCCGCGCCCAGATCACGAGGGCTACCGACGCACCAATCGATGTCGAGCTCGTTCGGCCTTTTCGACGAATTCTGCGCCGCACCGGTACATCGCTCGATATCGCGGGGCACAGCAGATACCTCGTGACCTGGCACGACGTCACAGCGCAGGTGGATCAGCTGCGCGAGCGCGAACAGCTGACGTTGCTCGACGCACTGACGGGAATTGCGAATCGCCGCCACGCAAACCAGACGCTCGCACGCGAGCTCGATCGGGCGCGGCGCAACCAGACCGCGTTGTCGGTCGCACTGTTGGACATCGATCACTTCAAGAAGGTCAACGACGATCACGGACACAACGCCGGCGACGAGGTCCTGCGCAACGTCGCAGGAGTGCTGACGGCGGCGGCACGCGGAAGCGATCTGATCGCGCGGTGGGGTGGCGAAGAGTTCGTCGCGATCGTACCGGCCGATATCTCGGGCGCGCGGATCTTCTGCGAACGCGCGCGCACCGCAGTCGAGACCTTCGTCGATGGCCAGCTGCCGAAGGTCACGATCTCCGTCGGAGTCACCGAAGTCGTGTCGGGAGATGATGCAGATCAGGCGATCTCGCGCGCCGACGCGCTCCTCTACGAGGCGAAGAGGCGCGGCCGCAATCGCGTCGTCGGGTGAGTCGTACGCGTTCGTGCGCGTTACGGATAGGTCTTCATGCCGAACGTCTTCATCCAGATCGCGCGGCCGCCGGTGTGCGGGAACTTCTCGTGCCAGCTCGTCTTGACCAGCTGAAACCGACCGAGGTCCTCGTGGTGATGCCACGTACAATCCTTGGGCTTCTCCGCATACCCGGCGACGTTGTTCGCCGCCGCGAAGTCGCCAGCGTCGCTACCGCACAGCGCTCCGATCCGGACATCGTTTGCACCAGGACACAGGTCTGACGGAGCGAACTCGGGAAAGCCGTTGGTCTTCAGGTTGGCGCCGTACTTCTCCTTCATCTTCTTGTATTGCTCGGCTTGGACCTTCGCTTTCATGTCGTCGTAGCGCTTCGTCCAGCCCTTGTTGTCCGCGTCTGTGTAGCTCGCGTCGGCGAGCTTCTTCGCATTTGCGATGGTCGCGGCGGTCGGCTTCGTCACCTGCGTGCATCGCTGCGAGTTGTCGGGTGGCGGCGCCGCCGTTGGAGTCGCTGGATCCTTCTTCGCCTTGCACTCGTCGCCCTTGCAGCGGCACATCAGTTTGCCTTTGCGCGGAAAGTTCGCTTCGACCCCGTCCTTGCATACGTGGAGACGCCGAATCTCTCGCTTGTCGGTGTCCTTGTCCGGAGTCGTAAACACACAGATCTTCGTGTCGGCATCTGCGCCTGCTTCCACCGTCTTGAACTTGTACGTCCCGCCGGCGATGTCTTTCTCGCCGACGCGGCATGCGTCGACGTCCTTGTCGAACTGGTTCGCGCCGTTGCCATTCCAGATGAACTTCGGGACGGACTCGTAATAGTCGTCGTCGCTGTCCTCGTCGTCGGCACGCACAGGCGTAACGCCGACAAAGACCAGGACAACCGAGACGACGAGTAGCGATCGGACTCGAGAGGCCATGGCCAAGACTAGCCCGACCACTTATCGATTCATCGGTGAGAATCGTTAGAGCAGTAGCGCCCTACCAGCCGCCCGACGGAGCGATGGTCGCTGGTGCCTGACCGGCGTAGTACGACCTCGTCGTCGTGTTGTTACCGATCTGGTAGAGGCCGTTCTCTCCCCACGTCGAGACGGTGCCGGTGGACGCGCTCCAAAGCGTCACGAACCCACCGCCGACCGCGACCGCCGTCCCGAGCACACCGCTGACACCCGATGCGGACCAAAGGGCTGCCGGCGTCGTGTTGTTACAGACCTCGTCGAGGATGAGGCTGTGGTTACGGCCCTTAGTGTAGTACTCGCACGCGGGGGATGCGTTGCCGGCGCTCATCTGACCGGTGCCACCGTAGCCCCAGCAAAGGGCCTGATTCTGCAGCGCGCCCGCGTCGGTTTCGATCGCGCAGGTGGCAGAGCCACCGGCCGACAGGCTGGTGAAGTGGGCGAAGCCCCCGCTGACGGTCTGCGCAGTCAGGTAGTACGCGGTGCCTCCGACGCACGGCAGGTAGCTGCCGCAATTGCCGACGCCGACCTGACCGTCGTCGTTCGCGCCCCAACACCTCACGACGCCGTTCGCGTCGTTCGAGCACGTGTGGTTCCAGCCCATCGTCACGTGAACGCCGACGGTGGCCGGCGCGCTGCGCGCGGACATATTGGAAAGGCTACCGACGCCGAGCTGTCCCCAGTCGTTCTTGCCCCAGCAATAGACGCTACCGCTCTTCACATCGCAGGTCGTCGAGCGGTTCGCTGCGATGTCGCGCACGCCGGTCGAGGCGACCAACACCGGCGACCAGTTCGTCGTCGAATTGATCGCGTTGCCGACGCCGAGCTGGCCGTAGGTGTTGTCACCCCAGCAGTACTCGGCGAGCTCGTTACCAGGAACGAGGACAAGCGCGCACGTATGGTTGCCCGATGTGGCGACGCGCTGGACGTACTTGAGGGACGTGACGACGGTCGGGGACTGTCGGTCGGAGGTCGTCCCGTCGCCGATCTGGCCGTACGAGTTATCGCCCCAGCAATAGAGCGACTCGGACTTGATCGCGCAGATCGTGTAACCGTCGCCGGAGATCGACACATCCGTCACGCCAGACGTCATGCCCGGGATCAAGAACGGCGTCGGCTTCGCGATGAAGCTGTTGTCGAGCTGACCGTTGGAGTTGTCTCCCCAGCAATAGAGCGCACCGGCCGAGGTGATCTTGCAGGTGTTGACCTTGCCGGCCGCAGACCGGATTGGCGATGACATCGACACCGGCGGCGTACTGACGGAGCAGCTCGAAGGCGTGCCCGTGCAAAACGAGTTGTTTTCGATCTGACAGCTGTTGCTGCAGCCGTCGCCCGACGTGTGGTTGCCGTCGTCGCAGGTCTCGCCCGGATCGAGGACGCCGTTGCCGCAGATCGGCGAACAAATCGACGGCGCGCCCGTGCAGCTGTAGCCCGCTTCGATCTGGCAAGCGCTGCATCCGTCACCCGACGCGTGATTGCCGTCGTCGCACGCCTCGCCGGGATCGATCACGCCGTTGCCGCAGATCAACGAGCAATGGGACGGCGCGCCGGCGCAGCTGTAGCCCGATTCGATCTGGCAAGACGCGCTGCAACCGTCGCCCGAGGCGTAGTTGCCGTCGTCGCAAGTCTCGCCTGGATCGAGAACACCGTTGCCGCAGATCGGCGAACAACGGGATGGCGAGCCCGTGCAGCTGTAGCCCGATTCGGTCTGGCAGGACGCGCTGCAGCCGTCACCCGCCGAGCGATTGCCGTCGTCGCAGGTCTCGCCCGTATCGACGACGCCGTTACCGCAGAGGAGCGCGCACGTCGATGGCGCGCCCGTGCAGCTGTAGCCCGCTTCGGTCTGGCAGGACGCGCTGCAACCATCACCCGCCGAGCGATTGCCGTCGTCGCAGGTCTCGCCCGTATCGACAACGCCGTTGCCACAGAGCAACGAGCACGTCGATGGCGCGCCCGTGCAGCCGTAGCCCGATTCGACCGCACAGGTGTTGCTGCAACCGTCGCCGCTCGCCAGGTTGCCGTCGTCGCAGGTCTCGCCGCGTTCGACGATGCCGTTGCCGCACGGGTTCGGCGGCCCAGCATCGATCACGCTGCCGTTGCCGAGCTGACCCGCCGCGTTCGAGCCTGAACAGCGAACGACGCTGTAGGTCGGATCGATGAAGCACGTCGTCAGATCGCCGGCGGTGATCGACGTCGCGTTGCCGTACGGGAGCGGGAAGGAATGCGCGGTCGTAAATGTACCGTCGAGTGGCGTCAGCGTGACGAAGTCGTATCCAGTCGCGAGCCCCCAACAGTAGGCGTTCGTGCCGTCGCCCGCGCAGGTGTATTCATCACCCGCCGAGACCTGCGTGAACGTGGCGCCATTCGCAGCGGGCACGGGGAACTGACGAGGTCCCGTCGTCGTGCTGTCGCCGACGGCTCCTTCGGTGTTGTCGCCCCAGCATTCGGCTGTCGGGGTCGACCCGCCGTTCAAGTAGACGAGCGCGCAGGCGTGCGTCTTTCCGGTGGTCACCGAGATCGGATTGATATTGGCGCTGCCGAAAATCACGTTCGCGTTCGCGGTGAAGTTGTCGGTGAGCGTGCTGTTGCCCAGGTTGCCATCGGTGTTGTGGCCCCAGCAGCCGATGTTGTCGGTGGTGCCACCGTTGCCGAGCTTGCCGAGCGCGCAGCTGTAGTTCGCGTTCACCGAGAACTGGATCACGCCCGTCGAGAAGAACAGCGGGTTCGGGAATCCGAATGTCGGCGTGACGAGGTCTCCGGTGGGTCGGCCATTGCCGAGCTGGCCGTAGTCGTTGCGCCCCCAGCAGTAGCCTGCGCCGCCGCGCACCGCGCACGTGTGTTGTCCAGACGTCGAGACCTGGGTGACGTCGCCGGAGCCCGGCAACGTGACCGCCGAGGGCGATGACGCCGAAGCCGTCGTGCCGGTTCCGAGCTGACCGCGATCGTTGGAGCCCCAGCAATAAAGGATGCCGCTCTGAATCGCGCAGACGTTCTCGCCATTCGGCGCGACGACCACGAACGTGACGTTGGTGTCCATCCCGGGGACGGCCGTCGGTGTCGTGACCGGCGTCGTCGACACCGTCCCGTTTCCGATCTGGCCGTAGGTGTCGTCGCCCCAACACGTCAACGCACCGGCGTCGATCGCGCAGGTGTTGTTGAGGCCGGTCGAGACTTGCGTCGGCGCGGCGGACGCGACTGCGCCGAGCGCACCCAGAGCACATGCAGCAAGTAGCAGCCTCTTCATCGCCAACCCTTTCGCGCGGGCCCCGCTACGCCGCTCCACCACCCGCAGTCGGCCCCATCCTGCGATTATGAGGAGCGCCAGTCAACATGAGAAAGTGTGGCTAAGTCGGCGATTCACAAACCGATGTGAGTGCGAAGACGGGTCAGTTGTCACGATTTGCGGAGGTCGAACGGTGGAACTCCATGATCCAGTTCGTATTCCACGTCGTGCCGCCGTCCGACGAGAACGCCTGCTCCCATCGCGCCGAATCTCGGGTGATGTGCGACCAGATGAAGCGAGTCCGGATCGTTCGGCCATCGACGATCCCGTCCGAGTAGAACGTTCCCACGCCGTTCACGAACCGGCCCTTCACTGGTGGATCGAGCGCGCCGAACGGATCGCGACTATCGACCCACCAGATCGCCCACTGTGACGTCTTCGGATCGAACGCGCGCAGTCCGATGCCGTGAGTGACACCGGTCTGCTTGGTGAACGTGTGGTCCTCGACGTTCGCCATCCCCGCCATCAACGGACGATTGATGCACGTGCCTTCGAACTCCACCCATGCGGAGTCGCGCTTGACTCGATGGTGGACGCGCCACGCGCCGACTTGAAAGTCGAAGTCGTGGGCGCCACTCGGTAGTGCGACGGACGTCGACGTTGCAGAAACCGTGGCGCAGCTCGCGATCACGAACACGCAGAGGATCGATCTGAAGATCACGAATGCACGCTCGCGCGAGCGAAGCGGTGCTACCAGGACCAGAACCGTCGCGATCGACGATACCAGTGCGGCGAAGCCTCGTTCGCGCCCCCAACAATGCGGCGCAACGACGCCGCTGAATGCGTAGCTTGACGCGCATGATCGATCACCTCGAGCTCACCACCGAAAACTTCGAAGCGATGTGCGCGTTCTACGGCACCGCACTGCAAGTGCTCGGCTACGCCCGGATCACCGATGGCCCGCCCGCGGGCTTCGGCGCTCCCTACGCCCCACCGTTCTGGCTTCGTCCGGGCGTCACGCCGCGGCCGAACGTGCACTACGCGTTTCGCTGCAAGACCCGCGCACTCGTCGACGCCGCGTTTGCCGCGGCACGCGCCGCCGGTGCACCGGAGCATCGCGCGCCGGTGCTGATGCCGCACATCCACGCGAACTACTACGCGGGCATGGTTCGCGATCCCGACGGCAATCCGATCGAGTTCGCATGCCACGACCCGGAGTAGCCGCTACGTCTTCGCCGGCGCCAACCAGTGCCGGTCGGTCGTCCAGCCCGTGAAGACGCGACCACCGCCGGTCGAAAACGCTGCAGCGCTCGAGACGATGCCGGCCGCAGCGAGCTCGAGACCGCGCATCGCCGGCTCGAAGCGCTGACGGAACGGCGCGTCGGCACGCACGAGCTGCGCGCGGCCCCAGGTCGTGAACGCAGGAACGTCGGAAACGAAGCTCAGATAGAACATCATCTGGCGCCACGCGTACGCGGCGTTCTTGAGGTTGATCAGGAGCTGATGCCAGCTGCTCGTGCGCAAGCGCAAGCGTCGCGTCGACCAGCTAAAGCACGTCTTCGCGATCGCCTCCATGTCGGGCGCGAGCTGGTCGCGAAGCGCGAGTGCATCGAACAAGACGCCGAGATTGTGCGTCGTGAGGATCTGAACCTGCTCGATGATCTTGCCATTCTCGGCGACCGACGAACGTCCGGACTTCGATGCGCCGGCGCGGCGCGCGCACAGGGCAGCGAGCTCGTTCGAGAGCTTCGCATCATCGGACGGTAGACGAGCGATCTCGTCGGTATCGATCGCGTAGTAGCGCTGGTAGAGCGAGCCCGCGAGCAGGCGCGCCGAGACCTTCGCGGCCTCGACGAACTTGACCGTGAACGAGCCCATGAAGATGTCGGCGGCGAGCTCTTCGACGAGCGGCAGCTTCAGATCTGCCGCGTTCGTGAACGCGGAGAGCTCCGTCACGAGCTTGTTCGGCACGATCGTGTACGGGAACGCACGCAAGCCCACCGCACTCGCATGCGCGACAGCCCGGCGAGCGCGCGTGCTCGCTTCGAAGCTCACAACGCGCGACGCCTCGAGCTCCGCGACCCAGGGCAGCTCTTCGAACCGCACCTGGTGCTGGTAATCGAGCAGCAACAGACCACGACGCCGGCGGAACGCGTTGTAGAGCGCGACGTAAAGGCCACGCGCGATCGGATCGTCGATCGTCTGCGCGCGGACCTGCCCGGTCACCTGCGGCAGGACGCGAGCGAGGACCTCGCCCGAGGCGATCACGCCGCGCGCGACGAGGTCTTCGAGCGTGCCGTCGCAGCTGCGATCGACCTTCGGCTCGAGGTACTTTGGCAACGCGGCCCCGACTGGAACGCGAAAACGCGCGGCTTCATCCGCCGCCACCGGCGCGAGCACGCGGTCGCGATCGGCGCCGCCATCAGACGGAAGCGCGCGCAGGCGTTCCACGAGCACGCGACGGAGATCGACGTGCAGCGGTGCGCTGACTGCATGTGCGTCGCGAGCCGTGCGCGCGTCGTGCTCGGCCGTGCCTGGCAGCCCGTGAGCTGCGACGTAGCGCGCGATCGTGCGACGGATCAGCTTGGCTTCCGATTCGCTCAGCGCCTTCGGATCCTTCGCGCAGCGCGCGAGCATCTCGATCAGCGATGCCGTCTCTCGCGCGCGACTCGTCGCCGCGTTGCCAGCGGTCTTCCGATCGGCGACGAGCCGATCGACGCGGGCGTGCCAGCCAGACGGAAACACCGTTGCGGGGAGTGCGCCGACCGCGGCGTGTCCTTCGAGCGTCGGCAACGGTCCCGCGCTGCTCTCGGCGAACAATGCGATCGCGCGCTCGCGCAACGGCTTCCAGACGAGCGTCGCATCGCGCATCGTCTCGAAGCGGTGCTGGCGGCGCTGGTTGTCGATCCCCTTCACGGTCGCGGCGACGTCCTGAAGGCGGACCGTGTCCTTCACCTCGGCAGCGTGGTCAGCGGGCACCGGATAGAACCGCAGCGTTTCGAACCACGGCGAGAGCGTCTCGACGAGCGCATCCGCGCGAGCGAGCTCGCCGCGGCGGCGCAGCCATGCAACGACGAGCAGCGCGCCTTCCTCCGGAACTTCGATCCGGTAGTGACCCGACGCGAGCATCTCGTCCGCATCGCGCGATGCGAGGAAGTGAAGGTTGAGCGCGACGTGCGACGCCGGAGCTCCGAGGCGCGTTGCGAGTGCACGCTCGTGATCGCGAAGCGGGCCGCCCGCGGTGTAGCCACCGGTCGCAAAGCCGCCCATGACGACATCGAGCGTGACCCACGCCGGCGCCTCGGTCGGAGTACGCGAGCCGATGTCGATCGTGCCCGCCTGCATGCCGGCAATCACGCTTTGCCACTTCTCGACCGTCGCGGCAGCGCGAGCGCGCACGTCCGCATCTGCGTGCTCGGCAGCCGTCTGCTGCGCACGAACCAACTGTCCCCACGCGTACCCGATGTTCACTTCCATGACGTCCTCGACCTGAAGGCACGATTCGCACGTGCGCCCTTCCGGTTATCAGCCGGATGCTCTTCTACTGAGCTACTCCAGGAATCGATCTGGGGCTGGAGGCGGGATTCGAACCCGCGCCCGTCCGGTTAAGAGCCGGGGGCTCTACCGCTGAGCTACTCCAACGCACTCGGCTGAACGACCGCCGAGCAGCAAGATTTGGTAGACGATGCGTTCGTAGTCAACCGCGTTCCTGCGTTTGGCCAGTAGCATAGGCGCTCCGCGATATCGCAGCACCATGGCCAAGCCGAAGCCCGAACTCGATTCCCTCGACCTCCGCATCCTCGAGCGCTACCAGCACGACACGCGCGCACCGGCGCAGGCGATCGGCAAAGCGGTTGGACTCTCGGCCGCTGCGGTGCAGCGCAGGCTCAAGCGGATGCGCGAGGTCGGCGTGATCGTCGCGGAGGTGGCGCAGCTCGCACCGGCGATGGTCGGCTATCCAACGACGTGCATCGTCGGCGTGCGGCTCGAGTGCGAGAGCCGCGCCGAAACCGCGCGGTTCAAGAAGGCAATGGCGAGCCACCGCCAGGTCCAGCAGTGCTACCTCGTGACCGGCGACGTCGACTTCATGCTGGTCGTGCTCGCGCGCGACATGCAGGACTTCGAGGCGTTCGCGCAGCAGGCGCTGTACAGCGACGCGAACGTGAAGTCGTTCACGACCTACGTCTGCCTCGAGCCCGTGAAGGCGAGCGCCGGCGTTCCGATCGCGCGCTAGCGATCGAACGCAGCGCGGCAGCGCTTGCAGGTCACGGCTGCGCGATCGTCTCGGGTCATCGAAAGTCGGTGTAGCGCGGGCTCGCGAGCAGCGCTTTCACGTTCGCGCGCGCCTGGGCTTCGTACTTCTGATGAAAGTGCTCGGTCGCGAACAACCGCGGCCGCTCGAGGAACTTCTCGAGGAAGTCACCTCGGCCCTTGCGAAACGCCGGCGTCGGAATCGCGGCATATTCCTTCTCGACGTCGAGCTCGTACTCCATGAAGCGTTTCGGATCGCGGCCGAGGATCGACAGGTCGATATCGACCACCAGATCCGCCGCCGGCGCCGCACGTCCGTGCGCGTGTGCCGTCGCAGTTACGAGCGCCGCTGCTTCATTTGCCGTCGCCTCTGGAATCCCCATCGTCTTCGCGTCCGTCAGCAACATCACCGCACTCTGCTCCTCGCAGTCGTGCTGACCGACGACGTAGATCACGTCGTGGTACCAGAGCGCGAGCTCGGCGACGTCGCCGGCCGCGACCGTGTCGACCTCCATCAGGCACTCTACGAGGTGCCGACCGTCGTGATAGTGCCGCGACGGCGCGGTCCACGCTGCGTACAGCCGGTCGAACACCGACGCGACGAACGTCCCGCCGAGTCGTTCGACGAGAGCGCGGAAGCGCGCGGCGAGGCCTGCGAGGAGTTGCACTACTGCGTCTTGACGGTCAGCGAGCTGATCGTCATCGCGTTCGGATCCTTCGTATCCCACGCGAGGTATGGCGACCCGTGCGCGGTCGTCGCCGCGATCGAGAAGCCATCGAGCAGCGGACCGGTCGCGAGCGGCGTCATCGACCACATCGAGCTCTTCTGCGCGACGTTGACGTCCGCGGTCATGCCGTCCTGATACGCGATCGTCGGCGCACCATTGACTAGATAGATCGCCGCGGCGGCACCGACGGGGTGGGTGCGGTCGCCCGCGCGGACACCGTCGTCGACGATCTCGGGCGTGCCGGCAGCGCCATTCGCCCACGTCGTGTACATGAGCTGGTCGCCGAGCGCGTCCTGATAGGCGACGTGCACGGTGCCATCACCGGCGACGACCGCGCTCGTCCACATGCCGCGGTCGGCACCGGCCACGTTGCCGTCGAGGATCGTCTCGGCGAACATCGACGTGCCCTTCGCCGTCTCGACCTGGAGCACGAGCGCACGGCGCGAGTCATCGTAGAACGCGATCGCGAGGCGACCATCCGCCAGCACGAGCAGCTTCGGGAACAAGCCCGTGCCGGTCGGCAATTGATCCAGCATCGGATCCGCGAGCGCGGTCACGCACGCGCCCTTGTTGCAGACATCGCCCGAGGCGCACGCCGCGGTGCAATCGCTCGTCGGCGTGATGCAGACCTGTGGATCGGTCTTCGCAGCGCCGGCGACACACGACTCGCCTCCGGTGCAGAGGCCGGCGCACGAGCCGGGCGCACTCGCGACCGTCGAGATCACCCAGTCGGTCGAACTCGGATCGGGTGCACCGGCGCGCGCCAACCGGAGCTCGCCGGTCTTGTGGCCCATGCCGTCGTCACCGCCGACCGCCATGTAGGCGATCGCGGGGTGGTTGTCTGCATCGACGACGATCGACGTGAACACGCCGGTCTTCTCGCCGTTGTGGCCAACGTCGACGACGTAGTTGCCCCAGTCGCCCTGCCCGTCTTCGGCGGCGTACTTGAGGACGTTCTCGTCGCGATCTTGATAGGCGACGCGCGCCTTGTGATCGCCGAGCGCGATCGACGTCCATGCACCGACCTTCGGGCCCGGATCGACGATGCCGCCGCGGTAGGTCGACGGGTCGTATTGCGGCGTCTGATCGGCCGGCACGCCGTCGACGCTCTTGTACGTGACCTTCGCCGGGTCCGTGACGTCGGCGACGACGAGATCGCCGAACTGTTCGTCGTAGGTCGCGACGAGCACGCGCTTGTCATCACCGGCGATGCTGGTCCACCGACCGAGCGCACCGGTCAGCGTGCCCGACATGCAGTCGGCGTTGCCGCACGGCTTCGAGCTGCACGAGCAACCCGGCAAGCACGCGATCGCGACCAACCAGACCAGCGGGCCGAGCCGCATCGCCGCCTTCGCGACCTTGCGCACGCGCGCACGAGCGCGACGCCACGGCACCATCAAGCCGATCAGCACGAGGCCGAACGGCGCGGCGGCGCCGGCACCACCACCGCTATTGCACGAGCAACCGGTCGCGCCGGACTGACCGTGGAAGTCCTTCTCGGGCGGCGCCGACGGATCGTTGAGCTTCGGCACTGCAACCGGCGCGGGCGCCGACGGCAACAGCGACGTGCCGAGCGGGACCGCGAGCTTCGCAGGCGACACGTCGGCGCTCTCGATATCACCGGCGAGACGCGCGCGCGCCTCGATGTGGTGGATACCGGGGAGCCAGAACGTCGGCGGCGACAGCGTCGGCCGAGCATTCGTGCTCCACGCGGTCCAGCTGCCGTCATCGACGCGCAGCGAGAACTCGAGCGGCCGGGTCTCCGGTTCGCCGGTCGGCGTGCGCGCACCGAGTGCGAGCGTCACCGCGCTCGGGCGATTCGCGCGCCACTTCGCGGGCGACCGCGCGAGCTCTTCCGACGGCTCTTCGATCGACGTGATGTCGAACGTGGTCCGGAGGTGCTGCGGGGCCATCGTGATCGGCTTGAGGTCCGCGAAGATCGCCAGGTAGTCACCGATGCCGTCGCCATCCTTGTCGTCGACCGACGTGATGTCGTCGACCGACAGGGCGAGGCCACCGATGTTCGGCAACGAGATCGCCGACAGACCACCGGAGAGCTGCGGCAAGACCAGGTTCAAGAGCGTCGGGAACAGCGCCGCGAGATCCGCCGGCGACTCGGTCACCGCATCGGTGTTCTTGACCGACACGTTCGTGAACGCGTCGCTGATCTCGCCGAGCACCGGCTGGATCTTGCCGCCGGCATCGGGCTGCAGACCGATCGGGAGATGAACATCCGCGACCACGGTGAACACGCGGATGTACTGGTCGTTCACGGACGCGAAGAAGTCGATCTCCATGGCCGTGAACTTGATGTCGAGCAGCGGGTCGACGAGCTTCGTCGTCATGCCGTCGCTCGTGAACGTGTTCTTGCCGAGCGTGATCACCGGCGGGCTCTGAGGACGTAGCCCCAACGCCATCGGCGAGTTCGACTCGACCAGCTTGCCGAGCGAGCGCGACAACAGGCCGATCGTATCGGTGGTCAGCTGCGCGACGAAGCCGTGGCCGATCGTGATGCAGAATAGGCCGCCCTCGTAGCCGCCGAACGCGAGCTGCGCGAGCTGCGACTTGTAGAGACCGATCGCGGCATCGAACCCCGCGTTCGTATCGGGCCGCGTGTTGCCCTGGAAGTACGCCGAGCGCGCCGCACTCGCCACGAACGTCGGCTCGGTCGCGGTCGGTCCGCACATGTCGCGCGGTGTGCCGCCGGGTTCCATGCCGCCGAGGAGGCCGAGCGACAAGCCGCCGCCGTTCTCGTTCGTGACTGCGTAGCCGCCCGCGACCTCGTAGAGATCGAGCGCGCCGGTAGTTCCAGGTGACAGCGACGCGAACAGCGCCGAGCCGGCCATCCGGCCGTCGATGCCGAGCTCCTGCTGGCACGCGCTGCCGACCATGCACGTGCCGCCGGTGCACGCGCTAGAGCCTTGCGGACAGTCCGCCTGGACCATGCACTTCTTGCACGTCGCACCGTTGATCGCGCTCTCGATCGGGCTGACGAGCAGGCCCTCGACCGTCGAGATCGGGACGAGGTTGCCGGCAAGACAGAGGAAGTCGCCGCCCCAGCTGAGATCGCCGCTGTCGAGGTTCGTGATCGCCGTGCCGCTCGCCTTGATGCCAGTGACGTTGTTCGCGTCCTGCGAGAACGTGATCGTCGTGCTGATCGTCAAGTCGGGGCCTCCGGTCTTCGTCGTGTCGATCCCGATCTTGCAGTGCTGGCTCAGCACCGTTGCGGACAGGTCGTGCACGGTCTTGATCCGAGCGCGGATCGTGACGGCGAGCTGGTTCGCTGCGCCGCCCGGCGCGAGCACGAGGCGCGGTTGATCGCCGGGCCGCTGGTTGAGATCGATGTCGATCGGACCGCAGTTCGGAATCGCGTTGCCGTTGTCGTCGCAGCACAGCGGCGTCGAGCCACCGCACGACACCGGCGCGGGAAACGTGATCACGCCGTTCGTCGCGCCGCCGATCAGCGGTCCGAGAACGGCCGCGGGGTCCGCGGTGATCTTCGCGATGCCCGTCGTCGAGACGCGGACCTGGCCGGCGTTGACGGTGCGTTTCGCGTTCGGGAAGCCGCCGGGAATCGGCGTGATTCCGCAGCCGCTGCAGCCGCCGCCGCAACCGCCCGATGCGATCACGATCGCGACCGCGATCACGAACCAATTGACGCGCGCGAATGTCCTCATCGTTCCCTCGCAGCGACGTTCGCCCGAACCCTCATGATGGGTCAAGCATCGTCGAGTGAGGCGCCGAAGAGATTCGCGAGGCGTTACCGAGGTGTGTGCTTATTGCACATCACCGGCGACGACGAGGTAGCCGGTCTGCGGGGCGATCGCGAGGTCCGTCACACCGACGCCGCCGATCGCGGGCAGCGGGATCGAGCCGATCGATGCCGAGCCGACGGAAATGACGCGGGCCAGCGCGAACGACGTGATCGCCTCGAACTGCGAGCTCGACAGCTGGTTCGCACCCTCGACGCCCTGGTCGAGCACGTCGACGTAGACCGTGGGTTGACCGACGTCGAAGCGGAGCGCGCCATCGGCGCCCGGGACGACCTTGATACCGACCTGCGCGTTGATCGCCGCCTCGGTCGCGACCGCATCGCCGTTGCGGAACGTCGCCATCAGGTCGCCGACGGTGAGCACGAGGCCGTTCGCCGGGTTGCTCGCGTCGACGAACGGCGGGGCGAGCGTGCCGATCTCGACCGAGTCGTAGAGCGTGCCGACATCGCCGTAGGAGCCGTTCTTCAGATCGATCTTGTCGTCGAGGCCCTTCGCCGACCACAGGCTGGACAGCGCCTGGTTCGCGGCGTCGTCGGCGACGGCGAGCGAGAAGCCGTGCGAGAGGTCCATCGCGGGGACGACGTTATCGACGAACACGAACTTGCCGGAGTCACCGTGCGCGCGGATCGAGGTGTTCAGCTCGATCACCGCGCCCGCCGACGAGAAGTCGAGCTTCGCCGGCTTGACGCTGACGTCGACCTGCGACTTGAGGACCGTGATCGTCTTCGTCGTGTTGAGCGCCGCGAACGACTTGTTCAGCATCGGCGTCACGAACTTCTCGGTCGCCCAACCGATCACCGGGCCGAGCGCGGTGTCGATGTGGAGCAGGTTGACGATCTCGCCGGGGACGCCGCCGAGGTCGAGGTTGAAGCCCGTGAGGTTGACGTTCGGGTTGTCGAGGTGAATGTCGAAGTTGCCGCTGGTGAGCGCGACCGTCAGGTTGCCCGAGACCGAGATGTGCGACGCCGACACCATGATGTCGCGGCTGCCGTCGAGGCACGACACCGCCCACTGGAGGTGCATGCCGATCTGGACGTTGTCGAGCTCGGCATCGAGGTAGAGGCCGCCGGTCTGCGGGGCGAGCGTCACGTCGGCGCCGGCGACCGTCATGCTCGTGATGTGCGCCTGGCCGTAGAGGCAATCGGGGCCGTTCGGATCGCCCGCGTGGATCACCGGGTTGCTCGGCGCGATCAGCGCCTCGAGGTCGGCGGTCTTGATGTAGCCGGCCGCGCCGCGACCGATCGCATCGAACGTCTGCGCCGACAGCGACGCGGTAAGCGCGTTCGGGACCTGCATCGACAGCGCCTGCATCGGGCCGGCGACGACCGAGCGCGATTCCTTGCCCGCGTTTTGTTGCGCATCGAGCGCGACCGCGTGGAGGAGGTTCGTGCCCGCGACGACCGGGACCTGCGCGGTCCACGTGCCATCCGCTGCGAGCGCGGCGGTGATGCCGTTGACCGTCACGCTCTCGACGGCCGTGTCATCCGTCGCGGTGCCGGTGACCGTGATCGTGTGGACGTCGCCCGCGATCGCGCCGCGATCCGGCGAGGTGATGTGCACGACCGGCGCGTTCGGATCGATCGCAGGCGCATCCGGGTCGTACGGATGATCGGAGCACGCTGCGAAAGTCAGGGCCGCGAGGATGAGCGTGTGGCGCATGCTGAAACTCCCGGGTCGAGCTTCAGCAAGAAGGAGGCCACGCCGTCGTGCCAGTGATCTTGGGCGGGGGCACCCTCGAGCACCACCCGATGACTCGCGCGATCCTGCCAGGAGATCCGGGTGTTGCGCGGATCGCGCGAGGTGATCGCGAGCGTGTGGCCCTGCGGCAGCGAATACGTCACGAGCAGGACGACCATTGGCCTGGCGCCTCCCGGTTCGAGGCCGACCTTCGCGCGGACTGTTGTGGGCACCAGCGCGGTACCGTCGACCGAGACCGTGAGCGGCGCCACCGCGGTTGCCCCGAGCACGTCGCGGAGCGTATCGACGGTATGGGGTTTCGGCGAGTTGGCGACGCGCGCGAGGACCGCCTCGGTCGACTCTCCCGTGCCCGGGCGATAGCCGATGAGGACCGCGAGCTCGCAGGATTCGACCTGCGCGACGACCGTGCGCGAAGGCGGGAAGGTGTGGCCCCAGGAAGGCCCGGCTGCCAGGCAAACGGCAACTGCACTCGCCACGCAACGCGTTAACGTCGTCACGGGATCGCCTCGAACTGGGCGCGCACGTCAGGCGCGACTCTCGGTCCCGGCGCTTGTCGCGCGATCGGCGGCTGTGGCGGCGTCCATTTGCCGTCGTTGTTCGCGTCGATCCAGATCGGGTTCGTGATCGCGTACGGCGTCGAGTAGTGGAGCTGCTGCGGCTTGAGCTTGCTCGCGAGCGGAAGCGACGAGAGATCCAAACCCGAGGCGAGCGAGTTGATGATCACGCCGACATCGAGCGGCGGAAACTCGGTCGGCGAGTTGACCGGGAACATGTTCGACGTGCCGCGGACCTCGGCGACGACCCAGCTGTCGACGTTCAGCGTGAGCGGGATGTCGGCGGTGAAGTTCGCCTGCGCGATCGGCATGTCGGCGACGACCTTGCCGCCGTTCGAGTACAGCAACAGGTGATTCACCGGCGCCCACGACGGCGCGGCGACATGGACGTGCACCGTGATCGCGCCCTGCTTCGAGATCTGATCGCCGGGAATCGCGTCGCCGATCTTCATCTCGACGAACGGCGCGTTCGTGACGAGCGTGTGGTGCGCCTTGATCGCGCTGATCACGTCGTCGCGGGTGTAGCCGCCCGGGACGTCCTTGCCGTCGCCGACGAAGATCATCGTGCGCGCGTAGCCCGGCTCGTCGCCGAGCAAGTGGTGCGAGTCGGACGTGCCCATCCCCGTCGGGCGTAGGCCGCGATCGAGCATCGTCATCCAGGTCTCGACCGTGCCCGGGAACTGCGGGCGACCGTCCTTGCCGACGACGATCTGGCCCGGCACCGGCTGCGGATCCGGGAACGGCCCGGGCGGCAGCGGGTTCGGCGCGACGAACGTGTGGACGTCCTCGATCCGGCGGCCCGTGAGGAGCTCGACCGCATCGAAGTCGGTCGAGAAGTTTGACGCGTTGAACTCGTCGCCGTACGGCGCGAAGATCCCGAGGATGCCCGTCGGCGTGTACGGCTGCGCGGTCGCGGCGTCGACGAAGAACTGCGCGAAGTAGCCGAGCACCGTCTGGCGCGGATGGTTGACCTGGACGATCGAATTCGTCGGATCGACCGCGAGCTGGCGCAGCTGATCGAACAGCTTCTGCGGCGGTTGCTTCGCCCAGATGAACTCGCCGCCGCGGGTCGAGCCCGGATCGACCTTCAGCGGATAGCCGTTGAAGTGGCCCATCTCGAACGTCGTGAGCTCCATGCCCGGGATCCCGAGCAGCCACTGGTCGAGCTTCGCGTTCGCGATCACCGGCGCGTAGTCGGTGATGTAGTTGTGATCCGTCGACACCGCGACCTCGAGGCCTTCGGCCGCGCAGCTCGTCACGCGATCGACGATCGGCGTGCCGGAGTCCGTCGACGGTGCGGAGTGAATGTGGAAGTCGCCCGCGACCCAGCCCGGTGTATCGAAGCTGCGCTGGAGCTGGAGCAGCGCCGTCGCGAATTGGCCTGCGCCGAGCGTGATCGATTGCGTCGTGACCTCGTACTCCGGGCCGCGCGTGACCACGAGATCGTACGTTCCGGGGCGAACGTGCGCCTCGAGCGTGCCGTCGGCCGTCCACCACGCGTTCTCGATGTAGCGATCAGTGCCGTCGTACGCGGTGACGCGGACCCGCTCGCCGAGCGCGAGCGAGTACAAGATATCGCGGCCGTCGATCGGCCCCGACGGTGGATTGATCCGATGATCGTGACCGAGCAGCTGGATCTTCACCGGCGCGTGGCGGCCGAGCTCGTCGACCGCGGCGACCGCGAGCGTCGCCGGTGCGTGCATCTGGACGAGCACGCCCGTCGGCATGCCCGCGGCGACCGCGAACGGCTGCGGCGTCGCCTGGATCGTGTTGCTCGCATCCATCGCGGCCGGCAGGCGATCGTCGGTCGAGACCAGGTAGCGGTACATGCCCGCGGGCAAGTGACCGAGGAACGCGCCATCGGCCGCGGTGTCGAGCTCGTCGACGTACTTGGTACCGGTCGCGTCGAACACGATCACGCGCGCCCCTGCCACGCCGACCGACGTCAGCTCGTCGACGACGCGGCCGCCGAACGTGCCGCTCGGGGTCTGGCGGAGGTCGAGGATCGAATCGTAGATCGAGCCGACATCGCCGCGGCCGACGACGAAGTACGAGGTGAACGTGTGCTCCTCGCCCGCCGCGAGCTGCGCCGGCGGCTTGAACATGTACGCACCGGTGACGCCCGCGTACTCGAACGGCAACAGCATCGAGTGCGCCGTGACGTCCTGCCCGGGATAGCCCGACGCGTAGCTCATCGCGTAGTTGTCGGGCGAGTCGGTGAGCGCGAGCCCGTACGACACGCCCGGACCGCGACTCGCGAGGAAGTCGACGACGCGGCCCGGGAACGCGGGGAACCCGCCGACCGTCTTGTAGCTATCCTCGATCGAGAACCGCACGTTGAACCCGCTCGGGCCCGGCGCGAACAGCGCTTGCTCGCCGCCCATCAGCGGGAACTGGCCGAGCGGCGCCGACAGCATGATGTTCGGGATGTTCGGGATGTTGCCGCCGAGCAGGTTATCGAGCTGCGTCGGATCGAGGTACGGGAACGGGTGCGCGCCCGTCGACGTGTTCTTGATCGTCGTCTCGATCGTCACGTACTTCTTGCCCGGCTCGAGCTTGTAGAGCTGGCTGAGCTGAAGCGATGCCGACGGTCCGACGAGGCCCGTGTTGAGCAGCGCGACCATCTCGAACAGATCGCCGCCGACGCCGGAGACCAAGATCTCCGCGGGCCGACCATCGCTACCGTCCGCGATCGGTTGATCCGGCGACGTCGGGCATACGCCCTCGAGCGTCGGCACGCAGACGTCGGTCGGGTTGATGACGGTGAAGACGAAGCCCGGCAACAGCTCCGCCATCTCGTCGTTGCCGCTCGCGGTTGCCTGGCTGCCGATCCGCTGGAGGTCGGCATCGACGAGCGTGCCGCCGAACGTCGTGTTGACGCGGCCGACGCCTTTGTCGGCGATGATGAAGCGAACCTGATCGTTCTCGAGCAACCAGTCGCCGATCTGGCCGATCGCGTGCGGGCCGCCGATCGCTTCTTCTAGCTTTCCGATCCGCTGCGCGCGCGAGTGCGGCGGCTCGCTACCGGTGCACGTCGCGAGCACGAGCAGAAGAAGCGTTGACGTTGATCTGAACATGAACCTGAACGCCATCGTGGACCTTGACCTTGACGCTCGTCGGTTCGATTGGGGGAACATCGCGTCCCGACGTTCTTCACGAGCAGTGCCCTCTCCGAGGTTGCTATGCGCCTTGATGCTCATCGGGGATCGCGGATTCGGCACGGGCGTGGGTCGACGACAACGTTCAGGGTAGCGTTCGCGTTCACGTTCACGTCGAGGTCAACGCTTACAGGTCGACCTCGGCTGCGACTTGGATGCGATCGTTCGCGAGGTCGCGCGCGGCTTGCTCGACGACGTGGACGAGCTGGAGCTGGAACCGCATGCGGTACGATGGCACGCCGAGCACCGCACCTGCCGTGTGCTCCATCACGCGATCCGTGACGATCAGGTTCGACGGATCGAGCACCGCGAACCGATACCCGACCGCGAGCGGGAGCTCCGAAGGAATCGCAAACAGGATCTGCGCGTGACCGCCGTACGCGTCTTGCGCCGGGCCGCCGGTCGAGTCGAACGTCGTGTGCTCGACGACGAGCCCACCGCCGAGTGACACCGGGCCCGCGGTGACGTGAAGGCCGACCGTGCCTTGATAGTCCGTCTCGTCCTGACGGAACGGGAGATCTCCGACGGAACGCGCGTTCCATCGCCCCGCCGCCATGATCCACGAGTCGTGCGGCAGGCGGAGGATCGCGGACAGCGACACTGCGGGGAGGTTGTTGTCGTTGTTCGACGCGTACTCGTCGGCGCCGTTCTGGATCGCGACCTCGATCCCCAATTTCGGCGCGTCGATTTTGGTCGGTTCGCCGAGCAGATATGCCGGATCGAGGTGGATCGCCGCGCCGAGCGAGCGGCCCGGCGGCAACCCGGGCGTCGCATAGCCCTCGGTCGCGCGCATGCCGCGGCTCTCGAGCGGGTGATCGACAAACTCGCGCGCGGTATCGGGAACGAGTGCCTCGGGATCGACCCAGGTCTGGAAGTAACCGCCGCGGACGACCGCGTTGCCCGACAGCACGACGTCGCCGTACGCGTCCTTGAGCGCGACCTTCAACTTCCCATCGGGCGAGTTGATCTGCGCGCGCTCGTCGACCGCGCCGTCGAAGTCGATCGTGACCGCGGCCTTGTTCGAGAGCCGACCGACAACCCCGACCCGTGCGTTCTGGAGCTCGAAGCCATCGTCGCGACCGACGAACGCGACGTTCGGATCGTCCTGGACCGCGATGTACTGGAGCCGGACGAAGCCGAACGGCTTCCACACGAATGCCGGCTCGGTCGCGTTGCGGGTCTCGGGCATCCGCTTCTCGGCCTCGAGGACGTGCGCCGGTAGCTCGACGGGAGCGCCCTCATGCTCGACCTTCGCGCGGGGATCCCCGTCGCCCGTCATGCCGCTTTTTGCGGCGGCGGCCGCGGGATCCTCCCCGGAGCCGTCGGCGAATGCCGAAACCGAGACGAGCAGCGCTGCCACCAAGACCACGGCGCGGAGCATGAGTTTCTAGGTATCACATGTGCGTGTGCGGAGGCGTTTTGCGCCCATCGCGATCGGCGCGGATGCTCCATACAATTAGGGAGTTTGGTGGGGCACAAGACGAAGGGCCTGCGGATCGCCACGCGGTGCACGACGATGGATCAATTCGTCGCCGCGTTTCATCGCTTCTGCGATGCGCAGACCGTCTTCATCTCCACGCTCAACCCGCGCACGGTCGGGCTCGAGACCGCGTTCTCGATCGATCTCGCGGACCACACGCCCGCACTTCGCGGCGTCGGCGTGGTGTTGCAGTCGTGGGCGACACCACAAAATCCGTATGGCCGGCCCGGCCTCCAGCTCGGCATTCGCAAGCTCACCGCCGATAGCGAGCCGGTGTTCGATCGCCTGCTGTTCGCGCGCGAGGCGATGGCGAAGACGCCGACGGAGACGTCGAAGATCATGCCGGTGTTCGTCGCGAAGCCCGGCGTGAAGCGCCCGCTCGCGAGCACCCAGCAGATGCCGTTCGGTGCGGTGAAGCCCGCCGTCGTGCCGCCGCCCGAGCCCGAGCCGAAGACCGATGTCTCGCCTGACCCAGCGATAGAGTCGCCTCTCGCAGACGGCGAGCGCACGCCCGGATCGGATCTCGTGTTGCCCGCGAATCCGCTGATGAACATCAGCGATCACTCGCTCGAGGGCTTCGTCGATTGCACGCTGTACGAGGAGACCGGCAACTTCTTCGGCGAGCAACCCGTGATCGAGGATCCCGAGGATCCCGTCGCGGCGCCGCCGCTGCTCGCACCGCGCCGCGCGACGACGACGCCTTCGTCGGCGGCACCGACCATCGTCAACAAGCCGCCGACCGACGACATCCCGTCGATCCCGTCGCTGAAGACTCCGGTACCGCAGGCGATCGGGACGAAGCCGCCGCCGGTGATCAACAAGCTGACGCCGCCGATGGGCGCGTCGCCGCTGGCCGACGTCGGGTTCGCGTCCGTCGGGATCACGAATCGCGTCGTGCCGGTGAAGACGCTCGAGCTCGCGCACGACATCGCGAGTCGGATGACGCCGCCGCCGCTGGATCCGCCACCTCCCGTGGGACCGCCGCCGATTCCCAGCAAGCCGTGGGTGTCGCCGGAGACTGCGGAGCTGCTCGATATCGAGCCAGATCCGCCCTCGGTCGCGCAACCGATGCCGATCGCGCCGCACACCGAGTACCCCGCGTACAACGCGCAGACCCACGCCGGCAGCAACTACGATCCGACGCCTGCCCCCTCGCCCTACGTCGGCGTCGCGCCCGCGTATCCGGTGCCGCCGCCGCGCGCGATGAACCGTAGGCGCTGGGTGATCGGCGCGGCCGCCGGTGCGACCGTACTGATCGCGATCACCCTGATCCTCGCGACCCACTCGAGCCCGAAAGCCGATGCCGCCGCGACCGGCCCTGCGCCGAAGCTGCTCGCGTCGAACACCGAGCACGCGCGGATGGCGCCGCCGATTGACAAGTCGGGCGAAGGCCCGACGCGTAGCGCCGCCGCAGGCGGCGCGGAGGTCAAAGACAAGCCCGCGGTCGATGCGACGAGCAGCGAGCCCGCTCCCGCCGCAGACGAGACCAGCGGCGTCGTCGGCAAAGGCCCGTGCAAGGTCGCGGTGTCGACGACGCCCGCCGGCTCGATGATCAGCTTCGACGGCGAACAGCTCGGCCCCTCCCCGCTCACCGTCGCCGGCCCGTGCACGCGCCGCAAGATCGACATCGCGCATCCGCGCTACGCGCCGGCCGAGCGGTTCATCACGCCGAAGCCCGACGACGCGCTCGACGTCACGCTCGTGCGACCGACCCACAATCTGTTCATCGAGACCCAACCCGCCGGCGCGATCGTCTCGATCGACGGTCACCGCGCGGGCACGACGCCGACGATGGTGAAGATCATGGGCTTCACGACGATCGACATCGCGATCACGAAAGCCGGCTACAAGCCGACGACGAAGAAGCTGTACTCGAAGGTCGCGTCGGATCGCGTCAGCGTGAAGCTGTCGCGCTAGAGACGATAGTGCGCTTGGAACAGCGCGTAGCCGCCGGTCGGCCCGCCGATGTCGGTGCCCGCGGTCGTGAGGCCCTGATTGATCAGCTGGATCCGCGTCGTCGCGATCAGCTCGATGTGCGAGGTCGTCAGCCAGTGCAAGTTCACGTCGAGCGCGTCGCGATCGAGGCCTTTGATCCGGACGTTCTCGTCGTAGTGGCCGATGCCGACGTCGAGCCACAGGCCACCGGGTAGGAACTTCGTCGCCGTGAGCTCGCTGACGAGCTGATTGAACCAGACGCCGTCGCTGCCGTGGAACACGAGCTGGCCCTCGAATTCGAGGAGGATATCGGGGCCCTTCAAGTAGAGCTTGCCGGTCGCGCCGAGCCGCTCGTACCAGTCGATGTCGCTCTTCGTGTACATCGTCTCCGCGCCGACCGATGCCGTCGGCGCGACGCGGTACTCCGCGTAGAGCGCGCCGCCGTTGTTGTGGGCGACCGGATCGATGACCGGATCCTTGATGAAGCCCGTCGCGTGGAGCTCGAAGACCTGCGACATGTACTCGACCGCCGCACCGTAGGTCTCGGAGTACAGCGGCGTGCCACCGAACTGACGTGTGTAGGTCGGGTGCTCGACGTAGCGCAGCCCGAAGATCGGCATGAACCGACCGATCCGGACGAACCAGCCTTCGCTGCCATCCTCCTGCTGCGACCACATCAGGTAGTGCTCGCGCGACCACGCGTGGGTCGCCGCTTCGTTGCCGTTCTCCGCCGGGCGCGCGCCCAAGGTGACGTAGAGCCGGAGGTGCGCCGGGAGCTTCGCGCTGCCGTAGACCTCGGCCTGCATCGGGAACGTCACGAGGTACGCTTGTGGCGCCTTGTCGTAGCCCGATGCCGCGCGAAGATCGCCGCCGAGCGCGAGCCAGCTCGGGAGCGGAATCTTGCCGTACATGAACTCCGGCGCGGTGCCGAACTGCGACGTGTTCTCGGCGAACACGCCGCCGTTCTCGTTGAGGATGCCGCCACCCTCCGGAGCGAGGTGGCACGACGAGCACATCTGATCGCGGCTGAGCTGGAACTGCGGATACGCGATGGCGGCGTGACCGCCGACGAGCAGGATCAACAGGATCAGGATGCGCTTCACAGGCACACTCCCGCCGCGCAATCCCCTGGGCAGTCCATCAGCTTCGCGCTGACGTTCCAGTCATCGCCGCATTGGTAGAGTGTCTTGTTGATGCATGCACGCTTGCTGTTCGAGTTCGGGTTGCACTGCGCGCCGTGCATCGGATTGAGGTACGTGATCGTCCCGCACGTGCCCGTCGAGGCGCCGCTCGGAATCGTGCAGGTCGCTCCCGGCGTCATGCACGGGATCGATGCACTGCACGTGGCGCCGTCGTTTGCCACCGACGTCTGCCCGCGGATCCAATCCTCGATGTAGTGGATGTCCTCGTTCGGCATCGGTGCGTCGAGCGGCATGCGACCGATGCCACGGCCGAACGGATCGGTCTTGGTCAGCCAGGCGATGAGGACGCTGCCCTCCGGGGCGGAAGGGTCGAACTGGTTCGAGTCGAGGCTGACGAGTGCGTGGTCGAGGATCGTCTTGCGCATCCCGTCGAGCGTGTCGAACACGTAGGGATCTCCCGGCGGACCCTGCTGCACGAACGTCGAGTGGCACTCGGCGGCGCCGCAGGTCGGCGCGAATACGGCGGCGGTCAGGTACTGCGCGTCGAGGGTCCGGTTGTCATCGACCGAACCGCACGCGGCGACGGTGACCGCGAGCGATAGCGCGATCCAAACACATCGAGCCATGCCGCGGACCATACAGGAACTGCTGACCTCGCGGGCAGTTCCACGATCTGAGATCGGCGCTACTTGGTGCTGCGTGCGGCGCGTCGCACCGCCGAGCCTGCACCACTCGAGCGCACGACGCGCGCCGCAGCGGTGGGACGGCGCACGCGGCGCGAGATCGACGGCGGGGGAAGCTCGGCGCGATACGCCATCGCTTCGCGGTTCTCGCCGCGCAGCACGAGGCGCATGCCGGAGAACTCGCCCATCGAGCAAACCTTGTTGTCGACCATGCCCGCGGCGAGCGCGATGCGGCGAACGACCTCTTCGGTCACGTCCGCGCCGCGCTTCTTCTTGGGGAACGCGACCCAGAAGCCACCCGACGGATGGATGCGCGCCGCGATCTCGGTGAAGCGGCGCTCGAGATCGGCGATCCGATCGACGAACAGCACGGCGATGTCGACCAGTGGCTGGCGGAGGTCTTCCGAGATCCGAACTTCAGCGTTCGGTGGGGTCAACGTGCGGACGATCCGGCGCGGTGCGCCGAGCAGGCAGACCTTGTGGCCAGCCTTGATCCCCAACTTCTTCGGCAGCGGTTTCCCCGTGTACCCAGCCATGGCTGTTTCGGATAATGCAGTGCCCTCGATTCAGGTCAAACAGGAAGCCGGAAACTTCTTTCAAGTCCGCACAGACGCTAGACTTTGGCTCGATCTCTCTACTCCCGTTTTTTTGTGAGAGCACTGACCAATTCGCGCCCAGTCACCAGGCATTTTCCGCGCTTGTGAAATGTCTTCGAACGGGCCGGCCGATTTCTTGACTTCCAGGATCGGCTAGGGTCACGAGGCATCCCTTGGCCACCGGATTACTTCTGATCAACCTCGGCACGCCGGACGCGCCGACCACCCCCGCGGTTCGGCGTTACCTCCGCGAGTTCTTGTCCGATCCGCGCGTGATCGACATCAACCCCGTCGGGCGAGCGCTGTTGCTCAACCTGATCATCTTGCCCACGCGCCCCGCAAAATCTGCAGCGGCGTATCGCAAGGTCTGGGATCCGGAGCGCGGCTCGCCGCTGCTCTCGCACTCGAAGGATCTCGCCGCCGGCGTCCAGGCCGGCCTCGGCGCCGACTGGCAGGTCGAGCTCGCGATGCGCTACGGCGCGCCCTCGATCGCCGACGCGCTCGAGCGATTGCGCGGCTGCACGCGGATCGTGGTGCTGCCGCTCTATCCGCAGCACGCCGCGTCGTCGACCTCGACCTCGGTCGCGCGCGTGATGGAGCTCGCGACCGCGAAGTGGGACGTCGCACCGATCGATGTCGTGCCGCCGTTCTACGCCGACCCTGGCTTTCTCGAGGCATGGGCCGAGGTCGCCAAGCCGGTGCTCGCGGATGCGCGCGCCGATCACGTGCTGTTCTCGTTTCACGGTCTGCCCGAGCGCCAGATCAAGAAGAGCGGCGACGAGCTATGCCTCGCGTCGCCGACCTGCTGCGAGCGCACGCCGCCGAACACGTGCTATCGCGCGCAGTGCTACTTCACCGCGAAGGAGCTCGCGCAGCGGCTCGCGATCGCGGACTACACCGTGTGCTTCCAGTCGCGGCTCGGCCGCACGCCGTGGATCACGCCGCACACCGACGTCGTGCTCGACGAGCTCGCGAAGGTCCACAAGCGGCTCGTCGTGTTCTGTCCCGCGTTCGTCGCCGACTGTCTCGAGACGCTCGAGGAGATCGGGATGCGCGCGAAAGAGCAGTGGCTCGCGGCCGGCGGCGAAGAGTTGATCCTCGTGCCGTCGTTGAACGCGACCCCCGCTTGGGTCGCCGCTGTGTGTGCCCTCGCGAAGAAGCACGAAACGTTGACCTTGACCTGAACCTGAACCTCTACGCCCTGCGTTGTCGTCGACGTCCGCTCTCGTCCCAACGTTCGAACGCAAACCGCGATGTCTCGGCCGAACATCGAATTCGCGGTCAACGTTTGGCCGCGAGCGGACCAGGTCGACGGACGCATGCGAACGCAAACCGCGATGTCACGACTTGGACGTGTCTGCATTCGTCGACGGTGGTGTTCAGGTTAAGGTTCAAGTCGACGTCAACGTCGACGAGATCGATTAGAACATCGGCATGAACCCGCTGCGCGATGTCTACGGCGACCTGCTCGTCGTGCGCCCGCCCGTCCCCGCGACCGTCAACAAGGCCGGCGCGAACTACAAGAGCGAGGTCACGCACCTCGCGTACTCGCCGCGCCGCGCGTACGACGAGTGGCTGTCGATCCTCGACGCGATTCGCGCGTGCGGCGGCGACGCGATCTACCAGTTCGAAGCGGCCGACGAGCCGTTCCTCGACAAGGGCGACCTCGCCGTCGACGGCGACGGCAACATCACGCCGAAGGGCTCGCGCGAGGTCCTCGGAAAGCTGGCCGACGTGATGACGGGCCGGGTGTTCGCCGCGAATGGCCCGTGGGTCACGCGCGACGGCGGCACGCTGCGCGCGGTGATGCCGAACATGCTCGCGCATCGCCAGACCGAGGCGCAGTACTACCGCGACGTGCTCGGCGCGCTCGCGGCAGAGGCGAAGCTCGGGCTCGCGATCGCCGACAATCCGCATCGCTGGGAAGGCATGGCGGACGTCGCCACCGTCGGCGATCGCGTCGTCCTCACGTTCGCCGTGCCCGGCCACTACGATCGCGACACCACGCCGAAGAGCTCGCGCTCGACGCAAGCCGGCGTCGCGTTCGCCGCCGACCACGCGGGCGTGCCCGCCGACGCGCGCGTGTTTGCCGAGCTCGTCTATCCGCACTTTCACGGCGACACCGTTCACTTCGGCGCGCGGCCCGCATCCGGCGATCCGGTGCTCGTGCACTACCGCGGCGGGCTCTTCGGCGACGGTGCGAACGTCGTCGAGCAGGCACTCGGCCGCGACCACATCGTCACGATCGATCGCGACGATGCCGTCGAGCAGTATGCAGGCAACTCGCGTCAGGTCGCGCGCGGCGTGCTCGTCCCCGACGGCGTGTCGAATGCGTTCATCGCCGCGATCGAAAAGCTCGGACTCGCCGTCCATCGCGTGCCGTTGTTCGAGCTGTTCGGCAAAGCCGGCGGTGGCCCGGCATGCGCCACCCTGTACCTGCCGCGTACCCTGGATGTACCCGCCGGGTCGCCCCTCCGGTACTCCAGTACGCTCCAGAAGGTGCGCGGACGCCGGGATCGGATCCCCGAGACCCTCTCGGTGGACCCCCAATTCTTCGACGGGAAGGCCCGTGGCTAGCCGCTGATCGCTCCTCAGCCGTCACTAAAGTGCCGCAAGATGTGGAAATCACCTAGGAGGAGCGTTAAAAGCGTGGAGGCCAACCCTAGGGAGACTTCGAATGAATCGCCTGTTCCGCCCAACCATCGTCGCAGCGCTTGCTGCCGGTGGTCTTGCCGCGACGGCTTCCGTCGCAAGCGCGAACGTCGAAATCGGCGGCACCGCCGGTATCCACGTGTTCAGCACGACCAACGAGCTTGGTGTGCCCGACGTCGCGGACGCTCCGTCGGAGCGCAACTCCGCACTCTTCGGACTGCGCCTCGGCTTCATGTTCAACGACATCTTCGGACTCGAGGGCGAATTCGGCCTCATTCCGAGCGAGTCGCGCACGCTGGTGTTCGATGTCTGGAACATCACGTACCGCGCTCACCTCATCGCGCAGTTCGGCGCGGCGGATCCGAACAAGCACCTGATCCCGTTCGTCCTGTTCGGCGGTGGCGCGATGCAAGTCGTGTCGACGAACAACCCGGACGTGATCGCGAAGGACACGGACGCCGAGCTCTACGCGGGCATCGGTGCGAAGTACCGCGTCGATAACGGCTGGGGTCTCCGCGGTGACGCGCGCATCCTGTTCCCGCCGAGCTCGGCGGGTAACGGCGCGACGGTCGACTGGGAGTTCCTGCTCTCGATCTACAAGGAGTTCGGACGCAAGGCGCCGGAGAAGCCGGTCGAGGCTCCGAAGGACACCGACGGCGACGGCATCCTCGATGCGGACGACAAGTGTCCGAACGAGCCGGGCCCGAAGGAGAACCAGGGCTGCCCGGATAAGGACACGGACGGCGACGGCATCGTCGATCGCCTCGACAAGTGCCCGAACGAGGCCGAGGACAAGGACGGCTTCGAGGACCAGGACGGTTGCCCGGATCCGGACAACGACAAGGACGGCGTCCCGGACAAGGACGACAAGTGCCCGAACGAAGCAGGCCCGGCCGAGAACCAGGGCTGCCCGGACAAGGACACGGATGGTGACGGCATCGTCGATCGCCTCGACAAGTGCCCCGACCAGCCGGAGACCAAGAACGGCTACCAGGACGAGGACGGCTGCCCGGACGAGATCCCTGCCAAGATCAAGCAGTTCACGGGCGTGATCCAGGGCATCAACTTCAAGGTCAGCTCGGCGGATCTCCTCCCGAGCTCGAACGGCACCCTGAACAAGGCTGTCGCGGTGCTCAAGGAGTTCCCGGATCTCCGCATGGAAATCCAGGGCCACACCGATGACCAGAAGTTCATCAAGGGCAAGAACCAGAAGTTCGAGAACAACACGGAGCTCTCGCAGGCTCGCGCCGAGTCCGTGAAGGCGTACTTCGTGAAGAACGGCATCGAAGAGAGCCGTCTCACCGCGAAGGGCTACGGCCACACGATGCCGGTCGAGAACCCGGAAGGCCTCACCGGTGCGAAGCTGAACGCCGCGCGTGCGAAGAACCGCCGCGTCGAGTTCAAGCTGATCACCAAGGAAGAGGCTGCCAACCCGACGCCGCCGCCGGCACCGCCGGCTGAGGCTCCGGCTCCGGCGCCCGCCCCCGCTCCCACCAAGTAACTAACGGGAACGGCCTATAAACAGGCTCCCCTCGGGGAGCCTGTTTTGTTTTCGGTGTCGTGATACGAAAGCGCCCGTGTCCGTCGACTGGCGCTGCCCCAAGTCCCACGAGCCGCTGATCTTCTTTCCCGAGACCGCGGGTGGGCCGTTCTATCTGTGCCCGGCGTCGCGGCTCAAGTACCGGGTCGATCAGGGCATTCCGGTGTTTCTGATCGAGGAAGCGACCGAGATGTCGGCTCGCGAGGTCGACGCCCTGGTCGCTCGGGCCCGAGAGCTTGGGCTTTCGCATTGACGAGATGCGCTAACACCTGGTAGATCGCCGGTTCCTTGACGGAGCCGCCACCGTGCTGAAGTCATTATCGATCTTCACGGGTAACGCCAACCGCCAACTTGCCGAGGAAATCTGCAAGTTCGTGGAGATTCCGCTCGGCCGGTGCGATGTCACGCACTTCTCGGACGGCGAGATCTATGTCGAGGTCGGGGAGAACGTCCGCGGCGTCAACTGCTTCGTCGTGCAGTCGACCTGCTCTCCTCCGAACCAGTCGATCATGGAGCTGTTGATCATGATCGACGCGCTCCGCCGCGCCTCGGCTGCGTCGATCGTCGCGATCGTGCCGTACTTCGGCTACGCGCGGCAGGATCGCAAAGCGAAGCCGCGTACGCCGATCACCGCGAAGCTCGTCGCGAATCTGATCACGGCCGCCGGCGCCGATCGCGCGCTCGCGATGGATCTCCACGCCGGTCAGATCCAGGGCTTCTTCGACATCCCGTTCGATCACCTGTTCGCGATGCCCGTCCTCATCGAGGAGCTCCGCGTCCTCGGGTTCGGCGGCGAGTCCACCGTCGTCGTGTCGCCGGATGCCGGCGGCGTCGAGCGCGCACGCGCGTTCTCGAAGCGCCTCGGTGCGAGCCTCGCGATTATCGACAAGCGCCGTCCGGCGCCGAACGTCAGCGAAGTCATGAACATCGTCGGCGACGTGAAGGGCAAGAAGGCCGTCATCGTCGACGACATCATCGACACCGCAGGCACGCTCACCCACGCCGCGACCGCCATCATGGGCGCCGGCGCGGCGAGCGTGTCGTCCTGCGCGAGCCACGCCGTGTTTTCCGGCAAGGCCGTGCAGCGCATCATCGATTCGCCGCTCCAGCACGTGGTCGTGACCAACACGATTCCGCTGTCGGAGGCAGGTCAGCAGTGTGCAAAGGTCCGCGTGAAGAGCGTCGGACGTTTGCTCGGCGAGGCGATCAAGCGTATTCACCACGGCGATTCGATCAGCTCGCTGTTCGTGTAACTGGGAAGAGAGAATGAACATGGAAGTCGGAAAGCTCACCGTCACGCTTCGCAACACGTCTGGTAAGGGTGCGGCCACCAAGCTGCGCCAGCAGGGGCTCATCCCGGGCATCTGCTACGGAGCTTCGCCCGACGGAAAGATCGAGCCGCTCCAGATCTCGGTGAACGTCAAGAGCCTCCGCGCAGCGCTCGACCCGGTTCGCAAGGCGAACACGGTGCTCGATCTGACGATCGAGGGCGACGGCAAGACCCACCGCCTCCACGCGCTCGTGAAGGACTACCAGATCGACACGATCCGGCGCGACATCACGCACGTCGACCTCCTCGCGATCGATCCGAACAAGGAAGTTCACGCGGAAGTGCCGATCGAGTTCACCGGTAAGCCGGCGGGCGCGATCGATGGCGGTCAGATCCGCATCGTCCTCCGCAAGCTCGAAGTTCGCAGCAAGCCGAGCGACATCCCGACGAAGCTCGTCGTCGATGTCTCGCCGCTCGAGATCGGTGACGTCATTCACGTCTCGGCGATCACGCTGCCCGCCGGCGTCCTCAGCATCACGAACCGCGACCTCGCGGTCGTGACCTGCGCGAAGCCGGAAGAGGAAGTGGTCGAGACCGCGGTTGTCGCCGAGGGCGCGGCTGCGGCTCCGGGCGCGGCTCCGGCCGCGGGTGCGGCTCCGGCCGCGGGCGCGGCTCCGGCTGCGGGCGCGAAGCCCGACGCCAAGGCCGCGGCTGCTCCGGCCGCCGGCGCGAAGCCGGCCGCTGCTGCGACGCCTGCCAAGAAGAAGTAAGCCGTGTCGTGGTTGGTCGTGGGGCTCGGCAATCCGGGCTCGAAGTACCAGCGCAACCGCCACAACATCGGATTCATGGTCGTCGACGAGCTCGCCCGCAAGGCGGGCTTTTCCGCGTGGAAAGCCGGCGCGATCAAAGGCGCAGAGTCCACGAGCGGGATGGTCGGCCGCACCAAGTGCGTGCTCGTGAAGCCACAGGAGTTCATGAACCTGTCGGGCTTCGCGGTGCAGCGGGCGATGGCGTTTCACTCGATCGAGCCGGCGAAGCTGCTCGTCGTCCACGACGAGATCGATCTCGACTTCGGGATCGTTCGCCTGAAGCAGGGCGGCGGCCACGGCGGCCACAACGGGCTGCGCTCGATCATGGAGCAGCTCGGAGAGGGCGGGTTTGCCCGGCTGCGGATGGGGGTCGGTCGCGATCCCAACAAGCCGCCGGGCTCGAAGGACGCGGCGAGCTGGGTCCTGAGCGATTTCCCGAAGGCGCAGGAGACGGTCCTGGCGTCGGTGATTTCGGCGGGTTGCGAGGACATCGAGACCGTCGCCGACAAGGGCATCCTGCCGGCGATGAATCAGCACAACGGCCGTTCCAGTTTGCTAACGCCGTGATATAGAGCCGCTCCACCTCGCCCGCCCTAGCCAGGGTTGGCTTTACACCCACGAGGAAACGAAATGGCACGTTTACAGTCCCTCAAGGACACGCCGAATACATCGCGCGAGTACGAGACGATCTACATCCTTCGCCCGAACACCCCGAACGAGGGCGTCGCCGAGGTCAACACCCGCATCAAGGGCGTGATCGAGTCGATGGGCGGCAAGGTCCTCAAGGTCGACAACTGGGGCAAGCGCCGCCTCGCGTATGAAGTCGCGAAGGAGCGCAAGGGCATCTATCTGTACTGGCTCTACCTCGCCAACTCGGGCGTGGTCGAAGAAGCCGAGCGCAACCTGCGCATGCTCGACAACGTGATCCGCTACCTGACGGTCAAGGTCGACGAGAACATCGTCGTCGAGGCGCGTCCGAGCGAGATCGACGACACGTCGTACGAGAAGGCTGCACAGACCGCGGCGGACGAAGAGGACCTGTTCCTCTCGCGCGGTGGTGATGACCTGTCGTCGTCGGATGACGACGACGGCGACGTGTACAGCGATGACTACCCGGCGGACGACTTCGCGCCCAAGGGCGAGAAGGCGGAGAAGGCCGACACCACCGAGGACAAGGAGTAAGCCATGACCACGCGTATGGACGTTGGTGCAGACGATGGTCTCGATCGCGACGGCGACGACCGCCGCGGCGGCAAGGGCCGCGGCGCAGCTCGCAAGAAGCTGCTGTCGGACGAGATTTTCCAGAAGGTCGATTACAAGAACCCGCAGGTCCTGCGGTCGTTCGTCACCGACCGCGGCAAGATGATCCCGCGTCGCATCAGCGGCGCGTCGGCTCGTCAGCAGCGCGTCATCTCCACCGCGGTTCGGCGCGCGCGCATGCTCGCGCTCCTGCCGTTCTCGGTCACGGGAGACTAGTCATGCCGATGCAAGTCATTCTCACTCAGGACGTCGATAACCTCGGCAAGGCCGGCGAGCTCGTCTCGGTCCGCCCGGGCTACGGTCGCAACTATCTCGTGCCGCGCGGCTTCGCCGTGAGCGCGACGGTGACGAACAAGAACCGCCTCGATCACGAGAAGGCCGTGATCGAGAAGCGCGTCGCGAAGGAGCGTGCGAACGCGACCGAGATCGCGGGGCGCATCAACGGCATGACGCTGCAGTTCGAGCGCATGGTCGGCGAGGACGAGAAGCTGTTCGGCTCGGTGACGCCGCGTGACATCGCGGATCAGCTGAAGAAGGCGAACGTCGAGATCGACCATCGCTGGATCCAGCTCGACCAGCCGGTCAAGGCGCTCGGCAAGTACGAAGTCCCCGTTCGCCTCGCGGCGGGCGTGGTCGCGACCCTGAAGTTCTGGGTCGTCGGCAAAGACAAGTAGGGCGAACGCCCTACGCGTAGCGTCGCCGCAGGCGACGCGAAGGTCAAAAGACAAGTAAGTCGCGATAAACTGATCGGGTGAAGTACCTGATCGGTTTCGCGCTACTGGCGAGCGGGTGCCTGACGGACCCGCCGTATCGGCCGTACGCGCAACAGCAGCAGACCGGTTACGGTCCGCCGCCGGCGCAGCAGCCGCACGGTCCGTACCCGGATCCGAATTCGCCGACCGGCTATTCGAACTATCCGACGTATCAGACCAACTTGAATGGCGCGCCCGCGTCGGCCCCTGGCCCGACGGGCCCGCAGCCGCCGCCGTTCGACAACAGCAGTCAGGCGCAGGGTGGCCAAGGCGGCGTGACGGTGATGAACTCGCCGCCGCCCGTCGCAGCGCCGCCGCCTGCACCGCTGCCGGCGCCACCGCCCGCACCTGCACCCGCGCCTGCCCCACCGGCGCTTCCGCCGACGGTCGCGGGTCGCTACGCGTGCTGGGTGTCCGGCGCCGGGATGTACGCGCAGTCGAGCCTCGGCACGATCACGCTCGACTACAACAACTCGTACTCGTCGACCTCGAACCCTGCGGCGCCCGGGACGTATCGGGTCGATGGCAACCACGTGCTGTTCACCGGTGGACCGATCGCGAACTACGTCGGCGTGCTCGAGTCCAATCACAACGGGCCGCTGATGCGGTTCCGCGTCGAGCGTCCGAACGATCCCGGACCGACGCTCAGCGTCGGTGATCACGTGTGCTACTTGGCGCGTTGATCCGTTGCGGGAGTGACAGAGGGATTGTGTAAGGTGTGCCGATGGCGCGCGACCGCAGAGTGCTGCCGCACAACCTCGACGCCGAGGGCTCGATCCTCGGTGGCGTGATCCTGCGCAACGACGTGCTGCTCCACCTCGAGTCGCTCGAGAGCGGAGACTTCTACGACCACCGCCACAAGGTGATCTGGGAAGCGATCCGCAACCTCGAAGCGGCCGCGCGGCCGATCGACGTCGTCACGCTCGAGAACGAGATCGAGAAGGGCGGCAAGCTCGAGGCGATCGGCGGCATCTCGTTCCTCGGCGAGCTCGCGCTGCGCGTGCCGACCGCGGAGAACGTGGTCGCGTATACCGAGATCGTTCGCGACCACAGCCAGGCGCGGAAGCTGATCCTCGCGGCCGGCGAGATCGTCGAGAAGGGCTTCGAAGACAGCCTCGAGGTTCGCGACTACCTCGACGACGCCGAGGCGAAGATCTTCGAGGTCACCCAGCGCAAGGACAAGTCCGGCCCCGAGCCGATGAAGAACCTCGTCAAGAAGGTCTTCGGCTCGCTCGACGAGCGGTTCAAGAGCGACGGCGGCATCACCGGCGTGCCCACCGGGTTCGCGGATCTCGACGCCAAGACCGCAGGCCTCCAGCCGACCGAGCTCATCATCCTCGCGGCGCGCCCCGCGATGGGGAAGACCTCGTTCGCGATGTCGCTCGCGCAGAACGCGGCGACCTCCGGCTCGTGGCCGGTCCTGGTGTTCTCGCTCGAGATGAGCTCGACCCAGCTCGCCGAACGTATGCTGTGCAGCGAGGCGAAGGTCGACTCGTCGGCGCTCCGCCGCGGTCAGCTCCAGCGCCAGGACATGACGAACCTGACCTACGCGGCCGCGACGCTGTCGAAGGCGCCGATCCTGATCGACGACACGCCCGCGCTGTCGATCCGCGAGGTCCGCGCCCGCGCCCGCCGGTTCCGCTCCGATCCGTCGCTGTTCCCGCGCGATAACTCGGGCAAGAAGTGCGGCCTGATCGTGATCGACTACTTGCAGCTGATGCGCGGCTCGCCGCAGGCGGCAAAGGCATCGCGCGAACAGGAGATCAGCGAAATCTCGCGCGGCCTCAAGAGCCTCGCGAAGGAGATCAACTGCCCGGTGCTCGCGCTGTCGCAGCTCAACCGCTCGCTCGAGCAGCGTACCGACAAGCGCCCGCAGCTGTCCGACCTCCGCGAGTCCGGCGCGATCGAGCAGGACGCCGACGTCATCCTCTTCATCTACCGCGACGTGGTCTACAACAAGGAATCGGAGACCCCGAACATCGCCGAGGTCATCCTCGGCAAGAACCGTCACGGTGCGACCGGCACGGTCGAGACGCACTTCGAGGGTCGCTACACGAGGTTCGAGAACCTGTCCTCGCGCAGCGATAGCCCTGGCTATTCGCAGTAGAATAGGCCCGTGGCAAACCCCACGCCGGGAACGATCCTCGGTGCATATCGCATCGAGGGCCAGCTTGGCGCGGGCTCGATGGGCGAGGTGTTCAAGGCCGTCGACACCGGGCTCGAGCGCAGGGTCGCGATCAAGCTCCTGTCGGAGAAGCATCGCGACTCGCCGGAGCTCCGCAAGCGGTTCGTCCGCGAGGGCCGCGCGGTCGCCGCGATCAGCCACCCGAACGTCGTCCAGGTGTTCGCGACGGGCAGCTTCGACGATCGCCCGTACATCGCGATGGAGCTGCTCGATGGCGTCGACCTCGGCTCGATGGTCGAGAAGCGCGGCCCGCTGTCATCGGCGGAAGCGGCGCACACGATCCTCGACGCGGCGGCGGGACTCTCGGCCGCCGCGAAGGCGGGCCTCATCCATCGCGACGTCAAGCCGTCGAACCTCGTCCGCCTCGGCGACGGCAAGGTCAAGGTCACCGACTTCGGTCTCGCGAAGCCGGTCGATCCGGGTAGCGAGCCGGCGCTCACCGCGATGGGCGTCGTCGTCGGCACGCCCGACTACATCGCGCCGGAACAGGCGCGCGGCGAGCCGATCGACGAGCGCGTCGATATCTACGCGCTCGGTGGCACGCTGTACTTCTTGCTCACCGGCGTGCCGCCGTTCCGCACCGGCCGCCCCGCCGACGACAAGTATCTGAAGGTCGTCGCGCGCCACCTCCGCAACCCCGCGCCTGACGCGCTCGAGCGCAACCCGAACGCCGATCGCGAGCTCGCGCAGCTCGCGATGCAGCTGATGGCGAAGAAGGCGAGCGATCGGCCGAGCTACGTCGAGCTGACCCAGCGGCTCGGCGGAATCCTCGCGCGGCTCGATCCCGGCTCGGTGCCGGACCTGATCGCGGTGTCGCGCGAGCGCAGCCGGCCGATCATGATGCCGCCGAGCGGCACCAGCGCGTCGCTGAACGAGCGCAACGGCGGCGAATCAGCGACGGTCAGCGACGGTGCGATCGGCGCGACGCGCGGCCTGCCCGCGTGGCTCGTCGTCGTCACGCTCGGCTGCCTCGCGCTGTTCGTCGCGGGCCTCGTCACGTACCTGACGCGCGGCGATGCACCGGCGAAGCCCGGCACTGGCAGCGGCAGCGGCAGTGGCTCGAGTGGGTTTTCGGTCGTCGACAAGACCGCCGACGGCGGCACGGCGATCGATCCGAAGGCGTCGACGATGGTGCTGGTCAAGCACCCCGACGGCTCGCCGTGGTTCCTCGTCGACGAGGCACCGGTGCCGGCCGCGCTGTACAAGAAGCTGTTCAGCACGCACGAGCAGCCCGGCGATCCGAACGCGCCGGTCGTCCAGGTCAGCTACGACGGTGCGCGGTCGTACGCGAGCACGCGTGGCGGGCGGCTGTTGCGCAGCGACGAGTGGGACGCCGCGACGACGACGCCCGGCGTGGTGGTCGCGGATGGCGTGTTCGAGTGGGTCGAGTCGCCCGAGGGCAAGCGGACCGTGCGCCAGCATGGCAAGACCTTGGTGCGTCCCGATGCGGCGCAAAAAGACGTGACGTTCCGTGTCGCCAAAGATCTTTAGCCTCCTGTTCGTGGTCGCCTGCGGCCAGCGCGGCGGCGGCCCGTCGACGCAGGAGACCGTGCCGACCGGTGTGTTCGATCGAGGCTCCGGCGCGGGCTCGGGCTCGGCGGCAGATGCCGTCGACTTTCGGCCCGGTCCCGCGGGGTTTCCCGTTCCCAAGGACGCCTCGACCGTCGAGGACACCCCGCCCGACCACACGTTCAAGGTCGAGCGCAAGCAGTCCACCGTCCTCGCCGAGCTCCGCGTGAACCTCGCGCAACAGGGCTTCTCGATCGACAGCGAGTACGTCGAGGACGCGTCCCACACCCACTGGTACATCACGAAGAACAACGTCCATTACGGGGTCACCGTCGCCGGAGATGCCCAGGATCACACGCTGATCATCCTGACCGTCGACTAGCCTATCTCGCCGTAACTCGGTCTATATTGCGCGCCGATGTCGGATGTGGACCGTCTCGTCGAGCTGATCACGCAGCGCGTGCAAGAGCGCCTGCAGGGTCAGCCTCGCGCCAAGCTCAACGTGCTGCCGCGCGATCGCGGTCCGTGTGACGACGACTCCGCGCCGGGTGAGGACTGTACGAGCTGCGGATCGTGCGTCGTGCGCCGGCCGTGGTCGGTGCGCGCGGCCGAAGAAGCCGGCCTGGTTCGCGTCGGCGCGGCGCCCGGCGTCGGTGAGGTCCCCGCGGATCTCGCGAAGCTGATCGATCACACGCTGTTGAAGCCCGAGGCGACGCGCGACGAGATCGTGAAGCTGTGCGAGGAGGCGAAGAAGTATCACTTCGCGTCCGTGTGCGTGAACACGACGTGGGTGCCGCTGTGCAAGTCGCTGCTCGCAAACTCCGGCGTGATGGTGTGCACCGTCGTCGGCTTTCCGCTCGGCGCGATGCTGCCGACCGCGAAGGCGTACGAGGCGCGCGATGCGGTCCGCGCCGGCGCGCAAGAAGTCGACATGGTGATCAACATCGGCGCGCTCAAGTCGAAGGACTACGAGACCGTGTTCGAGGACATCTGCCGGGTCGTCAAGGCGTCCGCGCCCGCCGCCGTCAAGGTCATCCTCGAGACGTCCGCGCTGACCCACGAGGAGAAGATCATCGCGAGCTCGCTGTCGAAGCTCGGCGGTGCGGCGTTCGTGAAGACGTCGACCGGCTTCGGCAAGGGCGGCGCGACCGTCGAGGACGTCCAGATGATGCGCGCGATCGTCGGGCGCGAGCTCGGCGTCAAGGCGTCGGGCGGCGTGCGCAGCGCCGAGGACGCGATCAAGATGGCGCAGGCCGGCGCGAACCGGCTCGGAACCTCGGCCTCGATCGCGATCGTCACGAACAAGAGCGACGGTAAGAGCAAGGGTTACTGACATGCCGATCGTGGGGATGGCGATCGCCGGCATGGCGCTGACGGCTGGAATCATCACCGCGCTCGTCGGCTTCAAGATGCCGAAGGGCCGCCGCATCAACTACTGCATGGGCGGGCTCGGCCTCGGCGCGCTCGGCGCCGCGCTGTTCGTGTGGTCGATCAGCCTGATCGGACCGTACTGATGCTGCCGGTCCAGCTGATCCGCAAGAAGCGCGACGGCCACTCGCTCGACGACGCCGAGATCCGCTTCTTCATCGCGGGCCTCACCGACGGCTCGATCCCGGACTACCAGGTCTCGGCGATGACGATGGCGATCTTCTTCAAAGGCCTCTCGGATCGCGAGCTCGCGACCTGGGCCGATGCGATGACGCGCTCGGGAGATGTCATCGACTTGTCGTCGGTCGCGCGCGCGAAGGTCGACAAGCACTCGACCGGCGGCGTCGGCGACAAGATCTCGATCCCGCTCGCACCTGCCGTCGCCGCGTGCGGCGTCGCGGTGCCGATGGTCTCCGGCCGCGGCCTCGGCCACACCGGCGGCACGCTCGACAAGCTCGAGTCGATTCCCGGGTTCCGCGTCGACCTGCCGGTCGATCGGTTCGCGAAGCTCGTCGACGAGATCGGCGTGTGCCTGATCGGCCAGACCTCGCGGATCGCGCCGGCCGACAAGCGGCTGTACGCGCTGCGCGACGTCACCGCGACGGTCGAATCGCTGCCGCTGATCGCGTCGTCGATCATGTCGAAGAAGCTCGCGGAGGGCATCGACGGCCTCGTGATCGATTGCAAGGTCGGCAAGGGCGCGTTCATGAAGACGCTCGACAACGCGCGCGCGCTGTGCGGCCTGATGCAGACGATCGGCGAGCGCGCGGGCAAGCGCGTCACGTGCGTGCTCACCGACATGGAAGCGCCGATCGGCCGCACGATCGGCAACGCGCTCGAGATCCGCGAATCGATCGAGGTGCTCCGCGGCGGTGGCCCGGTCGATACGCGCGAGCTGGTCGGCGTGCTCGGCGGCGAGATGCTCGTGCTCGGCGGCGTCGCGAAGGACGCGGAAGCCGGCCGCATGTTGATCGAGAAGGTGCTCGCGAACGGCGAGGCGCTCGAAGTGTTCCGCCGCGTCGTCGAGGCGCAGGGCGGAGATCCGCGCGTGTGCGATTCGCCCGGCTCGGTGCTCGCGAAGCCGAAGCAGCGCGCCGAAGTCTCGCTGAGGCCCGGCCGGATCGTCGCGATCGACAGCGAATCGCTCGGCATTGCCGCGCTCCTCCTCGGCGCCGGTCGCCGCACGAAAGATGACGTCATCGATCCGGCCGCCGGCCTGCTCGTCGACGCGTACCTCGGCGAGGTCATCGAGCCGGGCGCACCGCCGCAGATCCAGATGCACCACGGGCTCGCGCCAGAAGATGGCAGGGTCCGAGAAGCGCGTGCGATGATCGAGAGCGCGTTCGTGATCGAGCCAGCCGACAAGCCCGCACCCGCGGTGCGGACCTCGCGGATCCTCGAGGTCCTGCGATGACGCTGTACGATCGCGTGCAAGAGGCGGCCGCGGCGGTCGCGAAGCACGTCACCGAGCCACCGCAAGTCGGCCTGATCCTCGGCTCGGGCCTCGGCGGTTACGCCGACAAGCTCTCGCAGTCGGTTGTCTCCCCGCTCTTATCCGCGGGGCCCCCAATCGCGCTCGACTACGCGAGCATCCCGCACTTCCCGCGCTCGCACGTCGTCGGTCATGCCGGCAAGCTCGTGCTCGGCACGCGCCACGGTGCGCGCTGCGTCGCGATGCAGGGCCGCGTCCACATGTACGAGGGCCACGACGCGGCGACCGTCGCGTTTCCCGCGCGCGTGTTGATCGCGCTCGGCGCGAAGGTCCTGATCATCACGAACGCCGCCGGCGGGCTCGAGCCGAGCTGGCCGCCGGACACGCTGATGCTGATCCGCGATCACATCGACATGCTGCGCGACCACGCGCTGCGCGGCCCGAACGACGAGCGGCTCGGCACGCGCTTCCCCGACATGACCCGCGCCTACGCGCCGGAGCTCCGCGAGCACGCGAAGGCCGCTGCAGCCGCCGCGAACATCGCGCTCGCCGAGGGCGTCTACGTCGCGATGCCCGGCCCGACGTACGAGACGCCGGCCGAGGTCAAGATGCTCCAGACGCTCGGCGCGCAGGCGACCGGGATGTCGACGGTGCCCGAGGTCGTCGTCGCCGCGCACATGCGCGCGCGCGTGATCGGCATCTCGTGCATCACGAACCACGCGGCCGGCATCACCGGCCAGGCGCTGTCGCACGACGAGGTCACCGAAACCGCGACGCGCGTGCGCTCGACGTTCGAGTCGCTGCTCGACGGCATCCTCGGCCGGCTCGTCGCTCACGGAGAGGTCGCGTGACCGACCTCGAAGCCGCCGCGCTCGCCGCGAAGGCCAACGCCTACGCGCCGTACTCGAAGTTCAAGGTCGGCGCGGCGATCCGGGTCGACGGCGAGATGTTCACGGGCGTCAACGTCGAGAACGCGTCGTACCCGCTGTCGGTGTGCGCCGAGCGCAACGCGATCGCCGCGGCGATCAGCGCCGGCAAGCACCACCTCGAAGAGGTCGCGGTCGCGACCGACGCCTCGCCGCCGTCCGCCCCCTGCGGCGGCTGTCGCCAGGTCCTCCGCGAATTCGCCGCCGACCCCGACGACGTGGTGATCACCGCGATCAACCCCCAGGGCGAGCGCCGCGCCTGGACCCTCGGCCAGCTGCTCCCTGACTCGTTCACGGGCTCCGAGCTGCCCTGAAGCTCGCTCCCCGGGCAAAATCACGCCCTCGGCGAACGATGCGTTTCTGCGCCTGTTCGGCTGACCAATCGGTGGTATGCACGCCTCTGCGTTCGATTCTGACGAGGTGTCAGTGGGAGACGCAGCGAGAGAGTTTATGGGAAATCGTTTGTACGTCGGCAACCTGCCCTTCCACGCCACTGAAGATCTGGTCCAGCAAAAGTTCGCCACGTGCGGTGAGGTCAAGGAGGTCAAGCTGATGCTCGACCGGATGACCGGTCAGTCGCGCGGCTTCTGCTTCGTCGAGATGGCGACCGCCGAGGGCGCTCAGAAGGCGCTCGACGAGCTGAACCAGCAGGACTTCGAAGGTCGCGCACTCCGCGTCGACGTCGCGCAGGAGCGCACGGGTGGTGGCGGCGGTGGCGGCGGCGGCCGTGGTGGCTTCGGTGGCGGTGGCGGTGGCGGTGGTCGCGGCGGTGATCGCGGCGGCTACGGTGGTGGCGGTGGCGGCTACGGCGGTGGCGGTGGCGGTGGCGGCGGTGGCCGTGGCGGTGACCGCGGCGGGCGGCGCGGTGGTTATTAAGGATAACCTTCGGGGACGCCCCGAGAAGATCTTCGTGTCCGTCGACGAGAGCACGGGCCGTTCGACCTTGTCGTTCCAACCGAACGACGTCGGCGGTCCGATGCAGCACGACGACGACCACAAGGGCGCGCGTGCGATGGCCGATGCGAAAGCGATCGTGGACAAATACCCCGGTTGCACGGTGCACGGCCCGCATTTCCACGCGGCCCGGCCGGCGGGCAAATCCCGCCCGCGCAAACGCCCAGGGACTTGAGGCAAGATGCGAGGAACTATGAAGCTCCTCGCATGTGCTGTAGCCCTGATGATGTCCTCCTCTGCGTTCGCTGACACCTTGGCGAAGGCAGATGGGGACAAGTTCATCGCATTTTTCGACAAGCTCGCCGACACCGTCGTCGCTGACAAGGCCGACTGTTCGAAGATGGCGAGCGACGTCAACGCGTCGATCGACGCGAACAAGGCGCTGCTCGACTCCGTGAAGGAAGCGATGAAGTCGGGCAAGCAAATGTCCGACGAGATGCGCCAGCACGTGATGGCGACCGGCAAGCGACTCGCCCAGGGCGTGGCCGAGAAGTGCAGCAATGACAAAGCTGTCCAGGCCGCTATCGAACGTCTCCCCTCCAAGCAGCACCACTAGCTGCTAGACTGGCCTCGTGCTGCTGACGCGCGAGGAGATGACGTTCGACTTCGGGGGCGAGAAGCTCGACCCGACGCGCGACAAGCAGCTCCTCGAGTGGATGTTCAACCAGTTCCTCTATGGCGAGGTCACTGGCATCCAGGTCGGTCATTGGCTGTACGACGCTCCTGATCTCGAGGCCGCGAAGTTCCTCGCACGCCAGTCGCTCGAGGAGATGCAGCACGTCGATAACTTCCTGCGGATCATGACGATGCTCGGCTGCCAGCCGAAGCCGGCGCATCCCGCGGTCCGGTTCCTCGCGACCGGCATGATGGGCGGCTCGTGGGCCGAGCACGTCGCGCTCGAGATGGCGCAGGGCGAAGGCTTCGTGCTCCAGGCGTTCTACGCCGTGATCGACACGCTCGATCACAAGCCGTCGGTCGACATCCTGCGCCGCGCCGTGAAGCAGGAAGAGCGTCACGTCGAGTTCGGCGAGGACCAGACCAAGAAAGCGATCGAGCACAAGCCATGGCTGCGCCGCCGCCTGCTCGGCCTGTCGCTCGTGTCGATGTGGGGCGTGCGAAAGCTCGCGCGCTACATGGAGAAGCGGCTGCCGGCGGACGCCTCGGTCCTACGCCACCTCCCGAAGTTCCTCGAGCACGCGAACACCTGCGCGGAGATCCGGTTGCGCCGGATCGGCGTCCTCGATCGCCCGCTCGCCGAGCTCTCCGGTGCGAAGCGCGCCGCGCTCGTCGCGGAGGCGTACGGCGGCAAGTTCTTCGGCGGCATCGGCTCGTTGCTCGCGACCCCGCTGCGGCTGTTACCGTGGTTCAAGCGCAAGCGCGTGACCGATACGTACCTGCTCGACAAGCACGTCACCGGCTACCAGCTGCCGAGCGGCCCCGAGCCGTCGGCCCAGGCGCAAGAGCTCTAGTTCGCGAACGGCGGCGGCGCGGTCGGTGGCCGGCTGCGGCTGCCGTCATCGCACGTGATCTGGAGCGGCTTGTCCGACACGAGTGCGGTACCGAACACGCGCTGCGCGAGCTCCATGTCGTCGATCGGCTTCGACACGTGGCCCTGGACGACCAGCCATTTGTCCTCGCGCTTTTCGAACACGAACGTGCCGCGCAAGCGGACCTTGCCGCCCTTGGTTCCCGGACGATCCGGAAGCGTGCCGACGAAGTTGCCGACCCAGTACGCGACGGTCGATTCCTCGAGCGATGGCCCGACCGTGCTGATCCGGCGATCGTCGGCGTCGAGCACGCCGTCGATCAGCTGGGCGTGACTGACATCGTCGGTGCCGTGCCACTCGCCATCGGGATCCGGCGCGAGCAAGAACGTCGGCGCCGGCTGGCGCGGATCGTCCTCGGCGAGGTGCTTCGGATCGAGCGAGACCACCGCGGGGATCCGCGCGGACTCGTGATAGAGCAGCGGCGCGAGCGTGCGCGATAGCTCGTCGGCGAAGCTGCGATCGACGACGGCGGATTTGACCTGGAGGCCGTAGAGCTCCGGCGTCGCGACCGGGACGTCGCCAAACGAAAGGTGCTCGAACACCTCGACCCAGCGATCGCCGTCGTGCGCGTAGAGTGCGGTGATCCGCAGCGGGATCACGGCGGTGCGACCGCACTGCGTGATCCGCCACGACACCTCGTCGGCCATCCACGCCGCGGTGACCTTGCGATCGGCCGACAGGTGAATATCGAGGTGCTTCGAGCGCACGGACGTCGGCGTGCCCGGCTCGAGGAACAGCGGCCAGCGCGACGACGCGCGCAGCTTGACGTCATCGCCGACGAGGATGTCGCCGGGCCCGACGCCGATGCGCGCCGGGCCGACGCGCGGATCGATCAGCGAGGTGTCGCTATCGGGGATGTCGTCGCGGTCGTACGACGACAGGATGTCGTCCTGGAGCTCGCCGAGCAGGCGCTGGCGGCGCTCGAGCTCGGTCTCGATCACGTTCGAGCCCAGATCGTTCGGCGTCTTCGCCGGCGCCGCGGGCGGTGGGCATGCCGCGAGAACGAGCAACAGCGCGAGCGCCTTCACGGGACCTCGAGGTCGTCGAGCGTGTCGATGTCGCGAATGGTTCCTCGATCCAGCACCGGCACGTCGATCATATCCGCTCGCGCGAGCACGCTGCGCGCGCCGGCCTCCTCGATCTCGCACCGCCACAGGTCCGCGAACAGCGAGCGCCGGATCAGTGGCGGATGACCGCCCTTGCCGTCGCACACCGGCCGGGCCGCGGCGTGCGTCCCGATCGCCGCGCGGATCACCTCGAGCGTCTCGACCTGGACATCGGGATGATCGACGGGCCAGAGCCAGCCGTCGGCGACATCGAGCTCGAGTAACGCGCCGAACCCGAGCGCGATCGAGCTCGCCATCCCGCGATCCGGCGCCGGGTTCTCGATCACCGCGATCCCGAGGGTCCCCGCGTGCGCCGCGACCTCGACGCCGAACGGCGGTCCGACGACGACGACGATCCGGGTGGCGCCTGCTTCGCGCGCGGTCAGCGCGATCTGATCGAGGAACGGGATCCCGCGCCGCGTCTTCAACAGCGCCTTCGCGACGCCGCCGAGCCGCGCGCCCTGCCCCGCCGCGAGGATCACGGCAGCGCTAGACATCGCTCGCCTTGTGGACCCGCCAGTCACCGACGGTCGCCATGCCGCGCCTGCGGATCGCGACGAGCTCTGCCGCGATCGCGATCGCGATCTCCGCTGGCGTCTCCGCGCCGAGGTCGAGACCGATCGGCGCGCGCAGCCGGGCCCAGCGCGCTTCGCCCTGCGCTCCGTCGAGCAGGCCCTTCGCATCGAGCCGCTTGCGAAACCGCCCGACCTTGCCGCGGCTGCCGATCATCCCGAGGTAGCCGAGCTCGTCGCGCTGGATCAACACCTCGAGCAGCTGCTGATCGATCGCGTGGTCGCGCGTGATCACCAGGACGTAGTCATCTGGACCGAAACCACCGATGGTGCGCTCGACCTCTGCCGCATCGAACGACTCGATCACTTGGCCGGCCCATGCCGGCGCCGGTTCGAGCGCGCCGGTGTCCCCGTCGTCGCACGCGATCACGCGAAATCCCAGCCCGTGCAGCATCGGCCCGAGCACGCGCGCGACGTGGCCGAGGCCGAACACGATCACGCGTTCGTGATCGCCGACCCGTTCGATCAGCGCGCCGTCGACAACGGCGGGATCGTGGACCGGCGGATCGCCCGCACGGACCTCGCGCACGCGGAGCACGCCCCCATCGAGCGGGGTCTCGAGCACGCGCGGCGCGCGCGAGCCCGCGAGCTGTTCGAGCGTCGCCCGCGACGGCGCGGCCGGCGTGATCGCGACTTCCATCGCGCCGCCGCAGCACATCGCGAGATCGCGGATCAGATGCTGGCGGACGACCCGCGGCTCGCCACCGCCGGCGACCTCGCGCGCCGCCTCGACGACGAGCTGCTCGATCTTGCCACCGCCGATCGTCCCCCACTGCTCGCCATCTGCCGCCACCGTCATCCGCGCGCCGAGATGGCGCGGCGTCGATCCGCGCGCACCGATCACGGACGCGATCGCAGCGCCTCGCCCGGCGTCGAGCGCCCGCAGCGCGGCCGCGAACACGTCCATAGAGCTGTTCTAGCGCGAAACCGTCAGCAAGTGCTCGACGAGCTCGCGCAGGCCGTTGCCCTCGGCAGCCTCGGTGACGAACGCCGGCTTGTACGCGAGCTCGTCCCACCACTGCTTGACGTTCGCGACGCCGACCGACTGGGGAAACCCCTTGAACATCGGCGCGTCGTTGAGCGCGTCGCCGACATAGACGTACGAATCGAGCTTCTCGGGGTCGCCCTTCAGCACCGAGCGCACGACCGCCAGGCATGCCGACAGCTTGTCGAACATCGGCGGACCGAAGTTGACGTGCACGCTCGACCGCACCGCTTCGAGCCCGGCCTTCTTGATCAACTGCACGGCAGTCTCGGCATCGCTGACCGGCAGCTGCGTCTCTTCGTTCCAGTCGAGCGCGAGATCGACTTCGCGGTACTTCGAGTCGCTCGACAGCCGCATGCCCGGGCACTTCGACATCACGTCGATCGCGACATCGTTCATCCGCCGCCGCCACTCCGGCAAGCTCGCCGCCGGAACGCCGTACTGCTTGATCAACCGTCGGCCGTCGCGCACGAACGTGACGCCGCCGTTCTCGGCGACGCACGCGAGCACCGGCGTCATCTTCATGAACGCCTGCCCGAAACCGGCCGGTCGGCCAGTCACCATGATCACCGGAATGCCTGCATCGCCCAACCGCTCGAGTGCCTCGTAGGTCTTGGCCTCGATCCGATCGCCCGTGGTCATCGTTCCGTCGACATCGGAGAACAACGCGCGGATCGGGCCGCGCAACTCGGTAACGGGACGGGTCGACTGCATGGCGCGCGGTTCATAGCACGCGCGTGGCGAGCTACGCGATCAGGCGAAGCGCAGACTCTTCAGCCACGTTCTCACTGACACCGAGCTGGGGCGCGACCGGCACGCGCATCGAGCGATCGCGCTGGCGCGACAGCCAATCTTCCAGATCCGTGTTGTTCAAGCGAACGATGCCGCCCACCTTGAAGACCGGGAGCGGATCCGCGCCGCGCCGAGCCATATAGCGACACCAGCGCTCCGAACGGCCCAGCGCAGTCGCGATTCCCTTCCACGTCTCGACGAAATTCGACATGATCACTTCCTCCGTGGTTGCCGCATTGTGCAGAGGCCATGCCGAGGTCGGACCAAGACGTCAAACCGGCGATTTTTCAAGAGTTTGGGTGCAGATCACTGTGTCCAGGCTTTGACACTAGTAGTGAATTACCGACGCAAGAGCTGACACAGTTGTCGTTATTTTTCCGCACTTCTCGGATGTCCAGGTCGCATTTTGAAGTTTAGTCACGCGCGGTTGAGACGCCTGGCAGATCCACCACCGGGCCGGTACCATTAGCGCACGATGCTTCGACACGTGCGGTTGGGTACCGCAGTGCTGGTCACCCTTCTCGCGGCACGGAGCTACGCAGCCCCGGACACGTTCCCTCTCGACAAGGTCAAGCGCGGCCAGACCGGCTACGGGATGACGACGTTCGCCGGGACCAAGCCCGAACGGTTCACGTTCGAGGTGGTCTCCGTCGTTCATAACTTCCTGCCGAAGCAGGACATCATCCTGGTGAAGAGCGACGACCCGAAGATGCAGGTCTCGGGGTTCTGGCAGGGCATGTCGGGCAGCCCGCTCTACATCGACGACAAGTTGACCTGTGCGTTCTCGTACGGGTTCCGCTTCAACAAGGTCGCGATCGGTGGCTGCACCCCGATCGACTACATGAAGAAGGAAGGCCTCGGCACCTACCGTCGCGCGACCGTCGCGGCTTCGACCGGTGGTGGACCGAAGATCGTGCAACCGGCCGCCGCGACGATGAGCGATTGGCACCGGCTCACGCCGAACATGGATCCGCAGGCCGCGCTCGATGCGCTCGGGCCCGCGCACAAGAGCTGGTTGCTCTCGGCGCCGTTGCCCGAAGCGGTGACGAAGCCGGTCGAGACCGACGGTGGCGTGATGCAGGCCTCGGTACCGCTGTCGGTGTCCGGGTTCTCGGCGCCCGCGTTCGGTCAGCTCGAGAAGATGTTCGGCGACTCGAACGTCGTGCCGGTTCGCGCCGGTGGCTCGAGCAGCGGCCCTGCACCGAAGGATGCGCCGAACCACTTCGAGATGGGCGGCGCGATCGCGGTCGAGCTGATCCGCGGTGACATGTCCGCGTCGGCGATCGGCACCGTGTCGTACGTCGACGGCGACAAGGTGCTCGCGTTCGGTCACCCGATGTTCCAGACCGGCGAGACCTACGCGCCGGTGTCGACGGCCTCGGTCCACACCGTGATCCCGTCGTCGCAGAGCGCGTTCGTGATGGCGACCGCGATGACCGAGATCGGATCGCTCACCCAGGATCGCCAGTCCTCGATCGCGGCCGACACCGGCCTGCGCACGCCGACGATCCCGATGGACATCGAGATCACGTCGACGTCTGGCAAGCACGTCGACAGCGGCTCGTTCCGGGTCGACCTGCTCGCGAACAAGTTCCTGACGCCTGCGATCGCGGGCGCTGCGTTGATGAACGCGATCAACTACTACCTGCCCGACCGCGACGACGTCACCGCGCGCGTCGAGTCGACGGTGAAGGTCAAAGGCCTCGCCGATCCGATCCAGTTCACCGATTACCTCTATGCGAACGACGGCGCTGGATCGGTGATGGGTGCGGTCCGCGGCCTCCGCGTGATCGTGCCGCTGATGTTGAACCCGTACCAGGCCGTCACGATCGAGCGCGTCGACATCAAGGTCGACCTCCGGTTCGAGGCGAACTACGGCGACATCAAAGAGCTCAAAGTGCCGACCGGCGACCTCGTCCCCGGCCAGCGAAATGTGGTGAAGGTGCTGATGAGCTCGTACGACGCGAAGGAGTTCGTCGAGGAGATTCCGGTCGACGTGCCGAAGTCGCTCGCCGGCAGCATCGTCCAGCTCGAGGTCGTCGCCGGCGATGCAGCGAAGCTCGACTCGGCGCCGCCGGTCGACTTCCCGTCGCTGATCACCGCGTTCCGCCACCTGCTCCCCGGCAACGTGTGGGCGGCGACGATCTATCCGGCCGACGAAGGCGTCGCGCTCGACGGCAAGCTCGTCCGCGACCTCCCCGCGAGCGTGCAGGACAAGCTGCACCCGCAGAGCCATACGCAGCGCGCCGCGGTCTACAAGCCAGTCGCGCGCACCGTGTCTCCATCGAAGCGCGTGATCAACGGCAGTGCCACGATGTTGCTCCGCGTGCGTAACCAGTAAGGGCCATATGAAAGCACCATGGGTGATCGCAGGAGCCTCGCTCCTCTGCTTGTTCGCGCGACCGTCGGAGGCCGTCGTGACGGCGACGTGGACGGTCGAGACGTATCAACAGTTCGATGCCGGTGACGCGACGAACGCGTTCATCACGTCTTCGGGAGAGGTTCGGCCCGGTTGGGATACCAAGCGCACCGCGCTCGAAGGCGACGCGGTGTGGTCGGCGCTCCATCTCGCCGATGGCAGCGTGCTGCTCGGTAGCGACGTCGGCGGCGCGATCTTCAAGGCAACGGGCGACAGCGCGAAGAAGGTCGTCACCGTGCCCGGTGCGATCGCGGTCGTCGCGTTGACCCAGACCAGCGATGGCGCGGTGTGGGCCGGCACGATGCCCGGCAACAAGCTGTGGCGGATCGATGTCGCGAGTGGCAAGGCGACTGCCGGGCCGAAGCTCGAGGATACCGAGACGATCTGGTCGCTGACGGCGTCGGGCAATACCGTCTACGCGGGCACGGGCCCGTCCGGAAAAGTCTTCGCGATCAACAACGGCTCCGCGAAAGAGATCTTCGACACCGACGACAAGCGCGTCACCGCGATCACGGCGACGAACGATGGCGCGATCTGGTTCGGCACGTCCGACCGCGCGCTCGTGTTCCGCTACGATCCGAAGGACGGCAAGACCCGCGCGATGGCCGACTTCGCGGGGAATGAAGTCACCGCGCTCGCGCCGTACCGCGACGGTGTCGTCGCCGCCGCGAACGACCTCGCCGAGACGCCGCCCGCGACGGGCAAGACCAGCGCGTCCGTCGAAGCTGCCGAGAAGCCGACGGCCGCGAAGGGCCAGGCCGCGAAGGTCCCCGATGTCGGCAGCAAGCCCGGTGCGGACAAGGATCCGTCCGCGGTCACCGACCTCGGTCGCAAGGGTGCGAAGAAGGGCAAAGGCGCACTGTTCGCGGTCGGTCGCGATGGCCGTCTCGATCAGCTCCACGCGTTGACCGCGACGTACTTCACGTCGGTCGCCGTCGGTCCCGACGGTGCGGTCTACGCCGGCGCGGCCGACAAGGGCCGGATCTACATGGTCGATGCCGACCAGGCCGTCGCGACCGCGTTCGATGTCGACGAGCGCTCGGTCAGCCAGGTCTGGTTCGATCACAGCCTGATCGGGTTCGCGACCGACGACGCCGCCGCGCTGTATCGCGCGACCGGCCGCGCCGCGCAGGCCAAGTACATGAGCGACGTGCTCGATGCCAAGGCTGTCGCGAAGTACGGCAAGGTGACGTGGGTCGCGAGCGGCAAGGTCAAGGTCGAGACCCGCAGCGGCAATACCGCGAAGCCGGGCGTCGGCTGGAGCGAGTGGGCCGCGCCCACGCAGGTCGCGTTTCAAGGCGGCGGAACCGCCGGTGGCAAGATCGCGAGCCCGCCGGGCCGCTACCTCCAGTTCCGCACCGCGCTCGAAGATGATCAGGCGCGGGTTCGCCGCGTGATGGCGTACTACGTCCCGCAGAACATCGCGACCGCGGTGCAGGAAGTCACCGTCGAGATCGCGACGAAGGAGACGTTGCCGACGCTGAAGGACTCCGCTGCGAAGCCGCGCAGCCCGGTGCTCCGCGTGAAGTGGAAGGTCGACAACAGCGACGGCGACGACACGACGTACACGCTCGAAGCGCGCCGCGACGGCGAGGCGAACTGGCGCCCGGTCTCGACCGGCAAGGCGCCGCTGACCGCGACGCAGTGGGAGTGGAACACCGAGACGTATCCCGACGGCTGGTACAAGGTCCGGGTGACGTCGTCGGACGCCGCGGCGAACTCGCCCGACCGCGCGCTGACTTCGACATACTCGTCGACGATGTTCGCGATCGACAACACCCGGCCGGTGATCGAGAACCTCCAGATCGCCTACCCGCGGGCGACCGCGCGCGCACACGACAACCTCGGCACGATCGCCGAGATGGCGTTCTCCGTCGACGACGGCCCGTGGCAGCTCGGGACGAGCGCCGACGGTCTATTCGACGATCAGACCGAAGATCTCCGGATCGACATTCCGCAAGGCCTCGCGCGCGGCACGCACACGCTCGCGGTACGCGTCGCCGATGCATCGGGCAACGTCGGCTCGACGTCGGCGTCGTTCGTCGTGAAGTAGTGGCGGTCTACTCGCTCGTGCGGTTCGCGGTCCGCGCCGACGCACGCGAGAGCATCGATCGCACGCTGCACGAGCACGCGTCGTTCGTCCGCCGCGAGCTCGCGGCCGTGACCTGGACCGCGTATCGCGATCCCGCATCCCCGCTGCACTTCACGGCGCTGGTGCGCAGCGAAGACCCGGCGGCGACCCGGCGCGAGCACGATGCGTTCGTGGCCGTGATCACGCCCCACCTCGACGGTGCGCTCGTCACCGAAGGCTGCGAGCTGGTCACGTCGAGCGACCTCGGCCGCCGCCGGCGCTGATAAGCTCTGGGCGTGCCGAGCGGAGAAGACGGCGAATTCGCCGAAGTCTACGGCGTGCTGCGAGGGCTCGCGGCGCGCCAGCTCAAGCGGGGCGGCGGCGGCCACACGCTCGATACGACCGCCCTCGTCCACGAGGCGTGGTTGAAGCTCCACGACGCGCCTGCATTCGCGAATCGCGAGCACTTCCTGGCGGTCGCCGCGACCGCGATGCGCCACATCCTCGTCGATCGCGCGCGCAAGCGGCTGTCGCACAAGCGCGGCGGCGATCTGATGCGCGTCGCATCCGCGATCTCGCAGGTCGCGGCGAGCGACGACGTCGAGCTCGTCGTCGAGGTCGATGCCGCGCTGACGAAGCTCGCGGCGTTCGACGAGCGGCTCGCGCGGGTCGTCGAGTGGCGGTTCTTTGCGGGGCTCGAGGAAGCAGAGATCGCGCGCGCGCTCGAGCTCGACGTGCGGACCGTTCGCCGCGACTTTCGCAAGGCGCGCGCATTCATCCTCGAACAGCTCACGTCACAAGCCGGCTAGCTGCGCGCGGATCGGATCGAGATCGTCTGGCGCGAGCTGCGCCTTGAGCCCGATCGCGAGCGCGCGATCGAGCAGTGGCCTCACGTCGGCGTTCGGATCGAGCGCGCGGCGCGCTTGCGCGAGCCCGGCGAGCGGCTTCCACAGCGATAGATCGTCGGGACCGTACGCTGCGATCGCGCGGTCCTCGAACGCGGCCGCGTCCTTCCACTGCTTCTGGGCGAGCTCGAGCGTCGCGCGCGCGGCGAGCGTCAAGCCGAGTTGTGGCGAGCTCGTTCGAGCCTCGAGCGCGAGAAGGTCGTCGAACGCCTTGCGCGCATCGGCCACGCGGCCGGCGGCGCCGAGCACCTCGGCGCGCGTCGTCGCGACGATGTGATAGTTCGGATCCGCGGTGCCCGGCACGCGCCGCGCGATCGCCTCGGCGCGCTCGATGTCGGCGAGCGCGGCGGCATACGCGCCTTGGTGGAGCTCGAAGTCCGCGAGGTTGTCGAGCGTCGCGACGAGGAACGGGCTGTTCGGCCCGTAGGACTTCTCGCGGATCTCGAACGCGCGCTTGACCGTCGCCATCGCCACGTCGCGCTGACCGGCGTGCGCGTAGCACGGTGCGAGGTTCGACAGGATCAGCGCGACATCTGGGTGATCCGGACCGACCGCAGCCTCGCGCAGGCGCAGCGCGTGCTCGAAGTGCGGCAGCGCCTTCACCCACGCGCCCGAGCGCGCGAGCGTCGTCGCGAGCTGGACCTCCGCGCTCCACAGCTGGGCGCCCTCGCTGCCCCACAGACGGTTTGCCGCGGCGAGCGCTTGCTCGTGGCTCGCGATCGCGGTCTTGAGGTCGCCGCGCTGGCCCGCGATCACGCCGACGAGCTCGAGCCGCTGCTCGTCGTACAGCGGTGAGAACCCACCGGAGCGCGCGGCAGCGGCGGTCGCGACGCCGACCCAGCCATCGGCGACACCGCCCTCGGCACGCGCGCTCGCGACGGTCAACGCGCTACCGATCACGAGGTCGTCGCGATGCGCGAGCAGCGCGGTCCACACGGCATCGCTCGCGAGCGCATACGACTCGTCGAGCCGGCCCTCGCCGAACAACACGGCGGCACGAGCATACTGGGCGGCTGCGACGACGTCGTCGGCGTGGATCCGCCTGCCCTCGTCGGCGGCGTGCATCAGCGCGCCCTCCGCCGCGACGAGCTGGCCGCCGACGGCTTGTGCGTGCGCGGTCGCGGTCTGGAGCAACAGCCGGCGATAGTCGGCCTGGTAGCGCGGCTCGACTCGCGATGGAACGAGCGCTCCGGGATCCGCGCACGACACGATCGGCTCGAGCTCCCAGACCGCCTTGTCGGCCTTGTCGACGAGCGCGGCGGTCGGATCCAGGAGCATCTCGGCGAGCGCGCGGCCCTCCTCGAAGCGCTGATCGAGACAGAGCTGACGCCGCGCGCCGGCATCGAGCTCGATCTGGCCGCCCTCGATCGCCTTGCAGTTGCCGGCGGTCTCGGACACCCAGTCCGCGAAATAGCCGTCGAGCGCCTTCGTCACGGCCGTGCTCGCAGCGTCGGCGTACGCCTTCTTCGTCGCGGCGAACGCGGCGCGCACCTTGACCTCGATCGCCCCATCCCACACGCCTGCGAGCGCCCGCGCGGGGTCGGTGCAGGCCGGCGGATGCGGGTGCCGGCACGCCGCCACCGCGATGCCGGCGGCGATCACGTTACGGCGGTGCACGAAGGCAGTGTAGCGTGAGGGCAGGCCCGCGTGACCGAGCAGGAACAGTTCGCTGCTGCGATGGATCTCGTCGACCGCGCGCTCGAAGGATCGGCGAGCGAGCGCGCTGCGATCCTCGCGAGCTGCGGCGATGCCGAGATCCGTGCACGCGCACAACGCCTGCTCGACGCAGATGCGGCGGCTGGCGGGTTTCTCGAAGCGCCGGCGCAGCTCGCCGGGCTCGCGATCGGCGATGCGATCGGTCCGTTCCAGATCCGCGAGCTGATCGGCCGGGGCGGAATGGGCGAGGTCTGGCTCGGCGAGCGCGTCGACGCCGACTTCACCCAGCGCGTCGCGATCAAGATCCTACCGATCGCCGGCGATCGCGACGCCGTCGCGCGGTTTCGCCGCGAGCGGCGCGTGCTCGCGCGGCTCGACGATCCGCGGATCGCGAAGCTGCTCGACGGCGGCGTCACGCCCGACGGTCGGCCGTGGCTCGCGATGGAGCTCGTCGAAGGACCCGAGCTGCTCGTCGCGTGTCGCGGGCTCGCGCTCGATGCGAAGCTCCGTTTGTTCGCCGAGATCTGCGACGTCGTCCAGGCCGCGCATCGTAGCCTCGTGATCCATCGCGATCTCAAACCGAGCAACATCCTCGTCACCGCCGACGGCATGCCGAAGCTGCTCGACTTCGGCATCGCGAAGCTGATGACGCCCGACGGCGACAGCGAAGGCGGACTGACCCGCACGAGCGAGCGGCCGATGACGCTGTTCTACGCGTCGCCCGAACAGATCCGCGGCGGCGAGATCACGGTCGCGAGCGACGTGTGGAGCCTCGGCGTGATCCTTCACGAGATCCTCGTCGGTGAGCGGCCGTATACCGGCGCGAACCGGATCGAAACCGAGGCGGCGATCCTCGCGGCGGTGCCCGCGCGGCCGAGCGCGAAGCTCGAGGGCTCTCGCGCGCGCGAGCTCCGCGGCGACCTCGACGCGATCGTGATGAAGGCGCTCCGCGCGGCGCCGAGCGATCGCTACGCGACTGCCGAAGCGCTCGGCGCAGATATCCGCCATCACCTCGCGCGGTCTCCCGTCGCCGCCCGCGGCGATGCGACCGGCTATTTGTTGCGCGCGATGGTCCGCCGCCACCGCGCGGGCTTCGCGGTCGCCGGGCTCGCGATCGTGCTGCTCGTCGCGGGCATCGCCGGCACCGCGTGGCAGGCGCGGCGCGCCCGCGACGAGAGCGCGAAGGCGGCGCGGGTCAGCAATCTCGCGGTCGGCATCCTCGAATCGTTCGATCCGGATCGGGTGACGAGCAACCCGCTCAGCCAGCGCGAGATCCTCGAGCGCGGCGGCGCGCGGCTGTCGGAGCTCGCCGGCGATCCGGACGCGCAAGCGCGCCTGCTCGTCGTGTTCGCACAGACCTGGCTCGATCTCGGAGACCAGCGCCGCGCGTTGCCGCTCGCGAATCGCGCCGTCGCGCTCGGCTACGCGTTCGATCCGGATGGTCTCGGGCTCGCGAAGGCGCTGGAGGTCCGCGGCAACATCGAGACCGACATGCTCGATCTCGTGCGCGCCCGCTACGACTTCGCAGACGCGCTCCAGATCGCGATCGATCAAGAAGGCGGCGCGGGCCTCACCGTCGCGACGCTGCTCGGCGACCGCGCCGGCGTCGAGCGCAAGGTCGGCGAGTGGGCAGCGGCCGAGGCGGAGCTACGCCGCGCACTCGCGATCGTGACCGGCTGGCGCGGGCCTGGCGACGCGATCGCGATCCGGCTGACGAACGAGCTCGCGCTCCTGCTCGCCGATCAGGGCCGGTTCGCGGAAAGCAGGCCGCTCCAGACCGAGGCGTGCGCCGGGATGCGCGCGAAGACCAGCGCGAACCATACCGACGTACTGATCTGCCGAGCGAACGTCGCGCGCGACGACCTCGAGCTCGGCGACGCGAACCGCGCGAATCGCGATCTCGCGGAGATCATCGGCGACGAGACCGCGATCTACGGCCCGGGCATCACCGAGCTGCCGCGCCAGCTCGCGCTGCGTGCGCGCGCTCTCGATCAGCTCGGCCAGCCCGGCGATGCGCTCGCGATGCTCGACGACGCGATCGATCGCTCCGCGCAGCACTTCGGCCGCGATGGGGCCGAGGTCGGCGAGCTCGAGATCTGGCGCGCGCGCGTCCTGATCCATCTCGGTCGCGCGACCGACGCAGAAGCGACCGCCCGCCGCGCGATCGCGCTGTGCGAGACCACGCAACACGATGCCGGAGCATGCGCCGGCCGCAGTCGCGCCGCGCTCGGCGCAGCGCTGCTCGCGGAGGGCAAGCCGCAGGAAGCACGCGCCGAGCTCGAAACGGCGGTCGTGGTCGAGCGCACGGTGTTCGGGGACAACCACCCCGAAACCCGCGCCACGCATGCGGTTCTCGATCAGATCGCGCCGTAGTGACCGATCCGGTGTCCTGTCGCGGCGCCCGACTGCGTGAACCCCTATGACGGCCGTTTTCGTCATCAGGAGAGCTTCATGCGTTACGTCTTTCTTGGCCTCGCCCTCGCAGCGTGCACGTCGTCGATGTCGCCTTCCGGCGGCGGCAGCGGCGGCGGCGGCGGCGGTGGTGGTGGCGGTGGCGGCGATTCGTCCGCGCTCGGCTTCACCCCGTCGAACTTCGACCCGAACAACCTCGACTTCTCGAACCTCGGCGACGTCGTCGTTGCGGGCGGTACCGGGTGGCGAACCGACCTCGGCGGCATCCTCGAGAGCGCCAACACCGCGAACTACAACTACCAAGAGATCCAGCAGCCCGGTGGCGGGCTCACGCTAGGCGTGTTCACGGTCAACTCGCTGATCGTCAACGCCGACGCGCGCGTGAGGGTGCAAGGTGCCGACGCGCTCGTGATCGTCGCGCTCGATTCGATCGAGATCGACGGCGAGATCGATGCGAACTCGCAGTTCTCTGGCGCGTATACCGGCCCGGGTGCCGCGAGCGATTCGAGCTCGCCCGCCGATGGCATCGGCGGCGGCGGTGGCAAGGCCGGCAACAACGTGACGTCAGCCGGCGGTGCCGGATTCTGTGGCGTGGGCGGCGCCGGTGGAACGCCGAGCGGCGCGCCGGCCGCGGGCGGTGCGATCAACGGCAACACGGCGCTGTCTCCGCTGGTCGCGGGCTCGGAAGGCGGCGCAGGCACGCTCGGCGCCGGTGGCGCAGGCGGCGGAGCGATCCAGCTCGTCGCGGGGAACAAGATCACGATCGCCGGCAAGATCCATCTCGGCGGTGAGGGCGGCACCGGCTCGGGCGTGTTCGCGTCGGGCATCTCGCAGACCGCGAGCGGCGGCGGCAGCGGTGGAGCGTTACTCGTCGAAGCACCTGCGATCGTGATGAGCGGCATGATCGCCGCGAACGGTGGCGGCGGAGGTGGCAACGATCTGGGCAGCGATGCGACGCCAGACGCGGTCCCCGCCGCCGGTGGAATCTCGATGTCGGCAGACAACGCGCCCGGTGCGGACGGCTCGTACGGCACGACGATCGATGGCGAAGCTGGACCGTCGGCCGCGTACGCGAACGGCGGTGGTGGCGGCGGAGCGGCGGGCCGGATCCGCTTCAACACCCGCAGCGCTATCGCGACGATCACTGGTTCGATGTCGCCGGCCGCGACGACGCGGTGCGTGACGCTCGGAACCGTCGCGCCGTGAGCCAGAACATTGCTACGCTCGCGGGATGAACCGGCTCGTGCTCGCGGTCGCGGTCCTCTCGGCGGGCTGTCACAAGAGCACGCCACCACCGCCGACCGGCGCCGGTAGCGGTGAAGGCGAAGCCGCGCAGTTCGTCAAGACCGCGCTCGACGCGCTCGTCGGCCACCCTGCCCCCGCGGTGACGCTGCAGCTGCTCGATGGTTCGCGGGTCGAGCTCTCGAAGCTACTCGGCGTGAAACCGATCTATCTCAAATTCTGGGCGACCTGGTGCGTTCCGTGCCGCGAGCAGATGCCGCACCTCCAGGCGACGTTCGACGCGCACAAGACCGACCTCGCGATGTTCGCGGTCGACGTCGCGATCGACGATCCGATCGAGAACGTCCGGACGTTTGTCGCGCAGAAGCACCTGACGATGCCGATCGCCGTCGACAACGATGGCAGCGTCGCCGAGCAGTTCCATCTCAACGTCACGCCGCAGCACGTGCTGATCGATCGCAACGGGATCGTCCGCTACGTCGGCCACGCCGTGACGCCCGAGCTCGAGAGCGCGCTCGCTGCGATCCTGGGCGCCGGCTCGGAGCCGACTCCGGTCGCGGCGGCGATCACGCCACCGGTGACGACGCCCCTGCCCCCGCTCGCACTCGACAACGGGACGAAGCTCGACTTCCTGTCGCGACCGAAGCAGCCGATCGCGCTGACGTTCGCGACGCTGTTCTGCGATTCGTACATCGCCGAGAGCCGGCCGGAGATCGGGAAGACCTGCGCCGCGCACGCGCGCGCGATCGAAGAGGCGCATCGCGCGCATCCCGAGCTGACGTGGATCACGGTCGCGTTCCCGGTATGGACGAGCGCCGACGACATCGCGGAGTACCGCAAACGGCTCGGCGCGACGCTGCCGATCGGGATCGATCGCGGCAACCTGTGGTTCCACAAGTTCGGCGTGCGCGACACGTACACGACGCTGGTGATCGACAGCTCCGGGACGGAGCTCGGGCGGGTCGGCGGCGATGGCAGCGGGCTCGCGGAGTTGGTCGCGAAAGCGAACTGATCAGAGCACTTCCACGAAAGTGCTTGAACAGATCGATCCGTTCTGTCATTTGTATTGACCCTTCTGGGAGGTGCCTTGCCAACAACCGACGCAAATAGTTTCGAAGGTGCGTCGCGTTCCGGCGGCAACCCTCTCCGAAGCACGATGAACTGACACGTCTGCGCGACGGCTCCTCTGGCGGGAGCAGCCGGGCGTGTGGCCCGGCACTGCGCTCGTCCGCCAGTGGTGCCTTCGGGCCAGTTACCGTTCGCGCCATCGACTTCGGCTACTACTGGATCTGCGTGTGAGGGGACTGGGGCTCAACCCCTGGTTCTCGTGCACGCGGCGAAGGGGTACTGACTTCGGAGGGAGGTCGTTGCGAGCGTCGAACGACGGAGTCCATACGGGGCTCGTGCACGGCATTGGTGCGCGGGTTCCACGCTCGGACTCCGATGTTCGGTGCTCGCGGCAAGCAGCCGGCGCGGCGCGCTGATATTTTTCGGAGGTTCCGTGCGCGATCTAGAGATCTGGCGACAGCTACAGGCAGGCACGATCGCGTCCGCGGATCTCGCGGCGGTCGCGCAGTGGTCGCTGCAGCGGCGTGGCCCGTACCTCGGGTTGATCCAGCCGCTCGCGGCGCACGCAGATCCGGCGATCCGCGAGGCCGCGCTGCTCGCGCTCGGTGGCGTCCGTGGCGTTCCCGGCTTGCGCGCGATCGTCGCCGGTCTCGATGACGCCGAGCCCCGCGTCCGCGACGCCGCGGTGCGGGCACTGCGCGAGACCGCGCGCGCGGCGCCGTATCGCTACGCCCACGCGATGTTTCATCCGCGGCCGGAGATCCGGCGCGAGGCACTCGCGCATCCCGATCTGCCGACGACCGCCGCCGAGCTCGGCATCTATCTGCGCGCCGATCCGGACTGCGCCGAGGCTGCGCGCGCCGCGCCGTGGCCGGCGACCGGCTCGCTGTCGATCGCGCTCGAGCTCTACGCGCTCGGCTGCGTCACGCCGCACGAGCTGGTCGCGCTGCTCGGCGCGAATTCGACCGACGACATCCGCGCGACGCTCACCACCGAGCGCCAGCGCCTCCCGGCGGTCGTCGACGCGTACCTCGATCGCGCCGCGGTCGCACCGCTCGAGGCTGCACCGGCTGCCGACCACCTCGACACGATCGTCGACGCGTTCGTCACGGTCGGGACGAGCGGCGTGAAGGGACCGACGCTCGCGGCATTGCTCGATCGTTTCGTCCAGCTCGTCGGACCGAAGAAGCACCGCCCGCTCGCTCGTCGTGCCACGGTCGCATTGCTCGACTGGATCGCGCGCCACCGAGCTGCTGGGGCGGACGTGCGCCACGGCTTGCTCGCGGTCGCGATCGCGTTCGAGCCGCGAGTCGTCGCGTTCCCGGAATTCGTGCCGACCGACGCTGCCGCCGCGGCGTACGGGCTCGTCCGCTACGCGTGGCCGTGCAAGACCACGATCGAGCAGACCCAGCGCCTGATGATGCTGCCGATCGCGCTCGCGGATCTCGCGCTGTGCGCCGCGCTCGCCGGCCTGTTGCCCGCGAAGCGGCTGAAGCTGCTCGCCGAGGCATTCGGCGATGCGAAGCTGATCGCCGCGCTGGTCGCGAGCGATCACGGCTGGGCCGAGATCTGCGCGCTGCCCGGCGAGTCGCCCGCGCTCGAGCTCGCGTGGCTCGCGCTCGTCGAGCGCCACGACTACAAGCGCTACATCGCGCTCGCCGGTCGAGCGGTCGCGACCTACGCCGGCTCGCGGCTCGACGCGTTCGTCGAGCAGATGCCGCGCCGCCACCGCGCGCCAGCGTTCCTCGCAGCATTGCGCGCGCAGGACCACGCGGATCCCGAGCGGCTCGCCGCGGTGTGCAAGGTGATCGCGGCGCGGATCGATCGCGCGGGCTTGACCTCGCTGCTCGAGGCGGTGCTCGCGCTGCCGGAGCTCGCCGCGCGCCGAAGGTTCGTGCTGGCGCTGATCCGGCCCGTCGACGACAAGCTGATCGCACAGGCCGTGATCCCGCTCGACGAGCCGACGGCGCTGCGCTTGGTCGAAGCGCTCGACGATCCGATGGATCCGCCGCCGCGCGGCCGCGAGCTCGCGATCGGAGAAGCGCTCCGCACGCGGATGACGCCCGGCGTCCACACGTGGCTCGCGAAGATCATCTCCGTCGAAGTGCCACTGCCGGTGATCACGGTGCCGGCGGCGCGCCGCGCGCTGTCCTCGGCCGAGCGCGCGCGGATCATGAGCGCGAGCCCCGGCGATCTCGCGCGCGCACTCGCCCCCGCGCTCGCGGGTCCGGTCACCGGGCTCGTCACCGCGCTCGCGATGGTCGGCGCGAATCCGAGCGGCGCGGCGTGCGCGGCGCTGTTCGCGTGTGGCGATCCGATCGTCGATGTCGCGCGCCAGCTCGATCGCTTCAGCGGCGCGACCGAGGCCGCGATCGATCGCGAGATGACCGCACTGCGCCACCAGAAGGATCTGCCGGCGCTGGCGAACGCATTCTTGTTCCGCTGGGAGGCACATCTCCTCGCGCTCCAGGCGTGGATCGGCGTGACCGGCACCGTCCACGACACGCTGCGCGCGATCGACGCGCTCGGCGACGGGCTCGCGGGCCGCACGCTGTGGCAGGGCGTGTCGGAGGTCGTGATGTTCTGGCGCTACCGCAACAAGGAATTCTACGAGCGCGAGGCGACGATCGAGCTCGCCCAGTTCTGCGCGGAGCGCGTCGATCGCCCGATCGGCCGGCATGCGGCGCGGATCGTCGTCGCGCTCGTCGAGGGCAAGGCGGTCGCGGTCACCGCGGTGCGCGATCGCGTGCTCGATCGGATCGCCGATGCCGATGCCGAGACCCGCGAATTCGCCGCCCGCCTGATCCGGCTCGAAGGTGTGCCGGCGCCCCGCCCGGCGGTTCGCGAGTTTGGCTCGGCCGATCTCATCGCGACGATCCGCAAGACGTCGGACCTCGACGCGCTCGTCCAGTGGTGCGCGCATCCGCAGCCCGCGATCGTCGAGGAAGCGGTGCTCGCGCTGCTCGTGCTCGGCCCGCGCGGCCAGCTCCAGCTCGCCGAGTTGTTGGATCACCTCGTCGATCTGCTCCACCCGCTGCCGATCCTCGCGAGCATCCAACTGTGGGAAGACCCGGGCGCGGTCGCACGCGCTCGCGCGCTCGCTGGGGTCGGCGATCTGCCGACAGCGTGGCGGTTCTACATCAACCTCGCGCTCGCAGCGCGCGGCGAACCGGGTGCGCTCGATGCGGCATTTGCCGCTGCGCGCAGCGAGGGTCCCGACTGGTACTTCCGGCGCGACGACTGGGAGGCGCTGCTCCGCTGCGCCGAGCCGCTGACCTGCGCGCTCGCGCTCGCCGATTCGCCGCATCACCACGCGTATCAGCGCGCGGTCAGCCTGCTGATCTCGGCGACCCGCCCGTCGGATGCCGTGCTCGAAGCGCTCGCGCGGTTCCTCGAGGTCGACGGCGATCGCCCGCTCCACCTCCGCCGCGCCGCCGCGGTCCGGCTCGCGCAGACCGGTGATACCCGCGGCATGCCGCTGCTCGTCGAACAGATGCTCGACGAACAGGCGACCGAGTGGGGCATGTTCTCCGCCGATCACGACGTCGCACTCGCTGCCGTTGTCGCCGCGACGCTCGTCGGGGGGCCCTCGATCAGCGCGGAGAAGCGGATGTGGCAGGTGATCGAAGGCGCGCGCAAGGTCGTCGCGAAGCCGGCGATGCAGGAGATCTACGCGCGCGTGCTCGACGAGGCGATGACGACCGCCGCGCGCCGCGCTGCCGCCGCGATGGCGGTGAACGAAGGGCTCGCGCACGATCGGCTCGGCCGGGTCGCGGAAGTGTTCGCGTGGGGCGTCAAGCGCGGCGTCGAGCTCACGGGGCGAATCTTCCACTTCCATCTCACGAGCAAGGAGACCGACTTCGGCTACACGCGGATGTCGGGCGATCGAATCTTCGTCTCGCCGCTGCCGATGCTGCGCGGTGAAGCGAACGGCCAGGACATCGTCGAGGGCCTCGTGCTCCACGAGATCGGCCACCACGTCTATCACCGCGGCGAGGTCCCCGAGGCGCTGTGGGCGAAGGCGCATAAAGAAGGCATCGGCCACCTGCTCAACCTCGTCGCCGACGAGCACCTCGAGCGCAACCTGCGCGCGATCGATCCGACCTACGGCGATCGGCTGAAGCGCCTCGGCGCGTACGCGTTCCAGCACGCCGCACAGGAGATCGCGGTGCCGGTGCTGCTCGACTCCTTGCGCGCCGCCGCGGCGCCCGCGCTGATCAAGACGCCGCTCGAGGTCGGGTTCGCCGAGAACGCGGTCCGCCTCCGTCGCGGCAGCGTGCTGACCGAGCTCGATCGCGCCGATCACCCGCTCGCACGGTTCGCGCGCGCGTTCCGGCTCGGCCTCGGCAACCGGATGAACGATCCGAAGCTCGCCGAGGCACTCGCATTGACCCAAGGCATCCGCGACATGGACATGCCGCAGATGTACGAGCTGACCCAGAAGCTCGCCGCGCTGTTCGGTGGTGCGCTCCAGGTCGCGAAGGTGTTCGGCGGCGCCGAGGGCCTCGAGGCCGGCGATCACGAGCGTGACGACGACGTGTTCGGCTCCGGCGTCTCCGACGACGCGCTGCAGAAGGAGATCGAGCGCATCCTCGATCCGCGCCGCAAGAAGGGTGCGAAGTCCGGGACCAAGGGCACGCCCGAGAAGCTGTGGATCAACGTCGCGCCCGAAGAGGAGTTCGATCGGATCCGCACCGTCGAGAAGGTCCGCGGCAACCCCGACGCGCATCGCAGGCTCGTCCACGAGGTCCAGCGCCACGCGACCCGGCTGCGCGCGTTCCTCGACGACCTCGGCCTCCGCTGGGAGCCGCAGCGCGCTCGCACGCAAGGCCGCGCACTCGATCGCACGCGCCTTCTCCCGCTGGTCACCCGCAACGATCCCCGGATCCTGATCGCGCGCACGCCGCAGCGCCGTACCGACCTCTTCCTCGGCGTGATCGTCGATTGCTCCGGCTCGATGAGCTCGCGCGACAACATCGGCCGCGCGAAGCGGTTCGCCGCGCTCGTCGCCGAAGCGGTGCGGCCGATGCCGGGCGTCGAGGCGCGGTTCTTCGGCTTCACCGACAGCGTGATCTACGACGCCGGCACCGCGCGCGACTGCCACGTCGTCGGGCTCCACGCCGATGGCGGCAACAACGACGCGGCCGGCCTGTATCACGCCGCGAACGTCGCGATGGCGTCGGCGAAGCGCGCGAAGGTGCTCGTCATGATCTCCGATGGCCTGCCGACCGAATGCTCGGTCGAGGCGCTGCGCGGTCTGGTCTCGACCCTGACCCGCCGGCGCGGCATCGTGTGCGCGCAGGTCGCGGTCCACCCGCTCGAGGAGGTCTGCTTCCCGAGCTACGTCCTGCTCGACGGCGCGATCGAGCCGGCCGTCGCGCGGTTCGGTCGCATGATCGGCGATCTCGCGCGCCGGTCTTTGCTAGCGTAACGGCGATGTCGAAATGGACCGTCGAGGAGCTCGTCCCGGGGCGCACCGTCGAAGCGACGTTCTGGCCGAACCCGGCCGAAGGCTCCGCGTTCAAGTTCCGCGCGACTCACCTCGATGGCCGGCGCGCGCCGAAGGTGATCCTGTCGAACGACGAGCGAATCGTCGCCGGCGTGCCGTGCCTCGTGAAGGTCGTCGAGATCCACAAGCCCGAGCGCGACGACCGCGGTCGGATCGAGGTCGAGTACGTCGCGCGCGCGCCATTCCGGATCGAAGGCGTCTACCTCGATCCCGCGGTCTCGAAGAAGCTGCAGATCCTGCTCCAGAGCGGCCTCAACATCCTGCTCGACGGCCCGCAGGGCTGCGGCAAGACCGTGCTCGCTCGCTCGATCGCCGACTCGCTCGGCATGGAGTTCGTGTTCTTCAACTGCGGCGCCGTCGTCGAGGCCAGCGACTTCTTCGTCTCGATCCAGGTCCGCGCGTCCGCGACCGGCGCGCCGGTCACCGACTTCATCAAGACCGATATTCTCAACGCGCTCGAGGACGCCTCCGAGCATCCCGAGAAGCGTTTCCTCGTGTTCCTCGACGAGCTCAACCGCTGCCAGGAATCCGCGCGCAACGCGCTGATGCCCGCGCTCGACTCGACCCGCAGGGTGTTCCACCCGATCGAGAGCACGTTCATCCCGATCCCCGACAACGTCCAGTTCATCGCCGCCGTGAATCGCGGCCGCGAGTTCAGCGGCACGTTCGGCATCGATGCCGCGCAGCTCGATCGGTTCGCGCCGCTCCAGATGGATTACCCGCCGCCGAAGGCCGAGATCGAGATCCTCGCCCGCCGCCATCCCAAGATCTCGGCGGCGAACCTCGAGATCATCGTCGCGGTCGCCGACGCGATCCGCAACGCCGCCGATCTACCCGGCAGCTTGTCGGTGCGCGCGACCGAGGAAGCGTGCATCTATCTCGAGCACGAGCTGTTCGCCGAGGACGGCAAGCGCTCGCTGCCCGAGATCATGAAGACGTCCTACTGCGGTCGATTCCCCGGCCGGTGGGACGACGTCACGACGGACGCCGGTACCGTGTGGGGCCTCGTCCGCGCGACCCTCGGCACTCACAAGGTGCCGCTGCCGGAGGAGTAGGCCCGTACACGTACTCGTGTCGCGTGCACGTGCACGTGCACGAGCGTCAAGACCGAGAGCCGCGGCTTGGGTTCTCGTTTCGACGAGGTCCGACGGACGCTCGAAGCACTCGTTCGCACGAGATCGATCGGTCCGCGATCATTCCGAAGGGCAACCTCTGGTCAGACGTGCACGTGCACGTGCACGTGACACGTGTACGAGTACGTGATCACGCGAGTGAGCGGCGCGCCTGCCACTGCGGCCACACGAGCTCGGGATCGAGATCCGCGTAGCCGCGCGTGCGCTCGAGCGCCTGGGCATCGCGCGGCTCCATCGCGATGCACGCGCCGCCATCGCGGATCTTCTCGACCTGCTTCTGGGTCAGCGGCTTGCCCGCCTTGTCCTCGGCCGCCGTCAGGATCGCGACGAGCGCCGGCACGAACGTCATCTCGAGCTCGCCGATCTTGCGCGCCTTGCCGCCGGGAGGGCCGAGGCGCCACACGCCGTACGGGTTGTGACACGGATGGTCGGTCGGATATTCGAGATCGGGCCAGCGCTCGAGCACGCGCCGCGGCGTCTCGGCGTCGGACGTGAAGGTCTGCCCCGAGCGAAGCAGCGGATCCTCGGCGAGCTGATACACGTCGAAGATCGTTGCCAGCTCGCGCAGCGCCACGCGGTCGTCACGCCCGATCTCGATCCGCGTATCGGGAAGCGAGAACACGTGCATGCCGCATGTCTGGAGCGCAGTCTTGCCCTCGAGGATCGCGACCGCCGCGCGGTGCCACGCATGCGCGTCATCCGCGGAGAACACCTCGAGCCAGCGCGCGATCGTCCAGCCGAGCTTGGATTGCTCGAGCCGGACGGCGAGCGCACCAGCGGCCTGGAGCTGCTCGACCGCAGCCACGATCTGCGCGCGACCTTCGCGCAGATCGACGGACGCGTAGACGATCAGCGCACCGGGCGCGCGATCGATCTGCGCGACATCGTCGGCCGAGACCGTTCCGAACGAGAACGCCTGGCCGAATCCACCGTCATTCTCGATCCACTCGGTCTCGAATCCATCGAGCCGAGCGGCGCGCAGCGTTGCTGCGCCTGGAACGAACAGGGTGACGCGAATCAAGCGCGAGCGCGGCGCTCGGCGGACTTCGCGAGCTCGAGCAGGTTCGGCAGCGACAGCTTCTCGAGCTTCGCCGTGTAGTCCTTGTCCTTGCTCTGCTTGCCGGCGACGGCCGCGACCAGCTTGGCGCGGGTGCCGTACTTGGACTTCATCGTCTCGACCGCGTCGTGGAGGCGGAGGAGCTGATGATTCGACGCGGTCTTCAAGCGATCCGCGATCACGCCCGTGTCCTCGTCCTCGCGAGCGAGCGACGAAGCGAGCGCCTTCGCGAGCGCTTCCTTGCCGTGGTGGAGCTTGGTGACGCGCGCTGCCGGGTGGCGCGGCGCAGCTTCCTTCACCTCACCGGTGTCGGCCTTCTTCGCCGCCTTCGGAGCGGCCTTCTTGGCCGGCGCCTTCTTCGCGGGGGCCTTCTTGACGTTGGTCTTGTGCTCGGTCTTCTTCGTCGCCATGTGAACCTCTAAGGTCCGGCAGATCCATTCGATCCGTCAGACGGAGGCGCACTTTGCGCGGACCCTCCCCCGCCGTCAAGCACCGAAATCAGCTGATTGACCGCGGGCATATCGAGGTTCGCGGAGAACCGAACGATGCTCGCATCGGCAGCGATCTTCACCTGATCGACGATCTTCCCGAGCGACTTGGCCTGCGCGACCATGCCGAGCGCGGCGAGCTGGGTCTTCGCGAACGATTCTAGTGCCTTGGCATCGGCCGGGCTCGCCATCACGGCGCCGAGATCGATCTTGGCGCCCGAGGTTGGATCGATCGATACGACCATCGCCGACGGACCGGCGGTGACCGCGCCACTCGTGACCTTCACGAGGCCCTGCTTCACCCGTTCGTCGACCCGACCGACGGCCCAGATCGGGGCCTTCTGATCGACCATCGCGAGCCACTTCGTGAAGTCCGGATTGTCGGTGATCTTCTTGCCGCTGCCGAGTGCCTCGGTGACCGCGTCGCGATTCGCGCCCATGATCACGGTGTCCGCACGGCCGAACGCGAAGTACATGACGCGGTTGCCGTCCTTCGCTTCGTACATCGTGCGATTGCCGAGCGGGCTCGCGGTGAGCCCGCCGCTACCGGTGCCGACGAGCGACCGCACGCACGCGGCGAGCTCGGTCTCGACCAGCTTGCCGGTCGCGATGACCAGCACCGGCCCGGTACCCGGTTGCGGTCCGGGATGCGGACCGATCGCGAGCATCACGTGGCCGACGTTCTTGAGGTCGAGCTTGCACTGGTCGTGGAGCTGCTTCCAGCGATCCGCGAGAGCCGGATCGCGCTGGAGCAGCACGTCGACCGCGTGATCGACGAGCGGCGAGTCGGCGACCCGCTGCACGTCGATCGCGAGGACGACTTCCGACGACGCCGGCACGGCCGCGAGGCCGGTGACGTCCGCCGACAAGCCGTCGTTCGACGACTTCTTCTTGCAGGCCGCGCCGGCGAAGGCCAGCGCGACGCTGCAAACGATCGCGAGCCGACGGCTCACGATAGCTCCTATTACGGAGCTCCGCCCGGCGCGCCGCCCATGCCGCCACCGCCGCCCGCGCCCATCATGCCGCCCATCATCCCGCCGACCATCGCGACGAGTGCCTGGAGCTTCTGCGCGCTCATCTTGACGGTGACCTTCGCGTCGGTGTTGTCACCCGTGATGTCGAGCGTGTCGAACATCTGCTTGACCTGCGGGTTGTTGACCTGGCCCTGCATCATGCCGACGAGGCTCTTCGCTTCATCCGGCGACGCCATGCGAACGCGGAAGTCGAGCGTGAGGCCATCGGTCAGGTTGATCGAGCCGAACACGGCCTTCGGCTTGATGCCCATGCCGCTCGCCTTCGCGAGTGCCGGCGAGTTGCCGTTGATCAACATCCACAGCGAGTCCTGCGTGTTGATCTTCGAGTACATGTCGACGAACGTCTGCGACGTCTTGAGCGCCGAGCCGCCCTTGGCCGCTTCCTTGACGCCGTCCTTGGTTCCCTTCGAGCCGATCACGCCGAGCATCGTCGTGTCGTTGACGAACGTGAACGCGCTGGACGCGCCCGTCTTGTCCTTCATGAGCACGACGTCGCCGTCGACGGTCATCTCGGTGCCCTTGTCCTTCGCCTTGGCCTTCTCCTTGTCGACGCAAGCGAGGACCTTCGCCTTGTCGGGACCGTGAATCACGATCGCGCCGTCGGGCTCACCGCCGCCGCCCATGTTCTTCATGCCCATCGCGATCGACTTGATCGAGTCGAGCGGATCGAAGCCGCAGTCCGCCTTGAAGTCAGCGAGGCCGCCGGCGATCTTGTCCATGATCTTCGGGGAGAACTGCTTCCACAGCGCGCTCTGCTGGAGCTGCGCGATGTTGAGGCCGATCACCATCTCCGAGTCGACCGGCAGGAGCGATAGGTCGCTGCCGTTCGCATCGCTGATGCCACCGCCACCGCCGCCGGCCTTGTCGCCGGCCGGGTTGGCCTTGTCGCCTGCGGCGGTCTTGTCGCCACCCTTGGCGTCGTCTGACTTCTTGCACGCTGCACCACCGAGTCCGAGAGCGACGACGGCGACGAGCCAAGTATTGCGAAAGCGAACCATGTGCATTCTCCTCGATGCGTCCCCGAAAACGGACGTGCCTGGGCTTATAACACGGTGACCACCGAGGGTCGACGATCAGCCCGGGATGGTACGAGTAGATCGCGATGCCGTTTCTCCGCCACCGCCTCCGCGACTCCGACGTCTGGGCAAAGGTCGACGAGGCCGGTGCACTTGTCACCGATCGTGACGGTCGTGTGGAGATCGTTTACAACCCGAAGCCCGGCGCGAAGGTGTACCGCGCAGGCGCCCGCAATCTCTCGTCGCCGAGCGGCGCACCGATCGAAATCGCCGTCGGCGAGCCTGCCCCCGAAAAAGAGCCGGCGAAGCCGCGACAGGCTGCGACCGGTGCGACCTACCAGGCACCGGCCGACGCGATCCACGTTTGGACCGATGGCGGCGCCGCGCCGAACCCAGGGCCGAGTGGCGCGGGCGTCGTGATCGTCGATGGCGAGCAGACGACCGAGCTGTCCGAGTTTCTCGGCCCGGGCACGAACCAGACCGCGGAGCTCACCGCGATCCTTCTCGGCCTGACCAAGCTCGCGGCGAAAGATCGCCCGGTCGTCGTCTACTCCGACTCGGCGTATTCGATCGGCCTCTTGTCGCAAGGCTGGAAGGCGAAGGCGAACGTCGAGCTGGTCGAGAAGCTCCGCGCGGTGTGCCGCGAGTTCAAGGAGCTCCGGTTCGTGAAGGTCGCCGGTCACGCCGGCATCCCGCTCAACGAGCGCACCGATCAACTGGTCGGCGAAGCGATCCGGCGCGGCCGCTAGCGCGGCAAGCCGGGAACGAAGATCTTCGGCGCCATCCACGTCATGCTGACGTGCAGGCCGTCGCCGCGATCGAGCGCGCGCAATTCGCCGAGCCGCGTCGCGACGTAGTACGCCGCGCGCCGCACGAACGCACTGGCAGGTCCCTTCACGGGACCGATCGCAGCGACGATCACGCCGGGCTCGACATCGTCGGGCCACAGCGCGAGCATCGCGTGCGGGATCGAGAGCTGAAAGCCCCACCAGTATTCGGTGCACGAGATCGGACCCGCGAGCGTGCTCTGATTGCGATGCACGCGCTCGAGGACCGCCTCGAAGTGACCGTCGAGCACCGCGCCGCTCGCTTCGACGCGAGCGCGGAACTCGGGGTCACCCTTCGCCCGCTTCATCAGCTCGAAGAGGACGTCGCGCCAGCGATCGTCCGCCTCGTCTGCCACGGCGTGCGCGGACACTTAGACCGCACGATGGATCGCAGGCGAGCCGTGCTCGTTGCGATCGGAAACCCTAACGCCGCCGCCCATCCCCGTTGAAGAAGAGTAGGTACTGCGCGCACCCATGATGCGAATAGATTGAGCAATGACCGTGCCTCGCTGGGGCGCGTCGTTTCGGCCCCTACGGTGCGGTTTCGGGGTGTTGCGGGGTAGCGGTGTCCTCTCCAGAGGACAACCCGAGTTTCTTGTCTTATGCCGTGGATGCTTTTGGAGAGAGGTTCCATGATGTGAAGCGGTGGAGTCGAGCGCCCGATCCGAACAGGCCGAGCGGTCGTTCTATCGACGACTGCTAGAGCTCGGTGCACAGCGCGAGATCGAGCCGCTGCTCGATGAAGCGCTCGCGCTGATCGTCGATGTCACCGGCGCGACGGTCGCGTACATCGAGCTCTACGACGAGGACACCGACCAGCGGTTCTGGCGCGGTCATCGCCTCGAGGCGAACGACATCGAACAGATCCGCGCTTCGATCTCGCACGGCATCATCGCGAGCGCGATCGCGGGTGGCCGCACCGTCGAGACTCCGTCGGCATTCGCAGACGAACGCTTCGCGGATCTCGGCAGCGTCCAGCGCCACTCGATCGGCGCCGTGCTGTGCGCGCCGATCGGATCGCCGCCGCTCGGCGTCATCTACCTCCAGGATCGAACGCGGCCCGGATCGTTCGGCGATCGCGATCGCGAGCACGCCGAATTGTTCGCGCGTCAGCTCGCGACCGTCGCCGATCGTTTGCTCGCGCAGCGCCCGCGCCGCCGGCTCACCGACCACACTTCAGAAGTCCGCACGCGATTTCCGTGTGCTGACTTAATAGGCCGAACGCGCGCGTTGGCTCGCGTACTGCAAGCTGCATCGTTGGTGGCGCCGCTCGATGTCGACGTTCTCATCACCGGACCTTCGGGCACCGGTAAGACAGCCCTCGCGCGCGCGATCGCGAACAGTGGTGCGCGCGCAGGCAAGGCGTTCGTCGCCGTCAACTGCGCGGCGATTCCCGAAGGCCTCATCGAGAGCGAATTGTTCGGCGCCGAGAAGGGCGCGCACTCGACCGCGACGCGCAAGCTGATCGGAAAGGTCGCGGCGGCAGAAGGTGGCACGCTGTTCCTCGACGAGATCGGCGAGCTCTCTGCATCCGCGCAAGCGAAGCTGCTCCAGCTCCTGCAGGCGCGCGAATATCATCCGCTCGGTTCGCCGAGTGTGATGCACGCCGACATCCGCGTGATCAGTGCGACGAACGCGAACCTTCGCGCGTCGGTCTCCAAGGGCAAGTTCCGCGAGGATCTCTATTACCGCGTGCACGTGCTGCCGCTCGAGATGCCGGGGCTCTCCGAGCGCCGCGACGACATCCCCGAGCTCGTCGAGCACTTCTGCGCGGCGGCGTGCAAGCGCCACGCGCTTGGAACGCTTACGGTGTCGCGCCGTGCGGCCGCGGCATGCCGCGAGGCCGCGTGGCCCGGCCACGTGCGCCAGCTCGAGCACGCGATCGAGGCCGGTGTGATCCGTGCACACGGCGACAAGTCGACCGTACTCGAAGCGCATCACGTGTTCCCCGAAGTCGAGAAGGCCGACGCTCCGCTCAGCTTTCACGAATCGACGCGCATGCATCAGAAGCGACTCATCATCGAGGCGCTCGATCGTCACGACTGGAACGTGGCGGATGCCGCGCGCGACCTCGATCTCGCGCGGTCGTATGTCTACAACCTGATCCACGAGTTCAAGCTCGAACGTTCGGGCTCGAACTAGTTCGAAAACCCTGGTCTGTATCGGTGCACGCGGGTGGGCGTTGCACCACGGAGGTTTATGGCGACACAGCTGTTGTTGACGGGCGTTCCTGCGTTTGTTGCTCACGTCACGGGCTCGACCGCGATCCAGTTCGCGATCGACGAGAACGACTTCAACCCCGCAAATCTGATCAGCGTCGATCTCGCGAACAACACATCGCTGCCGCCAGCGCAGTGGGGAAATGTCGAGGTCGATATTTCGACAGCCGGTGGCTATTCGACGATCGGCCCGCGGTTTCGCAGTGGCGCGTACATCGGCGCCGCGTACATCGCGGAGAAGGTGCGCATCAAGTTTGCCGGCGCGCTCGCCGACTGGCCGCCTGCGGGTGATGACATCTATCAGTACCAGGCGGTGCTGCGTGCGAACGGTGACGTTCGTAGGTTCCACGGCTTTAAGGTCAACGTGTTCGCACCGACGACCGGTACGGTCGCGCACCTCGAGTTCATCCGGCCCGGTGGGACCGCAGGCTCGTCGGTGAATCCGCGGCGATGGATCGATCTCGCCGATGCGTCGGTGGTCGACCCGGCGACAAACGGGTTCACGACAATCACCGCACAGTCACCGGTCGGTACGATCGGTGCGGTGTTTCTGACGTCAACCGCGATGGCGAGTCAGTCCTTGGATAAGCCGAAGGTTCCAACGGCGTTTGGGATGTGAGCGATGGTGCGGTTGACGGTGATCAGCGACTCTGCGGATCGCGAGCTCGACGCCGTCCGCCGGACCATTGCTGCCTTCGATCGCGTCACGGATTCCGACACGCTGATCGATGTACTGCGTGGACATGCCCTGCGCCGAATACATGCCGCAACCTTGGATCTCGTAGGTCATAGCCGCGATCACGGGTTCCTCGTACTAGGCAATTGGGTCTTGGACGATTCACCGCAGACGAGCGCGACGTTCAGCGAGCTCGTTCGGCCGTGGCTCGATGCGATCGGTATCCGCGAGGTGCGCCTGCTTGGCTGCTCGACGGGAGCCGGCGAACGTGCGCGGACCGCGTTGAAAAAGATCGCCCTCGGAGCTCGCCGGGAGGTCTTTGGAACACGTAGGTACGTGAGCCGGCGTGACTACGACGCGCGAGGTTTCGTGAGCGATGACGTGCTACTCAACTCGAGCGGGATGCCGCCCGATCGTCGCGATCCGGTCGGATTCTTGCTCGGTGCGGCGACGGCTGTGCCACTGGCTGCGCTCGAGCTCGGAGCTGGTCCGCGATTGACGAGCGAGCAGCCTCTGTTGCCGGTAAACGAAGCCGTCGCCGCAACGATAATCGAATACGTCGACTGCTCACGAAGTTGGGTATTGCCGGGTCTACTCGCCGAACCGAACCCGATCGTCCTATGGAGCGAGCACAATTCCATCCGGCGTCTCGAGCTACTGCTCGATTGTCAGGTGGTGCGCGCATACGGCGCCTACCCCGACGACGAGCATGGTCGTCTATTCCGCGTGAAGGACCCGATCGCGCTCAGTCGCTATTTGGATGAGATCCTTCGATCACGCAACGCGCTCCGAGCTCGAAGTACTTGAAGCTCGCTGGCCGCATGTTCCACACGGCCAGCGTGTTGATGAGCGTGTCACGCGTACAAATGCTCCAGCTGCAGCCGCGGGTTGCATAGAAGTCCGCTTGGACCTCCGTGCGCGTCCACTCCTGAACGTTGCCTGCGAGGTTGAGAATGCCCTCGACGCTGACATCGCGCGGGGTCGCGTCGATCTTGTTCGTACGTACGTCACCGTCCGTGAACTGCGACTCCTCATCGCCGGTGTCGCGCAAGTTCGCGAATGACGCGTCGGAGGTGCCCCACGGCAAAGTCCGGATCGGATTCGGGTTCGGCCTGCCATCAATTTCCAGTGGACCCCGCAATGCGCGCTCCCATTCATGATCGCTGGGCAAGGCCTTGCCCATGAACCGGCAGAAGGCACGTGCTTGCTGCCAGGAGATGCCGCCCACGGGATGGTCATTGTTCTTCGCATCGGCAAGGAACCCTTTAGCGACGGGATATGCAGGTGCGACAATCGCGGTTGCGTTCGTGGGCGCCGCGAACATTCGGTAGGCTGCATTCGTCACCTCAGTGCGATCCATCGCGAATCCATCGAGATAGATATCGCGTTCCGGAGCGATATCCTTCAGGTCGATCCATGGACCTGTTGCCAGTGGCGGGCTCCCGCGCCCTCCGGATCGATACAAGCCAGCTGCGATCGCAACGGTTCCCGCATGTGTCGCGGCACACGTCGGAACCCTGACGATGATCCGGACCGGGTTCTCCCGTCCCGTATAGCCAGGCAAGCGAGCTAGTGGGACTAGCGACGGGGCGCAGGTCTCGCCGTTCGCCCCACGACCGTCGACCTGAAGAATCGCGCGACCGCCGCGGGTCTCGACCCGCCATACGCGCATCCCGTTATCTATCGTCTCCGTACGATCGGCGGGAATTTCCTCGGGCCCGGCGGCAAGCTCGTCGATACTCGAAGGCTCGAAGAGCTTCCAGTGAAGCGGTAGCTGCGAGGTTGGAACATCGATGGGCTCGAGGCTCGATGGGTTCCAGTCGAAGGCATGGAGCTCGAGATCGAAAATGCCGAGGTCTCCTTTGCTCAGCACCTCTTCGTGCAGCCGCTCCTCACGCTCCCGGAACCAGCGCACACCGAGAAAGGCGGCGACGCCGAGCGCGGTCGCTATACCGAGCAAGAGCGCGATCCAGCGATCGCGTCTCGCGCGGCGCGACACGGCGACGAGCTTGATCGGCCGCCAACCGGAAGCGCCGCGCGCGGCCCAGTCGCGGTCGAGCTCGTCAATCGCCGCGGCGAACGGGCGCACGTCGCGTAGCTCGGCGGCATTGAGCAGACTGGGCCTTTGTTCGGTCGAGCCGCGTAGGTGATGGCGAACGATCTCGAGCGCACGCTGGCGAGCGAGGTCGTTGCGATCGCTCCACGCGAGCACGCGCGGAACGAGGCTGTCGTGGACGAGCTCCCATGCTGGCTCGCCGCTGCGCGCACGGAGAGGCATGACGATGCCCCGCAGGCGTAGCGCTTCGAGCACGGGGCCGAGCCCTTCACCGGCCAGCACGGCGAGCTCTGCATCGGTGCGCACCGCGCGCGAACGATCCTCGTCGACGAGGGCGAGCAGCACACGGCGGGCGGTCGCGACTTGCTCTGCGGGCAGCTCGGTCTCGAGCACGCGATCGAGATAGTCGCGCACGATCTCGTCGAGCCCACCGAGTTGCTCGTAGTGGCGCGGCGCGAGCACTTCTTCGCCGGGCGCGAGCTGATCGAACAGCGCGGAGCACGCGAGCTGGAGGTGCGGCGGATAGACCGCTTGCTGCGGGGACCACCGCATCTCGGCGGCGAGCAACGAGGCGGCGCGCTGGAGATCCGCGAGCAGCGCGGCGAGCAGCGGTTCCTCGATCATCACGCGGCGCTCGATCAGCGGGCCGACGATCGCTTCGCGCGCGGCATCGACGGTGAGCGGGCCGAGGCGGAGCACGTTGTGCTGGTTCTCGAGCTGCGCGAGCAGGCTGGCGAGCACGTCCTCGCGCACGCTGAACACGACGCCGAGCTCGAGCTTCGCGGTCGCGCGTTCGAGCTCGCGCAACGCGTTCGCGAAGCCGGCGCTCGCGAGCGGCGCTTCGACTTGATCGACGACCACGACCAGCCGCTTGCCTTCGGCCTCGATCCGCAGCGCGGCGGCCGCGGCGGCGGTCTCGCCTTCGGGCCAGATCTCGCGCGCGAGATCGGGTGGCTCGCGACCGTGGCAGGCGACGTAGACGCACTCGACGCCGAGCGCCGCGAGCCGAGGACACAGACCGGCGCGCAGGAGCGACGTCTTGCCGGTGCCCGAAGGCGCCGTGTAGACGACCGAGCGGCGGAACAGAACCTGCTCGACGAGCGTGCCGATCTCGCGATCGCGGCCGTACAAGCGATCGGATTCGGTGAACGCGGCGAGGTGACGGAACGGCGGAGACTCGCTCGCGACTGGAGAAGACGTCGCGGCCCGCGACGCACCGCCGAGCGCGGCCGCGAGCTCGCCACCGTGTTGGTAGCGATCCGCGGGTGCGAGCGCGAGCGCCTTCGCGAGGACCGGGCGCAACGATGGATCGACGTCGTCGAGCGGCGGCACGAGCTGATCGGCGGCCTTGCGTCGCCAGCCGGTGAGCAGCGTGACGAGCACGAGCCCGGCGGAGAACACGTCGGAGCGCGGATCGACGCGGGCATCGCGGAGCTGCTCGGGCGCCATGTACGCGGGCGTGCCGCCGGCCGACTTGGTCTCGCTGCGGAGGCGCGCGAGGCCGAAGTCGAGCAGCACGAGGCGCTCGCCACCGTCTTTGCCTGCGACGACCATCGCGTTCGCCGGCTTCACGTCGGCATGGACGAGGCCGACGTCGTGCGCGGCGCCGAGCGCGAGTGCGAGCTGGCGCGCCAGAGCAACGGCGCGCGTCTTGTCGAGCACGCCATCTTTCTCGATCACTTGCTGGAGGTCGCGACCGGAGAGCAGCTCCATCGCGTAGAACAGCGAGCCCGCCGCGGTGATGTCGGCCTGGTAGATCCGCACCACGTTCGGGTGATCGAGCCGGCCGACGCTCTGGATCTCCTGGACGAACAACCGGCCGGTCTCGGAGCCGGGTGCGACGCCACCGTGGAGCACCTTGACCGCGACATCGCGGTCGACGGCGAGCTGGCGCGCGAGGTAGACGTTGCCGAAGCTACCGCGCGCGAGCTCGCGCTCGATCTTGAATCGGCCGGGCAACACGGTGCCGAGCACGGCTTCCTGTTCGGTCGAGCGCGGCACGCCCGGGCGACTCGTGAGGCGTGCGTCCCACGGACCGACGAGCGGCGGCGAGCTCGCGAGCGTCGCGGATTCGTTCGAGACCTGGAGCCGCGCGTGCTTCACGGTCTTCGCGAGGAAGTCGCCGAGGCTGCGCAGCGTGATCGTGCCGGTCTGCGGATCGACCGCGGCACCGCGCGCACCGGCGAGCAGCGCGTGGAGTGCCGCCGCGCGGCCTTCGGAGCGCTCGGTCGCGATCACGTGGCGCGCGCGGTTCGTCGCGAGTGCGTCGAGCCAATCGGCGTTGTCCTGCGGCCCGTCGAGCGACGCGACGACGACGACGCGATCCGCGACGCAATCGCGCAGCCGATCGGTGATCCACGACAGCGGCAGCGCGTGCTCTTCCGGATAGTTCGCGGCGTCCGGGCCGGTGACGAGGCACGGCTCGTCGTCGTGGACGATGATCGAGCCGGCGATCGCGAGCACGATCGTGTCGACCTTGTCGTCGCACAGCTCGCTCACGCAGCGCTTCCAGCTCGCGCGATCGGCGCCGTCGCGCTCGCCCGCGAGCGGCGACAACCGGCGCACCTTCCAGCCGTCGTTCGCGAGCAGCGTCTCGCCGATCTGCGCGACGAGCGAGGTCAGGGTCGACGTCGCGTCGGCAAGGCCATGCCCCACCGCCAGGATCGCAGCCCCCTTCGACATCTGGCCGAAAGGTAACGCACCAACGCAGCGTGGAGCGAGTTCACGTGGTGGCGCGCGCGAAATAGCCGACCGCGGTGCAGGGAATGCGCGCACCCCATTCGCGCGTCGCTGTGCGCAGCGCGGTACGGATCGGATCTGCCCGTTCGGGATCGACCTCGTAGCTCGCACCGAGGAACGCCCACACCTGATCGAACGTGCCCGATAGATCGAGCTCCCAGCGCTCGAACGGCGCGACGTTCCAGCGCTGAAACAATTCGCGCCAGCCTGCCTCGGACTTCGCGCGCGGATCTCCGAGCCTGGGTGCCGCACGCGGCGGCAGGAGCGCGAGGAACCGGTGGTACGCATCGTCCCCGTGCGCGGTCGGGCCACCGCCGAGCAACGCGAAGAACTCACCGCCCGCGACGAGCACGCGCGCGAGCTCGCGGATGACCGCCTCGATGTCATCGAACAGCATGAACGCGAGGTGACACGTCACCGCGTCGAAGCTTCGCGCCGCGAACGGCAGCGCCTGCGCGCGCGCACACGCCACGCGAGCGTCACCGCTGCGCACACGCAGCTCCGCGAGCGTGAGATCGATCCCTGTCGCACGCGTACCGAGCTCGGCGAGCAGCGCGCCATCGCCGCACGCGAGATCGAGCACGCGGGCATCTCGCCGCACGCGCGCTGCCATCCGCGCATAGGACCCCGCGCGCGCGAACGCCCGCGCCGTCACGCCGGGATGCGCCGTGTGAAATTCTCGCAGGAAGTTTTCCGACGCTGTCATGGCGCGACCGATGCAACTCCCTCGTTGCGAAAGGAGCTCGTCATGACTCGCCTACTCGCCACGTTCGCCGTCCTCGCGCTCGCCGCGCCGCGCGCGCTCGCCGCTCCGGCCAGCCCGGGTCCGGTCAGCATCAACTCCGACCGGGTCGAAGCGCAGAGCGCCGCAGACGCTGTCTCGGTCGACGAGACCACGGTCGCACTGTCGCAGAATCGCGTGATCGCGCTCAAGAACCTGTGGGACGACGCGGTCAAGGCCAACCATCCGAACGAAGCGGGTCGGCTCGCGGTCGAGCACTTCAAGGCGGTCCAAGAGGAGATGCGCGAGCGCGCCGAGCTCCAGCGTGCGCGCCGCCAGTTCTCGGTCGCGCGTGAACGCCTGATCGCGGACGAGTTCGCGGCGCAGCAGGGCTAGAGCTCGCGCTGCACGTCGATCGCGATGTCGCCGAGCGGCTGGACCTTCCAGCGCGCGGTCACCGCGTGGAGCAGCTCGTCCAACCGGGCGAGCTTCTCGGCGATCGGGATCCGGAGATCGGGCTGACGCTCGACGAGCTCGCCCGGAATTCCGTCGAGCTCGGCATCCGCGAAGTCGATGCCGTGGAGCTCGAGGTTCCAGAACTCGCGCCCCGCCATCGCCTCGACCAGGCGCTTGCGCAGCCACGCGGGCGCCACGAGCAGCGACGTGCCGATCGCGTGGACGCGCAGCCACGGCGTCGTCGCGATCGGGAGCTCGACGATCGGCGCCTGGCCTCGCCGCCACGGCGCATCCATTGCGGGCCGATACGGCTGCGGCGGCGCCGCGAGCAACTTCGGATTCGTCATCACCGCGCCGCTCGGCCGGCGAAAGGCCGCGAGCATCGCCATCACGACGCCCTTCGCGGCGTAGTACGGCGGCGATGGGAACACCGACGAGTCGTAGCGATAGCCGAGCCGCGCGAGCGCATCGAGCATCGCAGGCGACACGTCGTAGCCCGGCGCGCGAAACCCGCGGACGTGACCGACGACCGCCTTCAACACGCGATCGCACTCGCCGATCTCGTGCGCGACCTCGGATGCGGGCAACCGCGCGAGCTCGTACGGATGCGAGTACGAGTGATTGCCGAGCTCGTCGCCTGCGGCCGCGAGCGTCTTCAAGCGATCCGCGTTCGCGCCGTTCGGCGCACCGAGCGCGCGATCGAGATCCGCGCCGACGCAGAACCACGTGACGTGGATGCCGTGCTTCGCGAACAGCGCGGCCGCACGCGGCACCGCGCGCTCGTGGATCGCGTGCGCGAGCTCGGCCGGCGGCGTACCGAGCCCGTGGATCCGGTAGTAACAGGCGATCCCGTCGAGATCGATCGAGACCGCGCAGCGCACTACAACTTCCTGCCGGTGCGTACGGCGTAGGTCAGCTTGACCATGCCCTTCAGCACGTTCGGGACGCGCTTCGCGAGGTTGATCGCGGGCGCGCGCTTCTCGGCGAGCCGGATCGGAATCTCCATGACGCGGACCTGCTGACCGGCGCGGATCACGAGCTCGCTCGCGAACAGATCGCGATCGATCACGCACTGCTCGACGATCGGCACGATCGTGGCGCGGTGGAACGCCTTGAGGCCATGCGTGTCGGTGCCGCGGAAGTCGACCGCGATCCGCAGCATGCCGTTCAGCACGCGGGTCGCGACCCTCCGCATCATCGGCCGGTGATCGCTCGCGCCCTTCATCGCCTTCGAGCCGACGACCATGTCGGCATCGCCGTGGCGGAGGTCTTCCAACGCGCGGCGATGGAAATCGAGATCGCACAAGTCGATCTCCTCGCAGATCACCCAGGTGCCACGCGCCTCGAGGATGCCGCGGCGGAGCGCCTTGCCGTAGTTCGGCTCGCCGAGCGAGAACATCCGGACTTCGCTGCGCTCGTTCGCGAGGTGCTCGGCGAGCTCGACCGTGCGATCGGAGCTGCCGTTCTCGGCGATGATGATCTCGAATTTCAGATCCGGCGCGTGGAGCGCGGCGCGTACGGTGTCGAGCCCGTCGAGCAGCTCGGTCACTGCCTCGCGCAGGATCCCTTCCTCGTTATAGACCGGGATGACGATCGAGACGTCGGGAGCCACCGTGCGGGTTTTCTATCACGTCACGCGGTCGAAGCGATCGGTCTCACCGGCCGCCATGACCTTGATGTGGTCGCGGATGCCACGCGCGGTCGCCAGCTCGGTCAGCCAGCGCGCCGGCTCGTCGAGCTTCTCGTACGACAGCGCGAACGCGCCGTGATGGATCGGCACGAGCAGGCGCGCCTTCAGGTCCTCGAACGCGAACAGCGCGTCGAGCGGCGACATGTGGCGGTCGCGAAACGACTGCGGCATGAAGCCGCCGATCGGCAGCATCGCGATGTCGGGCTGGTAGTACTCGCCGACGTCGCCAAAGCCCGAGAAGTAGCCGCTATCGCCGCACAGGAACAGGCTCGGCCCGTTGCCGCGGACGACGTACGACAGCCCGCGCGCGAGGTCGTCGCTGCCGTGTGCGGTCGCCGCTGCGATCACTTGAACCCCGCGGATCTCGAGGTCGGCACCGGGCTGGAGCTCGACGACGCGCGCGAACCCGAGGCCCGAGACCCACGACGCCGCACCGGTCGGCACGACGATCGTCGCGGAGCGCGGCAACTTCTGGAGCGTCGGGATGTGGAGGTGATCGGCGTGGCGGTGCGAGATCAGGATGAGGCCGCAGTCGGAGAAATCGCCCGGCGCGAGCCCGGGCTCGACAGCGCGGCGAACCCCGCCGACCCAGCGCCCGAGCATCGGGTCGAAGCCGATCGTCAGCCGGTCGTAGCGGGCGAGCACCGTGGCGTGGCCACCGAACGTGAGCGCGAGCTGGCCGGCCGTGACCGGCAGCACGGGCTGATGACTCGCCGGCCGGGGCGCGCGGAACCAGCGCGAGATCCAGTGGCCGACCAGGCTGCGATAGCGCTCGACCGGAACGCTCTTCCGATGAAGCGTCGCGAGCTCTCCTGCGCGTGCACTGGACACGCGCGCGATCCTAACAATGATAGGTTGCGGGAGTGCAGTTCCGGGTCGCGCTAAGCCGATGGTATGTCGTGCTTCCGCTCGTGGCGGTGCTCGCCGTGGCGGTGCTCGCGCCCGGGCTCGGCGCGTTCGGCCTGTGGGAGCCGCAGGAGCGCCAGCTCGCGGATCGTCAGGCGCCGCGGCTCGATGCGCCGAAGCCGGCGGTCACGCCCGCGCCGCCCGCGACGAGCTGCCCCAAGATCGCACCGACCGATGCGCTCGCCCGCTCGCTCGTGCCGCGCGCGATGGTGCTCGGCCGAGACTACATCGACGACTCCGATGCCGGGAGACGGTTGCCCTTCGCCGTGCTCGGCATCCTCGCGGTGCTCGCGACCGCCGGCATCGCGATGCGCACGATCGGCGCGCGCGCCGGCCTGATCGCGGCGCTGATCGCGCTGTCGATGCCGCTGTTCGTCCTCCAGTCGCGGATGCTGACCACCGAGATCGGGACCGCGACCGCGGGCGCGCTCGTGATCTACGGCCTGCTCGCGCTGTCGTCGCTCGAAGACGTGCTGTATGGCGCGCTCGTCCCGCGCTCGCTGCTCCAGACCGTGCCGACGGTCCGGATCATCCCGGCGAGCCTCGAAGCGATCGTCGGTGCGTTGGCGCTCGCCGCCGGCCTGGCGCTCGGCTTCGTCTCGGGCGGGGCGATGCTCGGCGTCGCGGTGCCGCTCGCGGCGTTCGCCGCCGCCGGTGCGCTCGGCGTGCCGACGCTGCTCGATCTCGCCCGCGCGATCCGCAACGGCGCGATCGCGATCGGTCGCACGGTGAACCCGCGGTGGGGCGTCAATCGCGATCCCCTGCCCTATCGCCGCGGCGACAACGCGACGGCGTTGCTCGCGACCGTGCTCGCGGTCGTCGCGATCACCGCGATCGTCTATCAGATCTTCTCGCTCGAGACGCCGCATCCGGGCCTCATCCCGATGCAGCGCGAGGTCCTCGATCGCGCGATCGTCGCGCCCGGTTGCTGGTCTCCCGCGCTCGGCGGCGTGTGGCGCCCCGACGACGACATCCGCTTCGCGTTCGACTCGACGTTCGAGCAGATCGCGTTCGGCACGTTCCCGTGGGGCGTGCTCGCGCCCGTCGCGTTCTTCGGCCTGCTCGCGAGTGGCGATCCGAAGCGCCGGCGGATCGGCGCGATCACGCTGGCGTGGGCGAGCGCCGCGTGGATCGCCACGGAGTTGTTCCAGCGCAAGGTCGGGTTCGCGATCTACGCCGGCTTTCCCGCATTCGCAGTCGCACTCGGCACCTGGATCGATGGCGCGATCGATAACAAAGCGGATCTGCAGCAGCGCGCGTCGCGCTTGCTCGTCGCGCTCCTCGCGTTCGTCGCCGTGCTCGATCTCGGCAAGGACCTCCAGTCGTCGATCAGCTCCGACGGCCGCCAGACCGGCACGACCGCGCTGTCGGCGCTGCTCACCGATACGAAGGACATCTATCCCGATGTCGCGCGCTGGCTCGGCCTGCCGACCCGGTTCTGGGTGCTCGCGCTCGGTCTCGCGATCGGGCTCGGCGTCGCGCTCTCGCTCGCGTTCGCCGGTAGCCGCGAAGGTTGGCAGCGCAAGATCGCGCGCCGCGCACCACTCGCGACCTGCTTCTTCACCGTCGCGCTCGGCGCGTTCTGGGCGTTCGGCTGGTTGCCGTCGCTCGGCACGAACCTGTCGACGAAGCCGCTGTTCGACACGATCGAGCAGCTCAAGAAGCCCGGCGATCAGGTCGTCCTGATGGGCGACCTCGGCGATGCGCCGCACGACTACGCGCCCGATATCAAGCCGGAGGTCGCGACCGCGCGCGAGCAGGTCGTCGCCGCGATCGGCCGGCCGAACCGGGTGTTCGCGATCGCGCCCGCGACCGAGCTGTGTCAGCTCCACCGCGAGATCGGTGGCAAGCCGTACTTCGTGCTCGACGATCGCAACATCAAGTCGACGCTGCTCTCGAACAAGGTCGACGGTACGACCGACAAGAATCCGCTCGGCAAGCTGATCATCCACACCGAGCCGAAGCAGATGACGTCGCGGCCGAAGGCGCGGATCGTGTTCGACAACCGGATCGAGCTGCTCGGCTGGGATATCCCGAAGTCGGTCCACGCCGGCGAGCGGTTCGACGTGCGCATGTACTACAAGATCCTCCAGCCGGTCGGCGGCGCGTGGACCGTGCTGTTCCACTTCACGGGACCGACGTACTTCAATGGCGATCATCTACCGATCGACAACAAGTGCCCGACGTCGACGTGGCAGCCCGGCGACTACATCATCGACACGCACACCGTGAATGCGGCCGGCGGTGGCTACGCGGTCGGCACCTACGAGGTGTGGACCGGGTTCTTCACCGGATCGAATCCGAACTTCCGCAATATGACGGTCAGCGAGGCGCCTGGGGACATGCGCGACAAGGACGATCGCGTGAAGATCACCACGATCTCGGTCGATTGAGAAACGCGGTTGCACCGATTTCGAATTCGGGGTTATGACGCCGGTGATGGTTCGAAAGGGGTCCGCGGAGGTGCCGGTTATCGAGATGGTCGACTCCGACCGTCGCGCCGCCACGCGCGTGCTCGTCGACTTCGAGGTCGACTACGCGTCCGAGGATAACTACCTGTTCGCGTACATCACGGATATCAGCGAGACCGGCATCTTCGTCCGCACGACCTCGCCCGAGGCGCCCGGCACGAACCTCAACTTGCGGTTTCGGATCGATGACGGTCCGCAGATCGAGGTCGAAGGAAAAGTCATCTGGGTCAATCCGTTTCGGCCGGGCATCGCGGATAACCTGCATCCCGGTATGGGCATCCGATTCATCGCGCTCGATGACGAGCTGAAGGATCGCCTGCTCGAGCTCGTGCGACGCTTCGCTTATCTGTCATGACGATCATCTGCGGTACCGATCTGTCGCACGCGAGCACCGGTGCCATGGCCGTCGCGCGTGCGCTCGCGACGCTGCGCGGCGAGTCCGAGGTCATCGTCGTCCACGCGGTCGACTCCGATGCCGAGGGCGAGGTCGAGCACCTTCGCGCTGCGCTCGAGGACGTGATCGCGCGCGCCGGCGAAGGTCCGACGCTGCGCGCCGAGCTCGTCGTCGGCCCGCCCGAGACCGCGCTGACATCGTACGCCGAGACCGAAGGCAGCGAGCTGATCGTCATCGCTTCGAACAGCAACGACAAGACCAGCACGCTCGGCTCGACCGCCGCGAAGATCATCGCGATCACGCGGACGCCGGTGCTCGTGCTCCGCGATCCGGCGCCGTGGCTCGCGTTCTGCGCGAAGACGCGGCCGCTGAAGGTGCTCGCCGCCGTCGACGATTCGATCTCGGCCGACCTCGGTCTGCAATGGATGCACGGCCTTCGCCGCCAGGGCCCCGTCGAGGTCGTCGTCGGTGCGGTGTACTACCCCGACGATGCGGCCGAGAAATACGGCCTCCACGCGAAGACGCTCGTCGATCGCGATCCCGAGATCGAGAAGCTGCTGGCGCGTGATCTGATCCGGCGATTCGGCGCCGGCGATGGCGTGGTCGCGCGCACGCGTCGCGGCCTCGGCCGGATCGGCGATCACGTGATCGAGCTCGCGAACGACGAGCACGTCGATGCGCTGATCGTCGGCACGAGTCAGCGCACGGGACTCGATCGGCTCGGCTCGGTGTCGTCGGTCGTCGTCGAGGATGCGCCGCAATCCGTCGTGTGCGTGCCGCCGAGCGCGACGTTGCCGACGTTCGTGTTGCCGCCGATGACGATCGCGCTGGTCGCGACCGATCTGTCGCCGTTCGCGAATCGCGCGGTCGCCTACGCGTTCGCCGCGGTACCGGAGAACGGCGAGATCCACATCGCGCACGTCGTCGGCGAAGACGACGCGGTCGACGAGGCCGAGATCGTGAAGCAGCTGCTCGCGCAGACGCCGGTTCCGCTCGCCGGCACGCCGCGCAAGGTCACTGCCCACGTCGTCCGCGGCGACGATGCCGCGACCGCGATCGCCCAGACCGCGGCCCGCCTCGGCGTCGACTTCATCGCGATCGCGTCGCACGGTCGTACCGGCCTGACCCGCGCCCTCCTCGGCTCCGTCGCCGACAAGCTGCTCCAGGCGACGAAGAAGCCGGTTCTGGTTCTACGGCCCGGCTGACAAGCAAACCGACACCTGTCGGGTCATAGCCACGTCGAAACACGGCGTTGCGCCCGAAAACTCGTGGTACGGCGGTTGCTGAAAGGTCCGTACGCATGAAGCGGTTCCTGCCTCTGATCGTGCTCGCGGTGCTCGCGGGCATCTACGTCGGTTACAAGCGCTACCTCGCGGGTCAACCGTTCGAGTGGGCCGGCACCGTCGAGGCGCGTACCGTCACGATCGGGTCGCGGACCGGCGGTCGCGTCCACAAGCTCAACGTCCAGGAAGGCGATCACGTGACCGCCGGTCAGGCGCTGATCGAGCTCGAGCCCGGCGACCTCACCGCGCAACGCGCGATTGCAGCCGCGTCGCTCGAACAGGCGCAGGCCGCCTACGACAAGCTCAAGAAGGGCGCGCGCCCCGAAGAAATCGCGCAAGCGAACGCGCGTGCGGCGCAGGCCGGCGCAGCGCTTGCGGAGGCCCGCCACGGCTCGCGCGCGGAACAAGTCGCAGCGGCCGCCGCCCGTGTCGCCCAGGCCCAGGCGGTCGTCGACAAGGCCGCACTCGACGCGGATCGTGCGCATCGCTTGCTCCAGAGCGGCGCGATCGCGAAGGCCGAGGCCGATGTGAACGACACCGCGCTCGTAACGGCGCGCGCCGAGCTCGATGCCCAGCAGAAGGGGCTCGACGAGCTCCGCGCCGGCGCACGCGTGGAAGAGAAAGATCAAGCCGCCGCACGTGCACAGGAAGCCGATGCCGCCGCGAAGCTCGTGCTCGCGGGCGCGCGCGTCGAGGATCTCGCCGCCGCACAGGCACAGGTCGAAGGTGCGAAGGCGCACGTCGATCAGCTCGACGTGATGATCGGCGAGCTCGTGATCCGTGCGCCGAACGCCGCGCGAGTCGAGGCACTCGATCTCCGCCCCGGCGACATCCTCGCCCCGAACGCGCCGGCGGCGACGCTGCTCGAAGATGGCCAGCTCTACGTCCGGATCTACGTGCCGGAGACCGAGATCGGGCACATCAAGGTCGGCGACACGGTACCGATCACGGTCGACTCGTTCGGCTCGCGCTCGTTCGAGGGCAAGGTCGAGCACATCGACGAGAAGGGCCAGTACTCGCCGCGCAATCTCCAGACCGCCGACGAGCGCGCGGACCAAGTGTTCGCCGCGCGGATCGGGCTCGTCGAGGGCAAGGATCAACTCCGCGCCGGGATGGCCGCGTTCATCCACGTGAAGAAATGACCGAGCAGGCTGCGATCTCCGTCGAGGGCGTGAGCCGCTCGTTCGGCGACTTCGTCGCGCTCGACGACGTCAACCTCACGGTGCCGACCGGGCTCGTGTACGGCCTGCTCGGGCCGAACGGCTCCGGCAAGTCGACCCTGATCCGCGTGCTGTGCGGCCTGCTCGCGCCGACGAAGGGCCGCGCCTCGGTGCTCGGCCTGGACGTCGCGAAGGAAGGCCCCGCGATCCGGCGCCAGATCGGCTACATGAGCCAGAAGTTCGCGCTCTATCCCGACCTCACCGTCGTCGAGAACCTCGAGTTCTACGCGCGAGTCTACGGCCTCGCCGGCGCTCGCATGCGCACGCAGGTCGAAGCCGCGCTCGCCCTGACGCACATCGAACCGTACGCCGGGCGCCGCGCCGGCCTACTCTCGGGCGGCTGGAAGCAGCGCCTCGCGCTCGGCGCCGCGCTGATGCACGAGCCGCGCGTCGTCTTTCTCGACGAGCCGACTGCCGGTATCGATCCGGTCGCACGGCGCGAGCTGTGGGACCTGTTGTTCGCGCTCTCCGCGCGGGGCATCACGCTGCTCGTCACGACCCACTACATGGACGAAGCCGAGCGCTGCGCCGAGGTCGGCTATCTCTACCTCTCGAAGCTGCTCGTCACCGGCACGCCCGACGTGTTGAAGGCGTTGCCGCTCGTCAACCAGGCGCATACCCGCCGGCTCGAGCTCGAGACCAAGAGCTCGACCCGCGCACTCGGCTGGTTGCGCGCGCAGCCGTTCTGCCGCGGCGCGACCGTGTTCGGCCAGGCGGTGCACGCCGAGATCACCGAAGCGATCAGCGACGACGATCTGCTCGCGCGGATGGCGGCGGCAGGCTTTCCGGCGACCGCGCGACGGATCACGCCGTCGCTCGAAGACGTGTTCGTCGCGCTCACCGAGCAGGCGGCGGCCGATCGCGCGAAAGCGAGCGCCGCGTAATGTGGACCTCGTTCGTCGCGATCCTGCTGAAGGAGTTCAAGCACATCTTCCGCGACCGCGGCACGCTGATCATCTTCTTCACGATGCCGATCATGCAGCTCGCGCTGTTCGGCTTTCTCGATCAGAACGTCCGCGATCTGCCGACCGTCGTCGTCGATCAGGATCAATCGCGCGAGTCGCGCGAGCTGATGGACGAGATGCGGGCGACCAAGACGTTCGCGATCGCGAGCGTCACGAACTCGCCGGAGAAGGCCCGCGACCAGATCGCGCGCGGCACGGTGCGGGTCGGCGTGATCATCCCGCCCGACTTTCACGAGCGGCGCGCCCGCCACGACAACGCGCAGTTCCTCGTGCTGATCGATGGCTCCGACTCGACGGTCAGCGCGCAGGCGCTCGCCGCGGTCAACGGGCTCGTCGCCCAGGCGAACCTCGATGCGGTCCAGGGCGCCGGCGCGCGGCCGGTGATGTCGGCGCAGCCGATCGTGCTGTTCAACCCCGAGGGCAAGACCGCGAACTACATCATCCCGGGCCTGATCGCGATCCTCTTGCAGCTCGCAGCGCTGATCCTCGCGTCGATCGCGATCGTCCGCGAGCGCGAGCAAGGGACGATGGAGCAGCTGCTCGTCACGCCGATCAACCCTACCGGCCTCGTCCTCGGCAAGCTCGCGCCGTACCTGGTCATCGGCCTGATCGAGATGGGCCTCATCCTCGGGATCATGCGGTTCGGCTTCGGCGTGCCGATCAACGGCAGCCTGCTGTTCCTGTTCCTCACCGCGATCGTCTACTTGTTCGCATTGCTCGCACTCGGCCTCACGATCTCGATGGGCGCGCAGACCTCGATGCAGGCGATGCAGTCCGCGCAGATGTTGCTGCTGCCGTCGATCTTCCTGTCGGGTTACATCTTCCCGGTCGCCGGCCTTCCTCGCGTCCTCTACTGGATCGGCCGGATGCTCCCCGCGACCCACATGATCGACATCATGCGCGGTGCGGTGCTCCGCTCGGCTGGACCGTTCGATCTGTTGCCGTCGCTGCTCGCGCTCGGTGCGATCTCGACGGTGCTCGTCACGATCTCGATCCGCCGCGTCCGCCGCCTGACGGTCTAGTTCGTACAGGCCGGCATCGCGTTGACCGGCGAGCACTCGGTGCGCGCGCCGCCGGCGGCGACCGATTCGGCCCACGCGAGCCCCTTCCAGTGGTGGTCCATGATGTTCGAGTGATCGGCATCCGAGATCACGCACGTGTCGACATCGACGTTCGCCGCCGTCAGCACGTTCGCGATGCACGAGCCCTCCTTCGCGGGCGGCATGATCAGGTCGAGCGCGCCCGCGACGATCAACACGGGCCCGGCGGTCGGATCCGGCGTCAGGATGTTGTGCTGCAAGAACGCGAAGTACGCCGAGCCATCGCCGGTGCATCCGGCCTGGTTGTCCATGCACGCGAGCATGCTCGTGCGCAGCGTCGGCTCGATCAGATCGCCGGTGTGCAGCATCGACGTCTGGATGTAGCCGCCGAGTGCGACGAGACACTGGCTCTGGATATTCGTCTCGAGCGTCGCCTGGAACTGCGCCGGCACCGCCTGCTTGCCGTGACCATCGCCGACGTGGTTCTCGAGGAACGCGTACTGCCGCATCACCGCGACCGAGCTGTACGACAACCCCTCCGCGATCGTGAGCTGGGTCGGATCGCGCAGGATCGCTTCGTAGTCGAACGACTTGGGGCTGATCGGCCACTCGGGTGCGTAGACCACGGTCGCGAGCAGCGTCCCGACGCCGGCGCCATCCGCGTGGATCAACGAGTGTGCAGACAGCGCCGCGCCGCCGCCCTGCGAGTAGCCGGTGATCACGAGCTCCGGTGCGGTCAGCCCCGCCGGCAACAGCGCGCGCAGTGCGCGTGCACCGTCGAGTGTCTGCCAGCCCTGCGCGCGGTTGTCGAGATAGTCCTGCGTGCCCGCGTTGCCGAGCCCCGCGAGGTCGGGTGCGATCGTCGCGAACCCGCGCGCGGCGAATGGCAGCGGCAGGCTGTCATCCGAGTCGACGCTCGGCACGCAGTTGTCGGCGAGCCCGACGCTGCCGTGGATCGCGACCGCGAGCGGCACCGGGCGCGCGCGCGGCGTCGACGGCAGATACACCCGCGCCGTCGACACGGCAGGGCCGCCGTTGCCATCGCGGGTCTGATACGCGATCCGGTATTGCTTCACCGCGCTCGTGACGTCGATGTGATCGCCGACGAGCGCCGGGATGTCGGCCTGCGCGAGCACCGGATCGACCGCACACGCGAGGATCGTCCCGAGTGGTGCATTCGGCCGCGCCGCCGCGACGTAGACATCCGCCGCACTGTCCGTGCACGGCACGACCGGCGTGTCGGTCGGCGCGGTCAGGTCGGCGTCGATCGCGCGAGCGCCGTCGATCAGCCGCGAGTCGCGGATCGCGGGCGCGTCGCTCGGCCCCTCGTTCGAATGAGAGCCGCAAGCGGCGAGCACGAGCGCAGCGACTCCCCAACGGCGCATGCCGCTTCGTAGTGCGTGCGCGCGGCGCCCGCAATCATGTTCACCGCGGTCACGAAACCGTAGCGCTGCGGTAACAGATGTTTCAGCGCAGCGGGCGCGAGCGACCGCGGAGCTCGAGCAGGCCGTGGAGCTCGAGCTGGCGGATCCGCTCGCGGGTCAGGTTCGTGATGTCGCCGACCTCTTCGAGCGTGTGGCCGCCGTCATCGGCGACGTCGAGCGCACAGGTGTGCTGGAGCTCCCACGGCTCGAGGTCCGGGAAGTTGAGCTTGATCGATCCGGTCCGCGGATTGACGTCGAGATAGAGGTGGTGCTTGCACGACACCCACGGGCACGGCCGCTGTTCGTGCTGGCACTCGGCGCGGGTCCGCGGGCGCTCGGCCTGGAGCGTCGCGGTGTTCGTGACCTCGCGAAGCTCGAGCGTCGTGAGGCCGCGGGCGGCGATCGTGCGAGCGCGCGGGCGCGACCGGCGCGGCCGGATCTTGCGGCTCGTCGTCGGCACGTCGATCGGCATCTCGACCTGATCTGCGCGGACTTCCGGCTCGAGCGGGAGCTCGAGCTCCTCGACGAGCTCGTCGATCGTCTCGGGCTCGTGCACCGGCGGCTGGACCTCGCCGCGCGTTTGCAACGCCGCGAAGAAGTCCGAAGGTGGCACGGTCCCGACCGCGCGCGCCCGCGCTTTGACCTCGACCATGTCGCGCGCCGGCAACGTCGGCAGCTTCGGCATGGAGCCGCGAGCGAGCGGCTCCTTCGAGGCGAACACGAGCTCGGCCATCGTGAGGCGTGGAATCGGCTGGGTGATCTCGTCGTGGCGGTCGCTCGTCGCGAGCCACGGCTCGTCGTCGTTCGCGATCGAGTTGCCCCCGAGATCCGTGACCGCGGTGCCGACCGCGATGAACGCCGGCGGCTCCGGATCAGCTTGCTCGTCGGTACGGGCGTTCGGCACGCCTGCGAGGTCCTCGAACAGCGGGTGCTCGGTCGTGACGGCTTCGTCCCAGAAGTTCCGATCGTCAACGCTCATCGAATTGTCCCCCATGTGTGTCGTGGATCCACGCGCGCGTGAACCCACGACACGCGGAGCGCCGAACGAAGGACACCGGGCTCCCCACTTCGAGCCCTCACGTCCCTCATCGTCACGGCCTCAGCAGTCCCAGGTTCTAACAGGCTCAACCTAATCTCAGCACTCCGGATTGCGCAAGAACTCTTGCCAAAAATTCGCTCTGAAGAGATCTCGGCGATTTCATCTTGGCCGTGAAGTTGGCACGCGATAGCGATCCGATCCGATGAGAGGGCCGATGAACGCGCCGGTGAAGCGATGGGGAGGCGCACGCGCCGGCGCAGGCAGGCCGAAGCGCGGTGCGATCGCGAGCGAGCCGCACAAGCAGCGGCCGGCACACCTCTGTTCGCAGCCGGTCCACGTCGTCGCGCGGGTGGTTCGTGCCGCGGGCGTGCTCCACGATCGCCACGCGCGCCGCGCGATCGAACGAGCGCTACAGCGCAGCCTGGGCCACAGCGCATTCCGGATCGTGCATCTCCGGATCGCGCAGGCGCGGATCGAGCTCGTGGTCGAAGCGAGCGATCGGATCGCGCTCGCGCGCGGCATGCAGGGCTTTCAGGTTGCGGCTGCCAAGCACCTCAACCGCCTGCGCGGCCGGCGCGGCTGCGTGTTCGCGGATCGCTATCGCGCGCGCCCGTTGCGGACGTTCGCGGCCGTTCGCGAGGTCGTCGGCACCGCGGTGCGGCGCGGCCCTACCTCCTACGAGCTTCCGGACGGCGTTGCTGAACGCTGGATCGCGATCGCGTGGCCCGAAACCGCGCTGCTCGTGCGGGGCCCGCCCTAGCAATACGACCCTCGCCTACACGCGGCGCACGTCACCAGCGATGCGCTACCCCTCGCGGATGTTTCCTTCTCTCATCTGAAGCGTAAGCTCGTCGGGTGCGATTGATCTATTCGGGGCTCGCGCTGGTCTCCCTCTGCGCTTGCGCGCATCACGATCCAAACCTCGACCAGCACGATGCGCGTGTCGACGGCACACCGATCCAACCCGACGCGTTCGCCGGGCCGTGGTCGGATTTTCCACCCACGCCGATCATCGATCCGGGCGGCACCGCACCGACGGATAGCGGCACGCTGTTCGGCGATCCGATGACCGGCGCCGCGACCGGCGGTCCGTGCTTGTTCGAACCGGAGGTCGGCACGATCTATCCGCACAACTGGATCCGCCCGCGGTTCACGTGGATCCCGACCGGCAGCGAGAACCTGTTCGAGCTCCGGATCACGACGCCGACCCAGGTCAACCCGCTCGTCGTCTACACGTCGGCGACGACCTGGACGATGCCCGCCGCGCTCTGGCTCGGCCTCCAGACCCACTCGGTCAACACGCCGCTCACCGTCGCGATCCGCGGCGCGGTGTACAACGGCACGCAGCTGACGAGCGGGCCGGAGCACGGCTCTTCCGGCGACATCTCGATCGCACCGGTCGATGCCCCCGGTGCGATCGTCTACTGGACGACGACCGGCGGCACGCGCCTGCGCGGGTTCTCGATTGGCGACGAGACCGTGAAGGACATCATCACGCCGACCGACGCCGGTAGTAAGTGCGTCGGCTGTCACTCGTCGACGCCCGATGGCAGCTACGTCGGCTTCTCGTCGAGCCAGAATCCGGGCAACGGCGATCCGACGACGCTCGGCCTGCTCACGTCCGACGGCACGCACACCGCGCCGCCGTTCATCACGGCCTCGGCGCAGACGCTGATGGCGCGCCAGAACCAGGAGCAGCCGGTGTTCTCGAAGATGCACTGGCAAGCCGGCGACCACACCGCGGTCACGATGTATCCGATCAACTCGCGGTTCGAGATGATCTGGACCGACCTCGAGGCCGCCGACACGACGACCGGCTGGGGCACGATCGCGCGCACCGGCGACGTCACCGGCGCGACGCCGAACGCGGCCGCGTATGCCTCGTTCGCGCACTCGAGCGACACGCTGCTCTACGTCAGCGCACCGACCGTCTCGTCGGGTGTGACCGTGACGCACGGAAATCTCATGACGGTCCCCTACAACAACCGCGCGGGCGGCACCGCGTCGCCGATCACGGGCGCCGCGACGACGACGTACAACGAGTACTACCCGACGTTCTCTCCCGACGACACGTACGTCGCCTACAACCGCGTGCTCGACGGCCAGTCGAGCTACAACAACGGCCAGGCCGAGGTCTGGATCATTCCGACCGCCGGCAGCGCGACCCCGGTCCGGATCGCGGCGAACGATCCGCCGCAGTGCACGGGCAAGGTCAGCCCGGGCGTCACGAACAGCTGGCCGAAGTGGGCGCCCGGCGCCAACGACGACGGCGGCAAGCGCTACTACTGGCTGACGTTCAGCTCGACCCGTGGGACCGGTGGCAATCCGCAGCTCTACGTCACTCCCGTGGTCGACGATGGCACCCAGCTCCACACCTACCCCGCGCTCTATCTCTGGAACCAGCCGGCGACCGAGAACAACCACACCCCGGCCTGGGACGATTTTCAGATTCTTCAGTGACCCGGTCACATTTGCGGGTCGGGCAACGTCACCTAGTCATGAAGATCAAACTGACCACCATCTACGTGACCGACCAGGACAAGGCGCTGCGCTTCTACACCGAGGTGCTCGGCTTTACGAAGAAGGCGGACTTCAGCCAGGGCCCGTTTCGCTGGTTGACCGTCGTCTCGCCCGACGATCCGAACGGCACGGAGCTCCAGCTCGCATCGGATAGCGATCCGGCCGGCAAGGCGTTCGCGAAGGCGAAGCTCGACGCCAAGCAGCCGGCGATCATGCTGTTCACGGACGACATCAAGGCCGATTGCGATCGGATCAAGACAAAGGGCGGCGAGCTCTTGATGCCGCCGACCGCGGTGACCGGCTCGACGATCGCGACGCTCGCCGATGGCTGCGGCAACCTCGTCCAGCTCAGCCAGATCACCTGGAAGGGCTAGCTGATCGGCACGATGTCGAGCGCGTCGAGGCGCGCTCGATCCATCACGACCTCGGCGGTCGCGATCCGATCGTCGACGAACGTGAACTGGAGCACCCGGAGGAGCTTGCCCTTCGGCGCGATCACGAGGCCGACCGCACCATCGATCAGCGCGACCGTCGCACCCATCTTCTCGATCAATTGAGAGAACGCGACGGCGCCGCTCGCCCACGTGCGTGCACCGCGGACCTCGCGAACGTTGCCCTTGTCGTCGGTGGCGCGACCGACGACATCCGGATCGAGCACCGCGACCATGCCTTCGACATCACCGCGGCGAAGCGCGGCGATGAACGCCTCGACCACCTTGCGCTGACTCGCGAGATCCGTATCCGGTGGCGGGCTGCCCTGGACGCGCCGGCGCGCGCGACTCGCGAGCTGCCGCGTCGCTTCCGGCGTGCGCGCTACCAGCGGCGCGATCTCTTCGAACGGCAGGCCGAACAGATCGTGGAGCACGAACGCGAGGCGCTCTGCCGGATCGAGCTTGTCGAGGACGATCAACAGCGCGAGCCCGACCGAATCGGCGAGCACGAGCTCCTGGTTCGCGTCGCCGGGCGCTGCACGCTCCGCGACCGCAGCGAGCGGCTCTTCGCGCCGCGCCGTGCGCGAGCGCAACATGTCGAGGCAGATCCGCGCGACGACCGTCGTCAGCCAACCGCGTGGGTTCGCGACATCGGTGGGGTCGGCGCGATCGAGGCGCAGCCAGGCCTCTTGGACCGCATCATCGGCTTCGCTGAGCGAGCCGAGCATCCGGTAGGCGACGGCCCGCAAGTGGGACCGGTGAGGTTCGAAGTCGATCGTCATGACGTCCTGACGGCTCAGCCGGGCGAGATGTGACGAGCGCGCGCCGGCGGAAGCTCCGCAACGTAGCGGGTCGCCCGTTCGAGCACCAGGCCACACACCGCTGTCGGGATCAGCGCCGGCACGAACAGGTCGGTGAGCCCGAGCGCCGCCGCGAGGGCGAGCAACAGGCCGACCGGTACCAGCACCAGCACGGCGCCGCGCACGCTCACCGGCTGCGCGTGCAGCGCGCCGGCGACGATGCCGAGCAAGTAACCGATCACGAGCGCTGGCACGATCCCGAACAACAGGACGAGCACGGCGACCTCGCGGCCTTCCTGCAGGCCCATCGCGATCGCGATGAAGATCGCGTTGCAGCTGCCGATCACGACGCCGCGAGCGCCGGCCTCCGAATTCCGCATCGGCTGCGCGCGAACCTCGACCTCGCGCCCGGCGCGGGTCCGCTGCTCGAGGTAGAGCGAGCAGCCGATCATCGGCACGAGCACCAGGTAGAACCATGCCTCCGAGCGCGCGACCATGCCGATGCAACCGACGACGAGGATCGGCGGCGCGATCACGATCGCGCGGCGCGCTGCGATCCGCAGCTTCGCGAGCGACTTGCACACCGCGCCGAGGATGAACCCGAGCAGCATGCCGGGCATCACCGCGACGAGCAGGATCGTCAGCGTCGTGCCGAGTCGATCATCGAGGTTGTGTCCCGACAGCGCGATCGCGAGGACGAGCGTGTCGAGAAAGCCGATCCACCCGCCGAGCGCGAGCGCGCCCATCCGCGGGCGAAGGTCGGCGTCCATGGCCGGCAACGTTACCAGCGCGCGCGGGCCGCGGCGACGGGGAAGCCATCGTCGGCGTGGCGACTCGCACGCTCGAGGACCAGAACTCCCGCGATCGTCGGGATCGCCGCGAGCGGGATGATCACCTCGAGCCCGAACGCGATGCCGAGCAGTGCGACACCTGCGAGCGCCGGTACGATCATCGTACGTCGCCGCCAACCCACCGAACGCGCAGTCGATTCCGCCGCGAGGTAGCCCAGACCGATGCCGACGACGAGCGCCGGCATCATGCCGAGCGCGACGACCGCCGGGAACACCGATGGGTACGCACCGTGCTTCCACGCCGCGATACCGGCGGCGATCACGAGCGTGTCGACGAGGCCGAGCACCGCTCCGAGCACCATCGCGCGTTCGCCGTTCATACCCGAACAACGCCGCGGCGAGCGCGCGCTATTTCACGACGGCCGCGCAGGCGGGCACTATTGCATCGCCGCGCGTCCGGCGCTCGAGGTACAGGCAGCACGCGAGCGTCGGGATGCACGCGACCGGGACGAACGCGGTCAGCGAGAACAACAGGCCAAGGCCGCCGACGAGGCCGAGTGCGGGCGGGACGATCAAGGCGCGGCGCAACCACACGGGCGAGTACGCGAGCTCGCCCGCGATCACGCCGAGCACCGCGCCGGTGAGCAGCGCCGGCAAGCACGCGATGATCGAGATCAACATCACCGCGCCGAGGCGATCGTGATGGTCGCTTGCCGACATCCCGATCGCGATCACGAGCGTGTTGACGAACGCGAGCCAAGCACCGAGCGCGATCGAACGGCTATGCGACTCCATCACTGAAAGCATAACGCGGTGATCCGCGAATGCATTCCCGGCGTTACTTCTCGGGCTCGGTCTCGCCGGACTGCGCTGGTTCCGCGGGGATGCGATAGTCCTCGTCGAGCCACTTACCGAGATCGACAAGTTGGCAACGCTCGGAGCAGAACGGGAACCACTTGTTGCCGTCCTTGGCCGAGGGCTTCTTGCAGGTCGGGCAGGGTTTCATCCCTCGGTCCGGAGGCCGAGCGCGCCGCGGCGCACGTCGAGATAACCGGGTGACACGCCGAGCTCTGCCGCTGCCGCATCGCGATCGCCGCTGTGGCGACCGAGCGCCGCGACGATCGCATCGGCCTCGGCGATATCGACGACATCGCGGAGCGGGCGCGGTGCACCGACCGCGGCACCGGCGACGCGGGTCGACACCATCGAAGCGGTGAGCTCCTGCGCACCGGCCGCGAGCACGAGCATGCGCTCGATCTCGTTCTCGAGCTCGCGGATGTTGCCGGGCCACGGATACGCGACGATCCGCGCGAGCGCGCCCGCCGACAACCGCGGCGGGTTGCCATTCGGCGTGTGCTTCTTGAGGAAGTGATTGACGAGGCGCGGGATGTCGGCGACGCGCTCGCGCAGCGGCGGCACGGTCAGCTTCAACACGTTGACGCGATAGAACAAGTCCTCGCGGAACTGCTTGTGCTGGACCATCGCCTGGAGGTCCTTGTGCGAAGCGGCGACGATCCGGACGTCGACCTTCACGGGCTTCGTTCCGCCGACCGGCATGAACGTGCCCTCTTGCAACACGCGCAGGAGCTTGACCTGCAGCGCGGCCGACATGTCGCCGATCTCGTCGAGGAAGAACGTGCCGCCGTCGGCGACCTCGAACAGGCCCTTCTGATCTTTGACCGCGCCGGTGAACGCGCCGCGAACGTGACCGAACAGCGCACTCTCGAGCAGGTTGTCGTTGAACGCGGAGCAGTTCTGGACGACGAACGGCTTCTTCGCGCGAGGCCCGTGATAGTGGATCGCGCGCGCGATCAGCTCCTTGCCGGTGCCGCTCTCGCCGTGGACGAGCACGGTCGCTTCGCTCTTCACGACTTTCGTGAGCAGCTTGACGACCTCGCGCACCGCGGGCGCATCGCCGACGATCTCGGTGAATGGATGGCTGAACGTCGACGGCGGGATGATCGCGGGTTGCGCGCGTTCGCACGCGGCCGCCGCGGCCGACACGAGGTCGGAGATCCGCGCGAGCGCCGCGTCGTCGAGCTCGGGCGCGACCGCGGTCATCGCCGGTGCTTCGGGCGCGTGAGTCTCGCTCTCGATCTTCGCCGCGATCTCTGCGGCCGGTACGCCGTGGCGCCCGCCGGTCGAGTACGCGATGCCGGCGATCTTGCCATCGCCGCCCTTCACCGGCGCCGCGACGATCGTGAAGCCGGCGTGGCAGCGATGGACGATCGTGCCCTTCGCCTTCGCGGCGAGCGCCGCGGCTTCGCGCATCGAGCCGGCACACGCGCCGGGCGGCGTCTGCATCAGCGTCGCGCAGGTCGCGTGCGACGGCCGATCGTAACCACCACCATTCCCCTCGGCGAGCCCGAGCTCGAGCCCCCACCAGCGACGCAACAGATCGCGAGCGAGCGCGACTTCAGGTAGCGAATCAAACGTCAATGCCACGGGGGAGGCCCACTATAGCCGGGTTTACGCTCTCGACCATCGCCCGGGAGCCACCTCGCGCGCACGACCGTCGACGGCGAGCTTGTGAAGATGTGCGACGAGCGATCGCTCCGCGAGCGGCCACAACATCCGGGGCGTGTCGGCATAGGCACGCGCGACGAGCTCGCCGAGCGGTTCGTCGCCAGGTCCGAGCGCCGCGACCACCTTCGCCTCGCGCATGAGGCGGTGCGCGATGTACTCGCGCAACTTCGCGTGGCCATCCGGAAGTGCCGGACCGTGTGCGGGAAGCAGCACGGTTTGCGGCCGCGCCAACAGCTTCTCGAGCGATCCGAGATAGAGCGTCATATCGCCCTCGCTCGGATCGATCAGGATCGTCCCGAGACCCGCGACCATGTCGCCCGCGATCGTGTGGCCGCCGCGGGTGAAACACAGATGTCCATCGGCATGACCCGGCGTGAACACGCACTCGAGATCGCCGACACGGTCGCCATCGCCGAGCAGCTTCGCGATCGCGAGCTTCGGCAAGCGCTTCGCCGTGTTCGCGTGCGCCGCGATCGGTGCACCGAACCGCGCGGCAAGTGCAGCTGCGCCGCCGACGTGATCTCCGTGATGATGAGTGAGAAGCACGAGCGCGAGGCCGACCTTCTCGAGCGCGCGATCGAGCACGTCCTGCTGGTCCTGGTACGGCGACCCGGGATCGATGGCAATCCACGGTCCCTCATCGGGTCCGACCAGGTAGACGTTGGTGTGTGCAGCGGGCGGGAGCGTGGGTGTGCGCAGCGCAAGCACGCGAATCCCGGGCGCTAGCGTGACCACCTCGGTGGGGGCACTTGCCGCAGTCACCGGTGACGCACTGCGTACTTGTTCGTACAACGAGTCTATCGATGAGTCAGCCAAGACCACCCCAACAAGAGGATGACGCGAACGTTGGCATCTCTTAAACTATAGACAAGCGCGCACATGGTCAGCGTCACTGCACGGAAGATTCGTGAGCTGGGATCCGAGCGCCCCGGAGGAGCCAACGGTCGGATCTACACCGGCTATTTGATCTCGTACCCGTACATCGGGCGAGGCATGGTGATCTTTCGCGATCCGCACGGCCACCGGATGATCACGACGCCCGTGAAGCGCGTGCTCGGCGAGCCCGGCGGCAAGATGATCTACGTCGAGACCGAGAACAGCGTCTATCGCCTCGAGATCCACGGCGAGCCGTTGTTCCCGATGCGCGCCGCCGGCGAATAGCTCAGAGCTTTTCGCCAAGCGAACGAACCTGCGCCGACGACAGCTGCGGCGTGAACAGGATCGGCACTTCGGTCACCGGCGCCTTCGCGCGTGCGCGGAGCTCGGCGAGGTAATGCGTGTTGAGCGAGCGGCGATCGCGCGACAGCTGCGAGTGCGCGGTGACTTCTTGCAGCGGCGACGGCAGCGCCGGATCAGCGACGAGCGCGTCGAGCACCTTGGCGACAGGCGAGCCGGCCGGAAAGTGATCGGGATACATCTGATTGCAGATCACGTGCTGCGGGACGATGCCGAGCGCGGTCAGCTTCTGCTCGAGCTCGATCGCTTCGTTGACCGGCATCTCCTCTGCGAGCGTCACGATGATCGCGCACGTCCGCTTCGGGTCGGTCAGCAGTTGCTTGATCGTGCGCGCGTCGCGCGTGAGTGGACCTTCGGGCACGGTCTCGGTGATCACCCACGGGATGCGCAGCATCGACACCGAGTGCCCCGACGCAGGAAGATCGAACACGACCGTGTCCCACACCGGCCGGCCGCGCTTTTCTTCCTCGGTGTGGAACCATGCCTTGCCGAGCATCGCGTAGTCGTCGAGGCCGGGAATCGCGCGCAAGAACGCTTTCGTGATCCGGTTCTCGAACACCATCTCGTAGACGGATTTGAACTTGAGGATCATCAGGCCGTACTCCTCGAGTGCGGCCGCCGGGTTCGTGTTGACCGCCGAGAGGTTCGGCGCGAGCTCGGTCACGGTCGTGCCGACGGCAGACTTATCGAAGTAGCTACCGAAGCGATCGTTCGCGTTCGTCTCGAACAGCAGCGTCTTCTTGCCACGCGCGGCGTTCCTGCCCGCGAGTGCCGCTGCGATCGTGCTCCTGCCCACACCGCCCTTGCCGAGCACCAGGACCAAACGTCGGTCACCGAGGTCGATCACGGCTTCGGTTCGTCCTCTACCACGACCGCGACGCCGCTGGCCTCCGCCGAGCGCCAACCGATCAGCTTGCGCAGGGTCCAGATCCCGTCGTCGGGCGTGATGTCGACCTTGATGTCGACGACCTTGTCGGCGCCGAGCGTCTTGGCCGCTGCGAGCAGCATTCGGTTCACGACCTCGTCGAGCGAGACGTGGCCGGGAATCGCGATGAACAGGAGATAAGCGCTGGTCACCTGTGCGTGGACCATCGCGATCGGCCGCAGATGAGGGCCGACGTACACGCTTTCGGGCTGGATCCGGACAGTCGAGATCGACGAGCAGCCCACGCAGAAGGCGAGTGCGAGCGCGGCGCGCCGGAGCATTGGCTGCAAGTTAACATGATAAGATCTGCGTAGTGGCTCGGAGGGTCGCCTCGTTGCTGGTCGCTGCGTCCCTGATCGCGGCGCAGACCGTTCCGGTATTTGCACAGCCGGCGCCGGCCGTGCCGAGTGCTGGGCCCGAGGAAGCGCTCGACAAGAAGATCGCGGTCTGGCGGTTCGACGCGCTCGGCATCGATGCCGAAATCGTCCAGAAGCTCGAGACCCTGTTCCGGCTCGAGCTCGACCGCCTCGACAAGGTCCCGCTGCCGAGCCGGCGCGACATCGAGTCGAAGATCACGGCGGCCGAGCAGAACTGCACCGGCGAAGAGAAGTGCCTCCAGGCGATCGGCAAGCGGCTCGGCGTCGACTTCGTCGTGACCGGCACGGTCGGCTCGCTCGGCGACAACTACGTGCTCAACATCAAGGCCGTCGAGGTCGCGTCTGGCAAGTCGCAGAAGATCCAGAGCCCGCCGCTCAAGGGCACGCCCGACGAGCTGATCGAAGGCGTTCGCGTCGCGGCGTACAGCTTGCTCGCGCCGGAGCAGCTCCACGGCTCGCTCCAGATCCAGAGCGACCTCGTCGGCGCGGAGGTCACGCTCGACGGCAAGCCGGTCGGCAGGACGCCGCTCGCGAACCAGGGCGTGCTCGGCAAGCTCGCGCTCGGCAAGCACAAGCTCCACGTCGAGGCGAAGGACTACGCGCCGTTCGACGACGATGTCGAGGTCCACTTCCAGAAGGTGTCGCCGGTCGTCGTGAGGCTCGTCGGCACGGGCGAGACCATCGGCACGGGCAAGACGATCACGAAGGTCCACGATCCGATCTACGAGCGGACGTGGTTCATCGTCGGTGCGGCGGTCGTCGTCGTCGGGCTCGCAGCGCTGATCGGCGCGAAGGCCGGCGAGGTCAAATGCACGCGATATCCCGGTGGTGAGCCGTGCTGAGGCGGTTGATCGCCTGCGTGGTCGTCGTCGCGGTCAGCGCGCCGGCATTTGCCGAGCGGGTGGTTGCGGTCGCGCCGCTGTCGACGCTCGGTGCCGAGGACAAGTCGGCGACGACGAAGAAGCTCGTCGCGCAGATCGAGCAGGCGGTGACGAGCCTCGGCGACAAGGTCATCCCGGCCGCGCAGGTCGCCGCCGCGATCGACAAGGCGAAGAAGCCGCAGCTCAAGGCATGCGAAGGCGATCCGGCGTGCCTCGGCGAGCTCGGCAAGCTCGTCGGCGCGAACGTCGTGATCAGCGGCGAGGTCGGCGGCCTCGGCGATTCGAAGGTGATCTATCTCGGCGCGACCGACGTCGCGACCTCCAAGGAGATGCGCTCGACGACGCTGACGCTGACCGCGAAGGACAGCGCCGGCACCGATAACGGCGGTGCGCAAGGCGCGGCGATCCGGCTCCTCGATCCCGACAAGTACCGCGGCACCGTCCACTTCGCGGTCGACGTCACCGGCGCGACGATCTTCATCAACGGCTCGAAGGTCGCGCCCGGTCCCAAGGGCGAGGTCGCCCTGCCCGTCGGCACCCAGGCCGTGCGGGTGACGCATCCCGAGTATCACGACTTCATCAAGTTCATCGACGTGACCTACGGCAAGACCACCGAGGTCCCCGTCCCGCTCCAGCAATATCCGATCGTCGAGCACGACGTGAAGGCCAAGCCCACCAGCCTCGACAAGGTCGTCTACGTCGAGCCGCCGCTGTGGCGCCGCTGGTACGTCGCTGGGCCCGCGATCGCAGTCGTCGCGGTCGGTGTCGGTATCCTCGCCGGCGTGATCGCGAACCGCTATCCCAAGTACGACGACTGCCGGATGCTCGGCTCGAACGGCTGCTGATTACTTCAGCATGGCGACGAGCTGGTTGAGCCGCTTGTTCGCCGCGTTGAAGTCGCCGTCACCGAAGTTCTGGATCACCTGCGAGAGGATGCCGCTGAGCTGCTGCGTCGTCGCGTCGTCCTGCTTGCTGCTCTTGATCTGGGCCTGGACGCGCGCCATCTTGGCCTGGATGAACGGCCGGTTGATCTGGATCGAGTCGACCATGCCGACGAGCTGACTGGCGACGAAGTACGCCTTGCTGGTGTCGTTGTCGTTGAGCGCCTTGCTCGCTTCGGACTCGAGCGATTGCGCGGGACCGGGGAGGTCCGCGACGAGGAGGCCCTTCTTGGCCATGCCGGCGCGCGCGCGCGCGATCAGGTCGCTGACGTCCTTCTTCGAGTAGTTCCCGCCCTTCGCGGGCTGCTGGATGATCACCGGCGTGCTGCTCGCCTGGCAGGTGTCCTTCCAGCGCGCGGCCATCTCTGCATCGCGGGTGATCAGATTCTTCTCGCGATCGGCGAGCGCACGCTCGCGCTGGGCGACAGCGGCTTCGCGGTTCGCGACCTCGGCCTCGCGCGACGCCATCTGCGCCGAGCGATCGCCGCTCTGCTTCATCGTGTCGAGCTTCGCGTTGAGCTGCTGGAGCTCGGTCGCGCTCGTGTTGTCGAGCTGGCTGTCGATGTCGGCCTTCTCTTTTTTCTTCGCGCTCGCGTCGCCGCCCTGCTGCTCGATCTGCTTGATCTCGACGTCGAGCCCCGTGCTCTTCTCTTCGAGCTTCTGGCGCTGCTCGAGCAACTTGTCGCGGCGGGCGAGCAGCTCTTGCTGCGCCTTCAGCGCGGCAGGATCGGGCGCCGCATCGGCGTTGTCCTTGCCCTTGCAACCGGACGCAAACATGGCGAGCGCGAGGACGACCCCAACAAGGCGCATACGTTGTAATTGTACGAGATCGCGCGCCCAAAGCGGAAAAACCGCCGAGTTTTGGCCGTAGAGTCGGGTTCGATGCTGCTCTATCACGACCCCCGCGCCCCGAATCCCAGGCGCGTGCGGATCTTCCTGGCCGAGAAGAGCGTGGCCTACGACACGATCGAGGTGCTCATCGCCACGGATCAGCACCTCAGTGTGGACTACCGGCGGAAACATCCGTTGTCGCTGTTGCCGGTCCTCGAGCTCGAGGACGGCCGGATCATCCGCGAATCGATGGCGATCTGCCGCTACATCGAAGAGATCCACCCGGAACCGAACCTGTTCGGCGTCGATGCGTGGGAACGCTCACAGGTCGAGCAGTGGAACCGCCATGCCGAGCTCGAGCTGTTGATCCCGATTCAGAACATCTTCCGGAACACGAACGCGTTCTGGCAGGGCCGGATCAAGCAAGCCCCCGAGTTCGCGGCGATCATGACGGAGCTCGTCGGCGCGCGCCTCGACTGGCTCGAGAAGGAGCTGGCCCAGCGCCCCTACATGGCCGGCGATCGCTTCACCGTGGCCGACATCACCGCCCTCTGCGCGATCGATTTCGGCAAGGTCGCGAAGGTCCGGCTCCAACCCGACAAGCACCCGCACCTGATCGCGTGGCACGCCCGCTGTAGCGAGCGGCCCAGCACCAAGGCCTAAGGCCTGCGATACGCAGCGCGCGCTTTCTCGATCACCGCGAGCGCGTGCTGCTTGTCGTAGAACTCTTCGACCTCGACGGCCTTCGCCTCGAGCATCTTGTAGTCGCGGAAGAACCGGTCGAGCTCGCGCGTCACGTGCTGCGGTAGCTGATCGAGTCGCTCGTAGTGCGCGTACGCCGGATCGTCGACGCACACCGCGATGATCTTGTCGTCGCCACCCTTGTCGTCGACCATCCGCAGGCCGCCGATCGCGCGCGCGCGCACGATCGTGAGCGGCTCGACCGGCTCCTGCATCAGCACGAGGATGTCGAGCGGATCGTCGTCCTCGCCGTGCGTGCGCGGGATGAACCCGTAGTTCGCCGGATAGTGGACCGCGCTGTAGAGCACGCGATCGAGCCGCAACAACCCCGTCGGCTTGTCGACCTCGTACTTCAGGTGCGAGCCGCGCGGGATCTCGATCACCGTCGGAAGCCACGCCGCGAGGTCTGCCGGCAGCTCGATGTCGTGAACCGGATGCATGCGCGGAGGTTACCGCGCCGCGAGCTGTCCACACGCGGCCGCCACGTCGCTACCTCCGGAATACCTGCGGTGGCTCGGCAGCCCGAGTGCGGCGCGATACGCGGCCTCGCGATCCGAGCGCGCGAAGCTATCTCCCCCGGAATCCGAAGATGCGTTGTACGCGATGATCGAGATCCTGGGCGTGCGCCCGGTGTCCACGGCGAACTTCGTCGCGAGCGCGGCCAGTGCCCGCGCATCGTCGTCGGAATCGTTGATCCCAGCGAGCAGCGTGATCGCCCACATCGGCGACAGCCCGGTCGCGCGCGCGTGATCCGCACACGCCGCGAGCACTTCTTCGAGCGGATGTGCCTTCGCGATCGGCATCAGCGACTTGCGCCGCTCCGCGAGCGCCGCGTGGATCGACAAGCCGAGCCGAACCTTCGGCGCGTGCTCCGCGAGCTTTCGGATCCCGTTCGGCAGGCCCGCGGTGCACACGGTGATCGCGCGCGCATCGATGCCGAGCGCACTCGGCTCCTGAAACACCGCGATCGCCTCGAGCACCGCATCGAGGTTCGCGAGCGGTTCGCCCATGCCTTGGAACACGACGCCGTGAACGCGGCCGTGCGGCAACCGCGCGCGCACGATTCTCACCTGCTCGACGATCTCCCATGCGGCCAAGTTCCGCTGCAGTCCCATCTTGCCGGTCGCGCAGAACGCACAGCCGAGCGCGCAGCCGACCTGCGAGCTCACGCACACGCTGAACCGCTCGCGATGCTCGAGCGGAATCCGCACCGCTTCGAACCGCGCACCGTCTTTGCCCGCGAGCAGGTACTTCACGAACGGATCGAGCTGGCTCGGCGTCTCCGCGATCACGTCCAGGCTAGGCACTTCACCGATCGCGCGGACCGCTTCTGCCGCGACGCGGCGCACCGAAGAGGTCGCCGCGACCGGCTCGCCGCGATGGACTTGCGCCACGATCTTACGGGCCTCGGCAAGGCCAATCCCCGCGGTGCCTGCCAAGTGTTCAGGTGTGACGGCTTGAAGCGGGAGCATCTAGTTCTGGTACCCTTATATCGTGGCCTATCCCGAAGTCATTCGCGTCTTCGCCACGTCGCAAGATCCTGATTTCGATGGACCTTGGCAGGCACGGACGCCCTCGAACAGCACCGGCTCCGCCGTCGTCATCGGTCCGGGCCTGATGTTGACGGGCGCGCACGTCGTCGCGAACGCGACCTTCCTTCAGATCCAGAAGCTCTCCGCTCCCGACAAAGCGATCGCGCGCGTCAAGGCGGTGAGCCACGACTGCGATCTCGCGCTGCTCGAGGTGATCGAGCCGCACAACTTCCTCGACGACATCGAGCCAGCCGAGCTCGGTGAGATGCCGAAGCTGCGCGACGACGTCGCGGTCGTCGGCTTTCCGGTCGGCGGCGAAGAAATCTCGATCACCGAGGGCGTCGTCTCGCGCATCGAGGTCCAGCGCTACAGCCACAGTCAGCGCCACCTGCTCGCGGTCACGGTCGACGCCGCGATCAACGCCGGCAACAGCGGCGGTCCGGTGTTCGGCGAGGGCAAGGTCGTCGGCATCGCGTTCCAGAAGCTGACCGGCGTCGACAACATCGGCGAGATGGTGCCACCGCCGATCATCAGGTCGTTCCTCGACGGCGTCGCGAAGGGCAAGCGTCCCGAGATCCCGGCGCTCGGCATCACGACCCAGAACCTCGAGAACCCGTTACTCCGCAAGCAGCTCGGCCTCGCCGACAACGAGCGCGGCGTCGTCGTACTCCACGTCGATCACCAAGGCTCCGCCGACGGCGTGCTCCAGCCGCGTGACGTGATCACGAGCATCGACAACCTGCCGATCGCGAACAACGGCACGGTCCAGTTCATGGGCACGTATCGGACGCGCTACGTCGTGCTCGGCAATCGCTACATCGGCGACAAGGTCAAGCTCGCGATCAAGCGCGACGGCAAGACGCTGACCGTCGAGGTCGAGCTCGCGCACTGGATGCCGCTCGTGCCGCGCGCGCGTTACGACGAGCCGCCGCAGTACTTCGTCTACGGTGGCCTCGTGTTCCAGACGCTGACCCGCGACTACCTCGCGACCTGGGACAAGTGGTGGAACAAGGCGCCGAAAGAGTTCCTCAACTACTACTACCTGGGCTATCGCTCGCCCGAGCAGCACGAGGTCGTGATCCTCACCCAGATCCTCGCGGACGAGATCAACGTCGGCTACGCGCACCTCTACAACGAGGCCGTCGCGACGCTCAACGGCCGCGCGCCGCTCGACATGGAGGACTTCGTACGAGCGCTGTCGTCGGCGCACGGCGTCGTCGAGATCACGACGACTTCCGGCGGCATGATCATGTTGGATGCCGACGAGGTCCGGAAAGCTACTTCACGGATCCTCGCGCGCTATCACATCCCACGCGATCGCACGCCGGGGCTGCCCGGATCGGCACCGGGACCGATCCGCGCGATGCCCTGATCGCGTATAAAAGGGCCGCAATGAAGCGCGAGCTGATCGTCAACACCGGCGGGCAAGACCGGACGGTGGTCGTCGAGGGTCCAGCCGACAACGGAACGTTTCAGATCGCGATCGACGGCCAGAGCCGCGAGGTCGACGCGAAGCTGATCCGCCCCGGCACGTGGTCGCTCGAGATCGCCGGCCGCAACTACCTCGTCGATCTCGACAAGCGCCCCGCGCTTCAAGGCAAGGTCGCCGCATCGGTCGGTGCGAGCGAGGCCGTGCTGTCGGTCGAGGATGCCGCGCATCGCCGGCTCGCCGCGGCCGCGGCGCCACGCAACCAGGCCCGCGGCGAACAGCTGCGCGCGCCGATCGCCGGCAAGGTCGTGAAGCTGCTCGTCGCGATCGGCGATACCGTCGCGCCCGGTCACGCCGTCATCGTCCTCGAGGCGATGAAGATGGAGAACGAGATCGTCAGCGAGCGCGGCGGCACGGTCAAAGCGGTCCACAAACAAGCCGGGCAAGCGGTCGACACCGGCGACCTGCTGGTCGAGCTCGAGTAGTGGGGCTGATCGAGGTCCTTCGCGAGCGCGACATCATCGTGTGTGTCGGCTCCGGCGGCGTGGGCAAGACCACGACCGCGGCAACGCTCGGGCTCGCGGCCGCGCGGCGCGGCATGAAGGTCCTCGTCCTCACGATCGATCCCGCAAAGCGGCTCGCGAACTCGCTCGGGCTCGCGCAGCTCGGCCACAACGTCCAGGAAGTTCCGCCCGAGCTCGTCGGCAAGGACGCGCCGGTCGCCGGCGGCCAGCTGTTCGCGATGATGCTCGATCAGAAGGTCGCGTTCGACGAGGTCGTCGCGAAGCACGCGAGAGATCCGGCGGCGGTCCAGCGCATCCTCGCGAACCCGGTGTACTCGCAGATCAGCGGCTCGCTCGCCGGTGCGCAGGAGTACGCCGCGATGGCGAAGCTCCACGACTTCGACGCCGAGGGCACGTACGACACGATCATCGTCGACACGCCGCCGACCGCGCACGCGCTCGACTTCCTCGATGCGCCGCGCAAGCTGAGCGAAGCGATCGACTCCCCTGCGATCGAGTGGTTTCGCAAGCTCAAGGGTGGCTCGGGCTCGGGCTGGTCGCTCGTCGGCAAGACCGGTTCGTTCGTGATGAAGCGGCTCGCGAAGTTCGTCGGCAGCCAGTTCATCGACGACCTCGGCGTGTTCTTCACCGAGTTCAACGACATCCTCGGCGGGTTTCGCAAGCGTGCCGAAGAGACGTTCGCGCTGCTCCGCCAGCCGCGCGTCGGGTTCGTGCTCGTCGCGTCGCCCGAGGCGATGGCGGTGCGCGAGGCGCTGTTCTTTCACGAGCGGCTGAAGGCCGCGGCGATGCCGTTCGTCGGCTTCGTCGTCAACAAGGTCCACCCGGCCTTGCCGATCACGACCGATGCGAAAGGCGTCGCTGCCGCGCTCGCGGCACAGCCGTCGATCCAGGCGCTCGGCCTCTCGGGCACGACGCTGACGATGGCGTCGACCGCGCTGATGACCGCGCACGGCGAGCTCGAGATCCTCGCAGATGCCGACCGGCTCGCGATCGCGAAGCTGCGCGCGGCGGGCGGTGACAAGGCGCTGCTCGTCGAGGTTCCGCTGCTCCGCGACGACGTCCACGACGTCAGCCGGCTCGTCGGCCTCGAGCGCTGGCTGTTAGCGTAGTCCACGGATCGAGCTTGTCGGCGAGCTGCATCGGCGCGCCGATCACGATCACCACGGACTTATCTCTTCGTTCTACCCAGCTGACGGTGCCGTCGAGGTTCCACCACCGGGTGCGCTCCATGGTTTGCTCGAACGAGCCGATCATCATGTCGTCGACGGCGTGCTCGAGCGCGGCCTGCGCCTCGCGCGCGTCGACCTCGGTGTCCCACTCGAACCTCGCGATGCCGATCGTGCGGCGCGCGTTCTTCTCGCCATCATGCGCGAGCGTGATCACGCGATCGCCGCCCCACCCCGCCGCGGCGTTCTCCGCGACGATCGGGCTGACGCCGTGCGCGCGCAGGAACGAGCGCATGCCGAGCTCGCCCCACACGTCCGTGGTCAGCACCTTGTAGTCGGCGACCGGCGAGCTCTCGACCTTGACCGGAATCGGCTTGTCGTCGGCGAGGTACTTGTCGACGTGGAGGATCTGCTCGGTCGATCGCGGTGGCCGGCGAAACGCGGCGTCGATCGCGGACCACGGCTTGGTCCGGCGCAGCGCGGTGACGAACGCGAACCCGTCGCGATACGGGAACAGCATCTCCTCGCGGATCGCGAGCGGCGAGTCGTCGAGCGAGTCCTTCGTCGCCTGATCGGGCGCCGCCATCGCCTGGATCACTTCGTCCGCGGCCTCCGGCACCGCCCACGGGTTCGTGATGCCTTCGCGCGCGAGCATGACCTCGATCATCAGCGCGACGCCGTCGCCCTCGACGAGGGCGTGGCGTGCATTCAACGCATCGGTGTCGTCGTCGGGGACCTTCTCGAACTTGTCGAGATCGAACGCCTGGTCTTGCAAGCCGTGATCGAGCTCGTGCGCGAGCACCATCTCGGCCCACGCCGGATCGCTACCGGCGGTGTCGAGGATCGTCAGCTTCTTCGTCTTCGCGTCGTAGTAGCCGGCGATCTGATCCGCGAGCAGGTCGACGAGCTGCGCCGCGTAGTCGTAATCGAGCGGGACCAAGCCCCAGCGCTGCAGCGAGATCCCGCGCGCCGCGGTATCGGCGGCGGTCTTGTCCTCGCTCGCCTCGGCGAGCAAGCGCTTCTTGAGCTCGGCGCGGTCGACGACCTCGTTCGGGATCTTCGTCTTCATCCGCAGACCGCGAATCTTCGCGACCTCCTTCGCAACGGCATCGGTACGCGCGAGTAGCGCCGCGAGCGGATCGTCATCACCACGCGCGGCGGTCGCGCCGAGCGCGAGCACACAGGCGAGAGCGACGGTCCGCACAGACCGAGCATGACACGTTGGCGTGTCTGTCCAACCGCGGTCGCGTGCAACCGCATGAAAGCAGCGAGACCCGGTCATGGCATCGCCGTTGCTGTTACGAGCCGCATGTCGAAACCGGGCCTGTCCGTCTTACTCGCAAGCATCGCGTTCCTTCCCCTCGTCACGCCGCAAGTCGTCCACGCCGAGCCCGCGCAAGCGGTTCAGGCCGACGACAAGACGCTGTCGCCGTTCTTCGTCGTCGAAGGTGCGCAGCCCGGCGTCGAAGCGCTGCCGCTCGAGAGCACGCGCGCGGATGTCCACATCGCCGGCGTGATCAGCGACGTCACGGTGACGCAGACCTATCGCAACGATGGTGATCGAACGATCAGCGCGAAGTATGTGTTCCCGGCTTCGACCCGCGCCGCCGTCTACGCGATGAAGATGACGATCGGCGATCGCGTCATCGTCGCGAAGATCAAGGAGCGCGAGGAAGCGAAGCACGAGTACGACGAGGCGAAGGCCGCTGGTAAGACCGCGACGCTGCTCGAAGAAGAGCGCCCGAACGTGTTCACGATGTCGGTCGCGAACGTCCTGCCGAGGGACCGGATCCAGGTCGAGCTGAAATACACCGAGCTGCTCGTGCCCACCGACGGGGTCTACGAGATGGTCTACCCGACCGTGGTCGGACCGCGCTACGCGAGCGAGACCACGACCACCGGCAAGCATGGCGAGAACCAGTTCGTCGCGACGCCGTACCAGCACGCCGGCGCGACGCCGGTCACCGGCTTCGGAATCCACGTCGATGTCCACGGCGGCATGCCGATCCAGCAGATCGAATCGCCGTCGCACAAGATCGCGAGCACGATCGCGCGCAACAACGACGACGCGACGGTCGACCTCGACGCGTCCGAGACGAACGCCGGCAACCGCGACTTCGTCCTGCGCTACCGGCTCGCCGGTAAGGACCTCGCGTCGGGTCTGATGATGTACCCGGGAGACAAAGAGAACTTCTTCCTCGCGATGGTCCAGCCGCCGCAGCGCCCGGCGCCGGAGCTGATCCCGCCGCGCGAGTACGTGTTCATCGTCGATGTCTCGGGTTCGATGCAGGGTTTCCCGCTCCAGACGACGAAAGCCTTGATGAAGGACCTGCTCGGCCGGCTCCGCCCGACCGACAAGTTCGACGTCCTCCTGTTCTCCGGCGACGACGCGCTCTACAGCGAGAAGTCCGTCGACGCGACGCCTGACCAGATCGCGAAGGCAACCGCCTACGTCGACAAGCAGAACGGCGGCGGCGGCACCGAGCTCCTGCCCGCGATCCAGCACGCGATGAAGATCCCGCGGGCATTCGACAACGTGTCGCGCAGCTTCGTCGTCGTCACCGACGGCTTCATCGCCGAGGAGCCGGCCGTGTTCGACCAGATCCGCGATCACCTCGGCGAGGCGAACGTGTGGTCGTTCGGCATCGGCACCTCGGTCAATCGACACCTGATGGATGGCATCGCGAAGGCCGGTCAAGGCGAGGCGTTCACGATCCTCGGCCCCGACCAAGCCGCCGCGGCCGCCGCGAAGTTCCGCGCGTACGTCGAGACGCCGGTGCTCACGAACGTGAAGGTCGCGTTCGACGGACTCCAGGCGTACGACGTCGAGCCGAAGGTGCTGCCCGACGTGTTCGCGTCGCGGCCCGTGCTCGTGTGGGGCAAGTACAAGGGCGCGCCGACCGGCAAGGTCACGCTGACCGGCGTCTCCGGCCGCGGTCGGTTCGTGTCGACGCTCGACACCGCGCAGGCGACGCCCGACAAGGCGAACAGCGCGCTGCGCTACCTGTGGGCGCGCAACGAGATCAGCGAGCTCTCCGACTTCTTCAACCAGGACAAGAACAAGGACGCCGTCACCAAGCTCGGCCTCGAGTACAACCTCCTCACCAAGTTCACGTCGTTCATCGCGGTCCAGGACGTGGTTCGCACGACGCAGGGCTCGACCGACGTGACCCAGCCGCTCGCGCTGCCCGCCGGTGTCACCGATAGCGCGATCGCGCAGACCGACAGCATGGAGGTCGGTGCCGAGCCGCCGTTCGCCTGGCTCATCGTCATCGTCGCCGGCATCGCGGTGTGGGTCGGCTACAAGTCGCGCAACAAGGGCCGCGCGTCGTGAAGAAGTCCCAGTGGTTCGGTCTCGCGCTCGCGGCGATCATCGTGGTCGCGGGCAAGCAGTACTTCCGCGAGGCGTCGGCCGATAACCTCCACTGGCTGCTCGCGCCGACCGCGAAGTGCGTCTCGGTCCTGACCGGCACCCACTTCGTCCGCGAGGCCGGCGTCGGCTACATCGACCGCAGCGTCACGTTCGAGATCGCGCCGGTGTGCTCGGGCCTCCAGTTCATGCTCGCCGCGATCCTCGCACTCTCGATCGGCTGGCTCTCCGGCATGCAAAGCTGGAAAGCCGCTGCGAAGCGAGTGGCGGTCGCGGTCGGTGTCGCGTACGCCGCGACGATCGTCGTCAACACGCTGCGCATCGCGATCGCGCTCCACATGCACGCGCACGATCTCAGCGGCAGCGAGCTCCATCGTCTCGAAGGTGTCGTCGTGTACCTGGGTGGCCTGTGTGCGCTGTACGCGATGGCCCGGCATCTCGATGAAAGGACCCGGCCATGCTCGACTACTTGAAGCGCCTCGCGATCCCGATCGGCGCCTATCTCGTGATCACGCTGGTGCTCCCCGCCGCGAACGGTGCGGCGACTCACCACGAGTTCGTCCACCACGCGATGTGGGTGTTGCTCGGATGCGCGCTCGTCGTCGGCGCGATCGCGGTGTTCGGCACACTCGCCGAGGTTTCCCTGGCAGGTCTGCGCCGTCTCAAGAATACTCGAACCAGCTCACGCGTTCCCCCGCGAGGTCAGCCATGAAAGCGCTCTTCGTCCTCCCGTTCTTGGTCGCCCCCGCGATCGCTCACGCCGATCAGTGCGAGCTGGTCTCCGACGAGGTCGCGACCCACGCGCTCGCCGTGATGCACGGCCATCCGAACGTGATCGAGTACTGCGAGCCGTGCGGCGACAAGGCGCCCGGCGAGCCGCATCGCATCGACCACCTCGCGAAGCAGCGCGACACCGACGGCTACTTCGCGGTGACGCTCGACAAGCGCGAGGTCGATCTCGCGTACGAGTACGTCCAGACCGCGCCGTCGAAGTACGAGAACGTCGCGGCGCTCGCAGGTTGCCCGACCAGTGGCGTGTCGCCCTCGCTCGAGGTAAACGATGCGACCGACCACGGCGTGCTGATCCTGCCGAGCGAGACGCCGGTGGTCGCGCAGGTCGCGGCGCCGCCCCCACCGGCCCCGACGACGACGGTGACGTACGTGGTGCAAGAGGACCACATCAACTGGATCGCGATCGTCGCCGCCTGCGGGCTGTCCAGCACGCTCTGGGCCGTGACGCTCCTGGTGATGCGGCGCCGGCGCACGCTCGCGATGCGACCGCGCGCGATCGAGATGATCGACCGCAAGTAGACTGACGCCAACACGAGGAGTCGGTTCCGTGTCGGCGTCGCAGTGCAAACCGTGAAGAATGCCGCGAAGCCAGGTCAAGGTACGAAGGTCGGACGAAGAAGACGATACGTCGTTCGCACGCGGGCCGTTCGTGGTTATTCGCAGGCGAGCATGGAAGTCTCGTCGTGTGTTCCGAGCTCGTCTTTGCTCCAAGGTCGGTCCGCGATCGACTGGCTCTCCAGCGCTCAGGGCGTCCGCGATCGACTGGCTCTCCACGCTACGACCGGTCGCGATCGACCCACACACCGCTCACGTTCGCCCCGCGTGCGAACGCGCCCACGTCTTCTTCGTCCGACCTTCGTACCTTGACCTGGCTTCGCCGCATTCTGCGAGGTGCGGCCACTGCTCCGCCTGAGCGAGCACATCGCCTCGTGATCGTCTGGCCGGTGTCATCGGGTCGCCTCGAGGCCTTTCGAGTTGACCGTCGTTTCGGTCCATTCCGGCGGCGCGTTCGGAGCCGGCACTAGCTGACAGGCCTCTGTCACCTGGCGTGCTAGCTTCCGCGCGCCATGTCGATGTCGCCGGAGTTGTTGCGAGCGATCGAAGCCGGCGCGGTGATCGCGTACGGCGCGACGCCCGGCTGGGCGGCTTGGCTCGCGGCTACCCGATCGGCGAGCGAGCTGGTCGTGGTCGTCGCGGCGGATGATGCGGCCGCACGCGAGATCGAAGACGACGTCCGGTTCTGGCTCGGCGACGATCGCGATTCGGCCGAGCTCGATCCGATCGCGTCGCTTCCGGGCATCGACGTCTCGCCCTACGCCGAGCTGTCGCCGGATCGCAGCTGCATCGTCGAGCGCGTCGCCACGCTCTATCGCCTGACCCAGCCGGCGCTACGGCCGCGCCTGGTGATCACGTCGGCCGAGGCACTTGCCCGCAAGACCATGCCACCGAACGAGCTCGCCGCACGCGGGCTCGTGATCGCGAAGGGCCAGACGATCGATCGCGATCACATCGCGAAGGTCCTGACCGACGGTGGCTGGACGCGCACGCCGGTCGTCGACGAGCCGGGCACGTTCGCGGTCCGCGGCGGCGTCGTCGATGTCTACAGCCCGCTCTCGCCGCACCCGGTCCGGATCGAGCTGTTCGGCGATGACGTCGAGACGCTGCGCACGTTCGATGCCGAGTCGCAGCGCACGCTCCGCCAGATCGAGCGCGTCGTCCTGCACCCGGTGCGCGAAACGATCGTCACCGGCGCATCGGATGTCCGCGGCCGGATCCGCGAGTACGCCGAAGAGATCGCGTTTCCCTCGAAGGCGACCCGGCGGACGATCGAGCAGCTCGAGACCGGCAGCGTGTTCGTCGGCATCGAGGGCCTCGTGCCGGCGTTCCACGACGAGCTGGTGTCGCCGGTCGCGTACGTGCCGGCCGATGCGCGCTGGTTGATCGTGAATACCGAGCTCGCGAAGCGCGCGGTCACCGACCTCCTCGCCGATGCCGATCTGCGCTGGGCGAACCGCTCGAACATGAAAGAGCTGGCGTATCCACCGGATCGCCACTTCGCGCGCGATCCGCTGCCGCTCGCGTCGCCGCGCCGGGTCGAGCTGAGCTCGCTCGAGGTCACCGGCGACACCGACGCGACGCGGCTTCGCATCGACATCGACGACCTCCGGGTGTTGCGCCAGGAGCTCGATCACGCGCGCACGTTCGGCGATACCGAGCACGTCACACCGCTCCTCGCCGCTTTGAAGCGCTGGCGCGGCGATGGCGTCACCGTCACGATCGCGCTCGACTCGCAATCGCGCATCGATCGCCTCGCCGGCGTGCTCGAGCAGCGCGGCGTCACCGACGTTCGCCTCGTCGCCGGCACCCCCGCCCACGCGTTCGCATCGATCAAGGATCACGTCGCGCTCGTCACCGGCGACCTGGTGTTCGGCGCGCGGACCCACCATGCCGGCAACCGCAAGAAGAAGGCGAAGGACGCGCTGCTCGGCGGCGTCAGCGACTGGAGCCAACTCGCGACCGGCGACTTCCTGGTCCATCAGAAGCACGGCGTCGGCAAATATCTCGGCCTCAAAAAGATCGCGGTCGGCACCGTGTCGCTGCTCGATACGGTCGCGGTCGGCATCATCAAGCGCCCACCGCAGCACGAGATCGACGCGCTCCAGCTCGAGTACGACGGCGGCACGCTGTACCTGCCGGTGTATCGGCTCGGCGAGGTCCAGCGCTACGTCGGCGCCGAAGGCCACGCACCGCGGATCGACAAGCTCGGCGGCATCACGTGGGAAGCGACGCAGACGAAGGTGTCGCGCACCGTGCGCGCGCTCGCCGAGGAGCTGCTCCAAGTCTACGCGCAGCGCGCCGCCCTGCCCGGTCACGCGTTCCCGCCGCCCGATGATCAGTATCGCGAGCTCGAGGCGACGTTCCCGTTCGACGAGACGCCGGATCAGGACGACGCGATCAAAGCGGTCAACGCCGACATGGAAGCGGGCCGCGCGATGGATCGCCTGGTCTGCGGCGACGTCGGCTACGGCAAGACCGAGGTCGCGATGCGCGCGATCTTCAAGTGCATCACCGGCGACAAGCAGGCCTGCATCCTCGCGCCGACGACGGTGCTCGTCGAACAGCACTTCCGCACCATGAGCGAGCGGTTCAAGGGCTTCGCGGTCACCGTCGGCAAGCTGTCGCGGTTCCAGACCAAGGCGCAGCAGGTCGAGACCGTGAAGCAGCTCGCGGCCGGTGCGATCGACGTCGTCGTCGGCACGCATCGCGTGTTGTCGGCGGACGTCCGGTTCAAGGACCTCGGCCTGCTCGTGATCGACGAGGAGCAGCGGTTCGGCGTCGCCCACAAGGAGCGGATCAAGAAGACCAAGACGCAGGTCGACGTGTTGACGCTGACCGCGACCCCGATCCCGCGCACGCTCCACCTCGCGATGGCGGGCATGCGCGACCTCTCGATCATCGCGACGCCGCCCGCGGATCGCCGCGCGGTCCGCACGTTCGTGTCGCGGGTCGACGACGTCACGATCAAGGAAGCGATCGAGCGCGAGCTCGCGCGCGGCGGTCAGGTGTTCTTCATCACGCCGACGATCGGAATGGCAGGCCACGGCAAGGAACCGGATCACCGCCTGCCGAACGACGATCGGCCGCAGCGCAAGACGAAGCCGCGCGACGACGATCGCTCGATCGACGACTGGCAGGAGTATCTCCACGGCCTCGTGCCGACCGCGCGGATCGGCATCGGCCACGGTTCGCTGCCGGCCGAGCAGCTCGAGAAGGTGATGGTCCAGTTCATCAACCGCGAGCTCGATATCCTGATCGCGACGACGATCGTCGAGAGCGGCCTCGACATCCCGAACGCGAACACGATGTTCGTCGCGCGCGCGGACGCGTTCGGCCTCGCCCAGCTCTACCAGCTGCGCGGTCGGATCGGCCGCAGCGCGAATCGCGCGTACTGCTACCTGCTCGTGCCCGAGCCGGAGCACATCACCGACGACGCCCGCCGCCGGCTCGAAGCGCTCCAGCGGTTCACCGAGCTCGGCGCGGGCTTCCAGATCGCGTCGCAGGATCTCGAGATCCGCGGCGGCGGCGAGCTGCTCGGTGCGAAGCAATCGGGCTCGATCGCGGCGGTCGGCTTCGATCGCTACGTCAAGATGCTCGAGGTCGCGGTCGCCGAGCTGCGCGGCCAGCCGATCCATCCCGAGATCGATCCCGAGCTCACGGTCGACAACCCGGGGTTCATCCCCGACGACTACGTTCCGGATCCCGGCCAGCGGCTCGAGCTCTACAAGCGGCTGTCCGCGGTCGAGCACGATGACGAGCTCCGCACCGTGATGGCGGAGATCAGCGATCGCTACGGTCCGCTCCCCGGCGACGTCGTCCTACTCGGCGAATTGATGGGGCAGAAGGCCCTCGCCCGCCAGATCGGTGCGCTCGCGCTCGAGATCACGCAGAGCCGGATCGCGATCGCGTTGCCGGATGGTTCCGCGATGGGGACCGCCGCGCTTGCCGCGGGTTGGCGCCGCTTGCCGGACGGCCGGTTCACGATGGCGATCAAGGAAAGCGGGGCCGCGAGACAAGCCTTGTTGGCGGTCCTGGCTCGTGCTACCGACAAGGGATAACCATGCGGAACCTGGCGGGGATTCTGATCCTGGTCTCGATCGCGAGCTGCCAGAAGCGGGAAGAATCCAGCCACGATCGCCCCGGCGGCCCGAGCAAGACGGCCCCGAGCGCGCCGCCGCAGAGCGCCGAGGAGATGAAGGCGCCGCTCGCGAAGATCGATGACGTCACGATCACGATCGGCGAGTTCGAGGAGCGCATCAACCGCCAGTCGCCGTACATCCGCGCGCGCTACACGTCGCTCGAGCAGAAGAAGGAGTTCCTCGACTCGCTCGTGAAGTTCGAGATCCTCGCGAAGGAGGCCTACAAGCGCGGCCTCGACAAGGATCCCGAAGTCGTCCGGACGATGAAGCAGGTGATGATCCAGAAGCTGATGCGCGACGAGTTCGACTCGAAGATCACCGCCGACAGCGTGAAGGACGCCGACATGCAGGCGTACTACCAGGCGAACCTCGCCGACTACGTGAAGCCCGAGGAGGTTCGCGCCTCCGCGATCATCATGAAGAACAAGGCGCAGGCCGATCGCGTCCTCCTCGAGGCGAAGGGCGACGCCGGCAAGACGAACAAGGGCTTTCGCGACCTCGTGACGAAGTACACGAGCGACGAGGAGACCAAGCTTCGCGGCGGCGACCTTCGCTACTTCGACATCACGACCAAGGACGTTCCGGCCCCAGTCGTGAAGGCGGCGTTCGCGCTCGTCAACACGGGCGACGTCTCGGCCGTGGTCGATGCCGGCCCGGGCCAGCCGAACGGCGGCGAGTTCTACATCCTCAAGCAGACCGGCCGGCGCAAGGCGATGACCAAGACGTTCGACGAGGCCAAGCCGCAGATCCGCAACAAGCTCTTCCGAGAGCAGCGCATGGCGGCGCAGAAGGACTTCGTCGACGGCCTCCGGGCCCAGGCCAAGATCGAGGTCAACGAGCAAAACCTCGCAAAGGTGCGGATCGATACGTCGAATGCGGTCGATACCGGCAAAGATCTCACCCCGCCCCCGGCCCCGCCTGGTACTCCTCCCGTGCCCGGGGCTGTCCCTGCTGGGAGCAACAGCGCCGAGCAACCTATCCCGTGAGCTTGGAGTCTGAACGTCGTGCGTAAAATCGCGCTCTTGCTGTTGGTTTTGACCTCGGTTGTCGCGGTTGCGCAGGCAGGCGATGACAAGAAGCCGTCGTCGCGCAACGCCGGCCAGAAGATCGAGCTCGAGCGGGTCGTCGCGATCGTGAACGACGCGATCATCCTTCAGAGCGAGCTCGATGCCCGGCTCACCCCGGTCCGCGCCGAAGCGGAGCAGATCGCCGACCTCGGCGAGCGCAAGCGCCGGCTCGCGAAGCTGTCGAGCCAGGTCCTCGACGAGATGGTCAACGAAGAGCTGATCGTCCAGGCGGCGGCCGCCGCGAAGATCGACGTCGAATCGACCGAGGTCCAGGCCGCGCTCGACGAGATCAAGCAGCAGAACAACCTCGACGACGCCGGCCTCGCCCAGGCGCTCGGGGCGCAGGGCTACACGCTCCAGAACTACAAGGCCGACCTCCGCCGCCAGCTGATGCGCCTGCGCGCGGTCAACACGATCGTCCAGCCGAAGATCCAGATCACCGAAGAGGACATCAAGGCGCGCTACGACCAGATGCAGCGCCGCAGCGAGGCCGTCAGCGCGGTCCGGCTGTCGGACATCCTGATCAAGCTCCCCGACCACGCGACCGAGCAGCAGATCAACGACGCGAAGGCGAAGGCAGCCAAGGTGGTCGAGCGGGTCAAGGGCGGCGAGAAGTTCGAGGACGTCGCGAAGGAAGTCTCGGACGACGACTCGACGAAGGCCTCGGGCGGCGAGCTCGGCTGGTTCGAGCGCGGCAGCATCAACCCGGACTGGGAGCAGATCGTGTTCTCGATGGAGAAGGGCGACGTCCGCGGCCCGGTGAGTGGACCGCAGGGGCTGTACGTGTTCCTCGTCACCGACATCAAAAAGAGCGAGCTGAAGCCCTACGCCGAGATGAAGGACCAGCTGTCGAAGGAGCTTCGCCGCCGCGAGCTCGACAAGCAGACGCAGACGTGGGTGGAGGAGCTTCGTAAGAAGGCCTACATCGACATCAAGTTGCAGTAGCCAGCCCCGGGCTACTCGGGCAGGTGCGCGCCGCCCGTTCGGATCGCATGATTTGGTATACTGATGCGTGGCCGAAAATCGTCGGACGTCTACACGTCACGCAGTCTCGATCGCAGCCAATCTAAAGGTGAACGGTACGGATCGGCAGTGCACGGTGGTGAACCTGTCACTCGGTGGCGCGCTGTTCCTGCTGACGCCGCGGCTGCCGATGGGCCAGCGGGTCGACATGTCGTTCAAGGTTCCGACGATGGACGAAGCGATCGAGATCGGTGCCACCGTGCGATGGTCAGACGACAAGGCGACCGGCATCCAGTTCGACGGATTGCGGGCGCGTGACGTATGGGCGCTCAACAAGTTCTTCGAAAACTTGCCTGTTGTGCCCTGATCGGGTCGACCGCGTACGCGGCTCCGAACAAGGAGCCCGTCGCGGTCATCGATCTCGGTCCGGCGGATCCCGATATCGATCGCGCGCTCGCGAGCGCGCTGGTCAAAGCAGATCTCGCGCCGCTCGATGACGTGACCGAGGCCGCGCTCACTGGCCAGACGGCGGAGAGCGACGCGCTCGCGCTCGCGACCCAGATGGCTCGCGCGCAGCAGAAGTACGGCGCGCTCGACTGCAAAGGCACGATCAACGCCGTGAAGAAGGCGCTGCCGTTGATCGCGGCGCGCCAGGCGGGTCAGCTGCCTGTCCCCGAGCTGCCGCGCGCGTGGGCGTACGCGCTGCTGTGCGCCGACAAGCTCGGCGATAGCGACCTCGCGATGCGCGCCGCGAATCGGCTGCGCGTCGTCGGCGGCTCGCCGGATGTCTCCGCGGACCTGCTCGCGAAGTATCCCGATGTCGACGCGACGCTCGGCATCGATGCGGTCGAAGTCGATGTCGCGACCGAAGTCGCCGACGCGACGCTGTGGCTCGACTTCGTCGCGATCGGCAAGGCGCCGCAGCACCTCGCGCTCGCGCCGGGAGAGCACGTGATCGCGGCGGCCGCGGGCACGCGGCGCGGCTATCTCGTCGGCCGGCCGATCAAGAAGCAACCGAAGCTGCTCGTCGAGATGCCCGATCAAGCGTCGGCGCTCGCGGATGTCGCGTCGGCGATCGCGAGCTGGAAGGGCAAGGTTCCGCCGCCCGATGCACTCGCGGCGGTGCTCGACAAGGTCCACGCGCGCTCGGCGCTGATCCGCCACGGCGATGTCGTCGAGGTCTGGGGCCACGCCGGGAAGAACGAACCGGTACGGCTGCTCGGGGGTGCGGATGGCACGCGTACGGTCGCAGAGGCCGATCGCGCAGCGGCACTCCTCGCGGATCGCGTCGAGGGCTGGAGCTCGCACGCGCCGGATCCCGATCAGCCATTGCTCGTCGAGGATCTCCGCGACCGGGCGACCGCCGCGAACAAGGAGCGCGCGACCGGCGCCGCGTGGTGGGTCTACGCGACGATCGGCGCCGCGGTGCTCGCCGGCTCGATCGCGGTATACGCGCACGAGCAGGACAACAACACCCAAGAGATCAGGCTGCACTACCCATGAGGGCCGCGATCCTCAGCCTCGCGATCCTCCTCGCGACTGCCCTGCCCGCTCGCGCGACGACGATGCGCGTGCTGCCCGGCGGCGACGATCGAATCGTGATGTCGTACGAAGACGGGCTCGAAGGTCCGGCGACGAAGCTGCGCGACGCTGCCGAGGATTCGCTCGCGCGGATCAGTGCGGACCTCCCCGACCTGCCGAAGCCGCATACCATTCATATCCAGCTCGTTCGCGACGCCTCGTCGATCCCCGACGTCGCGCCCGGCGGCCGCGGTGCACCGAAGTACGCGGTCGGCGTGACGTACCCCGACCTCGGCGTCGTCACCGTCGCGATGCGGCGCGGTGCACAGGTCATCGACCCGATCGAGACGCTCGACCACGAGCTCGGTCACGTCGCGCTCGGCGCCGCGCTCGGCGATCGCGCGCCGCACTGGCTGCACGAGGGCTTCGCCTATCAGCACTCGGCCGAGTGGACGATGGATCGCGCCGAGACACTCGCCGGCATGGTGTGGATGCGCGGCATCATTCCGATCGAGCAGCTCGATCGCAGCTTCCCCGCCGAGGAATCGCCCGCGGCCCGCGCGTACGCGGAGAGCTACGACTTCGTCAATTACCTGTCGCGACGCGGCCGCTGGGAAGACACCGCCGACGACGGCGATCGCTGGCCGTTCCGCAGGTTCCTCGGCGAGATCGGCCACGGCGCGGATCTCGACACCGCCGCGAAGCACCAGTTCGGCAAGACGATCCACGAGCTGTTCGACGAGTGGCGCGACGACGTTCGCAGCCGCTACCTGACCGCGCCGATGGGCCTCCTCGGGCTCGGCGTGTGGATCGTGTGCTCGATCCTGCTCGTGCTCGCGTTCCGGCGCCGCCGCAAGTTGAACCGGATCCGGATCGCGCAATGGGATCTCGAGGAGCGCCTGGCAGATCAACGTCGCCAGGCTGAAGCGGAAGCGAAGGCCAACGAGCCCGGCCGGGTTCGTCCCGTGATCATCGCGCCGCCCTACGTGCCGCTGACCGCAGAGTCGCCGTTCGACGAGGTCGACGAGACGCCGCCCGATCCCAAGCTGTGGAACTGACCGGTTCGCGAACCAACGGCCCGCGCGCGAATGCGACGAAGCCAGGTCAAGGGACCAAGGTCGGACGAAGAAGACGTCGGCGCGTTCGCTCGCGGGCCGTTCGAACCTGACCGTGTTCTGTCGTGGTCTCGCGCGCTTAGCAATGTTGCCGTCGTGCATTGGGGACGCTCGTCCCGAGTGAGACCGCCACGCATCGAGCGGTCACGGCGCGTTATCTCGCGACCGTGCCGGATTTCGCGACCTGCGGTCCTAATGCGACGTGGTCACGGGTTTCCGGGTTCTGTTGGTCGTCAGCCTCGTCGCGGGATGTGATTCCCTCGCGGCGAGCGACTACGTCGGCGAGCCCTTGTTCACGTTGCAAGGGAACTTCGCGACCACGGCGAATGCTCCCGAAGATCCGCTCGGCGGCATCGCGCTGCTCTGGCAAGACACGCGCAGCGCCGACGGCCCGGGCGTTGCGACCACAGTCGTGCCGGTCGCGATCCAGTTTCCGGCGAGCTTTCGCGTCGACATCCCGGTGCCTCCGCCGGATGCCGCGGTGTTCACGTTTCCCGATAGTGACGTCCAGATCGCCGAGGCGTACGTGTTCGTCGTCGAGACCAGCGGCGGCAAGATCGTCCCGCACGGCGGCGAGCGCGTCCACGCCGTGGTGTGGGCGAGCGGCGATGTCGCAGATGGCACGCAGGCGGCGGATTACCTCGGCGGACCGATCAGCGCGGGCTATCACCTGCGCGCTTTCACCCAGGTCACGACCGCCGGTATGGGCCAGCGCACGCTGATCGAGCGCTGCGTCTCCGACGGTGCGGCGCGACACGCGTGCGAGGCGCGCCGCGCGTATCAGCTGCAAGGTGCGGGCGATCAAGATCGCCTGACGATCACGGTGGCTCCGCCATGAAGGCGGGCGAGCTCGACAGGCTCTATCGCGATCACGGTCACGCCGTGCTGCGCCGTGCGCGCCGCCTGTTGCGCGACGATGAGGATGCGCGTGATGTCGTCCACGACGTCTACCTCGAGCTGCTGCGCAACGGGGAGCGGTTCGAAGGCCGCAGTGGGATCGCGACGTACCTCTACGCGGCGGCGACGCACGCGTGCTTGAACCGGATCCGCGACGGCAAGAATCGCCGGCGGCTGCTCGAGATCCGCACCGCGGCCGGTGAGCGTTCGACCTCGGCGCAGGCCGATACGCAGACGCTCGCGACCGAGATCCTCCAGACCCTCGACGCGGACGACGCCGCGCTCGCGGTCTATCTGTATTGCGACGAGCTCACTCACGACGAGATCGCCGAGCTGTTCGGCTGCTCGCGGCGCCACGTCGGCGACCTCGCGATGCGGCTGCGCCGGCGAATCATGGAGCGCGCGGCATGACTCACTTCTCCGAGCTCACGATCGACAAGTACCTCGCGGGCGAGCTCGGCCACGACGCCGCGCTGTCGCTGCGCGCTCACGCCGCCGAGTGCGCGCGCTGCGGCGATGCGCTCGAGGACGCGCTCGCGGTCAAGGCCGCGTTCGTGCCGCCGGCGGTGCCGCTGTGGCGGCGCGCGCGCGTGATGTACACGGCGCCTATCGCCCTCGCCGCCGCACTCGCGCTCGTTGTCGTCTGGCCGTGGCCGCGGTCGGATGCGGAGGTCACCCGTAGCAAAGGCACCTCGATCGTCGGCTGCTACGTCTCGCATCGCGACACGGTCCGGCGCGGCGCGCTGCACGAGACCGTGATGCCCGGTGATCAGATCGAGCTCGTGACGACCACGACCGAACCGGTGTGGTTCGCCGCGATCAGCGACGACGGCGCCGGGGTGCGCAGCGTCTACATGCCGGCGACGTTCATCGCGCCAGCGCGCGATCGGCTCGCACCGTCGGCGATCGACCTCGACGCGACGCTCGGCCGCGAGGTCGTGACCGGCGTGTTCTGCCCACTGCCGTTCGACGCGTTCGCGCTCGACCCCGCGCATCCGCCGGCCGGCTGCACGACCGACCACTTCGAGCTGACGAAGGTCGCGCGGTGATCCGACTGGTTGTCGTCGCGTGTGCGCTCGTCGCGATGGCCGGTTCGGCCGGCGCGGTGACCCGCTACGCGCTCGTGATCGGCAACGACACGGGCGATCGCGACGAAGCTGCACTGCGCTACGCCGAGCACGACGCCGAGCACTTCGCGGCGACGCTCGTCGATCTCGGCGGCTTCGCACCCGGTGACGTCGTCGTGTTGCGCGGGAGCGACGCCGAGGCCGCGCGCGCCGCGCTGATCGCGCTGAACGATCGGATCCGCACCGCCGGCGCGACCGACACGATGCTCGTCGTCTACTACTCGGGTCACGCCGACGCCGAGGCGCTCCACCTCGGCGCGACGAGCTTCGCGCTGACCCAGCTCGAGCAGCTCGTGCGCGGCTCGCCCGCGGCGTTTCGCCTGCTCGTCGTCGACGCGTGCCGCTCCGGTGCACTCACACGCGTGAAGGGCGGCAAGCCGGCGAGCTCGTTCCCGATCGCGCTCGGCGATCAGCTCGCGGCCGATGGCGTCGTGTTCTGGACCGCGAGCGCCGCGTCGGAAGAGGCGCAGGAATCCGACTCGATCAAGGGCTCGTTCTTCAGCCACTTCCTGATGAGCGGGCTCGCCGGCCCCGCGGATGCCGACAACGACGGCGCGGTGACGACCGCCGAGGCGTACGAATACGCGCGCGCCGCGACGCTGCGCGCATCGAGCCGCACGCTCGCCGGCACCCAGCACCCGACGTTCCGCGACGAGCTCGCCGGCCGCGACGCGATCGTGCTGACCCGCCCGGGCGCCGCCGATCCGCGCCGCGCCGCGATCCGCGTCCCCGCCGACCGCGACACGATCGTGCTCGCCGGCACCGCCGAGGGTCCGGTCGTCGCCGAGGTCGGCCTCCACGATCGGACGCGCCGGGTCAACGTTCGCGCCGGCAAGTACTTCATCCGCGCGCGCGGCGATACCCACTTGCTCGAGGGCACGATCGAGGTCGCCGCCGGCGCCGAGCACGTGATCGCGGACAGCGAGCTCGCGCGCGTCGACTATGTCGAGGTCGCCGCGAAGGGCGGGTTCGCGATGCCGCGGATCCCCGATGCCGTCGAGGCCGGCGCGCTCGTTCGCACCGCGCTGATCGACGGCGGCGATCCATGCCTCGGCGCGATCGCCGGCTACGCGATCTCGCTCGCGTGGTTGACCGTGACCCCGCGGTTCTCCGCGTGTCGCGAGCACGTCGCGAATGCGTTCGTCGCGACCGCGACCGACGACCTCGTCGGCGACGTCCGGCTGTCCCACGCGTGGCGCGTCGCCGCGTGGACGTTCGCGGTGCAGGTCGAGGCCGGCGGCGCCCTGCTCCACCAGCGCTTCACGACCGAGGGCAACGCCCCCGCGCGGACGAGCACCGGCGCGCTGTTCGGCGGCGGCGGCAGCGTCGAGCTCGACTTCGCGCACGACTTCTACGCGAGCCTCGCGGGCGAGGTCGACAGCTTCGTCCTCCATCGCGACGACATGACGACAACGCGGTGGGAGCCCGTGCTCGCGATCGGCGGCGTGCTCGCCGTGGGGATGCACCTGTGAAGCTCGGCGTACTCGCCCTCGCTGTCGTCGCCTGCAGTCCCGCGCCGCAGCGCAAGCTCCCGGGCGCGACGATCGTCCCGAAGCTCGGCCACACGACGCGCGCCGCCGAAGCGTGCGGGTTCGACATCGCGTTCGAGGGATCGCCAACGGTGAGCGTGCGCTACACGAACGAGTACGACGAGCTCGGCCGGGTCGTTCGCGTCACCGGCCGCTACGCCGACTTCGGCCCCGACGACTTCATCGACTACTCGTACGATCACCTCGATCATCTGACCCACTCGCTCGAAACGCGTGGCGCCGGGTACGACCAGGCCGAGGAGACCGAGGACTACGACACGCTCGGCGATCTAGTCGCCTACACGCTCGAGCAGAACGGCCCCGGTTACGACACGACGACGAAGTACCTCTATCGCGACTTGTCGCCGAGCGGTCAGCCAGGGACGGAGATCATCGGTTACACCGGCTCGCCCGACTCGACGTACCAGCTCGCCTACGATGCGAGCGATCGGCTGATCGCCGCGGTGCTCGAAGGCGGCTCGACGACGACCTACACCTACGACGACGACGCGACTCGCTCGGTCACGATCGACACCGACCACGGCGCGTTCACCGGCCTCATCCTCTACGACGATCAGAGCCGCGAGCTCGAGGAGAGCTGGGGCGGCAGCGATCCGCAGGCGCAGCACCAGCAGACCACGTACGTGTGGAACGCCGATCGCCTGAGCTCCGTCACGTTCATGCAGGGCACCCCGCTCGCCACCGTCGAGGTCGAGACGCCGCGCTATCGCTGCGATCCGTGAGCGCTTGTCATGCCGCGCGAAGGGCCTCGCGGTCCTAACGCTCGATGAACAACTTCAAGGTTTGCCTCCCGATCTTCCTTCTCGGCGCGTGCACGTCGTCACCCGAACCGGTGCTGCCCGGCGCCTCGCTCACGCCGCACGTCTCCGCGCTCCAACAGAACGTCGCGTGTGGCGACGACGTCGCGTTCTACGGCGCGACCTCGCCCGACCTGCGCTACCTCTACACGTGGGACGCCGGCAGCCACCTCACGCACGCGACCGGCACGTATGCGGCCGGCGGCGCGAACGACGAGGTCTCGTACGACTGGAACGGCGACAACCTCGTCCACATGCTCGAGACCCGCGCGTACGGCGACGCTCGCTACGAGCTGACCGAGACGTACAGCGGCGACAACCTCGCGACCTACGCGTGGACGAGCCAGAGCGCCGACTACAGCGACGGCTGGACCTACGCGTACAGCGATTATCAAGGCCCGTGGCAACCCGCGCGCGAGACGGTCACCGAGACCGGCGGCACACCGTTCGGCTACGCGCTCGCGTACGACTCGTATGGCCGGCTGACGACCGCGACCCCCGACAGCGGCGACCCGACGACGTACACCTACGACGACGCGGCGCTGACGATCACCGCCGACACCGGCAACGGCGCGTGGACCGACGTCGTGACCTACGACAGCGCAGGCCGCGAGCTCACCGACGTGTGGGGCGGCAGCGATCCGTCGGCGATCGCCGGTGACTACACGTACGCGTGGAATGGCGACAACCTGACCTCGGAGACGTACCGCTCGGGCACGACCGACGCGCCGCACGCGCTGTCGACGATCGAGGTCGATACGCTGCGCTACGACTGCGCGATGGCGCGGGTCGGCGGCACCGGCCACACCGCTCGTATCCACCGCGCGCGCTAGATCGCGACGAGCTTGCGCGCCGCGGCGAGCGTGAGCTTGTCGGCGGCGTTCGCGGTCGCGTCGTCGACCCAATCGGGGAACGGCGTGATGAAGTTGCGATGCTCGCCCGTCGGCATGTGCTCCTGCTGGACCGCCGCGAGCTTGTCGGTCGCGACCGCGCCGTCGCGGCCGAGCCGGACCAACGCCGGCCACACCCGGCGATGCGCGAACGTGATCTTGCCGTCGATCAGCTTGAAGCAGCGGATGTCGTCGGAGTCGTCGATCTCGGAGAGCGCCGCGAAGATCGCCTTGCCCTTGGGATGCGCCCACCAGCCGCCGATGATCGGCGCACCGGCGACGACCTCCGCGACGTTCGGCACGACGCCGCGTGCAGACGCGAGCATCACGCCGTGCTTCTCGACCAGGCGCACCCACTTCGAGCCGGCGGGCTTGCGCTTGGCTTTCGGTTTGGCTTTCGCCTTCTTCGGCGCCTTGACCTTGGCCTTCGCTTTGGCCTTCGGCTTCGGGCGAGTCTTCCGCTTCTTTTTGGGCATCGCTGACTAGGGCTTGACCGACAACGCCGCCAACAACGGCGCCGCCTCGTAGATTACGCCAGCCCGCATGGTCGATACCACTTTGCGGATCGCCGTGATGTCGGCCAACGGATCGCCGTCGACGACGACCAGATCCGCGCGCTGGCCGGGCGCGATCTTGCCAAACACTGAGTCCTGTTTCATCGCCTTGGCCGAGCCGAGCGTCGCCATCCGCAGGACGTCGGCCGCCGGAATCCCGCACTGGACGAGCAGCACGAGCTCGTGGTGCAACGCGATGCCGGTAATGCCGCTATCGGTCCCTGCAACGACCGTCACTTTCGCCTGCCACAGCGCCTTCACGAGCGCTTCGATCTGCGCCCACGCCTTCGCGTAGCGGTCCTTCTTGTCGGGCGTGATCGGCAAATCAGCCTGGAGGTACGTGCGCTGGAGCTGGTACGGCAGGCGAAGCAGGTCGTCCTTGAAGTCCGGCAGCAGCTGGCCGGGCGCACCGATATAGAGGTTCTCGAACGCGCCGAGCGTGGGATCGATGATCGTGTGGTGCTTCACGAGTTGCGCGATGAAGTCCGCGACCGGCTTGCCCGCGAGATCGAGCTCCGCCGCGTGATCGCCGACGAGCGTGAACCGCGTCGTGTCGCGCGTGTCGGTATCGTGGGTCGCGAGGAAGTTGAGGAACAGCATGTTGACGTGCTCGATGCCGTCGTAGCCGGCGTCGATCGCCTCGTGCGCGAGCATGTGGACCGGGATGTGACCGACGACGAGCATCCCGCGCTTGTGCGCATCGGCCGCGAGCACCGGCACGAGCTCGGGCTTCATCGAGTTGTAGATCTTGATGCCGTCGTAATGGCGCTTCGCGAAGAACTCGACGGCCGCGTGCGCTTCCTCGACGGTCTCGGCGGTGACCCGGCTCGACGCGGCCTTGTCGCCGCGGCCCTCGATGAAGCCCATCCGCACCATGTGCGGGCCGACGAGCGCGCCCTCGTCGAACTTCTGGGTCATCAGATCGAGGTCGTCGGGCTCGTTGCCGACGTCGCGCGCCGTCGTGATACCGGTCGCGATATCGAGCAGCGCGCCATCGCGATCGGTGTGCGAGTGCATGTCGACGAGGCCCGGCATCAGCGCCTTGCCCGCGAGATCGATCGTCTCGGCGCCGAGCGGGACGGCCAGCTTCGGACCGACCGCCTTGATCTTGTCGCCGACGACGAGCACCGTCTGATCCGCGATCCATGCGCCCTTGACGACATCGAGCACGCGCGCGTGGGTGTACGCGTAGCCCGCCGGCGGAGGCCGATGCGCCGTCGTGTGCGCGATGTCGTCGCCGCGCGCCTGCATCAGCGCCTGGACCTTCGTCGCGAGCGCATCGACGATCGCGTCCGCCGTTCCGTCGGGCACGATCGACGATTGCGGCGTCACGACGCCGAACCACGTGCCGTCCTCCTCGAACCACGTGTAATACGGCGACAACCCGAAGCCGGAGAGCGCGTAGCCGACGAGCTTGCGGCCCGCGAACGTATCGTCGGCGACCTTCGTCACCTTCGCCTCGCCGCCCGGCCACAGCGCGACCGAGCCGCCGTTCTTCAGCGCGACCGGGACGAGCCACGGATCGACCCAGCCGTCCGCGATCCACACGTAGAACGTCGGTGCGGTCGCATCGGCGCTGCCGTGCTCCTCGTCGGAGGCCCACGTTCCCTTCGCGCCGCTCCGCGTGAACGATTCGACGATCGGCGCGCCCATCTCGTGGTGGCCCGCGCCCTTGAACAGATCCGGCGTGCCATCGCTCGCGAGGTGCAGCGCCGCATCGACCTCGGGGCCGCGACCGTTGTCGACGACCTTCCAGTGGTAGTGGACGTCGGGTCCGGCGGTCGTCGTGTCGAACGTGCCGACCCTGCGACCGTTCAGCCGGAAGACGTAATGCGCCTGCTTCGCGACGTAGCCCGGCAGGTGGCGGTCTTTCTCCTGCTCGTGGCCGATCGGCGGCTCGGGGTCCGGTGCCGGTTTCGGCTGCGAAGCTCCGCATCCAGCCCACACCACCACTGCGATCGCGACCATCGCCCTGCGCATGGCAGGAGCGTACTACTGCGCGAACGTCCGCGCGTCGATCGAGAACCGGTAACGGACGTCGCCCTTGATCGTGCGCTCGTACGCTTCGTTGATCTTGTTCGCGGAGATCACCTCGACCTCGGCGACGATGTTGTTCTGGCCGCAGAAGTCGAGCATGTCCTGGGTCTCGCGAATGCCGCCGATCATCGAGCCGGCGAGGCGCTTGTTGCCGCCGATCAGAGCAAACGCGGCGATCGCCTGCGGCTCCGGCGGCGCTCCGACGCACACCATCGCACCGTACGGGCGCAGCATGCGGAGGTAACCGTTGTAGTCGTGGGTCGCGCTGACCGTGTCGATGATCAGATCGAACCGCTTCGCGAGCTTCTTGAACGTCGCCGGATCCGTGGTCAGCGCGAAGTCGGCGGCGCCGAGCTTCTTCGCATCGGCCGCTTTCTTCTCCGACGTCGACAGCATCGTGACCTCGGCGCCCATCGCGGACGCGAGCTTGACCGCCATGTGGCCGAGCCCGCCGAGGCCGACGACGCCGACCTTGTGACCGGGCTTGCACTGCCACTGCATGAGCGGCGAGTACGTCGTGATGCCCGCGCACAGGAGTGGTGCGGCGCCGGCGGGATCGAGGTGGTTCGGGACCTTCAGCACGAACTTCTCGGTCACGACGATCTGCTGCGAGTAGCCGCCGTACGTCGGCGTCTTGCGATCCATCTCGGTGCCGTTGTACGTGGCCGCGCTGCCGCGCTCGCAGAACTGCTCGTGGTCCTCGCGGCAGTACGTGCAATCGCCGCACGAATCGACGAGGCAGCCGACGCCCGCGAGGTCGCCGATCTTGACCTTGGTGACGTTCGCGCCGACCTTGCCGACGCGGCCGACGATCTCGTGGCCGGGGACCATCGGGAAGATCGCCTTGCCCCACTCCTCGCGCGCCTGGTGGATGTCGGAGTGGCAGATGCCGGAGAACAGGATGTCGATCATGACGTCATTCGGGCCGACGTCGCGGCGCTCGATCGTCGACGGGCCGAGCGGCTGCTTCGCGGCGGGAACGGCATAGACACGGGTCTGCATGGCGAGAGCTTGGCAGGCTAGAGCCAGGTTGGGTCTAGTGCCGCGTACGAATCTTCCGCGGTTCTGCACAGCGTCGCGAGGTGGGCCACGCGCGGCAGCTCGGTGTGCATCCAGTACTTCGCGGCGGCGAGCTTCGCGCGGTAGTAGCCGGCATCGCGGGGCTTGCGGCCACGCGGGAGCGGTGCGGCGAGCGCTTCGGTCGCGACTGCGGCGAGCTCGAGCCACTGCCACGCGATCACGATGATCGAGAACAGCTCGAGGTAATCGGTCGCGTGCGTGAGATCGCCGCGGGTCGCGAGCTGCATGGTGAGCTCGCCAACGCTGCGGACCGCGTGCTCGAGCGAAGCGATCCACGTCGGATCGACGCGATCGGTGGAGTGTCCCGCCGCGTGGCGATCGGCGATCAGGTTCGCTTCGCGCGCGCGCTCGCACGCCTTTTCGATCTCGCGACCGAGCGCGACGAGCGCCGCCCCACCCTTCGCGACCGCGCGGCGACCGAGTAGGTCCGCGGCCTGGATCCCGGTCGTACCCTCGTGGATCGAGTTGAGCTTCTGATCGCGCAGCCACGCCTCGGGCAGGTACTCGCTCGAATAGCCGTAGCCGCCGTGGATCTGGATCGCGAGCGCGTTCGCCTCGAACCCGCGCTCGGCCGGGAACGACTTGACGACCGGCGTGAGCAGATCGAGCAGCAGCTGCGCGTTGTCGTCACCGGCGTGCTGGGCGAGGTCGCTGTACAGCGAGACCCGCGCGACGAGCGCGAGCCCGGCCTCGACGATCGCCTTCTGGCGGAGCAGCATGCGCCGGACGTCGGCGTGCTCGATGATCGCGACCGGTGCACCGTCCTTCGCGCCGAGCGGCCGGCCCTGCTTGCGCTCGCGCGCGTAGGCGAGCGCCTCGTGATACGCGACCGACGCCGTGGCGACACCGTTGAGGCCGACCATGATCCGCGCCTCGTTCATCATCTGGAACATGTAGCGAATGCCCTGGTGCGGTTCGCCGACGAGCCAGCCGCGACAATCGCCGCGCTCGCCGTACGCGAGCAGGATGCTCGGCAAGCCGCGCCAGCCGATCTTGTGGACGAGGCCGGTGACGCTGACGTCGTTGTCGAGGAGCTGACCGTTCTCGACGCGGCGCTTCGGGACGCAGAACAGCGACACGCCCTTCATCCCGGGAGGCGCGCCTTCGATCCGGGCGAGCGTCATGTGGACGATGTTGTCGGTCAGATCGTGATCGCCGGCCGAGATGAAGATCTTCGCGCCGCGGATCTTGTAGTGGTCGCCCGCGGGCGACGCCGTCGTCGTGATGTCGGCGAGGCTCGAGCCGGCCTGCGGCTCGGTCAGCGCCATCGTGCCGGTCCACTCGCCGCGATACAGCGGCGCCATGTACGTCTCGCGCAGCTCGTTGCTGCCGAACGCTTCCAGCAAGTGCGCCGCGCCTTGCGTGAGCCCGATGTAGCCGTAGACCGAGAGGTTCGCGGCCATCAGGTACGACGTCGCGAGCGAGCACACGACGAGCGGCAGCTGCGCACCGCCGACCTCGTGCGGGCGAGGCGCGGCCGCGAAGCCGAGCTCGACGAGGCGATCGAACAAGCCGTGCAGCGCGGGATGCACCGTGACCTTGCCATCGGCGAGCGTCGGCGGTGCGGCATCGAGCGTGCGATACGCCGGGAACAGCGCATCGCGTGCGAGCGCGCGCGCCGACTCCACCACGAGCTGATACGTCTCGCGATCGTGGTCCGCGAAGTACGGAACGTGTTGCAGCGCGGCGAGGTCGAGCAGCTCGTCGAGAATGACCTCGACATCGCGATCGTCGATGAGCGGATTCACGGGCAGAGCTTCGCACGAGGCGATCACGTCCGTGCACAACTCGTGCGGACATGACGTGCAATCGACGAGCGCGCGCGATTTCGCCTTGCGCGGTCACGGGCGCGGGCAGATATGGAACGAGATGAGGTTCTGCACGTGGATCGTGGTCGCGGCCTGCGCAGCGTGCGGCTCTTCACCGCACGGCGCCTCGAACGATGCCGCGGCAGGGAGCAACGCCGTCGGCGATGCCGCGCCTGGGAGCGACGCGCGACCGGCCGATGCCGCGATGCCGATCAGCGACGCGTGCTTGCCTTCTCCGCATGTCGGCCACGAGGTCTACGCGTGCAACGGCTTCAACTTCGACGTCGAGGTGCCTGCAGGCTGTCTCGCCGGTGGCTGCGGCCTGATCATCGACGTGCCCGGTCGCACGATGGACGCGGCGATGCAGGACGCGAACACCGGGATGCGCGCGCGAGGCGACGCCGCCGGGTTCATCGTGATCCAGCCGAACGCGAACCCGGCGCCGCCGCAGTCGACGTTCGACCCGACGCCGGCCGACGACGCGAAGCTCTACGACTTCTTCACGCGCGCGATCGCGGTCTACGCCGTCGATCCGCATCGCATTCACATGACGGGTTTCTCGGAGGGCGGGTTCATGACGTGGCGGTTCCTGTGCGACCACGCCGACCTGTTCGCGTCGGTCGCGCCCGGTGCCGCGGCGTCGAACTGCACGATCCTGCAGATTCCCGCGTGCTCGTTCACCGGCACGCAGTTGCCGAGTCGCCAGCTTCCGATCCTCTACATGCACGGCACTGCCGACGAGGACTACGTCCAGTACGAGTGCGCGCAGCCGCAGATCGACGCGGTGGTCGCGGCGTGGGGCCTGACCTCGCAGGGGATCATCGCGTCGGACGCGACCTACCGGCGCACGCGGTGGACGAACGCGTCGGGCGGCCTGCTCGAGTTCATCTCGCACGACTACTACTCGACCCAGGAAGTGCTGTTCATCCCGCAGACCAAGCTCGAGGGCCACTGCTATCCCGGCTCGACCGATCCGGGCGGGTTGACCGGCCAGCTGATGTCGTTCAAGTGCGAGCAGCCGGCATCCTTCACGTGGGGCGAAGAGGTGATGAAGTTCTTCGTCGCCCACCCGAAACCGTAGTCACGGCACGAGCACGACGCGCCCGCGGATCGCACGCGACGCGAGCAGCAGGTGCGCGCGCGCCGCTTCGGCGAGGCGCATGACCATCGTCGGTGGCGACGGCAGCTCCATGGCGACGAGCTCGCGCGTGGTCGCGCGCAACGCCTCGCCATCGAGATCCTCGCTCGAGTATCCCGTCAACGTTCGGCCGTCGAGCAAGCTCCACAGATCGAACGAGACCTCGGCCCCCGCTGCCGCACCGAACATGCAGTAGCGACCTCCGGCGCGGAGCGCGCTGACGAGGCTCGCGAACCGCGCACCGCCGACGCCGTCGAGCACGGCATCCGCACACCCCGGCGCCGGCGAGGGTGCGCTTCGATCGAGCTCGCTGACCTCCGCCCCGAGCGCGCGGGCGACTGCGACCGCGACGGCACCGACGCCACCGGTCGCCCCCGTGACGATCAGCTTCGCGCCGCGGAGCTCGCCCAACCGGCGCATCGCCTCGCGCGCGGTTACACCGGCGAGCCCGATCGCGGCGAACCGGACCGGATCGAGCGATGCCGGCAACGGGGCGAGCACCGCCGCCGCCACGACGACCTCCTCGGCGTACCCACCGTCGCGCTCGGCGCGGACACCGCCGAGGCCTTGCATCGTCGTCCACGCGCGGTCGCCGATGCCGATCGTACCGGTGTCGCCGGCGGTCTCCACGACCTCGCCGACGACCTCGAGCCCGGGCACGTACGGGAACGGCGGGTGCCGCCGGATCGGCGAATAGCCGGTGCGGATGTCGAGATCGGAGTGGTTGACCGCCGCGGCGAGCGTGCGCAGCCGGACCTCGCCGGGCGCCAGCGATCGTCGCGCCACCTCCTCGAGCTGGAGGACCTCGGGACCGCCCAGCGCGCGCATCACGATCGCTCTCGCCATGACGGGATGTGACCACACTCGGTATCAGACCGTCTTGATACATACGTCGGATGCGCGCGCTCGAGGTCCTCGCGACCGTGTTCGGTCACGCCGCGTTCCGCGGTGGCCAGGCCGAGGCGGTCGAAGCGGTGCTCGCCGGGCGCGATGCGGTCGTGCTGCTGCCGACCGGGGCCGGCAAATCGCTGTGCTACCAGGTGCCGGCGCTCGTGCGATTTGGCGCCGGCGAGGGCACGACGATCGTGATCTCGCCGCTGATCGCGCTGATGAACGATCAGGTCGGCGCGCTCGCGGGCCGCGGGATCGCGGCGGCCGCGCTGCACAGCCAGTGCGACGACGAAGACCGCGCCGCGACCGTCGGCAGGCTCGTCCGCGGCGAGCTCGCCCTACTCTACGTGTCGCCCGAGCGCGCGGTGCTCGATTCGTTCAAGCGCCTGCTCGCGCGCACCCGGATCGCGATGTTCGCGATCGACGAGGCGCACTGCGTGAGCCAGTGGGGCCACGACTTCCGGCCGGAGTACATGCGGCTCGCGGAGCTCCGCGCGATCGTGCCGGCCGCGCCGATGATCGCGCTGACCGCGACCGCCACGCCGCGCGTGATGGCCGAGATCGCGAGCTCGCTCGAGCTCCGCGCGCCGGAGATCGTGCGCGGTGATTTCCGCCGGCCGAACCTGGCGTTCGCGGTCCACGAGCTCGGCGCCGATGCTCAGCGGATCGCCGCGACGATCGAAGCGCTCGATCGCGCCGGTCTACGCGCGCGCACGGGCGCCGGGCGAGCGCTCGTCTACTGCGCGACCCGCCAGAAGGCCGAAACCGTCGCAGCCGCGCTGAAGGAAGCAGGGTTCGCCGCGGGTCACTATCACGCCGGCCGCACCGCACTCGCTCGCGAGCGCGCGCAAGCGGGGTTCGCACTCGGCCGGATGCGCGTCCTCGTCGCGACGAACGCGTTCGGCATGGGCATCGACTATCCCGATGTCCGCGTGATCGTCCACTTCGGTGCGCCCGGCTCGGTCGAGGCGTACTACCAGGAGGCCGGCCGCGCCGGCCGCGATGGCGAGCCCGGCCATTGCGTGTTGCTGTACGGCCCCGGCGATCTGATCACGCAGCGCCGGATCGCCGACGGCGGCGGGCGCAAGCTCGCGCTCGACGAAGCGCTCGCCGGCATCGCGCGCTACGCGACCAGCTGGACGTGCCGCCAGCAGATGCTGTGCGCGCACTTCACCGGCCACAGCGATCACGCCGCGTGCGGAACGTGCGATGCGTGCAGCGAGCCCGAGCGCGAGCGCCTCTCGCAGCCGGTCCCGGTCGCCGCGCGCGTGCTCGGGTCCGCGGAGCAGCAGATCATCCTCGCGGCGCTCGGCGCGCACGGTCGCGCCGTCGGCAAGGGCACGCTCGCGAAGGCGCTGCGCGGCAGCCGCGCGAAGCCGGTGCTCACGAACCACCTCGACCGGCTCGCCCAGCACGGCGCGCTGGCGGAATGCACCGAAGACGACCTCGTCGCGACGATGGAGCAGCTCGTGCGCGAGCGCCGGCTCGTCCGCCGCGGCAAGAAGTTCCCGACGGTGTCACTACCGTCGACGACGGCGAAGGCGCGCGCGGCGAGAAAGCCGTTCGCGCGGCGCGGCCGCGATGGCTCGAAGGCGAGCAGCATCACCGTCGAGCTCGATCGGTTCCGCAAGCGGATGGCGCGCCAGCTCAAGTGGAAGCCGTACATGGTGTTTCAGAACCGGACGATCACGGCGATCGATCGGATGCGCCCCGAGTCGCTCGCGGAGCTCGATCGGATCCCCGGCCTCGGCCCGAACCGGATCGCGCGGTTCGGCGAAGATCTGCTCGCGATCATCCGGCGCTACGGCAGCAGCCGGGAGCGCGAGGAGGTCGAGCCGGCCGTCCGCGATCTGTTTTCGCAGCTGTCGCGCGAGTGATCAGCCGGCGCGCGAGTACGCGGCCTTCAACCAGCTCTTCAGCTGGGCATCGATCTCGCTCTGCGTCGCGACCCGAACCCGGTGGCTGAACATCGCGTTGAACGTCGCCGCTGACTCGAGCCGCTTCGTCACCTTGGCATCCGGCAAGATGAGGCCGACATCGACGTGCTTCGCCGCGGGGCGCAGCATCGCGAACTGCTTCGCGCGGCGCAGGCTGACGTAGCCTTTTTTCTCCGCGACCTCGACGTCCTTGCCGAGCCTTTTGATCTCCGCGAGCAGCGCGTCGTAGATCTCGGTCACGGCGCTGTCGACCTTCTTCGCCGGCGCGGCTTTCGCGTCGTCTTTGGTGACGAGCGCGGTCCGGTTCGCGTCGCCGTGGCTCATCCCGTGCTTCGTCTTCAACATCGCGACGACCTCGGAGTGCTTCGCCAGGCCACTCGCCGCGATCACGGCCTTCCACTCCTTCATCGACTTGCCCGATCGCGCTTCGATGTTGCGGATCTGGGTCTTCAGCGCTTCTTCGACACTCGCCATGACCCAGTACAGTACTCTGTCGGGATGCGGATGATCGTACCTGTCGCGCTCGGTACGTTGTGCGCCGCGCGGCTCGCCGCCGCGGACCCGGTCGACCTGCTGCACGCGGTCCCGGCGACGATCGCGGTGAGCAGCACCGTCGACAACGCGAAGATCCTGCCGGCGCACCTCGTCGACGGGAACCTCGAGACCGCGTGGAACTCGCGAACGAACGACCTCGTCGGCGCGTGGATCGCGGTGCGGTTGCCGGCCGGCGTCAAGGTGGCGAGCGTGAAGCTCACCGTTGGCTTCACGAAACAAGACAAGAAGCTCGGCGATCTGTTCGTCGAGAACCCGCGGATCAAGAAGGTGCGGGTCACGCACGACAAGACCGTCGTCGACAAGGTGCTCGATCTCGACAACCGCGGCGTCCAGGAGATTTCGATCAGCGGCGAAGGCGGCGACTACAAGGTCGAGGTGCTCGAGGTCGCGATGGGAACCAAGCCGACGTGGCGCGAGATCTGCGTCAGCGAATTTTCGGTGTGGGGCACCGCTACCGCAGCGAAGCCGACCAAGCCCGCGGTCCAGATCGGATCGCTCGAGCCGGTGACCCCGCGCGACTGCGTCCACGCGCTGTTTCCAGACGCAACCGCGACGAAGCTCGCAGACGGTGACCTCGTCGGCCGGGTCGATATCTATCCAGCCGGCGGCGATCGGTTCTTGTGCCACGTGCGCCACGGCGAGAAGCCCGACAAGACCGACGACGGCATCCGCACGCACGAGCTCGCGATCGTCACCGCGAAGCACAAGCTGCTCGACGGCCAGGTCCAGGAGCTCACCCACGGAGGTCCGCAATCTCTCGGCGACGGCGGCGGCAACAGCGTGAATGTCGAGGACGGCGACGTGATCGTCACGCCGGTCGCGCTGACCTCCGGCGAGACCGCGTTCGAGGTCGATGTCACGCAGGGCGTCAGCGGGCCGATGACGGCCGACAGCTCGACCGAGTCGACGGTCTATCGCGTGATCGGCGCGAGTCTCGTGCCGGTGCTGAAGTTCAAGTCCTCCGAGAGCGCCGGCGAGTCGTCGGACGCGGATCGCTGCAAGCTCGTCGTCGGCAAGTTGCCGAACACCGGCAAGCAGCTCGTGCCCGACCTCGAGCTCCACTGCACCGCGATGTCCGGACGATTCCACGGCGAGCGCGCGAACGAGATCGAGTCGAAGGATCGCGTCGAGCGCTACCGCTGGAGCGGCGGCAAGTACGTGAAGCGCTAGCGGGGGATCACGAACAAGAAGTCGCGCGGCGGCACGAACCGATAGCCATCCTCGGTGACGCGGATGATCTCGGAGCCATCTTCGCCGAGCAGGCGGCGGATAGGCATGATGTTCGTGAACAGCGCCGCGTCGTGACGCAGCGGGTGGTACTCGACGTTCCACACCGCCTGGACGATCGCTTCCTTCGAGAACACCTTGCCCGGTGCAGAAGCGAACAGGAACAGGAGGCGCTTCAGCAGCGAGCGGCGGCGGAGATCCGCGAGCTCCGCACCGTGGCGCCAGATCACCTCGCGGACGCCGTCGACCGCGAGTGCGCGGCCGGGGAGCCGGAGGATCTCGGGGTTCGCATCGGCGACATCGCTCGGTACGCCCTCCGCGTCGATCACGCGGAACGGGCGCTGCGCGGTGAGGCCGAGGTCGGTGAGCAGGCGCGCGGCGCCTTCGATCGCGGTCGGCGCCATCGTCGCGGCGCTCGGCGCCGAAGGATCGGCGACGGCCTCGTGGCCGCTGATCGCGTCGAGCGCGGCGTGGGCGACGAGCCGCTCGACCGGGAGGCCGGCGGTCAGCGCGAGCTCCGAGGCATCGCGCGCATACGCGACCGCCGAGGCGGCATCGTCGTCGTCGCGAGCGAGTGCGGAGAGTGCGAGCAGCGCGTGGACGCGCGCGCGGACGAGGCCTGCTGCAGCGGCTTCGCGAGCGGCACGGGTCGCAGCGGCGCGAGCGTTGCCGCGATCGCCGCGAGCGAGCTCGAGGCGCGACACGATCACGAGCGCGGACGCGAGCTCGATCGTGCGATGCGAGCGCTCGGCGAGCACGGCGGTATCGCGCGCGAGCTCGAGGGCGACACCGACATCACCGGTCGCGAGCGCGACCTCGGCCGCGGCGAGCCGGCGATCCAGCTCGTCGCGCGATTCGGCACCCGCGTTCTGCGCGAGCTCGATCGCACCGGCGCGCTGGCCGGAGAGGGCACGTGCGGTCGCGAGCAGGACCGCGACCTGCGCCGCGGCGGAAGCATCGAGCGCCGGCGAACCGTGGAGCTCTTCGAGCCGCGGCAACGCGACATCGGTGCGGAGCTCCATCAGATCGATCGCGGCGACGACGGCGGTGCCACGCGCGGCGAGGTGGCCGAGCTCGCGGCGAACCGACGAGGCGAGTGCAGCAGAGGCGAGCTCGGCAGCGAGCGCCGGCTGGCCGCGCAGGATCTCGAGCTCCGCGAGATCGAGCTCCGCACGCAGCGCGCCGAGCTCGTCACCGCGCTCGCGGCGGGCGCGAACGAGATCGCCGAGCAGTGCAGCGGCGGTCGTCGAATCACCGCGGCGGCGCGCGACGAGCGCACGCGCGGCGAGCACGTCGTCGGCGACGGCGACGGCATCGAGATCACGCGCGACGGCATCGGCGGCGTCGAGTGCGGATGCGGCTTCGACGAGCCGACCTTCGCGCGCGAGGCCGACGGCGCGGCGGGCATCGACGATCGCGGACAGCTCGCTCGCTTCGAGACACGCCGGGACGCTCTTGCACGCACCGTGGGCGCGAGCGAGCGCGGTGCGCATCGCGGCGACCCGGCCGACGTATTCGTCGACGCGAGCAGCGGCGAGGTGAACGCGCGCGCGGGCGAGCGGATCGACACCGGCGAGATCGCCGAGCGCGGCGAGGTGCGCGGCCGAGGTATCGGGCTTGCCGGCGAGCAGCTCGAGCTCGGCGAGCATCGCGAGCGCACGGGCGCGCTCCGAGACATCGGGCGAGCCGATCAGCGCGGTCAACGCGCGGCGCGCACTCGACACGTCGCCGGAGGCGAGCACGAGCTCGGCGTGGAGCAGCGGCGACACCGCGCCCGACGATGCGCTCGCGCGCTCGAACGCCTCGGTGTAGCGACCGCCGCGGACGGCGATCTCGATGCGGAGCTGGCTGAGCTGGCGGTTGTGATCGGGATCGAGGAACGAGGTCAGCGTCGAGACCTGGCCGGTCGCGGTGACATCGCCACGGCGCTGGCGCGGGCGCTGATCACCGAGCGCGTCGAGCAGCGCTTCGAATTCACCGGCGCCGCCGCTGCGCGCCGCGAGCTCGCGGTTGTCGAGCAGGACGTCGGCCGCGCGGCCGAACTCGCCCGCGGCGATCCAGTGCCACACGACCTCGCGGACGCGCGTGATCTGATCCATCGCGCCGAACGCACCGTCGTCGCCCGCCTGCCACGCGAGCCGCGGACCCGCCGACACGGCGGAGGTGCTCGCGACGAGCTCGGCCGCCGCGTGCGACAGCTTGAGCTTGCGCTCGGGATCGATCTGGGCGAGCACGTCGACACGAACGACCTCGTGAACGACGACGCGGCCATCGCCGACGGCATCGACGAGCTGGCGCGCGACGAGGCCGGTCAGCGCCGCCTCGGTATCGTCTTCGCCGGTGAGCGCGGAGACCGCCGCCGGCGCGACGGCCTGGCGAAGGATCGCGAGCGCTTCGAGCGCCGACCGCGCACCGCGATCGAGCGCGGCGAGATCCCATGCATTCGCGCCGAACCGAGCGCGCGCGTATTCGCGACGAAGCGCGAGCGGCACGCCGCGGGTGCGCGAGAACGCGTTGTCCCAGCCATCGGCTTCGCCGAAGTTCTCTTCGAGGTTCGTCCACAGCGCCGACGCGCTGTCGATGTCGAGACCGGCGAGCTCGACCTCCGCGATCTGCGCGCCGACCGCCGCCGCGAGTGGATCGCGACCGACGACGACGACGCGACCGAGCGCGGTCGGGCCGAGCGAGAGCGGCGACAGGAGGTTCGTCGCTTCGTCGACGCGAAGGTGCTGGATGTCGTCGATGATCAGGACGCGTGCCGTGCTGGTCAGGGTCTGTGCGAGCGAGCCGGGCACGCAGCGCAGCGCGCGCTCGGCACGCGAGCGCAGCGCGGAAGCGCGATCGCCGAGGTGACATTCGATCACGGTGCACGGCGCGCCGAGCGAAGGCGCGAGCTCCTGCACCAGTCGGCTCTTGCCGACGCCGAGCGGACCGTGGAGCGAGACCAACGACACGACGGCCAAGTGCTGCTTGAGCTCCGCGAGCTCTTGCTGCCGACCGACGAACGGCACGGGACCGAGGGGTGTCATTGGGCTCGTGATCTTTGCGGAGCGTCGGCGCATAGGAGGGCTAACGGCCCTGACAGCAACAGTTGCGCCACGTCAGACAACAGATCGCTATAGCCCGAAGCCTATGTCAACTCTGCGAAACTACGTTTGTGAGTGTAGGGCGGCTTGCCACGCGTGCACACAGTGATGCCTCTACACCGCGAACCGCACCTATCGGGAGGGAACAGGTCCCCCAGCTCCTCCCCCCAAAAGGTCAGTGGCTGCTAGTCGCGAGCGCCGCCAGCTGACCGAGCACCCGATCCCAGTCCGCATGCTCGTCGCGGGGCTGGCGGAGCAGCCCCTCGATCTCCGGATAGGCGCCGACCGCGACATCGAGCATCCGGTCGCGACCCGGCTGGTACGCGCCGAGCGTGATGAGGTCGCGGTGTTCTTCGTAGACTGCGAGCCGTGCTCGGACCGCGGCGGCATCCGCGGCGTGCTGAGGATCCGTCACGCGATTCATCAGGCGCGAGACGCTCGAGACCACGTCGATCGGCGGGAAGTGGCCGCGCTGGGCGAGCCGGCGATCGAGCACGATGTGGCCATCGACCAGGCCGCGGACCTCGTCCGCGATCGGTTCGTCGAGATCGTTGCCGGCGACGAGCACCGTGTAGATCGCCGTGATCGCCCCCGCAGCCGTCGCACCCGCACGCTCGATCAGCCGCGGCAGCAGCGCGAACACGCTCGGCGGATAGCCATGGCGCGCCGGAGGCTCGCCGGCCGACAGCCCGACCTCGCGCTGCGCCCGGGCAACGCGGGTCAGCGAATCGACGAGCAGCAGCACGCTCGCGCCGCGCTTCTCGCGGAACCACTCCGCGATCGCGGTCGCGACGTGGACCGCCCGGAGCCGGACCAGCGGCGGCGCATCGCTCGTCGCGCACACGACGATGGTCTTCGCGCGCGCCGGCGCGAGCTCGTCGCCGAGCAGCTCCGCGAGCTCGCGGCCGCGCTCGCCGACCTGACAGACGACGATCACATCGGCGCTCGTGCCGCGCGCGATCTGGCCGAGCAGCGTGGTCTTGCCGACGCCGGCCGCCGCGAACAAGCCGACGCGCTGGCCGCGGCCGAGCGTCAGCATCGCGTCGATCGCGCGCACGCCGGTCGCGAGTGGCGCCGTGATCCGAGGACGCTCGAGCGCGGGCGGCGCGGAACGATCGACCGGCCAGCGCTCGCCGGCCAGTGCGGGGCCGTCATCGATCGGCATCCCGAGGCCATCGAGCGCGCGGCCGAGCAGATCATCGCCGGCGCGGATCGCGAGTGGCTCGCCGGTCCGCCACACCGCGCTCGCGGGACTAACCCCCGCGAGATCGCCGAGCGGCAGAAGCAGTGCCTGCTCGCCGCGGAACCCGACGACCTCCGCGGTCACCGGCCGCGGCTGACTATCGATCCGGACCAGCTCGCCGAGCGCGACGCCTGGCACGGTCGCACGCACGACGAGGCCGACGACTTCATCGACGGTGCCGGGCTCTTCTTGCTCGAGCTCGACCTTCGACATCCGCACGGTCGACGTCGGGATCAACGGATCGCTATGGCGCAGCGGCTCGACGAGCTCGTTCGCGAGGTTGCGCGCGTCGTCGCGCAGCTTCGCGGCATCGGCCTCGGCGCGCGCCGTGATCCGCTCCGCTTCATTGCGCGCATCCGCGAGGATGCTCGACGCGAGCGCCTTGACGTCGGCTCTCAGCTTGTCGGCTTCACCGCGCGCGTCGGCGACGATCTGCTGCGCCAGCGTGCGCGCGTCGTGTTCTTCCCCATCGATGACACGCCCAGCCTTCATGTCCTCTCAACCGTATCACGCGAGCGCGGGCCAACTCGCACGATCGAGATTTCCAGCAAATGCGCGGAGCTCGCCGCGAACGATGAGACCGAGCGCGCGCGGCAAGCGCTGGACGAGCTGGCGCTGGACGAGGATGTCGAGGTGCGGCGCGACCGTACGCGCCCCGATCCGGACGAGCCGAACATCGTCATCGGGAACACCGGTGCAGCGCTCGAGGATCGCGCGATCGCCGCCGAGCTGGCCCTTGCGCGGCGCGACCGCGATCCGCGCCGCCGCTTCGCTGAACCACGGTGCCTCGCTCGTCGCGCCGCCGAGCTGGAGCGCGCGCGCGAGTTGATCGGCGCCCGCGCGCTCGAGCCACGCTTGCAGCGCCTCGGGCGTCAGCGCCGGCAAATCCGCCGGCACCCGGGTGGTCTCCGCGTGAACCACCGGCATCGCGACGAGCTCGCCGAGTGCCCAGCGCGCGAGCCAGGTCTCGATCGGATCGCCCTGCCCGTTCGCGACCGCCGTGCGCGCCGCCGCGGGCAGATCGACGAGCGCTGCTTCGATCCACGTCGGATGGATCGCGCGCATGCCCGCAGGCCACAGCACGCGGCTCGTCGCCATCACGCGTGCGCGTTCGAGCTTCTGCGCTCTCGGATCGAGCTTCGCGATCGCGTCGGCCGCGGCCCGCGCTCGCGCACCGAGCTCACCGCCGATTCGCGAGAGAACGCGCTCGCGATCCGGACCGAGCCGGAGCGCCACCACCGCGAGCGCATCCGCGCTCATTGCTTCTTATCGACAGTCCACTCGCCGGTCTGGATCTGACCGGTCTGGCCGATCTTGGTCTCGAACATGCCCGAGACCCTCGTCCCGCTGATCGTGCCGAGGAAGCTGGTCTCGACCTGGCACGAGCAGTTCGGGTCGGTGTACGGCGCGATCGTGCCCTTCAGCTGACCGCCTTTGACCTGGACGAACTCGATCTTGAGCGGCGTCGTGCCGCCCATCATCACCTGCCCGTCGGCGATGTGGCGGCCGAGCTGGAGCGAGAAGCTGAGCGTGCCCTCGCGGCCGCTCTCCTTGCCCTTGTAGCTGCCGCTCCAGTCACCGGCGAGCTTCACGAGCTCGGTGTCGTTGCCTTCGACGGCGACATCGCGTTGCGTTCCACCACACGCGGCGAGTGCCGCGACCATGATCAGCGTGCGCATCCGCCGATCTTACCGCTTGTCCTTCTTCTTCTTGGAGTGCTTGTGCTTCTTGTCTTTATGGCCGTGGGTAGGTGCGTTCGCACCTTCGAGCTGATCGACCCGCTCGCGAAGCGCATTCGCGAGCTGGCGGAGCTCGCCGAGCTCGTCGCGGAGGCGGCGGACGTCCTCGGCGATCGGTGCACCTTCCTCGAGATCGCGGGCGACCTCTTTCGCGCGGCGGCGGAGCCGGCCGTCGAGCTCGCGGTCGATCAGCCGGCGGAGCGGCGGGATCGCGGCGGGGTCGCCGATCACCGCGAGCGCCTCGATCGCGGCGGCCTGGACCCGGAAGTCCTGATCCGAGAGCAGCAGCTCGAGCCGCTCGCGGACATCGCGCGCCTCGCGGTCGCGGCGGCCGCGCATGAGCTGGGCGAGCGCTCCCGCAGCGGCGCGCCGGCCTTGCGTTGGATGGCCCCAGCGGATGCCGTCGGCGAGCAGGCCGAGCGCGGAATCGTCGCGCGCCTCGGCGAGCCCGCGGTACGCGTGCTGGCGAATCACGTCGGTGAACGAGTCGCGGCCGGCGGCCTTGCGCAGGAGCTCGCCCGCGCGCGCCGTCCGCGTCTTGCCGAGCGCGAGACATGCCTCGGCCTCGACGAAGTAGCTCGCATCACCCTTGTCGACGACCTGCGCGAGCGCGGCACCGGCCTCGGCATCGAGCACGAACTCGCCGAGCGCGCGTGCGATCGCGCGGCGTGCGCGCGGGTGGACCTCGCCACGTAGCCGCTTGATCAGCGCGTCGCGCGCAGTCGCGTTGCGGATCTTCGCGAGGCCCGCGGCGGCGGCACCGCGCGTCGCCCAGAACACGTCGTCGGCGAGTGCCGCGATCAGCGCTGCTTCGGCGGCGCCTCCACCGCCCTTCGCGAGCGCTGCCGCGGCGGCCGCGCGGTCGAGCCCGAGCGTGGCGCTCTCGAGCTCGGCGAGCCACAGCGGCTCGGCCTTGTCGATCTTGCGGGTCGCGAGCACGACGTGGCCGGGATCGAAGATCGCCTGGGTCGGCTCGGCTTCGAGCTTCAAGCGAAACGTCTGCTTCGCCTCCTTGATCTCGATCGGGACGTCGACATCGCGCGAGCCGACCCGGAACCGCAGCGTCGTCGGGATCCGGAACACCGGCGTCCGCGCGTCGAGGTGCTGGCGCTGCTCGACC